>TARA_R110002072_G_scaffold303123_1_pt1 | contig 236037 bp, 169 predicted proteins | sample TARA_R110002072 | Tara Oceans TARA_R110002072 (sample SAMEA4397118) | marine metagenome | biome: Polar Biome; feature: [SRF] surface water layer (ENVO:00010504); material: water (ENVO:00002006), including particulate matter (ENVO:01000060) such as... | depth 5 m | reverse complement strand
ATCCATTCCGTGGAACCCGAACTTTGCCCTCTGACGAAGCACTAGGGTCGCTGTTTGTGGCCAACCACTGCGCCAACTGGGCTCGCTCTTCCGGTGTCCACCAGTTATGGGCCAACGCAGCGTCCGACTACTCGTCCGGAGTGGGGTTGCAGGATGCAATTCCGATTGTGAACTCCTATTGCATTCGAATAAAAGACTTGGCGTTCTACGACCTTTCTTGAATTAACACCGAGCAAGCTTCCGATTTCCGGCGGATTATTCTGCAGCGTGGCCCGCTTGCCAATGCGATTGAGTGCGTATCGCTGGTGGTCGTCGATGATAAAAACCGCCGTCACCTTCTGAAAACAGCGACAGGTGCTGCGTTACCCCGGCGCTGGCTCATTTCGCGGTTTCGATGGGTTCGTACTGATCGTTCAGACGTTCCAGGGCGTCGGCGGGGTTCATGTTGAAGAGGGCTCGTCCGCCGGTTCCCCAGCTGCCGTCTTTGTAGTGGAATAAGGCCGCTGCATCACGAACAGTGCTGACGGCGGCGACGTCTTCCATGTCGCCGCCTTCGACGGCTTCAAAGCGAATCTCGACGGCGGCAAAGGCCGTGAGTAATCCGCTTTCCACTTCGCGACCAAAGGTCACGCGGTCCAGCCAGTCGCAATCGAGCCAGCGGAGATCCCGCGGTTTACCCAGTCGGCTGGCGATGTCGAAAAACTTTGCTTCAAGCTGCTCACGCTGAGTTCGGAACTTCTGAATGGCTGTTTCTGCTTCGCGTTTCTGCAGAGCCTTTAACAGCGGCTGTCCGACGACAAGGATCAGAACGATAGCGGCGATCAGGATTCCGAGACCGATTAAGAAATACGTCATTTGGCTTGTGCCTGTTAAAGATCAGCTTCGTCCAGAGCTTCGATAAACGGGAGGTGACGGTAGTCGTCGTTGTAGTCCAGTCCGTAGCCAACGACGAACGCGTCCGGAATCCTGAAACCGAAAAAGTCCGGCTTCATTTCGACTTCGGACCGCCCTTCTTTCACGAGAAGCGCGGCAGTCCGAACGCTGGCCGGTTCGCGACTGTGGAGAGCGGAAACCAGTTTCTCCATCGTGTTTCCGGTGTCGAAAATGTCGTCGATCATCAGGACATCGCGCCCCCGAATATCCGGCAGCAATCCCAGCTCGACAGTCAATTCTCCCGGCCTTGTCGTCGCGCCTCGATAGCTGGATGCCTGAACGACTCCGATGCGATGCGGCACGTCGATGGCTCGAACAAGGTCCGCCATAAACAGCATGCATCCGGTGAGAGCACCAATCACGGTCAGATCCTTCCCTCGATAGAGGTTGGAAATCTCGGTGCCCAGCGCATGAACACGCTGCTGGATTTCGTGCTGTTCGATCAGACGGCGCATCACACCCGCTCGTTAAAACTGCCCGGAACTGAGTAGCGGGAAAGAATACCCGGATCACGGCCGCGAATCACCCACGACAAGGCAAGTCCTGTGATCGTCCAGCCGGTACTGCTTCGACAGGTTTTGACCGGTCCGCTAATCTCCGTCGATCGATAATTGCGGGACGGCTCCGCCGGACATTCATTCAGCTGTTGAGTACCCACGATGCGAATTGCTGACGTTTACAGAGAACTGCCTTTCGGTCTTTCAATCGAAATTTTCCCGCCCAAGACTCCCGCTGGCGACGAGGCTCTGTTCGCGACGCTCGAACAGGCATCGCATTGGAATCCTGCTTTTATTTCCTGTACCTATGGAGCTGGCGGCAGCACTCGACACCGCACGATCGATCTGTGTTCGAAAATTCAGAACGATTTCGACATTCCGGCGACAGCCCATTTCACCTGTGTGGGTTCCACGCGGGAAGAGTTGCTGGAGTGGCTGGAGCAGGCCCATTCGTCGGGAATCAGTAACATCATGGCACTGCGAGGCGACCCGCCGGCTGGCGAAGAACAGTTCGTCAAGGTCGATGGCGGGCTGCAATATGCGAATGAACTTGTAACGCTGATCACCGAGAATTTTCCGGACCTGGGCATTGGTGTCGCCGGGTATCCCGAAAAGCACCCGGAAGCACGTAACCTGGAAGTGGACCTTGAGAACCTGAAACGAAAGGTCAACGCAGGGGCCGACGCGGTGTTCACGCAGCTCTTCTACGATAACGACAGCTTTCTGCGATTCCGCGAAGACTGCGAAGAAGTCGGAATTGAAGTGCCAATCATCCCAGGCATCATGCCAATCACCGAGTTCACACGAATCAAGCGGATCACGTCCATGTGCGGTTCTGAGATTCCTCCGGAACTGTTCTCGAAGCTGGAAGCCGCGCAGGACGACAGCGATGCGCAGTTCAGGATCGGTGTCGAATTCGCCATCCAGCAATGTCAGGATCTGATTTACGAGGGCGTGCCGGGGATCCACTTTTACGTGCTGAACCGGATGGATGCCTGCGATCAGATTCTCGAAGGCCTCGACCTGCCGACCGATGCCTGAGCCATTGGACCAACCACTGCACAACGTTGATCACGAGAGACAATGTCGATCACGACGAAAATCACTGTGTAACGTCGACGGAACTGATTGTCGGCCAGTGTGAAAAACCAACCAGCTCGTTGCCCGTTTTGACGATGAAATGGTCCGCCTGGATATCGATATCATCGACGTCGACGGGCGAGTCGAACCGAAGACGTTGAATCAGTTCACCAGTCGCAGCATCGAGAACGGCAATCGTTGAAGACGCCGGTGCGTTGGCCCCGCGGTTCTGATTGGCTGATGACCGAATGCAGATCAATCTGCCGCCCGAGTGTTTGAGAGTCCATTCTTCTGACCCCAGATACCGCTCCCAGTTCATCGCTCCGTCATCCAGTGAGAACGACCGAACGACTCGGTCGGACGCTACGAACAGCGTGTCGGAAACCATTTCGGTTCTCTGAGGAATTCGGACCAACGGCGTCGCGCTAACAGGGCGACGCCATAAGGGAGCACCGGTTTCTGAGTTGATCCGCGTCGCGAACTGACGACCGTCAACGACCACCACCGCTGAGCCATTGGTCAGAATTTCCTGCTCCCCTGGCGAGGTTGCTGACGCTTTGTACGTCCACTGAATGCCGAGTTCCGCCAACTGAGTCGCTCGCACACGATATTCAGAATCCACTCCGGCTATCACAGTTCTGGATGGAATTCCGTCGGAAGGATGTTCCAGCAGTGACGCTGCGGTGAAGGGCAGGGAGCCTTGACGAATCAATCGCCCATCGGCCAGATCAAGCAGGCCATAGTCAGGTGATCCTGCCGGGCGAAACAGTAACCGACTAAATCCAAACGTCGACGCAGCGGGAAATCGCACGGCGGCTGGTCCTGCGGCGGCTCTGGCCGTCGACGGCCAGCTCCACAATGCCTCGCCGGATCCAGAATGCAGCGCAACGACGTGTGAATCGTTCATTGCCAGAAAGCGATCACTGCCTTCGACCGTTCGAATGTGAACCTCACCAGAATCTTCATCGCCAGAGACGTGACGCCAGGCCAGCCGACCATCTTGAAGATTCCGAGCGACAATTCCCGACAATCCAGCGAACGCGAGCACGTTTCCAGAAACTGTAACCTCACTGAATGGCTCGGAAATGCTGACAGACCATCGCTCGCCCCCACTGCCGGAGTCGATTAACTGTAAAACAGATGCGTTAATGACCACCGTTCCTGTCGTCTGCGTGCGCGACGTTCGATCGGGAAACCAGACGGTCGAGCCACTCGGCAATGCTGTTCGCCAAGCTCGCCGAACAGGCCAGAGGTCGGGCGAATCCATTTGAGAGGGTGTTGCCTGCAAGGAAACCTGCAGAAGAGGTCGCGGTGCAGCGTCTGCTTTTTTCTGGTGAAAGGCGACGCGTTCAATGTTGGCAGACAGGGCGGCAGTGGCAATCGGAGCGAGGCGGAAGTTATCAGCACGATCGATCGTCACCCCTGCCTTGTCCGTCGATGGCAGAGTCTGCGGCGAGGTTAACATGTCGCTTGAGGGGAAACCGTCGAAACTCGCACTACCCGGCAACGTGCCTGAAGGCTGGACTGGTTGTTTCACTCTTTCGTTCAAGCTGCTGGCCGCTCCCAGCACGACGAGGCCGTCCGGCTGAGCAATCAACAACCTTCCGTCAGCGACGACCAGGTTACCGCCGAGCTGCTGAAAGTCTTCGCGCAGTCGAATTCGACCGACGACGTTTCCCCGCCGATGATCAATGCGAAGAATTTCGTCGCGAGTTGGCCAGTAAAGAAAATCATGAGTCAGGGCGGGACGGCCGTAACCTCTTCCCGCCGGATCGGCAAAACCGATGCGTTGCGGCCAGGCAGCTGCGCCCGTTCCGGCGTCGACAGCCCAGATCGATTGCCCGCAGAGAATCAGTCGACCGTCGACAACCCCAACGATGTGCAGGATCTGATCGGGATACTGTTGCCTCCAGACCGGTTGACCGGTCGCCGCGTCGAGGGCGTAAACCAGATTGGAATCGTCCGGCGCAGCGTAGACAACGCCTTGATGATAGACACACGGGACGAGTCCGTGCCGACGCGGGTCGCTGAGTTCGTGCGGCGTGTCGACGCCCGTCGACTGGTAAGTGATCACCCACAGAATTCGCCCGGTTGTCGCATTGAGCGCCGCCACCGCACCGGTGCCCGTTGCCAGAAAGAGTCGACCGTCGCCAAGCGTCAGCAGGTTCTGCCCGATCAGATTGAAACGGTCGCTGGCGACTTTCAAACTCGCGCAGACTTTGCGTTTCCAGAGCAACCGACTTGAGTTGGCATCGAAGCAGGCAACCAGCGTTTCGTCTTCCGGGAACCCTTTTCGGGCACTGACATAAACTCGGCCATCGGAAACAAGCGGCGATCCTTCGAAACTCCACGACGTCGCTTCTGGAGATTCCGCCTCTGTATCGAGCACGTCTGACGTCACATGAAAGACCAGTTCTCCTTCTCGCTGAGCGACGTCCAGGCCGACGATCTCAGAAAACGAGTTGCCTTCATTACGCGATCGGCGCATGACTGGCGGCCCCATCCGCGCGTAAAGCCGCCCTTCGCTCAGGCAAAGCGAGTACCACGCCATCCCGGCTGACGGAAGGTGAGGAGTGATCGGTCGCTCCAGAATGTTCGAGTAGATCGCCCCATCATCGCTTTCGTCGATAGCCCATTTCGGGCGACCGCTCGACAGTTCGAAAGCAAAAACAGAGTCCGTTCCGCAAACGAAAACGGCATCATGATCCACCAGCGGAAAGAACGGCGGTGAATCATCAGCATTCAAAGACGCGCGCGACGGCGGACCCTGAAACCGGTTTCGCGGAATGCTCTGTCGCCAGATCAGCTGCTCGGCTCGTGGAACCGGTCCCGGCTGACCACTTCGGTTCAGACTCCCTCCGGGCACGGTCCTGGCCGGAGCGAACCGTTCCTCATCAGCCCATCGCGCCGACTCTTGCAGAACCTCGGCAAGGATTTCGACGAGAAGACCCGAGCGACCGGCCAGTGTTCCCTGAGCGTTGGCAATCTCGGCTCGGCACACAGCCAGTTCGTTTTCTGCGCGAACGTTGTCGCCTTCAAAAATCGAACACAGAACCAGCCGCGACAGAACGTCGCCTCGACTTGCTGAGGGATCCGGGTGTGCCAGGTAACTCGGTGGTGGAAGCGCTGCCGAGCGGTCTTCAACGGTTGCGCCATTAGCAGAGTTCAGCTTCGGGGCGACCGACGGCACCAGCAGTGACCAGTAATGCCTGGCCAGAGCAAAACGCCCCTGCTCGAAAGCCAGTTCCCCCAGCAGCCACAACGCATCGTCCCCAACGGAGCTGTTAAAAGCCGAATTAACGATTCGCAGCAGCGGCGTTTCATCAAGTGACTGTTGTCCGGCGGCCAGCCATTCTTTCGCCTGAGCGTCTACGCGGTTGCGATATGCGGTCAGACCGATGTTGGGAAACTGAGAGATTAACAGGTGGCAGTAGTCAGCCGTGTTGGAATACCGACCCGGCTCGATCGGAATCAGCGTGTCGCCGCTGGAATCGATCAGCTCCTGCAGAATCGAAGCCGCCGTTTCCCACTGCCCCTCAATGATGTGCTCGCGAGCGGTTTCCAGCCTCTTGACGACCTGCGTTTCGACGTCGACAGAAACTGCTTCACGAAACGTCGAGGAAAGTCCTTGAGCCGTGGCGATGGATAATTCGTCAGCCTGGAAAACAAGCAACATTGACCACGCCATCGCGACGTTTCGGCAATGATTCAATTTGCCTCGTCGAGTTTCCGACTCATGCCTTCTCACGAAGTTGGGTTCCAATCCAGAACACAGCGAAACCGATCACCGTACAAACCGGCATGACAATCAGTCTGAATCCAAAATTCAGTTGATACAGAATAATCAGCGGGAGAAACGCCATCGCGCAGATCTGAAGCAGAATACCAAGGTGATGCAGCATTGTCAGAAGTTCCGCGTCAAGTTCATGAAGACTCGTGAAAACAGGAACTGGCCACAGGCTCTGCGTGCCGGTCCGGGTAACATTCTGGTCGTTTGGCGGACAAATTATCGACAGATTAACCGAGAATTAGTGTTCGACAGCTTTTCTGATCTGACGCAAAGCCGCACAGAAGCGACGTTTCGCAAAGGAATTACGAGCCAATCTTTGCAAACCTCTGCGGCGTAGAGACTTTGCCTCCGACTTGTCACTCAGGCACTATTCTGCGAGACGATTGCCAAGGTGTTTCGCAAAAAAACGTTCGACAAGTTCGATCCGATTTGCATCGTAAAACTGAGGACCGCCGTGAGCACCTCCGTGAACGACTTCGAGGTCCGCCGTTAACCCCAGTTCTTTGTAACGACCGTGCAGTTCGTGTGACTGATTGATTGGAACCTGCGGATCCTGATCGCCATGAATCATCAACAGCGGCGGATCGTCCCTGTCGACATGAAAAACCGGGCTGGCCAGTTTAGCGAGTACCATGTTCTCTTCCGGCTGCGAACCCAGCAGAAGCTGTAACGCCGGGACGCGAACGCTCAGTCCATGCGGAGTGGACTGTTTGAGAATCGTCAGAAAGTTTGTGGGGCCGTAGTAGTCGACGACTGCCTGCACCGAGGACGACTGATCAGGATGCTCGCCGACCGCCCCTTCGAGTTTGGGATGTCCGTTCGTGACGCCGATTTCAGCGACGAGATGCCCGCCAGCTGACGAGCCGGCGAGGCCAATCCGCAACGCGTCGTATCCGTACTGTTTTCCGTTGGCTCGTAGAAATCGAATCGCCGCTTTGCAATCGTGAACCTGCGCGGGAAATCTGGCCACCGGCGAGAGCCGATAATCCACACTGGCGATCGCAAAGCCGCGATGGACAAGCTCGCCAAGCGGCATACTGTCTTTCGAACCAGCCCGCCACGCTCCACCATGAATCCAGACGACCAGCGACGGAGAAGTCGCACCGACCGGTTGATACAGATCAAGTTTGAGCGAGTGGCCATCCACTTTCGCAAACTCAATGTCGCGAGCGATCTGAATCTCGAAACGATCTTCCGCGATTGCAGCGGACGATGCAGCAATGGTGAGAGACAAAACGGTGAGACTCCACAGGCACAACCGCATGGCGTGGCTCCTCTTGAACGTACAGCTTCCGCACAGTCCTACGACGATCGACGAACCCGTTTTCGATCCGACTCGCGAAGCAGAATCTTTCGCAGACGAATCACTTTCGGCGTAATTTCGACGTACTCATCACCCTCGATATATTCCAGAGCTGCCTCGAGAGACATATCGCGAGGCGCCTTCAACACGATGTTTTCGTCCGTGCTGGTGGTTCGGATGTTCGTCAGTTTTTTCTCTTTGATCGGGTTAACGACCATGTCGTTATCGCGAGCGTTTTCGCCGACGATCATCCCCTCATAAACGTCGTCGCCGGGTGCGACAAACAGTTCCGATCGCTCCTGCAGTTTGAACAGGGCGAAGCCGACAACACGACCGTCTTCCTGAGAAACAAGAACTCCATTGGCTCGCCTCGGAACGTCGCCTTCGATGCGCTGGTAACTGTCAAATCGGTGATGAATGATAGCCTCACCCTTGGTTGCGTTGAGCAATCGAGTTCGCAGACCAATCAAACCTCGAGCTGGAATCGAGAATTCAAGATGTGTCATGCCGGAGTCGGTGGCCGTCATTTCGAGGACGACGCCTTTGCGGGCACAGGCTGGTTCCATCACAGCGCCGACGAGTTCGGCAGGCACGTCGACTTCGAGCAATTCGAACGGCTCGTGCCACTTGCCATCAATTTCCTTGCGAATGACTTCAGGTTTACCGACACACAGCTCGTAGCCCTCGCGCCGCATCGATTCGATCAGAACTGACAGGTGAAGAATTCCTCGACCGGAAACTTTGAACTTATCTTTGTCGTCCGTTTCTTCGACTCGCAGCGCGACGTTGGATTCCAGTTCCCGCATGAGGCGATCACGAAGATGTCGAGTCGTGACGAACTTGCCATCACGACCGGAGAGCGGACCATCGTTAATCGTAAACGTCATCGAAAGAGTCGGGTTGTCGACTTCGATGCGTGGCAGCGCGACCGGGTTATTGACACAGGCGATCGTGTCACCAATGTCCGGGTCGGGCAGACCGATCAGCGCGACCAGATCACCGGCCTGCGCCTCAGACGCGTCGGTTCGACCAAGCTTGTCGAACACCTGAAGGTTGTCGAGTTTCGCGTTGACTGTCGTCCCGTCGGCCCGCATCAACGCGACACGGTCTCCAGGGTGCAACTTACCGCTGGCCAGCCGCCCGACAGCAATGCGGCCGAGGTAGTTCGAATACTCAAGCGTTGTGACCATCATCTGAACGGGATCGTCCGGCTTGACGAGTGGCCCTGGAATCTTTTCCAGAATCATGTCGAGCAGTTGGCTGATGTTGTCAGTCGTCACGTCCGGGTCGCTGGTTGCATATCCCTGGCGGGCACTGGCAAAGATGTAGGGAAAGTCGAGCGTTTCATCGTTCGCTCCAAGTTCCACAAACAGGTCAAAGGTTTCGTCAACGACTGCGTGAGGTCGGCAGTCCTGACGGTCGATCTTGTTAACGACGACGATCGGCTGAAGACCGACTTCGAGCGCTTTTTTCAAAACGTAACGGGTTTGCGGTCGCGGCCCTTCGAAGGCATCGACAAGGACCAGTGCCCCGTCGGCCATTTGCAGGACGCGTTCAACCTCGCCGCCAAAGTCGGCATGGCCTGGCGTGTCGATAATGTTGATCTTCACGCCCTTCCACATCACGGCGATGTTTTTGGCGAGAATGGTGATGCCGCGTTCGCGCTCCTGGTCGTTGGAGTCGAGAATGCAGTCCTGCGCGAGTTCCGAGTCACGGAACTGACCGCTCTGTTTGAGCAGGCAGTCGACGAGAGTCGTCTTGCCGTGATCGACGTGCGCAATGATGGCGATGTTTCGGATGTCCTGGCGTCGCATGGGCGGAAGGTGGGCGTCTTTGAGGAAAGGGAGACCTCGCCACGTAGGCAAGAGTCGGAGAGAGTGGTTGCGGCCTGTCTCGATCAATTCGTTTGGTCGAGTCGAGCAGGGTGACTCTCAAAAGAAAAACAGCTCAGGTCCGCAGACCAGAGCTGTCGGCAAGACAGGCAGTCTATCAATCCCCTTCGCTGCTAAAAAGTGCCCTTTGCAAATTCCCGGAAGTTACAAGCGACTTCCCCGCCGCGCGACAACACCCTCGGACACCGGCGAGATGTCGTTTAATTCGCTCTTCTCTTCTGCGAACATCTGCGACTTTTTGATCAACTTTTGAGCGGCTGTCAGTTGATCCGGCGTGAATTCCGGGATGTCCGGCAGGCTGCCCAGACGACGGAACTTCATACCGGCAAGCTGTTTCCAGCTTTTCTCGCTGGCCATATGCCACGCTGCGGCCTGCGCGACTTTCTGAGAATGCTCTCCTGCGGCAACGGCAGTCAATAGTACTCGCAATGCCGGATCCCTGCTGAATCGTTCGACCGGGAAGATTCGGTATTCCATTCGTGACGACGGAGTCGGTCGCCCATGTTCGAGGCAGACTGTTTTGACCGAAATTCTCACGATCTTTCCCGGGGGCACTGAAAAGATTGGGCCCCCCGACTGGCTGCCGGTCGATGCTCCGCCGCCGGTTACCTGACCACCCTGACTCTGACCGTTGCCCTGGCCATTCTGGTTTCCAAACGGACTGTTGCCATTTCCATTGTTCGGCCCGAAAAAGCCCTGGTTCAGCACGTGAACACCGACAAACGCTTCCGGCAACTGCACATTGAGCGGCTTTTCACTCTTGTTTTCGATCAACAGGTTTCCGCTGGCTTCGTCTTTGTGAACAAGTTTCACATCGACCAGCTTCGCTTCCATCGTCTCGAAAAGTGGCACTGCCGGCAGACCTTCAACTGCCTTCTGAGCCGGAATTGCCGGCTGGCCTGCCTCGGAAACAGCCGCCCAGGCCGCCAGCATCAGGCCGACGGACAACATTTGAAAATGCAGAACACGAGCAAGCGTCATCTGAAACTCTCCCGAAACGAGCCCTGAAATTCATATCCGACCGAATTCGAAAGAACCCGGCGTCGAAACATGGTTGCCCGGACGAAACCCGCGCACCGTCAGTGTTGCGCCGAGTTTCGTCCTCACAACTCAATCACGAATTCCCGAGCCCCCTCTCCACGAGCATTTCCCGAAAAAACGGACGCATCTCTGGCCGCGTTCGATTCAGCGATCGAGATCCAGCATCGCCAGGTGCAGGTCGCGAATCCGATCTCCGACGACAGCGAAGTCAGTGACTGGCCAGTCCGGAGCGGCAATCGTCAGCTCAAACTTTGCTGACGATGTGGCGAGGCCAGCCGGGAACGGAATCTGCCAGAGCGGCCGTTCGCCCAGTTTGATCAGGTCATTCGAAATCGGAATCGCTCGACCGGCGGCGGTAAGTGTGACGCCTTCGAGTGAACGCGGCTCAGCCAATCGGAAGACGCAGTGGCTGTAATCAAACTGCGTGTGGAACATTCCGCCGAACGCGATCGTTGCTGGCTCGTCGCCGATTTTTCGGTGTCGAGACAAACCCTTGCCAATCGGTTCTGACCAGCCGGTCAGTTTCCAGGCGGATTCTTCGTCAGGATTACCAACGTCGCAGGTGATGTGCCGCCCGCCGCGTTCGCGGAGCATCTTTGTAAACGCTCCAAGCTTCGGTCGACCTTCGATACGAGTCGGTGGAGAAATTGGTTCCGGAAGCGACTTGCCGCCGAGCAAATCGTAAATCGGTTCGCCAAGCGCCAGTCGGTGAGGCCGGTTGAGTCGGTCATAAACTTCGTCGTCGGGTTGAAAACCGAGCAGGTGATAGATCGTCGCGGCGATGTCGTCCTGCGTCACTTTGTTGGCAATTGGGTATGCCGCCTGCGGATCGGACGCTCCGTAGACCTGCCCGCCTGGGACTCCGCCACCGGCCATGACGACCGAGTTGCACGCTCCCCAGTGATCTCGCCCCGCTCGACCGTTGACCTTGGGAGTGCGGCCAAATTCGCTGTTCCACACAACGAGCGTGTCTTCGAGCATTCCGCTTTGGGCAAGGTCTTCGAGCAACGCAGCAATGGGCCGATCGACCGACGGCATCAGCCGCAGCTTGAGTTCCTGAAAATTCAGCGAGTGCGTGTCCCAGGTCGAATCGATCGTTTTTTTTTCGCGATGCCAGTAGACGGTAACAAGCTGCACGCCAGCTTCAGCCAGCCGCTTCGCCATCAGCACACTTTGCCCGAACGTGTGATAGCCGTACCGCATCCGCTCGGCCAGTGAAACGCTCGCCAGATCAAACGCGTTCCGCACGTTTGGAGCCAGCACCATGTCGAGCGCCTGCTCGTAGTAACCGCTCAGCGTTTTTGTCTGGGCAGACCGGCTCGCAATCCTCGCCGCATGATCCATCTGATTGAGCAATCCGCGTCGAGTTTCCAACCGGCTTAATCCGACTGATTCTGGCAGCCTCAAAGATTCAATCGAGAAATCCGGATCGTCGGGATGCTGCGTGATTCGAAATGGGTCGAACTTTCGGCCAATCAGACCTCCGCCCTGTCCGGGCGTCACAGCACCATTGGTTGTCGAGATAATTTCCGGCAGCGACACAAACGTCGGCAGCCCTGAACTGTTGGGCCGCAGCGCCGAGAGTACCGATCCGAAGTGAGGAAAATCCGTCTGACGCGCACCAAAGCTTTCGGCTTTAAGTTCGTGTCGTCGACCTGTCAGGCCCGCATGCGCCCCTGTCGAATGATTATTGTCTTCCTGCCCGACCGACCGGATCACCGCCAGCTTCTCGGCGTGTTGCGCGAGTAATGGAAAGTGTTCCGAAACATGCAGTCCGGGGACGTTCGTCGCGATTGGTAGAAACTCGCCGCGGCTTTCGACGGGACCATCCGGCTTCAAATCCCACGTATCCTGGTGAGCTGGCCCTCCCCACATAAACAGCAGGATGATCCGTTTGGCGTTGCCGAAAACGCTGCTCGTTTCAATCCGTCCCGGTCGAGCTTCGGCCTTTTGCGAGAGTAGTTGAGGGAGCGACAACCCCATCGTCCCCAGTGAGCCAGCCTGCAACATCGTCCGACGATCGAGGCGATCGCAGAAGGACACCTGCTGATTGTTGAAGAGTTCGAGCATGGGCTCGTTCCGTGGTTCGACGTTGGTTACGCGAGGATGTCGTGCACCACTTCCCCGTAAACGTCGGTCAGTCGGAAGTCTCGACCGGCGTATTTGTACGTCAGTTTTTCGTGGTCGATCCCGAGCAGATGGAGCATGGTGGAGTGCAGGTCGTGCATGTGAACCCGGTTTTCGACCGCGTAGTAGCCATACTCGTCTGTGTTGCCATACGCCATACCCGGTTTCACGCCGCCACCTGCCAGCCAGGTGGTGAAGCCCTGTGGGTTATGGTCTCGACCGTTGGTTCCCTGAGCAATCGGCGTTCGACCAAACTCACCGCCCCAGACGACGAGCGTGTCTTCCAGCATGCCTCGCGATTTGAGATCCGCCAGCAGCGCGGCAATCGGCTGATCGGTCAGCAGCGCGTTTTTCTGATGTCCTGACTTCAGGTTGCCGTGCTGGTCCCACTTGTTGCCGGTTGAAACTTCGATGTACCTGACGCCAGCTTCAGCCAGTCTTCGCGCCAGCAGACACTGCCGACCGAAGTTGTCCGTTTCTTTCTGGCCAACGCCGTACGCATCTTTGACGTGCTTCGGTTCGCGAGCGATGTCCAGAACGTCCGGGGCGGCATTCTGCATGCGGTAAGCAAGGTCGACCGATTGAATCGCGCCTTCTACCCGTTCGTCTTTTCGGAGTCGTTTCAGATGATCCTGATTCATGGCCTGCAGAAGCTTGATTTGCCGCTGCTGCTCATCGGACGACAACCTTGAATTGCCAAGATGTTCGATCTTTGCGTCACCGAGCGTTCCTGAACGCCCGACGGTTGTTGCCTGATGGATCGCTGGCAGGAACGCGCAGCCATAATTTCGCGGCCCGCCGTGTCCACTGGCCGGGCTGATTGAAACAAACGATGGCAGGTCCGGGTTGTCTGTCCCGAGTCCGTACGAAACCCATGCTCCCACCGAGGGGCGGACCAGGTTGTCGCTCCCGGTGTGCAGCATCGAAACAGCCTGACCGTGCGACTGACCTCGGCTGTGCATCGAGCGAATGATGCACAGATCGTCGACGTGTCTGGCGGTGTGCGGCAGCAGTTCCGACACCCACTGACCGCACTCGCCATGCCGGGCGAACTTCCAGGGCGACTTCAGCAGCTTCGGCGTGGCATCAATCCTCGCTGCTTTTTCGAAGGGAAGATCTTTGCCGTCATCGCGAACGAGCAGTGGCTTATGGTCAAATGTGTCCACCTGACTTGGGCCGCCGTGCATAAACAGAAAAATGACGCGGCGAGCTTTCGGTTCGTGATGCGGAGTCTGCGGCGCCAGTGAATTTTGACCAGCATTTGCAAATGCGCCGGTCAGGCCGTTCAAGGCCAGCCCACCCAGGCCAAGGGCAGAAACATTTAAAGCGTCACGGCGGGAGAAGCGTGTTGTCATGGCGGGACCGCTGGAGGAGTTAAGGCTGGACGTATTCTGTGTGGTGGGCACCGCCCACCACAAGAACGATGTCAACGGGAAGTGGTGGGGAATGCCCACCCTACCGGTTCATTCCAGCATACGGAATTCAGCCGAAGCGAACAAAGTGTGAATCAGCTGGCCGAGTGCCGACATGACCTTCGGGTCGCCCTTTACGTTATCGGTCGCAGCATCGTCCGACCGTGTTGCTGCTTCCAGAAATTCTTCAGCTCGATCGATCTCAATACTCGTTGGGCGACGGGACAGAACCAGCTCGTAAGTTTGCTCAATGATGGTTCGCGCGTCGGTCGAGTCACCGTCATTCTTCTTTGCGACGGAAGAACGGACTCGATCCGCCGCGATCTCAGCCTGCTCCATAACAAACGGGCTGTTCAAGAGGAGCAGCGCCTGAGCAGGCACGTTGGTGACCGGACGCCGACCAACTACCAGGTCCGGGTCAGCAAAGTCAAACACGACCAGCATCGGCGGAAGCTGAGACCGAATGATTGGCAGATAGACGCTGCGATGCAGAGTCTCCTTCCGTTCGATCTGTTTCTCGTCCGCCACATTCTGAGTCACGAGCGTTCCGAGGCCTTCGACCGGTGAACCATCGGGCGACAGATCCAGCTGGCCACTGATGGAAAGAATCGAATCGCGAATTGACTCAGCCGGAACCCCACGGCGGTGAGCACGCCACAGCAGCAGGTTTTCCGGATCGGCATTCCAGGAAGCTTCGTTGTATTGACTGCTCAACTGATAGGTTCGACTGAGCACAATCTGCCGAACCATTTTCCTGGTCGACCAACCGTCCCGCATGAAGTCAGCAGCCAGCCGATCGAGCAGTTCCGGATGCGTGGGTTGATCGCCGAGCCTGCCGAAATTGTCGACACTGGCAACGATGCCCTGCCCGATCAGGTGGTGCCAGATCCGATTGACGAAGACTCGCGAGGTCAGAGGGTGCTCTGGACTGGCAATCCAGTCAGCAAGCTCAAGCCGGCCGCTGTTCTGCTCGTCAATCTTCAGAGTCGGTCCTGAGTAGGCGACCTGTAGGAACCCTCGCGGAGCCTTCGGACCGAGGTTGCGATGTTCGCCGCGAATGTTGATTTCGCAATCGCCGATTTCCTTCGCCTCCGCGACGGCGATCGCTTCAGGCAACGGAGGTGGAGAGTTCTTATCAAGCTGCTTGAGGTCATCCTCGAACTGTTCGAGTTGTTTTTTGGCGGATTCCAGTTCCGACTCTGCTTTATTCAGCTCGTCGTTCTCTTCCGACACCTCATTGGCAACCGGATTACCCTTGTCGTCAACTTCAACCAGCCGGACGGCGTCGATGATGACGTAACCAATCGTCCCGCGAGTTGATACGGTGATGGTCGCCGGCTTGTCTGCATCAAACGGGAAGTGACCAAGCGACGCAAACAAGCCATCAATAGGACCTTTCTTCTCCTGATCGAGCGAAACTTCAACTTCGGCTTCCGCGTGTTTGATACTGATCGGAACATTGTCTGCGCGACCCGACGTTCCGGAGTATGCCAGCTGCACGTCGTACTTCGCCGTGCGGGGGATCCGGACGGTAAATTCGGCCCATTTTTCACCCTTTTCCGACTTGGCATCGTGAATATAGCCCTCGCCAATAAACGGTTTCGAGTAGGTTGACTTCGTCCATGATCCGGTCAGCCTGGCCTCGGAATCGTCAACCAGCAGCGAGTTTGTGTTTTTGCGGAGCAGCTCGACTTTTTTACCGAGTGTCGTCGTCTGGTTTTTCGCATCCTGGATTGAAGCCCGCAATTCTTTCTTCGCTAATTCAAATTTATTAACCGCAGCAACGTGTTCCTCTTCAGCCGGAAGTCGACGACGAGGCCAGGTGGAAACGTACTGCTGACTTTCTCCTTGCAGCGTGCGAGTGCTTTTTAGAATTCCGGCCAGCGCGTAGTAGTCCTTCGTCGGAATCGGGTCGAACTTGTGATCGTGGCAGCGTGCGCAGCCCAGAGTCACAGCCATGAAGGCCTGCCCGATCGTGTTGAGTTGCTCATCGACGACGTCCATCGTCAGTTTTTCTTTGTCGCGTTCGCTGAGCATCTTCGTGCCGAGCATCAGAAAACCGGTCGCGACAATTCCTTCGGCAAGCTGTTCATCGTTTTCGTGAGCCAGCAGATCGCCGGCAATCTGCTCGCGGACAAACTGGTCGAAAGGCTTGTCACGATTGAACGAGTCAATGACGTAGTCGCGATATTTCCAGGCGTTGTGGAAGGTCGCGTTGAAGTCAGCCCCGTTTGAATCGGCGTACCTCGCGACGTCGAGCCAGTGTCGCCCCCAGTGAACTCCGAACTGCGGAGACTCCAGCAGTCGATCAACAACCTTTTTCAAGGCGTCGTCGGAATCGTTCTGATGGTTCTCCAGAAATTCAGCAACTTCTTCGGGAGACGGCGGCAGTCCGATGAGGTCGAAGTAAACTCGGCGAATCAGGGTTCGCGGGTCAGCATCGCTGGCAGGTTTGAGCCCGGCTTCTTCAAGCTTCTGAAGCACGAACACGTCGATGTCCGACTTCGGCCACGACTTATCCGAAACATCCGGCCGCCTGTGATCGACAATCGGTCGGAATGCCCAGAACTGCCGGCCTGCTTCGAGATCGATGGTCCGCTGAGGTTTGATGACTCCCGGTGGCGGACTGTCCGTCCGAGGATCCGGCGAACCCATCTCGACCCAACGTTCAAAGTCCTTGATGACGTTGGCGGGAAGTCGGCCATCCGGCGGCATCTCGACGCCATCATATCGCAACGCTTCGATCAGCGGACTCTCGTCCGGCTTGCCGGCAATGATTGCGGGACCTGAATCACCGCCCAGCAATAAACCCGCTGCTGAGTCGACCAGCAGGCTACCTTTGACATCCTTCGACTTTGCCGAGTGACATTCGTAGCAATGCTTGATCAGAACGGGGCGAATTTTAGCCTCGAAGAATTCCAGCTTCGCAGGGTCGATCGCTTTTTGATCATCCGCGCGGATGTTCGTCGCAATTGCTGTAAGCATCAGCGCACAACAAAGTGCGGCCTGTCCGAATCGTCGAACGGCGATCCGTAACTTGAAAATAGTTCGGTCTGTTTGAAGTAGCTCGCCGCGCATTACTGTCTCCGAATCAACGAAAAACACTCGCTCCCGCAAAGTGTGCGAAAGCGAGTGTCCTGTCACAACGCATCTATTACGTTACACGCGAGGAATATCGAATCCTTCGCGACGTTCACGAGCGATGAACGATGCTGCCTGATCGTCTCCGATGATCTGTTCAGCCTTCGGATCCCATTTGATCTTACGACCAAGGCGTCCGGCAATAGCACTCAGGTGGCAGGCGCTCATAGCCTGAACATGCGAGAACACATCGGACACCGTCAGACCGCCTTCGGCGATGCAGCGGTAGAAATTGTTCTTGTGACCTTCTGCCGGTTTGCCTTTGTAAAGTTCGACAAGCTCCGCTTCGCCAAACTGATCCTTATCCCAGTTTTCTTCGATTGGCTTGCCGACGATTTTACCACGGTTCACAAAAATTCGGCCCTTTGTTCCTTCGAACGTGATGCCGTTATCGCCTCGGCTGGTAACGTCCATGACGACACCGTTGGCAAACGTGTTGATGACCGAGAAATCGTGCGACGTGTTGTAGCTGTCGTCGACGACGGCATAACCGTCTTTGTACTCGACCGGATGCTTGACGTCGGTGCCGTCGATTTCTACCGGCCCCTGGCCTTCACCGTTCTGACCGAGTGCCCACATCGCGATATCAACGTGGTGAGCACCCCAGTCGGTAAACTTGCCGCCCGAGTATTCGTACCACCAGCGGAATTCGTAGTGGCAACGTCTTTCGCGATACTCGACAGGCTGCACCTGGCCCTGCCACATATCCCAGTTAAGGTTTGCAGGAACTTCCGCGACAGGGAAGGGTCCGCCCTTAGGACTGCCGTTGATGCCAACGGTCACTTTGGTGATATCGCCCAGCAGCCCTTTCTGGACCATGTTGACGGCTCGGAGGAACTTGTCCTTCGTGCTTCGCTGCTGAGTTCCGACCAGGAACGCCTGCTTGGGGTACTTTTTGCAGGCGTTGCGGATCAACTGGTTTTCTTCGAGTGTCAGCGTCAGCGGCTTTTGACAGAAGACGTGCTTACCGGCCTGCAATGCTTCGATGGCGATCTTCACATGCCAGTGATCCGGCGTGACGACACTGACGACGTCGATGTCGTCCCGCTCCAGCACCTTGCGGTAGTCTCCGTAAGCATCGGCTTTTCCCTTGCCGATTTTGTCGTCGTTGCGTGCTCGATCAGCGTGTTTCGAGTCGACATCGCAAACCGCCAGAATGTCGCCGAAGCCGGCATGACCGCGAGCATCGCCGGTCCCCATGCTGCCAACGCCGATACAGCCGATTCCGGGTCGGGAATTGGCTTCGTTATTCGCGAAAGCGGGAGTACTCCACGGAAAGTAAGGAACCGAAGTCGCCGCAGCAGCGAGAGCAGACGTCTTCAGAAAGTCGCGACGATTGGCTGATGGTTTTGTCATCTTGCGTTTCTATCCTGGGAATGAACGATGAGGCGGGGACACGGCGACGCTGTTTGCAACCGCCGCCAGAGAGTCAAAACGAGCCACGAATTGTACCCTGAGCGGGGGTGCCGCTTCCAGGTGGTTGGCGGGTCGCCTCAATTTCCGGTCAGACTTTGCGGGATTACTGACGAACCGGTAGTCCGCCCTGAATCCGATCGAGGTCGACCTGTTTCAGATTCGGGTCGAGCTGCATTTGCCAGGTGGCGACCGGAATCGACGGATTCACCTCGATGTCGCCGATGGTCATCGTCATTTTTGAACCGGCTTCAGGGCAGTTCAATACGATCGTGCGAGGCAGCATGACTCCGGCGGATGGTTGGAAGTTACTCATCGACGCGCTGGTGATGAGCTTGCCGTTCGCGTCGGAGAGACTGTGTTCAACGATTTGTCCCAATACCAGATCGACGAGCATCACTCGTTGAACCTGTTGACCCTGGACATAGTCGGTGGAAACCAGTTTCGCCTGGTCGGGAGTTTCCGGATCTCGCAGAACCTGGACAGTCGACGGATCAATCGGGATGACGCCCAGAGCCTCCATCAGCCAGCCCGGCGGAAACGGAATCGGCACGGCCTGCTGTCGATCAAGGCCGTCGTGAGAACCGGTCAGCACGATGTCCGGCTCGTTGGCTCTCATCCAGAACCAGAACCGGTCGCTGTTTGATCCGAAGTCAACTTCTGTCCCGCGGATCGACCTTGCTGAAAAGCGAAGGTTCTTTGGACTTTCGACACTGACATTCGCTGAGAGGCTGGGAGCGATTGCCCCCGCGCCGCTGGCTTTGATGCGAACGTCAGTCGATCGCCAGGCAACAACCTGTGAACGCTGCCGATTGAGATGCTCGATGATGTCCTCGGGCGTCGCGTCAGTCATCAATGCTCGCGGCGGTGGCGAGGTCGTTTTTCGAACAACCCAGTCTTTGAAGGCGCAGCCTGGCAACCCGGCAAAGACGCAAACAGCGACAACAACCAAAGACAACCGAACTCGTCGCTCATGAGCAATCGGTCTTCGCGGTCGGGCGTCGGAGTCTGCATGACCGAATTCGGTTGCGATGTTACTGCGCCGTGTCATGTCAGCCCTTCCCTGGCCCGGTCTTCGATCAAGCGTCCATTTGATCGGCTAAGTCGTTCGTTAGCCTCGTTCTGCTAAATCAGCTCGGCTTCGAGCTGAGCGTTCAGTGTTGCCTGCAGATTGGCGATTTCCTGTTCGTCAAGATCCTGATCAGCAACCTCGTACGGTCCTTCACTCTTGCTGCCGATGACCTGCAGAAATTCGTTTCCGTCTTCGTCGGTTCGCTGTCCGTCAAGTCTGAGTCGCCGCTTCTGAAGCAGCAGTAACGCCAGCACGTAGTGCATCTGGTCGTGCGCCGGATTCGGGTCTTCACTGAGCTGCTCGAAGTACCGCATCAACGCTTCCGTATCAATGACCTTCGGTTTGGGAGCGTCGTCCGGCACGATCGCCAGCCACTCTCCCACGCTGTCTTCCGGCGGACCGTTCCAGCCAGCTTCCGAATAGTCCAGCCGAATCAACTCGCCATTCCGTTCAACCAGCACGCTATGACAAGTGCTGCCCGGTTCGAGCGTTTCACCCGTCCCGGCACACGTCTTGCCAATTGTTTTGAGATGATAATCCACGAACGAATTGCCAATGCAGGGTGGGTACCGCCCACCACATAAGAAACTGCTGGTGGGCGGTGCCCACTACGAACAGACCAGAATCGTATCTCAAGCGTAAAATCTGCCACAAGACGGACTTGAGTCACGCCTGGCAGCGAGAAACGCTGCAGGTTCGTCACTCAGACGCGGTCGGAGACTGGTCGGGAACCTGCCGGAAAGTGGTTCGAATCAGGCGAAATCCGAGTGAACGGTACAGCTCAACGGCCGGAGCGTTCTCGGCGGTGGCTTCCAGAAAGACGCGCCGCAGACCCGCTGCCTGAAAACCGATCAGCGATTGCAGGACCAGGGCGCGCCCGAGCCCCAGTCCTCGGTGATTCGGGCAAACGCCGACATTCTGCACCGAGCCAGCGTCGCGGCCGTTGGCCAGGCCCTGAATGGTTCCGCAGTCAACCGGTTCCGGATTCGAACCTTCGTCGTTGCGACAGATCAGCCAGGTGGCCTGTGGGAGAAACGTCCGCTGGCTGGCGATTTCCAGCATCAGCCGCCGGCAGCCGTCCAGCGTTGCCAGAGACGGAAACACCTGAGAATCCAGCTCGTTCTGAAAGCAGGCGAACTTGGTGAGGGCGTGGCGGTCAAGATCTTCCGGTTTCCAGCAGACGAAGCGGTATCCGGCCGGCAGTTCCGGATCAGGAACGTCGTGCTCGGAAAAATTGAATTCCATTCGGAATCGACGGAAATACCGCATGACCGCTCACGACAACATCTTGAGATGCAACTTCATTGAGCTGAACCGACTGCTCATCAGGGCTCAATATACAGAACCACGGAAAGCACGGAACTCAATTTCGTTGGCGGCGTCGAGTTCGTTCGATGCGGATCCGGCATCCAATCGGGACCGTCTCGCGAACTTCCGGCAGCATGCCGGCCAGCGCGGCGGCGACAGCTTCATCAACATAGCGGCGTTTGACCTTGTCGGCGTTCGGGCTGTCGTCCATCGCCCCCATGTAGACAACCTTTCGATCTTTGTTCAGCACAAAGAATTCTGGAGTGAACCCGGCTCCGTAGTCTTTGGCAATCTGCTGCGTTTCGTCGAACAGGTACGGAAACCTGAACCCTTTCGCCTCGGCCTTTTCTTTCATCTTCAGAGGCAGGTCTTCGTCGACCTTGTTCACGTTGACCGCGACGAGCGAAACCCTGCTGTCCTTCCCTGAGTACTTTTTCGCCAACTCGACCAGCCGATTTTCGTAGTCGACGGCGTACGGACAACTGTTGCAGATAAAGGCCAGAACGACGACCTCCCTCTGCTTAAGATCGCTCAGCGAGTACTTCTTCCCGTCAACGCCCGGCAGATCCTTCCACTCCGGAACCTTGTCGCCGATGCTGAGTACAGGGTTGTACTCACCCGAAACGGCAGGCTGAGAAAAACCGCCGCCCACCGTGACAACAGTGGCCAGAAAGCAAAGAACCTGAATTCGGACGAAGCAGTTGAGCAAATCAGACATTCAGAGTTCTCACTATTGAAATCGCTGATCGAGCGAGGTTAGAGACGATGTTCAGGTTCCGAAGCGGCGATTAGAGTCCCCCCCTAATCACAGATTCTGTCATCCATACGGATCCGGGCCACCAATCATGAATCTGATTCGCCAGTGTCCGCAACCGATTTGCGAATCTCGCTGTGAACAGGTGCGTCGATAATCGACTCAAAGGAAAATGACATTCATGAGCACTGCTCGAATTCTGGCTTTTGCCGGAAGCACTCGCCAGGCATCGTTTAATAAGAAGCTCGTCGCAGCTGCCGCAAAGTCGGCTCGAGCAGCCGGAGCCGAAGTCACATTGATCGACCTCGCCGACTTCTCGCTTCCGCTGTTTGACGAGGACTACGAAGCCGAGCACGGCATGCCCGAAAACGCAGCGAAGCTGAAGCAACTCTTCATTGAGCACAACGCTTTGCTCATTGCATCGCCCGAGTACAACAGCTCGGTCAGCGCCGTGCTCAAGAATGCCATCGACTGGATTTCCCGCCGAGCCGAGGGCGAACCTATGAAAGCGGCGTTTCTTGGAAAAACTGCGGCGATCATGGCAGCATCGCCTGGTGGCCTCGGCGGAATCCGCGGGCTGGTTCATCTGAGATCGATCCTTCAGAACATCGGCGTGCTGGTGATGCCCGACCAGATCACACTCTCAGAAGCGCACTCAGCGTTCGGCGATGACGGATCGCTGAGCAACGAACGCAAACAGGCGAGCGTCGATGCCCTTGCCGAAGAACTCGTCGAGACCGTTCAGAAGCTGCACGCATAAACCGTCAAGGTACTTCTCTTAAATTTTGCCACTGATATCACAGAGTCCGCAGAGAACTATCCTCACGAACAACTCCATGGCCTCTGTGGCTGATTTCGTCACTCTTCACTGACAACCGCCTGACCGAAACTTCATGCTCACTCAATTTGCCATTCGACTGATCTGCGGGATGAGCCTGGTGTGGTGTGTCATGCCTCGCTCTGAAGTGACTTCGGGGTTCTTCCGAATTCAGAACCTCGTCACGCTGGGACTATCGGTTCTGGCGTTCATGGCGATCGGCCCGGCTCCCGTTGCCGAAGGTGCCGAACCCATGCTGTCTGCCGGGGTCGTCCGCTGGATCTCAATCGGTCTGGCGACGATGTCGTTCCTCGGGTCGGTCATGTGGACACTCGAACGCCGCGCAGCGGGCACGCGATTCGCCTTCGGTATTGCCGCGGTGTCGCTGGTCACGGTTATTCTGAGCAGCGTCCCGAGCGACGGATTTCTGACGCTCAAAGGAAACCTGACCTGGCTGACCGAACTGGCGGTCGCTGCCGTTTCCGGAGCCACCGTCGGAGGGATGTTGCTCGGACACTGGTATCTGACCACGCCAACGATGTCGACCACGCCACTAAACCGAGTCAACTGGTTTCTCGCATGTGTTGCTGGTAACCGTTTGATCTTTGGCGTGATCGCACTATGGATGTTCTGGCCGTTCGGTACGGAAGGGGCGATCGCAGCCAGAGCGACCAGCTGGACATCGACCCACACCGTCTGGCTGTTGCTGGAATGGCTGGGCGGCATTCTAGGACCGCTGGCGGTATCTTTTATGGTCGTCCGAATTCTCAGGTACAAAAACACGCAATCGGCGACCGGCGTTCTGTTTGTCGGAGTCATTCTGGCGTTTATCGGCGAGATGACCGGCGCGCTGCTTCGTCACGAACTGCAACTGCCACTTTAATCACGTTGACCGTAGGGTGGGTACCACCCACCACGGCATTGTTAATTCTGGTGGGCAGTGCCCATCCTGCCTCTTTCTGACATCCGACGGCTCAACACTGAGCAACTTCGAAACGAGTTCCGGAAACATGCAGCTCATCTATCAATGTCCGAAGTGTGACGCGCCGAATATCGAAGTCGTCTCGGCTGAAACCAGCAGGCTTGCCTGTTCCTCTCAGGACTGGTCACGAGAGATCACAACCGCAGACATCGAAGACGATCGCCCCAAACACTGCCTGTGTTGTGGCAACGAAGACCTCTGGCGACAGAAAGATTTTCCGCAGGCTCTGGGCCTGCTGATGGTTATCACTGGCGGCGGCCTCAGCACGATTGCCTGGTGGTACGTCGAGCCAGTCTGGGCGTTAGGTATTCTGCTCGTCTTCGCCGCGATCGACATGGTTCTTTACGCAGTGATGAGCGACGTCCTGGTCTGTTACCGCTGCAGCGCCCGGCACCGCAAAGCCAATATCCACGACGATCACCCACGGTTCAACCTGGAACTCAACGAACGCTACCGTCAGGAAGAAATCCGTCTGGCCGAAACTCAAAAATCGTCCTGATCCATCGGCGAGGATGTTGGATGTCAGCTCCTGTTCCAATTCAGATTCCGGCGACGCTAAGATCGGAGTGCGGTGGACGGTCGCAGTTGATCGTGTCTGCAGCGACGGTCGGCGAAGCTCTGCAACAACTGGAGCAGAATCACCCAGCCGTTTACCGAAGCACCTGCGACGAAACCGGAGCTGTGCGGCGACACATTCATCTTTTTGTAAACAACGATCTGCTCAAAGGCGATAACAGTTTCGAAACACCGCTGGACTCCGGCGACACCCTTTTCATCATGCCCGCGGTTTCGGGAGGCTGAACCATCTTGATGGTTTTTCCGCAGGAGCTGGAACGCTGAAAGGTCTTTGTCTTTGTTTCCCCGGTGGTCTTCCTGCAGGACACCGAAATCTAATTCAGAGGTGACCTGAACATGGCTGAGCGACTCATCCTTTGCATCGGAACAAAAAAAGGTCTGTTCATCGCCGAGTCCGCAAAGACTCGCCGCAAGTTTGAACTGCGAGGCCCCTTCCGACCGGGTGTCGGCGTTTACTCGGCTCTGATCGATCAACGCGGCGCGAAGCCAACGATCTTCGCTTCAAGCTGCTGTCCGTTCTTCGGCATGAAAATCCTCCGCTCGACAGACCTCGGCCAGACGTTCAAAGAAACGAAGTCGGCTCCCGCTTTTCCGAAAGACGACGGGCGAGCACTGGCAAATATCTGGTCGCTCGAACCCGGCAGCGGCAAACGCGATCTACTTTGCGGAGTTGAACCGGCGTCGCTGTTCCGCAGTAAGGACGGCGGCAATTCCTGGGAACTGGTCCCCGGCATCAGCAACCACGAACACGCCAGACAGTGGCATCCGGGCAACGGCGGTTTGTGCATGCACACGATCGTTCGGGAAGGCAACCGGGTTCATCTTGGAATCTCAACCGGCGGGCATTATCTCAGCGAAGATGGCGGCAAGACCTTCAACGCTTCTAATAATGGCGTCGGCGCTGGCTTCGTTCCGGACCCTTATCCCGAGTTCGGTCAATGCGTTCACAAAATCGCCACTCACCCCGACGCTCCTGGCCGGCTTTACATGCAGAACCACGGTGGCTGGGAAGATCGGCCCGGCATCGGAGTCCTCCGCAGCGACGATCACGGTCACACCTGGCGATCCATCGCTGCCGGTTTGCCGTCCGACTTCGGCTTCCCTATCGTCGTCCATCCTCACGATCCGGACACTGTTTACGTCGTCCCGCTGGACCCTGCCACTCGCACCTGCCCCGACAACAAACCAGCCGTCTGGCGCAGCAACAACGGCGGCGACAAATGGCAACGCCTGTCAAAAGGTTTTCCAAAGAAAGAGAGCTACTTCACGATCCTCCGCGACGCGATGACGATCGACAATCTGAAATCGCCATCCCTCTACTTCGGTACAACCACTGGCCAACTCTGGATCGGTCGCGAAAGCGGAGACCAATGGGACTGCCTGTTCGACTCCCTCCCGCCCATCAACTGCGTCAAAGTCGCTGTCGTATGATTCCTTAAGATGTGACAAGCAGCCGGAATGGCATTGCGGTGTGCCGAGGCGGAGGCTCCGTGAGCGATCCTGCCAGGACACGGCGACGATAATTAAGTCCTTGTCGACATCAAGTTCCAGGGAACGCACTTTCGAACTAACCAGTCGACGACGCAGCGATTGGCTGTTCGAACCGAACGCTGGTACGATGGATCGAGCAACGCGGCGTTGAGCCGCATTTCTGGCGACTGTGATTTCATGAGGAGTTTTCAACGATGCCGCTCTACGTTTACCAGGTAATTCGCGAGGACGGACAACCCGGCGAACGATTCGAGATCATGCAGGGCATTCGAGACGCCGCCTTGACTGAGCACCCGGAAACCGGCGAACCCGTCAAGCGAGTCGTCGTCGCGCCGTTTGTCGCTGGCAGCCACTCGCAGACAGCGATCGAGCGAAAACTGAAAGACCCGCACCAGCTCGAAAACATGGGCTTCACGCGGTACGAAAAACAGGGCAGCACCTACGTCAAAACCGCCGGCAAAGGCCCCGATCAGATCCAACGTGATTAGCCAGGCCATCCCTTAGAATTGTGACTCGCTGGTCAGTACTTTTCCGATTGCGGCAGCCGCTGCCCCACCGACGATCATCATTAACGCAGCCAAACGCTTGTCGGACCGAGCCTTTGGAGTCTCAATTTGAGTCATTTCCAAAGTTGCTGAGTCAATTTCTGTTAGCGGTGCGAACCTGATCTGACTTCGCCAGACGACTCCGACAACAGCCACTGTTATGCCGATGGCAACAAGGCATTGGCCAGTTTTGCGATACCGATTCTGACGGTCTTCATGGCTCATTCGAGATTCTCGATTCTTGGGTCAGTTCGATCAACAGTTCGTTGGGACCATCTTCGGTGATCTCTTTCGAAAGGTCGCTTGTCAGGATGGACTGGTATTTAAACGGGATTGTCGAGGCGGGAAACTGGATAGCCTCTTCGTCTGATTCCTTTGCCGATCGATCTGGTCGGTAACCGGGGTCACCCTCGCCTGTCAGACTTTTCCCGTCGCGGCTGCCGCCGTTACTGGCTTGCGGAGAATGGCGTTGGGTTTCACTGGCGACTTCGGGTGACTCAGGATTCTGAGGAATGACCGCGATGCTGTACGTGCCCGGCTGCATGCCACCTTTCAGTGTGATGACTTCAAACGTGCCGTCAGATCCGGCGATGGCACTGGCTCCGAATCCGTTCTCCAGATTAGTGAACGAGATCGTTGCATTGGCGAGCGGTTTTCCGTTCAGAGTAACCCGCCCGGAAACCTCTGCTCCTTCGTAGGAAGGGAGCATCATCAGGACGGCGATGGCCAGCCCGGCAACGACCGTTACGACGATCAGCCAGCTCTTCAGAAGCGGCACACGACCAAGAACAGGCTCGAGCACCGAGTCATAAATGACGTCGAGCATCGTGTCCGATCGGCCAATTTTCGGTGTCGGCAGCGGCTGGTAAGGAGCCGGTCTAACGGCAACCCTTACAGGCGGTGGATCGGGTAGTGATCGAGCAACCGGCAGCGGTGGCAAAATGGTTTCCGTCTGACCAGGGAGCGATGGCTCAAGTGGTGCAACACGGGCTTCGTGTTCGGCTGGTGCATCGCCTGGACGCCACTCGTTTTTGTTTTCGTTGTCGTTGTCGGATTCGTCGCCAGTTTCCAGGTCAACAATCCTCGATTCAACGTCGATTTCCTCGCGATCGTCGATTGATGATTCCTCGGAGTCTTCGAGTGCCTGAAACTTTCCGGTCCACGACTGGTCGTCCTTGCCACCTTGCTCAGCCATTTTCCCATCGACAAATTTGCCGACCGGCTGAGCAGCAATGACGGGTAACGTTGCTGGTGCCGCCGGATTCTCAATTGGCTTCGCACCATTCGAGTCCGTATCAAACAGGCCGTCCGTCGTAGCCGCCGATCGCCACTGACGTTGCCTGCTCCAGCGAACTTCGTCGGACTCGGTCAGCTCACCTCGCTGAGCCATAAGCGAGAGTTCGGCCCAGGGCATCGGACCAAGCTCCATGCCGGCCAGACGAACGAACCAGTCGTTGCTGCAGGACAACTGCGAAGCATTCGGATGTCGTGGGTCACCTTCCATTAACACGCGAAACTTCAAGCGGGCAATCTCGAAAACGTCACCGTCGTACAGCACGCCTTCGTCTCGTTTTTGACCGTTAATGCGGATTCCGTTTCGGCCGCGGTTACGGACTCGCAGACAATTCTCGTCGACCTCGATCTCGCAATGCACGGCGGAGATCGATCGATCATCAATGCGAACATCGGATCGCCGCCGCGAACGCCCCACAACGATCGCGGGTCGATCGATGACGATGTTCCTGCAGTCGTCGTCGGCAATAAGAATGGGGACAGTGGACATTGCAAAGGCCCGCAAATGGCTGAACGTGCCGAAACGTGAATCGCCCATCATCAGCAAATGCAAGGTGCATCACAACCGGCAAAATGTCTGAAACCAGGCAGCAGTTGCACGGTGACAATCGGTTCTGCCGGCTGGCAGACGCAATTATCGCCCGACTGTTGCCCGTCAAATTCACGGTGAAAGACTACATTTCGGTAAGCTGGCCTGTGAATCTGCAAATCCCGGCGTCCTGAAGGTCACGGTTTCGAACCATTTCCTGTTGCAGCCTGTCATTGCCAAACTTCCCACCAGCGGTTTGAGTTTTTGAGGCGGCTCCGTTTTACTACCGCCCTCTTCGCCGCAGACGCTCGGCGTTTTCACTGTTAATTCCGGACTTCGTCCCAAACATACTCTGCAAGGACTTTTGACCATGGTTCAGGTCAACGACAACTTTCTGAAACTCAAGGCTGGATACCTGTTCCCTGAGATCGGTCGCCGCGTTAAAGCTTTCTGCGAAGCCAATCCGGACGCTGCCAGCCGAGTCATCAAACTCGGGATCGGTGACGTGACCGAACCACTGCCGCCAGCCATCGTCGAAGCCATTCATAAAGCGACGGACGAACTCGCTGACCGAACATCCTTCCGAGGCTACGGGCCGGAGCAGGGGTACGACTTCCTCCGCAACGCGATCTGCGACAACGATTACAAAGCTCGCGGCTGCGACATCTCAGCCGACGAGATCTTCGTTTCCGACGGATCAAAATGCGACACCGGCAACATTCTGGACATCTTCGGAGCCAACAACACCGTTGCGATCACCGATCCCGTCTACCCGGTTTACGTCGACACCAACGTCATGACAGGCCGCACAGGCGAAGCCGACGCAAACGGTCGTTACGCTGGCCTGGTTTACATTCCCGTCACGGCTGAGAACGATTTCACGCCGTCGCTGCCCGAAGGCAAAGTCGATCTGATCTACCTTTGCTTTCCGAACAACCCGACGGGAACGGTCGCCTCGAAAGAAACGCTCAAGCAGTGGGTCGACTACGCCAGAGCAAACGATTCGATCATTCTGTTCGACGCTGCTTATGAAGCCTTCATCACCGATCCGGAAATTCCACACTCGATCTACGAAGTGGAAGGTGCTCGTGACGTCGCCATCGAATTTCGCAGCTTCAGCAAGAACGCTGGCTTCACCGGAACGCGATGCGCCTTCACCGTTGTGCCAAAGAGTCTCAAAGGTACGACAGGCAGCGGCGAGACCGTCGACATTCATCCGCTGTGGAACCGTCGTCACTGCACGAAGTTCAACGGCGTGTCGTATCCGATCCAACGCGGAGCTGAAGCGGCATACAGCGAAGCGGGCAAGCAGCAGATCGGCGAACTGGTCGGCTTCTACCTGGAGAATGCTCGACTGTTGCGTGAAGGTCTGACGAAAGTCGGCATCGAAGTTTACGGCGGTGTCAACGCCCCTTACGTCTGGCTGAAAACTCCGGGCGGAGCGACCAGCTGGGAATTCTTCGACACACTGCTTGAAAAGGGTAACCTGGTCGGAACACCTGGCAGCGGCTTCGGAGCGGCTGGCGAAGGCTACTTCCGACTCAGCGCGTTCAACAGCCGAACCAACGTTGAAGAGGCTGTCGAACGATTCACGCAGTCACTCGGCTGAAGAGCGAAAGAATAGAAGCAGTAGGACTGCGGCCCGCGACACTCAATCCCGAACTGGTTCGGAAGCTTTTATGAGCGAAATCTCACGCGATATCATCGAGACTTTTGAAAATCCCTATCCGCAACGGGACTTTGAAATCGAGACGATCTGTCCCGAGTTTACGTCGATGTGCCCGAAGACCGGCCAGCCGGATTTCGGGACGCTGACAATTACCTACGTTGCAGATCAGAAATGTTTCGAGCTGAAATCGCTGAAGTTGTATCTGCAGCAGTTTCGAAACCACGGTGCGTTCTATGAGAACGTCACGAATCTGATCCTCGACGACCTGGTCGCCGTAACCAGCCCACGATGGATGAAAATCCGAGCTGAATTCACTCCGCGAGGCGGAATTCGGACCAACGTGACTGTCGAGTATCGCTCGGAAAACTGATCACGCACGTGTGGATGGCTCGGCTACGGCTGTTCGCAGGTCGTTATGCAGAAACGACTTCGATATTGTGAGCGGTTGAGCGTTGCTTTCCTTTCAAAAGCCGTTTGCTACGATGCTCAATCAACGGGCTACCGTGGTAAGTGGTGATCGTTGACTGCGCAGGCGGTACTGCGGGCCTGGTCAGCCTGAAGTGACTGGTCCTTCGTGTGTTGTCGTTTGTGCCGCGGGCTGGCATCGGAGTGGGGTCGCAGGAGTCTCCGGGGTGATTGAGGGTTACGCAGATCGCTGGGCTTTGGTTACCGGAGCGTCGTCCGGAATCGGGGCTGAATTTGCGCGGCAACTCGCCGCACGAGGCATGCACCTTGTGCTTGTTGCCCGGCGCGAAGATCGACTCAAAGCACTGGCAGAGGAACTCGACACACGGCATGGCACACGTTGCGAAGTCATCGTCGCTGATTTATCCGTTCCCGCAGAATCGCAACGATTGTTTGACGATGTCGCCAGTCGTGGAATTAAAGTCGAACTTCTGATTAACAATGCGGGTTTCGGCTTCGTCGGCACCGTCGACGACACGCAGCCTCAACGTATGATGGAAATGATTCGGCTGAATATCGCCTCGCTCACAGAGCTGACTTACCTGTTTCTACCGGCGATGCTCGAACGTCAGCACGGCGGCATTATCAACGTGGCATCGGTCGCTGCATTTCAGCCGGTCGCCTACATGCCGGTTTACTCGGCCAGCAAGGCGTTCGTTCTGCATTTCAGCGAAGCGTTGTGGGCCGAATGCCGAGACCGCAACGTCACCATTCAGGGACTCTGTCCTGGAACAACGGAAACTGAATTCTTTGACGTCGCTGGCGTCTCGGGGTGGCTCAAAAAGCAACGCTCACACTCTGCCGCGTACGTTGTCAGAAAGTCGATTCGAGGACTCGATAGACGGCGGCAGTATGTCGTTCCAGGATCCCTGAACCTGATACTGTCGCTCAGCGTTCGCCTGGCACGACGAAAGATGGTCGTTCTGCAATCCATGCGGTTCTTCCGCCCACGCCCGAAAGACAATTCAGACGATCAGAAGCCGACCAACTGATCAACCACTCGGCTTAAACAGTCACCGGTGCTCGGTCGACGCTCGCAACACCTGACGGTGCCGTTGCTGTTTTGGCCGCTACCGGTGCGGGATTCGAGGACGACTTAGAAAAGTAGTCTCCGTACGTTTCTTTGTAGCTGTAGCCTTCCGCAACCTCGCTGGTTGCGTTGCAGACAACCCCGATGACTCGAATGTTGTTGGTGTCAATCAGCTCGGTGACGCGCCGGGCAGCATTGCGTTTGTTTTTGCCCATCCGCAGTACAAGCACCAGGCCATCGGTATTCGGAGCCACGATGGATGGGTCACTGACTGCCAGCAGCGGCGGAGTATCCACCAGCACGATATCGAATTCCTGCGACGCATCTCTCAGCATTTTTGCGTAACGGGTTGAAGCCAGCAGTTCTGCCGGGTTCGATGGAAGATTTCCGCACGTCAGTACCGCCAGTCCGTCGACGACGGTTTGTTGAGCAGCGGTCAGCAGGTCGATCTCGCCCGACAGGACTTCCGTCACGCCGATATCCCGTCGCAATCCGAAAAGCGAGTGGATGGTCGGTCGACGAAGATCGCTGTCGATCAGCAGAACTCGCTTGCCAGATTGAGCCATCGCGATGGCCAGGTTGGCGGTGAGCGTGCTCTTCCCGTCTCCCGGTTCCGGACTTGTAACCTGAACGACCCGTTGACCTTCGCGCAGGGTGACGAGGAACGACGTTCGCAGCGACCGATAAGCTTCCGCCTCAGGAGAGCCCGGACGGTGGTAGTAGCACAGTGCCGTCTGCAAGGTGCTTCCTGTGATGCCGGGAGCCTTCGAGTTGAACGAAGGCACTGAACCCAGAATCGGCAATGGGATACTTGCTCGAATTTCTTCGACCGATTTCAGACTCGTGTCCGTCCATTCGCGCAGGAAGATCAGTCCGCAGACCAGCCCCATTACGGCAACGATGCCGGCGCCGTAAAGTTTGATGACTCGCTTCAGTGAAAGCTGATCCTTCGCAGGCGCGATCACCTTCAGAGAGTAACCAAGGTTCTCTTTCTCAATGTTCACTTTCGACGCCTGGACTTTGATCGATGCCCAGAGTCCATGGAGTCGATCGAGGTCGTCATTGTACTGCCGGTTCTCTTCCAGAAAGCCAGACAGTTCGCGAGCCCGGTTGAACTCATTCCTGTAGAGCCGTTCAATTTCCTGCTCACGAAGATTCAGCCCGTCTAGTTCCTGATTGAGCGACGCCAGATAGACATCGACAAGGTCGAGCCCGTTGGACGTTTTCGCCAGCGATTGTGGTGGCATCGGACGGCCAGATTGTCCGGGACGATAGACTGTGCCGGGCGTCGCATTTTTGGCGGAAGTACCAACGGCCCCGACGGCTCCCTGCTGCACGTAATACTGGCGGAGCGTCGCGATCTGAGCACGAACCGTCTGCACTTCCGGCCAGTCTTCGCCGAATTCAAGCAGAAGCTGCTTTTCTCGCAGAATCAGTGGCAGGAGCTGCCCATCGATCGAATTTCCTCCACCAGCGGCCGCCAGCGAAGCGGGAGCTTGAGCAGACTTGCTTTGTGGTACCGTAAAGAGCTGAATCATCGTCGCCAGTTCTTCGCGAGACTGCCCCTGAGCCAGGCCTTTCTGCATCGACTGAATTTTCGATTGAACTTCAGCCTTCTGAACGAGCAGACGCTGTTGTTCCAGTTCGAGTGCTGCCAGATTTTCCTGATGCACGTTCGTGGCCGAAGCAGTTCTCTCACCACCGGCACCGCGAGTTGTTGTCTTCATGTGAATCGGCGCAGTCTGCCGGAATTTTTCATATGCAGCCTCAGTGTCGTTGATCTGCTGCTTCAGGTCGCCCGTCGCCCGATTGACAAGTTTCAACAGCTCACCGGTATTTTCTTCGTGATTCTCACGCAGATAGACGTGGTAAGCGTCAATGACCGCGTGGCAGATTTTCTTCGCATCGTCGCGATTGGGATTCGTACAGGTCACATCGAGAATATTGAGGAACGAACGATCTTCACCCGCGCTGCGTTGAACTTTGATCGAATCCAGAACGTCCTCTGCCGGATCCTTCGACAGGGCCAGAGACGGCAGCTTGTCGAGTTCGTGAAGCTCGACGGCCTTTTCGACGATGAGCGGGCTCATGATCAGTGCGATATGTTCGGCGCGGTCGCCCCAGGTTTCCGCTTCGCTGTTTTCGCTGATCGGACCGGACATCCGCTTCGACACAAGCACCTTCGCCGTCGCCGTGTATTCAGGGCCGTATGCCCGAAAGATCATATGCCCGAGCAGAATGCCCGACACCATCCCGCAGACGAGCCACAAGGAGTAGCGTCTGACGAGACCGACGTAATCGATCGTGCCGCCTGACCAGACGACCTGGTTCCGATTTCGCGTGTCACGAAATGATGTTTGAACCGGCGCGATTGATGTGGGATCAGCAGAAGCCGGATCACGATACGGCAGATGACCAGCTGGAAGTTTTGTAATGTCGAACGGTTGTTCGTTTTGGTCGTCGCGAATACTCATGGTTGCCCTCTGAAGGCGAGGGGCTCCGTCCGACGATTAAGAGCGGCTCTCCTGGCCGCTTTTTCGTTGATGTCTGCTTCGAATTTCTTTGAACGGACCGCGTTAACCCACCGAACAGCCCGCCGCGTCGCGAGCGAGTTCGGCGTAGTAGTCAATGGTTGGCTTCAGACCTTCCCGCCAGCCGATTTTCGGCTCGTACCCCAGTACCTGCTTCGTAGAAGAAATATCTGCCCAGGAATGCTTCACATCTCCCTGTCGAACTTCCGCGAAGTTCGGTGCGTACTCGACGCCCAGTCGCTTGCAGATTTCCTGAAGCAGATCGATCAGGCTGAGCGACTCACCACACCCGACGTTGAAGACTTTGCCGGAAGCGCCTTCCGCCAGAGAAGCTCGAACATTGGCCTCAACGACGTTCTCAACGTAGGTAAAGTCTCGCGATTGCAGACCGTCGCCAAAAATCGTCGGCTGCCTGCCGTTAACCAGTGCCGAAACAAAAAGCGGAATAACGGCTGAGTAAGGACTCGCCGGATCCTGACGCGGACCAAAGATGTTGAAGTATCTAAGGCGGACCGTTTCGATGTCGTACGACGACGCGAATGCTTCGCAGTAAAGTTCTGAGGCCAGCTTCGCAGCAGCATAAGGAGACAGCACCTGCGGAAGCTGGTTTTCCCGCTTCGGCATTTCAGGATCGTTGCCGTAAGCGCTGCTTGACCCCGCGTAGACGACGCGCCGTACTTTTGCTTTAACACAGGCGTCGAGCAGATTAACCGTCGCGGTAACGCAGGCGCGGTGACAGTCCTGAGGGCGTTCGATACTCAGCGGCACCGATGCCAGAGCCGCCTGATGGAAGACAACTTCCACTCCATTGACCGCTCGCGTGCAGGCAATCGGGTCGGCGGCGTCTCCGTGAATGAATTCGAAGTGACCTTCGATGTGAGCGAGATTCTCGAGCGACCCGGTACACAGATTGTCGAGGACTCGGACATCGTGCCCCTCGTTGACGAGCCGCGTCACAATGTGCGAACCGATGAATCCGGCGCCGCCAGTTACCAGGTAGTTGGTCACAGTTTCGTCCTCAGCCAGTGAATACCATTTTCCCATTGGTCAGCCATCCGCTGACCTGCCGCGTCAGAAAAAGCGGGCATTGCAGTCCGCAACGCCCGTAATCCGACGGTCGAACTCTAGCATCCACAATCACTTCGCGAGGACACCAGTCTGGTATTCCGCGAAATCCTGCCGGACGAAATTCATCCGCTGTCCAATCCTGGCTGATATCGGGGCCACCATGCTCTGATCATTGGCGAATCAGACGTTGCGGACACAACAGCGGCGGCCAACCCGACTAAATTTGTAACACTCTTGCAGGTAATACTTTAAAGCTCCTCTTACGGTCTGTCGATTTGACCGGTCAGCCGAGCCAATGGCACACCGCAACTCGAAATGACCATTTGGATGGTTGCGCAAGTAAAGCTGATTGCAGCGGTTGCGCGGCAGGACTAGACTGAGACGCGTACGCAGGGCTGGGAAATTTTGCCGACACTAATGGCCCGTCATGTGAAGCCGTAAGGATTGGTTACACCGGTTTTGCAAAATATCCCAGCTGTCGCACAGTTTCTGCCGGGATAAGGGGCTGTGCGTTGACGACCAATCTAAAACAGGATGCCGCGCGATTTCGGGATGCAACTGTCGCTTCCGAATCCGGCAAACAGAGGCACTCGGTTGAGACATTCCGGCCTATCCCATGACGGCCAGCCGAGGCTTCACATTTCGGAAAATGGAGTTGCCAAGATGAGTTCAGTGACCTGGCTTCGGACGAAGCATGGGATGCTGCTTTCCCTGCTCGCTGCCGCGATTACTCTTGTGTGTGCCTCAAGCGGGCATCTTTCGCTGGCCGATGACGCAGAGCAGCCGTCCCAAGGACTACGGGGAATTCTTCCCGAATTCGTACCTCTGGGACTACTGGAGGATGACTTCCTGATACTGGGTGAGTCCTGGACAGCCTGGAGCAAGGACGCCGCTGCTGACGTCGCCGCCCTTTACGAACAGGAAGACCTCGACGTTGCCGGACAACGGGCGGCACTGGAAAAGCTCGAAAAACGAATCCGCACGATGGAGAAAGCGCTCGCCAACAAAGCTTACGCTGCGATTTTCGAGCCTCTCGCGACAATCAACGGTCGCCTGTCTCGCCGGGTTTCGGTGGCAACAGCGATTCTCGACACGCTGGAGATCAATCCGGAAACCGCTCACAAAGCAAAAGTCGACGCGGCAGGAGCGGAAGTCGCTCAGTCTGTCGAGTCATTGGGCAAGTACCTGTCGAAAATTAAAAACGGCGACGCCTGGCTGAAGTACATCCGTGCGGAAGAACTTCGCTCGGCCGTTAAATCGGCGGAGTCATCAGAGGTAGTCAGTGCCGTTTTCACGCGGCTGTCCGAGTCTGACAAGATGCAGAACGACGCTCAACGAAAGTTCGTGGAGCGTCCGCAGTTCCTCACGGTCAAGCAAACACTTGGTCAATATCTGGAACTTGCGTCTGCTGAAGCCCCTGCAAAAAACGATCAGTCTGAATTGCGGGGATCTCTCCGGAAACTGGTTTCTTCTCTGGAAGCCTATGAAGAAACACGCAGCCAGGTTTCGGCGACAGCCGCCCGTGACGCTTACGGTGAGGTTCGCAATCTGGCAGCAGACGGTGGCGACCACCTGGCTGACGTCCTGGCCGGTCAGTATTTCAACTACAACCTGCGAGTTGTGGCGACGGAATCGTTTCTCAACAAAGTCGCTGGCTACAAACACACAGATTCAGGCGTGGTCGACGACGTGGTTCTGGGAGCCAAAGTCGACGGTCACCAGACCACGACGGGCACCGTTGGAATCGACCTGAAACCAAATAACTCGGTCATCGAGTTTGACATGACTTTCAACGGCGTGACTCAAACAAACACGCAGGGAGTCACTGATCAGGCAACCATTTTTACTTCGGGCTATCACACTTTTGGTGCTCAGAAGAAAATCCACTTCGACGGTGATCGCTTCCAATCATTCCCAGCGACCATGTGGGTCAATGCAAACAATACGACAACAGGTGCCCGGACAGGGGTCAGTGGATTGCCGATTTTCGGGGGAATCGCAGACTCGTATGCTGTCGGCGTGGCGCGTGACAAGCGAGGTCAGTCAGAAGCCATCGCGGCTCAGAAACTGCGAAACCGTCTGATTCCAGAATTCAATCAGGAAGTAGACGCCGAATTCAGCAAGTCCAGCAAGCAACTGGAAGAAGAGGTCATTCCGAAACTTAAAGAGGCCGGGCTCTTCCCGTCAGCACGTACTTACCGATCAACGGGCGATGCATTGTGGATCGGTACTCGTTTGATGGACGACGATAATCTGGGTGGCGACGCCCCGTCATTCTCGACGCGCGTGGATGGCAGTGCAGCCATTCACCTTCACGAGACTCTGCTCAACAATTCGCTGGATAAGCTCCCAATCGCTGGGGGATCATTCACCGAGAAGGAACTCGGCGAGCAAATTGAAACCGCACTGAAAACATTGCTCGGCGACGATTTCAAATTGCCCGGCGGCGATACCGCAGAAGCCAGTGACGCTGAATCTGAAAAGGAAGATAATACGCGTTTCATTTTCCCCGATCAGGATGCCATTCGGATCAAAGCCCAGAACGGCAAGTTGACTCTCGTACTGCGAATGGGTCTGCAGCCGGAAGGCGAAGATGTCATTCCGACGCAGGAGATCACCGTTCCGCTGAGGTTCTCCATCGAGGGAACTGACATTGTCATCGAAGCAGACGCCGTCGGTGTGGCTCCTGTCGAAGCGGCCAGCCCAATCGTTCAGATTGCACGAGCCGGTATTGTCAAAGCGAAGATTCAGAAAGCTCTGCCGACTCGAAAAGTCGATCGGATGATCACGCTGAAACGCAAAACCGGCGGACCGGTTGACCTGGCAATTACCAGCGTCCGACCAAACGCTGGCTGGCTGACTATTACCATCAAGTAAACGTTTCAGAGTTGGCAATGTGCCAATAACGTAACCTGCTTCAGCAGACTCAAAGCTTCTGACGGCCCGGTTGAACAGTTCGTTCAACCGGGCCTTTTTGTTGCCAGGTAAAATCTCTGCCTGAGTGAGCGTAATCGCGATGCCTTACCAGCACGTAACGGCACCACGAAACGGCAATGCCACGAGCGTCAGTCGCGCATCGAGTTGTCAGCTGCTTTGGAGAATGAGAACGGATCGCCGTTGCTCGAACGGGTTGGATGGCCGCCGCCGATTACGCATGGTCATTCTGCAAATCATGGCAACGATAAATAATTCGGCAGTAACGAAAACGCCGGCTCTGATCGAGTCACCGGGGTCGGGACTATCCCGAAGCTGCGGATTGCCGTGACTGGCGCGACAGAAGTCTGGTTATGGGTTGCGAGACGCACCTTGACTTCCTGGTTTCGTGCTGGACAATCACGTGTTGGCTTTTCCTGCTGTGTGATCGAGAGTTACGTCGGGTCGCGGTGCATACCTTTTCCGATACCGACCTTCGCTCGAATCAAACAGCCTCCGCCGGTTGAGGCATTGCGATGCTCGCAAAGCTCATCTCGATTGATGGCGATCGCCCGATCGTCCTCACGAAAGATGTCACAGTCGTAGGACGCAAACGTGGCGTCTGCGATGTGTACATTGACCGGTCCAGCGTGTCGAAACTTCACTGTGTGATCGTAAAAACGGACGGCCTGCTTTTTATCCGCGATCTTGGCAGTACAAACGGCACCAAAGTCAACGGGCAGAGAGTGACTCGTGGAGCCTTGCTTCCTGGCGATGAACTCGCCTTCGCCAATGCCCGCTTCCGCGTCTACCTCGGCCCGGACGAACCGGAACCTGAGCGTCGATCAGATCGCACCGAGATGATGACTTCATTTCCAGACTCCGACATGGCGCATGATGACAGCTTTGACGATGAAGCTGTCGCGGGGCTTGGCAGTGACAGCGATGTTCGCCTGATCGGCGACGATTAACGGAGCTTCCGCGTTCAATGCCGGAACTGAAACCTGTCTCGGATGATGAATCTTTCGCGAGTTCTGACGCGTTACCGTTCCTGACAAACAGACCGGGAATCGGCGGGGTTCTCAAGCAGTCTCCCGACGACTTTTTCGTCGACGAAATTCCGGTCTACGAAGCCTGCGGCGAAGGAGACTTTCTCTTTCTGCACATTGAGAAGCGAGGCATTCCGACACCGGACCTGCTTCGACACATCGAACAGGTGCTCTCTCTAAACCAGACAGACGTTGGATGCGCGGGTCGAAAAGACGCTCAGGCGGTTACCAGACAGTACGTATCTGTACCCGCATCGGCGAGCGATCTGGTCGAGAAAATCAATTCCGATCAGATCAAAGTGCTCAGTGCCAGACGACACACCAACAAGTTGAAAACCGGCCATCTTCGAGGAAACCGGTTTCGGCTCGTCGTCCGGAAAGCGGTCACAAACGCAGAGCAACTTGCGGCAGAACTGGTCTCTGTAGTTCGGCAATCAGGATTCCCGAACTACTTCGGCGAGCAACGATTCGGTAATGCTGGAACAACTGACGAACTGGGCTTTCGTCTGTTGCGAGGCGAACGCGTCCGACGGTTGAGCCGCGACGGGTTAAGGTTCACTCTGTCGGCGGTCCAGTCAAGAATCTTCAACGCCTGGGTGGCCGACCGAATCTCTGATGGACTGAGCGCTCAGGTTCTGAAAGGTGACGTCATGCAGGTCACCACGTCGAAGGGGCCATTCGTCGTCACCGATGCTTCCGTCGAGCAAGCTCGGTATGACAGCCATGAAACGGTTCTGTCGGGACCGATCTTCGGACCGAAGATGAAACAACCCGAAGAAATTCCGGCAGAGCGGGAGCAGGCCATACTCGACCGGTTCGATCTTCCGCGAGAAGCATTCAGCAAGTTCAAGAAGCTCACTCTGGGAACACGTCGGCCAATGGTGATCTGGCCGGATGATCTGACTGTGCAGAACGTCGAGAACGGAATTGAGTTTTCGTTCTCACTCCCGTCGGGCGTCTACGCAACATGCCTGATGCGCGAACTGATGAAGGCTCCATGAACATCCGGGCGAGTTAACAGCCGGATGTTTCTGCGACTTCGACAGCATGCCGACAGATTCTCGCAGCACTTTTGCAGATCTGCCGCATCGCCTCGTTGCCTTCCATTAAGACCGGGTGATGGAGAATCAGCACGTGCTTGTCGCAAACGTCTGCATTCGGCAGTTCGCCGACAGTTCGAAATCGTCGTTTGCTGTGAATCCGGTGCAGACTTCGAAACCCTGGATCAACCGCCATATTTTCAGCACGCATCGCCTGTGAAAATTTATCTCGATTCAATCCGGTCGAGCATGTCAGATCAAACTGTAAACCAACCTTGAAAAACGCCGGACGATCGTCCTCACCCAGGGAACAGGAATCGACGAGTGGTCGCAGTATCTGATCGTCCTGTGATGACTTGAGTTGTCTCAGTTGGTTCGACAATTCTCGAACGGAGTCCCAGCGAAGTATGTTTCGTTCGTCCAGACGATTGACCTGAGGTCGCAGAACTGCCGCCTGCATTTCGGAAAGCGGGTACGCCTCATTGCCTCGCTGAGTGAACAGCCGGATGCGCTGCGCGACTTCCGGACGATCCGTCATGACTGCGCCGCCGCGACCAGACGTCAGAAGTTTGCTTCCGCCGAAACTCAGCACGCCGACGTGCCCTGCCGTGCCGGCGCGATACCCGTCAAAAACCGCGCCGGTCGCCTGACATGCGTCTTCGACAACCGAAACGCCATGCCGCTCTGCCAGTTCCATCACTGGCTGCATCGGCACGCATCCGCCGTGCAGATGAGAAACGATAATCGCTTTCGTCTTGTTTGAGATGGCCGCTTCGAGCTGCGACACATCCATCTGCCAGCTTGCCGGATCGATATCGATCAGAACCGGCGTCGCTCCGATGGTGAGAATATTCTGAAAGTTCGCTTTGAAATCGTACGCCGAGAGGATGACCTCGTCACCGGCTTCAACTCGAACACCTCGTAGTGCGAGTTCAACAGCGGCAGTCCCGCTGGCACACAGAATCGTCTCCGACACGTTGTGAAAGGCGTTGAGCTGCTCAGTCAGCGCTTCACAATTCGCACCGTGATACTTTCCCCATGAGCCGTCGCTCAGGCACGCGTTTAACGCGTCGATAACTTCCGGCCAGTCCTGTGGCCAGGCTGGTGGACCTTCCGGTCGAAGCGGAGTTCCGCCGAGAATTGCAGGGAGATCAGACACTGACATCGAATGTGCTCGGCAGAGGTCGCAACGGTGAGAACACGAAGGGCGACAACATACACCGGGGCATTCCCGGTTCGTAACTTCGTCAGGCCGAACCTGACCTACAGGAGGCCGGGGATAGGTTGCCACTCGCCAGCGACTCGCGCGACTTCAGGCGGGACTCCCTGAGCGATCCGCAGTTCGGCGACGTCAAACAACGTGTGCATGATTGTGGCGATTAAGTTTGAGTTTCGCATCGGAGTGGTCAATGGCTCACCCGCGTTGCGAGTCGACTGGCCGATCACCTGCCCTGAACTGATGCCGCCTCCGGCCAGCAACAGCGGTGACAGGTTGCCCCAGTGGTCACGTCCTCCGCGAGCGTTGATGCGCGGTGTGCGACCCATTTCGCCACAGCAGACCAATAGAATTTTGTCGCTGAGTCCGCGAGATTCGACGTCGTCCAGAAATGCCGACACAGCATGATCGAATGGCGAACCCATGTAACGCATGCCTTCTTCGACGCCTGCGTTGTTCACGTCCGAGTGCATATCCCACACGAAGTTTGTTGTCACCGTGACGAAGCCCGTTCCCGCTTCGCACAGTCGCCGAGCCATCAGCATCAGCTTGCCGAGTGCCTTTCCGTTGTCGACGTAGCGTTCGTAATTCTTCCAGTGTCGGCTGATATCTGAAGGCCGCATCAGCGAAGCCGTGTCATATCGCGCGACCGTCGCGGGGTCTTCTTTTGAAAGATCGAACGCGTCAGCGACCCCACCGAGTATTGTCGAGAAAGCCTGCTCGCGAACCTTCTCGATGCCACCAGCGCGACCAACGTTTTCAAGTGCCCATTTCACGTCGTCGAGATTCGTCAACAATGACCGACGATCTCCGAGCCGGTCGATTGGCAGATTGAGTTTGAGATTCTTCTGAGCGTCTCCGTCGGCGCCTGGTATGAATGGTGCGTAGACGCTGCCGAAGTTGCCGACCGATTCGAACTTCCCGAAGTTCGAGATGCGCGTCATCGTTGAATCGTCAACCGCCTTCGGAAACAGAGCGACGTTTGTCGGCATGCCATTGTCAGGTCGATTGGTCCCGGCAATGCGCGAATAGATCGTTCCGATGTTCGCGTCGAACGAATCCTTACCCACGATCGGTTTGATGTCGTGCCGGCTGTCACCCGTTTGAAACGAACGAACAATCGAGAACCTGTCGGCTCGCGCAGCCAGTTGCGGCATCGTTCCGCCGAATGTGATGCCCGGCAGCTTTGTAGAAAGTTCGCCGGTCGCGCTGCGGATTTCGGAAGGCGCTTCCATTTTTGGATCGAACGTCTCGATCTGACTCGGTCCGCCATGCATGAAGAGGAAGACAACCGACCGACCCGTTGTCAGTGGATTGCCGCCCGCAGCTTGCGCGTTCGTTCGCAGAAGATCGGCCAGCGAAAGACCGCCGAGCCCGAGCCCCCCAATGCGTAAGAACTCTCGTCTGCCAAATGGTTTGCTGAAATCGCCAACGCTGAGCATCTTCGAGACTCCTCACCAACCCGCGGTTAAAACGCTTTCCGCAACCACTCTTTCATATCGATCGGCACCGATCCAGACAACTGCCGAAATAGTCGATAAGAAACTTCAGATCCCTCTCACCCGCAGCTGAGATCACGACCTTTCCTCAAAGGAGAGAAGTACCAGGCAGGGTTGGCGATCGTGTTTGCCTGACTATTCGAGAGATTCATTCTCAAGCTGCTCCGCGATCTCCCGTTCTCTTGCAGCTTTCTCGTTTCGGCCTTCGTGATCGTGGAGCTTTGCGAGAATGCGGTGCGTTGCTGAATCGGTCACGTCGATCTGTAACGCTTCCTTCGCCCAGCGACCGGCCTCGACAACGTTGCCTTTGTCGTCGGCGAGCTGCGCCAGTTTCCTTCTGACGACGGGGTTGTCGCCGTCAAGATTCGCAATCGACACCAGCACGTCCTTCAGTTTGTCCTCTTCTTTAAGCTGGATGTAGGCAGCGGCCAGACCCTTGAGCCACTCTGCCGATTGCGGCAGATAAGATTGATCAATTTTGAATTTCTTTCGACCGAGTTCGTACAACCTGGCGGCTTCTTCCGGCTGAGCCTGTACGAGTCGAAGTTTCGCCAGCAGCCCGAGGACGTCAGTATTTGGCTGCTCTTCATCAAAGGCTGCTTCAAGAAACACAACGGCCTCGTCGACATTGCTGGCCAGCAGTTCCAGTTCGGCCAGCACGACGGCCGCCAGTGGTTCATGAGGATTCTTCTCGAAAGCCTGTTCGGCCAGTTCTCGCGCCTGCCGACGACGATTGGCCTTAAAAAGTGCCTGTGCGAACGCTGCCATCGTTGCTGGATTGTCGGGTTGGGCGTTGAATTCCTTCTCAAGATCGGCGATCGACTTTGGCGTTTCAGATACAGAGCCTCCAAGTTCTTCTTTGACAATTCGCTTCAGAAAGTCTCGATAGCCGGCGTCGAACTTTTCCACCGTCATGTCAAAGACCTGCGGGATCGCATCGTTCGTGCGGACGTTTTTGCGGTATAGATCGAGCATTCTGCTGATCGTTTCTTTGCCGAACTTTTCGATCATGTACTGCGCGTAAAGCCGGCTCTGGCAATAAGCGAACTGCCAGTCTGTCGGGGTTTCGGGTCGAACGAAAACGCCGGTCAGTTCATCGAGACTCCACAGCTCGCCGCGCGGAACCCGTTCCAGCAGCATGCGGTTCCACTCGGCTGGCCGTTCGATGCCTTCGCTGGTGACTGCCAGCGCTTCGGTGAACCAGTGCGGAATATTGAAATGCGTCTGCTGCAAAGTCAGTACATGGACGAACTCGTGCTTCACGACGCGAGCCCAGTTATACGGTTGCGGCGACGCGGTCGGCGACGCGAGCGCGACCATCATGCCGGTCGACGCTCCGATCGTCTGGATCCACGGCAGTCCGACCATTCTCGCGCTGAACCACTGATGCGCGGTGAGCCCTTTTGCGTTGTGGTAAATTTCGAAGACGCTGCGCTGAGGCGGTTCGTAGCCGTAAAGCTCAACCAGTTCGGGATAGACCTCTTCGAGATACTCGGCCATGTACTCGCCGAGAATTCTGTCTGCCTGCGAGTCGACTCGGATAACGAAGTGGTCGGTCGTGATGGTCTCGTAGCCGCTGAGCACGCCCAGCACTTTTCGCATATTGCTGACTCGGACATGGTACGGGTCGGCTTTGAAGGCGTCGTCAAGTAACGGCTCGGCTTGATCGGAACGACCGGTCTGCATGTAGAGCATGCCGAGTGACGTCTTCGGCTGAGAAAGCTGCGGCATGACTCGAATGGCGTGCTGATAAAGCTTCTCGGCCATTGAATACTTGCGGCGTGACTCCAGCGTGTCGGCAAAGGCGTTGAGAAAAACTCCCGGCTTCGAATTTCTCGTCGCGACATCGAGCATCAGCTTCTCCAGTCGAGATGGTTCTTTCACTTCGACCTGTTCGATGGAGTCGAGATTGGCGAGCAACTCCAGCAACCGCCGGTCTGCTTCACCGCCCGGTTGAACATCGAGCAGGTAGAACGTCGCCGCCAGCCGTCCGAGCGTTTCTGAGTCGAAGGGATTGGTCTTTCGGGCTTCTTCCAGAGCAAGCAGCGCGGCATCAGGCGATTGTCGATTCAACGCGATGTCAGCCATCAGCCGCAGCGTCGGCACGTAGTTGTCCTGAACTTTGAGAGCCTGCTCGGCGTATGTCAGCGCCGCTTCGACATCATGCTTCTGCAAGGCCGCTTCGCCCAGAGCCACGATCACCGCGACCGCTCGCGGATTGATCTCCAAAGCCTTCTTCAGGTCGGGCAGTGCCTGAGCGCGATTGTACTTTTCCAGCAGCAGAGAACCGGACACCAGATGCGTCTGCCAGGACAGCGGGTCATCTTTCAGCGCGTCGACGCAAAGCGTGTTGATAATAAAGTTGAAGATGCTGGAGTTGCTGTTCCACCGAGCGTATTCGCCGGCCCCCTCGGCGACGAGGAGTAACGTTTCAGCGTCGGTCGGCTGTTTGCGATTGTAAAAGCGAACGAACCATCGGAATTCCTCGTTGGCCTTTTTGAGATCACCAGCTTCGGTGGCCAGTCGGGCAAGTATCAGATGGGCCAACGGCTGATCGACGTCCGCCTTTAAAGCCGCTTCGCACGACGCCGCAGCTTCTTCGAAACGCCCGATCGAAAACTGAAGTCGTGCGGCCTCGGCCAGAACGACCGGCGATGACCTGGCGATTTCTGTCAGGCGAGCGAGCGCCTCTTTGTATTCTCCCTGGCTTTCCAGAGATCGGCTCAAGCCAATGGTCGCTGCTGATGTCGCATGCTCGTTCTTGCTCTTGAGGATTTCTGTGAAAGCCTCTGCCGCTTCTTCATACCGACCTCGTTGCAGATGCTCGGTCGCGTTGGCAAGGTTCGACGTTTCATCAGCATCAGCCAGCTCCACTGCAGAGAGCGAAGCAGCACCGACAGCAATAACGAGTGCGACGATACGAGTCTCACTCAGAAATCGTACGCCCATGAATGCTCTTCCTTTGAACGATCGCGAACTCAACATCGACTGGAACAGGTTCTAAGCAGCTCCGGAAATCCGACGGGATTTGACTCTGTGTTGCCGGAACTTCACAGGAATTGCTTCAGCTTACTGAACTGTTCAGCGGAAACATCGAAAATGATGACGCGTCGGTGATAGCCGCGAAACTGTGTTTCATACCGAAGTCGGATTATCCTTGCTGTCAGTCTGCGGGAGTGTTTCCGCAGAAGCTCTCAACGAAGAAAACCAATGGGTTTCCGCATGCAACAGAAGCACGATTTCTCCCAAGCCATCGCGCGACGAATGATTCTGCTGATTGCTGGTGCGAGCGCCATGAGCATCAGCAGTCTGGCTGCAAACGCCGCAGACAAAGTGGCGCCGGACTACCTCAAGCAGATCGCTCCCATCTTCCAGAAACATTGCGTTGGCTGTCACAACGCGGGCGACGCGGAAGGCAGGCTGTCGCTGGATTCGTACGCCGATCTGCAGAAGGGCGGAAAGCACGGACCGTCGTTTCAGCCGGGCGACGTGGCTTCCAGTCGGCTGCTCCAACTGGTGACCGGCAACGCCAAACCGGTCATGCCGCCCGGGGATGAAGAACGACTCACGAAGGAAGAGATCGCACTACTGACCGTATGGATTGAAACCGGGGCTCAAGGGCCCGACGGAAAAGAACCGGCTCGACACACGTTGATGGTTCCGAAAATCGCACCGGCTGCAACCAAAGAAGGCCCAATTGCTGCAGTGGCCATCTCACCTGACGGAAGCCGGATTGCGGTCGCGCGATTTGGCTCGGTCGAGATTCTTGACGCGGCCTCGATGAAAGTCGTGCGGAAGCTGACAGACTTTCCTGGCAAAGTGAACTCCGTCGAATTTTCAACGGACGGAGCGAGGATTATTGCCGGGTCGGGGATCGCGGGGTTGTACGGGCAGGCCAGCATCTGGACGGTTGCTGACGGTAAACGCACGGCGATGTTCGAAGGCCATCGCGACACCATGTACGATGCGGCGATGAATCGCGACCAGTCGATTCTGGCGACATGCAGCTACGACCGGAAAATTATTCTCTGGGACATGGCCTCCGGAAAAAAACTCCGCACACTGACCGGTCACAACGGCGCGGTCTTTGACCTCGACTTCAGCCCGGATGGAACGATCGTCGCCAGCGCGAGTGCCGATCAGACAGTCAAGCTGTGGCAGGTGACGACGGGCGAACGGCTCGACACGCTCAGCCAGCCGCTGAAAGATCAGTATGTCGTTCGGTTCTCACCAGATGGTCGGCACGTCATCGCTGGCGGTCTGGATAATCGCATCCGAGTGTGGAAAGTCATTTCGAAAACCAAGCCGCAGATCAACCCGCTGGTCTATTCAAGAATCGCCGCCGAGGGTTCGATCATTCAACTCGACTTCAGCCCGGACGGTTCCCGACTGGTTTCGATCGCCGACGACCAGACAATAAAGCTGTGGGACACAGCCGAGTACACGCAGCGGTTCGCCTTTGAAGCTCAACCGTCTGTGACCCCGGCACTGACGGTCGCTCCGAACGGCAAATCACTCGTCGTTGGCCGAATCGACGGCACCTTGCAGAAGTACAATTTCGACACTTCGTTAACCGGAGCGACGACCGATCGGCACTCACAGCTGGTCACCATCTTTCCAACAACGGATAAACCGTCACAAGCTGTCGACGAGATCGAGCCCAATGACAACGTCGCTCAGGCAGCAGTCGTTGAGATTCCCGCGACGATTAAAGGCGTCATCAATCCACAAGCTGGCAACTCACCGGCGGCGGCAGTTGATGTCGACATGTTCCGTTTCTCAGCCGGCGCTGGCGAGGCGTGGGTTTTTGAGGTCAACGCTGCCCGAAGCAAGTCGCCGCTGGATTCGAACATTGAAATCCTCGACGCCGACGGGAACCGCATCGAACGAGTCCGACTTCAGGCCGTGCGGGATTCATACATTACGTTTCGCGGTATTGATTCGAACACGCGAGACTGCCGGCTCCACAACTGGGAAGAGATGGACGTCAACCAGTTGCTGTATCTGAACGGCGAAGTCGTGCAGCTCTGGCTGTGGCCTCGAGGCCCCGATTCCGGGTTCCAGTTTTATCCTCAGAACGGTAACCGCACGACATTGTTCGACACGACGGCGAATTCGCACGCGCTCCAGGAGCCGTGTTACATCGTCGAGCCGCATCCGCCGGGCACCGAACTTATCCCAAACGGGCTGCCGACTTTTCCGATCTACTACGAAAACGACGACGATGCGTTGCGTCAACTGGGTAGCGATTCGCGGCTGACCTTCACCGCTCCAGCGAAGGGCGACTATTTCGTCCGCATTTCCGACGTGCGAGGCGCCAGTGGTGCAGACTTCAAGTACGAACTGACGGCGAGGCCGGCAAAGCTCGATTTCAACGTTCAGCTTCAGGGCGACAAGCCGTCGGTCCAGGCCGGCAGCGGCAAGGAATTCAAGTTGATGGCAAACCGCCTCGACGGCTTCGATGGCGAAATTCAGATTGCCGTTGAGCAGGTGCCGATCGGCTTTGAGATTTCGCAACCACTGGTCATCGAAGCCGGGCAGTTCTTCGCTTACGCAACGATCAATGCCGCTGCGGGTGCCAAAGAGCCAGCTCCGGAAGATGTCAGCAAGATCAGGTTCACTGCCACGGCAATGGTTAACGGTAAAGAAGTGACGAAAGACGCGGGCGGCTTTGCGGAAGTGAAGCTGGCAGCGGCTCCGAAAATTCTCGTCGCGATCGGGCCGGACAATGTCGACGCGGGCGATGTCGAAGTGCCTGAATTCGGGAAACCCAATCCACTGGAACTGACAATCGCTCCCGGAGAAACCATCACGGCGCGCGTCCACATCGAACGGAACAAGTACGACGGTCGAGTCGGTTTCGAAGCGATCGATCACAATCTTCCGCATGGAATCATCGTCGACAACATTGGACTAAGCGGGCTGTTGATCGTCGAAGGGAAGACTCAGCGGCAATTCTTCCTCACCGCTGCCAACTGGGTGCCTGAGCAGACGCGGGTGTTTCACCTGCGCAGTAAGGAAGAAGGCGGCCAGACTTCCTGGCCAATTACTCTGCATGTGCGACGCAAATAACGAACGGAATCGTTGATGACAAACCTGACAGAATCTCAGCAGCAACTTGTTGACCGCACCGCCGCTTTCGTACGCAGTCAGATGGAGGGCGATTCGTCCGGGCACGACTGGTGGCATGTCTGGCGAGTCTGGCAGAACTCGTTGTTTATCTCGCGCAACGAAAACGCGAATCGCTTCGTGACGGAACTCGCCGCGCTACTGCACGACATTGCCGACTGGAAGTTTCACGACGGAGACGATTCAGCCGGTCCCAAAGCGGCGCGAGCGTGGCTGAGCGAACAATCGATCGACGTGTCGGCGATTAATCACGTCTGCGACATCGTCGCGACCGTTTCGTTCAAAGGAGCTGGCGTCGAGACTCCCATGGCAACGCTCGAAGGAAAGATCGTCCAGGACGCCGACCGGCTGGAAGCGATTGGCGCGATCGGCATTGCCAGATGTTTCGCGTTTGGTGGTGCGAAAGGTCGGCTGATGCACGATCCGGAAGATCCGCCCGAACTGCACGCGTCGTTCGAGGACTACAAGAAGAAGTCCGGCCCGTCGATCAACCACTTCTACGAAAAGCTGTTGCTGCTGAAGGATCGGATGAATACAGAAACAGGTCGGACACTCGCCGCCCAGCGTCATCAGGTGCTGGAAGATTTCCTCAGGCAGTTTCACGCTGAGTGGAATATCGCCGCGACGTGATCGTCACTTGTTACCGGTTTTCTTCCTGGCTTCTGTGAAACGTTCACCGAGCGTCCAGGCCATTTTGGGAATCAGTTTTGACTCGGCGACTTTGATCACCGTTCCGACCCCTCGCTTTGGCGACCCGATGCATAGTCCATCGCAGTCTTCGTACGTCATCGCCCCGCTGATTGCCTCGTCAGTGACCAATGGTTGGGCCGCTCCCATTGCGACAATCAGGCCCTGCATCTGCATTGTTTTCCGAAGTTGCTGCTGAAGCTGATTTCCGGTCGGGGTGCCGCCCTTAAACTTCCAGGTCGCGTCACCAGTCATCAGAACGATGGAGAAGTAGTCTTCCTCGCGGGCTTCGGCCAGCGTCTGTTTGACGTAGACGGAGCCGTTCCTGCCAGACTTATCGTGACGGGATTGAAGCTTGCCGGATTGGTCAGATGTGATCGTTGCTTCGAAACCGTGCTTCTTCAGATGATCAAGAGTGATGTTGAGTTCGCTCTGGTCGTAGTTTTTGTCAGCCAGCACGACGAGCACTTTTCTGGGCAGTACGCTTCGGCCCGGTGTTGGTTTCTGCGATCGATACTCGGTCTGCGGCTTGTCGCTGCGAGTTGTTTCCGAGCTTTCTTTGTTTCCTGTCAGAGCTTCCGGAATTCCACCGACCGCTCCGATGAAGTTAAAGGTGGCGTCTTCACGCGAAGATTCTGTCTCTGAGACATTCCTGTCAGTGACTGGTTCTGCCGGAGCGGCTGTCACTGCAGCGTGGACAGCGAATCCAGCCATCAGAATGGCGGCAGCGGGGATCGAGGCCAATGCTGGTTTGGCTTTCACTCGATCAACCAGGTCCGACCACGGTGCAGCCTGTGCCGATGGGCGGCGACCAGCGATGCACGCATCCAGATCCTCACCCAACTGTTTCATGGTCTGATATCGGTCGTCTGGATTTCTCGCAACCATTTTCTGGAAAACAGCGTCGAGTCCAGCCGGCACCTCAGGAGCTTTTTCTCGAAGCTTCGGCACGGGTTGCTCGCGGTGCGCGATAATCTTTTCCATCAATGTCTCACCGGCAAACATCGTCGTACCGGTCAGCAGGAAGTACATTGTGCAGCCGAGACTGTAGATGTCTGACCGGGCGTCCGCATGTCGGCTGTTAAGAGCCTGCTCGGGCGACATGTAGTCGACCGTACCCATAATGACGCCGCTGGCTGTCATGGATGCTCGCGTCGTAGAGTCCGTCTGGCTATCGAGCAGCGGTTCGAATCGTGCGAGCCCCATGTCCAGAACTTTCAGTTGCCCGGCGTCGTCGCCGAATTCGGCAACCAACAGATTGTGCGGCTTGATATCACGGTGCGTGACACCCTGGTCATGGGCATATTCCAGAGCCGACGCCGTCTGCCGCATGATCTTCAGGGCATCCTTAACCGGAAGCGGCCCGTCTTCTTTCACACGTCGAGACAGGTCGCGACCGTGAACAAACTCCATGACCAGAAACTGAATGCCTTCCGCTTCGTCCGCATCGTGGGCGACGACAAAGTTCGGATGACTGAGTGCCGAGTGAGTCTTGATTTCCCGCCGAAACCGTTCCACGATTTCCGGCGACCGTCGACCCGATGACCGCAATACCTTCAGGCAAACCGTTCTACCCATGCGGTCATGGCGAGCTTTATAGACCTGCCCCATGCCACCTTTGCCGAGCTTTTCGACGATGACATAGTTGCCCAGAACCAGCCCCTTCCATCGTCCTCGTGAAAGCGCTCGAGCCTGGTACGCGGTCAGAGCATCCTGCTCGACCAGCTCTTTGGCGAACGAGTCCAGATCTTCAGCCTCGCTGGTGACGACGAGCCGGTGCAGTTCTCTCTCGCCGATCAGGCCGCTCTTTCGCAGACCGTCGATGAACGTTTCGAGATCCTTGCGTTTCGGTTTAGATCGAAGTGGCGAATCGTCCAGCGACTCGGCGTCAGCGAATTCCGGACTTGGCGAACTTCCAGCATTAAGCGCTTCGGTGATCAGTCGAGCGAGTTGTGGTTCATCGTTCTTCGAAGCGGCAACGGCTCCCCGACGAACAGCTCCGATCAGGCTGTCGGTTTCGTTGGCCATTTCGTCAGACCGCTGCTGACAACGATCACAAACGGCCAGATGTTCGGCGATTTCTTCGGCTTTGGATTCGTCCAAAGCGCCCGAAACATATCGATTCAAAGTGATGACATTGGGACAGGCGGGTCTCATGGAGACGCTCCCGGATACGACGTTGACGTGTGTGCTCAATCAGAATGGCACTGGTGACTTACGAACGCAACGCTATAACGCCGATTGGTTGTGGTGGAAATTTTGTCAACATTGTTCGAAGAGGCCGTTCATTGGGACTTGTCATCGGAATGGACGAAGCCGGGTACGGTCCAAATCTTGGACCGCTGGTGATTTCGGCAACGGTCTGGCGAGTTCCAGGCAATCCTCGACAGACAGATATCTGGAAGTCGCTCGACAGCGTCGTCAGCCAGTCTGCCACCAAAGATGCCGACAGAATCCACGTCGCGGACTCCAAAGAAGTTTACTCACCCTCGCGAGGCATCCAGCCGCTGGAACGGTCAATCCAAACGGTCTTCGGGCTCACGCAACGTGACAGCGGCACGTTCCGGAATCTTTGCGACTGGTTGATGGCGTCTGATTCTGCGAAGACTCCCACTGGAGAATTCCCGGAGCTGCTGCGACGACCGCCAGCCGGAGCGTTCCAGAACGGCCAGACCGATGCAGCCAGTGGAGACAGTTCGCTGGTCCCATCATTTCTCGATGTGGAACCGTGGTTCTCACAACAAGACCTGACGCTGCCCGTTTCAAACGAACAGGCCGAGGTCGATCGATTGAGTGCCCGGCTGAAGTCAGCCGCCGACAACGCCGGAATCCAACTCGTAAAAATCAGCAGCGATGTGGTTCTGACAGAGCGGTTTAATTCGGTGTCCGACTTCTACAAAAGCAAAGGCGCGGCGCTGTCCCGGTTCACACTGGGGCTTCTGCGAAGCGTCTGGAATCCGAACTCTGAAGAACCGACGTTGATTATTGGAGACAAACACGGAGGCCGCAGTCGTTATGACGAACTGCTCGACGAGCAACTCGACGGACAGATGATCTTTCGCCTTTGCGAAGGCCGACAAAGAAGCAGCTATCGAGTGGGTGCTGCTGAAATTCACTTTCAGACGAAGGCTGAAGAGCACTTCCCGGTAGCGGTCGCGTCGATGGTCTGCAAGTACGTCCGTGAATTATCGATGGAACTGTTCAACGATTTCTGGCGACAGCACGTCCCCAACCTCAAGCCAACCAAAGGCTACCCGGTCGACGCCAAACGCTTTCGCAAAGATATCACCGTAGCTCAGAAGAACCTCGACATCCCCAACGCAACACTCTGGCGCGAACGTTGATTCAATATACGATCAGAAAATACGAGTCCACGCCGGCTCAGCTCTTCAGCAGGTCCGGCAGCTCTTTCTGAAACTTCAACAGCTTGGGCGCAATGACGGCCTGACAGTAGGGCTGCCCCGAATTGAGCTCGAAGTAACCCTGGTGGTAATCCTCGGCGGGGAAAAATTCTTCGGCAGGGCTGATCTCAGTCACGATTGGCGACGAGAAGACACCAGCTGCGTTCAGCTGGTCGCGGTACGACTCGGCAAGTTCGCGTTGTGACTCGTCGTGAAAGTAAATTACCGATCGGTACTGAGTTCCCCGGTCAGCTCCCTGCTGGTTCAACGTGGTCGGGTCGTGCGTCCTGAAGAAAGCGTTGAGCAACTCCTGATAGGAAACGACGTCCGAGTCAAACGTGACCTGCACGCACTCGGCATGGCCGGTCGTTCCAGTGCAGACTGCCTTATAATCCGGAGAAAGTGTCTCGCCGCCGGAGTAACCAGAGACAGCTTTCTCCACACCGCGAATCTGCTGAAAAACGGCTTCGGTACACCAGAAGCAGCCGGAACCGAATGTCGCCAGTGACGTTACCATTTGATTTTTCTCTCATGAATCCGACGTCGAGCGACTGCTTGTCGCCACTTGAACCGGGTAGACCGAAATGAAACTGGCGAACAGGCACGCGCCCACCGAAACGCAATTGATGTATTTCGACCATTGGTGATACGTGAAAAAATCGGGATCGATGCGACCTTCGGGTTCCAGCATCATTTCCTCAAGCGGAAGGTAGATAAATCGATAGTCCGCGAACATCACGACCAGCGAGAATACCGCCAGCGCAAGTAGAATGATCTTTCGACGACGAACATCCCGGTTGAGCAGGATCAGTCCCAGAGTCGACATGGCCGCCGCGGCAACCAGCGTAAAACCAAACGCGTAGTAAGCCGGGAATCGAATTGCAGCCAGCACGTTCTTTGTCGCGGCATCGAAGTCGGTCATCGTGACTTCACGAACGCCCGTAACCACAAACAGCGTCGCCGCACCGACCCAGGCACACAACGAAAACCGCAACACGGTCCAGAGAAAACGATTCATCAGGCAGAGCAACCTTCATCAGGCAAACGGACTTTTCAAACCGCTTTTTATCAACCTTTGCCGTTCGATGCACCGCGCCGGACCAACAGCCTGCCGCAGAAACAGCTCGCCACATTTACCTGCCAGTGGAGTGCATCCCTTAAAATGTTTCGCATGTTATGAGTGTCTAATCTGCCCGTTTACAGGCCAGGAGACTTCCAATGACGAAGAAACAACGGAAGCGGCACACACCGGAACAGATTGTGTCTAAGCTTCGTGATGCGGATGCAATGCTGAACGCTGGTAAAGACGACGAATAATGCGCTGACTTCAGCGCGCCGGTGAGCCAACTCCACCTGATGCTTCGCCAGCTCCACCCGTCCGACGCACCGGCATTCAACGGTCGTACCGCAATATGACCTGAAGACATGCGGTAAAAGTTTTCGGATAAACTCCAGGTGCCGATCCGAGTAGATTAACCGCAGGCACGGAATCACTCGATTCTGGTTCTTTCCGCAGAATCTCCACCGGAAGTGTCCGCTGATTGCGTTGATACCAATGGCAACTGGTTGATGGCCTCCAGATTTCTCGTTCAGAAGAACACGTCATGTCTGCGGAATGTCCGACATCAAATGACCTGAAACGTCTGTTGCTGGATGAACCGGATACAGAGTCCGTGGCCGAGCATCTGAATTCGTGCAAGGCCTGTCAGCGGACGGCGGAATTTCTGACACGCAGCCTGGAACCGCTCGTTCAGGATTTACCATTGCTGCTTGAACCGCCGGAATGGTCAAGAAGAACCGCCGCGACCCGCGTCAAATCCGGCGAGAGCACTGTTGACGAGGCTGGCTCCGATTCCACTGACCAGGATTTCAAGAGCAGCAATTCGATTGACACAACCTTCGCACGACATCAGCTCCTCGGGCTGCTGGGTGCCGGAGGGATGGGCATTGTCTGTCTGGCCGAGCATCTTGACCTCGGGACAAAGCGAGCCATCAAGTTCCTCTCGGAGCCGAGAGTTTTCGACGTCGAAGCGATTCAGCGATTTCAGCGAGAGTGGCGGGCCATCGGTCAGATCGAGCATCCGCACCTGGCTCATGCACTCGACTGCGGCCAGGAGCGAGGTGTCCATTTTCTAGTTCTGGAGTACATCGACGGAGTGACTCTGGATGAAGTCATTCGTCAGGCAGGACCGCTTTCGACAAGCAACGCAGCTGAAATCGGACGGCAGATTGCTTCGGGCTTGGCCGCGCTTCATCGACATGGATTCGTCCACCGCGACGTAAAGCCGTCGAATGTTGTGCTTGGCAGGGATGGCCACGTTCGAGTTATCGACTTCGGGTTAGCCTGTCTCCATGAAGGTGTCGACCCCGGAGACGTGCTTACCGGACATCACCAGCTTGTCGGTTCCCCTGCCTACATGTCACCGGAACAGTTTCAGAATTCGCGGACAACCGACCCGCGCAGCGACCTGTATTCGCTCGGCTGTACGCTGTTCATGCTCCTGGCGGGTTCCCCTCCTTTTTCTGTTCGTGAACGCAGCATCTGGGACATCGCGACCGACCACTCGTCACCGGACATTCCGGATGTCCGCGAGCGGCGTCCGAATGTGCCGCCCGAGTTGGCTGAACTGATACGCCGGTTAATGCAGCCCGATCCAGTTAATCGAATCCCGAATGCCACCGAAACGGAGCAGCATCTGACTCGCTTTGCGACCGGGGCAGACCTGACTGGAATCGCGGCTCGACTGAACCCTTCCACAATTGCTGAGCTACCTTCAAACCTGCTCACGAGAATTCGGATGGCAGCCGACGATGCGACGACCGCGTTCACTCGCGCATCATCAGCAAATGACGCGGGGCATTCGGCCTGGAAGCGCTGGGGCATCACAATCGGCCTGGTCGGTTTGATTCTGGTGTGCGGGGTTCTGGTCTTCCTGCCGAATAAAACGAATACCAATTCTGTTACTCTCACTCCTGAATCGGCAGGAGAAACAGCTTCCTCTCCACCGTCGGTCGCTGCCGTTCCCACTGTGGCGAGGTCCATCTTTCCAGCGAGAGAACTTCCGGATCCTGTGCCGGAGAAGCACGACTGGAAACCAGGCGAGCCACTCAGCCCTGCTGCTCTGACCACTTCTCCGCGAGACGTGCCTGGCATTCTCTCGTGGACCTGGGAGACGAAGTCAGCCCGCGGCTGGATTTCTGCCATTCGAACGAGCCTCGATGGAACACGCGTGGCTTGCGGCAGTGCCGACGGAAGCCTCCGTCTATACGGGCTGCCCAAGCTGGACCTCAGGAAAATCCTGGTCGGACATGTTTCCATCACTTCGATCCGCTGGGTCACGAACTCTGTTATGATTGTCAGTGATGAAGGTGGAACCGTCCGACTCTGGGATGTCGATCAGGGAAAAGTTCTGCGAACCTGGACTAACCAGCAGGCACCTGCCTGGGACGCTGATGTCTCGGCGGACGGCAGTCAGATTGCCATCGCCGGAGCCGGCAACGGATGCCAGATTCGCAGTATGCGAGACGACCAGTCGCAGGTGTTGCAGCGGACCGGGCTGGCTCATGTGGCGACCTGGTCGCCGATAGAAACATTGCTGGCCACCACCAGCGAACAGAACTTTCGCTTGTTTGATCTGAAGAATTCACCAGCAGACAGGCGTTTCCGACACCTGTCGCGTCGAATCCGCAGCGCCGAGTGGAACGCGAATGGTCAGACGATTGCTGTCGTGCCTGAGTGGGGAGCTTCGTGCTTCCTGATCAACACAAAGGACGAACAGTCATCGAGTGAGATTCCACTGCAGGCTAACTCCGTGCAGATGTGCCGATGGTCTCCTGATAACGAACGTCTGGCAATTCTGACGCGGACCAGGGTAGTCCTGACGAATCGAAGTGGAAGCGTCCTTTCTGAAATTCCGCTGACGTCAGGCACCATGCTGACATTCGACTGGGTTGACAACGAATCAATACTTGCCAGCTCTAAATACAGCCAGGGAGTCGAGCGGATTCGGCTCGAAGAAAGTTCTTCGACAAGCCTGGGACTGCAATTCTACAGCCGCGGTGCAACCATTCGACCGGGTCTGGAGAGGACGGTGATAGCCTCTGGCCGTGGGCTGTTTCAGGTCAGGAAGGACGGCATCCGCGTCTTTAAATCAACTCCTGAACTTTCAGAGACGGCCTTGCTCGGTTTATGTGTCACGAAAGGTGGAAACGGAACAGTCCTTGTCCCCGATCGTGGACTGGTGCGATCGACCGACGCATCAACCGCCGAGTGGCGTTCCACTGATGGACCTGATTCCAAACCCGTCGATGCCGCAGGACACCCTGCAAACGACCAGGCAGCAGTCCTGTACGAGAACGGCGAAGTGTGGTTCTGGAACCAGGAAGCACCGCTGGCTTTTCAGCGAAAGCTGGACAACGTCACCTTCCACTCGCACATTGCCTGGTCGCCGGACGGGACTATGCTCGCCGCTGGTGTCAAAGATCGACTCGTCATCTGGGATCCAGCAAAGCCTGATGAGGTATTCAGGTTTGACTGGCAGACCGGGCCAGGCGGCGAACGCGCCGCCTGGTCGTCAGATTCACAATCCATTGCCACAGCCTCAGTGCAGGGGATCCGCGTCTTCTCACTGGCCACCGGCAAAGAAATCGCCTTGCTCAAAGGGCAAACGCACTACTCGAATCAAGGAATCTCCTGGTCGCCAGACGGGCTGCGAATAGCGGCCCAAACAGACTCCAGCATTCGAGTCTGGGAGACGGAAACATGGACACCTTCGCTGGTGATTCCCGTCAATCCCGCATTCGCCGGCTGTTCTCCGCTGGCCTGGCATCCGTCTCGAAACACGCTGCTCTTCGCCAGCGCCGATGGAGTCTACCGTGAATACGACGCAGCATCCGGCAAGTGCCAGTCAGGCAGTCTGCTCCTTGAGGCAACCCGCTTTGCAATCACGACTCCCACTGGAGAACTACAGCAATCCACCGGGCTGACTGACGAACTGGTTGTCGTGGTTGAAACCGCCGATGGGCAAGAAGTACTGATGGCTGACGAGTGGCGGAAACTACAGTGACCAGATCATGCGCCTCGATGTCCAGCCGTCATTCACAATGACCCAATGTGCGATGTGGTAACTGCCAGGCCTTACCAGTGCTGGCGGAAGTCTTCGATCAGCACGCGTGAACTGGACTGCCACTCGGCGGTCTTTCCAGGACTGTTGAAGTGTCCGTCGACGACAGACATCAGGTCTTTCAATACGTCAGCGAAGTCGAGTCCGATCTGACGGTACAGCTGAATCTGGTGCTCTTTGTGACTCGACTCAACTCGAAAAAGTCCAGCCCAGAACGTTCGTCCGATCAGTCGTTGCAGATCCTTCATTGAATCGCGAAGCTCGCAGATTTTCGTCAAATCGCTGGCAACGGCCTTGTCTCCAAACCGCATGGTCACGAATTCGAGCAGTTCAACCAGCAACGCCTTCCCGGCTTCGATCACGCCCTTAATGTCGTGCTGTTCAGATTTAGCGGCGACCTTTTCAAGCAGCAGCTGCAGTCGGCTGAGCAGAATCAGGCAGTCGTGCTCCAGACGCTGATCCCGGACCGCTGGATCGGCTGATCGATAACCTTCGAGCTGTTCGCTGAATTTTTTCAGGTCCATCGAAGCGACTTCAAGTTCTGAGGCCCAGGTAAAAGGCCTGTCTGATGTCCCGTTAATTTTCTGTGATCGACAACGCGGCAGTCTGGCCACGTCGCGAGCCGTTACTGCCTCGCTTGTAGAACGTTCTGTTCGACCACTTCGAGCAGTTCTTCCGGCGAGAACGGTTTAGCAATGCTGCCGGCACATCCGACGAGACGACCTCTTAGCCGATCGAACATGCCGTCCTTGCCTGTCAGCATGAGGACGGGGATCTCGCGTGTCGTTTCATGCTTCTTGACCAGTTTGCACAACTGATACCCGTCCAGCCGAGGCATGTTGACGTCCATCAGAATCAATGATGGACTGTGAGCGGCAATTTCCTTGATCGCAGCTACCCCGTCAAAAGCCGACACCACCTTGTAGCCACGTCTTTCCAGTGTGATCGCGACAAGCTTCCGCACAGTCGGACTATCGTCGACAACCAGCACCGTTTTTTGATCGAGCGACGTCGCCGTTGAAGGACCGCTGTTTGCCGCCTGTTCAATTCGAGGTTCGGCCTCGAAAAATTCTTCGGAGGCCGGCACCGAACTGACATTTACCGGCTGAGGAGAAATCGCTTTCGCGAAAGTCGACTTCTCAATCGCAGCCGTCTGCCAGACATCGTTGGCCGTAACGCGCGGCAGTGTGGACTGCGAGAAAACCGATGCCGGTGGTTGCTCCCTGGAATCCTGAACGCTCTTTTCCGGCGGCGCTGCGGGACTCTCCAGTGAGACTGCGAGGTCAGTCGATGATGGTGCCTGATCTGTCTCCGAGGAACCATCAACACTGAACCAGTCTGACTGGGCTTTTCGCCAGACGGGTGCGTTCGAAACTTCGGCGGTACTCTGTCCCAGCCATTGGTCTCCCTGGTTCAGCGACGGATTGACGCTGACGTTAATCGGCGACGGCTCCACGTGTTCATGATCAGGAAGTACGTCAGCTTCAAATTCTGTGTCCGAGCTGTCATCGTCGGAGAATGCGAAATCACTTTCGGACTCATCAATGATGTCTTCGGGAACCGTTGCCGTTTTCGGTTCAGACTCAGTCGCAATTTTTTCCGGTGAGAGACCAGGTGGAACTTCATCACCCGCTTCGTCGGCTGCTGGCTGCCATAGCTCCTTACTAAGAGGTTGCTCCTGACTATCCTCTTCCAATGTTGAAGACGCTTCATCGGCGATCTCATCAGCAGTTTGCCACAGCTCGTTTGCCGATCGCATCAGCTCAGCTTCAACGTCGGGTTCGGATTGCCATTCGGACTGCTGATATTCGGCGGCGGACACGTGATCATCCACGACACCGTGCGAAGGTTCTGATTCTGGCTCTCCGACATCAGGACTTTCGCAGGAAGCCTCAACAGTCGTAATTTCGGTGGTCTCAATCTCGACTGACGATTCAGTCGGCAGGCTGGCGGCTGGCTCGATCTCTTCAGAATCAACCGGCTGAACTTCATCATCCAACGGCACATCGTCAGTCACCACTTCAGCTATTTCATCGACCACTGCGTCGGCAGGTAGATCGTCGACGTCGTCCTTCTGCAGAGACTCCACAGCGGCAACGACCTCTTCGACGGCTTCAACAGGTCCCTTGATCTGATGTTTCTGCGGCGCGACTTCTGGATCCGATTCGTCGTCGTCAGCGTCCCTGACACTATTTTCCAGGAACTGATCAAGCTGGAAATCAGACAGTGCTCTTGAAAACTCGATTCCCGCTACAGCAATCTTTTCGAATCGCTTATCGGACCGGGCAATTTCGAGACACTGCACGGCATTCGCGGGAGAATCCGCCAGCCACCCCATCCACAGCCAGACGGCTGAATTTTCGGGGTCTTCTTCCGCCGCTTTCTGCAGCTGATTTTTTGCAACAGACGGATTGCCTGCTTTCGCCGCAGCGACCGCATGCCGAATCCACTGTGAATGTGACACCATCGTTTCTGACATCAAGCCACGCCCCTGAAGCCTTACGCTTCTTAGACCTCTTTCAGACCTTGATGAACGGACCATCGCTCGCCGATCAGCCATAAATCGCTAACGTCAAGCGCGCAGGCACCGCCCGGCTACGTGGCAAACTTAGTCCACTTCCCCGTCCTGGCTCGACGATTTCACGCCAGGCCGTTACAGCCGGACTGACGTCGCACCGGAAAACGCAGACACCAACGACCGTACCGCCTGTGATGATTCCAGCGAACGTAGCGGTATTCGCCGTCGCGATCGGAACGTTCGACAGAACCGTAGGGTGGGCGATGAAAGAACGACGTCACACCGGAGTGTTCGGCTCCTGAAAACCTTCAGGCTCGATCTGGATCGTGACATGGTCAATCGAAAACTGCTCGATCACGACGTCGCGTACACTCTGCAGTACTTCGTCATACGGTCGCGAGCCATCGGAAACGATGTGACACGACACCGAATCCATGCCGCTGGTAATCGTCCAGACGTGAAGGTCGTGAACGTCGACCACGCCTGGAGTTTCAGTCAACGCTGCTTTGAGCTCCGGAACGTCAACATGCGTCGGAGCTGCCTGCATCAGTACCCGGACGGAATCCAGAAGCAGTCGCCATGCCGAAACAACAACCAGCAGCGAGATCACCGCCGAGATGATCGGGTCGGCGATGTACCAGCCGAAATTCTGAATCAACAACCCGGCCACAATTGCCGCGACGCTGCCCAAAGCGTCAGACAGAACGTGCAGCCACGCTCCGCGAACATTGAGATTGTGATCTTTGCCGCCGTGCAGCACGGCGAGACCAATCAGATTGACGATCAGACCGCCGACGGCGATCCACATCATCAGCCCGCCCTGAACTTCGGGCGGATCACTGAACCGATGCCAGGCCTCGTACACAATAAAAAACGAAACAGCGACCAGCGTCGCTCCGTTCACCAGCGCAGCGAGAATCTCGGCACGGTAATACCCAAACGTTCGCTGCGAACCCGCCGGCCGATCAGCAATCCAGATCGCAAAAACGCTTAACGCCAACGAGGCCACATCCGAAAACATGTGCCCGGCATCGGCCTGCAACGCCAGCGAGTTGCTGATCAGCCCGCCGACAACCTCTGCGACCATGTAACCAGCGGCCAGAATCAGCGTCAGCAGCAGACGCTTTCGATTCGCCGTCGAGTGCGAATGCCCGTGGTGTCCGCAGTGGTCGTGCCCGTGAGAATGGCAGCTCAGCCTGGCTTTCGACGCCTCCGTCCTGGAGTCCCTGATCTCGATTCCGCTATCCCGCGAGCAGCTTATGGCCACTGCCCGTCAGAACCTGCAGACCAACAATCGTCAGCAGCAGAAATCCGCAGGCCCAGACCGTCAGCAGAGCAACCTGTTTTGCCGCGGCTCGCTTTGTGGACACCAGCCAGCAGAAAAGGCCCAGCATCACCAGCCAGCCAATTCCCGAGCCAATCACCAGCGGGTCGCCGAAGGAAAGCTGAGTCGCCGACCGTTTGGCGACGATTCCCAGCAGAACTCCAGCCGCCAGTCCCAGCGTGAGCGTCGGGACGGACACGACCACCGCCCACCAGTTCCAGCGGGCGAGTCGAGCCAGACTCGGCAGCGAGATATCCTGCTGCAAGCCCTGCTTATGTTTCAGTCGACGATGCTGAATGAGGTACATCGTCGCCAGAATCAGTCCCCCGATAACACCCACAATTCCGAAGATCAGCATCGAAACATGCAGCATCACCCAACCGCGGGTCGCTTGCGCAGAAAGTTCCTGAGCACTGATCAACTGGTTCGGCTCCGGGCTGATAAATCGCGAAGCGCTGACCAGAACCAGCACGACTGGCAGAACAAACGCCCCCAGCGGTAGCTGCCAGTCGAGCATCGTCAGGAACAGGTAGATCAGAACTGCAACCCAGGCAAGCACCAGCAGCCAGTCGTGTGACGATGCCATCAACGGTGGCAGATCAGCGTTGTGGCTTCGCTCAAGCAGGTAGATCGTATGAGCAGCCAGGCCAGCGAACGTCGCCCCAACCGTCAGCGAGTGGTTCAGCCGGCTCTGCCCTCGAAATCTCAGAAACGCGAACGCCGTAGCGACCACGTAGCTGGCGAGAAAACAGAAAACACTGACCTTCTCCATCAACCGTTTCTCCGAGGTTACTGCCTTAGGAACGTGTCGAGAATACATTCCCGAAAGTCGAGCAGGGTGGGTATTGCCCACCAATGTCGATGAACACTCAACCTGTTTTGCTGGTGGGCGATGCCCCCTGCTGGCAATGCAGACTCCGACAGCTAGCGACTCTCGGAATCCAGACCGTACTCAGTCACTTTTTTGTGCAGAGTGTTGCGGTTAATGCCCAGCCGTTCTGCCGCCTTGATCTGCACTCCCTGACACTGTCGCAACATCTGAGTCAACAGTTGCCGCTCAACCAGCCCCATCACTTTTTCGAATGGTTTCGCGTCGTCAGCGTACTCGGTGAGCCCCAGGGTGACCAGTTCTTCTGCTGTCTTCTCAGCGCCGCCAGTCCGATGCCGACCGATTCGAACTGGAGCCAGACCTCGAACATGCGGCGGCAGAAGATCCGGAGTGAATTCGCCACTTTGCAGAAGCACCAGGGCTCGCTCGGCGTAATTCTGCAGCTCACGGACATTCCCCGGCCACGAGTATGACTTCAGGGCTTCGATCGTTGCCTTGGCGATCGTCGGGATCGGACGTCGATTGATCTCGGCGTAGATCCTAACGAAGTGCTCAATCAGTTCCGGGATATCATCAGGACGCTCGCGAAGCGGCGGCAGATAAATCGGCACCACGTTCAGCCGGTAGTAAAGGTCTTCCCGAAACCGTCCGGCTTCAATCTCGTCTGGCAGGTCACGATTCGTGGCGGCCACGATGCGGCAATCGACACGGATTGTTTTCGTGTCGCCGACGCGTTCGAACTCCTGCTCCTGCAAAACCCGTAGCAGCTTGACCTGCAGCGTGTAGCTGACCGAATTGATCTCGTCGAGAAAAATCGTCCCACCGTGAGCAGCCTCGAACCGCCCCGTCCGATTTTCGTTGGCACTGGTGAATGCACCTTTCACGTGTCCGAACAGCTCGCTTTCGAGCAGGCTCTCGCTGAGAGCGCCGCAATTAACTCGGACAAAGGGACCGGACGCACGAGGGCTTAATTCGTGAACCGCCCGAGCTACCAGTTCTTTCCCAGTGCCCGTTTCACCTGTCAGCAGCACGGTCGTCGATGCCGGAGCCACCAGTCGCGAAAGTTCAAACACTTCGCGCATGGCCGGACTGTTTCCGATCATGCCGGCAATCGAATCTGTTGGACCGGAATTAGACGCGGATGTCATTTTGCGTCCTGAACTACTTTCAGGTAAGAGGATGTTACAGAACAATTCAATCGGCAGTGGAGCACAAGAGTTGAATTCTCAGCGACCGTGAGCACATGAATGTCTGAGAATCGGTCACATTCTGCGCGCATCGCGCGCAATCAGTCAAGCAGAGGCTTGACTGCTCGACATGTCGCCAGTCCGCCAGTCAGTTCGCCTCGAACCGGCAAACAACGGCTGCCTTTGTGGCGTGCAAAGCTCGCCCGACAAGCTTCGGCGGTTTCCTGCCCGTCCGGCCTATCAACCTGCGGCAAATTCGTCGACGACGGCGGTCACGTCGGCCTCAGGAATGTCCGCAAACGTTGTGACGTGCCCCATTTTTGTCGGAAGAATGAATCGAAGCTGCCCGCCGACGGTTTTCTTGTCGAGCCGCATTTTCGAGAGAATATCTTCCGTGGAGAATGCTGCAGGGTCGGGGAGCGCGGTCAAGGCGCCGATCTGCTCCAGCAGCTTTCGCTGGCGAGCCGTCATCGCAGCGTCAATCAGCCCGCGTTTCTCCGCGAGCCGACTGGCGTAGAGCATGCCGATCGAAACCGCCTCACCATGCAGCAACTCGCCGTATCCAGCCAGAGCCTCGAAGGCATGAGCGTAGGTATGGCCGTAGTTGAGTACCGCTCGCAGACCAGTCCGTTCGTACTCGTCTTCCTTAACAACCATCGCCTTCAGCTCACAGCTTCGTGCGATGATGTGACGCAGCACCGACGACTCTCGAGCGTTTATTCCGTCGACGTTCTGTTCGAGAAACTCGAAGAAGCCAGCGTCAAGGATGACGCCGTACTTAACAACTTCAGCCAGCCCGCTGCGGTAATCGCGATCCGGCAACGTCGCAAGCACGGACGTGTCGATGAAGACGCCGAGCGGCTGATAGAACGCTCCGATCAGATTCTTCGCCGCCGCCAGGTTGACCCCAACCTTGCCGCCAACCGAACTGTCGACATCAGACAGCAACGTGGTCGGAACCTGCACAAACGGCACGCCGCGGTTGTAAGTGGCAGCAAGAAACCCGGAGGCGTCACCGATCACTCCGCCACCGACGGCGACGACCACCGTACGGCGGTCGGCCTTCATCTCGACCATCCGCTCGTAAAGGCTGGATATTACCGGCAGCGATTTGGTTCTTTCGCCAGGCTCAAGCTCGGCCAGTTCAACTCGAAATCCGACAGCCTCAAGACTACTTCGCACAACGTTCGCATGAGCGAGCACGTTCCGATCCGTCACGACAAGTGCCGATTGCTGAGTCGAACTTGCACCAAGCCGTTTATCGAGCCACTCGGCTACCGAGCTTCCAACAGACGACAACTGGTCGCTGCAGATTCGAATGTCGTAGCTGCGTTCAGCCAGATCGACGTTCACGATAAGAGAGTCGGTGGATGACGTTTCGGATTGCTGAGGCATGAGATTTCGTTTCGTGGCTGAAATTCTCGAATCTGCGATAGTATCAATGCAGGACTATCAGGAGAGGCGGATGATAGACAACGCTGCTCACCACGTCTTCAGAGGAGAACTCCCCAATAGCCGTCCTGCACTGAGCCCTGTAACCTCGATGACGAGTCGGGTTACCTTATAACGGGGCGCTGCGCTTTGACTCACGTTCGCGCGAGCGCCCTTTCGAAATTCGTTTTCCGTGTTCTGCAAAAAGGCCACCAGGGAAACAAGGACTATCCCTTAGGCCAGTTCCTGCACAGAGACCATAAAAATGGTCTAGCGTTCTGACCGGGGTAATGCTGGTTTTAAAAATGCTCGCCAGAATGTAGCGCGGGGCTGCTGACGCGTTTGGGCAGCGAAGGGCTTCTGGTCGGTCGGTTCGTTGGGGTCGGGGTAGCTGACCATGCCGGCAAACGGGAGCGGATCGACTGTCTGGCCGAAGACCGTGTTGAGGTCGGCGTCTTTGTCCCAGCCAACATTGTGCAGGATAAAGTCGCGTTTCCAGCCGACAGGGAGATCGGTCGACGTTGCTTTGAAGCGAACTTCCATTTCGTCGCCCGCTCCCAGCAGTGCCTGACGATTATCGGTTGCGGCGATGAGCCCGGTGACGTCTCCGTAAGATGTCAGACGGCCTTCCATCGGCGGCCACTGCTGACAAGCGTTGAGCTGGTTGTAGTCGTAGCTTCCCGGGCCGAGGCCTGGATGAGGCACTTTCTTCGAGAATCCCCGGTAGTGCAGATCGGCTGCGACCAGCGGTTGCTCCGTTGTACGAATCTCGACAGGCTTTTCGTCGACGGTGAAGAAGGCGTGGTCCCAGTAGATTTCCATTGTTGTCGCAATGCGGACTCGGTAGTCGTCAGTGGGAAAGACGTCGGACAGATCGATCGCAATCGTCTTGGTCTTGCCGCCGGGAAAGCCCATGTACGGTCGGACTTTCTTCCAGTTTCCGTCGGCATCGGGAACATGGACTGACGGCGGCTGTGTTGACTCAAGATCCGGTCGCTGCGAGATCGCAACGTTGAGTGAAGTGTCCGTCGGTCGGATCCAGCCGGTCAGAAACAGCGTGATGTCCTGCGGGTCTTCGAGCTGCCCGAGGTCCAGCTCAAGGAAGTGCGGTTCAGTCAGTCCCTGTTTGAACCGGCGGTCGAAACACTGCAGAAAGTCTTCGTCACGAGCTTTGACCTTCGGCAGAACATCGCGGCCTTTCTGATCAACGGCAGCGACTGGCGTTCTGGAGTTTTGAACGGTGTGAACTTTGAACTGCGAAATGGACGGCGGACCGACTTTTTCGTTCGAGTAGATGTCGACGTCTGCCGGATGGTCGATCGCGAGCAGCCGGACCGAATCGAAGTAGCCGATCTCCCAGAGTTCCTCCGTCAGCTTCAAGACGTACTCGCCGTTCCTTTCCTGGAGCCGGTCGCCGTCGATCTTGAGGTACTCCCATTCGCGCGGCGGAGCGAGGACTCCTTCGGCCAGTTGCAGACCGATCGGCGCCGCCCAGAGACAGTCGGTGTAGAACGCAAACTTCTCGCCGTCCCACGTGTAGAGAAACGGGCACGAACCTTTCAGTTGCTGCTGCAGGCAGATTGGCTGACCGTGCTTCGGATTGACGATGTGCTCGGGAACGCCGTTCGTCCAGAGAACTCGTGCCGAATCAGCCTGCTTCTGCTTGCCAAGTCCGAAGTGCGTCGTTCGTCCTGTGACGACTTGAGGCTGGTAACTGTTGCCAGATCGAAGTTCGAGCAGGCTACCGACGCCGTGAATGTTGACTCGTTCGTTTGGTTTCTGAGCCTGCTTGGCATCTTCTGCTCGAATCGGGATATCGATCCAGTTGTTGGCGTTGCCACCTTCGTTGATCAGAACTTCGACCGAGTTTTCACAAACGACAACCAGGTCAACGTCGCCATCCGAGTCGATGTCTGCCGTTTCACAGGCCTTGAGCTGTGAATCGAAATCGTTCTTCGACCCATCAATCGCTTCGAAAACGGCATTCGGACCACCTCGATAAAAACCCAGCCGGTGATGATCCATCGCCCATTCCCAGGTGATTGCATCAAGGAAGCCGTCGTTGTCGAAGTCGCACGTTTCAAAGTCGTAAACTTTCGGCCCTCGAATCAGTCCTTCGTGTGTGAACCGCGTCACACCAGCATCTGCGTTGGATGTTCCGAACCAGGTGAGCTGTCCGCGCACATCCATTTTTTCAGTCCTGGTGACGGTCAACAGGTCCCAGGAGAAATTCGAATCTGCGTCGAGCAGTGCCACGGTCCGGTTTTCAAAAACGACATTTGATTCACGAGGAAACGGTTCCCATCGCAGTTGGCCATGCAGGATGTTTGTGAGCACTCCTCCGGACGTCCCTCCAAAAGCCAGCACGTCAATCGAAACGTTGCGGTCCCAGTCGACCGCGATCAGCTTGTGAATCTTTGAGTCGGCTGGCGGTAACGTTGAAAACTGTGAGTGGTCGACGAAGGTCGAATCGTCTCGGTTCAGCCAGACCGAGATCCCAGCCTCTGCAGAGACCACCAGATCCAGATCGCCGTCGTGGTCGAAGTCGACCGGCAACGCGGTGAGGACGTCTCTTACTGCCGCGAAGTCTTCACTTTGTTCGACCGGGGTTAAAACTCGCGTTCCGGCGTCGTCACCTTCAGTGAGCAGTTCGTTGCGAAGAATGACGAGGCCGTCTTTTCCGTACGCGAGAATGTCCAGGTCAGCATCGGCACACATCAGTTTTGTGTCGCCGGAAACGTGCTCGACAACGGCGGCGTCTCGATCAAGGTCAAACAGGCAAATGCCAGAAAGTTGCGAGGGCAGACCGGCCTCAGACATCGTTAACGAGACGGCTTGTGTCCAGGATGGTTTCTCAGCTTCGCTCTGAGTCCAGACGCTGATTCGGTCAGCCGCGACGATGACCACGTCCTGATTTTGATCAAGGTCAAAGTCAACGACGTGCGCCTGCCTGACACCTTTCAGTTTCTGAAACGGCGTTTCGATCGGCCCAAAACTGACGGGAATAGCTTCGGAAAATTCAGGTTTCGGAAGTGTGTGGCTGGCGTAGAAATCTTCGCCGAAGTCGTGGACGATGAATTCCAGCAGGTGCGGCGTCACTTTCTTCGCGTCGTTCTGGGTGGCCACTTCCGGGCGCAGCATGTTGCCAACGACAATCGCGCTGCGAGTGACTTTGCTCCAGTCATCATTCTCTCGCGCGGTGAGCCCTTCATCGATCAGGCTGTGAAGATTGACGTTGGTCAGGTTGTCGATTCGTTCGACGAATGGCGTCACGAGTTCTCGAGCCGCCTTCAGCGTTTCGCCAATGGTCGCGTCCCTGGCTCGAGCCTGAACGCTCAGCCATTCGCGCATCACGTAAAGATTGTTCGGCGCCAGTTCCCAGGCTTTGGCCAATCCTTCATTTGCCTGGGCGGTCAGCTTGTCGTCTCGTGAATATCGACCGGCATCGAAAATTCCAAACCAGATGGCTGCATCGTCGGGAGCCAGTTTCGCTGCTGCCTGCAACGCGGCAATCGCGCTGGCGTAATCTTCGGTGCGAAGAGCCAGCCGCGAGGCGATCACATGAACCCGCGCGTCGTTAGAAAACTGCTCCAGAAGCTGGTCGACTGTTTCTCGTGCCTTGGCCAGACCGGCATCGAACTCAGGCTGGTTCTCGGCCCGGTTGAGATTCTCCGGCGCAATCTTCAGGAGCTGTGTGATCGCCATGTTCTGCTGACCGAACCGTTCGTCCGGAAGCAGCGAGATCAGCTCTTCAAAACAGGACGCCGCATCCGACAGGTCGTTGTTTTCAAGGTGAGCGATGCTGAGGTTCTTCAGCTCGCCAACTCTTGTGAGATTCAGGGGATTTTCAGGCGGTGAATCATTGTCGGCGTCGTCAGGCGGAATCAGGAACAGGCCGCCAACAACGATCGCAACAATAGCGAGAACGACCAGGCCGACTTTGGGAACAGATGATGGCCGAGGAGCTTCAGGCATGGGTGACTCATCACAAAGAAGAAAGACCAGAAAATAAGGATGAATTTTCTCACGCGAAGACGCGAAGTTCCGGAAGACGGCGCCCAGCCTTCTTTTCTTTGCGTCTTCGCGACTTAGCGCGAGCCCTTTCAGAAGACATCCGCAGCAAACGATTGCGATATTCAGAACGGTCCGGCATGATCGAAGCCTTGGATTCTGCGGACGATGATAAACAGTGTCAAACCGCAGAATTCTGAGTATTTCGTATCGCCCGCCATACTCTGCCAGAAACGGCAGAAACCACGGCATTCCCGCCTTCCTGCCTCATCCCGCGCGGACTCATGTTTCTCACCCGGTTTGCTGTTTACCGCCCCGTTACCACGTCGATGGCGTGTCTGATTGTCGTCCTGCTTGGCTGGATGTCAGTCAGAAGTCTGCGCGTTGACCTGATGCCGGACATGACCTGGCCGATCATCACCGTCACCACGTTGTACCCTGGCGCCGGTCCGGAAGAAGTCGAAACGCTGATCACTCGACCGATGGAGCAAACGATTGGCTCGGTGCAGGGCGTCGAGCGGATGTCGAGTTCCAGCTACGAAGGCTCCAGCAGCGTGCGCGTTCAGTTTTCATGGGGCACCAATCTGGACCCGGCCATCGGCGACATCCGTGCTCGACTGGAACGCCTTCGCAACGACATGCCACCAGGCGTCGAGCCGCCCTATATCCGACGGTACGACTCGGCGGATTCGCCGATCATTTACCTGGGCCTGCGAACCGATCTTCCACCGGTTCAGGCGACTCAACTGGCCGAGAACTCCATCGCCCCGCGTCTGGAACAGGCGGCGGGGGTCGCGAGAATTCGCATCCGAGGCGGGACTCGGCGCGAGATTCAGGTCGACCTCGATCGGCAGAAAATCGAATCGCTCGACATGACCGTGAAGGAAGTGCTCGACGCGCTCGGTCGAGACAACATCAACCAGCCAGCCGGAGACCTTGACGAAGGGCACTTGCGAATGCTGGTTCGCAGTCGTGGCGAGTTCACCAGTATCGACCAGATTTCGGACACGGTCATCCGTCAGCGCGAAGGAGCTGTCGTCAGAATTCGCGACGTTGGCCGGGTAATCGATGGCGAAGAAGAACGCACGGAAGAGACTCGGGTCAACGGCGAAAACGGTCTGCTGATTTATGTCTACATGCAGTCCGGCGCCAACACCGTCGACGTCAGCGAGGCCATTAAAAAGAAGGTTGACGAGATCAACGAATCGACTCCGGACGGTGAACTGAGCATTCGAGTCGACAAGTCAGATTACATTCGGCAGGCGATTGCCAACGTACAGGATTCGGCCATGTACGGATCCGGCCTGGCGATCATTGTGCTGATCATCTTCCTGCGCAGCTTTCGCAGCACTCTGGTCATCGCGGCAACGATGCCGCTGTCCGTATTGGCGACCTTTGTGTTGATCTACTTTTACGGGCTGTCGCTGAACATGATTTCGTTCGGCGGGCTGGCGCTGGGAATCGGCCTGCTGGTTGATAATTCCATCGTCGTGCTGGAGAGCATCTTTCGAAAACGCGAGGAAGGCTTCGGTCGGATCGAGGCCGCGATCGAGGGTACGCAGGAAGTCGCGTCCGCCATCGTGGCCAGCACGTTGACGACGCTGGTCGTCTTTGTGCCGCTGCTGTTTATCGGCGACCAGACGGGGATCATGCTGCGTGAACTGGCGATCGTCGTGTCGTTCTCGCTGGTGTGTTCGCTGGTGGCCAGCCTGACTCTGACACCCATGCTGACGACGCATCTGCTGTCGGATTCCGAAGGTGTGCGAATCCGTTGGCTATCGGCGATCGTCAAAGTGTTTCACGGCATCAACGCAAAAGCCTTTGGTGCCGTCGAGTGGTGTTATGAGAAGCTTCTCGGAACGAGTCTGAAGTTTCCGTTGGCGGTCGCTTTCCTTTTGATTTTATGCCTGGCGACAGTGGCCGGGCTGAGTCCTCGCGTCGGAACCGAGTTTCTGCCAAAGACTGACGAGGGGCGGATCATCGTCTATACCGAAATGGCTCCGGGAATTCGGCTTGAACGCCTGTCGGAGAAAGCCGGCCTGGTCGAAGAGATTATTCATCGGTCGACGCCAGAATCGCAGACCACCGCATCGTTTATCGGTGATGATTCAGACGATGCCGAAGACTGGAACGACGCGTGGTTCAGTCTGCACCTTGCCTCGCGCGACGAACGAACCCGTACGGTCGAAGAGATTCGCAAGGACCTGTCCGAGAAAATCGGTACCGTGCCCGGAATGACGATCAACGTGAAGGTCCGCAACGACCTGTTCGGCAGCAGAATGTTCAACTCGAATGGCGACGGCATCGCTGTCGAGATCCGCGGGCACGATCAGGCGACAGCCGAGGACTTGTCTCAGCGTGTCACCAGGGCGATGGAGGCAGTTCCCGGTCTGATCAACATTGAGGCGTACCAGGCTGAACGTCAGCCGGAAGTGTCGGTCGAGATTGACCGAGCACGTTCCAGCGCTCTGGGAATCAGCGTCAGCGATATCACGCAGACTCTTGAAACGGCGATCCAGGGAAGCCGCACGACCGTCTTCCGCGAGAATGGCAACGAGTACAACGTGGTCGTCCGACTTCGAGAAAGCGACCGGGCCAGCATTCAGGACATCGGTCAGGTCGGCGTTCTTGCCCCCGGCGGCAAAGTAATTTCACTGAAGAATCTCGTGACGTTGAAATCCGGTGAGTCCGCCGTCGGAATCACGCGACTGGACCGTCAGCGGGTTCACTGGGTCGGCTGCAACGTGGAAGATCGAGACCTCGGACACGCCGTGAGAGACCTGCAGAAAGAGCTGAGAAAGATTCCTCCGGTCGACGGTTTTTCAATCAATGTCGCTGGTGACTGGGAAGACCAGCAGAAGAGTTTTAAGGCGTTAACCAATGGCTTCATTCTGGCCGTTATCCTGATGTACATGGTCATGGCTTCTCAGTTTGAGTCGATGGGGGCACCATTGCTGATTCTGCTCAGCCTGCCGCTCGCCGCGCTGGGCGTTGTGGCCATTCTGCTGACAACTGAGACGACCTTGAATGTGCAATCCTTCATCGGGCTGGTGATGCTGGCCGGGATTGTTGTGAACAATGCCATCGTTCTAATCGACTATATGATGCAACTCCGGCAGCGGAATCCAGAGCGTGCGGGGCTGGAGATCGTCAAACAGGCTGCCGTACGCCGATTCCGGCCAATTCTTATGACGACGCTGACAACCGTGCTGGCGATGATGCCTATTGCAATGGGCATTGGCGACGGCGGCGAGTTGCAGGCTCCAATGGCACGAGTCGTCATCGGTGGGCTGACGTCTGGAACATTGATCACTCTGATCGCGATTCCGCTGGCATGGTGCGCCGCGTTCGGTCGTCGTTCGCAAGCGGCGGTCAACTCGCAGGTCGAAAGCAACATTGAGACGCCGGTCCTGGCTGGAGGGAACGTGTGACGGATCAATCGTTGAGCAACATTCTGCAGCAGACGCTGGATGATCACCGCCTCACTCGAAGCGAACGACGCGCTCTTCGTGACACCCTTACGGACTTTATCAAAGACCAGGCGTCGCAAATAAAATGTCACCAGACCGCGTTCGAGCTGGCGAGAAACACCATTGACCAGGTGAACTCGTCAGCCGTTCTGGAATGGCTTGAAGACGTGTCTCAAGTGATTCGACAGGCGGCAGCTCCCGCTGAACCGAGTACCGACGCGGAAGTCGTCTTCAGTCCGGGCGATCATTGCTGGCAGCGAATTGCCAGCCTGCTGAAATCGTCCCGACACTCAGTCGACATCTGCGTCTTTACCATTACAGATGATCGAATCACGTCCGCGATTCTGGACGCTTACGATCGCAAAGTTTCGGTGCGAGTCATCACGGACAACGACAAAGCATTCGACAAAGGTTCTGACGTTGAACGACTTGCTCGTGCCGGTGTCGATGTCTGCGTTGACCAGACCGAGCACCATATGCACCACAAGTTTGCCATCTTTGATCGCAAACGTTTACTGACCGGCAGTTACAACTGGACGCGATCGGCGGCGGCGAGCAACGAAGAGAATTTTATCATCGTTGACGACGCTCGGCTGCGAACACAGTTTCAGAACGAGTTCGACCGGCTGTGGAAAGAGTTCTCGACGTATTGAGCGGCGAAGCACAGACTCAACGAGTTACGCATTCTTCAGCAGCCGCTTCATTCGCTTGAGCTGGATCATGGCGTTTGCGGCCAGCGTGCCTGTTCGAGTTGTCGTGAAGACTCCGGTCGTCAGGCGACGCTTCCACGGCCACACGTCTTCGACGTACGAACCGGGTTTCGAGCAACTGTCTGCCAGTCGGAAATCGGAAAGATTTTCTCGGCAGTTCTGCAGGAAGTTCAGCTCGTTGAGGATTCCGGGCGAGCCGCTGGCGAAGTCAGGGTTCCAGCCGATCTTGAAGCAGAAGAGGTCGTCAGCCGATCGCATGTTCAAGGCTGAAGCCACTGGCGACCCGTCGACAGAAAGTTGATAGATGACGAGTTGTTCATCCGCCGCAAATCGCGAGGCCATCTCTCGACAGAATTGTTCATGACCAGACGCTGACAGCAAGGCGGTACCTGCGTCGCTTTTCCAGCCCATTGCCTCAAGCTCCAGAAACGTCTGAACATGTTCGGTGGACGTATTTGCTCGGTCGAGGCAGGAAAAGCTGACCGCTCCGTGCGTGGCGAGTTGTTTCTCGGCTCGTTTGAAGTTGCGACGACGATTCTTTGAATACAACGATTGCAGGCAGTCCTCAGGGACTTCTTCGATAGGGATGATGGCCCGTTCGCGGAACCAGTCTTCAAACCACCGGGCTCCGCTGGCTGCGGCGGCGATTTCCAGCATGTCGTTCAGTTCGCCATCGGCGCTGCGGTCTGTAAAGGCGACTCCCTGCCACCGCCGCCCCTGACGACTCAACCAGTTGAAGAAGGTTGCCAGCGCCGCGGTGCCGAGTTGCTGATCGACCAGCAGGCCGTCAAACAAAGTGTGCTCACATCGCCAGCTTTGCAGATGGGTCAGCGGAAGCAGTCGGCTGCTTCTGGAAGTTTCGAACAGGCCGAGTGCCAACAATCTTGAGTCATCTTCGGATTCGACCGCCAGGATCAGTGGCTTCTGGTCGTACGCTCCTTCGAGATGCTCGACAGCCGGGATGACAAAGTGTGGCGACAGGAATGCGTTACCTTCGACCGAACGGGACTCCAGCTGAGCCCAGCGTGCGACGAACTCATCAGTCAAGTCTTCGTACGAAAGTTCAACAACGCGAAGCCCGGTTCCCACGACTTGTTCAGAGGCATTGTTTTCAATTGTTGATCCGGTCGCGAAAGTGGCCATCAGCACGTCCGTTATTTGAAGCATCGAGCGGGAGCATTGTGAGAATTCCTTCTCCTCAAGGTAGCTCGTCGATGCCCGCACGGAGTCAGTACGAAGCCGCGTCGCCACATTCATGACGTGGAACAAGCGTTACGATCCGCACTACGTACCGAATCAGAAACCTGCGAACTGCTCCGATCAGTCCTTCGTCGCCGCGACGCAGATTTCCCGACGGTTAAAAGCGAGTTGCCGTGAGCGAACGTTCTGGTAACCCCACGACCGGATCCGTTTGTGGTAAAGCGGGATTTCGTCGGCAAGCTTCCAGTCTGTGAATTTGAGCGTCAGGAGCAAACCCTCGATCTTGACCGACGAATGCGTCACGATGGCTTCGATGGTATCCAGTGAGTAGTTCGGTACGGCAGACGCGTCGCTCGCCAGCCAGCGGACGTTGGAGAAAAGTTTTCGCGGCAATTCTTTGGCACGACCTCGAACGTGCGTGAACTTCTCTTCTCCAAGCAGAGCCTCGTGCATTTCTGCCGGATCGATCCCGGTCACTTTCAAGCCAAGTTCCAGCAATGCCTGGCAGGAACCACCCGGCGAGCTGCCAATTTCGACGATGGAATCTCCGGCTTTGACAGGCAGCCCGGACCACATAAGCCCCTCGACCATTTTGAGCCACGTTCGAGAGACGGCGTGTTCGGGCAGTTCGATCTGCGGCGTGCCGCCGGGCCAGCAGGAAGACCCCTGACCGGCAATGTGCCAGCCGATCCACCACTCACCCGGTTCGACGAGCACACAGTCGATGACCAGTTCTCCTGGCTCGGGACTCTCGTTGACCTTTCGACTGATTATGCCGTCGTCGCTCGCCGGCTCCAGAATCCGCCCGACCTCTGACGCAAGTAGCGAGACTCCCGGTTCAAAGCCGCGCGAGCCCGGCATGAATCGATCTCGTTCCCAGACGTGCAGATGCCGGCAGGCGGCGAGTTGTTCTTCGGTGAGCTGCGCGGCGAGAAGTTCAGCATACTCACGTGCCATGGTCGCACCATCGGAACCAACTACCTTTCCGATGGAGTGTCCCCATGTCCGGGCAAAGACGGACCTCAAATCAAAATTGACAGCGAAGCCTCTTGTGTCAGGCGTCTTGAACGTGATGAAGCCGGGTCGGGAAAACGCCAGTCGCAGGTCCGGGTGACGCCGACTGATCTCATTTTTCAACGCAGCCTCAGCACCTGCCTGGCAGACAACAAAAACAAACGACATGGAATCACTTTCGGTGTGCTGTGTGAGGTAAAGCTATGGTGAGGGCGTCGGCGGGAGATTACCCGGCATGTTTCCGTCGACAAGCGACTTCTTCTTCAGAAGATGATGCCGGCAACGTTGCATGGACGCATCATGCTGCCGGGAGGCAACGTTAATTTGTTGACGTTGCGCGGCGAGGAATCTCGACACAGAATCTGCAAACCAAGCAAGGCAAACGGTTTGCAGAAAACTGTACAACTCTGTTTCGTTCTTTGAGCGCTATGGCATTGGATTTGTTTCTACGACCTGCATCTGACGAAATGAAACCCAGGCGTCCGGGAACTCTCATGAATAAACCTCTGATTATCGTACTGAGTGAACGACCTCGCTGGACAAGCGAGCTGCCGAACAGCGCTCGCGACGGTTTTGAGTTTGTCACGTGCTCGGACGTCGAAGCGCTGCCGAAGCTTGCTCAGGACAAGGCTGCCGCCGGAGTCCTTGCCGACCTGACTGACGTTTCAGGCGGCGGCCATCTTCAGGAGCGGGTGCTGGAGCTGCTGTGCGATCGGATGGCCGATCTGCCGGTCGCGATGGTTACGGACGAAGACTGTCCCGAGCCGCTCGAACGTCGAGCCCTCTACAGCGGCATCATGCACCTTCGTGGTGAAGTGACGGTTGACCGAGTACTTGACTGGCTGGCCGAACGCCTGCCGCCCAACGTGACGGACACAACTGCGGTTACTTCCGATGCCGAAAATCGATTCGAAGAAATCGAAGAAGGGGACACGAAGGACGAGCCGCTCGCAATCACCGCCAGTTCGCCGCGCCAATCAGGCAACGGAGATTCGTCCGCTGTCCTGTCTGGAATCACTCGACGCTTTGAAACCTATTCGCCAGAGATGAAGCGGATGCTGGAAGAGGTGGCGATCGCCGCCGACAAAGATGTCACGATGCTGCTGATCGGTGAAACCGGGTCGGGGAAGACCTACCTGTCGAATCTGATTCACGAAGTCTCGCCGCGTCGTGACCAGCCATTCATCACAGTTGCCTGTGGATCGTTGCCGGGTGACCTGATCGAAAGCGAAATGTTCGGCCACATGAAAGGGTCGTTTACGAGTGCTCACGTCGACAAAGAGGGCAAGTTCATTGCCGCGAAGAAAGGAACGATTCTACTCGACGAAATCGACGTCCTTGGTCTGGAGCAGCAGGTCAAGCTGCTTCGAGTCATCGAGACCGGCCAGTTTGAACCAGTTGGATCGAACCAGACAATGACGTCGCAGGCAAGGCTCGTTGTCGCGAGTAATCTTCCGCTCGAACCGCTGGTCGAGAAGGGTTTGTTCCGTCCAGACCTTTACTATCGACTCAGCATGTTGAAGTTTGAACTGGCACCACTGCGAAAACGGAAGCCGGACATCAAAACGCTGGCCAAGCGGTTCATCCAGGACAAGTCGTTGAAGCACGAAATGGGCATCGTGCGGATCGAGCAGGAGTTCTTCGACGCTCTGATCGCGTACCCCTGGCCGGGCAACGTTCGAGAACTTGAGTACGCCATTCAACGAGCAGTTATCTACTGCCGGGACGGCGTGCTGCGGGCAGAGCATCTTCCGGCCCATATCCTCGCGGGAGTCGCCGGCCCGACCAACGATCCGACCGTGAAGCTGGAAAACGCGAAGCCGAAAGAACTCTCGAAAGAACTCGGCAGCCAGATCGCGACAACCGAGCGAGACATCATCGAGCAGGCATTGATCCGAAATAACTACAACCGGACGCGCACCGCCAAAGAGCTGGGAGTCAGCCGGGTGACGCTTTACAACAAAATGAAACGGTACGACCTGAGCTGACCGACGTCGCCCGAACGCTCTCCCGCGTTCGACTTTTGGAAGCACATCGTTAGTACCGATTCAAGAGCCCGGCATCCTTCAATGTCGGGCTCTTTCTGTCTTGAGAGGAGCTTCAGGGCAGGCACCACCCACCAGAGGATTCTTCCATTGGTAGACCGTACCCACCGTACAGTTTCTTTACAGGTCTGCGTCACCCGGGAGGCAGAGCAATGCTGAAGCGTGTGCCTCGACCTGGGTCGCTTTCGCAGGTGATAGTGCCGTTGTGAGCTTCGACAATCTTCCGAACGGTTGGCAGTCCGAGTCCGCTGCCGTTGGGTTTGGTCGAGAAGAAGATCTGAAACAGCTTTGACCGAGTGGCTTCGTTCATCCCTTGACCGGTATCGATGAACTCAAGCCGTACGAATCCATCGCGGACAAACGTCTGGAGTTCCAGCAGTCCACCATCGGGCATCGCCTGTTGCGCGTTCCTGGCAAGGTTCATCAGAACCTGGCGAAACAGCGAACTGTCCAACCGGACCGGCGGCAGGTTCGATTCCAGATGCGGGCTTACGTCAATGCCTGACTCGTCGGCGGTCGGTTTGTAGAAGTCGACGAATTCGCGGACGGCGGCGTTGAGATCTGACTCGACCAGCTCCAGTTCGCCGACTCGTGCAAATTGCAGAAACGCGTTGAGGATCTCGTCCAGGTGTCCGCATTCCTGCTGAACCCGCTGAAGCTTGGCAAGCATTCGCTGGTCGCGAGCGGTGTCGCTTTCCTGCAACTCTTCGACGAGCAGTTCGAGATTCAAACTGATTGTCGACAGCGGGTTCCGAATCTCGTGCGCAAGACCGCCAGCAAGAGACGCGATCTCTGAATACTGAGCGAGCAGTCGTTGCCGTTCCTGATCTTCCACCGATGAATTTCCGTGAGATTTCGAGTGAACTTTGAATGCTGTCTGTTGCGCAAGCGGCTTTTAGCAAAGGTCTGAAGTTACCGAAACCTGTGATTCTCCTTCAGCAAAAACGAATGCAATAGCGAAGGGCGTTTTCGTTTCGGCGGACTCTGGAACATTCGGATCATCGCCAGGATTGCATCTCGAAGGTTGACAAGTTGTCAGAAGGAGATGTCTGCACGACAGTCTGCCGTTTCCTCGACAAAGTTCGAGACGTAAAAAACGGGATCGACACTCAGAGAGTACCGATCCCGTTTTGAAACAGATGTCCGACGCCAGGTGACGACCCTGGCCAGCGAATAGCTGACTACTCAGCAGCAGCTTCGCCTTCAGCTGGTGCAGCGCCTTCACCTTCAGCTGGTGCAGCGCCTTCGCCTTCAGCCGGTGCAGCGCCTTCGCCTTCAGCCGGTGCAGCGCCTTCACCTTCAGCTGGTGCAGCGCCTTCGCCTTCTTGAGATGGATCTGGAGCTGCTGAGTGCATCATGTCTGTTGTGGTTGAGCCGGTCTCAGCACCAGCGTCCGTAGCAGGAGCGCCACCACAGCCGACAACGAACAAAGCGATAGACAGGGCAGCGATACTCGATACGAAAGATTTCATCACGGATTCCTCTTTGTTGAATTTTCTGTCAGAAATTGACAAGCGGGTTTCTCGCCTGGAAGCACCTTTCCAGACGCTGGACCATTAGATGCGCCAGCGGCTCGGCATATTCCCGGTCGAGCAGAAATTCCGCAACTTTTGCAACCTCATGAAAACGACACGGCCTTCGATCAGTGCCGGGAAGGGCGGATTGGGTAGAATCAGTCCGGTTTTCGTTCCAGCAAATCGCCACCAGCGTTTGGAATTCGGACAAAACTGAACGTTCCCGAGGCAATCGCCACTCGAACGCCGCAGTCGGTTGCCATTTCGGCTTCAGCCACCGAAGTCGTCGCCCCGGTGTGCGAAACCTTTGCCGAGATTACCAGCCTTTCGCCATTCCAGCCGGGGCGGATGAAATGAACGTTGAGCTGACAGGTGACGGCAAAGCACCCGTCGGGCGTCTGTGTTGAAACAGCCACTCCCATAGCCGTGTCCAGGAGAGTCGCGATGACGCCGCCGTGAGCGATTCCACGGGTGCGAAGGTGCATATCCGAAAGATTCAGTGCGAGCGTGGCCGTGCCCTCGCCACGGCCGATCAATTCCGCCCCGAGCAGTGCCAGAAACGGCGACTCTTCGAACGGTTTTCGTCGTTCTGCTTCGTCGACCGCGGTCATCCTGGTGCCTTGTCTGGATCAAAGGGTGTGCTGAATGGCAGGCATTCGATCAGCCATTTGAACCTTAAAGGGGTTCGGCGATCGAGTATCTCGACAGAACATGGCAGGTTCGCGAAGTGTCCAGGCAAACGCAATAATCCGCTCCGATTCCGACCGAAGCGTTTGTCGGACGTCGCCGCGTTCACCCGACACTTTCAGGCAGAGATTTCCATGAGTCTGTTTCGACCCGACGTCGATCGAATCCAGGGCTACGTTCCAGGCGAGCAACCGCAGGAAACCGGCTGGATCAAGCTGAACACGAACGAGAATCCCTACCCGCCGTCGCCTGGTGTCACCGCGGCAGTCGCGGCGGCGTGTGCCGGCAGACTGAACGTTTATCCGGACCCGCTGGCGAGTCGTTTTCGCAAGGCGGCGGCTGAACTGTTCAACGTCGACCCGGAATGGATCCTTCCCGCGAACGGCAGCGACGAAAATCTGACGATCCTGAATCGCGCCTTCGTCGACCCCGGCGAGCTGGTCACGTTTCCGTACCCGAGTTACATCCTCTACGAAACACTCGCCGACATTCAGGGAGCGGCTCACGAGCGGCTGCAGCTCGAACCCGACTGGTCCTGGAATCTCGATCGTGTTCGACCTCAGATTGAACGAAGCAAACTCGTTCTGGTTCCGAACCCGAATTCGCCTTCAGGAAACTGCTGGGCCGACGAGGCGATTCAGGAACTCGTTCCGCCGAACGGAGTGTTTGTCCTCGACGAAGCGTACGGCGACTTTCGCGACGAACCTCACCGCGGTGAGATCCTTCACACGGCTGCAGGTCGCCGCATCGTGATGACCAGAACGCTCAGTAAGTCGTACTCGCTGGCCGGAATCCGATTCGGCTTCGCCGTGGCGCATCCGGATTTGATTTCCGGAATGAGAAAAGTCAAAGACAGCTACAACTGCGACACCCTGTCTCTTGCGGCAGCTTCGGCAGCCATCGAAGACCAGGACTGGATGCTGGAGAACCGGCGGAAGATTCTGGCGACACGTTCCCGACTGACAACGTCCTTACGGGAAATCGGCTTCAACGTTGTCAACAGCGAGGCCAACTTTGTCTGGGCAACGCACCCCGAGATCAGCCATCAGAAGATTTACGAAGCACTGAAAGCTCGCAAAGTCCTGATTCGATTCATGAAGTTTCTGGAATCGCTTGATGGTTCTGAGCTGACCGGGCTTCGCATTACCGTCGGAACCGACGACGAAACCGACGGCTTCCTGTCAATCCTCAGCGACATTCTGAGGTGACGCGCCCGCAAGGGTGGATGAACGCCGGAAGGCCGCAGAATGGATCGGCTCACGAAGCAACATCGCAGCTGGAATATGTCACGGATTCGCGGTGCGCATACGAAGCCGGAAATTCGAGTGCGTTCAATGCTTCACCGAATGGGTTACCGGTTCCGTCTTCACCGGAAAGACTTGCCCGGGAAGCCCGACATCGTGCTTCCGAAATATCAAACCGTCATCTTTGTGCATGGCTGCTTCTGGCACCGGCATCCTGGATGCCGGTTCGCGTACACTCCCAAAAGTCGAGTCGAATTCTGGTCAAAAAAGTTTGCCAGAAATGTCGAACGTCACAAAGAAGTCGAAGCAGAATTGTCCGAGCAGGACTGGCGAGTCGTCCTCGTGTGGGAATGTGAAACGAAAAACGAAGAAACGTTGTACGAAGTGCTGACCGAACGTCTGGAATAACCATGTCAGAATTGCCACACAGTCACGAGTTGTTGTCACGCGACGAAAGCCGTCTGCTGATTATCGATATGCAGGAGAAAATTCTGCCGGTGATCAACGGCCAGGAAGTCGTCCTGACAAACTGCCTCAAGCTGATCGAAGCAGCAAACATTCTGGAAGTGCCAGCGACGGCAACCGAGCAGTATCCGAAAGGGCTTGGGTCAACCGTTACGGAGATCGCCGAGCGTTTACCGAACCGGCCGGAGAAAATTGAATTCAGTTGCCTGAACTGTCTCGACTGGAACTCGTCGGCGTCAGACCCTGAAGGTCGATTCAAAGTCGTCGTAGCCGGGATCGAGTCGCACGTCTGTGTGCTTCAAACGGTGCTCGATCTGTTGTCCCAGGGATTCCGAGTGTTTGTTGCCGCCGACGCCGTTGGCAGCCGCAAACCACTCGACCGTGAAATCGCCCTGCAACGCATGGCGTCGTCCGGAGCCGTCATCACGACGACCGAGTCCGTCCTCTTCGAATGGTGTGAGCGGGCCGGGACGCCTGAGTTCAAGCAAATCAGCCGGCTGGTCAGAGATTAGCCAGCGTTCTATGCTCCGCCGCCTGTCACGATTTTCATTCTTCAAGAGACATTCACAGCGGGACTTTACGCATGGCGGCATACAACGTTTTTGGAGTAGGCAACGCTCTGGTCGATGTTCAGACGCAGGTTTCTGACAAGACGCTGATCGAACTCGATTTCGCAAAAGGCATCATGACGCTGGTCGACGAGCAGACTCAACAGCGAGTACTCAGCCGGCTGGAAGGCTCAAAACTCAACCGATGCGCGGGCGGTTCGGCCGCAAACACGATCATCGGCATCGCTGAGTTCGGCGGAACGACGGCCTACGCGGGCAAAGTCGCCAATGATGAAATCGGTGAATTCTTCCTGAAGGATCTGCGCGATCTGGGAGTGGCGATTGAGGTACCGCAAACCGACGGGCAAAGCGGAACCTGCGTCGTCCTGATTTCGGAAGACGCTCAGCGGACAATGCTCACCAACCTCGCCGTGTCGGGCACGCTTTCGCCGGACGATATTGACGAAGAAGAGATCCGCAAGTCCGAGTGGATTTACGTTGAGGGGTACCTCTTTGCCGGTGAATCATCAAGAGCGGCGGCACGGAAAGCGATCGATATCGCCGTTAAGCACGGCATCAAAGTTTCGCTGACGGTTTCCGATCCGTTCCTCATTGATATCTGCCGTGACGAATTCCAGGAACTGATTGAAGGTCCGGTTGACCTCCTGTTCTGCAATCTGGAAGAAGCTCGCAGCCTGACAAAGAAGCACGATCCCGCCGACTGCGCCCAAGAAATTCATCAGCACGCCGCCGCCGTTGCATTGACTCTGGGTGAAGACGGTTCACTTCTCATGGAAGGCAATCGTCTGATTCCAATCGAGGGTGTTTCGGTAAAGGCTGTCGATACCACCGGAGCCGGCGATATGTACGCTGCCGGAATCCTCTATGGCATTACGAATGGACTGTCCTGGAAACAGTCGGGGCATCTGGCGTCTCACGCGGCGGCACGAGTTGTCAGCCAGCTCGGCGCCCGCCTCGAAAAACCATTCACGGCTGAAGAAATTCAGTCACTGATTTCGTAACGAGCCACCAGTCTTTCTGGCGAGCACACCAGCGAACGCAGAGTTGATCGTTAAAAGATCGCTACAGCGGTCAAACTTCGCCGCGACCGAGCCACTTAACTCGGAACAAACGTTCCTTACGAGGAGTGTACCACAAGCGCCACGCCAGACAGACTGTATGGTCGTTTCGGTTCTCCACAATTCAAAAAAGTTTGAGTGAGAGACTGCAACACGGCACGTAATTCGGCAATACTACCCTCGCAGCCGGTCGCTTGTGCCGTTTTAAGCGTTGGCCCGCGCGCAAAGTGGCATTGGCCGGCTGCATTATCAAAAATCGCAAAAAGCCCGATCTGTAAAGGTCGGGCTTTTTTAATTTCCTGTCACTGAATGGCCAATCGCCTCGTCTCAGCGGGACGCGAATAGATTCAATTGGTACTGAGTCGACGAACCCGATGTGTCTCGCTGTCGCCGATGTAGACGTTTCCGTGACGATCAACAAAGACTCCATGCGGGCGAGCCGTTCGGCATTTGAGTGGATCGCCATCGGGGCCATCTCCTCGCTGTCCGTCTCCGACGAGAATTTCGAGCGTTCCAGTGGCCGCTCGAATAACGCGGATTGAATGGCTTTCGGTGTCTGCAAGAAAGACATCGCCATTTGGACCGATGGCAATTCCCTTAGGACCGGACAGTGTCGCCAGTTTCGCCGGACCGCCGTTTCCCGTGAAACCTTTCTTGCCAGTGCCGGCGAGGTGGTGCAGCGTCTGACTGCGAAGATCAATCCGGTAGACCGTGTTTCCTTCACGCAAGGCGAGATACAGGCTGGTCTTCCCATCGAAGTCCAGTGTTCGTGGCCCGTTCAACGGCGTTCCTTTCAATGATGCTCCGTCGGGAGTTGGCTTCCGCTCGCCAGTGCCAGCAAACGTTTCGATGAGCCCGGTCTCCAGATTCACGATTCGAACTCGATGATTCCCGATATCGCAGATGTAGAGATTGCCCTGATGATCAAGCGCGATCGAGTGCGGACGATTGAGCGTTGCCTTCGTCGCGGGGCCACCATCGCCAGAGAATCCCAACTCCCCAGTACCGGCAACGGTCGAGATGATTCCCGAATTCGCATCAACACGGCGGACGATGTTGTTTTTCATCTCGACGAAGAACATGTTCCCGGCGGCATCGAAACGAACTTCATAAGGCTCGTTGAGTTTCGCACCCGTTGCCGGTCCGCCATCGCCGGAGTATCCCTGCTTTCCGGTTCCCGCGACGATGCTGATCTTCCCGGTGACTTCGTCCAGGCGGCGGACGACGTGAGTGGCAATTTCGCAAATGTAGAGAGCGCCGTCCGGTCCTTTTGAAAGTCCATACGGTTCCCCGACCGGAGTCTGAGTGGCGATTCGCTCGCCAGGTTCAAGTCCAGACACGCCGGTTCCAGCAATCGTCACGACCTCAGCCGCAGAAGCGATCGTCGTCATCAGACCTGCCGAAACGACGACCGAAAGAATCCAGATTGGCACGAAATTGTGAGCATCAACGTGACCGTTGCGAAGTCTGGAGATTAGGCACAGCATCAGCGGGTTCCTTAAATGAGGGTCTGTATCGAGGACGCATCCTGAATCGCAACCGATAGTCTGATCGTTTAGCGTTAGACTGTCACTGCGATGAGCATTCGCGCTCAAACACTCGGGAGTCTCATTCGACTACTCAACGACGTGAACGAGCATGGCGTCGTGGCCTCGAGCGCTCCAGTGAGAACTTGCCACAATCACCACGGTGTCGCCGACTTTCAGAACGCACTCTTTAAGACCCCATGCCGTAGCGAATTCCGCCAGCTCGTCACCAGACTGAGACGACTGCTGCCACACGATCGGGGTAATTCCCCAGATAAGCGTCATCCTTCTGGCCGTTCGCCACGACTGGCAGATCGCCAGAACGGGCACCAGCCGGCGTTCTTTCGAGATGGCGACGGCAGCTCGTCCGGAAACGGTCGCCACGGCGATCAGGCTGGAATCGAGTCGGTCAGCGGTCGCCACCGCGCCGATGGCCACTGCTTCCGTAATGGCTTGAGCCTGAGCTGACGTCGCTGATAAATCCTGGCGAACGATCGGCTGCGACTCCAGCAGCCGCTCCGCATCGCGAATAATGCGGCTCATCATGGCGACGGCTTCGCGAGAGTAGTCTCCGATCGCACTCTCTCCGGAAAGCATGACAGCGTCCGAACCATCGAGTACAGCATTCGCAACGTCGCTGGTTTCGGCACGAGTCGGCAATTCGTTTTTCTGCATGCTGTCGAGCATTTGAGTGGCCGTAATAACAGGCACTCGCTTCTGATTGCAAAGTCGAATAATCCGCTTCTGAATGCCCGGCACGGTGACGATGTCAACCTCGACGCCCAGGTCTCCGCGAGCGACCATCACAGCATCGGATGCGTCGATGATCGCTTCCAGTTGCGCAACGGCTTCTCCTTTTTCGATCTTGGCGACGATCATCGGCGGCGTTGCAGTGCCGGATTCTTCGATGCACGACCGCAGCAGTCGGACGTCGTCGACGCTTCGTACGAAACTCAGGCCCACAAAGTCGATCTGGTTTTCGATCGCCCACTGAAGATCCACGCGATCTTTTTCAGTCAGCGACGGAGTGCTCAACGCGACGCCAGGCAGGTTGACCCCCTGTCGACTTCGAATGATTCCCGCGGCATCGACAACGCACCTGGCCCAGCCGGCTTCGGGATTGGTTTCTTCGACTCGCATTCCGACGGTACCGTCAGCAAGCAGAATTCGATCGCCGGCTTTCAGGTCATCGACCAACGGCTCGTAGGTGCAGGTAAGTTCTGAATTGTCTTCAGGCTGGCGCCCGCGAATGAACGTGAAGATGGCACCATCGGGGCAGAAAACGCTGTCGCCGTGTATCTCTCCGAGGCGAATCTTCGGCCCCGACAGATCCCCCAGCAGCCCGATTGGTTTATCAAGCTCTTCCGATAACGACCGGATGTGAGTGACGATTTCTGACAGCCACTCGTGCGATCCGTGAGCGAAGTTGAGTCGGAAGATGTCCACCCCTCGCCGGATCAGGGCTCGCAAAGCGTCACGCGTTTCGCACGCCGGGCCGACCGTCGCAATGATCTTCGTTCTGGCGAGAGGGTTCTCTCGGTAATCGCTTCCGAAGCTCATGAGCTGCCTCCTGCATTCTGAAAAGCTGCCTGGTCGAGCTTGCCCACAGCTTTAGTTCGTGGTAACCCCCGAACTCAGGCGGGCTGCCCGTGAAAACGCCGAACTTCCGAACGTGGTCGCTCGGAAAACGAAACGGGCGAGCACGGCCAGATGGAGTCTATCGAACAAATGCAAGAGACGAATCGTAATCCTCTGATTGATCGATTTTCGGTCGTGCTGGGAACAGGTTTCGGAATTGGCTTTGCGCCGGTTGCTCCGGGCACCTTCGGAAGTCTTCTCGGGCCGCCGCTCGTCTGGGGAGTTCTCCAGACGGAATTGCCCGTCATGGCGGTGCTGGCCATTGCGGCAGTGTTTATCGTCGTCGGAATTCCGATCTGCTCGGCGGCGGCAGCAGCGTTGGGCAGGCACGATCCAGGTCAGGTTGTCTACGACGAGATCGCCGCCTTCTGGATCGTCTTTCTGCCACACATTGTTCTGGGCAGGCCCGTCGGATGGCTCGCCGCAGTCGGCGGGTTCGCCTTCTTCCGCGTCTTTGACATCGCCAAACCGTGGCCAGTTTGCCGACTGGAGAAGTTGCCCGACGGGCTGGGAATCATGGCGGACGATCTGGCCGCCGGCGCTTACGCCGCAGTTTGCCTGTTCGCTCTGGAAGAAACCGTTGCTCGGGCTCTTTAGCCGCTTTTGGGGTCCGATCGAGTCTGACCGCTCGGTACGATGCCGACTCGAGCGCCCGTCCCGCGAATAACGGACTAAAGATCGAAATTCGCCGCAAAGGCGCTAAGCCGCAAAACTACGAAAAGAGTTGAACTGAAAGGCGGCCTGGACGATGAGTAGCGAAACAATCATTCGGACGCCAGCCGCGCTGGCAGCGATCTGTGCCTGGAGTGTCGTCCTGCTGGCAACGTCGGGTGCGAGTGCCGACATTGTCCATCTCAAAACCGGCGGCGTCCTGAGAGGTCTCATCGAGCCGTCGCGTGAGGACGCCGAGGCCCCCCGGAACTCGGTCACGATGAAACTTCTCTCTGGAGCTGAGGTCGAATTGCCGGTCGACCAGATCTCCAGTCGGCAGGTGCGTCCACTGAAATTCGAAGAGTACGAAGTCCGTGCCGAGTCGCTGCCGGACACACTGGCTGCTCACTGGGCACTCGCAGAATGGTGCCGCGAGCAGAAGCTCAACGAGCAACGAGAGATTCATCTGGAAATCGTGCTCGACATCGATCCCGACCATCGTCAGGCACACTACGGATTGCGACACACATTTTATCGTGATCAGTGGATGACTCGCGAAGAGTATGAGCAAACGCGAATCGCCGACGGCTTCGTCCAGTACAACGGCAAGTGGGTGCCGGCCGACAAGCTGGAGGCCATCAGGAATGAAGACGCAGCATCGAAGGCCGAGCGAGAGTGGTATGCCAAAGTTCGCGTGTGGCTGAACTGGGCAACGGGCAATCATGCCGCACGCGCGGCGGACGGACTCAACAATCTGCGAGGCATCGACAGTCCAGACGCACTTTCTGCACTCGTGCAGTTTCTCGGCAAGAGCCCGCGAGCAGACGTCCGGCGGCTGTTCATCGAAATCGTCGGAAAAATCAAAGGCCCCGGCCCCGTCGTTCCATTAGCAACGCTGGCTGTTCGCGAGGACGTCAGAGAACTTCGAGAGCTGGCTTTGTCGATGATCGACGAGGCGCATTACGATCAGGCAAGGCTGCTGGTGGTCGACGAGCTGCGCGATCGGAACAACGTCGTGGTTCGCCGCGCAGGAACCGTCCTGGCGAAGATTGGTGATGAAACGTCAGTGCCCGCGCTGATTCGCGCCCTCGTCACCACTCACAGTTACAAAGTGCGAGTGCCCGTGCAGGGTTACAGCTTCGGCGTCGATGGCTCCATTCCCGGCGGAACGGGGTTGCCGCCGGAAATCGAGGTTGGGCTTCGAACCGGAGTTTACGACAGCGTGCAGGTCGTGCCGCTGCTCGGTGCGGCCAGAGCGACAAAGCTGATCCCCGTGGCGGTTAATCGTGAGAACGAGGAAGTCCTGATGGCTCTGCGACAGATCACCGGGAACAACTTCGGCTTCGACGAAAATACCTGGCAACGCTGGTGGAACATCGACCGCAACCAGGCAACACTCGCCCCGGACCTCCCGTAAAAGTTGGGGCTGACGTTCGGCGAGAAGGCACAATCAACTGTCGGTGATGACCTGGCACTCGGGCAGGCTGGACAGAAACAGCCGACCGTACGGCTTCGTACGGACGCGCGGGTCGAGGATCACGACCTGGCCGGTGTCCTGGCTGGAGCGGATCAAACGTCCGAAGCCTTGCTTGAGTTTGATGATGGCTTCGGGAACCTGGTACTCCATGAACGGGTTGCCGCCGCGGGCGCGGATCGACTCAACGCGAGCTTCCAGCAGCGGTTGATCGGGCACGCTGAAAGGAAGCTTTGTGATGATGACGTTCTGAAGCGCGTCGCCTGGAACATCGACTCCCTGCCAGAAACTGTCGGCCCCAAACAAAACGGCGGCGGGTTCCTTGCGGAACTTGTCCAGCATCTGCGAACGCGGAAGACCATCGCCCTGGCAGTACATCGCGATGTTCTGCTCGGCGAACCACGAGCCCAGTCTGGCGGAGCAGTTTTTCAACGTGCGGTAACTGGTGAACAGAACAAACGCTCGGCCAGCGGTTTCCAGAACATGCTGCTTGATGGCCTGGCAAAGTGCCGTCTCAAAATCGGCTGGCTTCGCTGTCGGGTCGGGCATTCGATCGCGGACGATCAGCTTCACCTGTCGCTGATAATCGAATGGACTACCAAGTTTCTTCTCGATGGCTTTTGTCAGTCCCAGCCTGCTCTTAAAGAAATCAAAGTTCTCTTCGCCGATCGCCAGCGTCGCGCTGGCCAGGACGACAGTCTTTTTAACGTTGAACAGTTCGTCGCGCAGCACCGGACCAACTTCAATCGGGCACGAAACCAGCCGAGTCGATTCGCGTCGTCCGGAAGTGGCTTCGATCCAGAAAACGGAATTGTCTTCGGTCTGCGAAATCCACGAGTCAACCGCCATGGCCAGCATGCCGCAGCGTTCTGAGGCGGCCTTCAATTCGACTCGTTTTTCCTCGGCCTCAATCTCCTCAGATTCCTGCGCGAGACGAATGCCAAGCTTGCGGAGTGCGGGTGTCAGTTCGTTGGGGATCTCGACCGGACCTCGCACTCGACCATTTGTCGGACACTTTGCCTGACGCCAGTTCCGCATCGCTGCAAAGAAGTCGGCGTAGTATTCGCGCAGTCGGATGACAGCTTTCTGGCAATCGGTCAGGTTGTGCGCGACAAGTAGACCTTTGTTGGTACGGTCGTTGTAGAGCCGGTTGAGCAGATACTCGACCTGACCGCTCGACGCTGAAATCCCGAGGTGGTCGCCCGCGACGCCTTCGATGGTGTGCGCTTCATCGAGGATGGCGATGTCGTAGTCGGGCAGGATGGCTGCTCCATCACGCCGCAAAGCAAGATCAGAAAAAAACAGAGCATGATTAACGACCAGAATGTCCGCATTCCAGATGCGCCGTCTGGCCTGGAAGTAGTAGCAGTCTTCGTAGAAATCGCAGTGCTTGCCCAGACAGTTGCCGTGCTCACTCTGCACTTCTTCCCAGACAGTCGGCAGCGGGCGAAAGTCCATGTCAGAACGGCTGCCGTCCTTCGTGGTTTTGGACCATTCGACGATGTCTTCAAGCTGCCGAACTTCTTCCGGTCGAGCGTACAACGAATCGGAACGTTCAATCGCCCCGAACATCCGCCGGAGACTGATGTAATTAGATCGGCCTTTGACAAGCACCGACGAAAATTCGACCGGCAGCACAGAATTCAGAAACGGCAGGTCACGATGGAACAGCTGCTCCTGCAGACTGATCGTGTGCGTCGAGATGACGATTCGCTTTTTGGGCTGCTTGTCGTCCTTCCTTTCGCCCTGACCGCGAGTTGCGTGCAGGATCGCGGGGACCAGATACGCAAAGCTTTTGCCAACTCCAGTTCCAGCTTCAACGATCAGATGCGACTCTTCGGCAATGGCCTGCTCAACGGCGGCGGCCATTTCCAGTTGTTGCGGCCGACTTTCGTATTGCGTCAGTCGTTGCGCAATGCGGCCCTCGTCTCCAAGAATCGATCGCGAGTCGAGTTCCATGTTTACGGAACTCGCTGAAAAGCAACAATGCACAGGTCGTCGCTTTGTGAATGACCACCGGCAAATCGATTGACGTCATCGACCGTCGCTTTGACCAGCGCGTCGACTTCAAGAGGTCCGCTCTTGATAAATGCCTGCAGCCGTTTGCTGCCATATATTTCCCGATTCGGCTTCATCGCTTCCGTCACGCCGTCCGTGTAGAGCACCCATGTGTCGCCTTGCTTCAGTGGATGTACGGACTGGACGAAGGTTTGATCCGGAATAATTCCCAGCGGAAGACCTGTGTCGTCGCCCTCGATCTGTTCGACGTTGCCTTCCAGATCGCGAGCTATCGGCGGCAGATGCCCGGCACTAACGAGCACGATCTCGTGCTTTTTCGGTTCCAGCACTGCCATCGCGCAAGTGATAAATCGGTGCCCCAGTCCGCTGGTAGCGATTTCGGAATTCAGACCCGACATCGCCTCGGCCGGAGTCTCTTTAGTCAGCAGATGGTATCTCGCCGCCGAGTAAAGTCGCGCCATCAGCAAGGCTGCGGGAACGCCCTTTCCAGCGACGTCGGCGACCGTCACAGCAATGCGACCATCGGGAAGTTTGATGTAGTCGTAGTAGTCGCCACCCACGTGCTGAGCCGCTTCGTAATAGTCAGCAAAGTCGTAGTCTTTGACGTCGGGCGGCTTGTTCGGCAGAAAACCAATCTGCACCTGCATGGCGATTTCGAGATCGCGTTCCAGATTCTGCCGATTGAGCAGCGTCTGGTGCATGTTCGCATTCTCGATGGCAAGCGTGCATTGCGTTGCGATATTCACGAGCAGATCGAGGTCGTCTTCAGTGAACTTGGACCTCAAATCGAAAGTCGTAATCTGAATAACGCCGAGCCGTTGACCGGCCTGAGTGATCAGCGGAACGCACATCATCGAGCGAATCTGCAACCCGGCAAGGCTTTCGCTGCTGACGAATCGGCTGTCTTCGCTGGCGTCGGCACTGAGAATCGCTTCACCGGTTCTCATCGCGCGACTGACGATCGTCTTGCTGACAGACATGGAATCGTCGTCTTTGCGGCGATTTCGACAGGCTCGAATTCGAGGCTCTTCTTCCTGTTCTTCCTTCAGCAGGACAAATGCCTGGTCCGCCTGCGGAAAGATCTGAAACAGTGCATCAAGAATCGATGGCAGCACGTCGTCAATGTTAAGAACATTGCTGAGACGTTTGCCGATTTCGAGGATCGCTCGAAGCTTGACTTCAGGTTTGACGCTCAGTCGAACTCCTGAACCTGAGCGAGCATCGATTCGAGAGATAATCGACGAACGCTCGTCGCTGTCGCCTTCAGGATTGTCAGGATCAATCGGCACGTTGATGCTGGCGGTTGCCCGGATGGCGTCGTTGCTGACTTTCCTTTTACTCGGCTTGACGTAAGCCGTGTCGTCGCTGAGTTCGCCGTTGCTGCTGTCGTCATGAAACAGGTAGGTATACTCACAAACGCGGACGATGTCGCTTTCCTTCAGCAGCGTTGGTTCCGTCACGTCAGTTTCGTTGACCTGGGTACCGTTTCGGCTACGAAGATCCTTGACGTAGTAGCTGCCGTGCGACTGGACGATCTGAGCGTGTTGACGACTCACGGCGCCATCTTCGAGAATCACCGCGCAACTGGGATGTCGACCGAAAACAATTCGGTCGCCTTCCAGCGGGATGATCTTTCCCGCGTCTTCTCCAGTGAGAACCTTGAGGTGTGCCACAGCGGCCTCAACTTAGAACGTGCAAACCCATGCGCAATCCACGCGTGAAAACACTGCTCAGTCTAGTCAGGCAGCGGCAGTCCGGCAACGAGTCGAGCCCGTCGTAAGCGTCGTCCGTGACGAATGTTCGGTAGATGGTGCGTTCGTCACGGGAGGGGACGGAACCGGCATAGGCGGTCTTTTTCAGGACTACCGTACAGGACACAGGACTATCGGATCGGTTGAGGCTTGCGCGGAACCTTCATCTCGAATGTCAGCAGCTGGTCTTCTCGCCGGACGACCAGACGCAGCACATCCCCGGCTTCCAGACGTCCGAAAGCCGCTGTCAGCTCTTTGACTGATTGAATTAAGTCGTCATTCACAAACAGTACCAGGTCGTCTGGTTGAAGTTTCACTTCTTCAGCAGGAGCCCCTTCGACCAGTGTGTTGACGTAGGCCGGAGTTCTGAACAACACGTCCGGAATCATGACGATTCCGAAATCGATCGGAGAATATCGCAGCTCAGCGACGGGCTCGTCGAGCGGCTGACGCTGTGAACGAAAGCTGCCCGAGATAATTTCTTCGATCGCCGTCGTCAGCTCGGAAATTGGAATTGAGTAGTTCAGCCACGTATTGGTTTCGGCGTTGCGAACTTCTCGACCGATCATTCCAAGCAGTTTGCCTTCACGAGTCGCCAGTAAGCCTCCGGCCGCGCCCGAGTTGTTGGTGATCGCGTCGACAACGTACACGGCTCCATCGTAAGGAATCTCAAACGTGCCGCGGCGGGTTTTGAGTTTCGTTTTAGCCGCGACAACTCCGTGCAGTACAGAAACAGCTTCGTCACCGGTCGCGACTTTGAACATGTTGCTGAATCCAAGGATTCGCGTGCCTTCACTGGCCGAACCGATGCCGGAACTCAGATCGAAGTGCGGCAGATTGAGTTCCTGATCGAGGGCTTCGATTTTCAGGACGGCCAGTTCAAGCTGAGGCTCGGCTCCCAGTACCGTTGCGGTGAATCGTCGACCATCGTTCAGAACAACGATCACCTCGTTGGCGTCGAGGACGTGGCTCCAGACAGTGACGATGTGCCCTTCTTTCGAAACGAGAAATCCACTTCCGAAAGCAGCCAGACCCTGCAAGCCGCCCGCTCCGAAAATCTTCACCATGCGAGGGAGAACATAGTCAATCGTCTGGGAACTTGATCGACTACCAGCCCCGCAAACCGAACCTGGAATCATTCCGGTCGTGGCGGCGACCAGAGCCGCGACTAATGCAAATTTTCTGACTCGAAACATGGCAAACACTTTAAGAAAGTGGGATCCTCATCATGGCAGGCGACAATCGGAACGGTTTCGAACCGGCGAGTCAACTGCTGATCGGTATGTTTGCCCGCAGTCGGATTCTCGCCGCCGCCCGAGCAGCCCCATATTGAAGAGAAGTGGCTTTGGGAACGTTCGCCAGTTGGTCGAGTGCTTCGAGGCTTTCCGGCGAACCGATTTCGGTAAGCAGGTCAACGATCGATTTTTGAATTTTCGGGGTCGCCGTTGCCAGTTCAGCAACAAGCTGCCGTTCACCGTCAACGCCGACTCCGATCTTCTGCAGCGTCTGAGCCGCCATAAACTGAAGTTTCGAATCAGGATCGGCGAACAACTTCAACAGCCGAGGAATGCTGCGTTCGGTGGCTCGTTTCTGCAGAGCCATCATGCCCTGATGCTGAACAGCAAAGTTGGAATCGTCGAGCGTCTGGAGCAGTGCCTCTTCCAGCTCGTCGCGTTTGTAATCAGTCGGCGCACCGAGCTTCATCAGGGCACTCGTTCTGGCGTAACCGCTTGCGTCAGGCGGGTCGCTCATGGCTTTCAGGACGGCTTCGACTTTTTCTGCCAAAGGATCTGCGGATGCCTCGTTGCCACTTTCGGCGACAGCTTTTGCGGCAGCCACTCGAGCCTTAACACTGCCCAGCGATCGTTGGGCGTAACTTTTCCGCGAAGAGTCATTTCCAGCAACGATTGATTCCAGCGGTTCGACGGAAGCTTCTCCTCCAACATCTTTCAGGATGTCACAAGCCGCGTGGAAAACCTGCAGGTCTTTCTCGAAAAGCAGTCCAATCGTTGACTCTTCTGCAGCCGTTCCGAAATCAATCAACGCTTCTTTGGCGTAGTGCCGTGCGAGCTGGTTCTTTTGAACGATCTCAAGCAGCGGCGCAATGGCCTGCTCGTTTCGAAGTTTGCCCAGCGTTTTGATCGCCGACTGCACAACCGGGAACATGGAATGCTTCAGTTGAGCAATCACTGCCGGCACACAGTTCGGCGTTCCCCACGTAGCGAGCGCATCGAGCGAGGCGCGAACCGTCAAATACTGCTTCGATTCAAGCAGGTCGACCAGCGTTGCTTCAACTTCTGATTGTCGTTCGGGCAGAACGGCAAACTTCGCCAGCGAACTCAACGGCGACGATGGGTAGCCACCTTTGGCATTTTCTTCTTTCAGTTTGCTCAACAATGCATCAAGTTGTTCGCCGGCGGGAACGACCACCTTATTGGCCGCTTTCACGGCGTTGGCGTGTTCGGCTTTTGCCTGAGCGATCGCGGACTCCCGTTTTCGTTGAGCGACGACGACCGGGTCTTCGCGCACGACGATAATTTCAACCGGAATGCGGACGGTGTCGTCGCCATCATTTTTCTCGTAGTGGTGGTCAAACTCGAACGACTCAACCAGTCCGAGCTTGCGGCTGAAAACGACTTCGCCCTTGCCCGTAATGCGAAAGTAAGGTGCGTCGTCGTTGTCGAGCGTGGTCAACGTGAACGTTTTCTCAAGGACAACCCTGTCGTCGCTGTCTGAAACGATTCGGTATTGATGGACTTCCTGGGCTTCGAATTCTTTAATCGTTTCCGGAGCGAACGGGTTGCGGATTCGGCCTCCAAAATTTGGCAAACGCGGTGCAGGAATGCGCATTCGACCGAACGGAGAATTGTCCCGCTGAACCGAAACCTTGATTCGATCTCGTACGGTCCAACTGGTTCGGCCAGACGGGTCGAACTGATGAATCGTCAGCAGAGCCATCGGCCCGGCCAGGAACGGCAACTGGTTCGGTGACGAGAACGACTCAACATTCCCGTACGCATCAACATTGAGCGAACCCGAATCGAACGCAATATTCGGGAACGAGAAAACGGGGCGGGTGCGATTGCTGCTTTCAGTTTTTGTTCGGAAATTTCCGCTGGTCTGAATTCTGACCAGCTCGCCAGAAACCGCTTGACGACCAGTCGTCACGGAAATCAGTGCGACCGACGGAGCAACGGCTTCGACCAAAGCCGTTCCGCCAAGAACGTCGCCAGCCCCACGATCCGGTGTCGAAACTTTGTTGGCCTTCAACAGCGAAAGAACTCGCTCAGCCGGAACGCAAAAGCCAACTCGCGTCAGCTCGATTCCGATCAGCTTTGAACTGGCAACACCGAGCACCTGCCCGCGATCGTTCACGACGGGCCCGCCGCTGTTGCCAGGGTTCACTGCGGCGTCGATCTGGAATCGCTTCCCCATTTCACCATCGACAACGCCAGCAACGATTCCGCGAGTGACTTTAATACCGTTTCCCAAAACCGTCGAAAGCGGATACCCGATCGCCCTGACTTCTTCGCCGAGCTTCACCTTGTCGGACGCGGCCAGCGGCAGCGCGGCAAACCCTGCTGCGTCAATCTTCAGAAGTGCCAGGTCGTCGTCGGGTTCAACAGCCACCACAGTAGCTGAGTGATCCTTGCCATCAATCTTCACCTCGATCCTGTCTGCTCCCTGGACGACATGAGCGCAGGTAATCAGGTGCCCGTCGGCACTGACGAAGAAGCCGGTGCCAGTGCCAGTTTCTGGCTTTGTCTCTTTCTTCGCGGCCTTTGCAGCAATCTTCGGCGGTTGCTCGTCGCAAGTTAGCTCGACAGTTCCCGAGACGCTCTGTTTCTGACCATTAACCGTCGTCGCCATGTTCACGGAGTAACCCTGAATCTGGCCCGGACTCCACTGATAACTAAGTGGTGTCCCCTTGCTGGTACCTTTCGCGGGTTGCACTGTCTGTTCGGAGACGGTTCGCACTCCCGGAGCAGAAACAGGAGCCGCAGCAGCGACCTGAGATAGTGCCGATGGCTCCGGAGTGACGGCAGCAACTTCAGTGACGGCTGGTTCGGTATCGACCGGTTTGGTGTCAACCACTGGCGACGCAGAATTCTCGGTCGGCCTGTCTGGCAGAGCCGGCTCTGATACGGAACTCACTGGATCAGGGACGGTCGGAGCCGCCACTGAAGCAGCCGGCTCAACGACCAGTTGGTCCTCCGGGGCAAGTTCGGGTTCCGTCCCATTCAGCGCGACGACTTCCGATGTCGGGTCATCAAAAATGAGTCCAACGACAAAGAAACCGGCTGTCACAAGCAAACCACAAACAACTGCGGCGCTCACGGCCAGCAGGATCATGGTGCGACCGTCGTGGTTCTCTTCGAGCAATTCGTCATCGGGCCGTGACAGGTTTCTCTCTCGCATGCCTGAAACTCCTCATGCCTTGAGTTGGTGATTCTTTCGAAACAACGAAAAGCAACAGGCACTCTCCGTGTGTCGTATTCTCGAAAATCACAGGTTTCAGCCGGCAACAGGTGGACGGCACACGGAGTTCGACCGCGACAACAAAAAGCTCGCTGCCGAGTCCACAGTCAAAACCGATCGCTGGCCGAATCGCATACTACCGTCAAGCTTCTGTCGACGTCCCGTGAAAGCCGGAAGTTCCGCAAAGAAGTCTGAGTCGTAGCGATCTCGCAAAACCGAAGGATGACGGCCAGTGAGTCGCTGCCGGATGAGTGATTCATCGACCTACAAAAAAACGATCCGTCGAACCGCCTTCGTCAACGATCGGAATTCGCACCGGAGCGCAGCAACGCGGGCACCAGCCGACGAATGCATCTTTCGAAGCATTGGCGTACGCGCGAATGTAGACGTTGCAGCATTTCATATGAATGCCGACAAACGGTCGCGCGTTATTTGAATCAGGCTGAGCGTCTGATTGTGACGTCACGTGGAACCCTCCTGGTTCCCGAGCTGGTCCTCTTCACAAATTACACGCCGCAGGCCACGAGTGCGGCGGCTTGACCAAAAGCGGTGACGTTAACGGTCAGGAAGAGTTTATTGCTCGTTTTCAGAGGCTCGCCGTGGACGATGTTCAGCTTGCAGTTTTCGTCCGGCGTCGAGTAGTTCAGCGTGGCTGGAATGACTCCGTGTTGAAGCCCGATCAGCGATGCAGCCAGTTCGAGTGTTCCACAGGCGGCACCCGAGTTTCCGATCACACTCTTAAACGCGGTCACAGGAACGGTCGTTGCCGATGCACCAAAGACTTCATGGATCGCGTTGGCTTCGTCGACATCTGCCTGAGTACCACCCAGGCCATGAGCATTGATGTGGCCGATGTCGGACGGAGAAACTCCGGCGCGTTGAAGTGCCTTGCTGATCGCTCCAACCAGAGCGTCTTTAATTCCTGGAGTCCCGTCGACGTTGATGACACAGCAAGATGCCTGGCTGAGGACTGCCCCAAAGATGCTGGCGCCGCGAGCCTTCGCGTGCTCCTCTTCTTCGAACACGAACGTGCAGGCACCTTCGCCAGCAACCTGACCACGGCGAGATGCATCGAAAGGCCGCGACCAGGTGGCGGGATCATCGTCGTTGTAACTGGCCATCTCGTCCCACAAAGCAGCGTGCAGACACTTGGTCGGCTGAATCCGCGAACCGGTCGATCCAGCCAGCATCATGTCGGCTCGTCCGGTCGAAATGATTCCGAAGGCTTCACCCATGGCGCTGTTGCCGGAAGCTTCGGCCAGTGTCAGCGAATTGTTGGGGCCTCGCGCGTCGGCATGAATTCCGATGTGGCAGGCTGGCATGTTCGGCAGGTACTTGAGCAGCCACAATGGCTCCATTCCAGCCAGACCTTCGTCGCCCCAGCGGTCGAAGTTGAATTTCTTGTCTTCATCGCACCGGAAGACACCCTCGCTGAGAACGTCCGGAGTGCTGAACATTTGATTGGCGCCGAAGTCAACTCCCAAACGTTCATGATCGATCGTCGCGATGTCGAGTTCGCTGTTTGCCAGTGCCAGGTGTGCGGACGCGACTCCCAATTGAATCTCGCGGCACATCACCTTGATGCTTTTCCTCTGAGCAGTCAGGTATTGTTTCTTCGCGCTGGCGTCGGTGAAGTCCTTGCATTCTCCGGCGACGTGTCCGGGCAGTGCCGATCCCGACAGCAAGTCGATCTTCGACACGCCGGACTTCCCGGCAGCGATGCCGTTCCAGAATTCGTCTCGACCGATACCAATCGGAGAAACAATGCCAGCACCGGTAATGACCACTCGTTTTTTATCAGACATAGCCGTAACACTAGACCCAGAAAAGAGTTACAGGCCCATTCAGGCCGTTCAGAATTGATCGCCGTTCAGAATTGCTTGCAGAAGGCAGAGAAGCGTTGCATCTGTTGATTGAACGCGAGACCCAGCGTGCGTCCGATTTGACCCAACTTGCAAACAGCGATTGCTTTCAGCAGAGAGAATTTGAGGCAGGATGCATAGCAAACCCAAACCCGCACCAAAATTCAAGAGCGGAGTCGTAATCCTTAGTCAACTGTCGCAAAACAGATTGCGCAGTGCCTCAACTCGCCGCCGATTTGTGCCAAGGTCGGAGTAACCCACCTGCGAGGCAGATCGCATGTGAATCTGCCCGGCGGCCCGGTCCAGGCGGAACTCAAGCACGTCTTCGAAACGGAGAATTCGAGTTCGCACCCGAGCGTGGATGTAGTCTTCAGTCTGTTCGACGATCGTCGTCCGCGGCTGGTCATTCAGCATGCTGATGAGTCTTGCCCAGGCAGCCCCGGCGCCACCTGAAAAGTTCAGAGGCTCGATCGAATGATCCTTGCCGGGGTACTCGCTGCACACGCAGTTCGGCAAGTCGGGGCAGGGACGCAGTTTGCCGTCGGCCAGACCTGCATCCTCCGGTCTGCTGATGTCGCTCATGTGGGTTCCTGTGAATCCTGCGGAGAAATTGTGAGCCACAGAGATCACCGAGGACACGAAGGCGTTATCAAGAGAATTCCTCTTTTGTCTCTGTGCCTTCTGTAGCCTGGATCTTCCAGTGTTCAGATTGTGAGACGGCTTTTGGGGGACTTCTATCTGGCTGCGGCGTTCTGCTTTGCGAGGCGATGCACCGTCGAGACGATCTGATCTTCCAGGCCGGCCTTCCACTTTGAAGGCAGCTGGTAGACGATCATCGACGAGTCGCCTTCGTAGCCTCCCTCTTCGAGTACCCGTTCCGACGGGATGTAGGCCATGACATCGTTTGCGTAGCCGGTTACCCAGGTTGAGTTCTCTCCGAGTTCGCGTTTCAGTCGGAGCTGGTAATCAACGACCAGTTCTCCCCCCAGCGCCACCCAGTTAATCTCGTTACCCAGCTGCCAGACCTGGATTGGGTAGGGCCATGATGCTGGCAGCGAGCCATCGCGTTCCCACTCACTGAGCAGCAGCTTCGCTCGTCCGGCGGTGTAACGACTCGAATTCCTGAGGTCCGCCTGAAGCTGTTCTTTCGTGGGGAGCTGGTGGAACTCCAGTTCGACTTCTTCGAACGACGCTGCCAGTTCGCCCGTCACTTCATTCATTGGCTCGTCAAGAACCTGGTTCACCGACACGGCGAGCATCCGCCCATACTTCTGCGCGAGTTCGATCTTCCGCCTTGGCAGAGGATTCTGATCAGCCCCTCCGCCGGTAAAGAACATCGCCACAGAATCAGGATGGCGATCTTCCAGATAAAGCTGAGCGAACCCGGAGTAGTCGCCGCACCATTCGTAGAAGCCGAGCGTTGTGTTGTGGCAGGCGTAACCAAAGACAACACCTCGCAACGTTGATCCGTCCAGCGATTCAATTTTCAAAACCGGCACCTGGTGGTCGTACGGGCCGATGCCTTTCGGCGTTCGACGATTGGCAGCGAATCGGCAAACGCCACTGCCGGTCGAAAGGCGAGCCGGTTTCAGGTCGGCGATGGCGGCGTCGACCGTTTCGATCACGCGCTGGTTGAGCCAGACCTGATACTCGCGAACCTGCTTCCAGTCGGCCTCTTTCATGTCGAGCATGTAGCTTAGCCGGTCGTCGAGTGCCGGTCCGCAGTGAGTGTGCGAGCAGGCGATCATCAGGTTGCGTCGAGGCAGGCCGTGCTTCTTCTCAGCGGCGGCAGCAACCGTTATCGCCATCGTTTTCGGAACGCCGACCAGGTCGGTGGCGACAAAGACAACGGTCTCGCCTTTTGAATCCCGAATCGCAGTCGCGCGAGCGTACAGGTCGTGCACCTTGCCTTCCGCAGCGTGAGACCGGCCTCCGTAGCCGGACATCCACATAAACTCGGGAGGCGTGATGACAACTCGGGAAACTCCGGCCTGCCAGGCACCGGCCTTGCTGGAAGGTTCGGTTGCGGCGTCGGCAGCGTGAGCTGTCAAACCATCCGCCAGCGGAATCACAAGCAGCATCACCGTAAGCAGAGCCTGTCGCATGTTGAGTTCTCCATTGCAGGGAGGGACACCGTGGCTCAGCATAGCAGTCTGATTAAAAAGTGTGCCACTGGCTCCGCCACCGCTGTCTGGAATCGGTTGTTTCAGGGGACTCTGCCCTGGCAGAGCCAGTGGCGCACGCTGAGTGGCCAGCCCACCAGCCAGTTGTTCGTCCCTTGCGAAAGCTCAGCCCGCGTGACCGTTTCTCGAACCGAACTCGTCGCCATCCTGGTGATCACCGTGGCCGGCTTTGCTGCGCGATTTGCTTTCCTGAACGAGCTGGCGATCGAGCATTTTGACGAAGGCGTCTACGCATCGAACCTCTGGTTTCCCGACGAGGGTTACCAGTACCCCGACCGGTTCCTTTACGCGCCACCGTTGCTGCCGAGTCTGATCGAATGGTCGATGATCCTCGTCGGCGAGGCACGCTGGGTTCCGTTTCTGCCGTCGCTGATTCTGGGAAGCCTGACCGTTCCACTGGCGTGGTGGTCGGTTCGCCGCTGGTCTTCCGGCGCGTCCGGAGTTGCCGCCGCAGGGTTGCTCTCGCTCAACGACTTTCACATTTCGATGAGCCGCTCGGCGTTGACGGATGCGCCCATGGTTTTCTTCCTGCTGCTCGCCGTGTGGCTGGCGGTCGAGGCTCTTGCCGATCGTAACCTGAGACTTTCGGCGATGGCCGGCTTTGTGACAGGGCTGGCCTGGGCGACCAAATACAACGGCTGGCTGCCCGTTGCCATCGCGGTCAGTGGCAGCGCTGCCGCGTGCATCTTGTGGCCTCGTGCAAAGTCGCCGGACGAACTCAACGCAGGCAGGCTGTCGATCGGATCAATCATCGCCTGCCTGGCAGTGCTGACTCTGGCGGCGGCGGCTACCTGGTTCCCGGTGTGGTGGGATCTGCAACCGATCGGTGGCTATGCAAGAGTCGCAGACAACCATCGCAACTACGTCACAGGCTTCGCTGAATGGTGGTCGGCAGCGGTCAGACACGAAGCCGTGCAACGCCACTACGCAGGGTGGCCAACGTTGCTTTCCGGATGGCTGGCCGTAATCAGTTCGGCGTTGGTATTTCGTGTGGAACGTTCCACGTGGAACGAAACATCGCCACACCATGACAGCTCGGATGGTGGCTCGATCCATGCTGCAGAACCAGGCGTGAAACGTTCCACGTGGAACGAGTTCAACTTCATTAAGACGGTGGCGATGACTGCTGCGCTGGTCGGTGCCGTTGCTCTCAGCCCGGTCGTCGCACTCGGTATCTGGTCGTTGATTGAATTGATTGCGTCGGGCAAGTCAGTACGCCGGATTCACCAGCAACGTTTGGAATCCACGTCGAGCAGAACCACTGAGAACCAGCGACCGTCGAAGAGCCGATCGAAAAAAGCGACAGGCAGCGACGGCGCCTCAACGATCGAACGCGCGCATCGCAGCTGGTTCGGAGTATGGCTGCACCTCGCCTGGCTTTGCGGGCTTACTCTGACGACGCCGCTTTATCGCCCCTACCCGCGACTCATTCTGCCACTGCTTTGTGTCGGGTGTGTCGGCACCGGACTGGCGATCGTTCGACTGCTGCATGGCCGACTCTTCGCTGGCCGATCGTCAATGTCGGTTATCGATTCGCAGGACACTTCGCCGAAGAAGAGTGCAACGTCAATCGAGACTGCTGGCGACGTCGACCTGTCGAACGAACGACCTGCAGGTGCGGGATCAGATCGGCGACCGAATTCTCAAGCAGCCAGGCTGCGGACCATCTGGTTGTCGATTGTCGTCTGCCTTTGCGTCTGGCGAGCGAACGATCATCGCGCCCCGGCGTGGCAGAACCGCGCAGGTCTGGCAGACATCGCCGAGCAGGTGGTCGCTGCCGCTGCCGAAAACTGCAAAGGCTCGCAACCAATCAAAGACGAGTTTGCTTTCGTCATGTACTCCTACGGCGAGCCCGGACTCATGTTCCATATCGCCAGTACGGGAGCCCCGATCTTACCCATCATGGACCTGAGTTTTGCGAGACCTGGTTCTGACCATGCGCGGATTCCGACGTTCGTACTGGCTGGCCCTCACGCCTGGAAGAGTTCGCAGTTTGGCGACGAATTCAGGGCATTGCCCGAAGAAGCAATGATCGAGGTGGCCGAGTTTCCCTACCTGGTGAGTGATTTCGTCCTGCTCGATGACCACGCTCCGCGGCAGCTTTCCCGACACCGCAATGACATCGTGAAGCTTTACCGGGTGCAGTTCCGCTGAGCACAGGTCCCGCAAGCAGGAGACGGAATGGGGCAGCTTTTGGACTGACGGCAGCGCGTTGACTCAAAGGAGCAAAGCACAACAGAGTCGCGGCAGGTTTGAATGAACCACGGAGTTCACGAAATGACACGGAAGACGTGGGGCTGTCCAATAACAGGTCACGAGCTTTTTTTTGGGGGGACCTGTCCCAGCCGACTGCAATTTCATCGTGACGTTCGTGATCTCGCCCTGCTTAGAGCGGCTCTGCGTTAAGCGTCACGGTTCTGGTCACTCGACGCTTAACTTACGTTCGCTCCAGGCCGTCCATTGCCAGCGAGGCGTAAACATGCGGATTCTGGGAAGAATCGGGGTAGCTGTAGTCGGCCAGTGACGGGATCATTGGCTCGACTGGCGATGTGAAGCGGACTTCAGTCCGCGTCCGAGCCGAATACAGACAGTGGGGAAATAGCAGTTCAGAAGGATCTGGCTGCACGTGACGATTCGAATGTTCACATGCCAGGACACATCTTTGTCCAAACCGGACAAGGAAATAGAATCCCGCTTACATCACGAGATGACTACTGCAGAAGATGATCCAGGGAAGGATTAGCTCATGGCGCAGGATGGCGCACCAAAACGCCGGCTCGGTCGAGGACTTGACGCATTGCTCGGCGGCAGATCACAGGAGGCTCCAGCAGCCGTGCCGGTGGCCGTTGCGCAGCCGGAGCCCGTCACCGAACCGTCATCGCAACCGGCAACCCTTCTGCCTGTCGACCAGATTCGGCGAAACCCGTTTCAGCCTCGGACCGAATTCGATGAAGAATCGCTGAACGAACTGGCCAGGAGTATCGGACTTCACGGCGTGCTTCAGCCGGTCCTCGTCCGAAAAACGGAAAAGGGTTACCAGCTGATCGCGGGCGAGCGACGCTGGCTGGCTGCTCAGCGAGCTGGCCTGAAAGAGGTTCCCTGCCGAGTCATGGATCTGGCCGATCGCGAAGTCAGCGAAGCGGCGATGGAAGAAAACCTGAAGCGGAAGGATCTCAACGTGCTGGAAAAGGCGCAGGCCTTCCAGGATTACGTCGACCGCTTCGCCTGCACGATTGAGGAACTCGGCAAACGACTGTCGATGGACCGCTCGACCGTTTCCAACATGCTCCGGTTGCTCGAACTTCCCGAGCCAGTGCGGCGACTGCTTCACGAAGAGAAGATCACCGGCGGCCACGCCAAGGCCATGCTGCCTCTGGAAGAAGTCGACCAACTGGCCATCTGCGAGCGGATTCAGGCCGAGTCGCTTTCCGTCCGTAAGACGGAGCAGGCCGTCCGAGCGATCATGCGGGGCGAAGCGGCGAACACGATCCCGATCGAGTCCGTAAAGACGCCGAAGCAGCCACCCGAACGGACAACACACGTCGATTCGCTGGAGCAGCAACTCCGCGACACACTCGGTCTGAAAGTCCAGATCAAACTGAAAACCGCCGAATCCGGCCAGGTCATCATCGACTTCGGCACCAACGCCGACTTCGACCGCATCACCCGCCTGATCCGAAAAGCCGCGTGATTCTGCCGGGATGCTGAGCGTTCATGCGGCTCAGACACTATTCGCCAGATAAAAAAGCCAGCCGGGAATTGATCCCGGCTGGCTTTGTCTTTTTTACGGAAGTCCGTGCGGCGGATTAGTTGTCGTAGTCAACGACGACCCAACCGTTCTTGACGCGAATTTCGACACGGTATTTGCCGTAGTCATATTTCGTGTAAGCGCCGTTGTTCTTGCAGGTAACCTTCGGGCCGTGATCTTTCTCGCAGCCACAGGCTGGTTTCGGAGCACAGCAGCTTGGCTTTGGTGCACAGCAGGTGTGACAAGGCTGCTTCTTAGGAACACAAATCTTCACGTAGACGCAGCGAGGCTGCTGGCAGCAGGCACATGGATCCGGCTTCCAGCACGGATCGAGAACCTTGACGATCTTGACTTCGGCGCACGGAGCGATGTGGTCGAGATCTTCGTACTTCACGCACTCAAACAATTCAATCGCTTTGCCTTCAGCAACTGGCTCAGGAGCTTTGTCACCTTCGTGGTGATCGAAGCTTCCGACAAAAGTGCTCGGAAACAAAGGGCTGAAATCTGCTGCTGAAGCAACATTGGCTGCCGCGACGACGGCAACCGCACAAAACACACTAGCAAGCTTTCTCATGGCAATCTCTCCTGATGGCTGCCGCCCGATTGTTATTTCGGGCACGAAACAGAAACTGAAACTCATCAACCGCAGGGCATCCGAGCCCCCCGGCTCGCCCTGCGTTTTAAACATACAACATAAGATCAAATGCGAAAGGTGTCGCCGAGATGATCTTCAAGGTTTTCAGGGCACTCTGTGTCAGCTGTACCGAGTACGAATAATGGGTAAGACCTGGAGCAGCAAGGAAACGGCCTGTGTTTATTCAGTTATTATTGTAGATCGCTCAAACTTCCTGCCTGGCCCACTCGTCACCTTCCAGAAACGACAGCTCAAAGCACGTATTGCGCCAAAAGAAGACGCCAATTTGGCAGTCTCTCTATTAGGCGAGCTCATACTGCGTGCCGAGCGCAAATATGACAGTGCCTAAATGGCAGCAACACCTATAATGCGACAGGTCGCCTTTGACATTAGTTGTTTATCAGAAATCATTAACGATTAATTTACGGATCCCTTTTATTGATTGGCACGACGTCTGCTTTAAGGGAAAGTGCCCGACGGGATTCGGGACATCAGGCCTGAGAATTCGAGTTCACGCTTTCCAAACGTCACAATCAACTTGAAAGAGGAGTGTGCCATGCTGCCCGGAACCCCTACATTTTCACGCATTTGGAATTTGTCGCCCACCACTCTGGACGAGCTGCGCCGCGAGTTCGACATCGCGTTAGGTTCGGTAGGTGGAGCAGTTTCGCGGACATGCTCAGCCCAACCGCCAGTGACAATCTGGGAGAGTGACGAGCGTTTGGTCGTTGAGTTCGACGTTCCCGGCGTCCGTCAACCAGATCTGGAAGTTTCAGTCGAGGATGGAGTGCTGACTGTTTCAGGCGCTCGGAAATCGGCTGATCACCCTGGCGAGCAGAAACACGCCGACTTCCGTTGCGACAAATTCAGTCGCTCGATCAAACTTCATGAGTCCCTGGACCCGACGTCCGTTGAAGCCGAGCTGGATAGCGGCGTTCTGACATTGTCGGTCGGTCGGCGAGCGGAGGCTCAGCCTCGGACAATACCTGTCGTCGTAAAGAGTCGACCGGTTGCAGAGTTGCCGGAACCTGCGACTCAGGAATCGACATAGTCGGTTCCACAAGTGTGTCGTGGAGAAATCCTCACTGAATGTCAGAACCTGTTCGCCGCAGACGAAGTCAAGCCCGACAAGTCTGCGGCTTTTTTGTTCATGTCGGCGACCTTGCTCTTGAAGAACGAGCGGCTTCTGGCGGTTTGGGGCAACTGCTCGCATAATCCGGTTGAGTAATTCCGGCGACGAAATCGTGAAAAAAAGCAGGGAGTAGCGGATGGCAATCAGGTGGGGAATCATTGGATGCGGAGACGTCGCCAGAAAACGGGTAGCGGCAGCAATTCAGAGTGATCCAAACAGCGAACTTGTCGCAGTCTGCCGTCGTGATAAGGCAAAGCTCCGTAATTTTGCTGACGAATTCGGCGTCTCCATCGCGACAACTTCGGCGGATGAGGTGATTGCGTCGGCGGCGGTCGATGCGGTTTACATCGCGACTCCGGTTAATCTGCATGCTCCGCAGACGATCGCTGCAGCTGCCGCTGGCAAGCATGTGCTTGTCGAAAAGCCGATGGCCATGTCGACGGTCGAGTGCGACGCAATGATTGCGGCATGTGCAAAAGCTAACGTCCGCCTGGGCGTCGCGTATTACCGACCGTTTTACCCGGTCGTTCAGCGAATGCAGAAACTCGTTCAGTCGGGTGAGATCGGAAAGGTGCTTTCAGTTTCGGCCACGACCTGTACACCGTTTGCGATCGATCCAGGCGACGATGGCTACTGGCGAGTTCTGCCGGAAGCGGGCGGCGGAGGAGCATTGATGGACATCGGCAGCCACCGGCTGGATCTGTTTCTTCGCCTGTTTGGCCCCGTCTCCGACGTGAAGGCTCAGTGCGGAACAGTGGCTGCAAGTTATCAGGCCGACGATGTTGCGACGCTTGCATTGCGGTTTGAATCCGGCGTTCATGGAATCCTGCATTGTTGCTTCGGCTCGTCAACTGACCCCGATGAGTTCGCCATTCTTGGGACGCAAGGTCGACTTGTCAGCCGCCCGTTAAACGGTGGCGAGCTGATCATCGAGCACGGTCGCGACCACACATCCGAGCAGCATCTCCCGACGTCGAACTTCAATTCTCCCTTGATCGCGGATTTTTCCGCTGCCATTCTCGATGGTCGTCCACCACTCGTCAGTGGCGAGGTCGGTCGCGACGTGAATCGAGTGATGGAACTGGCCTATGCAAACTCGAAGCAGTAACGCCGATCACGCATTTCGTCACGACCTCAGCGAAACGAAACCGGCAAGGTGCCACTTCAATCAGGCCTGAGGAACTCAATGGGAGACTCGGATGACACAGATCAAATTCGCAATCGTGCTTATCGTACTCACGGCAGTTCTGGCGACGGGTGGTGCGTTCCTGGCTGCCTTTGCGCAGGATGCACCGAAACCAGACTACGCTGTGCGAGAGCAGCGAGAACGGCTTACCGAGGAGGTTGAAGATTTCGAGCGACACCTCGTCGCCAGTCGGCGGGAAATCCAGAAGCATGCTGAAGCCGGACGCCGCGAAGAGGCAGAGCGTCTGGAACGCAGGCTCCAAGACCAGATTCGCAAGTTTCATAGCAGACACGACGATCATCGCGACGAAGAAGAATTACATCAAAAACGCATGGAACAGGTTCGTCGAGCAGTAGACCTGCTTCGGGAAGCGGCTCGGCATCTGCACGAAGCAGGCATTCATGAACCCGCAGAAGAGATGATCGAGTTTTCAGAGAGAATCGCTCATGACGCGCCGCGTGAACTGGTGGAACGCCGATTCCACAAAGACGGTCGCCGAGACCACAAAGAGCGCGGTGACGAAGCGCGAAGGGAAGAAGATCGCACGAACGAAGCGCGAAGACTTACGGAGCGGGAACTCGACGACGAGCGTCGCGAACTGGATCACGTTCTGGAGTCTCACGAACACCGAATCAACAAACTGGAAGAACAGTTGAACGACGTTCGAGACGTTCTTGAGAAATTGTCGATGCGCCGGAAGAACGACCGCGATTAATGTTGCTGCCAGCTCCGCCCGCCATAAGCGTTCACAACGACCATGTGGTGGTCAGGCGATGGATCATTGAGCCGGGTTCGTCGGATTTTGACCAGGCGATGTTTGCGAGTCGGTATTGACCGACTTCATCAATCCGACGTGTAATCCGCAGACGGTGGGGCGCACCCGCGAGGAACTGCTGCGCGCAGATCAGACGTTTTGTCGACGACGAGCAAGGACGTTCGTGACACTTTTTGACCGACATCTACTGAAACGATTCTGGCATGTCTTTGCCATCGGTTTCGTGGCAACGTACGGCCTGTACGTTGTGTTCGACGCATTTTCGAACGCGGACGAGTTTCAATCCGGAGCGGCTGACGAATCGACAGCGACCGTTCTGGCAACGATGGCGACTCACTACTTCTTTCAGGCATTTCCGTTCTTCGACATGGTCGGACCGATTCTGATCGTGCTTGCCGTCGTTGGCGTTTTTGCGTTGCTGCAACGGTCTCGTGAGATCTACCCGGTACTTTCGGCTGGAGTCCCGTCGTGGAGACTGGCTGTCCCCATCGTCATCGGAGCGTCGACGATCGTGCTGGCCCTCACGGTAAACCAGGAAATCGTCATCCCAAACATTGCCGAAAGACTCCAGGCCAATCGTGGCGATGGCGGCGCCGCCACTCACGATGTGCAGCCTGCTCGCGACTATGTCACCAATATCGAAATTTCAGGCGATCGTCTGAGAATTGCGGAACGAAAAATCTTCAGTGCGAGGTTTCTGCTGCCGGTTCCTCTCCAGGTGATCGAACCGACGACGTTGAAAGCCGAAGAGGCGATTCAGATTCCTGCCAACGGAGACCGGCCAGCCGGCTGGCTGTTGCGAGAACCTCAGCCCACTTTTGAAGAACTGACACTCACCGCAGAAGGCAGTCGGAGAATTCTGAAAGCGCCGTCGAGTAGCGACCTGTTTGTCATTACCGATGTGACGATCGACCAGCTTCATAATCGAACCCGCAGTTTCAAGTACCTGTCAACATCTCAGCTGATTCATCGCATTCGGAATCCTGCCTACGGGAGAGTCACCATCCGCAGCCAGTCCGTACATCTACACGAACGGCTGGCGAGACCGTTTCTCATTCTGATTTCGGTCCTCATCGCGATCCCGCTGACGCTTCGCCGAGAGAGCTCCAGCCTGCTGGTAAACATCGCAGTCTGCACCATGACCCTGGGAGCATTATTCCTGCTGACTCAAGTCAGCATTCACCTTGGACGGTTGAACGTCGTCGACATCGAACTGGCTGCGTGGATCCCGATCGTCGTCTGTGGAACGTGTGCGGCCTGGTTGTCGGGGCTTGTGCAGACGTAACGACCTTCAGCGGAGCCGGGTTCGATCAGCGAATTCTGACCGGAGGCTTCTGGCCTTTGGGAATCAGCGATATGTATTTTCGGGCCGCCATACGCTGCTTCCAGTCCGCTTTCGCGGCCAGCACAAGCTCTGGCTTTTCGAGCAGGTCCAGCGCGCTGATGGCAAGAACTCGCGCTGCGTAGTCGATCCCTTTTTCGCCCATCGTCGATCCGATGCACGCGACATTCTGCCAGCTGTGACCGGGGCTTTCCGCAGCCATGCACGTTGTCCTGATACCGCCGGTCGGGACGTACCACGAAATGTCTCCAACGTCGGTCGAACCTTTGCTGGGCGTATTCGACTCTTTCAGAGTTTTGATTTCGTCGTCGATGGCCAGTGGAAATGTCTGCTTGAATTCTTCGACCAGTGGCTGCTGAATTCGTCTGGCGAAGGCACGTTCTTCGTCGGTGAATTTCGGCGCCCCAATCTGCTTCAGGTTTTCGTACAGAAGCTCGGACAACGGCGTATTCTGAATCAGCTCGTGGCAGTCGGTGTCGATCTGAACGCTGAGTTTGGTGCGGGTCATTTTCCGGGCACCTTCCGCAATCTCGCGCACCCATTGAAAGTAATACTCGACGTCTTCGTGCCTGTCTGCGCGGACAAAGTACCAGACCGTCGCGGTTGGAGGCACGACGTTCGGCGCGCCGCCGCCATTCGTGATGACGTAGTGAAGTCGAGCATCTTCCTTCGTGTGTTCGCGCATAAAGTTGACGCCAACGTTCATCAGCTCGACGGCGTCCAGCGCGCTGCGACCGTTCTCAGGACTTCCGGCAGCGTGCGCCGAAACACCGTCGAATGTGAACTTCGCAGAGATCAACGCTTTGGAGCTACCTGCCCAGACGTTGGTTTTCGTCGACGGGTGCCAGTGCAGACAGACGTCAAGATCGTCGAACTGCCCATCCAGCAACATGTAGACCTTGCCGATCACCGTTTCTTCGGCGGGAGTTCCGTAAAGGCGAATCGTGCCCTTAAGCTGGTGCTTTTCCATCGACGCTTTGACGGCAAGCGCCGCACCGAGCGCTCCAGTCCCCAGTCCGCTGTGTCCGCAGGCATGTCCCGCTGAACCTTCCTGGAAGGGCGATCGTTCCGGTTCGACTTTCTGAGACATGCCGGGCAGAGCGTCATACTCGGCAAGAATTCCGATGATCGGTTTGCCGGAACCGTAGCTTGCGACGAAGGCCGTCGGCATGTCCGACACGCCTCGCTTTACGTCGAAACCATTTTCCGTCAGTTTTGAAACGAGGAGACTGGCGGACTGATGTTCTTCCAGACCGACTTCGGCGAACTTCCAGATCGCCTGATTAACTGCGTTCAATTCGTCGCGGCGAGAGTCGACGTCGGCAACCGCCGTCTGCTGAGTTGAACGAAGGTTGTCCGCGCCGCGGGCGTTCGACCCCGAAAAACAGAGTAGAACTGTCGTCACCAGAACAAGAAGCGATCTCACGGCAAACTCCTTCTTCATGCGAGCCTTCAGGGGAAGAAACACGCGGAACACCAATTGCCGCTAATCTTCACCTATTTGTTGATTAGTGATCATTAGCGGAGCTCGGTGTTCCAATTTCTGATCAATAGGACCAGGTTGCCAGTGGCAGCACATTCCAAAGAAGCACCGCCACCGGCCCGGCGTAAAGGACGCTGTCGAGCAGGTCGAGCAGCCCACCGAAACCGGGCATCAGCACTGCCGAGTCTTTCCTGCCAACGTCGCGCTTGATCAACGATTCGGCAAGATCCCCGACCAGCCCCACAACGCCGATAGTCGCACCGTAAACCAGCGACCAGAAAGTGTCGCACGGGACTCCCTTGTCGAAGAAATATCCTGGAGCAAAATGAAGCCACGCCGTTACAGCAAGGCTCGATCCAAGAATTGCACCGACTCCACCCATCTGTGTTTTGCCGGGGCTTAAGGTCGGGACAAGTTTCTTTTTGCCGAACAGTCGTCCGAGTGTGTACCCGCCAATGTCTCCGCACTTGGCTCCAATGACCAGCGAGGCGAGCACGAGGTAACCCGCCTGCACGCCAGCCACCCAGCGAAGCTGCGCTGTCACGCTGAGCAGGACTCCCAGATACGCGATGCCCAGGATGTCTGCGCCAAGCGTTTCCATCGTCGTGCCGGGCTCGCGATACCTAATGGCACCGCGAAGAAACGCAGCAAGGATCGACAGCGCAAACACGACGAAAGAGAGATCGGAACCGGCAAGCCTGTCGAGCAATGAACTCCCCAGCCCAGAGAGCGCCAGATGAGGCAACCACGTCGCGGCAACGATCAGCGTCGAGCAACTACCGATCAGCACGAATGACGGACTGAAGGATCGCGTCTTCAGCAGGTCGCTGAACTCGTACGCCGCTCGCCAGACAAGCAATATCGACAGGCCAAACAGGTACGGGGCGGATTCACCGGCGCGATGATCAAGAACAAAGATCGCGATCAGCATCGGGATCAGGATCACCGAAATCAGAATTCGCCAGCCGAGCATGATCCATCAGCCTTTCAGTCCGCCATAGCGACGGTCTCGTGCCGCGAATGCCTGAAACGCTTCGACCAGATCAGGTCGGCGAAACTCCGGCCAGAACTTTTCAGTGACCCAGATTTCCGCGTAGCTGATCTGCCAGAGCAGGTAGTTGCTGATTCGTAACTCGCCCGCCGTTCGAATGAGCAGGTCCGGATCCGGCATTCCCGCCGTATAGAGGTTTTCAGAGACGGTGTTTTCGTCAATTTCGTCGAGCCTCAATTCCCCGGCCTGAACCTTCCGAGCGATTTCTGTGGCCGCGTCGGCAATCTCGCTGCGGGCGCCATAGTTGAGCGCCAGACAGAGTCGCATGCCGGTATTTTCACGGCTCATGCGGACGGTCTTATCGATTTCATGGAGCACTCCATCGCTCAAACCTTCTCGTCGGCCAATCGTCGCAAACCGAAGCCCTTCACGCATGATCGTCGAGCGTTCTTCGACCAGAAACTGCTCCAGCAGATTCATCAGACGACGGAGTTCGGACTCGGGGCGTTTCCAGTTCTCGCTGCTTAAGCAGTAGAGCGTGAGCTGCTCCAGCCCCAGATCGGCCCCGGCCTCGACCATTTCACGAACGCTCTTGACGCCTCGACGGTGGCCTTCGATTCGTGGCAGTCCGCGCCGCTGCGCCCAGCGCCCATTGCCGTCCATAATGATGGCGACATGGCGCGGAATAGTGTCAGGTAGTTGCTCGGGCTGACTCATTAAGAACCGTCGACAACAAACGTAAAACGGACGCACATCAAGGAAGCAGGATGACTGCAATGCTCGTCGTGCAGAACGCGAGTGTCAACGGTGCTGCCGTCGATATCGCTTGCGTCGTGCCGTTACTGCGCCGCTGCCGGAACGGGCTCATTCAGTCAGTTGGACTGAAGTTCGGCGTACTGGGGTTCCAGGTGGATCACTTCCTCGCGATAGGATGGTTCTTCGTTGGGCGATTCGATCGCCAGTCGAACAAAGTCATCTTTGAATTCGAGCACCGTGACGACAATTTCGTTACCGATGACGATAGATTCATTTTCGCGACGGGAAATGATTTGCATCGCTGCGCCTTGTGTTGAGAGAAGAGCCCACGCAGATAAAGCGGTCGAATGAACCAGTAGAGCGACAGTGAAATGAGCGACCATCGAGACCGAAAATTCATCCCAGCGATCGGGTCGACGCGCCTTCGTGGATCATGAATTGGCTGCTGATTGTAAACCTCGTCGTTACAACGGCAACTTGAAAAAAAACTTCTTTTTGAAGTCGCTTCGCTGCCGTCAACTTTGTTGACATCCGCGCGTTGGAAGTTCCCAGTGAATCCGAAAGCAGTTTGAAAAGCACCAGGAATAACTCTCGATACTTTCGCGCAGCATCACCTCTGCATCGGATCAGAACATTGGTCGAATATCCATTCTTGAATTTGCAACACGGTTATTCAGAAACCGGCCAGGCATGCGGAACAGTCCGCGTATTGCCTCAATCGGTTGCGGATCGCCGCGAGGCTCGCCATTCTTGAATCTACGTGGCCACACCGGATGGCACACCGAATAATCGCTCGTCCTGCCTCAAACATCACCTGCCGCCCCAGCGAGACTTTTCATGATGCTACGACCCTGGATGATCCTTCGATTCTCGACTCTGCTGGCTCTGCAAATCTCGCTGTTCGCAACGGTCGATTGCCGAGCCGCCGAACCAGAACTGCAACTCGCCAAAGGCGATAACGTTGCCTACATCGGCAATACTCTGGCCGATCGAATGCAGCATCACGGGTGGCTCGAAACTTACATTCAGGCCCTGTTTCCAGAACACAATCTTACTTTTCGAAACCTCGGTTACTCGGCCGATGAAGTGAAACGCCGGGACCGAGCCGACAACTTCGGAAACCCGGATCAGTGGCTGACGAAGGTCCAGGCCGACACGGTGTTCTGTTTCTTCGGGCGAAACGAAGCATTGAACGGCGACGCCGGTCTCGAAGGTTTCAAGAAGAACCTGGCTGAGATGATCGATGGGATGCGAGGGCAGAAATACAACGGCAAGTCCGCTCCCAGAATCGTCGTCTTCTCGCCGATCGCTCATGAAAACCTGAAGAGTCCGCATCTTCCCGACGGGTCGGTTCAGAACGTAAACCTCGAAAAATACACCGCAGCCATGCAGGCGGTCTGTGCGGACAAGGGCGTCCAGTTTGTCGACATTTTCACTCCGACAAAAAGCCTTTACGCGAACGCCAAAGAGCCGCTCACCATGAACGGCATCCACCTGCTGGATCATGGGAACAAGGCTCTGGCCGAAGTCATCGTCAGCAGATTATTTGACAAGAGTGCTCCTGCCGACGTCGTCAAACTACGTGAAGCAGTCCTCGATAAAAATCTGCACTGGTTCAATCGTTACCGGGTCGTTGATGAGTACAACGTTTTCGGTGGCCGTTCGAGGCTGAACTGGGATGGATTTTCTAATGCCGACGTCATGGGTCGCGAAATGGAGATTTTCGACGTCAAGACTGCCAACCGCGACAAGCGAATCTGGGCGATCGCCAATGGCGGTGACCTGGAAGTCAAAGACGATAACCTGCCACCCGAGGTGATTGTTCCGGCTAACAAACAAAGTCAGTTTCAGAAGGCTCTGGGCGAATACCTGGACGGCGAAGAAGCAATCTCGAAGATGACCATTCATAAAGGAATGAAGGTCAACCTGTTTGCCACCGAAAAGGATTTTCCGCGACTCGTCAACCCGGTGCAGATGGCCGTCGACACGGACAGTCGAGTCTGGGTTTCAGTCTGGCCGTCTTACCCGCACTGGAATCCGGTCGAGCCTCGCCGTGACGCGCTGCTGATCTTTCCGGATGAAGATCAGGATGGCAAAGCTGACGAGTGCATCGTATTTGCAGACGAGCTGAACTCCGTGACCGGTTTCGAATTCTGGGGCGGCGGCGTTCTTGTTGCCGCGCCGCCTGAAATCTGGTTTCTCAAAGACACCGACGGAGACGACAAAGCGGATGTCAAACTCCGAGTCCTGCAGGGAGTGTCCAGTGCCGACACGCATCACTCAGCCAACGCCGTGAACATCGGTCCGGACGGCTGGATGTACTGGTCGAGGGGGATCTTTAACGTCGCCAACTTTGAGACACCGACGAAGACGTTCCGCTCGGGAGCGTCCGGTGTTCACCGCTTCAACCCTCGAACGTTCGAGTTTGAATTTCACTTCCCGATCGGACCAAACCCGCACGGCGACGTCTTTGACCAGTGGGGTTACCAGTTTGCCAGCGACGGAACGAGCGGCACGGGCTCGTACGTCAACATCGGTAAAGGAATCGGCAATAAGAAGTGGTACGAAAAGAGAGTTCGACCGGTGCCGGCAACGGGCCTGCTGTCGAGTCCTCACTTTCCGCCGGAACTCGAAGGCAACTTTCTCATCTGCAACGCGATCGGAGTGCTCGGAGTTCTGCAGCACGAAGTCAAGTACAACGGTGCCGACATCACGGCAGAAGAAATTGAGCCGATCCTGATTTCGAGTGATCCGAACTTCCGCCCGAGCGACGTCGAAATCGGCGGCGACGGAGCATTGTACGTTGCCGACTGGCACAACGCTCTGATCGGCCACATGCAGCACAACATGCGGGATCCCAACCGCGACCACGAACATGGTCGAATTTATCGTGTAACTTACGAAGGTCGCGATCTGGTTAAGCCGGCAAAGATGAAGGGCAAACCAATCGCCGAAGTCTGTCAGAACTTCTTCGCCGCGACCGACAGCACGCGATATCGAGCCCGGCTGGAACTTTCCGGTCGAGGCCGCGACGAAATCGCTCGCGAAGTTGGAGCATTTGCTGATTCGCTCAACCCGAAGAAAGTATCCGCCGACCGCGACGAAGCTCAGGCTCTACTCGAATGCCTATGGGTTTTCGAGGAGCAAAGAATTCAAAACGTCGATCTTGCTGCGAAGGCCTTTCAGGCTGACGAGCCTCGCGTTCGCGCCGCGGCGATCAGAACACTCGGCCATTTTGGAGAAGTGAATCCGGCAGTCAGCGGCTGGCAGGAGATCCTTGCAGCCGCGTCACGAGACGAGTCGGCACTCGTTCGGGCTGAAGCCCTCAAAGCGGCTGTCGCATTTACCGGAGCTGACGCTGCCGAAGTTATCTTCGAAGTGGCAACGCGACCGACAGATCCGGAACTCGACACCGTCCTGAAATACGCCAAGGGCAAAATCAACGCCGACGCTCTGGTGCAGGATGCGATCGGGTCAGGCAAGCCACTCTCCAAAGCCGCCATGGCATATTCACTGCTCAACGCCAGCGTTTCAGACCTGCTCAAACTCGAACGATCTGAAGCGGTGTATGAGGCAATTCTCAGCCGGCAGAGTGTTCCCGCCTCAGCGTTGAATGATTCTTTGAACGGACTGGCCGGACTGCGGAAAGTAAAACCTCTGTCGCTCCTGCTGAATCTGATCGAGAGCCGGGACGCGGTTGGTCAGGTGTCAGGAATCGATGGTCTGCTCCAACTGCTGGTCGAGCAACCGTCAGCAGACCTGAAGAAATCCAGGGACCGCATCGAGAACCTCGCCCTGAAAGGCAAAGAAGTCGAGACGCGTCAGCTTGGTTATGCCGCTCTGATCCAAACCGACGGAGCTGGCAACGGAGCGTTGTTTACCGCTTCGAAGAGTAAAGAAAGTCTGCGAGACCTGCTGGCAGCGGTGCCGTCCATCGCTGACGAGAAACTGCGAGGCAGTCTCTATCCCGACGTTCGATCGCTGATGTTCGAACTTCCGCCGAACCTGGCAGCAGAGCAGGGCGGTGCCGGACTCATGCAGGCCGGAATTAAGGTCGACTACTTCTACCCAAGCGCTTCCAACGTTGCCATTGAAACGCTGGCCAAGATGACGCCACAGGTAACCGAGATCCGTCCCCAGGTTGACTTCTACGTTCCGAAAGGAAAATCAGCCGACAAGTTTGCGTTGCGGTTCACGGGTTCAATCGCGATCCCGAAGACCGGCAACTACAAATTCTTCATCACCTCGGATGATGGCTCACGACTTTATCTCGACGGAAAGCTGGTCATTAACCACGACGGGCTGCACGGGATGTCTGAGAAGAATGCGTCTGTCAACCTGACAGCAGGCTCGCACGACCTCGTCGTCACGTATTTCGACAATGGTGGCGGAGATGGTTTAAAGCTTGCCTGGTCAGGTCCGGGTCTGAAGAAGAAGCAGGCGATTGCCGCCGACCGATTTTCAGTCAGTGGCGGAACCGAGAATCTGCACGACGTCGCCATTCGCTCGCTGGCTTCAATTCCCGGCCACGAGTCGGAAAAATTTGCAGACCTGTCAAAGCTCATCCGAACCGGTCGCAACCGAACATCGGCCATCGACGGTCTGCGAGCGATCCCGGAAGAGCACTGGCCCGACAAAGGGCTCGGCGGGCTGATCGATAATCTGGTCGGCTACCTGAGTGCAATGCCCGCTCGACTAAGAACCGGTGGAGCCGCCCTGGATGCCATCGCTCTGACCCGATCGCTCTCGAAGAAGTTGCCTGCCGATGCGGCGAGGTCAGTCGAAGAGCGACTGCAGAATCTGGACGTTCGAGTCATCGCCATCGGCACAGTGATCGAACGAATGATTTACGACAAAGAAAAAATCGTCGTTCAGGCGGGTAAACCGGTCGAGTTCCGGTTTACCAACTCGGACAACATGGAGCACAACTTTGTCATTGTGCAGCCAGGTGCTCTGGCAGAAGTCGGCGAAGCGGCAGAGCGAACCGGTCGTGATCCAGACGCCAAAGCTCGTCACTACGTCCCGGTCTCCGACAAGATCCTGCTGAGCAGCCAGAGCCTCGACAAAGGCAAGAGTCAGGCCATTGCGTTTGAAGCTCCAACGACGCCGGGAGTTTACCCGTATGTCTGCACCTATCCCGGGCACTGGCGACGAATGTTCGGCGCGCTGTACGTCGTCGCGGACCTGGAGCAGTACCAGGCCGATCCGGAACAGTATCTCGCCGCCAATCCTCTGCCGTTCAAAGACGAACTGCTGAAATACACCACCCGAAATACGGAGTGGAAGTTTGAAGACCTCAACGGAGCCGTCGTAGAGATGATGCACGGTCGCTCGTTCGAAACCGCGAAGAATCTGTTCAAGGTGGCCAACTGCGTCGCCTGTCACAAGATGAATGGCGAAGGTTTTGAAGTCGGACCGGACCTCACGAAGATCGATCCGAAGAAACACTCGAAAGAACACATCCTGCAATCGCTGATCGAACCTTCGAAGGAGATCGCTGAGAAGTATCAGTCGAATACGTTCATTCTGGATTCGGGGAAGGTCGTCACCGGTATGGTTGTCGAAGAAACCGCAACTCAGGTACGCGTGCTGATCGACCCATTGGCCAAAGCCGCACCGCTCGTGATTGACAAAGACTCCATCGACGAACGAGTGAAGTCTCCGCTATCGATCATGCCGAAGGGGCTTTTGAACAAGCTGACAGAAGAAGAAATCCTGGACCTGGTCGCCTACATCTTTGCGAAAGGTGACCAGAAACACATGCTGTTCCACATGCACCACAACCATTGATTGGTTGTTTTTGACGTAGGGTGCGTCTTGACGCACCTTGTTTTGATCTGCGAATCATGGTGCGTCGAAACGCACCCTACGGAGTTTCACCATGAGAAAACTGTTCGGCATTTGTGTGATGGCTCTCGGCTTGGCGGCGGCAATCGGCAACACCGTCGTTGCTGAAAGCCTCGTCTTCGAAGGCAAAGACGGACCCGGCAAGGGCAAGAAGGTCGTCCTGATCAGCGGCGATGAGGAATACCGATCCGAAGAAGCATTGCCGATGCTGGGCAAGATTCTCAGTCAGCGACACGGTTTTACCTGTACCGTGCTGTTTCCAATTGATCCGGAAAAGGGGTACATCGATCCCAACAACCAGCAGAACATTCCCGGACTGGATGCACTTGATGATGCCGACCTGATGATCGTCGCGACGCGTTTCCGAACGCCCTCCGAAGAAGCAATGAAACCTTTCGACCGATATCTGGAAGCGGGCAAGCCGGTCATTGGACTTCGCACGGCGACTCACGGCTTTCAGGGCAAATGGAGTTTCTTTGGTCTACAGATTCTTGGAGAAAAATGGGTCGCTCATCACGGCGGTCACAAACGAGAAGGCTGTCGTGGGGTGATCGAAGAAGCGAACGCCGGGCATCCCGTTCTCAACAGCGTCAAAGATGTGTTCGCACCGTCCGACGTTTACACCGTCAGGAACCTCGACGAGAAGAAAGCGACTGTGCTGCTTCGCGGAGCCGTAACGGCGACACTCGATCCAGCGTCAGAAGCCATTGACGGACCGAAGAACAACCCACTGCAGGCACTGGCCTGGCTTCGCGAGTACACCGCCCCCAACGGCGTCAAAGGCTACGCCTTCTGTACAACAATGGGTGCAGCGGTCGACCTGGTAAGTGCTGATGCACGGCGACTGGTCGTCAACGCAGCGTACCATCTGACCGGGTTGGAAGTTCCCAAAGCGGCGAACGTTGACTTTGTCGATCCGTTCTACCCGAGCTTCTACGGCTTTGTTAAAGACAAACAGTTCTGGATCGATCGAAATCTCAAACCGCAGGATTTTGCACTGGGCAAGTCGCCTGTCGCCAAAGATCCCAATGGCAGCCCTGACTGGCCGTTCCGGAAAATGGGCCCGGCTGAGTAGAGCGGGTCATCAAAGACAATGACTTACGACTGATCGAATTTAAAACTCAAGCAATTGAAGCCGGCGCGGTTCTTCCGGGCCGGCTTCGCTGCTGGATGGTGATGAGCAACCTCGAACCGGACAACAAACCTCGCCCTTCGGTCCATGAACTCGGCAAAGTGACCGTGTTCTACGTGCCGTCGCATAAGCTCGATCACCCAAAACACGCTCGAGAATCGCTGACCGCGCGGCAGAACATCCACGAATTCCTGATGAGCCGGTACAACGCTTACACGCAGACACCGACTCCCGTGCGAGGCTACTGGGCCGCTCCCGACGGAGAAGTCTTTCACGACGTCATGGAGCGATTCGAAGTTTCATTCGGCAGCGAATCGGAATTTGATCGCCTGATCGAATTCCTCGCCGAACTCTGCGACCGCCTCGACGAACAAGCGATCTACGTCACTCGCGGCGAGCGAAGTTTCTTGGTCCAAAGACCGTAACGGCAAAACGGACTCAGGATTTCGCATCGAGCCAGTTGTCGCCGATGGCGATGTCGACGGTCAGAGGAACGTCAAGTGTGAAGGCTGATTCCATCCCGGACTTCACGAGCTGTTTCAGGGACTCGGCTTCGGACTCGGGGGTTTCGAAAACCAGTTCGTCGTGAATCTGCAGCAACATGTTTGCAGGATGGTTTTCTGCCTTGAGAGTCCGATGAATGTTAATCATCGCTGTCTTTATCAGGTCGGCAGCGGAACCCTGGATGACCGTGTTGACGGCAGTACGTTCGGGCATGTTGAGTTGCCCTTTGCGAGTTGATCGAATGCCGGTAATGGCTCGGCGGCGACCAAGAATGGTCTTTGCAAAGCCAGTTGCTTTGCATTCGTCGAGCGTCGTTTCCATGAAGTCAGCCACTCCGTTGTAACGATCGAAGTAGCTTTCGATGAAAGCCGCTGCCTCTTCGCGGCTGATTCCCAAAGCCGCTGCCAGGCCAAACGAACTTTGTCCGTAGATCACTCCGAAGTTGACGCCCTTCGCCATGCGGCGCTGATTGGAATCTACGTCTTCTGGAGCGATGCCGAATACTTCGGCGGCAACGGCTCGGTGAATGTCGATTCCGTCGGCGAAGGCTTTCTGCATGGCGACGTCGCCGCTGAAGTGAGCAAGAACTCGCAGTTCGATCTGTGAGTAGTCGGCACAGACCAGCTTCCAGCCAGGTTCTCCAGGAATGAAGGCTCGGCGGATTCGCTCCCCTTCGGGCGTTCGGATCGGGATGTTCTGCAGGTTCGGATTGCTGGAACTCAGCCGGCCGGTTGCGGCAACGACCTGATTGAATGATGCGTGGATTCGCCCCGTGTCCGCGTTGATCAGTTTTGGCAGAGCATCCAGGTAGGTGCCCTTCAGTTTGACAAGGTGCCGGTTCTCGATGATCTTTTTCGGAAGTTCGTGCATCTCGGCGAGTTGTTCGAGAACTTCCTGGTCGGTGCTTGCCCCGGTTTTTGTTTTCTTCAGGACTGGCAGACCGAGCTTGTCGAACAGGATCGCGCTCAACTGTTTCGGTGAGTCAACGTTGAACTCTTCGTCGGCGAGTTCGTGAATTTCGTTGATCAGTTCTTCGATGCGCGAACTGACTTCGGTGTTCTGTCGACTGAGTTCTTCAGCATCGACTTTGATGCCAGTGTGCTCAAGATCGGCCAGGACCGAGATCAGCGGGCGCTCCACGTCGTGGTAGAGATCCCAGAGTTCGTTCTTCTCCAACTCTTCGCGCATCTTTGCCCCGGTCCGAAGCATCAGGCACGCTTCGTCGGCGGAGTGTTGTGCCAGGTTCTCCGTTTTGAAACCGTCCACCGCTTCATCTTTTGGAGACAGACGCGAAAGGGGATCAACAGGCAATCCGAAATACCGTTCGACGAGCTGCGAGAGGCCGTGGCTTCTCGATCCCGAATAGAGAAGATAGTTACCGACCATCGTGTCCAGGCCGGGGTCAATGTTTGCGAGATTTGTTTCGGAATCTGACAGGTCAGCCGCTCGTCGCAGAGCGAGCAGTGTCCCCTTGATGTCGTGCCCCGAAATTGAAGTGTTTTTTGAGTTCAGCGCTGGCCCCAGGATATTCCAGACGATGGTTGGATCGAGCGGCTGCTCGGAAACAAGTTCGTGCAGTGGAACAAAGCTTGCTCGCCATTCGTCAGTCGCGATGGTCAAAGAAAGCACCGTTGAGCAAAGCGGATCGAGTCCGTCGAACTCGGGCCGGATCGTGACCGAATCGGCAGCCGAGATCTGTTGAGCAAGCTTTTTCAGACCGACTTCATCAGCGATGACTTGGACTGCTGGCTCACCGTCTGCAAACAGGGGGTCGGGTTCGGCGATTGATCCTTCAGGAACGAACTCGCGAATCTCGTCGATGAATCTTCGGAATCCGCATTCCCGAAACAATTCGGTGAGGCGGTCGGGGTTGACCTGGCCGGCGACTGCTTTGTCCCAGTCGAGGTCGAATTCAAGTTGCGTGTTCAGCTCGACAAGCTGGCGGCTGATGCGCGCCTGCTCGGCGTACGTCTTGAGATTCTCCTGAAGTTTCCTGCCCGGCGCTTTGTCAGCATTTGCCAGAACGTCCTCGAGCGTTCCGAACATGTTAAGCAGAGCACTGGCTTTCTTCGGACCGATCAGAGGCACTCCCGGGACGTTGTCAACTTTGTCGCCGACGAGCGCCTGGAAGTCGACCACCTGGTCAGGGCGGACCCCCCAGTCAGCGATGAGATCTGGCTCGTCCAGAAACGTGTCCTTGCGAACGTTGTACAGCCGGACCAGCGGGCTGATGAGCTGCCTGGCATCTTTGTCGCTCGTCACAATGTTGGCCTGGATCCCTGCCGCTTCGCAGCGGCGAGCAAGCGTCGCCAGGATATCGTCGGCTTCCCAGCCTTCAAGACCAATGACTGGAATACCAAACCCTTTAATGACCTCAACGATGACAGGTATCTGCGGACGCAGCTCATCGGGCATCTCGTCTCGGTTGGCTTTGTACTCCTGATAAATATCTTCGCGGATGCCACGTCCCGGCAAATCCATCGCGCAAATCATGTAGTCCGGTTTGCGCAGCCGGAGAATCGTCAGCAAATCCCGCGTAAACCCGAACACCGCGTTAGTCGGTTGACCAGACGTTCCCGTCATCGGCGGGATGGCGTGAAAGACCTGAAAGACCAGCGAGAAAACATCAATGGCGTAGAGGGTTTTGCTCATCGGATTGCGATACTGCCGTCGAAAGAGTGGCGGAGCGGGGTGGGTGGAGCATAGCTGCCCGGCAATCAGAAAACTGCGCACCGGAACTCGGTGGTTGTTACCGTCGGTCGGAGCATCATCCACGTTGCCAGAACTTTAACCGCCTTCCGTCAAAGCGATTTTATCGGTCAATTCCTTACAAACCCGCCGTCACGACAGGTCCTGCTTGAATGCTCCGACTCTTGCGGGCGTTACAGCCCACTGATCTGTGAGATCTTTCTTGACTCCAACCTGGCCAGTCATAGACTTGTGAACTTCATGGTCCCGCCTGTTTTGCGCACAAGAAGTGCGGACCATCCCCGAGGGCAATTCCACCTTCATTTCTACAGGGTGCGCGACTTCACGATCCGCTGAGCGGAACGGTCCCGCTTCTATTCCGACTCTGAACTTCTAACGTTTCACGCTGAACTCGAACGGTCAGAGTCTGAACTCAAAGGTGCTGGTATGGCTGCTTCAAACAAATCCGTCGGCTTGCAGATCACTCTTGCCATTTTTGCGATGCTGGCGGTAATCGGTTGGGTCGCCTTCTACATGCAGTTCCGCGAACTGGCCGATAATCAGACTCGATTCGCCACGGCAGCAGCTGATAAGCAGGCTGCGGAAAACGCCGCCCGAAAGGGTCTGGACGATGTGGAAACGTTCAAACGGGTCGCCGGGTATAACCAGTCTGAAGTCGGTGATGCCGACCAGAGCGTTGCCAACACCGTTGTTGGTGCCATCATGACGGACCTCGGAAAAGTCAATGCGGCTCATGGACCTCTTCCGACGACGAATCTTGCCGCCGCCATCGAGTTTCTCTCGCAGCGGGTGACGGACCTGACCAACGAACGCGAGCAGCTTCAGACCCAGCTCGCCACACGAAACACCGAACTCGCCGCGTTGCGTGGCCAGTATCAGCGGCAGGTCGACACTCATCAGACGGCTCGGCGGTCTGCCGAAACGGACCTGGCAAACCTTCGTGACACAACGAAAGAACAGCTCGACGCCAGGCAGCAACAGATCGAAGACCTGCGTCGAAACCTGAACGAAGTGCAGATCGAATTCGACGAAGCCACAGCCACCTGGACCGCCGAACGCAAGAATTATGTTGAGAACGAAGATCAGCTTGTGCTTCAGGTCGACGATCTGCGTGAGAAACTGAAAGCAGCCACGCGAGTCAGCTTTGAACGTCCGGACGGCCTGGTTCGCTGGATCGACAATACCGCTGGTCTGGTCTGGATCAACCTTGGCTCGCAGGACCGATTGCGGCTGCGAACGACGTTCTCTGTTTACCGCAAGGCTCATCACGGAGTCGCTCGCGGCGCGGAAGATATCAAAGGGCAGATCGAGGTGACTCGAATCATCGATAACCACACCGCAGAAGCCCGCATCCTGAACGACGACATTTACGATCCAATTTCAAAGGGCGATCCGGTTTACACTCCATTGTGGAGTCCGGGCCGAACAGAAACGTTCGCGATTGTCGGTCTGGTTGATCTTGATCAGGACGGCGTTCTTGACCGCGACCAGTTTCACGACATCGTGGAAGACGCCGGAGCACGACTGAACCACGAAGTTCTGGATGATGGCAACCGGATTCGCTACGAAGGGTTTCCCGATAAGTTTCTCAACTGGTCAGAAGACAGCCCCACGCTGGATTCAGATACGAAGTATCTGATCCTTGCCGATATTCCCGACCCGGCCCTCGCGATTCGAGAAGAAGATGTTGCCATTCGAAAAGCAATTTCTGCTCATCTTGATGCCATGCGGAAGGAAGCTCGCCTGAAGGGGATTGAAGAAATTCGCTTGAGTGATTTTCTGGAACACATTGGCTACCGGCCTCAACGCCGACTCTACATCCCAGGTCTCGTTGACCGCCCATTCAATCTTCGAGCTGGAGCCGCCAGCGTCGGGACCAACGAAGTCGTCGGCGATCGTACAGCGGCCGGAGCCGTGTCCGGAATTTACGGTCGCAGCAAGAAGCTGAAGCCGCAGTCTTCCGCTGGCCAGACTTCGGAGCTGTACCGAGGCGGTTCAGTCGGCAACTGATCCAACCGATCAACACCGTCCTGCACGGCTCTTTCAGAAATCCAATCGAAACGCCCGACTGTGAGTGCAGTCGGGCGTTTTGCATTCATCAGCCCGCGAACGCCTTACGTTGCATCAGCCACCGCTGTTACCAGCAAGAGCATGCCGATCAGCACCAGGCAGACATGGACGACTCGAATGAACTGCTCTGTCGACACTGACTTTGTGAGGCTACGTCCAACGAATGCGGCGACGATGGTCAGCGGCAAACACATCGCGCTCAGGCGAATGACATCAGCGGTAACGGCTCCGCGCGAAATATGCATCGCCAGAACCGTCGTGCCTCCCAGCAGAAAATAGCTTTGAAGGTTCGCTCGAAATTTCCCGGCTGGCCATTGCCGCAACGTTCCGAAGATCACAAGAGGCGGTCCAGCGGTGTTGTAGGCGCCACCGAGAATTCCGGCGGCGAGTCCGAATGCTGGAGCCCATCTGGCTGGCAGCACGCAGATGGCCTTCCGACTCGAAAGTGACCAGACAGCAAAACCGATGACAACTATGGCCAGCAGAACTTTGATCGCCGCCTCGCTACCTGCACTGAGTAACCAGATGCCGATGGGAATTCCCAATAGAGCGGCGATCGTTAACGTTCCCGTTTCGCGAAAACTGACCTGACGCCATTCCCTGGACAGGATCAGAATGGCGTTGAACGAAGAGACGACAGCAACGAGCGGTGCAGCCGTCTGAGACGGAATGACGAACGCCAGCAACGGCATGGCAATCAACGCCTCGCCAAAGCCAAGCGTCGATCTGACCAGAGATCCCACAAAGATGATTCCGCAGACGAATCCGACATCGAATGAATCCATGTGAGAACGCAACCTGAAATGAACAGTTGACCGATTTTCCGAACCGTTTGGCAAAGTGCGCCACAGGCTGCGCCGGTTCCTTTTGGTTTGGCAGCTGAAACGATTTCGCCGGGGAAAAACGGTGGCACATTTCAGGCTGTAACTGGCTTCTGATATGCCGAGTTTCGCAGGTCAGGCCGTCCACGGCGACTGTCGTGAACCACGTTTCCGATACAGAGCGAAGTTCGGCTGAACCGGTTACGGGGATTTGATGGGCCGTATTTTCGTTATCGGAGTCACGGCTCAGAGTGAGTCGCGCGATTCATGATTCAACGCATTTCTGCCTGGATGAGTGCCGGGCGAATGTCCGATTTCAATCATGCTCCGGCACCATTACGCGCCGACATACTGGTCAGAAGGGATCAATAGTCGACCGCCGCTTTGAAGCTGGTTGAGCCGGATTGATGCGCCCATTGGCAGAATTCAGAGTCACACCATGAACCGGACACCCGCCCTCAAAGTGCTCATCGCCAGTAATCATGCCGACACTCGTGTGGCCATTTCATGGATGCTTCGGCAGTCGTTTCCCGACGCCATCGTGACCAGAGCGGAAACCGCGGCAGAGACACGTCAGACCGCCAGTGCCGAACCCCCGGACTGTGTGATCGCCGATGTCTCGCTGCCTGACTTTGCGGCAGAACGGGTAGCCCTCGAAGATGAATTGCGTCCGCAACGAACTCCGCTCATCGTTATTCACGATGGGCAACACTCGTCAGCAAACGGCGGTCAATCTACCGCTTCGTTGCTCCGAGCCAGCATCAACGCCACCACGATTGAGCTGGCTGTCACCAAAGCAATCGGCGAGGTTCGGTTGTCTCGAAGAATCGACACTCTCGATCAGGAGCTTCAGGCGACGAAACAACAACTGGAATCAGCGAGAGCATCGGCAACCGTAGTCGCTGAATGTCACGACAGGGTAGAGGCCGCTGTGCCTGTGGGTAAGCAGCCTGCTCAGGAATTTCAAACTCCGTCGAGCCTTCCGGCAGATGCAACACCAGCCGCGACATACCCTGAGCGGCCACGACTGGTGACGTCGGGTCTGGATGTGTCAACCGATGACGAACGGGAACTGGCAGCGCGCGTGCAGAAAGATCTGATGCCTCCTGGTTCGCCGCTTATTGAAGGCTTCGACATCGCAGGACTTTCCATTCACGCAGAATCGACCGGCGGCGATTATTACGACTACCTGCCAATGGCTGACGATCTGCTTTGCATTTCGATCGGAGAATGTTCTGGTCGGGGACTCGCACCGGCGATGTTCATGGCCTCGCTGCGAGCCTACCTGCGGGTGATGGCTTTGCAGACCACCGACATCTCCGACGTCCTCAGTCGTGTCAACACATTTATCACTGAAGACATCGGCGATGAAGAATTCATCGTGACGCTGATGCTCTGCCAGATTGACGACCGCACCAGAACACTGCGATACGCCAGCGCGGGGCAGCAGGCGTTTCTCATCGACCGCGAAGGCAACGTCGACATTCTGCACAGCACGGGGATGCCGCTCGGACTGCGCGACGAAACGGTCATGCCCGAAGGCGAGCCCCGCAAGATCCGAGTCGGAGAAATCCTGCTGCTGGCTTCGGACGGTGTGCAGAAGATGACATCAGCTGGCGGTGAACAGTTTGGAGTCGACCGAATGCTGAATCTGGTCAAAGAGAACAGGAACCTACCGTCACGCATCATCGCCAACTATTTGCGAAAGACCTGCACGGAGTTCGCGAGCCCTCAGTTTCAACACGACGATGTCACCATCGTCATCGTAAAAGGCGACGACTCGTAAGCCGACAGTCAGAGTGGTATGCCGGCGCTGCGTTTGACGGGCCTTGCGAGGGAGAACGGCAGACTCATTATTCCTGGCTGGTCAGCAAACCGGCATCGCGGCACCAGCCAATGGCAGCCATCATGCCTGTGTCGTAGTCGACTTTGGGTTCGTAGCCGAGTTCTCGTTTCGCTTTCTCGATACTGAAGTCAAGGTTCAGTCCCAGGAATTTGATGCGGGCATTATTCAGCAGCGGTGCATCCTCTTTGTCGAGCAGCCGCCAGGTACTCTCCATCAGTTTGGCCAGAACTTTGGCCACACCCAGCGGTACGTTCTTTGTCGGTACGGGATACCCGGCAAGATTTGCTATGGTCGCAATGAAATGCCGTTTCGTGACCAGCGCCCCGTCGGTGATGTTGTAGACCTCGCCAATCTTGTCGTCCTGAGCGAGTGCCAGGAACACGGCGTCGACCAGGTTTCCGACATACGTGTTATTAAGCAGCGTCTGACCGGAACCGAGAAACTTGAACTGCTGGCTGCGCAGCTTTTCGAGAATTCTCGGCAGGACAGTACGGTCGCGCGGTCCGTAGATAAATCCGGGCCGAAGGATCGTTCCAGGCAGACCATCCTTGTCGATGAGATCCCGGACGAGCTGTTCCGACTCAGCCTTTGTCACGGTGTAACCGTCGATGCCTGACAGGCTGATCGGTGCAGACTCGTCAGTGCCATGATGGTCGCGAGCTTCGTAAACGCCCAGCGACGAAATGTGAACGACGCGTTTCAACGTGCCGTTGGATTTTGCGGCCTTGAGCAGGCTGTCGGTCCCAAGCAGGTTCACTCGGCGGTACCCGTCGATGGAGCCCCAGTCGCCGACTTTGGCAGCACAGTGTACGAGGGCAGTGACACCTTCCATTGCCTTGGCGTGTGAGTCATGGTCGGACAGGTCTCCGTAAGCCAGGTCAACCCGCCATTCGTTGAGCAGTTGTTTGTCGCTGGATTCCCGGACAAGTGCCCGTGTGCGAATTCCCATTTCGCGGGCGCGTTGAACAACATGACTACCGACCAGACCAGTTGCTCCGGTCACGAGCAGAAGGTCATCAGACTGAAACTCCACAGCAATTCTCCAACAATTTTATGGTCTGAACGTTCCTCAGTAAGAACGCTTCCGGGGGTTCGTTTTCGTCGCCTGATCAGCGAACGAGGACGGTAGCTCAGTGGGGCGCAAAAGAAAACGGCCAGCCGCTCGTGGCGAATGACCGTTTTGATTTGTCCGGGAAGATTTGTCCGGAAAACTGTTGCGCCGGAAGCTGTATCGGCAGCAGATTGTGCTACTTCGCGGAAGCAATCGTCAGATCGTTCTGTACCGAATAAACGCCGGGTTCCATTCGAAGAATGTTGCCGAGCAGCCGTGCGGCGTCATCGTCCGGGACGGATCCCGAAATGACGACAGCACCGGACCTGGCCAGATCGAATTTCACGGATGCGAATTCCGATCGACCGTCTGTGATTTTCGGCAATCGAGAACTCAAGGCGTTCAGCTGTTTATCGAGTGACTTCCGAAGATCCTCCGCCGGCCTCGGTTTCGGAGTGAACCCCAGCCGAAGCGACGGTCGAATTGTGCGCGTTCCTTGAGTGTTACCTCTGTTGCGATTCTGGTTCGTCCGACCGAACTGCTGATTCAGTCGCTGCAGATTTCGAACGTTGTTGATGGCGTTCTGCTGAGCCGTATTCGTGTTCCCACCAGCGGTCGGCTGATTAGCCAGACGGCTGGTTGTAAATCTTCCGTCGTTGTTGCCAATGTCTCCGACCGTGTCCGACGTGGAGGAAAACACGTTCTGGCTGGTCAACGTGCTGCCTGCTTCGCCAGCCGAAGCGTTTCCCGCAGCCCCTTGATTGTTACCAGAGGCGGCGTTTGTCTGAGCGTCGGCATTCGTCGTGAAGAATCCCGTTGCCGCGACAGTGATCGCAAGAGCAATGGTTCTCCGCAGGCCGAGCGGCCACTGGATAAATCGCGATGAGCACGTTGTCATGTTCAGAACTCCCGAAACAAACGAAGGCAGCTGCTGAGAGGATATCACTCTAAGCAGCTGCCCGCATGAGAATCCAGACGCCTGTCGTTTTTCAGTCCAGGATTGAGCCTCGCGACGACTCAGCAACTGCGGAGACAGCACCGCTCGTGCGACTGCTCTTCCTTACCGAAACCGGACGCCCTGCCTGTTTGCCATGATCGAATCGCTGAATCTGTCGCGGAGCAACGTGACGCTCAAGACGACGCTCGACCTGCCTCGACCGAGCGATATTTGACTCGATCTGAGTCTCTCGCTTCGGCTCGGTGGCAACTTGAATCTGCGTCAGGCCCAGAAAACCAAGGAACCCGATCAAACCAGTCTGAAGCACGATCAGGTCGACTCCCGGCGGCATTGTGGTGCCGAAGTAGAGGCCCACGAGAAACATGCTCAGCCCGAGAATCAGGCAATGAATCGACTGGACACGTTGCACTTTCGTTCGTTCTTGCATTTCAGTTCTCCGAGCGGCGGGAGACCGCGGCGAGGTGGTATTGCAGCTTGAGTAAATTCCAATTGAACCTAGGTCGAAAAATGATTGAGGCAAACGCCCTCCCGCAAACTTTGCCAATCCGGAGCGAAGTGGCAGACCTGATTCATTTGCTGCAAGAGATATCCGGACTTTGCCGATACTTCCGAAAGCTCCATCTCTGCGGATGGTGCGCGGTGAACTGTCTGCGTCCAACGCGGTCGTGGGCAACTCGAAGAATCTCGGACGTGGATGAAAGATTCATTCAAGCCAGACTTCTTGAGCATCGCTGATTACAGGGGTCGCTGGGTGGCTGCCGCCAGTGACCAGAGTCACAACCTCTCTCATTGGAGACGCTCGACGAGCTTCTTCCGATGGGGAGCGCCCCTGGAAAAGTCCCGGTTATTCCGGGCGTTGTCGGGCAGGGAGGCCTGAGAAGAATGAGACGTTCACGATTAGCTTCGTCGGTCATGTTCCGGAAAAAGTGCTGGGGACTGTCGCTCGCGACTGTCGCTCTGGGACTCTCATTGCACCCTGCCGAACAGGCGTGTGCGCAAAGCCGGTTCAGTTCCAGCCGACTCAGTCGGACCGGTTCGCAGAAGTCTGAGGCTCAGCCTGCGGCCAGTCAGGCCGAAGAAGGGATGACAAAACTCAACTTCTATTCGAAGACCTGGGAACAGGTTCTTCAGGAAGTGGCCGACGCCACCGGCGCCGTTCTGGTGGCGGACAAGATTCCACGCGGACGCTATTCGCGACAGGACTTCCGCAACTACACACGGTCCGAGGCCGTTCGGATCCTGAACGACGAACTAGAAAAGCAGGACTTCCGCATCCTCGAAAAGGGCAAGTACCTGGTGGTTCTCAACCTGCCTTCCGCCCGGCCCGAGTATTCCCGTTTGAAGATTGAATCTCCTGAGCAGGGCCCAACGACTCAGTCGGTCGGCACGGCCAGTCTTCAGGACAACCCCCGATCCACACAAAACTCTGAGAACTCGGTCGCTCAGCGTCCACAGTTCGTTCAGCCAGGTCAGTTTCAGCAGACTCCGCGTCAACGCGCGTTCGAACGCAGCAGTGTGACGATCAGCCCGAAGCAGTCGGTCGATAATCGCGACGTTTCCAGCGACTACTCGCCGCGCCCACAACGATCCCGACCAGGCGCGATCCGGCAACTCAACTACGAAAACTCCGGTGAAGGCGGTGCGTTTGCTCCTGAGCAGCAACCTCAAAAAACGATTCGGCAACTGTTTGAGCCTCGCAGCCGCACGGCGAGAAATCTGGCCGCCACACTTTACGGCGCGTTTCGCGAGCGAGCGGAAATCGTTGAAGAAGGTCCAGACGGACTGCCCGCCATGCGAGTCTACTCGACCGAGTCAAAAGAGAATCCTGGCCAATCAAAGGCAGTCGTTTTTACCGTTGCTGCGGACGTCGCCGCGAATGAGATCCTCGTCGAAGGACCAGCTGATCAGGTAGCCCGCGTCGTTCGACTGCTGGAGCGGCTGGACGTCGCACCGACGGCCAACGGCGAACAGACCCGGATCGTTCCCACTCAAACCAGCGCTGGAGACATTGCTGCGAACCTTCGACCAGCGGTCAATCGAATGGTCGCTCAAAACGACGGCGGGCCGATGCCACCGGACACTCCGAGTGGACAGACTCCAGGCGACGACAGCCTGCCGGATCTCGTCGGTGGCATTCGTGGGAACGTCGACGTCGAAGCGATGGATGAACTCGGCGTTTTGATCCTGAAAGGGAACACGTCCGACGTTGATTCGGTCATGGAGATCATCCGTCAGATCGAACTGTTGAGCGCCCGCTCAGCACCGGACATTCATCTGCGACTTCTCGAAAACGTCGACAGCGTGGCACTGGCCGAGTTGCTGACGCAGGTTTACGACGAGCTGAACCAGGCTCGCGGCCGAACTCAGACACAGTCTCCGCAGATTGGAATCATCGCCGTCGGACGCCCCAACGGAGTACTGATTCTCAGTCCGGAAGACGATCGGGAATCCATCGAAAAACTGATTGATGAACTAGATCAGCCGGTTCCGAATCAGGCAACGTTTGTCGTGGTTCGACTGAAAAACGGAATCGCCTCGTCGATCGCAGACATCATCGAACAAACGTGGCAGGAGCGGTTTGGTCTGGAAAATCGTCCGAGACTCTCTGCCGACGCGCGAACCAATTCGATCGTCGCGGTCGGTACCAAAGCGGATCTTCAGGAAGTCGTTCTGCTGATTGAAAAGCTTGACACTCAGGAATCCGGAGCGGTCAGCGAAGTTCAGGTTGTCGAACTCCGGCACTCCGTCGCGGAAGAACTGGCAACGACCGTCAACGAAATTCTGCAAAGCATTCTGAACCCGCCTCAGTTGGGACAGGGTCAGCTCGGCCAGGCGTTCCTCGGTTTTGGTGGAAACTCCAGTCAGGCGCTGCGGGAAGTTCGTTCCGCCGTGCTGGAATACCTTGTGGGGGAAGGGGAGCAGGCTCGCAAGGTTCGTTCGGGCATCCTGGCCGACATCCGCCTGACCGCCGACGCTCGTTCGAACACGGTGGTCGTTGCTTCGCCGCGGGAAAGTATGGAACTGGTGCTGGCACTGATTGCCCGGCTCGACCGGCCTGCTTCCAGCGTCGCGACAATCAAACACTTCAGCCTCAAAAACGCCGACGCCGAGTCGACTCGAACGCTGCTCGACGAACTCTTCGGCAACGAAACCACGGGCAACACTCAGGTCGGTGTGCAGCTTGCCGGTGCCGAAAAAGCCAGCAGCGTGGTACCTCTGAAATTCTCGGTCGACGCTCGAACCAACAGCATCGTCGCTGTGGGAACCGTCGAAGCGTTGCAGGTGGTCGAAGCGTTGATCTTCCGACTCGACGACAGCGATATTCGACAACGACAGACGACGATCATCCGCTTGAAGAACGCTCCAGCGGCTGACATCGCCACGGCCATCGACAGCTTCCTGGATTCGCAGATTGAACTTCTGGCCAACCAGGACGACCTGATCAGCGCCTTCGAACTGGTCGAGCGTGAAGTCATCGTCCAGGCGGAAACCTACACCAACAGCCTGCTGATCAGCGCGACCTCGCGCTACTTCGATCAGATTCGCGAAATGGTCCTGACGCTCGACCAGGAGCTTCCTCAGGTCATTATTCAGGCCATGCTGGTCGAAGTGACTCTTGAAGATTCAGATGAGTACGGCGTTGAACTTGGGTTTCAAAACTCTGCATTGTTTAATCGCGGAATCGTCGACTCAGTCGCAAATGCAATGCCCGGTTTCGGTTTCAACTCGAACGGATTGCCGAACGAGAATTTCCGGTCACGGTCGCTCGTGGCTGGACAGGCAACGACAAATTTTGGAGTTGGCAATAGTGGCGGATTTGTATTCGCAGCAGGATCTGATGAAGTAAGCATCCTTTTGCGTGCACTCGCAATGAACCGAGAGGTCGAGATCCTGAGTCGCCCACAGATTAGAACACTCGACAATCGTCCGGCTCTGATCCGCATGGTCCGAGAGCAGGCTCGTGTCAATGGCTTTCAGACTAACGCGAACAATGGAACCTTTAATCCGTTGGTTGAACAGGCCGAAGCGGGCATCATTTTGTCGGTTACTCCGACGATCAGCCCGGACGGCGACATCCTGATGAGCCTGACAGCTGAGAAGAGTCAGTTCGATGAACTTGGCACAGTTCTTGTCCCGCCCGGACCAGGCCAAGCCGAAATTCGTTCGACATCGAAAGACCTGACGCAAGCCGAAACGACTGTGGTGGTTGCAGATGAACAAACGATTGTGCTCGGGGGACTCATCACGAAGACCACTGAGAATACAACTTCGAAGGTCCCAATTCTCGGCGACATTCCCATCGTCGGTCACGCGTTTCGTTACGACCAACGTTCATACCGACGAACGGAACTGCTGATCTTCCTCACGCCTCGCATTGTCAAAGGACACTCGGGCAACGAGCTGATCAAGCAGGTTGAAAGTCAGCGGCTGCACTACTGCGAAGCCGACGCCGAAGAAATCCACGGACCGATTTACGGCATCCCGGCTTCGGCCAAGCCGTCGCAGTTTGAACCTTCGACTTTTCAAATGGCTCCGGCCATTCCAATGAACGAGTCGTCGCAGTTGCCTCTTCCACTACCAGCTCCTGGTTCGGAAGACGAATTCCCAATGACGTCGCAGAAGGCAACGAATGCTCGAAGTCGGAGCCCCTTCGCGGGAGCCTCGTTCGACCAGATTCGTCAGGTCGGATTTGACCAGCCGGAACCACGCTCATTGAAGAGAACTGAGCCTTCCGACAAAACCAAAAACCCGTTCCTCAACTTCGGGCGATCACTGAAACGCAAAGAGTAGAGCCGACACGCGAGTGACGGTTTCCGCAGGCTGCGTCCTTGACCTTACAATTCCTTCCCGCACGGAGCGATTCATCATGATCCGGATTCCGTGTCTACTGGCTGCCACATCGCTGTTCTTACTCTCTTCAACCGGCTGTTCGTCACTGAGCCTGCCGTTTGGTAGAAATTCACCAACGACCAGCGACAACGGAAAACCGGCACGGTGCCTTTGCCTGTGGCAACCGGTCAACGCCGAAGATTCAGCAGGTAGTCCAGTGCGAGGATTCGGCGGGCAGATTTACTTCTTCAATGCCGGATCGGAAGAGCCGATCGAAGTGGACGGCGACGTTCGCATCTTCGTGTTTGACGACGTCGGCACGCCCGAGCAGCAGGCACGTCCGAAAGACGTTCAGGACTTTGATTCTTTCGTCTGGAAGTCGTTCCTGAACAAATCGCAGTTCGGTACGAACTACACGGTGTTCGTGCCCTATTCCAAAGCGAGCAGGTACGAGTCAATCTGCTCGTTGCGGTTGCGACTTGATCGGCCAGATGGCTCGCAACTGTTTTCGGACATGGCAACCGTCAAACTCACGGGCGAACCGAGACTCGACAAGTCAATCCGCCAGCTCGTCAGTCCTCGCGAACATTCGATTCACCCGGACCGAAGTCGCGAACTTCGCGTTGATCTGGAACAACGCCAGAATGGATCGGGCCGTGCGGCAACGATTGGATCGATCAAAGAAGGCACTCTGTCGCTGTCTTCAAGCGTCGCCACCGACGATCAGACACTTGACGAACATGCCCGTTTGAAAATTCAACGGTACGAAGCCCGCTTCGCCGAAATGCATGCCGAATACGAACGAAGCAATCCCCCGGAACGTCGGCACTCGACGCGGAATCTTCGCGACGAGTTCTCTGATCTCATGCCTGCCATTCGCAAAGTTTCGCACGGCGAACAGCAGCAGCGTCAACGGGTTACTCCTGCGGCACTCGAAGTGTTCTCCGTCGAAGAGCCCTCGCCTGTTGAACATGCCGACTTCAACCACGCTCCAGCTCAGTCGTCGATCTGGAACAACGACCACATGCCTCGCCTGTCACGACAGCCAGACGCGTCGGGTTCGGCGACGAGGATTCGCAACTTCTCACGACCGCTGAATCGACATCGCGACCAGCCACGTACTCCAGCCTGGTCCGACGATGACCAGTTGCAAGCACTACGGCTCGCGAGAATTTCGGAATAGTCGTTGAGCAACCTTGCTGGCGACTCTCGAAGCAGTGAGCGGCGCATTAAAGTTCGAATTCGCTCGCATCAAGATCGCTGAGTTGGAAGCGCGTTCGTGTAATGTTCAGCCACCGTTCACGCAGCCCTCACGTGTTCGCGTCACCACTCTGGGCAACATTCGTCTTCCTGTCACGATAATGCTGTTTTCCCTGAGTTTTCGGCCAGAATTTGTTTGACCTTGAGAAACCACCACGATACTTTCTGCCCACGATAATGCAGGTGTGCAACGTTTCGGAATTATCGCCGGCATCATAAGTCGCCGAAAGCACACCTTCGCCTCGTGTGGGATTTCCTTCACGAGGCTTTTTTGTGCGCGGTCGCTTTGGCATGTCGCCATGTCAGGATTCCTCGAATCCGTCGCTCAACCATCGTTACGCCCCAACAGGACATCGAGCCTTTCCCACTGGAACTTTGCCCGAATGAATATCGCGATTCATATTTTCGACGAAGAAACAACCACCGATTCAACCGACGGGAATACCCACACGCATGCCTGCTCGATCAACGAGGCGGCACCGTTTTTTGCCGAATTGATCGCTTCCGATTCAGACGACATTTGCTGTCTGGCCTCAGCGGAACTTGTCCCCGACTGCAACCGGCTGGCAGCGGCGGTTGATCAGTTGAAGTCAGCCGGTGCCGCGATTGGAATTCTCCCCGACGACCGGCACGCAGATCTCGCCTTCACCTGGAAACGGCTGCCGTCAGCGTTGGCTGGTTTTGTCATGCCGCCTGAAAGTCGTGGGGCAATCCTGCTGGACACAAACCGAACGCTGCAGGCTCTCTCCGAAAACAGTGATCAGCCCCTTCAGGAATCAGTCATTCGTACGGCAATGCAGGATCCCGACGCGGTTACGCTGCTCGGTTCGCACGAGACAGCAGACGATTCACCACTTCCGAACGTGGATGCCGTTCTGCCGCAACTCGCTCCTCGACATCCAGACCGTCATCGAAGCTGGATGGCTCATCTTCTCAGTCAGTTGAACCCTCGGAAATACTTCGCTGGTGAAGGCGACAATTGTGAAGTCGAAGCCGTGCTCGCTGGCCTGCTTCAGATCAACGACTACCTCGACGAAAGCCACAACCGTTCGCAGAACATCGAAGGCGAGGGTCAGGACGTCAACGGCGACTACTGGCACGGAATTATGCACCGCCGCGAGCCCGATTACGGCAACGGCAAATACTGGTTCCGCCGAGTTAGCCATCACCCCTGTTTCGACCTGCTGGCGCCGCTGGCTGAGCAGGCATTTGATGAGTATCACTCTTCAGACGTGGCAAACTGGAAACATAAAGTCGTCGGGACAAACGGCTGGGACGCCGCAGCGTTCATCGACCTCTGCCAGGCAGCCGAACGCTCTTCCGATGCTGAGCTGACGACAGCCGCGAAGAGAATTCAATGGGCCGAGATGCTGCTCCTCCTGGATCATTCATTCCGGCAAGCATGTGGGCGATAGGACATTCTCGCTGTTGCACGCTGCTGATTGCCCAAACGACGTTCAACGTCGGCGGCCTATTCGCCGGTTAATCGCGGCGTCGGCAGCGATCAACAGTTTTCGCCAGGTCGGCAGGCTGACTCGGCGGCTGTAGACATCGAAGTCTCGTTTCGAAATTTCCTTGAGCAGCCCGCCGTAAATTCTGAGCATCGCTTTGAGAATCGGTTTACCCGGAGGCTCCAACCACTGAAACAGATCGTTCGCCTTCGAGTAGCAGGTCTCAGCCCGTTCAACCTGAAACGCCATCAGCTGGTGGAACCGATCATCTATCACTCGGTTGCCGATGTCGGCAGGGGTCATTTCGAAGCGAGCCAGATCTTCAGCCGGAAGGTAGACACGTCCGTTGTCGGCGTCTTCGCCAAGGTCGCGCAGTATGTTTGTCAGTTGAAAGGCCAGACCACAGTCGGCAGCAGAGTTCAACGCCGCTTCGTCGTTAAACCCCCAGATGTGGATGCAGCAAACGCCAACGACGCCAGCGACGTGGTAGCAGTACTCGGTGAGTTCCTCGAACGTCTGAAACTGACAGCGCAGCTCGGGCCTTTCTTCTGTCGAAGCAGGATCCGAAGCGGCTGACTCCAGATCCATCCTCACGCCGCTGATCACGTCCAGGAAACATTGAGAGGGGATCCTGTAGCGCGACGTCATGTCGATCAGCGCAGGAAAGACCAGACGAAACTCGTCGCGACCGGTGCCAAAATCGTGGCCTGGGGAATGTCCATCTTCAAGCGCGGCTCGCGTCGCTGCTTCCCACGCAGTCAGTCGCTCAGCCCGAACATCCAGCGGCACACTTTCGTCATCGCCGACGTCGTCGCAGAGTCGCATGTACGAATACAAAACGCACATGGCCTGAAACTGCTCAGGCGGCAGTCCGGTGAACGAGTAGTAAAAATTCTTCGCCGTCCGGCGCGCCAGCTTCTGGCAGCATGCGTAGGAATCGGCGAGTGTTTCAGACATCTCGTGGCGACTTTGGAAAGAGTCTGTGTTTCCGTCGCCGATGTGTCAGGCAAGGTTGGCGACGTTGAGCACTTCGATAATCAGTGGATCACGCAGAGTGTCCGCGATTCGGCAGGCATTTGAAAAGTCGTGGTACCGGCTGTGTTCATGCGGGACGGAAATCACAAAGGCTCCCGCTGCCGAAGCGGCGTTCGTTCCGGCTTCGCTGTCTTCGAAAACGAGCATCTCGCTCGGTTCGACTCCCAGCCGGGCCGCCGCCTTGAGATAGATCTCGGGATTGGGTTTTCCCTTTTCGACATTCTCGGCAGTCAGTGCAAATTCGAACCGCTCGATCAGTCCGTCGAAACGGCCCATCAGATTATTGAGAAACAGAATCGGCGACGACGTGGCGACCACCTTCGGAAGACCTCGTTCTTCGAGTTGCGTGAACATTTCAAAGACACCCGGCATCGGCTCCAGATGTTTGTCGAGCATTCCCAGGTACCGAGAGCTGCATTCTTCCTGTACGGCCTCGACCGAATCTTCAACACCGAGCGACTCTTTCAGAATCTGCATCCCTTCCGGCGGTCGACGCCCCATCATGCGACGAATCAGGTCGTCAGGCATCTTGCGGTTCCGATCTTCAAACAACTGCGCGGCTGCGAGTGCAAACACATGCTCTGTGTTGAAGATCAAACCGTCGAGGTCAAACGCGACAGCCCGAATTGGTCGAGCAGGAAGAGTAGCGGACATTCCGGGCAATCTGTGTGAGTTTGAAACAGCGAGGTGTGGGGTGGGCACTGCCCACCGGAATTGTCACACGGTTCGCGAAGCTGGTGGGCGGTGACCACCCTGCGGTCAGTGTTTGAAGTGGCGGCGACCGGTGAAGATCATGGCCATGCCGTGTTCGTTGCAGGCGGCGATGACTTCTTCATCCTTGACGGAACCGCCTGGCTGAATTGCAGCGGTGATGCCGGCTTTGGCGGCTTCGTCGATGCCATCTCGGAAAGGGAAGAAAGCGTCCGAGGCGACGATGCCGCCCTTACTGCGTTCTCCCGATTTTCGAGCGGCGATTTCTGCAGAGTCCAGTCGGCTCATTTGCCCCGCTCCGACGCCGACGGCCATGCCGTCCTTCGCGTAGAGAATCGCGTTTGATTTGACGTGTCGGCAGACCTGCCAGCCAAATTTCAGATCGCGGAGTTCTGCGTCGGTCGGCTGGCGTTCGGTGACGACCTTCCAGTTTTCCTGCGGGTCGGCCTGGTCATCTCGATCCTGCACAAGCAGCCCGCCGGCGACTCGTCGGAACTCCTGAGTTGTCGCGGCAACCGAACACATGCCCGGCAGCTTGAGCAGGCGGACGTTGTTCTTCCATTTCGGCTTGGTGGTCAGAGCTTCAAACGCGTCGTCGGCAAAGCCGGGGCAGATGATCGCTTCGACAAAGCGGCCCGGTTCGCAAAGCAGTTCGGCGGTGGCCAGATCGAGTTCCCGGTTAAAACTGATGATCGAGCCGAAAGCGCTGACCGGGTCACCGGCGTAGGCATTCGTAAAGGCTTCGGCGAGCGTCGGCGCGATCGCGCATCCACACGGGTTGTTGTGCTTAAGGACTGCCGCTGCTGGTTCTTCAAAATCCTTCACGATGGCGATGGCCGCGTCGAGATCCAGCAGGTTGTTGTAGGAAAGCTCTTTGCCGTTGAGCTGCTCGGCAGCTGCCAGTGACGAATCGGCGAACGATGGTTCCACGTAGAAAGAAGCTCGCTGATGCGGATTTTCGCCGTAGCGAAGTGACGATCGTTTTTCGAACGTCAGGGCGAGCGTCTTCGGGAAGTCATTCAGGTCTTCTGCTGATTCAGACTCGTCACTCTCGGCGGCTTCGCTGGCGACGAGTTTGTGCATGTAATTGGCGATGGCCCGGTCGTAACGAGCGGTCATCTCGAACGCGGCCGCTGTCAGTTCGCGGCGGAAGCTATCGCTGAGCTTTCCGTCGCCCTTCAACGATTCCAGAACCCGCTCGTACTGACACGGCGACGTGACAACACCGACGTAGGCGTGATTTTTCGCCGCCGAACGGACCATGCTGGGGCCGCCAATATCGATGTTCTCGATGGCGTCCGCGACGCTGACGCCTGGCTTCGCGATCGTCTGCTCAAACGGGTAGAGATTCACAACGACCAGCTCGAACGGAATGATACCGTGTTCGGCGATAGCTGCTGCGTCGTCTGCCAGATCAGGCCGCCCGAGAATCGCTCCGTGAACCTTCGGATGCAGCGTCTTGACGCGACCGTCCATGATCTCGGGGAAGTTCGTGTAACTCGAAATGTCCTGGACGGGAATCCCCGCAGCTTCGATCGCTTTGCGGGTTCCGCCAGTGGAAATAATCTCGAATCCCAGATCGACGAGGCCCTTCACGAAGGTATCGATGCCGGTTTTATCGCTGACGCTGACGAGTGCTCGCCTCGGAAATTGTTCGCTCATGACAACCTGAAAGTGTTCGGGGATTCCTGAAAAACCGCCAGAACGGCGGGTTCTGCGAGTTCTCGCAGATCGACTCGCCATTTTCCAGCAGGCTCGATTGAAGTCTGTCTCAGCGGCGGCATTCGTACTGGTCGTACCGGCTGGTTAAACTTTCGGGCTGTGCTGTTCGGAATTCTTCAACCACGAAAAAGACGAAATACACGAAATCATCTCTGAAAGAATTCTCTTTCGAGTATTTGGTGTCTTTCGTGGTTCATAATTTCTGAGCTGTTCGAGGCGTGTTGAATGCGTCTCTAAATGCGATCAACCAGGTAACGACTATGAAGAAGCTCACCGCTCTGATTCTATTCGCAGTCTTTTCCTTTGGTAGTTCGATCGTCGTCGCAGCCGCGCCAAAGCCCAACGTCCTGCTGATCATGGCGGACGATCTGGGGTTCTCGGATCTGGGCTGCTACGGCGGCGAGATCGCGACGCCGAATCTCGATTCCATCGCTCAGAACGGGCTGCGGTACGCTCGGTTTTACAATACGGCGAGGTGCTGGCCGACTCGCGGAGCATTACTGACCGGCTACTACGCTCAGCAGATTCGTCGCGACACGCTGCCAGGAATCCCGTCGGGCGGCGGTAATCGAGGCGTTCGTCCGGACTGGGCCGTACTGGCTCCGAAACTTTTGAAACCCGCCGGCTACCGGTCTTACCACACCGGCAAGTGGCACATCGACGGAATGCCGATTGAAAACGGTTTTGATCACTCTTACCTGCTGAGAGATCAGGGGCGATTCTTTAATCCCAACCGACATTGGAAAGATGATGTCGCGCTGCCGCCAGTCAAAAGAGACACCGACTTCTACGCGACGACGGCGCTGGCCGATCACGCAGTCGAAGTTCTGACCGAGCACGCCGAGCAGCACGCGGACTCGCCGTTCTTCCATTATCTGGCCTTTGCCGCGCCGCACTTTCCGTTGCACGCGTTGCCGGAAGACATCGCCGTTTACAAGGACACCTATACCGAAGGCTGGGATTCGATCCGGCAGAAACGCTGGCAGAAGATGCACAAACTCGGGCTGCTCGAAGCGGCGGATGTCAAAGAGCTGTCGCGTGTCGAACGCGACCTAGGTCCGCCGTACCACTTTCCCGACGCGTTCAGGATTCTCGGCAACGGCGAGGTTAACAAGCCGCTTCCGTGGAATAGTCTCACTGATGAGCAGAAGCAGTTTCAGGCGACAAAGATGGCCATCCACGCGGCAATGATTCATCGCATGGATATTGAAATCGGTCGAGTCTTCGAACAGATCCGCAAGATGGGTCAGTGGCAAAATACGCTGGTCATCTTTCTTTCTGACAACGGAGCCAGTGCGGAAATTATGGTCCGCGACGACGGACACGACCCGGCGCTGTCGCCTGGTTCTGCCGGGACATACCTGTGCCTCGGGCCGGGCTGGTCGACCACCTGCAACACGCCATTCCGTCGTCACAAGACGTGGACTCACGAAGGTGGTATCTCGACGCCGTTTCTCATGTCATGGCCAAAGGGAATTGCCGCTCGCGGTGAATTCCGTCGCAACATCGGTCACGTCATTGATGTCGTGCCGACGGTGCTTGAACTCGCCGGTGCGAAAACACTGGAAGAAGCACCGCCTGCGCCGGGTAAGAGTCTCGTTCCGACGTTTACCGAGGATCTGTCCGTCAAACATGATTCGTTGTGGTGGTTTCACGACGGCCACAAAGCCATTCGCATCGGCGACTGGAAAGCCGTTGCTCCGAATGGTGAACCGTGGGAACTTTACAACATCATCAACGATCGCGACGAATCGAACGACCTGTCGCTTCCGAAAGACGAACGTCTCAACGAACTTGTTGCAGAATGGGATCGACAGCTGGCCGAGTTCACCGAACTTGCATCACGGGATCTGCCACCAAATGTTCGGAAAAAAGTCGACGTTTCCAACAATCGCTCGCCAGCCATGAACGCCGCTCAGGCTGCCGCAGCACCGAAGCGGCACCAGGTGTTGCTCAACGGGGAAACCTTTCTGCTGAACGGTCGGCACACGTTTCTCATGGTGCCGGAGAAGCCGTTCGACGGTGCAGGCGGCAAACCCTGGATCTTCTACGGACCGACGCTCGCGGGAGTGCCCGACAAAGCTGAAAGCTGGATGCACCAGCAGTTTCTCGACGCTGGAATCGCCATCGCAGGCATCGACGTCGGAGAAGCGTACGGCAGCCCTCACGCGTTTCGTCACTTCGAGGTTCTGTATCAGCACATGGTGAAACAGGGTTATTCGAAACGCCCGACGCTGCTCGGTCGAAGCCGAGGCGGCTTGTGGGTGAGCAGCTGGGCGATCGAACATCCGGACCGGGTGGCCGGCATCGGCGGGATCTACCCGGTTTACGATTTCACGACTTACCCCGGGGCAAACCGAGCCGCAGCGGCGTACGGAGTCAGTCCCGAAGAACTGCTTGCTCAGCAGGACCAGCTGAATCCGATCAAGCGAGCAGCCACGCTGGCCAAAGCGAAGATTCCGGTCTTTATCATTCATGGAACCGACGACAAAGTCGTGCCGATCGAAGCGAATTCTGAGGCACTCGAAAAGGCGTATGCAGCAAACGATGCCGCCGACCTGATTCACGTCATCAAAGCCAATGGCCAGGGACACAGCTTCTGGGATGGATTTTTTACGTGTCAGGAACTGGTTGATTTTCTGATCGAGAAGTCGAAACAAGGATCGTATTAGCGAGCGTCAGAGTGCACAGCGTCTTCGGAATTCCGGAACTCAGCCACGATCATTTATGAGCCACGGATGGGCAAGGATTTTTAAGGATGACAAGGGATGCCGCATTAGAGCATTCGACTTTCATCTGTGTAATCCGTGGTTCTTGATGCTGTTACTTTGCGGCAGTCTTGCAGGTTCTGCGTTTTTTCCTTTGCGTCAAAGTGTCAGCATGATCAAGAACATGATTTCAAAAATCCTGCCACTGCTCGTGCTGTCTGCTGTGTTGAATGTTTCAGCTGTCGCGCATGCGGATGAGCCATCCGATGGCGAAAAGCTGTTCGCGTTGAAGGTGAAGTCTCTCTTCGCCAAAAAGTGCATTGCCTGCCACGGCGACGCCCCTGACGAAATCGCTGGCGGATTCGACATGCGCTCGCGCGAGGCCATGCTCAAAGGCGGCGAGAGCTTTTCAGAAAAAACGCTCGTTCCCGGCAAAGGTGAATCGAGTTTTCTTTACATCGCCACGACGCGCTCCGAAGAGGGTTACGAAATGCCTCCGAAAGAGGCCGAACGGCTCACTCAGGAACAGCAGTGGTGGATCCGCGACTGGATCACGGCGGGCGCTCCCTGGCCAGACGAAACCAGGGTCGCGGAAATTCAGAACAAATACGCAGAAGGAGTCATCGTCGAGACGTCGGGCGGGCTGAGCGACGACTGGACCAATCGCCGTTACAAACCGGAGCATCTCTGGGCTTACCAACCGCTCAACGTCGAAGAAGTTCCGAAGGATGCACACCCCGTCGACTGGTTCATCGACCGCAAGTTGAAAGAAACTGGCCTGAAACCGGCGCCGGTCGCTCAGCCGCGAGAACTGGCAAGAAGACTCAGTTTCGGAATCACCGGACTGCCGCCGCTGCCGATCGACGCTGCGCGCTTCGAAGCAACCGCCAGGCAGGATGTCAACGCGGCGGTGCTGGATTACTCCCGCAGGCTGATGACAACGCCTCACTATGGTGAGCATTTCGGAAGACACTGGCTCGACGTCGCGAGGTATGCGGACTCGGCTGGCTTTGCCAATGACTATTCACGGCCCAACGCCTGGCGATATCGCGACTACGTCATCCGATCGTTCAACACCGACAAGCCATACGACGAGTTTGTCCGCGAACAGATCGCAGGCGACGAGATGTTGAAGGATGAAGGCAAAGGGCAGAAGGATGAAGTCGCTCCGATGGACAATACCCATCCATCGGAATTGCTTGTCGCGACTGGTTTCCTGCGAATGGGGCCGTGGGAGCAGACGGCGATGAGCGTATTTCGGATCACTCGTCAGCAATGGCTCGATGACGTCACTGATTCCGTCGGGCAGACATTCCTGGGCCATGCTCTGCAATGTGCAAAGTGTCACGACCATAAGTTCGACCCCATCCCGACGCGCGACTACTACAGCATGATGGCGGTTTTCTCGACGACTCAATTTGTTGAGCGGGACGCTCCGTTCACGGCAGACGAAAACCTGACTGGTTTCAAGTCGGCGACTGAGTGGACCCAGGCCAAGATCGCGGCGTATTCAAAGGAGAGAAAAGAACTCAACGCACGAGTTGAACAGAATCGGAAAAAGGAAAGGGGAAACGCAAAAGTCGGCGACAACGGACTCGACCCCGGCGACGAAGCGTCGCTCGCTCGCATGGGCAAGAACATTTCCCGGCACAACTGGGAGTACGACAAGACCAGGCCCATTGCCTTCAGCGTTTACACTGGCCATACGATTCAGCGAGGAAACGTCGGCTCCCGAATCGCGATGCCCGACAATCCGTGGGGCAAAAAAGGATATCTCGAAGAAGATACTATCCTGACCGGCGGAGATGCTTACTCGCGCGGTGACGCCGTCAAACCAGGGTCGATCAGCGCTGCCGAAAAACTTGGCGGCATGGCCGTCGCAGCGTTTCCTGATGGGCAGAGCAATCGACGTCTCGCACTGGCCGAATGGATTGTCGACAAAAGAAATCCGTTAACCGCACGAGTTATCGTAAACCGAGTCTGGGCCTGGCACTTCGGCAAAGGACTCGCCGGCAACCCAAACAACTTCGGCGCAACCGGTAAGCTGCCCACTCATCCGGCGCTGCTCGATTACCTCGCGAACTGGTTCATGGACCACGACTGGTCGGTCAAAAGGCTGAACGAGCTGATTCTGACTTCGGCCACTTATCGAAGAAGCTCGCGGCATCCGGATCTTCAAATGCTGGGTGAAAAGGATCCGGCCCGAGACCTCTACTCCACCTTTCTCCCGCGTCGATTAACCGCCGAAGAGTTGCGAGATTCGATGCTGGCTGTCAGCGGCGAACTGAACCGTCAGGTCGGAGGAATTCCGTGCCGACCGGACATCAACCTCGAAGTCGCCATGCAGCCGCGTCAGATCATGGGCGGCACGGCTTCGGTTTATGAACCCGATCCGCTGCCGGAACAGCGTAACCGACGCAGCATCTACGCCGAAAAGATTCGCGGGCTTCGCGATCCGTTTCTGGAAGCCTTTAACCAGCCCGGTCCGGACAAGTCGTGCGAGCTTCGTGAAACGTCGACCGTAGCGCCGCAGGCGCTGACCCTGTTCAACGCGGACGAAGTACAGGATCGATCGCTGGCGATGGCCGCTCGTTTAACGAAAGAATTAAGCGACGATACCGCGATCGTGAAACGGGCCTTTGAACTGGCTCTGGGACGTGCACCAGCCAGCGATGAACTGAAATCCTGCCTCGCGCACTGGACGCAGGCCACGCAGGAAGAAACCAGCAAGCACTACGAACTGAAGAAGATTTCCAGCCACGTCAAACGCACCGTCATGGCCGAAAAAACGGGCGAACCATACGACTTCATCGAGTTCATGCCTGCTTATGAAAACTACGTTCCCGATCTCCAGCCCGCGCAAACGGATGCTCGTACTCGAGGCTTCGCAGCCGTCTGCCTGGTGATCTTCAATCTGAACGAATTTTCCTACATCGATTGATCATGAATACTCACCTCACACACACAGTAATGCCGAGTCGACGAGACTTTCTGTACGGTCTGGGAGCCGGTCTTGGCACCGTGGCTTTTTCGTCGATGCTGGCGGCGGATGAGCAGTCTTCGGTTGGCAAGTCTCAACCGCTGGCCAAAGCGAAGCGTTGTATCTTCCTCTTCATGGAGGGAGGACCATCTCACCTGGACACGTTCGATCCAAAAATTGAACTGACGAAACGGCATCTTCAGGAGTTCTCGCGGTCCGGCGAGCAGGAAAGCGCGATGTCCTCCGGCAAGCGATACTTCGTCAAGAGCCCCTTCAACTTTATCAAGGCGGGAGAAAGCGGGGCGGACATCTGCACCGAGTGGACGTATCTCAAAGACCAGGTCGACGACCTCTGTTTTTATCGAGGAGCGAAGGTCGAATCGGTCAACCATCCCACCGCGTGCTACCACATCAACACGGGAAATCAGTTTGGCGGCGACCCGGGAATCGGTGCCTGGGTTAACTACGGGCTGGGCACGGACAATCAGAACCTGCCGGGGTTCGTCGTGCTGCCCCGCGAGAGCTATCCGCAGGGCGGAGCTGCCAACTGGTCGAACGGTTTTCTGCCGGCGGAGTTTCAGGGCACGCCGCTTCGTCCAGCAGGCAGCCCGATCCTGGATCTGAATCCACCACCCGGAGTGACTCCCGAACGCCAGCGCAGCAATCTCGATCTACTCGCCACGTTGAACGGTAAACATCTCGAACAGCGTCCCGGCCGCAGCGATCTGGAAGCGAGGATGAGTTCTTACGAACTCGCCTACCGCATGCAGACCGAAGTACCCGGCGTCCTGGATATCGACGGCGAGACGAAAGAAACGCTCGATTTGTACGGCATCGGCGATTCAAAGACCGACGCGTTTGGGCGTAAGTGTCTGCTCGCTCGGCGGCTTGTCGAAAAGGGCGTCCGCTTTGTCCAGGCTTACGCCGGCAACTGGGACAGCCACGATTATATTGAGCGAGCGCACGGTTCGCTGATCCGCTCCGTCGATCGACCCATCGCCGCGCTACTGCGAGATCTCAAAGAGCGAGGTCTGCTCGACGATACGCTGGTTGTTTTCTGCGGCGAGTTCGGTCGCACACCGGACAACGGTTTGCGCGGCGGCGGGAAATCGTACGGGCGAGACCACAACGCCAAGGCGATGACCATGTGGTTTGCCGGTGGCGGCACGAACGCCGGTCACACCATCGGTGCAACCGACGATGTCGGAGCCGAAGCCGTTGAATGCGTGCATCACATCCGCGATGTCCACGTCACGCTGCTGCATCTGCTCGGCCTGGACGACAACCGCCTGACGTACTACCACGCCGGCCGATTCAAACAGCTCAGCCAGTTCGGCGGCAAAGTGATCAACGAATTGATTGCCTGACGCCTCCCCGACTGAGAACAACTCAGCCCTGACGCGCACATCATAATGAGAACGGTTGTTACGACAGTCCGTAAAGCGTTCCAAAGCGATTATTGAGATGCTTCATCAATGGCTCGTGAGACAACGGTTTGCCGGTGACGTGTTCGACCAGTTCGCCGGCTGAGTATTTCTTGCCGGGATGGTGAATCTTTTCGTTGAGCCACTTCTTGAGCGGCTGAAATTCTCCTCGCGCGAACTGGTCGTGCAGGCCGCCGAGTTCTTCATCAGCCGTGTCGAAGAACTGCGCCGCGTACATGTTGCCCAGTGCGTAGGTTGGGAAATAACCCAGCAGGCCGGCGCTCCAGTGAATGTCCTGCAGGCAACCGTGTGAATCGTCTTTCGGAGTAATGCCGAAGTAACGAGCGAACGTTTCGTTCCAGACGCCGGGCAGCTCAGCCGGTTTCAGATCACCGGAAAGCATCGCCTGCTCCAGTTCGAAACGCAGCATGATGTGCAGGTTGTAGGTGACCTCGTCCGCTTCGACTCGGATGAACGATGGTCGAACGTCGTTGACGGCCCAGTGGAATTCATCCTGTGTGACGTTCGAAAGTGCTGCGGAAAACGCGGTTTGTGCTTTCGGGAAGAAGTGCTGCCAGAACGCCGGACTGCGTCCAACGAGGTTCTCCCACATGCGGGATTGCGATTCGTGGATTCCCAGCGAAACGGTTTCTCCCATTGCCGTACCGAACGCGTCCTTGTCCAGCCCCTGCTCGTAAATGCCGTGGCCGGCTTCGTGAAGCGTGCCGAAGAAGGCTCCCGAAAAGTGATGCTCGTCGTACCGCGTCGTCAGGCGACAGTCGCCAGGTCCAAAACCGCTGCAGAACGGGTGGGTGGCGATGTCCAGTCGCCCGGAGTCAAAACAGAAACCAATAGCCGTTGCGGCATCGATGCCGAACTGTCGTTGCGCGTCGACCGGGTATGACCTGGTAATAATCGTGGTGTCAGGTTGCCGTCCGGATTCTCGAATTGCCGCGACCAGCGGAACCAGTTCGTCACGCAGCGGGGCAAAGGCTGCCTGGATGCTCGCCGCGGTCGCGCCAGGTTCGTACTCATCGAGCAAGGCGTCATACGGCTGGCCGTCACCATAGCCGAGTGCTTCTGCCTCTTCGCGTTTCAGGCCAAGCGTCCTGATGAGCCACGGTTCGAACGCCGAGTAATCTGATTTTTTGCGGGCTTCAACCCATGCCTGCTGAGCGAGCGTGGTAACTCGCGAAAGATCTTCGACCAGTTTCTGAGGCAGCTTCGTTGATCGGTCGAAGTATCGGCGCGCATGTTTCACGTTGATCTGAGCGTCAGAACCTTCGCCACCCAGATCAGTCGCGACTTCCAGTTCAGACAACAGCTCACCGATACGCGGATGAATCGCCAGTTCGTGAGTCATACCGGCCAGTAAGGCCAGTTGTTCCGCTCGATGTTCGCCGCCGGCAAGTGGCAGATTGACCTGCTCGTCCCAGCCCAGAACCGCCGAGCACGACCCCAGCAGTGCCGTTTTCTTCAGACGTCCGATGAGTTCTGAGTAGAGTTCCTGAGTCGCTGCCATGGTCGATCCTTCGGTGATGAAATATTAGTTCGCAGGTTTCCAGCCGGGCATGATTGCGAACCGAAGTGACTCTGACGAGTGAGCAAACTCTCGATTCGTTTTGCCGGCGCGGGAATGACAAAATACTCAGACCGTGCTCGAACTCGCGGTTCCGGCCCTCTTCCGCCAGGATACCAGCTCTGTGTTGATTCTCCATCTCACTCCGTGAACTCAGCTCGACGGAACGACATTCATGGCGAAATATCTGACGGCTCCTGATCCCAACGAAACCGGCTGGCCGAAAGGCGTCAAATACATCATCGGGAACGAGGGCTGCGAACGGTTCAGCTTCTACGGAATGAAGTCAATTCTGCAGGTCCATCTGACGACGCTTTTCGTCGCTGCTGGCATGTACAGGGAAATTGGCTCCGAGAACGCTCAGGAAATGGTCCATCTGTTTGTCGCGGGCGTGTACGCGTTTCCGATGATCGGAGCGATCATCGCTGACCGGCTACTTGGCAAATATCACACGATTATCTGGCTGTCGCTGGTCTACTGTCTGGGCCACTTCGTCCTGGCTATTGCCGAGAATTCCATCGGCGGCATGTGGCTCGGTCTGGGATTGATTGCGATCGGGTCTGGCGGAATTAAGCCGTGTGTTTCGGCTCACGTCGGAGACCAGTTTGGCAAGGGCAACTGGAAACTCGTCGACAAAGTCTTCCAGGCGTTTTACTTCATTATCAATTTCGGATCGTTCTTCTCGACACTGATGATTCCGTGGGTCAAAGAAGAGATTGGCACCAGCGTTGCGTTCGGTATTCCTGGCGTCCTGATGTTTCTCGCAACGATCATGTTCTGGATGGGTCGAAAGGTGTTTGTGCATGTGCCGCCGCACCCCGGCGGGCGAACCGGCCTGCTTGACGCGTTCGGAGCGACGCTGCTTTTCATGGGATTTATCGGGTTACCGCTGTTCGCCTGGGGAGTTCTGTCGTTTTCGGCAAACGTCTTCCTGACTGTCAGCAGCATTCTGATCGGGCTTTGGGTGTTCGAAGAGCGGCAGGCGATCAAGCAGGACGATGGCTTCCTCGCCGTGATGTTCTGCGCGGTCGAATCGTTGTTGAAAGGCGGCGGCCTGAAATCACGACAATCTCTGGACGCGAGCGTCCCAGCCGACTCGATGAAGCGTCACTGGTTCTTCGGTCCGGCGGCAATCAGGTTCGGAGAAGAAGCTGCCGAGGGGCCAAAGGCTGTCCTGAAGATTATCAGCGTATTCTTTCTGATCAGCGTTTTCTGGGCATTGTTCGATCAGCACGCGTCGAGTTGGGTTCGACAGGCTGAGTTGATGGATCTGAACCTTTACGCTCCGTGGACAGACTCTGTCCTCATGTCGTTTTATCCGAGCCAGATTTCCGCACTGAACCCGCTGATGGTCATGGCGTTGATTCCGTTCAATATGTTCTTCCTTTACCCGTTCATCACGAAGCGTGGCTGGGAGATGACTCCGCTTCGCAAGATGACAATCGGGATGGCAACAGCCAGCGTTGCTTTCGTGGTGGTGGCACTGATTCAGGCGAGAATCGAAGCTGCCGAAACGGCAAACTCTGTTTCTGTGCTCTGGCAGTTTTTCCCTTATCTCATAATGACCCAGGCGGAAGTCATGGTGTCGATTACGGGTTTGGAGTTTGCCTACACGCAGGCACCAACTCGGATGAAGTCAACAATCATGGGCTTCTGGCTGCTGAGCGTTTCACTGGGCAACAAGTTAACCGCAGTTGTGACCAAGCTGCCGGACATGGATCTGCTGACTTCATTCTGGGCTTTCGCCGGATTGATGGCCGCTGCCGCGTTGCTGTTTGCGTTGAGGTCGGCGTTCTACAAGTACCGGTATTACACGCAGTAAGCAGTTCTGGAGACTGGGTTTGGCCAGGAGTCATCGGAGGAAGCAGAGACACAGTTTGAAGCCTGACTCTGTTCTTACTGCTTTTCCCTGCTCAAGCAGTAGGAACTGTCATATCAGTCTGTATTTCGTAGGGTGGGCACTGCCCACCTGCTTCAATCCAGTGGTGGGCGATGCCCACTCTGCAGTTCCAGTGAATGTGGTGCGGAGTGGTCGATGACGATCGACGTTTATGAGTCGACCAGTTTCGAATCGTTGTGGCACGAGTTCGAACGCTCGATCGCTTCGCCGATGTCGTCGCCGCTGGCTGTTGAGACGATCGTTGTTCCGGCGCGAGGCTGGGAGAGCTGGTTCAGTCGGCGACTGGCCAATCAGCGAGGATGCTGGGCACAGTTTCGGTTTCTACTGCCAGGACAGTGGATTTCGGAGACGCTCGAAAACAGCCTGGACGCGGATCAGGCTCCAAACCGCGAGCAGGATGCGCTGACATGGATCATCGCTCACCTGCTGCCTGGACTGCTTGACGACGACGCTTTCGGAGCGGTCCGCAGTTACCTGTTTCAACCGGAAGGAGGAACGGACCCTCAGCGATTGATCGATCTCAGCCGTTGCATCTCCGACTTGTTCGACCGGTATTTGCTGCACAGACCGGAGCTGATCGAGGCATGGAACCAGGGAGTCGACTGGCCCGGTTGCGGCGTCCCCACTCCCCCGGCAGCCGCCTGGCAACGTCGACTCTGGCAGGCAATTACTCAGGACAAGCGTCGGCGGTATCGGTCTGTCTCGGCGATGGCCGACGACCTGAAAACGTCCCTTCAGCCAGGCAGTAATCACATTCCCGAACGGCTGAGTGTCTGGCTGTCAGGTAGCGTCGTACCCGCGCATCTTCGTTTTCTGGAGGCGGTTGGCGAGCATTCAAACGTCGGACTCTATGTGCTGACTCCGGCGTGCGAATACTGGGGAGACATGTATGGCAAGCGTCAGTTGCTGCGGAAGCTGCGCGAACATTCTCAATCGTTACGCCAGTTCTGCACCGAGCACCACGTTGACCTGCTGCACCCGCTGCTGGCTTCAATGGGCGAACTTTCGCGACAGCAGCAGATGCTGATGGTCGATCTCGATTCAGCTCCGTGGCGGATTCGAGACGTGACCGTCGACACATCAGACGAAGACGACGCGTCTGCCGACGAAGAGGCGACACTGCTTTACGAACTGCAAACCGACATTCATCTTGCGACAGAACCGGAGCGGCGAGAATTACCTCGTGACAACAGCGTGCGGATTCACAGTTGTCACAGCGCCATTCGCGAGGTGGAAGTTCTGCACGACCGGATTCGCGAGGCTCTTGAAGAGGATCCTGAACTGGCTCCCGAAGACATCGCGGTGTTCTGTCCGGACCTCGATAATTACGCGCCGCTGATTCAGGCGGTTTTCGGTCTGACTCGACCGGGAACCGGCGGGCACATTCCGTTTCAGGTGGCTGGTCGATCCGCTCGCCGAACACGACCGATGATTGATGCCTGGCTCAAGGTGCTGGCCGTTTTCGAAAGCCGAGTCTCAGCGACGGACGTTCTCGACCTGCTCAACACAGAAGTTATTCGCAATCGCGTCGGACTCGACCTGCCCGAAGTCGAAAAGATCGCAGAATGGCTCGATGATGCCGGTGTCCGCTGGGGGCTGGACGCTGAGCATCGGCAATCCGAGGATCTGCCGGGCACGGATTTGAACACCTGGGAATTCGGACTGGACCGACTGACGCTTGGATACGCGATGCCCCCGGCGAGTTCTCAGATCGTTGGTCAAGTGGCGACGCTCGATCGGGTCGAGGGGCTCTCCGGAGCGACGCTGGGACGGTTGTGGAGTCTGATTTCGCGGCTTCGACTTTGGCGAGACCGTATCGGTCAGGACAGGCCAATTGCCGACTGGCGCGAACCGCTCGGCAGAATCGCACGCGATTTTCTGGAGACGGAACTCGACGAAACGGGCTATCAGATCGTGCTGGATGCGATCGATAAAGTTACCACGCTGGCCGAAGCCGGAGACTTCGACACGCCGGTTTCATTCGCCGTCGCGGTTCGAGAAGTAACCCGGCAACTGGATTCCGCATCCGCCGCTTCGTTCCGGCATGGCGGAGTCGTGTTCTGCGATCCGGGTGCCATGCGGAGCCTTCCATACAAAGTCATCTGTTTGCTGGGCATGAATGATGGTTTGTTTCCTCGCGGTGATCGATCCGTCGGTTTTGACCTGATGAGGTTTCAGAGCGTCCTCGGCGACAACCGACCGCGCGACGAAGATCGTCATCTGTTTCTGGAAGCGATTCTTGCGGCGAGCGACCGCCTGATCATCACGTGTCAGGGCCAGGACGTGCGGGATCAGCGACCGAGGCCACCCTCAGTACCGGTTCAGGAACTGCTCGACGTTCTTGAGCAAACCGACAACGAAGAACGAATTCGCGACACTCTTTTCATCCGACATCCACTCCAGGCTTTTTCTCCGCAGTACTTCAACGAGGTTGGGAATGTTCCTGCGAGTTTCGACGCGGCGGCGCTGCAGGCCGCTCGGCGTCTGCAGGAACAGTCGGAACAGGCAGCCGTCTTTGCTGAAGCTCCGCTGACCACGATCGTGAGATCGAATGGCGGGTTACGGGAAGCGATCGACGAACCAGAAAGTGTGACCATCGGCGAGTTGCGAACGCTCCTGGAAAAACCGTGGCGACTGTTCCTACGGCGAGTTGGTGTCGGCGATATTTCAGTCGCCGAAGACGGTCAGGATCGAGAACCGCTTGTTCTGAACCGGCTCGAGAACTGGCAGGTCGGCGACGTCTGGCTCCGGCAGACACAGGCTGGCGTTTCGGAAGAAGTGATCGCTCAGCAATTAATCAGAACGGGAAACATCCCGGCAGGCAGCGCTGGTGAGTCTGTCGTACGATCACTCAGGCAGGACGCCGCCCGAATCATCTCGGCAATGCAGAAGGCAAAGCTGGTGACAAACGCCGGAGCACTGCCGGTCAATCTGCCCATCGCCGACATTGTTTTGACGGGTGAAGTCGGCGACTGGACCGGCGAGGCCATTCATCGCGGCATGTTCTCAAAAATGAAACCCAAATACGCAGCAAGACTGTGGATTGACCATCTGGTGGCGACGGCCAGCCACAAGCAGAGGCTTGAACCCGCCATACTCGTCGACCGCGAAGGGAAGTATTTGACGCTCGGTGAAATCCAGCCGGACCAGGCGATTGCTCATCTGGAGACACTGGTCGACATCTGGCGGACGGCCCGTTGTTTTCCGCTGCCGTTTTTCATCGACGAGAAAGTCGTGAGGCCAGTCTATGAGCGGAAAGTCGACTTCAACGATCCGCAATCGACGAAGATGTACCTCGCGGCTGCTCGCAATGCTTTCGTTCAGGGAACGCGCAACTGGAACAGTTCAGGAAACGACCAGCCCGCGCCGGCAGATGAACCTGACGCGCGCGCAGCCTTCGCCGGTCGGCAACCGTTTGAAATGCAATGCAACGTTGTGCCAGCGTTTGCCGAGCAAGGCGAGCGAAACCTCTTTGCCTGGCTGGCCGAAACGATTTGCGTACCGCTCACCGAGCACCTTGAAAACTTTCCCGGCTGGAAGCGTCAACAGTAGGGCGGGTACGACCACCAGATAACAACGCGGTGGTGGGCGGTGCCTACCTTACTGCAAACCCGGCAGCAGGTAGTTGTACGTCACGATGAAGTGACAGGCACAGCCGGCGGTCACTAGAAGATGCCAGACGCAGTGGAAGTACGGCACTTTGGTGTCGTTACACAGGAAGTAAGTGCCGCTGAGCAGACAGGCGGCTCCGGCGGCGATCCAGGCGATTCCGGCAGGAGGGAACCACGCCATCATCACAGGTGTAGCAAGAATCGGCATGCAGCCAATTAGAACGTAAAACCAGACGGGCACCATTTGAACGCCGGTCACAAACAGCTTCAGAAAGACTCCGGTGAAGGACAGAATCCACATCGCTATCGGAATCAGAAACCAGTAGCCCTTGTTGCAGACGGTCAGGCCGACGGGTGTGAACGCTCCCGAAATCAGCAGGAAAATCGAGACCTGATCGAGCGTGCGGAAGCTGTGTTTCCACTTGCCGCTGAGAAAGCTGTGCGACAGCGTCGAGGTCAGATACACCGCCGTAAGTGTAATGGCGTAAACGATGCAGGAAGCCGTGACGACAGGATCACCCATCGCAACTGCCTCACGAATCAGAAATGCCGACCCGGCGACTGAAAGAGCAGTGGCGAGCGCGTGCGTGACCTGGTTCGCCCGTTCCTCATTAACGAGGCGAGCCTTGCGCGTATTGAGAGGAGCGTGAGACCAAAGCAGGCCACTCATAAAACGACGTCCTTGTCGATGCCGAACACACGTACTCAAACGTCGCGGCGTTAGTGCGTAATACCGTGTTGAAAGTCTGGAACCGGGAACGCGATCCGGCGCCGGTTTACCTCGGCATCACATCGTTTCGCTCGTCTCCGCATCCGAAGTCGATCTCAGTCGTTCTTCAGACAAAGAGACAGATAACAGATCCGGCGAAATGCCGGAACACGTGATTCGATCAGCGAGACTTGCTGATGAACGATCAGGCCGCTTTGCGGAGCTGATCCAGAGCGTCCAGTGTCGCTCGGGCTTCTTCAAAACTGCCCAGTCTTTCGACAAACGACATCAGGGTTTCGAGATCCTGGTCGTCGTACTGTTCAAGCAGTTCGGCAAGTCTTTCTTCGTCCATGACAGCACATCCTTCGCAATTGGCACCGGGCGGAAACAGAGCGCTCGGCTGTTCCAGGCAGCGCTCGAAACTCTCATCGGCACCAAAGCGGCTGCCTCTTAACGTATTGACGCTTGTAGCGGTCAGGTCAGTAATCTGCGTTCTTAACGACCCGCAGAGTCAACCACGAATCCCGGGAACGTCCGATTTCAAACCCTGGCGTCGGTGCCGAAGTGCTGGCGGAGCTTCTGAATCGCCTTGTACTTTTCGTCGCTGATGCGTGCGGGGCTGAGTTTCAGCGACTCGGCGATGGCTGAAATTGATTCCCCGTCAGACCAGCGAGCCACGATTTCCCGCTGAGTCGGGCTGAGTCGCGAATTCTCAGCGTTTAATACATTTTTGACCTGAGCTAACGACTCCATTTTCGCTGGCCACGGATCGCGGTCTTCTGACTGACTTTCTGCAAACTCCAATGACGAATACCGCTTTTCACGTCGAGATCGTTGTGAAGTTGCCCAGATCGCTCGGTTCAGCTCGCGACGTTCAGGAGATTCGGCATCCTCGATCGCTATCAGTAATTTGTCTCGATCGACTCGTTCCAGCAGCCGGGCGAAGACCTGCTGCGTGCAGTCAGACCATTCCTGGTGACCGATTCCAGCGTTCTGCCAGCTTTTCGAACAGTATGCACGAATTTTTTTCAGAATGGTTGATTCCGAAATCTGGCTGACAGCAGCCGTTGCGGCGGCAGCCATTCCAGTCGCGGCCTGAGTGGACGATGGTTCGGCTGCCGAAGTGGCAACGACGAGAGCACAGGCTGCCAGAGAAAGCCGAATGGCAGACCTCGTATCGACGGTGTCTTTAGCAGTTTTTCCGGAGTCGGCGGGTGTCGCCATGTGCGTTGCCCTTTGTCGAAAAACCAAGTTCACGTCTGGAGTTACAACGATTCGTACCAGACTTTCGTCCTGCTGGAAAGATCTCCCCGCATCACGATGGACGGCTCAACGCACGAATCTCGTTGAGGCATCAGGAAAAATCGTGCCGATCGACCAGGAACGAGAAGGTAGCTGTGTGCGGGCGCGCTTTTAGTCGCCGCCGACTCACGCTGGCTCGACACCATTCTGATCATCATCGTCATCCGCCGCCCAGGACCATCGGATTTTGTCAGGAAGAACGGGTGGTTTGACGTCGTCACTGCTGTCCCAGCGGGCCGCCCAGACGCCCCACGGGAGCGGCGTCTGGCCAAACAGCAGACTTTCGGTTGTCAGTGTCGGCAGCAGAAAGTTTCGTGCGACAGCACGAGGGTACGGTCGAATGACCTGGTGATGCCAGAGGTTGTAAACGGCTTCTTCGGCGTATTCGCCATCAGGCCAGACAACCAGGCCTTCTTCCATGACGTCGTACGGGATTCGGCGGGGAGCGAAGCTCGCGGCGATCTGCTCGCGAACCATGTCGACGCCAGCAAGTTTGTAAAAACCGATCAAAGCAGCCAGCAGAATGTCACGCTGTGCTTCATCCAGCTTCCTGACCCAGCCTGTTTGAAGAGTGTTTGCAACGAGCCACCCGGATTGCTCTTCGAACACCATCATCAGCGTCTCATTCGACAGACTCGGACAAGCCAGTTCGATGCGAATGTTGTTTGAAGCGAGCCGGATTCTGGCAACCGAAATTCCGTCGACGTTCCAGCCGGGCGCTTCTTTCAGGAGTTGCAGAAATTCTCGAACGACAAAATGTTCGACTGCAACGTGGACGTGGTGAAGGTGGTCGAGGTACTTGCTACGCGCGAGACTGTGTTCCTCAGGTGAACGTCGGCGATCGATCCGGCGAAGTCGAAGAAACAGTTTGGGCAGCGTCCCCGAGTGGAAGCCGGGCTTCATCAGACGGATAAAAGTTTCACCGTGGCTGCCGACCAGAACCGGCTTCAGATTCTGTCCCCGGTTGGCCTTGTAGAGCTGCCAGTTCGATTTGAGTTCCCAGGCCATGAAACCGAAGACGCCCGGGATCAGAAACACCGTATTGATCGCAACCGTGTCTGAATACTCACCAAACAGCGGCTGTAATAATCGACTGAGTAGCCCACCCGGCAGCCCCAGTGGCAGGATGATCTTGTGCGAAACCGTGACCACCGGAAAGTGCTTGATCGGGTTGATCTGAGGCTCGATCAGCAGGTTGACGCAAAACCGTGCGAGGAACGTGAAGGCAGCCCAGAAAACCCCCAGCAACGCCTTTGTGCCAAGTGACAGCTTGGTTTCGCCACTCTTGAATCGCAGCCACTCGTCGACGGCATAAAGGATTCGATCGAAGCCTTCGAGCAAACGTTTGAAGAAGTCCATCACCAGATCGAACAGCGCGACCAGAATGTGAACGCGAATGCGAGTCCAGGTCGAATGCAGCCACTCCGCGCTTAACTCTTCGACATCGCGACCGACTCGCGAATTCAGGATCACGCTCATCGCACACAGGACAATCCCCCAGTTGGTCCAGGGTTGCTCGGGGATGTCATTGTAGAGCCTGGGCAGTGCCCAGCAGACAAGAGCCGTCGGAATCGATGGCCAGATCAGAAACTTCCGAATGAAGTAAATGGCCGAACTTTTGAGCATCCGGCGCACGACGGACAGCCGCAGAAATCGAGCTGGCCACTCGTAAAACGCTCGTCGCAGGCCGCTGAAAATATAGGCGCAGGTTCTCTTCAGAAACTGTCGGAAAGGCGCGACGTGGATGGTCAGCAGCAGCAATGTACCAAGTGCAAAAACAATCAACGGCATGTTCTGCTTGACGCTTAGAATGACCGGCGACTCCGGCCCCTGAATCGTCGTTGCAATACCGGTTACCGTGTCGATGACCTCTTCCGATTCCGGCGGATCAAATAGTTCGACGATATGGACAACCGCTTCGAAGGCGAGGTACGCAACGCCGTAAGGGATAAAAATAAACCGTGTCGAAAATCGTCCGAAGATCGTCCCGAAACTGACCGCACTGAGTCTCTGCAGCCAGCGAAGATAAACATCCCCTCGCTGATAGACACCGTCCAGAACTCGACTGAGTTGGCGGTCCGCCTGAAGAAGTTTGTCGCCGAGAAAAAACTCTTTCGGGCCGGAAAGGTCGCTGAGTTTCAGATTGCTGCGCGAAATGGCATCGCGAAGATCACCCATCGTCAGGAAGCCGCGATTGGCCACGCCGTCGAGCAGTTCTTCCACCATCTTCCCGAACGCAATTCGCTCGGGCACGTTCTGCGGTGTCAGATCGACTTCTTCCAGTGTCGATTCAACCAGCGGTCGCAGACGGGTTCTCATCTGATGTTCGGACGAGTGCGCTGCCTCGTGCAGAAGCCGTGAAAGGCGACGACGTTCCTGTCCGGTCAGACGCGATGCAACCAGACGGCGAGTCGCGCTGCGGAGGTGTTTGGACATCAGAACTTCGCGTTGATTTGGAAGCGCTCGCTTGATGGGCCGCCGCCCGAACGACGTGACGTATCCAAGCAGGTCGACGGTGTAGATGTCCTTTTCGTGGTCAACGCAGACTTTCTGCAGGTCGTACAACAATCGCTTGTCCGGATTCCAGAATCCCTGACCGGCTTGCAGCAGCAACCCAACCAGTGACTCGTACCAGTTTCTCGCGGCTGCCTGATCGAAGTTCAGCGCGTCCTGGAGTCGGCGGACCAGGCGCTGAAGGTCCGTCAACGCACCGCTGACCGCTTCGCTGACCAGTTCCGGAGTCGCATACTTTGCCGCGTGCATCTGATGCAGCGCGGCCGCGACAGCATTGCCGCGTGCGAAAGCTTTGTCCGCTCGACGAATCAAACGCCCGAAGGTCGCCAGATTCGGACGACGAGCCGGCTCGATTTTCGGCATCACCGCATCGAGCAACGCTGGAAACTTCGCTTCGTCAGTTTCGACAGACGGCTGGGCACGGGGGACCAGCGCGGCGCCGCGACCGGTCAGCGATTCCAGTTCCTCGTCAGTTTCGTCCTCAACTTCGTCACGGTTTGGAATCTCGGGATCAGGACTGCCATCAAGCCGCGTCGAGTGAAACAGGTCATCGATTTCCACATCCTGCTTCAGCAGACGATCGACCGCTTTAAAGTCTGTGAATGACGGGAAGTACGAACCCAGACAATGCGGAGCGAAATACTTGAACTCGCAGTAAACGGCCGCAAACTCAACGAACGCATGTGCTGGTGAGCTATCTGTCGGGATGAAATTTTCCCGCTTCAACATCGAGTAGATCTCATCGAATTCGACCTGCCCGATCTGGTCAATCCGCTGCCGAAAACCGGCGACCGTCAGCTCTCCATCATCCGCCAGTCGGTCGAACGCATCGTGAATCTTTGCGTGAAACAGCAGTCGCCAAACTCGAAGTTTGAGCTGCCCAAGACTCATTGATTCCAACTGTTTTTCGTCGGGACGCGCAATCAGAATGGCTCGATCAGGCAGCTCAGCGTTGGACTCCAGGCCAAGTTCGTCCCAGTCAACGAGTCGAATGACCGTGTTACGGGCGACGATTCGACTCTTACGGTGGGGCACCTGGATCGTCAGCGCCGGGAGATCCCATTCCTGCTTAATGACTCGACGTAACACGCGAGGCTGCACCAGGAACGCCGCCGGTTCAGCCTCACGCAAAGCGAGAATCGCCTGCTCCAGCATTGCGGCGACTGGACCACTCGTTTCCCGGTGGTCAGTGGCGGCAGCAGATTCCGATTGTGAGTCAGACATTTGACGAACAGCTTTAAATTAGCGACTTAGCAGACAGCGAATCTTGTTCGAAACATGTCGCGACACCACTGCTACTTCTTCGGTTGCCAGTTAATCCGAACACCAATTTCTTTCAACTCGGCGATCTGCTTGTCACGCAGAGCCGCGTCGATCGGATTACCGTCCGGATAAAGCTTCCAGTAGGGAGCGAATCGACGTTCGGCAGCAGCATCTTTCTTTGCCATTTCGATCAGTGGCGAAAAATCTTTGATCTGATTGTTCTGAAGAAACGTGAACCGCAGATCGGTCAGACTCGACAACGGAGCGACGTCGGCAACCTGGTTGTCCCGCAGGTCCAGATTCGCCAGCCATTTGAGGCCTGCGAGCGGCTTAACGTCTTTGACTTTGTTCTTACCCAGATAAAGCGAAGACAGCTTCGTCAGATCCTTCAGAGGCTCGACCGACTCAATGGCGTTTCGCGACAGATACAGTGCTGAAAGTTTCTTCAGTTCGGCCAGCGGCTTCAGATCAACAACCTTGTTGTCTTCAAGCTGGACATACTGAAGTCTGGCGAGTTTCTCCAGCGGCTTCAGATCAGCGACTGCGTTCTTCGAAACGTCCAGAGACTGAATGCTGGTCAGATCGGAGATTGGCGACAGATCTTCAATCTCGTTTCCGGCAAAATCGATCAGCACCATGTTCGGGCATTTTTCGAGGCCCTTCAGACTCTTGATTCCTTTGCCTCGCGCAGTGACCTGGTAAACGTTCCTGAGGTCCTCTTCCTTGATCTCATCTTTGCCCTGACGTCGCAGCACCTCTTTGATGGCTGCTTCCAGGTTCTCGTCTGGAAAGATGTTACCCGCGGTTGCCGAATGTGCTGACAGAAATGGCGCTGCGAGAAGGATCGCGACAGTAATTGAACGTCGAATGGTGCGAGTCGTCATTTGCGAAGTCCTTGTAGCTTTCAGTTATCTGACCGAAACGGCTTCGTCCACAACCGGGTTGGTCAATGCTCCAATCTGGTCGATTTCGATCGTGACAGAGTCGCCATCTTTCAGCAGCACTGGCGGCTTGCGAGCGGCTCCGACTCCGTGCGGCGTGCCGGTAAAGATCGCCGTCCCTGGAGCAAGCGTGGTGCTTCCACTGAGAAACTCGATCAGCGTCGGCACGTCGAAGATCATGTCGTCGGTGTTCCAGTCCTGCATGGTCTCGCCATTGAGGATTGTCCGAATGCCCAGCGAGTTGGGATTGGGAATTTCGTCGGCGGTAACCAGGCACGGTCCCATTGGAGCGAACGTGGCGAAGGTCTTGCCTCGACACCACTGACTGCCGCCCTTCTTAAGTTGCCAGTCTCGCGCGCTGACATCGTTACCGCAGGTATAGCCCAGGACGTAATCCAGGGCGTTCTCTTTGGAAACGTTGTGACATTCTTTGCCGATGATCACGACAAGTTCGCATTCATAGTCGACGGCGTCGCTGCGAAGTTGTCGCGGCAGCACGATCGGATCGTTCGGATTCTGAATGGCCGAACTGGTCTTCATGAAGAGGACCGGGTATTCGGGTATGTCGTTCTTTCCCTCAGCCGCGTGACGGCGATAGTTCAGACCGATGCAGAGAATGTCTGCCGGAGTCGTCGGCGCGAGCAACTTGCTGACCGTGGCTCCTGTGCCGGTGTCGCTGAATTCGCCGAAGATGTCTCCTTCGATCAGCGTGGTGGAACCATCGTCGTGCTGACTGCCGAACTGAACATGGCCGGATTCGTCCAGAAATCTGACGAGTTTCATAGTGTGTACCTTGTGTCGTGAAATGGCTGCCGGGTCTCAGATTGGGTTTTTATCGGAACCAGCATCGTCTTCCCACAGTCCAACGACTTTGCAGGTCAGATTCGAGATTCGCCTTTTTCGCTTAATTTTGTTGAAGATGTCGAAATTCGAGGTTAGTTTCTCGACCGTCTTTGAAAACATACGAATTCATGGCCGATCGCCTGTGCCGGGAGAAAGACCGTGCGTCACATCCTTTCAACGTTCACTGCCCTCTGTGTTGTTGCAACCTGTTCCACCGTTTCCGCTCAATCGCGAGTCTGGCGAGACGTTTACGGTAACGTCAGCACCGGAACATTTCAGAGATTTACCAAGGATAAAAAAGGGGAACCCGGAAGCGATCGCGTCGTCGTCCGAACTGGCGGTCGAGTCGTTGGCTTGAAATTCTGGGAGCTGATGCCGGACAGCCAGCAGTTTGTCATCGATCAACTGAGTGGTGACCCCGACGGCGACCACCTTGAAATCACAGACGTGCCACACGACTGGACCAGCCGATCTGGAGTCAAAGGAACCGGTCAGTTTCTGAAAGTCGAGAAGGACGGCCAGATCGCCGTTGTGATTGCATCCGAGAAAAAGCTGTTTAAGTTCGAAGAGTTTTCAGATCCCGATCAGGACTACATCCGATCGGTCCTCGCGCGAAGCGGCAAGGAAGACCTCGTCCCTGCAAAACCCGACGCTCCCGACTCACCAACCGGTACGCCGCCTTCGACTCCCGGTTCGCCGTTCACTCCGCCGCCGGGTTTTCCAACTCCTCCAACGATAAGTATTCCGGGGCAGCCGAACTTTCCGTCGTCGCCACCGCCCGGCTTCGGTGCACCGAACCCCACGTTCCCCGACTCGTCTGCTCCTTCATCGACCAACATCGGCGGAGGAGGATCGTTCACAACAAGTCTGCCTCCTTCGATTCCTTCGCCGTCCGTTCCAGACGCGACCTCAAGTATGCCGGAAATGTCGACACCTGATGTCAGCAATTTTCAGCCTCCCAGCCATCAGATGCCTGACTTTCCAACGCCGAATGTCCCAACCTTCGAAGAAGTGTATTCCTGCAGCCAGTGTGGAAAAGATGTCACTAAAGAAGCGACTCGCTGCCCGCACTGCAACGTCAGCTTTGACTATGTTGAGGACGAGTTTGGCAACAAGACAAACATTCCCGGCAGCAGTTCATCCACCAGCTTGAGCGGTCGCGGCCTGCGAGGTGTCATTAAACTCGGAGTCTTCATCGCGATCGGCGTCGGCGGATTCTTCATTAAACTTTTCACTGGCCGTTCATGACATTTTTTAGAACGACTCACAAACTAATTAGCAACCGCCAGACCGCTGATTGTTTCGGCTCGAACAACTGGCTGTGGGTTGTGGCTCTCATGTTTTCGCTGATTGCTGAGCCGACAAGAGCGGATGAGCCGTTCGCCAGCTTCGATCGGCGAATTGGAGATTTCATCAAGGAGCACGAGGTTCCTGGAGTCTCGATTGCTGTCACGAATCGAGGCCGCGTCGTCTTTGCCAAAGGGTATGGGTTCTCGGATGTCGCGATGGGGGAACCTGTTCGACCAGAAAGTCTGTTCCGCATCGCCAGTATTTCGAAACCGATTACCGCCGTCGCGATTCTGCAATTGATCGAGCAGAAGAAACTGAACCTCGATGATAAAGTGTTCGAGGTGCTCGACTTCGAGGACGACATCAAAGCCGCCGGAGACGACTTCGAAACGCGGCTGCGGGACATCACAATTCGGCATCTTCTGGAACATCGTAGCGGCTGGGATCGCGATCTTTCCTTCGACGCGATGTTTCAGTCGGTTCGCTTTGCGGAGCAGGTTGGAGTTCCCGCTCCGGCTGAACAGACGGTGATTATCAAATCAATGCTCACGCAGAAGCTCGACTTCGATCCGGGCGAACGGTATGCGTATTCCAACTTCGGCTACTGCCTGCTCGGGCGAGTGATCGAAAATCTCAGCGGCCAGACCTACGAAGCGTACGTCAAACAAAACGTGCTCGCCCCGCTTGGAGTGACCACAATGCGAATCGGCGCGACCAGGCTCGAAGGTCGAGCAGAAAACGAAGTCCGCTACTACCACCCCGGAAACGGGAAGTCAGTCTTCGAGAAAGATCTTGGTCAGGACGTACCGCATCCGTATGGAACGTGGAATCTGGAGGCGATGGATTCTCACGGCGGATGGATTGCATCGGCCACCGATCTGGCAAAGTTTGCAGCGGCGTTCGACGACCCTGGCAACTGTCCAATCCTCGGCCGAGAAAGTATCGAGCTGATGCATCGCCGCCCGCCGGGCCTCGCGGGTCACGAAAAAGACGGATCGAAGAAGGACGTGTATTACTCACTCGGCTGGTCGAATCGCGTCCTCAGCGGCGAAAGGCTTAATCACTGGCACACAGGTTCGTTGCCAGGAACTGCCACCATTCTCATTCGCCGGCACGATGGCCGAAATTTTGTTGCCTTGCTCAACAGTCGAGTCAGCCGGTCAGCGGACCACCTTGGACGAGCCATTGACAGTCTGCTTCACAAAGCCGCCGACGAAGTCACCGACTGGCCGAAGGAGTAAGCAATAGCGGTTTTCGTAACGTTCGCCGCTTTCTCGTTCAGGCACTGGCCGGTTTCGCCAGGATGACTTCGCGAAGAGAGGCAAAGTATTCGATTGGTTTCGCGAAGAATTGCTCGGGCAGCACGTCGTAGTTCCGTAAAGCCTGCTCGACGTTTTCCCAGCCGACATCGGCGGCGACCTTAAAGGCGGCCTGGCCTTTGGCGATTCGGTCTTCCTGATTTGCGAAATTTCGAAACATGAACGGTCGGCGAAAATAGGCAAAGCTGACCACCGGTCGCAGAGCGATGGTCCGAAGCAACGGCCAGTCGAACTCAGCGACGGCCTTTTCGATGGTGGGTCCGACGATGTGCTGCTGCTCGCTGAGAAAATGAGCGGTGAAGATTTCTCGCCGTTCGGCGTCGGTCAGCTCGACGCCCCTTTCGTTGGCAGTGTGAATTCGGTTGAGAGCCTGAAGCAGGTCGGCTGGAACGACCTTCGCCGCGTCAGGATGCCGACCGTAACGTTTCGTGAAATGAAAGTTTGCATAAACGTCGACGCAGACTCGACGATTGATATCTCGAAAGACGTTGGCGAACTCTTCGAGTTTCACCAGCTTGCTTCGACGAGCTTCAGCGTTAAACGCGTACTGCCACGAAAGAACCTTCCCCAGCTTCATGCCAAAGCTGAACCAGCTTCTGGCCCACAACGCTCCGTGAGCAGCGATCAACGGAAAGATGTGATTGCCGCCGGACTCTTTAAAGACGTGATGGTAAACGGTGGCTCGTTGGGAAAGGTCGTTCAATCCGCCAGCAAGGCGGAGTCCATCTGCGTGGAATCTTTCGAAAGCCTTCCGAAGTTCGTCGAGTGTGGTCGTTGCTGCTGTCATTTGCCTGGTCCTTCGCAAGGGCTGAAAGTTGTTGCGTTAGACAGCTGACCGCAGTCGACAAGGGCGATTAACCAGGAATGTGAAATTTGTTTCTCGCTCAGAGAATCAGGAGACTGAAACGTCGGCAGTTTGCCGTGTCATTCGAATCCGCACGACGTGACAAGTTGAATCTCGATCCATGCTGGCTCTGATGAGAATGCAGAATTCGTGCCCCAACACAAATTCGCCCGGAACCATATCGTAGGTTTGAAGGCGACTTTGCGAACGTCTTTAGAGTTGGAGTTCTAACGTGCCTCTACTTACCTGCCCGAGTTGCCACGGCAGCTTGAACGTCGAATCTCTTCAGGAAATTCCTGTCTGGTGCTCGAAATGCGGCGCCGATTTACCTCGAGATCCATCGGCATATTTCAAGGAAGAAACAGAACCATCGATGCCGGCGTTTCAGGAAGCACGGTCGCAGGTTCGATCGTTCGAAGAGATTTTTGCGGAACCTGAGTTGCTTCAGTCCATGCCGGGTAAACGAGGATCAAACCCCACTCCGGCGACAGAAGCCCCACCCGACCAGATTGCCTTGCAGGTGCAGGAGGTGCTTCGATCGGCAGGGCTGCCAGGTGCGACGACGCTGGCAAGCGATTCGAAGCACTCGATTAACAACGACGAAAGATTCTCGAAACACAACCTGCTGGCAGGACTGTTGCTGGCGTTCTGGGGCGTCGGAGCGAGCCTGTTTCTGGGAGCGGGCGGTGGGAGCGGTCATGAATCGATTGATTCCACAGCCGACTTTCTGCAAATGATGATCGTGATTTCCGGCATCGCGTTGTTCATCAGCGGCCTTGGAATCCGCGAAGGTGAGAAGTGGGGCTATCAACTCGCTCAGGTCTGTGCTGGTTTTCAGATTCTGTGCGGACTGTTTTTTATCGTCACCTGGCAACAGCTTCGCGCAGCATCTGTCACCGTTGAAGAAGCAGTGGCAGTAACGACGTTTGTTCGAGTAAATCTGGACCTGCTGATCGGACTCGTCGACGGAGCTGGGCTTGCCCTGTTTCTTTTAAGGCTCCACAGCAAAGAACGCGTTCAACAAAGCGAGCAACGGAGTCGGCAGCGCTTCACGGCAATCTTTCCTGAGCAGGCATGATCATTCTGGAGAATCGGTGTGCCACTGTCTTTGCCAGTGCCAGGTCACAGAAGACTCGAAAATGTATTTTCACTGGCGGAGCCAGTGGCACACTTTACGGATCAGACTTTCGGTGCCAGAGTTCTGAGAATGTCGTGATGCAGACTTTCTGTGTGACGCTACTGACAGAATTCTGATTGCTTTCGAAAGTTGACCATGCCGCTCGATCCTCAGGCGAAGGCGTTTCTTGAACAGTCTCCGCCAGCTCCGCCGTTTGCCCACGACATCGCATCGATCAATGAGATTCGTAAGCTCACTGCGCGACTGGAAGGCGATCCCGAACCCGTCATGAATGTTGAAGATCGCGTCGTGCCAGGTCAGGAAGGCGGTGTCGATGTTCCCGTCCGGATCTATTGGCCAGGCGGCACGGATGAGTCGGAGTCTCCCAAAGCGGGCCTGGTCTTCTTTCATGGTGGCGGTTGGGTGCTGGGAAATCTCGACGCCTACGATCACCTCTGCCATTCCCTGGCCAACGCCGGAGACTGCGTTGTGGTGTCGGTCGATTATCGGCTCGCCCCTGAAAACCGATTTCCCGCTGCGGCTGAAGATTGTTACGCGGCGACCGGCTGGACGGCTCAGCATGCCGACGAGCTGGGCATCGATCCAAAGCGGATTGTCGTTGGAGGCGACAGCGCCGGGGGGAATCTTGCCGCCGTCGTCAGCCTGATGGATCGTGACCGGGGAACATCCCACGTTGCGTATCAGGTTTTGATTTACCCGATCACCGACTCCAATCTGGAAACGCCTTCGTACCTCGAAAACGGCCAGGGTTACTTCCTCACCACCGAGCGGATGGCGTGGTTCTGGGATCTGTACTTGAACGACCCATCCGAGGCGTCCAACCCGTACGCGGCGCCGCTGCAGGCCGAATCGCTGGCAGGACTCCCGCCGGCTTATGTGATGACTGCCGAGTTTGATCCGCTGCTGTCCGAGGGCAATGCCTACGCTGAGCGGCTTGAGGCGGCGGGCGTCCCGGTCGAGCGGGAACTCTACGACGGGCAGATTCACGGTTTTGTGCGTCGTATCGATCTTTATGACCGAGCAACTGTCGCCATCAACCGGATCGGCCGATTGATCCGTAGATTGAGCGATCACGGCAACGATTGATCACACTCAGCCCGGTGGCGTGCCGAGAATCATATTGCCCCAACCCGGTAGCTGCTTTAAAGTTGGGACTTGTTTCAGGCGACACGACGATGCTGGCAAGGAAGCCTTATCTGTTTACGTGTCTCCAGTTGTGGGTGCATTTGCCGTGGCCCTTACCGAAATTGATCGAAGTCTGTTGAAGCGTTGCCTGGCTGAAGAGCCCGGTGCGTGGAAAGACTTTGTAGATCGATTCATCGGATTGTTCATTCACGTCATCAATCACACCGCCCATGCCCGCAGTGCTCAGCTCGTTCCGGACGATGTTGACGACCTGTGTGCTGAGGTCTTTGTGACGCTCCTGGCCGACGACATGGCGATTCTGAAACGCTTCCGTGGGAAGTCTTCACTGGCCACTTATCTGACGGTCATTTCGCGGCGGATCGTCGTTCGGCAAATCGCGCAAAGACGTCTGGCCAAAGAATTCGGGCACGTAGCTGCCCATCAGTCCTCAATCGACCAGGCCAAGGCCAACGCAAACTGGGGGGTGAAACGGATCGACGACAACGACCAGGTCGAACGAATGCTGCGGGATCTGCCTGAAAACGACGCGTCGATCGTCCGGCAATTCCATCTTGAAGGCCGCTCGTACCGCGAGATCAGTTCGAGACTCGGCGTGCCGGAAAACTCGATCGGACCAACCCTCAGCCGAGCCCGCGACCGCCTGAGAAACGAGACGTCGCCGAGCTGATCTCTCAAGAGTGGGTGTCTGACCGTGCCTTACGCGCGAATGTCAGGCGAAGCCTTACGCGCGAATGTCAGGCGAAATGCCGGCATCACCGACACGTCACTGCACGAAGGCGACATAGTAAAACCAAAGCCCCGTCACCGATGTCAGCGTCAGATCAATCACTGACGCCCAGCCGAGTTTCTTGTGCAACGGGCTGTGATCACTCGGAGCCGGCGGTTTCGGCATCCGCTTCAGGGCGAGCACAATCGTCACGGCCCAGAGAATCGGGCTGCTCACGGCAAACACCAGGTGAATCCACAGAACCTGTCGCACCGATTGAAGCTGCTCGGCGTTCAGCGGGACTTCCCGCTTGGCAACGACATTCTGCCAGCCACCCTGAATCATCTGCATATCGACTTCGAACGCTCCGACGGCAATCAATAGAACGACCGCCAGTCCGAGCTGCAGGTTCCGATGAGCGACGTACTTTGCTTTGAACTTGACCAGGTAAATGCTGAGCACGAGAGCCGGCACAACCGCCGCCAGCGCGCAGACCACGAAGTCCAGCATGAAGGACGTTCGAAAACCCAGAAACCCGTCAGCCATCAGAAGTCACTCCAGTAGCAAAAACCGTTCGTGCCACGAGATTCCGTAAGCACTCGCGGGTTGTAGAACGGAGCGGGTATCATTGCCAGACGGAAGTCGGTTACGGCTACGGACTCGCTCGTTCGATCAGCAGATTTTTGGCAGGATGCCCGTGGAAAACACCCAAGATCAATGTCCCGGACAGTCAGTAAGTCGATGTGTCACGCCCGCCGAGTGGCTGATCGTCGCGCTCGGAGCGGCGTTGCTGTTTTCGGCGACGCTGAATGCCCGGCAGTTGCAGAGTGCCAACGATCGATCGCGGTGGTGCACGGTGTGGTCGCTGGTTGAACGCGGCACGTACCAGATTGACGAGATCGACAAGAAGTCCGGCTGGACGACGATCGACAAAGTACTGCACGACGGGCATCTGTACTCGTCAAAGCCTCCGCTTCAGTCCACGGCTGTAGCTGGCGTTTACTGGATCGTGAAAAACACCTTCGGCCTTGATCTTCTCAAACAGACCGCCGACACGACGCGGCTGATTCTACTGATCGTCAGCTGGCTGCCGATGGTGCTTTCGTTCGTGGTTCTGGCGAGGCTGCTGGCGGGATCTTCGGAATGCCAAACCGCGAGATTGATCGCACTGGCAACGTTCTGCTGCGGATCGCTGGTGACTGGCTACGCGACGACACTGAACAATCACTCGGTCGCGGCCACGTGCCTGGTGTTCGCCCTGGCTCCGCTGCTGAGAATTCTCAACGACGAAAGCCGACGCGGTTCAGACTTCGCTCAAGTTGGATTCTGGGCGGCGATGGTTTGTTGCCATGAGCTGCCGGCCGCGCTGCTGGGTGTTGCGACGTTCGTTCTGCTTTGTCGAAAGTCCATTCCACAGACGGCGAAGTGGTTTGTCCCTGCCGCGTTGATTCCGCTGGGAGCCTACATCGTAACGAACTACCTGGCGACCGGCGGCTGGAAACCGTTTTACCTGTTCTACGGAACAGAGAAGTACCTCTACAAAATCGACGGAGTCAAGAGTTACTGGCACACACCACACGGCATGGATCAGAATCTGGATTCGCCGCTGACGTACTTCTTCCATTGCGTCTTCGGCCACCACGGCATCTTCAGCCTTTCGCCCATTTTTCTGCTGGCGATCGTTCCAGCGCTGCGCATGAAATGGCTGAGTGGTTCTCGCCTTCGCCCGGCCATCATTCTCGGCGGAATGTTGAGCGTCGCGGTGCTCGGCTTCTACCTCACGCGAACTGCCAACTACAATTACGGCGGCAACACGTTCGGTCTGCGCTGGATGATCTGGCTGACTCCATTCTGGGTACTGGCGATGGTGCCGACGCTTGAACGCATTGTCGCTCGACGATCGGGGCTTGTCGTTTCGTTACTGCTGCTCGGTGTGTCGGTCTACTCCGCCGAATCAGCAACCAGAAACCCGTGGAGTTCTTCCTGGCTCTTTCAGCAGATGGAGCAGGCTGGCTGGATCGACTACTCGGACCCGCCGCCGCAGTTTCCGTTCAAACGAAGTCTTCACACCTGGTTTGCCACGCTTCCCAACGAAAACGCCGACGGAGCCTGGATCGAATTCACCGCCGCTGGCAGTAGCGTTTCTGTCGGTGGAACGCGATCAGACACCCTGCGTCTCTCCAGTCAGGGACGAAAGATGATCGAAGACGACCTTGTTCAAACCATCAAAGTCGTCTGGAACGAAGGCCGCTTTGATGAGAAGTCAGCGACGTTCGATCTCGACGTACTCGCCTTCGAGGAAGGAAAAGCGGTTGCCGTTCAGGTTCCAGCCGACCGGGTCGCGCAGTCTGATTTTTCCCGGTTCGAACTGCTGACGCTGCTACGAGGGATCCCGACGGACCGAGATTACCGACCAGCCACTGAGCGGCACGTCAAAACGACCGTGCGGAACGACGCGTTCCGGTGTCAGCGAGCGGCAACTCAGGACTACCTCAACCAGAAATCGACCGGCCAACGCTTCCGCTATCGATGCGAATCCTGGCTGACGGACGAACTCCCGTTTGGTTGTGCTCAGTTTGTCGTTTCAGAATACGATGCCGCGACAGGCGAGATGTTCAAGCATCGCCGCTTCACGGTCACAGCGTTCGGTAGATGATCGACGAACGGCCCGCTACGCTGGCTGCCTCTGCTCGGGAAACCATCCGACATGACCTGCGGATACAAAGTGTGCCACTGGCTCTGCCAGTGCCTTTCCGTTTGAAGGAGTATTTCCCAGCCACTGGCGAAGCCAGTGGCACACAAGACTTCTATTACTTTTTTCACTGAGCCAACGTGCCGGACTTTCACACAACTTGGGAGATAAACATGAACCACTTCGCCTCACCCGTTTCACGACGACAGTTTCTGGCGACATCAGCAGTTGGAGCTGCCACGCTGGCCGGCATTTCTTCGGCATCCGCCGCCGACGCATACGGCGGATTCAAGATGGGAGTTCAGAGTTACTCGCTGCGAGGTTTCGATGCACCAACCGCACTGAAGCACACAAAAACGCTTGGCCTGAAATACTGGGAGGCTTACCCCAAACACGTTCCAATGGGCACACTGCCCGATCACGTTGCGAAACAGCGGAAGATGCTCGCCGACGCGGGAGTTCAGTTGATCGCGTACGGCGTACTTGGCTTCGACGGCAACGAAAATAAAGCTCGCGAAGCCTTCGACTTTGCCAAGGCCATGGGCATCGTCTCGCTGAGTGCGAACCCGAAGAAAGACAACAAGACCTTCGACATGCTCGACAAGCTGTGCGAGGAGTATCAGGTGGCCATCGCCATTCACAATCACGGGCCGAACGCGCTGTACGACAAGATCAGCGACACGGTCGACATGGTCAAAGACCGTCATCCGCTGATCGGCGGTTGCGTCGACACGGGGCATTATCTTCGCAGCGATGAATCACCGGTCGAAGCGATCGAGCGACTCGGCAAACGAACGTTCGGCGTCCATCTGAAAGATGTCAAAACCATTGTCGAAGACGGGAAAAGCAGGAAACACTTCAAGATTCTGGGTGAAGGCGATCTCGACGTGCTCGGCTGCCTGAAGACCCTGAGGAAGCTGAACTATCAGAACTGCCTGTCACTGGAATACGAAGAAAACCCCAGCAACCCACTGTCGGATATCGAAGTCTGCCTGAAGACCGTTCGCGACGCGGCTGCCAGGCTGTAGTCCGGTTGTCCGATTAAGTTGACACTTTACGTGAGCCGGGCTCGTTGAGCCCGGTTCTTTTTCGTGCCTGCCTCAACGTTGGTTAGTCATCATGCTGAAAATCAAAGAGAAACTCGCCAACAACGAAGTCGTCCGCATGATCGGCGTCGGTCGGTTGATGCATCACAACTTCCTGCAGATTCTCGGTGTGCAGGGCGGTTTCGACGGGGTCTGGTTTGATCATGAACATTGCGGATTCACGATCGAACAGCTGGAGATTTCGTCGCTAACGACAACCAGCGTGGGTCTCGAAAACTTTGTTCGTATCGCGCCGACGGATTACGCGCTGGTCACTCGTTGTATGGAAGCGGGTGGTGGCGGTGTGATGGCCGCTCAGATTTTTTCGGCGGAACAGGCCGAGCAGTTTGTGAAGTGGGCGAAGTTTGCTCCGCGCGGAAATCGCGGGCTGAACGTCGGCGGTCGAGATGGTGGCTTTGCTTCAACTCCGGCGGCTGAGTTCTGTGAACGAGCCAACCGCGACTCATTCGTCGCGATCCAGATTGAAACTTTGCAATCAGTGGAAGAAGTCGACGCCATCGCCGCGATCGACGGTGTCGATTTGCTGTTTGTCGGCCCCGCGGATCTCAGTCAGAGTCTCGGTGTAACCGGTCAGTTCTTTCACCCTGACTGCATCGCCGCTGTTGATCGAGTCTCAACGGCCTGCAAAAAACACGGCAAGTCCTGGGGAGCTGTCACGGTCAGCCCGGAACACACCGAGATGTATTACGAGAAAGGTTGCCGACTGATCTCGCCGACCAGCGACGCCAAGATCGTCAATGCCGGAATCGCCGCTCTGAAGCAGCAATACGAAGAGCTTTTCTCGATGTAGCGATGGTCGATCCAGACGGGACGCTCGTCTCGATGGTTGAAAAACTCTTCAACCGGGGTCGCCGAGGCAGGAATGACCAGCCCGGCACGCTGAATCTGATCACGCTGCGGGAACGGCAATCGCGATGAGTGCGACAACGACCGCCATTACAAGCGTGATGGCACACACCGGCAGCGCAATGCGCTCAAGGAATCGTCCGGGAATCGAAGTGGATGGAAACTCGGCACCAAGTCGTTCCCAGATTGTGTCGTCTGGCTTGATGGGTTGCTCGACCAGTAATGATGTCTTCCGCACGTAGACTCCCCACTCGCGGATACGTCGTTTGCAGATGCCGCTGATCTGAAGGATCATCACCAATGTAAAGGCGAACCAGGCGACTGATGCGCGACTGTCGACGACTTCGCGAACGATTCCCTCGACGGCCTGGGGCACCGCGATCAGAGACGCTTCCTTTAAGAGTGGCTGCAGAAGATAAGCAAGAAATGCCACGATGACCGACGTCACAGAAACACGGAACACACCCGGGGCTCTGACGCTCTGGGGAGTTTCCGCGTCGTGTCCCGCACAGACCATCCAGGCAGGTTTTAAGAGCGTGATCCAGAAAGTTTTTGCGAACGCAATCACCGTGACGAGGAACAGTGCGGCCAGCGTCAGAGTCAGGACACCCCCCACACGGTCACCGGGATTACCAGCAGGCCGAGCGTGAGCGGCGTGAAAACCGGGCAAAGCTGATCTCCATAGAGCAGGTCAAGTCGCTTAACGATCTGCTCGCCCATCTGTCTGCTCGCTACTGTCATGTCGAGAGAGTTTTCGCCTGCGGAAACGGGCATCGCGGAAGCGGCGAAAAACCCGACGCCTATAATCAGGAATGCCACTGCCCAGATGCAGAGAGCGTAGTAGCAACACAATCTGAGATCGCTGAGTTTGATTGCCTCCGCGCGTGCTGTTCGTCGAGCCTGGTTCTGCTCCTCCCGAGTATCTGCGGAGGACCAGCTGAGTTCATAATGCAGTTCCTCATCAGAACCGGCGGCATCCGTGTTCGAAATCAGCCGTTTCAATCGGTCCGGGACGTCATTCCACTCGTCAGTGGCTCCGGAATCCGGGATCTCGATATTTGGATTCTGGACTTCGATATATCGATTCGGCTCTGGCGGCCCGTACGGAGCATAAGAGGACGTTGACTGCTCAACGCGCCGCAGGACTGCTCGATGTAGTCGTGGCTTGCGTAGCAAGTCATCAGCGTTGCCGTGGATGCCAACTTCCCGGCTGATTTCCAGGATGCTCCGAGGCTGGTATCGATAAAACATCGAACCGCCGCTTCGCGAGTCGTACAGTTTTCCGAGTTCGTCGCGCCGCTGGTGATACTCGCTCCACGTCTCCGTGTCGAATTTGAGGCCCTCCCGACAAGCATGAAGCATCATCCACTGCAGAGGAACGTGTGCAGGATGATCCTTCGGATAACCGCCGCCCACGTTGGCATGAGCCCCGGCAAACCAGACCTGTTCCACCTTTTTGAGCAACGTATCGGGTCGTTTGGTCGTGTGAGTGTCGTCGCTCGTGAACTCGAGCCACATGACCGGGTGAAACGTCTTGCGTTCGTCATTAACGGCGATCGCGTGGCAGGCATTTTCAATGCAGGGGTGCAGATCATCGTCGGCACCCCATGACTTCCATTCGTTACAGGCAGGCTCTCTGCCAACACTTTTCTTCCGAAAGAACGGGATCGGGCGCACGAGATTCAACAGCATCTCTCCAGCGAACCAGCCGAGCAGTGGAAGTTCCATTTGAAATACCGCCAGCATTCCCAGTCCCGTCCGACAGCTCGACAATGTTTTTCGGCCCGGGTGCGCGAGTTGAGTCGCTGCCGACCTGGCCTGCTGACTGCAAGGAAGTGCTCGTATTGTCGACCCGATCATTTAAGATACGAACGTTAACCAGATCGTATACGGCACTAACACCTACCGAACAATCAAGACCTCCGGTTGGTGTTGCTGGCGGACAAGGTCGAATCTGCCAATCCCTGACTTCATCTGCGAGTCAGAATGGATCAGCGCTCGTACCGACGCCTGCGTGGTGCTGCCACAAGAGTGACGCGACGCTTCTGAAGATTGCATCGGTGGCAGTAGAATCGGAAACGCTGTGTGTTCACCCCTGCAAACACAACGGCTCTCTGCTGGACGGTCCAGATTGTTCAGCGTGACGCCCTCGCAAGACGGAGACCACCAACTCATGCGACAGTTCCTCTCTTTCGTTATCGGGACTCTGCTGATCATGCCCGCGACCACACATGCCGACGATCCGCTGATCTACGTTTCCGCTTTCGCAGCCGGCGAGAAGGGGGCAATCCACGCCTTTCGATTTGACTCGGAAACCGGAGCGTTGAAGCCTCAGCATCAGACGAGCGATGTCCAGCATCCGTTTTTTCTGGTGATCTCAGCGGATGGTCGTTTTCTCTACTCGATCGACACCGACAAGTTTGGCGGCGAAGAAAACGAATTTGTCGCCGCGTACTCGATTGAGAAGCAAACTGGAAAGCTCACACGACTGAATCGGCAATCGGCGAAAGGCTCGGCGTCATGCTATCTGGACATCGATTCGACAGGGAAGACTGTCGTCCTGGCCAACTACTCGTCGGGAAGTGTCGCCGCGTTGCCGGTGCGGGAGGATGGTTCTCTGGGAGAAGCGACTTCATTCGTGCAGCATGAAGGTTCGAGTATTAATCCCCGGCGGCAGAAAGCACCTTACGCACACAGCATTGTGATCAGTCCGGACAACCGCTTTGCACTCGCGGCTGATCTGGGCATTGATAAGGTGCTGAGCTACCACCTCGACGCGACCCGTTCGAAACTGACGGTCAACGATGCACAGCCTTCGGTTTCGGTCGATCCAGGTTCCGGCCCTCGGCACCTGACGTTTCATCCGAATGGCAAAAGCGTCTACCTGATCAACGAACTGAAGAACACGGTCACGTTCTTCAGCTTCGAGTCGGAGTCCGGCCAACTGAAATCTAAGCAGACGATTTCGACGTTGCCTGCCGATTTCGACGGAGTCACTCACACAGCCGATCTCAAAATCACGCCGGACGGAAAGTTCCTGTACGGCACAAACCGCGGGCACGACAGCATCGCCGCCTACCGAATCGACGACGACGGAATGCTGACTTTGATCAACATCGAACCGAGCCTTGGCAAAGGCCCGCAGAACCTGCTGATCACGCCCGACGGTAAATGGCTGCTCTGCGCCAACATGCCCGGCAACAACGTTGTGGTCTTCCAAATCGACTCCAAGTCGGGCGAACTGAAGGCAACCGGCGAACCAGTCACTGTACCGATGGCCTCGTGCATTCGCTGGCTGAAGTAATCGAGGATCCGGCAACGCGATCCGGCTTTGTCGCGAGGGTGTTCTTCCATTTTCAGGTTCCCGATAAACTTCCAGAGTCGTCCGCGTAAGCTGGTTCGATCGCATTTAGACTTCATGGCACGAAGTCTGAATGTACGAGTCCTTTCTTCGGTGGTGGTTTCGTATGTCGTTTGTTCGTCTCGTCGGAATTTTTTGCTGTGCTGTCGGCACGATGGTGGCTGTACCGACTCACGCCGCAGAATCGGCACCCGACTTCGAGACTGACATCGCTCCAATTCTGACAAGCAGGTGCGGAAAGTGTCATGGCGAGAAAGTTCGGAAGGGCGATCTCGATCTGTCGTCCATGCAAGGTCTGCGTCGCGGCGGCGAGTCCGGCGAACCGTCCATTACCGAATCGGTCGACGACAGCCTGCTGTGGATCATGATTGACGGTGGCGACATGCCTCCCGAAGGCCAGCCGCCGCTGAGCGATGACGAACGCTCGCTGATTCACGAATGGCTCAAGGCCGGAGCGAAATCGAACACTCCGGCAGAAACCGAAGAAAAGAAACTCAACCAGCACGACGTTCTTCCGATCGTGCTGCTTCGATGCACGACCTGCCACGGAGCGAGGATCAAACAGGGCGGAGTTGATCTACGAACGCCGGCGGCCATGAAGAAAGGCGGCAGGAACGGTCCGGCCATGATCCCCGGCGACCCGGCTGCCAGCCTGATGATGCAACGGATCGAGAGCGAAGCCTGCCCGCCTCGTGACCTGCTGCTGAAATTTTTTGTCAGGCGACCGCCAGCTTCCGAAGTGAAAGTTCTGCGAGACTGGATTGATGCCGGCGCTCCCGAAGAAGACATCCGTCCTGACGTAGCGACGACCGAACCCGATCTGCTGGTGACGGACGAGGACCGCCAGCACTGGGCCTTTCAACCGCCGGCCGTCTCGTCGGATGCCGAATCAATCGACGAGTTCATCCTGGCAAAGCTCCAGGAACAAGGACTGCCGTTCTCACCCGCAGCAAATCGGGACACACTGATTCGCCGCACGTATCTCGACCTGATCGGAATGCCGCCGAGCGTTGGCGACTGGAAAAAGTGGCATGGCAACGAGGATCCCAACTGGCATCAGCAACTGATCGACTACCTGCTCGCTTCGCCTCACTACGGAGAGCGTTGGGGGCGGTACTGGCTGGACCTGGCGGGCTATGCGGATTCGGAAGGCGGCACGTCGGCTGATCCTGTTCGAGAGGTTGCGTGGAAGTATCGCGACTATGTCATTCGAGCCTTCAACAATGACAAACCTTACGACCGGTTTCTGCTGGAGCAGATCGCCGGCGACGAACTGATCGACCACGAGAACGCCGAAGTTATCACGGAAGAGATCGTCGATAATCTGGTCGCGACGGGATTCCTGAGGATGGGCATCGACCAGACCGGCTCGCGAACGATGAACTTTGTGCCGGAACGAATCGGCGTTATCAGCGATGTCGTCACCGTGCTCGGTGAAGGACTGATGGGCCTGACGTTGGGCTGCGCAAGATGCCACTCGCACAAGTACGACCCCATTCCGCATCGCGACTACTATCGGTTCAAAGCCATCTTTCAGGGGGCGTTCGACGAGCACGACTGGCTGACGTTCAAGAATCGCAAGCTCAACGTTGACATTCCGGAACGGCGGAAGCAGTACGCGTCCGAAAATCCGCCGCTCGTTGCCAGGATTAAACAACTCCAGAACCAGCTGAAATCCAGTATGGCTTCGTTGCAGACCGAGCTGCTTCGTCAGCACTATCCAGAGCAGTCAGAAGCCGACCGGAAGGAAACTCTGCGAGCCCTGAAAATCGCCGACAACAACCGGTCGCAGCCTCAACGCATTCTGGTCGAGAAGCTTCAGGTTGTTTCCCTGCTGCCGGATTCTGAACAGCCGAAGTCCGTCGTCGATGCTCGCAAATCTGTTCGTAACATCGAAGACGAAATCGCCAGAACGAAGAAGCAGACGCCGCCACCACCGACGATTCGCGCAGTGTGGGACCGTGGTGAACCGTCACCGACTTACATCCTGCGACGTGGCGAGCACAACAAGCCCGGCCCGCTGGTCGGACCAGGCGTTCCGTCGGTGCTGACCGATGGCCGAACGCCGTTTAATGTCACTCCTCCGTTTCCAGATGGTGCTCTCAGGACCGGACGAAGACTCGCCTTTGCCAGGTGGCTGACTCAGCCCAAGCACCCGCTCACCGCGCGAGTCATGGTCAACCGGATTTGGTATCACCACTTCGGAACTGGACTGGTGAAGACGTTGGAGAACTTTGGAACGAAGGGCGAGCGACCGTCGCATCCGGAACTGCTGGACTGGCTGGCGGTGAAGTTTGTCGAGCACGACTGGAGTATCAAAAAACTGCACCGGTTCATGATGAATTCACAGACGTATCGGCAGTCAAGTCGCATCACCGAACAGTGTCGGGAACTTGATCCGCAAAACCGGCTGCTTTCGCGAATGTCATTGCGGCGGATGGATGCGGAAGCATTGCGGGACTCACTGCTGGCCGTTTCCGGTCGACTTGATGAAACACCAGGCGGACCACCGGACACCGTTTCCGTCGATCAGGATGGTCTGGTGAGTGTCGATCCGACCGACGATAACCGCTGGCGGCGCAGCATCTACGTGCAGTATCGCCGTACGGAAATCCCTTCGATGTTGGACACCTTCGACTATCCAGAAATGGGACCAAACTGTCTTGCACGCAGCGTGTCGACGGCCTCACCGCAGTCGTTGATGCTGATGAACAACCAGCACGTCCGAGAACTGGCCGCCTCGTTCGCTGCTCGCGTTGAAGCCGCGCAGCAGGATGGAAATTCAAACAACCCCGGCAGTCGCGTCGAGGCCGTTTATCAACTTGCGCTGAGCCGTTCACCGACTGACGAAGAACGAAAGCTCGGCATCAATGCCTTGAAGGAATTGGGTCAGGCCTGGCCCGATCACCCGAACGCGGCATTGGAGACTTATTGCCACGCAATTCTGAACTCGGGAGCGTTTCTTTACATCGATTGATTCCCGGAGCAGGTCATTTGTTATTTTGAACGCAGACGATGAATGAGGTCTCCCTTTTTCTCAGCGATCTCTGCGTTCCCCTTTCTGAAGAGCAAGTACCGTCGACATGACGAATCAATTGCCAACTCGAAACAGTCGTCGTGACTTCTTTGCTCGGACGAGCGATGGATTACTCGGCGCGGCGCTGACTCACCTGATGTGTGGCGACTTTTTCGGTGGGGCGTCCGCACTGGCTTCGAAGCATGAAGAGCCAGGACCGGCACCAATTTACAATCTCAAGCCAAAAAGGACTCATCATCCCGCAAAGGCGACGTCCGTTATTCAGCTTTTCATGAACGGCGGACCAAGTCAGATGGACCTGTTCGATCCAAAGCCGGAACTGCGACGGCTGGACGGAATGCCGTTTCCCGGCAACGTCGAAGAGATCGGTAACTCTGACGCCGAAGACATCGGCGTCATGATGGGCGGTCAGTACAGCTTCGCACGGCACGGAGAGTCAGGCATGTGGATGGCAGATGTCCTGCCGCACACGTCCCAATTTGCCGATGACATCTGCCTCGTCAATTCGATGTGGACCGACCATCCGAACCACGACAACGCTCTCTACAAGATTCACAGCGGTCGGTTGTTCATGGGCTATCCAACGCTCGGAGCGTGGACGGTCTACGGACTGGGGTCGGAGAATCAGAATCTCCCTGCGTACGTTGTCCTGAACGATCCGCTGGGACCACCGAAGAATGGAACGCGTAACTGGACGTCGGGATTTCTGCCACCGGTTTTTCAGGGAACCCGTTTCCGCCCGACTGGCTCGCCGATCCTGAATCTCAAACCGCAGTATCAACAACCATCGGCGGTGACAGAAGCTGCTCGCGGCTTGCTGAGCAAGCTGGACGGAATTCACCGGAAAGATCGTCCTTACTATCCGGAGCTTGATGCGAGGATCGAGTCGTACGGTCTGGCCGCAAGGATGCAGCTATCAGCGGGCGAAGCGCTCGACCTGTCGCGCGAGGAAAAACATACTCAGTCCATGTACGGCGTCGGCGAAGAGTGGACCGACTCGTTCGGGAAACGGTGTCTGCTCGCGCGGCGGCTGGTGGAGCGCGGCGTGCGGTTCGTACAGATTTTCCTGGAAGAACAGCCGTGGGACAGTCACGCCGATCTCGCCGCCAACCATCGCGGAGCGTGTCTGCGTACCGACAAACCTGTCGCCGGTTTGCTGCGGGATCTCAAACAGCGAGGCCTGCTGGATTCAACACTCGTCGTGTGGGGTGGCGAGTTCGGGCGAACTCCAACGACACAGAAATCGGCCAACGGATTCTCCGGCCGAGACCACAACATGCAGGCTTTCACATCCTGGATGGCGGGCGGCGGAATCAAGGGCGGAACAAGCTACGGAAAGACCGACGGCTTCGGCCACGCCGTCATCGAGAATCCAGTCAGCGTCCACGACTTTCACGCCACGATTCTGCACCTGCTCGGCCTGCATCATCAGGAATTGTTCTTTGAACGAAGCGGACTGGAAGAACGGCTGACCGGTTTCGAGCCACCTCGGGTCGTGCATGAAATTCTGAGCTGACAGACCCGGATTAGCTGGCGACGTGGCTCCCGCAGAATTCACTCAACCGGAACCAGACCTGATCGACCGCAAGCGGGCACACCGAGGACAAAACACTGGTGAAACACTCGCTGAGCGATCGTTTTTCCGAGAGCACAGCTACGCCGCAGTGGTGCTGAGGTTTCGCTGGATCTGCTCCAGGTCGGCGGCACTGCCGAGCACCAGGCAGACGTAAACCGTGTCGTGCTCGCGCCAGACAGCGGCGGTCAACTCTCGACCGGCTCGCGGAATGTATTGAGCATCCGTCTGAGAAAAGCTACCAGAACCCGGCAATGGCGCGACGCGACTGGCAGGAATGGCTGCCAGAATTCCGGCAATCGGAGCGTTTCTCGATCGGGAAAAGCGGAAGACAGTGACAGCCGCGTCGTGTCCAGCTTTGTCGTCCAGATCGACTCCGAGAATCTCAGAAGCAACTTTCACTTGTCGATTGCCGACCCACGGGCCGGGAAGTGCGAACTCGAAACCCGTATCGAACTTCATGTTTGCCGATAAATCGATCGGCAAACGCTCCAGCAGTTCTGCCTCGGTAAACTGAACCGGCTGAGACTGCCACAGCCAGCCGGCAACCCCGATCATCAACGCACTGACGACTGAAACCGCTGCCTTAATCATTCGCCGTCGCGAAACTCCAGAACTCAGCGTTCCGGATTCATTGTTTCCAGCAGGCGTGTCGTCGGTAGCGGCGCTGGCTTTCTGAGCAGAACGATCAAGTAGCGCTGAACGCAGTCCCGCTGGCACGTCGACATCCTGTACGACTTCGACGACCGCGCGATCGAAACTCTGCATCGACGCGAAGGCTTCCTGGCAGGCATCGCACGATTCCAGATGCGCACGAGCATCGGCCATCTCGGGCAGATCGAGATCGTCCGAGTCCGGCCTGACGCAATCCAGAAATTCAAGTGCGGTCTGACAGTCCATCGATGAAATGTTCCAGGTTCGAAGTTCCGGGCTCTTTGTTCCAACACGACGTGGAACACGGAACCTGGAACTTAAAAACTACGTTAATAACTCTCCGGGCTGATCCGTTCGCGAAGCTGCTTTTTTCCCCGCGACAGGCGGCTCATCACCGTGCCGATCGGGACGTCCAGTTGCTCGGCGATTTCCCGGTAACTCAACTCTCGAAAGTAAAACAGGAGAAGTACAGAACGGAATTCCTCGGGCAGCTCATTCAAGACCTGCTGCAAAGATTCACTGTCGAGCGTCTGCTCAACCCGTTCGTCGCTCCCTCGTTTTTGATCAACCGGATCGGCGAGCACTTCCAGAGCGACTTCTCCATGAGTCACCCTGTCGCGAATTCGTCGGCGGTAGAGGTTACGAACGATCATGAACAACCACGCTCGAACTTTGTCGGGATCACGCAACGTGTCGAGTTTGCGTTGAGCATCCAGAAACGCCTGCTGCGAAATATCTTCCGCCTCATGAGACGTTCCTGAAAGCCGATACGCAAATCGGAACACCGATTCGTAGTGCTGATCGACGAGTTGAGATATCTCCACGGTCGGCCTGCCCTGAAACCAAGTTCCGCCAGAGGGGATGCGTAAACGTTTCCGCATATTCCCGGAAATTTGCGAAGCCTAACGAATTTTCGCAGTTGCGCCACGATGTCGACGTCGCCCTGAGCGGAAACCTCATCCGCCCGACAGCTCAGGAGATTAGATCTTGTCTATTTCGAACATGTCCGAGACCGCTGCTTCGAACACTCCTCCGGCGTACACCAGGATATTGCCAAATGCTTGCCTCGGTTCGTCGATCCTCTTTGCCATCGTTTCGGTCGTGACGTGGATCTCGATCCTGACAATCTCCAGCTACAACGTGCTCATCGCGTTTGTGATCGGACTGCCCGTTTCGCTGGGCGGAAGCCTCTTTCTCGCATTGTTGCCGACGGTCATTCTCAGGATTTTCCTGAACGATCGACGAGTCACATGGTCACTCTGGATTTCCGGATCCGCGGCGGCAATCAATGCAGGGGTTAGCGTTTTCGTCGCCACGATGTGCTGAGTCAGCACTCCTAACGGAGAAGGTATCGACCATGACCGGACGACATCGACGGCTCATCACAATTCTTCTGGCCGGACTGGGATTGCTCGGCAGTGGCCAGTTCTATCGTCACTTCTGGCTGATCCATCCGGTCGGAAGCGGGCCGGCGGGACGATCGGTTAACCGCTCGCTGTTTGAAAAGCCCTGGACCGCTCGTTCAGTCGTGCTGCTCGGGATGGGCGACAGCGTGACCGATGGCTTTGGAGCATCCGGCGGGAAGTCCTACTTCGATCGGCTGGTGAAGAATCCGGCGGACGAATTCGACGACATGCTGGGCCTCAACCTGCGAGCAGTCATCCCGAATCTGGAAGCCCACAATGTGGCGATGTCCGGCACGACGTCGCAGGAACTGGTCGATTATCAGCTTCCTCGCCTGCCCGAAGTTGATGACGGCACGTTCGGGATTATCGTCATGACGACCGGCGGCAACGACATCATCCATAACTATGGGCAGACTCCGCCGCACGAAGGAGCGATGTACGGAGCGACTTTCGAACAGGCACAGCCGTGGATCGCGAACTTCGACGCCCGACTCGGAAGAATTCTCGACAAGGTGACCGAACACTTCCCCGGCGGTTGTGCGATCTTTCTGGCCAACATCTACGACCCGACAGACGGCATCGGCGACACGATCAACGCCGGACTGCCTCACTGGCCGGACGGCTTGAAGATTCACTCGGCCTACAACCAGATCATCGCCGACACCGCCGAGCACCGGGACAACGTTTTTCTCGTGAACATGCGGGGCGAATTCCTCGGGCACGGCATTCATTCGCGACAATTCTGGCAACCGTTCTACCAATCCGAAGATCCGGGATACTGGTACTTCGACAATCTCGAAGATCCGAACGACCGAGGCTACGATGCCCTGCGACGATTGTTTCTTCACCAGATGTCGCACACGCTGCCGGTCATCTTTGATCAGCCGCGACTTCCCACCCGGCAACCCGTTCGACAAGCCAGACCTCAGATTGATGCCGCAGCGCCTTCAGAAACTTAAAATAGACCTCGCCAGCGATGACGCGGAAGTCGTCGCGAAGGCTCTCGACGAGCTGGCGGGTTTGCGGACGGCTGAAGCTGCCGAGTTGCTTTTTGAAAAAGCCTGCGACGAAGCGTTTTCGGCAGCAAAGCTCGCCAGCAATACGTTTAGCGCGTTCGTCGCGGCTCATCCGAAAATCGCTTTGAGACACACCAGCAGCGATCTCAGGAAATCGGCGATTGCTCACCTGAGCAGTCAGAAAGTCATCGCCGCCGTTCCCGAGCTGGCTCGCGTGCTGAATTCAAAGATGTCTCTCGAAATTCGCTGCCTGAGCGCGACAGCGCTGGGAGCGATCGGCCAGACAGCCAGCGTGCCGGTTCTGGTCGAAGCTCGACAGGATCCAACGCCTGAAATTCGAGCGGCCGCTTTGCACGGCCTGCAGAACATCATGCAGGTCGCTGGCGAGAAAGCGGTCATCGGCTTTCTTGAGGATCACGACTGGGCTCTTCGGCTGGACGCGAAGGAGCATCTCGAAAGTACCGGCTGGGCTCCGAAGACGAACCGCGAGAAAGTTCTGTGGGGGATTGCGCTTGGCAGATTTGACGCAGCGGTTGCTCACGGCCAGGAGTCGGTCGACGCTCTTGTCGATGCCACTCTACACGTGAATGATGCGGAAGTTCGCCGCTGGTCAGCCGTCGCGTTGACACGGCTGAATTCCGACACGGCAGCGCGCCGACTTCGAAAAGCTCTCAAATCCCAAAACGCGGCGGAGCGCGAAGCCGCTTCCGCAGCGCTGGCAATTCTGGGCGTGCCAGACGACCAGGAAGGACCCGGTGAAGCGGAACAGTTGCTGGTTCTCACCCCGACGAACCCTCGTGAATCAGTCTTCGCCGCCGCAGCCAGAATGTTGACGCTGATCGGTCAGCCCTGAATCAAAAGTTACAGGGTGGGCACTGCCCATCCTATTATTGAGCCTTCCACGCTGTGGCTTGACGCTCGAAAGCGAGACATGCGGAATATTCGATTGACGATTGCGTACGATGGATCGAACTACGTGGGCTGGCAGGTTCAGCCAAATGGTCCGACCGTCCAGGTGGCCGTCGAAAAGGCAATTAAGATGCTGACCGGCTTCGACGCCAGCGTACTTTCCGCCGGTCGGACGGATTCGGGAGTGCACGCGCTCGGGCAGGTCGCCAGCTTTCAGACCGAGTCGACGATTCCGGTCGATGGATTCCGGAAAGCTCTGAATAAGTTTCTGCCTGACGACGTCATCGTCCGAGACGCTCAGGAAGTGCCGCTGGACTTTCACGCGACGTTCTCGGCAGTCCAGAAACGCTACCGTTACGTGATCCACAACTGCCGGACTCACAACCCGTTTCTGCGGAATTACGTCTGGCATTTTCATCAGGACATCGACTCGGCAGCGATGCACGAGGCTGCGCAGGAACTGGTTGGAAAGCACGATTTCCGCAGCTTCGAATCTCACTGGCCGAACAAGGCCAGCAGCGTCCGCACCGTCAAAGAGGTCACCGTGCGGCGGCAGAACTTCTGTCCGTTGTGGCTGGGCGACGCCGATCAGCAGCCGTCCGATAACAACTCAGGCGATTTCGTCTGGCTGGAAATCGTCGCGGACGGATTTCTCTACAACATGGTCCGGGCGATTGTCGGCACGCTGGTTCCCGTCGGTCGAGGCCGCTGGAACGGCGACGACATTCGCCGGATTCTGACCGCAATGACTCGGTCCGAAGCGGGCGACACGGCACCACCGAACGGGCTGTACCTGGTCCATGTGGACTACTGAAACCAGCCCTGAAGATCAGAAAAAAGCAGCGGTCTGGGCACAGATTGTCACGGATGATCGAGATGCTTCGTGGAGCCATCCGTGTTTATCCATGAAATCCGTGGCTGTCTATTCTGAGTATGAAAAAGATCAGACGGACCACGAAAAACACGGAAGAATGATGCTTTTTCTGTGCCCTTCCATGTGTTCGGTGGTTATTCGTTTTCCGAATTCTGGTTACTCCCGCCGACCGAAATTCGGCAATTCTCGAATAAATCCAAGTTTGATGACCATTTCCGCGAACCAGCCGTCGATTGTTCTGGTCAGAGCAGCCAGGAGACGGTACAGACTGTATCATCAGCAGCCTGTAATAAACGCTCCGCTTACGCCGCACGGTGCGGCGATCAAACTTCGCCGTCGATGGACACTGACACGCTCGACCTGACCACAGTTCGATCGTTGATTCCAGTCGACGGCAACCGGCTCTGAGCAAAATTCAGAAAGGTTTACAGAGCCAACATCCTTTGTCCGCGGGAAGACCCGCAAAGGTGCTCCGATGTTTAACGCACAGATCAACACGATTCAGCCGACCCAAATCAATGCCACGACAACTGGTATTCTGGTCAATGGCGTACGTGTCGAGCGCGTAGAACGTCGTTTGAAGCGCCAGGACTGCGCCTCGAAACGCTCGTCCGATGCCTCGCTAATGGCGTCAATGAGCGGTTCATGTGGCTGTCCGAGTATGTCCCATCTATCGGAACATTATTCGGAACTCTGGCAAGGAGCCTACCCGGCCCCCGCGGCCAGATCAGCCGCAGCCAGCGTGCCCGCCCCGATATGGGGACGGCTTGTCGTGTTGAAAGCTCTTTCGAGCTGAAGCAGTTGACCCAAACCTGCGAGTCACCTTTCGAGGCGTTTCGCAGAAATCAGGTCAAGGCAGGCTGAGGGGGCCCGATGGCTCAGTTCAGGCAGTTCGCTCACGCAACTGCTGAAGACTGAAACTTTCGAGCATCCTCACTTTCGGTCGTGCTGGTTCGAGCTCCATCTGAAATTTTCAGATCGGAACTTCGATCTCAGTCGGCTCTGCCCGTTTCATTGCCCGTCGAAGCTGCAGGCGTTTCTGCATGCATTCGCTTTTGCCACGCAACTGGCATTCGCAACTTCGACAGACAGTTGAAGCAGGCTCGAAAGAAGCCCGCCACGCGACGATCGGCCGAGGTCACCAGCTCGTCTGCCAGTTGGGAATTCACGTTTCCAGGCAGCGACCTGAGCATCAAAGGCCAGCTCACGATGATTCAACTTCAGGCAAACGATCCTTCAACACGCCTGACTTCTTCACAACCAAATGCCGCGGCGCATTGCGTCGAGGTTCAAATAAACAAGGTAGATCAAGATGGAAGACACTCGAATGATCGAGTTGGTTCGACTGGCTCAGGACCAGGACCGAGAGGCTTTCGGCCTGCTGGTTGAAGCGTTTGAGCCAACTGTTTACAGCATTGTTCTGCGACGACTGCGGGACAACTCCGAGGCTCTCGAGTTGACTCAGGAAATCTTCATCCGAGCGATGCGGAAGATTGGTCAGCTACGCGAGCCGGAACGGTTCGCTGGCTGGCTTCGGCAGATCGCCGTTCGAATGGCGATCAACCGGATCGTACGACGCCCGAAAGAAGCACTGGTCGAGTCAGGGACGTTTGACAGCTTTCGAGCGGACACGGTTTCCCCAGTGGACAAAGTGTTGAAGACCGAACAGGCTCAGCAGGTCTGGTCGGGACTGACGCGGCTGAAGGAGCTGGATCGTGACACGCTGGTCGCGTTCTACATCAACGGCCAGTCTCTACAGGAAATGAGTGACTCGTTCAGCAGCCCGATTGGAACGATCAAACGGCGACTGCACACCGCTCGAAACCGACTGAGAGAGGCCATGGGCGACTTTCAGCCCGTTTGACGACCCCGCGCCCGAGGAATTCTGAACAACAGAATTCAGACGAAGACTGAAAACTGCTGATAGCAGCAGCCTCAGCCAGCAATCACCCCGGCCGCGGAGTCACTTAATGCGACCCTCAAAAACAAAGCCTCATCCATAGCGAAATGGATGAGGCTTTTCTTATTTCTTAATCGCCGTCCGCAGCTCCGCAAAAGCCGACGGCTCAACAATCCTGGTCAATCAACTGCTTAGAGCGACGACCCGCTGCAAACGCCATCGCGCAGGTCAGAGAACTGTTGCAGTTGCTGAAGCTGAGCGGCGTCGAGACGCTGAATTACTCGCCCGGTCAGTTCCTGGTCAACAGCCTGCATCTGCTGAAACTGAATGTCGAGCTGAGCCTGCGAAACAGCTGCAGACTGCTGGGTGTAGCCTGAGCCCATCGTTCCTGACATACCAACAGCGGATCCCCCGCTACCGCTACGTCCACCGAACGATGTCTGGAACCCAGGGGCTGAGAAACTCTGGTCAAAGCCGCGAAACGCCTTGCCCATCTCACCAAGCTCGCTGTTGACAGCGGTCGCCATGGTACCGACGCCAGCCGTCATCGCCAGGACGCCCATCGTCCCCAGCATGACCGTCTCGGCCGACATCACGACCCCAACTTCATCCGCCCACAATCTCTTCAGAATCTTCATTGCCTGTCTCCTGGTATCTCTCTCACAAGATGTCTCTCTGCCGCAGCGACGAGCAAACGACAATGTGAATATAGGCAAAATAGAGATTATAGTCAATATCATAGTCGTGCCGATTGTCCGGGCTATCGGGATTCGACGCCGTCTCGGTCGGCTTCGGCATTTTGTGCCTGGACGCCCCATTCAAGAGGCATCATGACTTGCCGATGCGAATTTCAATCGCCATGATCGGAAACGAAACAAACTCTTCCGCCGAAGGCACTTGCGGAAGCGTTTTCCAGCTTTGAAGCTCAACTTGGTCCAGCCTCGGTCGTCGGGATGGCACCTCGATACAGTCGCACAAACAGCAACCATCAATACTCGCTTCTCTGAAGCATCAACGTAAAAAGGCAACGCTCATGCAGTCAAAATCGATGATCGCTCCTCGCCTGTCAGTAATGATGTTCCTGCAGTTCTTTGTCTGGGGCGGGTACTACGTGTCGATGACGGGCTTCTTTAAAGCCATGAACATGGGCGATGTTGGCGGAGCGGCCTATACCGTTGGCCCGATAGCCGCGATCATCGCTCCATTCTTTCTTGGCATGATCGCAGACAGATTCTTTGCGACGGAGCGCGTCCTGGGCGTACTTCACATCATTGGAGGATTGGCGCTTGTTGCTGCTCCGTCGGCGGCCCAGGCATTCAGTCTCCCGCAACCTCCTGCAGATGCATCGCTTTTTTACACGCTGATTCAGCACGATCTGCCAGCGTTTAAAGAGCCGCTCATCCTGCTCCTTTTGCTTCATATGCTGTGTTTCATGCCGACTTTGGGCCTGACGACGAGTTTGTCCTTTCAGAATCTCGACAACCAGGAAAAACAGTTTCCGATCATCCGAGTCGCGGGCACGATTGGTTGGATCGTCGGCAATATTGCAGTCAGTTTTCTGGACGGAAAAGACGCTTCAGCCGGACAGTTTTACATGTCAGGAGGGGCCGGCGTTCTACTCGGACTGTACTGCTTCACCCTGCCACACACGCCGCCACAGTCGAAAGGGACAAAACCATCGATCGGCCAGATTCTTGGCATCGACTCACTGCGACTCTTCAAAAGCCCATCCTATTCGGTCTTCATGCTCTGCTCGTTCCTGCTTTGCATCCCGCTGGCCGGTTACTACGCATCTGCCAGAAACTTCGTTGAGGCATCGAACGCAATTGTCAATGGCAGTGCCACATTCACGATGAGTTTCGGGCAGATGTCTGAAATCTTCTTCATGGTCACAATGCCCCTGTTTTTCGCCCGCCTGGGAGTCAAGTGGATGTTGATCGCTGGGATGGGAGCGTGGGTACTTCGGTATGGCCTGTTTGCATTCGGGGCCGATGATCAGGTTATGTGGATGATTCTTCTGGGCGTCGTCCTGCACGGAATCTGCTACGACTTCTTCTTCGTGACTGGCATGATCTATGTTGACAAGAAGGCCAACAGCAAGATCAGGAATCAAGCTCAAGGCTTCCTCGTTCTCGTCACCCAAGGCCTTGGGCTCGGGCTTGGTGCCAAACTGTTCTTTGCCCACGTTACGCAGAACACGGTTGACGGAGTGGTCAACTGGAAAGCTGTCTGGCAGACGCCCGCGTTGTTCGCCCTAGCAATCCTCGTAATCTTTTTCCTTTGCTTCTGGGATAAGCCAGAGGCGAAAGCTGCTGATGCAGCACCGTCAGCAGAGTAGTCCGGAAACGTTTACTACTGACGTTTGTTGGCGTGACGGTTCACGGGATCTGCTACGACTTCTTCTTCGTGACCGGCCAGATCTACACCGACCAGGTTGCCCCGAAGGCAATCCGCAGCCAGGCGCAGGGGCTGCTCGTTCTGTTTACGCTCGGCCTTGGGATGATGATCGGTGCTCAGGTCGCAGGGCGAGTCGAGGCCCACTACACGCCGCCAGAAACGGCAGAATTCAACGCAAAGGCGACAGCGCTGCTCGATACCATCACCGATGACATGCCCGCCGAAGAAAAGAAGCCTCTAGAGGACGAGGCCGCAGCGCTTCAATTGTCAGCTCTTCAGGCAATCGACTGGAAAGGAATCTGGACTATCCCCGCCGGAGCCGCAGCCGTCGTGATGGTGATCTTCTTTGTCTTCTTCAAGAAAGATCGCAACCAGTCCGATCCTGAAAACGCATCAACAGAAGAATCCGGGAAAGATTCGGCAGCCAGCTAGCCTCAATTCTTGAGCCGTCTGGTTCGTGTCAGAAGTGCTGCCAGACTGCAAGTGCAGTTTTGCGTCGCCTGATTCCCAGATTTGAGTGCTTCTCTCAGCGAAAATAACGACCTACGATTGAACTTCGCTGATTCCCGTTGTCGACACCCCAAAACGGCGCCGAACTGACACAGCGCCGAAGGTGTTTTCGAATAATTTTGACATCGCAAGTCATTTGTTTTAAGTGCTTTGTTGCATCGGCGCTTTTCGTCGGCGCCCTTTTGGCTCAGTTTGTGCTTTAGAGTCCCGGTCACCTCACCGTTTCCTTTCCGGGATGCACTGCTGATGAGCGATGAACTGTTACTTCTGGGTGATTCTGTCACCGTCGGCGCTGGCTTCAGCGGAGTCGATGACGACAGCTGTTACGTGTCGCTCCTTCGGTCTCAACTGAAGGATGCCGGGGCGCATTTGAACATTCGAGCCAGCGCGCTCGACGGAGCTGACACTGGCTACGCCCTGCGCAGATTTGACCGAATGGTCGCTCGGCTATCTCCCGATGTCATCGTGATTTCACTGGGACTGAACGACGCGCGACCACCGGGAAGCCGGCTTCGCAATTCACCAGATCGGTACGCGGAGAACCTGCAACAACTGACGGAGAAGGCTCTGGCGATTGACGTTCGACCGATTCTTTGCACGCCGCCGCCGCGTCTGGATGTCTGTGAAAACGGGCAACCAGCCTGGAAGACGATGCACCCCTACGCCGAAGCAGCCCGTGGCGTCGCCGAAAAGTACAACCTGCCACTCATCGAGCTGTACGACGAATTTGTCTCGCGGGAAGACCTGGAGTCGCTGCTGCCGGATCGCCTGCATCCTGGCCGGGCCGGCCACCAGATTATTGCTCGACAGTTTGCTCGAACGCTGGTTCCGTTCTGCACGGGTCGGGAACTTGAATCGCAACCGACTCGACGAGGCCCGAACTTCGAGTTCGTCACGGCCGACTAACTCTCAGGGTTCGCAAGCTTTGTCAGCCGTTTCAACAGCTTCGGCATGAGTCCGTAAGAAGCGGCCAGCAGCTTGATTGGGTGGACGGTTTCGATCGGCGAGTCCTGCTGCATCTGAAGTCGACAACTGCTGCACTCGGTCGCGCCGAGGATGAAGTCGGGCGTTCGCATTTCGTTGATCAGCGGCTGGCCGATTTCGAGGGAGAGTTCAAAATTGTCTCGTGTCAGCCCGAACGTTCCCGCCATGCCGGAGCACCCCTTGTCGAGCGTCAGGATGTCGAGTTTCGGAATCTGTTCGAGCAGTTTGCAGAGGGTATGGCCGTTGTTGAGCGCTCGCAGGTGGCAGGGTTCGTGGTAGCCGATCCTCAGCGGAAGTGGAGCAAAATCAGTCTTGAGCCGATTGTTCTGAAAAAGTTGCTGCAGGAACGCGCCGGCCTCGATGGCGAGTCCGGAAATCAGCCGAGTGTCAGGATGCTCGACCAGCATCGGATAGTCTTCCTTCAGACAGAGCGCCGCCGCAGGTTCCGTGCAGACGATGGGGAGCCCTTCCCTCGCCATTGATGCCAGCTCGCGAATGTTCGCTTCGGCGATTCGTCGAGCGGCATTCAGATCCCCGGTCGAAACCATCGCCATACCGGAACCGACCTGACCCGCCGGAACATGGACGCGAATTCCGTGATGGTGCATGACGGCGATGAACGCTTCGGCCAGCTCGGGGTCGTGAAAATTGGCAAAGTGATCGACGAAGTAAACGATAGCTTCCTGTCGCGGAGTTGGTGCCGAGTCGGTGACTTCTGTCGGCAGCGTTGAGAGGAAGGGGCGATGTGCGAACTCCGGCAGTTTGCGTTCGCGATGAATCTTGAACAGTTTTTCGATCAACCATCGAGTGGTTCGATTATGGAGAGCTTGATTCGTCAGCCACGAAGTCTTGCAGCCAAGAGCTCCGAAGAAGTGCGCTCGCGACAGGAGCCAGGTCGCACGGTCCGTACCGGATGCTTCAGCAGCCTGAGCCTTAGCTTCGATCATCAGATGAGGAATGCGCACGTTGGTCGGACATTCAATTTCGCACTGCCGACAGTTGAAGCAGAGCGATGCCAGTTTCTGAAATTCGACTGACGAACGAGTTGCCGGGTCAGTTGCGCCGCTGACCAGACTTCGCATCACGTTGGCTTTGGAGCGAGGGCTGGATTCTTCCGAGGGATCGTTTCGGAAGAACGGGCACATGCGCAGTTCTTCCTGCTGGGTTTTGCAGACTCCGCATCCGTTGCACGTTTCGGCAACGACAGAAAGTTCTTCGGGTGACCAGTTCAACTGAAGCTGGACCAGCCCGTTCGCGGGAATAAATCCATTCTTGTCGACCAGTTCCGGGCGAAATCTGGACGTCGGCAAAGTCTCGTCTTCGGTCACGATCTTGCCAGGATTCATCAGGTTGTGCGGATCAAAAATGTCTTTGACCTGACGAAACACTGAATACAACGGTCCGTACTGATCCTTCACATACGCCGATCGAGACAGCCCGTCGCCGTGTTCGCCGCTGATCGTTCCTCCGAGTGAAATTGCGACTTCGTTGAAGTCTCGAATCAACGCATCCAGTCGCGGACCGTCCTTCTGCTGAGGAAAGCTCATGAAGGGTCGCATGTGAATCTGGCCTGACGCGGCGTGCGAATACAAAGACGCCGTGACATCATGCTTGCGGAGAACCTGCTGGCTGCGAACGAAGAATTCCTGAAGTGCTTCAGGCGGCACAGAAACGTCTTCAATGAAAGGTAGCGGGCGGGTTCCGCCCCGCATGCGAGCCAGCAGGCTGACGACTCGGTGCGGCAGTTCCCAGAGAAACTCGACGCCATCAAAGTCCCAGGCTTCAATGGCGATTTCAACGTTCGGATGTTTCGCCAGAACTGCCGAGATGACCATGTTGATCCGGTCGCGAGCCTGCAGTTCGCTATAGCCGGTCTGTTCGATCAGCAATCCGGCTTCCGCTGTCGGCGGGATGAAATTCGCGAATCGTGAATCGTTCTCTCGACCGAGCATCAGCAGGCGACGGTCCAGCAGGTCGCACGCGCTGGGCTGTTGCGACGTGACGGTGAGTACGGAATCGATCGCGTCTTCCATCTTGCCGAAGAGAAGCAGCACGACACTGCGGAATTCCGGAAGCGGCGACGTGTGCAGCGTGATCTCGGTCATCAGGCCAAGGGTGCCTTCCGAACCGGCGACGAGTTGCGGTATGTTCAGGATGCCGTTGCTGTGGACGCCGCGCAGGTTGTATCCGCAGGTGTTTCTAAGCAGCGGCGGCTGATATTTACGGATGAGTTCCTGGTTATCTTCGAGAAGTTTGGAGAGGCGACTGACGAGCTCACGTTTCGCCGATGCGGCGGCCAGTGAACGGTCCTCTTTGCCGTTGTTTGGAGCGAGATTGCTGGCCGCAGCTCGTTGATCTGAAGATACCTCACGCTGGAAATCGAGCGACTCTTTCCCGAAGTACAGCAGGTGGCCACCAGCAACGGCCATTTCAAGGCTGATCACATGGTCGCGCGTTGAGCCGACTCGGACGGCTCGCGAACCGGCTGAATCGACTGACACCATGCCGCCGATTGTGGTGACTTCAGCCGTCGATGGATCCGGCGGAAAGTAGCGGCCCCGCTTTCGGAGTTCACGATTTAAACGCGACAGGACGATGCCGGGCTGAACGGTGACGGACGATTCGCCTTCCAGAACAATCTCATTCATGAATCGTGAGAAGTCGACAATTAACCCTGCGCCAAGCGCTGCTCCTGTTACGTTGGTGCCGGCTCCGCGAGCAATAAGTGGCAGATCCGTTTCGCTGGCATACCGAGTCAGCGTGGCAACATCAGAAGCGTCTCGCGGACAAGCAACGCCCAGCGGCCTGACTTCAAACAGGCTGGCATCCGACGCGTACATGGCGACGGCCACGTCGTCACAGCGCAGGTCGCCGCTGAAGTCCCCCGAGAGGTCTTCAATGATTCGCTGTTGTTGCTGCTGTTCGTCCAAAGCTGAAGTTCCTGCCAGAGCTGCTCAGGAAACGCGTTGAGGCCAGCATGCGAACTGGTCGCAGATGGGCGATTTGCTGGAATCCCTGTCGACTCTGAAGGCCGACCGAAGAATGGCGCATCTTGAGCGTCGCTATGGCGTTCCGCAAGCTGCCGGCAACTCGTCAAGCCTCGCGAGCACGCTCAGCGAATCCCCGCCAATCTGAAGCCGGCTCACCAGAACTGTCACAAGCTGTATCTACAAGCAGCTTCAGGCTTCGTCAGCAGAGACCAGCCTGCGAAAATACAGCCAACTTAGAGCTTGGTAGCGTAGGAAGGATGCTACGCGGCACGTCGCCACATGGCTCCCCCGGCCAGCAGACAGATCACCGATCCGGCGGCCAGCATTCCGCCACCGACCGAGTCCGATGGCGTAATTCCCTGACGAGGGTGGAGGCCAGGCAATTGATGCAGAGCCTTGAAACCGACTTCTTCCACCTTGTTTAACTGAAGTAGTGGCAGCGAGCGTTCGTGCGGATAGATCACGATCTTCTCAGTGAGCAGAACCGCTCCGCCGCAGAGCAGGACGGTCAAACCGAAAGAAAACGAGATCGAGTGGAGAAACCGAAGCATCCGCATGGCTGAATTCCTTCTCGGCCGGGTGGTCGATCGTTAGGTGTGTTGCTCAGAATGTCGCCGGGGCTGTCGGAGCAGAGCTGCCTGGATTCTTATCGAAAATCGTCCAGATCGTCGCCGTGTTATTCAGCTCTTTGATCACGTTCTGAGCAGCGTCGCGGCGGGCTTCTGACTGAAGCTTGTTGTTGATTTTGTCCTGGACCTCTTCGAATGGCACAAAGCCAGCGTCGCGGCGTTCGACAACTTTGACGAGCACAAACGCCGAGTCTGTCTCCAGAGGCTGACTGATCTTGCCGACAGGAATTTCAAACAATGCCCGTTCGACTTTTTCGTCCGCCAGGCTGCCCTGCTTCGTCCAGTCCCAGATTCCGCCCGTGTCACGTTTTGGCCCGTCGGAGAACTGCTTCGCGACAGCGCCGAACTCCGTACCGTTTCGCAAAGCGTCAATCGCCTGCTTCATCTTTGCAAATGCGGCTTCACGACCTCCGTCACCGGACGTATTGATCCGAATCTGCTGCCACTTCACGGCCGCTTCAATCGCGTACTGAGCTTTGTTTTGCTCGTACCAGTCCATCAGTTCCTGACGGCTCAGGCGAGTTACGTCTTTCGACTTCTGGCCGATGTAAAACATCGAAAGTTCTCGCGAGGCAAAGGCGTTATTCAGACTGTCCAGCGACGTTCCCTGCTCTTCCAGAATCTGCTCAAGCTCAATTTTGGTTTCGACGTTGTACCGTTCTTTCAGCTTGTCGACTTCCCGCTCGAACAGTCCGTCGACCTGCGTCGTTAAACGTTCGTACTGCTCTTCTTCAATGTCTTCGCGAAGCGCGGACATCAGCAGAGCTTTTTCGATGTGCTGAGGCAGTTCCTGCTGAATAATTTTGGCTCGGAGCCGGTTTAATTCTGCTGGTGATAGCTGTTCCGCCGCTTTCTCAAGATTCAAAGTATGCGGCTGCAGAACGTCGTCGGCAAAAATCGGCAGCGAGTTGACCGTTGCAACGACCGTTGCCCCGAACAATTCAGCAGGAGCAGAGTCTCCGGAGTAGTCTGTTAACTGAATGGACTCACCATCGTAGCTGGTTTCGCCCATGGGAATGCTGCTGGGAGCGTCGCTGGCAAACGTTGTTCGAGGCGGTGCTTTCTCGCCGGATCCCGACGTGGTTTTCGTCAGTTTTGAGACGAAGCCCGGCATTCTGGGCTTCTGGCAACCAACAAAAAGCGACAAACAAAGCACAACAGCCATGCGGAAAGACATGGTTCTGCATCCATTCAGAACGGGTCGAGACCAGTTTTTGCCGGGCGGATCAGGTGGGATTCTGAGAGCGCAGCACAGCCCGACAGGATTGATCAATGAGAAGGGACGCGGGTTATACCGTCAGTCAGAAAATGGCTGCAACATCTTTTTCAGTGTCTTCAGCAGCCGAGCCGGCGGCGCATCCGGGTTCTTCATCAGGTAGCAGGCCTGCTTCTCGTCGACAATGCGGAACCGCTGCCCGACTCGATTCTTCAGCAGGTTCATGTATCGCCGCTCTTCGTACGTCATCGTGATGAACCCTTCTTCGAGGTTGATTCTCACGATATGCCAGAGCCGGGCCAGAATCTGCACTTCCTGATGAGCGACCAGCAGCGCGGCTTCGGCGGGGATGGGACCAAAGCGGTCTCGCAGTTCGGCTTCGAAGTCTCGCAGCTTTTCGACCGTGTCAATCGCCGCGAGCCTTCGGTAGATCTCGATCTTCGCCTTGCCTGGCGGGACGTACGACGACGGGAAAAACATCGAACCGGGCAGTTCGAGCGTCACATGCTTCTTTCGCCGCAGCGGCTCTTTTTTCAGAGTCCGCACGGCATCTTCCAGGAGCTGGCAGTAAAGCTCGTACCCGACCGTCGCGATGTGGCCGCTTTGCTCGGTGCCCAGAATATTTCCCGCGCCGCGAATCTCCAGGTCGCGCATGGCGATCTTGAAACCGGCCCCCAGCTCGCTGAACTCCTCGATCGCCTTCATTCGTTTGGCGGCGGTGCTGGTCAGCGTTTTGCCCTCTTCGAGCAGCAGGTAACAGTACGCGCGGTGTTTGTAACGACCAACACGGCCTCGCAACTGATGTAGATCCGCCAGCCCGTAATTATCAGCCTGGTGAATGAACATGGTATTGGCATTGGGAATGTCGACGCCGCTTTCGACGATCGTTGTGCAGACCAGAACGTCGATCTCGCCCCGCACGAACCGCAGCATCGCGGCTTCCAGTTCGTGAGGCGTCATCTGGCCGTGAGCGACGTCGTACCGCGCTTCGGGGACGATCTGTTCCAGTCGCGCGGCAATTTCATGAATGTTGTAAACGCGGTTGTGAACGAAGAAGACCTGCCCGTTGCGGTTCAGCTCCCGGACGATCGCCTGTCGAATCAGGTCTGCGTCGAAACGGCAAATCCGAGTCGTCACCGCCACGCGTTCCTGTGGAGGCGTCGTCAGGTTTGAAATATCGCGAATACCCAGCAGCGAAAGATGCAGCGTTCGCGGAATCGGCGTCGCGCTGAGTGTCAGCACGTCAATTTCCAGTCGCAGATGTTTGAGCGCTTCCTTGACGTCGACGCCAAACCGCTGCTCTTCGTCAATGATGACCAGCCCCAGATCCTTGAACCCGACGTCCTGCGAAACCAGACGATGAGTCCCCACGACGATGTCGACCTTCCCGGCTTTCAGTTCCTGGATGACCTTTTTCTGCTGCCCCTTCGACTTGAACCGGGACAGCGACCGGATCGTGACCGGAAACTCGGCCATGCGTTCGCAGAGCGTTCGGTAGTGCTGCTCGGCGAGGACTGTCGTGGGAACCAGGATAGCGACCTGCCGGCCAGCATCGATCATCTTGAACGCCGCCCGCATCGCAACTTCGGTTTTTCCGTATCCGACATCTCCGCAGATCAGCCGGTCCATTGGCCGTTCGCGTTCGAAGTCCTGCTTGCACTCGATGACTGCCGTCGTCTGGTCCGGAGTCGGCGTGTAAGGAAATGCCGCTTCAAACTCTTTCTGCCAGTGAGAATCCGGCGGGCAGGCAAAGCCCGGTTTGGATGCTCGCGCGGCCTGCAGGCGGATCATGTCAGATGCCAGATCGATAATGGCTTCCGAAACTTTTTCTTTCTTCTTTGCCCACGACGTGCTGCCGACAAGAGACAACTGCGGCGCCGTCTTTGCACCGCCGACGTACTTCTGCACGAGATGAATCAGCGAGACCGGAACATAAACGCGCACGCCGTGTCGGAACTCGATTTCGAGGTGCTCTTCCAGCTGGTCGGCATTCTCCATCACCTTCATCGCGTGGTACTTGCCGATGCCATGCGTCAGGTGAACAACGAAGTCGCCTTCGTTCAACTCGATGAAGCTGTCGATCGCCCGACTTTCGAACTTCGACTTCTTCTTCGCGATGCGGCGGACGTCAGTCCGGTTGAACAGTTCGTGATCGCTGAGCACGACGACGCCCTGAGCCACCAGTCGAAACCCGCGCCCGACACGGCCGATGCACAACGACACTCGCTCGGCCAGGTCCGGGACGCCTTCGTTCAACAGTTCGGTGAGGCGGTTCTGCTCGCCCTCATTGTGACACGCGATCAGAACGCGTTCCTGCCGACCGACAACTTCCGCCAGCTCGTTGAGAACTTCAGCTCGCGGGCCGGTGAACCGCTCGATCGACTCAATCTGTAGATGACAGGACTTGTCGAAACCGTCGGCGGCGATCGGAGCTACCTCGATCGTTGGCTTCAGCGTCAGCTTCGCCATGATCGCGTCGACACTGAACAGCCCTCGCGGATCCTTCATTCGCTCAAGGTACTGCCGACCTTCTGACACCAGATCACTCAACTCGCTGAGCACCGACCACGTCGCGTCTGGCAGGAAGTCGCACAACGATTCCCCACCGAGATGGCTGTTCGCTGCCTGCTTACTCTGCGCGGTGATCGTTCTCGTTTCTGACCGGGTGTCGTCGTCAGATTCAGCGTCGACCGGCGAGACGATGGCGATGTCGACCGACTTCAGACTCTCGATGGTTCGCTGACTCTCGGCCTCGAACTTGCGGATCGACTCAACTTCGGTGTCGAAAAATTCGATGCGGATCGGGTCTTCCGAATCAGGTGGGTACAGATCGAGAATTCCGCCGCGTACAGCGAACTCGCCCGGAAGCTGGATTCCCGTGACGCGTTCAAAGCCTCGATCAACCAACCATTGCTGAAACGCTTTCTGGTCAAGTTCTTCGCCGACTCGGATCGTGCGTGTTCCGGCCTGAATTTCGGCTCGCGAAGGAGTCGGCTGAAGCATCGCCGCGATCGTCGTGACGACCAGCGATGGCGGATCGGCCCCCTGAAAGCGTCGCAGAATTCGAAGCCGGTGTCCGAACACCGAGTCGGTCACATCATGCTCGTCGGGGAGTGTTTCCCAGGCCGGAAAGATGCTGGGCATTTCCCCCAGGAAGGCTTCCAGGTCATCGACGTAGTCGTCCAGGTCGGCCTGACGGGGAAGCACCACCAGCAACGTTCCGGGGCACCGTTTGGACAACGCCGCCGAAGTCAGCGCGGACGCCGAGCCCCACGCTCCGTCAATTGTCCCGCTGTTGCCGGCTGTCAGAGCCGCCACCAGATCGTCGAAACCGGGAGTCCTTTCAAGGAGCGATACCAGAGCAGTCAGCTCCTGCGGAGCCGTGTCGATCGAAGTCGCCAACCTGAGTTAATCCTGCACTGTAAGCAGCCAACGTCTGTGTTTTCAGCGTGCATTCTCATTTACGAGCGGTCGCTCGAATTCGTTACGACCGGTGCCGCACCGCAAAATCGGCGCCGCCTGCAGGTTCGCCCGGCGGTGAGGCTTGTACGCACTGCCGAGTGAACTGACGGTAGCATCCTCGCTGTCTGCCATCGCCCGGAAGCGTCGTGACTGTCGACGAACCTGTCAATCCGAGCGGAACATGAATGTCCAATCCCAGACGCCCAATTTTCAGAGAATAATTGTCACCGATAAAACGCCAGCCTTCGACATTCCCTGTCGGACCTTCCGCGGCTCGGGCGACCTGAGCGGAATGACTCCGTGGCGACTGTGCTCTCCGTGGCTCAATAATCAGTAAGAAAAGCCATCTATAAAGCTTTCCGTGAAAGCCGTTTCGCCAGACGAGCCGTGTCAACCACGCAGCGGCGATGCACACCACGAGACAACAGGTCGGTCTCGTCGCGGGCTTCGACCTGAAACGTGACGTACGGAAGCTCGCAGTTAATTACCCGAGCCGTGCAGGTCACCGTGTGGCCCGGCAGCGTGCCGGCCAGATGCTCCACATCGACCTTCACGCCGAGGTTGGTTTCGCCCTCATCCATCAGCGGAGTAATGGCTTTACGAGCCGTCTGCTCCAGAAATCCAATCAGCGTCGGCGTGCTCAGCACAGCCGGCATCGGCGGCTCAGCAAACGTAATCGTGTGCTCGGAGCCGACGACAAATTTAATTTCAGCAGACTCGCCAATACGCGGAGGTCGTTTCATGAGTTGATCCTGAAAATCGCGGTGAATGATCAACAGCGTAAGAGTTGAGCGGCGACGAGAACAAGGCCCCGCAGATTGACAAGACAGCCGATCAGCAGCACGATTGATGCCTGTGTCGTTAAGAGCAAAGCTCATCGTGATCTAACGAAAAGTTGTCATCACGAAACCCGTTGGACGCTCAATTTCAATGGAAATCGTCAACCTTCCTGGTGCAGATTCGCCGAATTTCGACGCAGAATACCAGCGGCTTGCTAACTCCGATTCTGCGTATGACGCTCGCGTTGCCCGAATGATGCTCGACTTTCTGGCTGCGTTACGCCGCGAACCAATAGGACCACGTTTATTTGCGTCCCATATCTTGAATGAATTGTGGTTGCAATACTCTGCCCCTGGCGGTGCGTCAATTCTCGTTGCCGTGACAGTCGATAGCCCCGATTATGGTCCGCTCGACGATGGCTTACCGCAGTTTCATTACAGACTGTCATACAAACTTCGATCGTCAAACGATGAGGAGCAACTTCCCGTCGAAGAGCGGGCACGCAGTATCGAGTCCGCCTGTGAGTTCGTAGGCGTGGCTATTGCCGTGGCGAGGGACATCCCGTAGTCACGTCTGCTGGGGCGTGACCCAGCAGACGCATGCGAGACAATGCTGGGGCAAGACGAGCCTGCCTGACCGCATTCGTCGCAAGTTTCTGCACACCCATTTACGTCAGCACTTTCCACAGTGCATAGACCACTATCGTCGCCACAGCCCCGGAGACAGTTCGAGAGTAGCGTTTCCGGCTTTCAATGTAGCGACTAACGGGCGAGTCGCTGCCCGCATCGGGCAGTCCGGTGAATTGGAATTCACTCGCCGAGGACGGAGTATCCGTTTGAACTCGCGCCTCAGATGTTGTTGTTTCATCTGAAGAGTCGTAAATGCTTTGCTTCAATCGGTTGTCGATGCGTGCCTTTTCATCTGGTGTCAGAGTTGGTTGAAGACGTTCTGGTCCAAAGCCACCAATGCAGAAGAGGATTCCCGAACTGACCAATCCCAGCAACACGGATGAGATCATTAAGCCTTGTCTGAGACCGCGTGGCTCTGGCTCCAAATAGCTGACCGCAAACAGAGTCGCTCCACAAATACAAAGAATCCATCGCAGTCTATTTCGGAAAACCCGGGCACGTTGGTCGGCCCGAGCGTGAGCTTGAATTCGTTCACTGAGCTGGCGGGCACCGTCGTCAGCTGCCAGCTGGGCCATTGCTTCAAAGTCACAATGCTCTTCAACCATTCGATTCATCCTCCTCAGTCTACTGAACAATGCGAGTGAATATTCTGTACTCTGCACATTGAGTACTACTGATTCAAGTTGATCGCGGGTTGCAAGCAACCCTTGCCACCCTGAGGAAGATCACTCATCGCCGACGCTTTGGACTAGCGTTTTGAGTTTGGCCATGACTCGGCTGCGGGCGAGGTAGACGGCTCCGGTGGTCATACCGAGTTGCTCAGCGACTTCCGGACCGGGGCGGGCGGTGACGGCGGTGAGTTCGAAGGCTTGCCAGGTTTGGTCGGAGACCTGTTCACGGACCTGGGCGGCTGCCCAGTGGAAGACTCGGCGAGCGTAGTCCGCGTCCCAGTCGGCCTCGTCGGGGATGACGTCGGGTTGGGACTGCAGTGTGGCCTGGTGATCGTCGGCGCCGGAACCGTTGATTCGCCGAGCGGGGCTCGCCAGCCAGTTTCTCAGTCGGTTGCGAGCGATCGTAAACAGCCAGCCTCGGAAGGAGCCTCGCTGCGGATCGAACTCCCACTGCCGCATCTGCTGAGCGACCGACGTCAGCACATCCTGAGCGATGTCCGCCGCGTCGGCATCCTGCAGACCTTTCTTCCGAGCGAAGCCATACACCAGCGGCGCGTACAAACCGACAAACTGCTCCCACGCCAGCCGGTCGTGCGCATCGCGCAGCCGGACCAGCAGACTGAGTCTTGTCGTCGGCGATTCACTCATGCAGCGGGCTCCGGACAGCCAGTACAGGTCAGTGTGCGAATCCTTTCGCGAATTCTGAGACAAGTTCGCAATTTTTGAACACTGAGGACGGAGAGGGTGAAAAACGCAGAGGCCAGGGAGAGCCCACTTTCTGCTCCGCGTCGTCGGCAAGCTCTGAGTTCGGTTTTTCAGAATCTTTACCGCGGATTCAACGGACAAGCACAAATGGCCTCACAAGGCTGCCTTCAGGATCCGGATCAGACTCTGCAATGTAGCGTCTCCTGACAACTCTCCATCGGAAGACCAAACCGTACGGTATCGCGGTCGCTCAATGCGTCGGTGGACTGTGGCATCCAAAGAGGTCAGCAGAAACGGCCTGGAAGCTTTCGAGAAGTGCCTTCTGTAAGGCCGGCCATTCCTGAGGGCGGCTTTGTGGCCAGAGCTGATTGACCTCGACTTCGCAGCCGGTATAGCGATCGGCTGGGAACATCTCTCGCAGCGTCGTTGTTAGTCCGTCCGAGGTACCCTTATAGGGATAGTTCATGCGGACTCGCAGCGCGGGTGATGCGGCTTTCAATGACTTCCGCCAGGTCTGACACAGCTGGCGTTCGCCGGGACGGGCTGGATCGTAGAGGAAGCCAATATCGGCGTTCCGAACTTCATCGCGAAGTTCCGGAGTAAAACTGTGCATGCCGATATGAACGACTTGATCGCCCGCTTCGATGAAACCTCTGACTGTTGCTTCAACTCGCTCGCGGTGCGGTGTGTGATAGTGATCGAGAATCTCCTGCCGCATCTTGCGATCGAGCGTTCGAGTAAACTCAGAGAAGACGGTTCGATTCGTTGGCTTGCGATTCAGATCAACGAGTAGGCGCGTCACCGTTGCCGGGATGAGCGGAGCTTTCAGCCGGCGAGCGAACAGTTTCGCCAGGTCGAGCGATCCTGGATCCCAGCCGCGATGGGTGGCCAGCACGTCGTCCGCGTTTTTGAATAACGGTCGATAATTCGCCGGAACGTCGTTCCCGCCATGCTCTGCCGTGATGACGATCCGAGTGGTCATTTACGTGGCCTTAAAAACGCGACCGACAGCCAGGCAGTCGGCAAGGTCGCGATAAACGGTAAGCAGTTCTTTGCGTGATGGCTCGATCGTTAATCTATTAGTAAGTCGCCGTGCCAGCGGGCCGTGCTCAAGGATCGTCTGCAAGGGATCGGTGCCCGCCGAATCTTGAGCGACTGATACGCCGCACCGGCTGATGAGGTCGCTCCAGAGATCGATTGCTCTGACCGAATTCCCACCGTGCCATCCGAGTAGTTTCAAATAAGCGGTGTCGCTGATGACGGCTTCGTCAGCGTCGCGAAGTGTTGCCAGAAAAACATCATGCAGCGGTTCGACCGGCATGGATTGCTGATCGGTCAACGATGACCATTGCTCAGCGACCAGCGATTTCAGCACGGCCACCGTGGCCTGCGCAACAGCGAGATCGACAGCCGGGCACTCTTGAATATCGATCACTCGAATCTCGATCGAGCCGCGGCCGAATCGTGCGATGGCACCACGAGCGTTCAGAAATTCGTCACGCAGCACGCCGTCCGGGTCGTGCGGCGCGATTTCCTTGAACATCGGATCGAAGATTTGTCGCTGATAATCGTCGCGGGTGAAGACGGGTTCGGGGATAACGCGACCGACGACTGACTTCAGCCGGCGAGCGTTCGTCCGGTAGACCTCCAGACGATTGTCCATCAGCCCCGTGACTCGTCCGTCCATCATTGGCGAACTGGCCGCGATCGCCGGCAGCAGGGGCAGAACGAGCCGGATCGCCGCATGCAGTCGCCCGAATTCGTCGTTGGGTTTTGCGTCACCACAGAACGGCAGGTTGAGGTGCATGCTCTGAAGGTTGGCCCAGCCGTGTCCGCGACAGTCGAAGATGCGGTTAAACGCCGCGTAGATCTCGCTGTAATCGTGAGGCCAGAGATGCATCTCCTGGACCGGGTCCATCCACGGGTGCATGGCCGACGGAAGCAGTCGCGCACCGAGACCTTTGAGTTTTCCGTCGATCGTCTGCACGTGTTTCTGAAAAACCTCCGCAAGCCCATCCAGCGACGAGGCCGGTTGAGCGGTCTTCAGCTCAACAACGTGCGCCACCAGTTCGTTCGACCAGTCGATGTCGCCGTGCTCAATGTCCGAGACGATCTTGCCGGCAAAGCTTTCAAACAGACGATCGGTAATCGGACTCACGTTGAGCTGCTGGTCATCGACGATCATGTATTCAAGTTCGACGCCCACGGCATCAAACAAGTGGAGCGGTTGGTTGGCCATAACGGGTATTCTGTGGGGCGGTCTACTTATAGTGAGCCGAACGCGCCAGCGTCGGGCCGAATGTGGAAAAACGTCGAGAAACCAAGGTTCGCGGCTAGCGCCGTCGGCTCACAGTTCACAGTTAACGTCGAAAGGGACTGCCGGCCTGGCGGCGTTCTTCCATACGCTTCAGGAAGACTTCCATGACCCGGCGATATAGTTCGTCGCGCAGAACCATGTCTTCCACGCCAGCGTCGATGTTCGGATTATCGTTGATTTCGATGACGTAGAACTTGCCGTCCGATTCCTTGATATCAACTCCGTAGAGCCCGTCGCCGATCAGATTGGCCGCTTTGATCGCCAGTTTGACCGCCTGTCTTGGAGCGGTTTCCACCGGCATCGTTTCGTGCTTGCCGTAGCGACCTCGACCATGATTATCCTGCTTGATGATCTGCCAGTGTCCAGGAGCCATGTAGTACCGACAGGCAAACAGGGCGCGACCGTCGAGGACTCCGATACGCCAGTCGAACGACGTTGGTAGAAACTTTTGAGCCACCAGCAGGTCGGACTTACCGAAGAACTCGTCGAGCCGTTCGTCCAGTTCCTCTTCCGACTTCACTTTGACAACGCCGTTGGAGAATGAACTGTCCGGCTTCTTCAAGACGAACGGCACGCCGAGCCGCTCCAGAAGCTGTTGATGATTGTTGCGGTGAACGACGATCGTTTCCGGAACCGGAACTTTGTGGCGAGTCAGCAACTCGGCGAGAAACACTTTGTTGGTGCATCGCGAAATCGAATCAGGATCGTCGATCACGACCAGTCCTTCCGATGCAGCCTTTCTGGCAAACCGGTAAGTGTGCTCGTTGACGTACGTCGTTTCGCGAATGAAGAGACCATCGAATTCCAGAAGACGACCATAGTCGTCTTTGGTGATCAGCTCGGCTCGGATCTCGAGTTCGCGGGCAGCCTTAATGAACTTCTTCAAAGCCGCTTCGTCAGATGGTGAATTCTCCTTTTCCGCCGGGTCGTGCAGGATCGCCAGATCGAAACGCGTTCGCGACTTCTTCTTCGGACTGGTCGCTCGACCGGCAAAGTTTCGCTGCGCTGCTTCCGCGAGAAACTGACGATGCGATTCGGGAACTTCCGAAACCGCAATCGTCTTCACGCTGCGAAGCTGCCACCCATGATCCGTTTTCGTAAACCGAAATCGCAGTAGCGGAGCTTGAAACATGTTAAAGAGCTGCCGCGCCAGTCGTGTGTACCGCCTGGCCGTGTTGTGACCGAAGTAGACGCTCAGTGTGAACTCGTCGGACTGCAACGGTGCAAGGCTTGACTGAATCAGCTCCTCAAGTTCGTCCGGCAGTAACCGGAACAGCGACGGCGAGCGGATATCCTGCATCGTCGTCACGCTGGGCAGCGGCTTGTGACCTCGGGCTTCCGCCAGTAGTGACACGTAATAGCCGGTACTTTGATAGCTGTAGCGACGACAAAGATTGAACACCTTCAAGCCACGCTGCTGGCTGATCTTCGGATCGGTGAGGTAAGTCCAGGCGTCAATCATATCCACCCCCGAAATTTCAAACGGCCAGTCCTCGGGATGGCTGGTCACGATCAATATCGACATGTTTTTCCTTCAGAGGTCTTTCAGAAAACTTTGGGGGTTAACTCGAGCGGTCAGTTCGTTCGATGATCAGCATGTTGGCGTCGTACGTGACGACTCCGAGCAGAATCGCGCACATGACTCGTTCGAGCGGAATCTCATAGTGATGCCCGTCCGCATGCGGATTGGCTTCGTACGGATCGGCGACCAGAACCAGACGAGTCGCCGGGTCGTAACCACACAGCACAACAAAGTGTCCAACCGGCAATCCCCGAATGTCGTCGGGCTTGCATTCGGGCACTGTTTCGCGAGGGTCGCGGTACAGCCACGTGAGGCTTAGTCCTGTCAGGATCGGAATGCCTCGCCGCAGATAGCGTCGCAAGAGAGCTGGCGACATATCTTCCAGCCGAATCCTGCCACCCTTCAGCAGGAAATCGATATAGGCCTGCGACGCGGCCTGCAGTTTTGCATCCGGTTTGACGGCCATTTGAGCCCGCAACAGATCGACGAGCGGTTGATCAACGGGATCAAACCAGGTCGGGTCGAACACGTGCAGATTGCAGGTGTAAAGCGTCGCCTTGTAACCGCGATCGAGAGCGTGCTGCCCGAGCAGTGCTGCCAGCGTGCCACCAGTCTCGACGGTCTGAACTTCGGCGATCACCTGGTCAAGGGGCAGGTCATCCTCGTAGTAACCATAGACCGCGTGCAGCGAGGTCGGACCACAGGTTGAGTCTGTCGGCTGCGGCAGAATCGGAAATGTCAGTCGGTTTTCCACTTTGGTCCTGTTGGACGAATGCAACTGCGGATGTTTTCATTCGTGTCCGGAACACCTCCAGCTCGCGACGAAACCCGATGCATGGTTCTACCACAGACTGATTTGTCTCGTAAGAGCATCTGCCTGGCAATTCAAATCGACTCGGGAGTCGGAGCTTCACGCCCATCACAGTCAAACCGGAGAAGTTTTTAGCCAACCGCTTCCGCCACGACGGTTTCTGCAAGTTCTTCGGGGTTGTGGGCGAGTCCCAATTCGGCCCGTTTCATAAGTTCCAGAGCTGACTCACCCGAGCGAGCTGTAACGATACTCATGCCTGGTCGCCAGGATGGTTTGTCGCCGAATGCGGATTGAATTGCCGTCGCGAGGCGGCTGCAAAACTGGCGAGCGTCGACACTGCTACTGCCTGGCAGAACGATGGCGAGCGTGTCATCGAGATAGCGAGCAACCTGGTCCTGCGAACCAACATTTTCGGCGATGCATTCGGCAAGCAACCGCAGGTGTTCGTCGGCCGCTCCCTGCCCTTCATCCCGTCGCAGTTTCTGGTAACTGCTGGTCGTTGAGAGAATCAACGAGAGCGGTTCCTGTGTTCGCGAACTTCCTTCAAGCAATTGCCTGATGCTTCGATCCAGTTCTTTGCGGCTGGCGGCTCCCGTTGTTTCGTCCGGCGCCGGCTCTTTCAGATCGGCGATCTGCGACGTCTGTTCTCGGATTTGTGCTCGCGCATTGTCCAGTTGTGTCATCAGTTGAGTCACTGATGACGTCAGTTCATCAATTTCATTCACCAGCCCTTTAGCATTTCCGGTCTGGATGACCGTTTTGACTTCCTCGGGAAGTCGTAGAACGCGAGATTTCAGTTGGTCAGCGGTTTTCTCCATCAGGCTGCTTGTCGACTCCAGAACTTTGGCGCGATTGAAGCTGCTTTCTCTTGTCCGTGCGACCCGCCCCCAAAGGTGCAGACTGCAATGCAGGGTGAGGACCAGGTCCGTTGGCGTCAGTACGCCACAGAGTTTTCCCTGGTCGACGACGGGCAGGAATGAGAGGCCTCGTTCAATGAGCAGTGACACTGCAACGCCCAGAGTCGAATTTGGAGCGATGGAACCTGGCGATGGCGTCATGATCGCCTCGGCCGACGCCTCGGGATTGGCCTGATGATCGCTTGCATGCACTACCCCCAGCAGAACATCGTTATCCTTGCAAACAAGCAGACGGGCCACATCGTGTTTTGAAATCAGTTCGGCAATCTGTTTACCCGTAGTGGACGTTCTAATGGTGATGGGGCTGAATGTCATCACGTGACGCACCGCGATCTGGTTTTTCAACAGCAGATCATTATCCAACATCAGCAATTGCCAAAGAGCTTCCCGTTTCGCATTGAGACGGGTCAGCAACACTCTGGCATCAACAGGTTCCCGGCGTAGTACCGGCCGGTCTTTACAGGGTTTCGACGGGTGTCGCAGCACCAGCCAGGCAATGGCGACAACCGCGAGCGGTAGAGCTGCCATAAGAAAGTAGATCAGCGCACGTGGCACGCGAGCCTGAGCCACTTTGGGGCTGTCCTCTGAGTTCCACCTGGTGGTGCTGTTGCTGGATTTGGACTCCGTTCGATTGGCCCTGGCGGGTTCTGCCGTTTCCCCGGCTACTTTGGCAAATGTCCGCTCAACATTAGACCCAAGCATGGTGGCACCCGCGACAACGGAACCCACAATGGCGGCCAGCATCAGTGCGTAAGAAACGCTGGAGCTGCCCTGCGAGTCCCGTGTGAATCGGCAAATTGTACTTATCATCATCGTTGTAAGCTCAGTTGTTCCTGCTATGTGGAATGTATTCTTCTGGCCGCAACATGAAGTTTCGCCGGGCAGGCGAAAGAGCGTCCGCGAATCCGGATGAAATTGTGTCGAAATGGCTCGCAAACCATTTTGATTGACCGGACCGAAAATCACGCTGCGACGGTGTGCGCAGGTTTCGCAACGGACTCGCGAAAGTGAGATCGTAGCTCATCGCTTCGTGAAACAGTCGTTTGCTCAAAGCTACGGACGGAAATACAGGCATTTACCTGCAACTCGAAGGTGAGAAGTGAACGGACCGGATACCCACCGCCAGCCTGACGAGTCGGAATACCGTCTCTACAAATCGCCCTGGAGATCGAATGTCAGGACTAACTGCACTTCAGCTCGTACTGGCCGGGTAACACAGGTCGCCGATGATCTGAGTAAACACGGCTCCGAGTGAACATTCACCATCCTGAGCAGACGCTGTTCAACGTTACGAGTTCAGTTGCTGGCGAAACACGAAGAAGACGGCTCCCAGCAGGCACAGGCCTGCCCACAGATAGTCCCAGGACAGTTTCTCTTTGAGGTACAACACAGCGAACGGAACAAAGACCGCCAGCGTGATGACTTCCTGCAGAATCTTGAGCTGCCCGACGCTCATGACCTGATGCCCGATCCGGTTGGCAGGAACCTGCAGCAGGTATTCGAACAGGGCAATACCCCAACTGAACAAAGCCGCGATCACCCACGGCTTCTCCTTGAGATCCTTGAGGTGAGCGTACCAGGCAAACGTCATGAACACATTGCTGCATGTCAGCAGCAGGATTGTTTTCAGGTGTGGTGGCATGGATCGGTCTTTGAATAATCGGGCGTCACAATGGCCAGGCGTGTTCAGCAGCGGGCAATGACCGGTCAATAAGCAAGGATCAATCGCAACGTGCCAACCAGGGCGTCGGAAATGTCGTTGCGACCGTTCGGGTTCACAATGTGTTGCAGATCGAACACGACCAAAGCGAACTCCGAGGCGTGCACTGAGTAGAACAGCTCGGTCGAAAGTTCGAACGACTCGGCAAATCCGGCTCCTGGACGTTGCGACAAACCTGCCCACGACAGCCCCAGTCCGAGAGCATCCTGATCACGACCTGGAATCGCCCCCGTCCACGTGAAGCCTGTGCCAAGGTGGTGCGCAATCTGGCTGACATCCGGGTCAGCAAATCCGTATTGGGCGAACACTCCCAGACCCTGATTGTCTTCAGGATCGTCGGATTCGCGAAAGATCGTCTGGTCAACCAGGAGATAGACGCCGCCGGTTCCTGACTGCGTCGCCCCGTCGAACCGGTCAAACTGTCCATTGTGAAACCAGGCGCCCGCTGCGAAACGACCGGGCAGTGAGGCGGAATCATCTGCCAGCGCGACGCCGGCATTCCATCGCCAGCCGACTTTTCCAATCGCGAAAACGTCGGAGCCGCGAAACAAGTGGCCAACGCCCCGCGATCCGGTGCGGATCCCCTGAGCCAGTCACCCGTCGTAAATGCCGACTCCCGTGAAGAAGCCTTCGTCAGGTTCGTAAAAGACATTGGCACTGAAGGCCGGATCGGGATAGGTCGGCATCACAAAGATGGTCGGGCTGAACCCCATCGACGATTGCAGAAATGTCAGTCCGTTTTCGACAAACGCGAACTGAGTGTTTGCATCAACCTTGCCGACGAGAACGCGCCAGGGAGTGTCCTCCCAGACGTGCTCGTACCAGAGTTCCGATACCTGATTACGGCCATCGGCGTCGATGTTCGAGAAGACCTGCAGATCGCCGATCAGTGATGAAGCATCCAGCCCCGCCTGGCTCTGAAACGCTGCGTTCAGTGTCCCTCCTGACCAGCCAAACAGCGGCATGGTCGGAGCCGAAATCGCCATTTCAAATAAGTGACGGGTTGTACCGCGATGGACCGTCTGGCCACCCCGAAAACTCCGTGACGCGTCGACGATAAAAAACGCGTTCAGCTCGAATGGCGAAAGGAACGTGTTCGGAGGCTGCCCTGGAACTCGAAGCCTCTCAGCGCGATCAACATCGTCGACCTCGCGACCTGGTGAGAAACCTTCGGCATCTGCGGGGATAGAATCCGGAAACAACTCATCGCTGTACGCGCGAAGGGGCAGTACAACGACAGCAATGACCAGCACGTTTCGTGCGAGTTTTTTGATGTCCACAGTTCGTACGGTCACGAATTCAGCTCCATGCCGCCGGCACTGTCGACCAGAATGACCCGCGGCAGGTTTCCTACGAGGTGTTCGATGCCCGCGAAGAAGTCACTCTCGGTCCCTTCGTCGGGAGCCTCGAAACCAATCACAACCAGCGCTGAAGTCCGCGACCACATTTGAATTGTCGTTGGCACGTCGGTGTTTTCGGACGCAACGATCGCAACTGCTTCGGCTTCGATTCGGGATTCTTCCGATAGTTTCGCAAGGTGCTTTTCGACCTCTTCTCCGGCTGTCTCGTTATCCACAACGCGGAGAAGTCGCACGGTGCGGTGTCGCCATTCCGGGTTGAGAGTCAGCAGGTGAGCCAGCAGCAGCATCAACTGGCCGTTTTTCTGGCCGCGCCACCAGACGTCGATCGTGCCCGACGGAACTTTCCACGAGTCATCCCGTCCGGACTCTTCGTCCAGGTCATCAGTCCCGGTCAGATGTTTCAATCTGACGACAACGATGCTGCGGTCAAGCTGAGAAATCAGCCGCAGATTGGCTCCAAAGATTTCCGCCTTCGAAACATCGTTCGGCCAGCCAAGCATCACCGTATTCGGCCTCAAACCTCCAATACCGTGACACTGAACCAGCGACTCGATCCCCTCCGACACAAACGGAGCCACAACCACCGCCGGAAAGGCTTCGAGTTCCTGTTTCTCGATGAACGATCGCAAAAGTTTCTCGGCACTGGCACGTTGAGCCAGCCGATTCTCGACCTCTCCGCTGATGATCTGAGAAAGCGTCAGGATTCCGTGCCCCGCAGAAAGCCAGTGACCGTACACCGCCAGATGAGGCCGCGTCCACGCGCTGCCGCTGAGGGCAAGGATGATCGGACGCCAGTTTTTGGGATGGTAAATTTCAGCTTCGAGTTTCAGCAGGTTGCGCCGGGTTCGTTCGAACTTCAGGCCACTCTGCATGTCGCCCCAGCGAGCTTCGATCTCGCGAAGACTGACGTACCAGCAGAGGCTGGCCATCAGGATCAGCGAGACGATGGCCCAGACCCAGTCGATCAGAAACATGACCGCCAGACACGCGATCGCTCCCAGCAGCGAGGTCGACCAGTGGCTGAAACGGAACCGCGGTCGGTAACTGGGATTCTTCGTGATCGCCTCGTAGAACGTCGCCAGATTCAGCGTTCCGTAAGTAATCATGAAAAACATCGTGATGACCGGAGCGATGGCGTTCAGGTCGCCCAGCAGGATGCACGCTTGTGAAATCACAAACGTGACAACGGTGGCTCGTCGTGGCTCGGACGACTTGCCGGCTCCGCTGCCAAAGTATCGAAGCCAGGAAAACACGTTGTCACGGGACAGTGCCTGCAGAATCCGTGGCGAGCCCATCATGCTGCCCAACGCTGACGACAGCGTCGCCGCGAAGACTCCGGCCGTGATCAACCCGGCCGACCAGGCGATCTCCTTGATGATCAGATTATTTCCGATCAGATCCTGGCTGCTGCGAGAACCGCCCAGCAAAGCCGCCTGCAGCAGGTAGACCCCCGCCGTGACGGCGATCGCAGCAAGCGTTCCTTTTGGAATCGAACGTCCGGGGTCTTTGAGATCTCCCGACATGTTCGCTCCGGCCATGATCCCGGTGACTGCGGGAAAAAACAGAGCGAACATCGTGAAGAAGTTCTGGCCGTCCTGGAAATCCGGTCGAAGGTTTGACTGAAACAATGCCGGGTCGAAGTCAGCCGCCGCTCCCGCAAAGAATGACACCAGTGACGCAACCAGAATCGCCAGAATGAAATACTGAACTTTGATCGTCCAGCCAGCTCCGATGTACACGCAGACGAAGACAATTACGTTGGTAACAGTTGCAATTTGAACCGGCGATCCGAACGCAGGCCCGTACGAATCGGAAAATGCTTCCGAAAAACCGATGACATACATCGCGACGGAGATCGCCTGCGCAAGGAAGAACACAATTCCGATCGCGCCGCCGAATTCGACACCCAGACTGCGGCTGATCAGGAAGTAGGCTCCGCCACCTTTGACCTCTGTGTTCGTCGCGATGGCCGACAGCGACAGCGAAGTCAACGTGGTGATGACTTTCGAAACCGCGACAATGACCAGCGCATAAATCACGCCAGCCTGCCCGACCACCTGGCCGTATCGCAGAAACATGATGACGCCCAGAATCGTCAGCGTGCACGGAGTAAAAACCCCACCAAACGTGCCGAATCCCTGTGGCTTTTCGATTCCAGTTCTCTCAGTGCTCAATCCATTCTCCGCAATTCTATTTCAATTCGTGATTCGACCAGATGGCTGATTCCAACGTGTTCGGGTGATGCGTCGAGGCGCGTCCTGCGAGGCTTTAGTTTTTACGCTGGCCTCAATGCTCATTAAGAATTCACAGCCGGCGCGTTTCCATTCTCCAGCTTTGCATTCGCCAGTTGCAGAATGCCAGCATCGACCGATCGCAGGTGCAGATCGCGTTGCGGGAAGGCGATTTCGATGTTGTGTTTGCGGAAGGCCTGGTCGATGGCCATGTTGAGGCTGTGAGCGATCGTTCGGTAAAGCTGAGGCGTTGGCACGTGGCAACGAAGTTCGAAATCAAGCGAACTGGCTCCGAACGCCGCGAAGACGACCAGCGGCTCCGGCTCTTTGAGGACATTCGGATTGGCCGCCGCCACTTCGTACAGCAGTTTGGTGGCGAGTTGTGTGTCCGATCCGTAAGCAACTCCGACAGCCATGACTACTCGGAGATTCGAGTTGGACAGTGTCCAGTTCACAAGGTTGCCAGTCACGAAGTCGCGGTTAGGAACGATCAGTTCTTTGTTGTTCCATTCGAGAATCGTGGTGGCTCGAATTCTGATTCGCGTCACGGTGCCGGTAACATCATTGATTGTCACGGTGTCGCCCACTCGGATCGGACGTTCAAAGAGTAGAATAATGCCCGACACAAAGTTGGCGAAGATTTCCTGAAGTCCAAAGCCCAGCCCGACAGACATCGCGGCAATCAGCCACCCCACGCTGCTCCAGCCGACGCCGACCATCTGAAATGCGGTTACCAGTCCGACAACAAAGATGACGTAACGCATGATCGTGCTGGCGGCGTATCGGGCTCCAGCGTCGAGCGGCAGTCGCTGAAGGACGGCAATTTCCAGCAGGCCAGGCAGGTTGCGAGCGGCCACAAACGTAACAACAACGGTGATCAGACCCAGAGCAACGTCTGCCAGAGTGATGACGCCCGTGACACCGACACCAGGAGTCGTAAGTTCCCAACTCACTCGCTTCAGGATATTCAGCGCAGGCAGCACCTCCGCCCAGATCAACCAGACGCCTGTCAGTAGAGCCAGCAGACTGACGAGCCTGATCAGGCGGCTGGTCTGCACATTGAGATCGGAAAGTTGAATCTCCGGAACGGGCGCGATCTCGACGATATCGGACTGACCTTTGACGGCCTGTTCCCGCTGACTGGCCTCGCGGCGTTCGCGACTTCGCCGCATGGCCAGGGCTCTGTAACTCATCAAGAGCCATCGATCGATCAACGCTCGCAACACGAACAATCCCAGAACCAGACACACGGTGAGGATAATTCGAGCTCCAAGTTCCAGCGCGGTGTAGTAATAGCCGGACAGGGCGGCGATGCCCAGCACGAGCGGAGCCAGGATGGCAGCCAGCCCGCACAATGTCACGAGCCGGTTCTTCAACACTTCTTTCGCGTTGGTCAGCAGAGACTTCATCAGCACGCGACCTGGTCGTAGCAAATCAAACAGTATGATCGTCTGAAAGAGTGCCATCACCGCAAATGCAAATCGACCGGCAGTGCTGTGAAGTTGTGAGTCTCCCGAGAGCCAGCAGAATTCGATCACGACAAGTAGCGGCAAACTCACCACCAAAATGGCTCGCAACCGATGCCGAACGAAGATAGCCGTGTTGGTATCCCAGCCAAAATGTGCGACGGCCAGGCCGTTGGATCGAAAGACCTGGCGGAAAAATTCCATTGAAAAAAACAGCAGCGAGATCAGCTGCAACGACGTTCCAAAGGCACGCAGGACGGAGTTTGTGTACTGCATGTTGTTCAGCCGCCAGCCGAGAAACCACATCAAGGCCGGAGCGACCACTGCCAGACCGAAAGTCATCAGCAGGGCTGACAGTGTCGGTCGGAACTCTGTCGCGTTTGACTTGATCGCGACTTTGCCGATTTCCTTCAGCCGTCGACCAATTCGGGAGCGAACCACGGTAAGCACAAGCAGCGTGCCCAGACACACGATCCACGCAAAGAGATGTTTGCCGGCGTCGGACAGCAGCGCAAGACCAACCTGCTTCAATGGAAAAGAAGGAACGAGACGTCCTAATGCAGAAGCTGTCGCGACGGCGTCACCGGTTGAGATCGCCGTGGTTGAGCGAACCCACAAAACGTGTTCGGCGATGTAGTCGCCTTGACGATTCACTTCGGCAATCAATTGCCGCTCGTTACTGTCGAGCGCGACCAGAGTGCTGAGCAGATTGGCCATGTTCTGCGTCAGCGACGCCAGTACTTCCCGCTGGATGGTGAGCAGGCTCTTGACCTGCTCACGCACTTCATCGGGTGACGCGGTATCCGTCGAGACATCCTTCATCGCCGTATCGATGGCGGCCTCAAGATCGACCAGCGACCGACGCTCCCGCTCAAGATCAAGGTGCTGCAGATTCAGATCGGACATCGTCGGTTGCCGAGCTGCCAGACGGTCGTAGTACCGATCAAGAGACGGAAGTGTTGTGCGATGGCTACGCAGCAGAACGCCAATCGCATGTGTAAATTGTGCGGCTTCGGCTCTCTCCGTGAGCCTTTCAAAATCGCCGGACAAAGCTTCCATGCGCTGTTGAGTTTCGTCTTTTTCGCGTGTGGCGGCTTCCAGTTGGGCGACGGTTTCCTTGTTGAGCTGACTGAGTCTGCTATTCCGATTGGCCAGTTCCTGCATATCCGGGTCGGCGTTGACGGCGGCGATCCTCGCAGCGATCGCCTGTTGCTCGGCTTCTTTTCGAAGCGCTTTGGAAAGTAACAGTTTGCGGGCTTCGAGTCTTCGAGTCGCTTCGATTTCTGACCGGGCGGCAAGGTCGCGGCGGGCCGTCAGCAAACGCGCACTGGCTTCATAAAGCGGACCTTCCTGCTCGATTAAAGCCAGCTCTGCGGCAACCGCTTGACGCCTTGACCGCAAAGTCTGCTTCCGGACACTCGTGACAATTGCCGGTTCGCCTTCGGGCGGCTTCGCCTCTAACTGAGTGTTGATGTCGACCAGCGCCGCTCGCGATTGCGTGACCAGATCGGGCAGAGTGGCTCGGCGAGTGGCGCGGCGAGCAATCTCCACTTCCAAAGCCACTCTCTGCTGAGTGGCTTCGGACGCTTCAGTTTCCGCGCGAGTCACCTCGGCCTGCAGATTTTCTCTCGTCGCATCTGGCGGCAGGCTGGGGTTAAACTCAGCGGGCGATTGTGCCAGCAGTTGCTCAATGCGTGCCCGTTCTTCGACGGCAGTTTCTGCTTCCTGCTTCAGCTTCTGAAGAGTCTGCTGATATCGCTGTTCATTCTTCAGAGCAGCGGCGGCCGCATCCAATTGTTCCCCCGCAAGCTTTTTTGCATCAGCATCGAGCGATTCGTCTTCGGTAAGTGTTTTGCGCAAAGCTCCGAGTGAATCAGCACTGACCTGCTCAAGCCCCACCGATGGAGTGGCGGTGTCTGGTGGCGTTTGTGCAGCAACGACGCTGAATAACGCGCTGAAATGGAAGCTCAACACCGAGCAGGCAACGACCGCCAGTCGGTGAAGCTGTAATGACTTTTTGAGTCGTTTCATTTGAACTTTCTGCTTCCGCGATTTCTGCACCTTTTGTGATGAGTATCTCGCCGTGGAAGATTCGAAAACGGAAAATCTGAGAATCGCAAGCCGCTCTTACGTCCGCTCCGTTTCGTACTCTCCACAGTCTGCCATCCCAAAGATGAATCATCATAGAGCCGACCATGGAATCGGGCAGCGGCAAATAACCAGCACTCATGCCGTACGCCGCGAAAGGCCTGCATCAGTCAGGATGTAATACCGTGACCAGCCATCGCATGCGACAACTTCGCCAGGGAATCCGGCAGTTCAGTTGGCACCAGACCTGCGTCGATTCGAAGGCGTGCAGGGCCAGGTAAAACTGTTTTTCGGAGTGCAACAATGTCAGTACCGAGTCGACCCGCTCGGCGACCGCCTTCTTCTGGTCGATGTCGAGCAGCCCTACCGTGGTTTACTCGTCAATCGTAGCCAGCTGGACTGTTGGTAAGCGGATGATTCCACTTGCCACGATCGACCCTCTATTCCTGAGACGATTCACCTTCTGAACCACAACGTTGAAAAGAGCCCAAAGACGAATCCGACAAGCATGGCTCCGAACAGAAGAGCCGCCTGCGGCATGGTTACCGTGACGAAGAGAAGTCGTGTATCCACCGACTCTGAATTCTGCAGAACAATCACCGTGACACAGACCAGGACCGTCAACGCCAGAAGCATCCGGACTCGTCGGAGGATTCGTTGGCTGATCGTGCCCGCTGTACCGTCTGAAGCGTCATTCACATCGGCCTCCATCACAAACTGAAACTTGAAAGAATTGTGCGACTCCCCGGATACCGTTCTTCCTGAAGGCTGGAACTGTGGAACCAATCGGAAAACGAATCACCGTCCCTGACGCGTCGACCTGTATTGACCTCAATCTGCCTTTACCGATTGCTGGTGCCAATTGGCGTAAGGGCAATCGGGATGAGTTCTGCCGAACGCTCGTCCGACGGTGATTTCCCAGGCTGAACGAAATGGGCATAGACACAGGTGCCGTCTGCGTGGGTCGGATGAGTTATGTGTTCTTTTTCAAGATGTGAAGCCGTTCGGCATCCCACACACAAAGGAAGTAGCAGGAATAGCGGCAGAAGCAGACCTCGCATCTGATATTAATCCTGTTCACTAATGGCCAGTTATCGTGACTGACAGGCCGCCATGATAGCTTCAAGCTGAACGAGTACTGAGTTGACCTGCAGGTCATACCGGGAAACAACCCGCTCAAGCAGACGTTTGCGAGAGTTCTCTGGCATCTCGTTCAGAGATTGTCGATCGATCCCTTCAGTCGCTTCGTAGAGACTCAGCACAGAATCGGCGTCGTTGACATCGTCCGCCCGCTCCGCATGAATGAGAGCTGATTCTGTCGAACACTGGGTTCGGTACGCCACCGCGATGACCATGTCTTCACCGGCTTCACGATACACCGAGATATCATGCCAGCGACCACCGGACGAACCATCGGCGTCGTTGCCTGGTTCCTGCAAAAGGAGTTCGCCTTCGAACTCCAATGCCTCCTGATTCGTACGATTGAGTGAGATGCGATTCATGATTAAACCTTTGTGAAAATGCAGACGGAAAACTCCGGCCTCCTACGCCAGACAAATGGAAATTCCCCATTCAATCAGGAAGGCAACGATAAGTTGTGTCCCTGCGTGGATTGTTTTCAATTTTTTTGACTGCCCGCACATCAACCAACCTTCTGGAAAAACTGTTTCGTGTCAGATGCTTCACCTGGCCGCTGCATTTGCTGATCTCAAATCTCTGGCATGACTGGCACATTCCTGCGTTCTGTCCTAGCCACAGACGTTCCGAAAAAATGCAACCAGTCCGACCAGAGGGTATTCCGGTTTGAGCTTTCTGTTTCAGAAAGGCAAACCGACGATTGGTTGCTCAACGCGGAGACGAGAAGCAATTTCAGTGGTCGGTTGCCCCGGAATTCAATTGTTGGCCGCAAGTTTGAGCGGTCAACATAGCACTGATTAAGCACAAGTTGTGCCAGACCTTTCAGGGAATACGTAAAGCTATGCTATTTCATCACTTACCGATTTATGAAGATTTCAGACAATTACTCGTAAGGACAAACCAGCACTTCCATGCCGACATTATCGGCACCATAATGCCGATTTGTATTTCTCGGCATTTAAACTCCGAAAGTCGTAAATGATTTGCAGAATTCTGCTTATGACTCAGAGTGAAAGTCTGGCTTCGCGGCTGGTGACAGTCCTCGACCCTCTGGAAGACGTCTCTGTCAGGGCGGCGCCAACCCGTGGCAATTTCTGGGATCGGGTTAAGGAAGACCCCGCCGACCTGATTTTGATTCAACGAAGCGTCTTGCCAGTTCCAGCCAGCGAGGCCATTGAGTCAATCCGGTCGCTGACGGATGAGCCGGACGTGATCGTGATCTGGGACGAGGAAGATCCTGAAGAACGTGCCCGGCTACTGATCGCTGGCTGCTCAGCCGTACTCTATTCAGGCCTTTCCGACGACATCCTGCGCGAGACTGTCGGGACGCTGGTCGAGCGGCACCGGGAAGTTTCGGTCGACCGACTGCATCGCGAGCTGACCGAACCCGAGCACCGCCTGGCTGATTTCGACTCGGCAAGCCCGGCGATGCGAAATTTCATGCGAATGGTGAAGCGCGTCGTTGAGCCGGACAGTTCGCTGCTCATTCTCGGAGAAACCGGAGTCGGCAAAGAGCGACTCGCCCGCGCGATTCATGCCGAGTCGCCTCGTGGCAGCGAGCCATTCATCCCGGTCAATTGTGCGGCCTTCCCGGAAACGCTGCTGGAGGGTGAATTGTTTGGCTACGAAGAAGGTGCCTTTACCGGGGCAGTCGGCGATCGACGAGGATATTTCGAGCTGGCTCATGGTGGCACGATCTTCCTTGATGAGATCGGCGAGATGCCCCGGCATCTCCAGGTCACGCTGTTGCGAGTGCTTCAGGAGCGAACGATTCAACCACTGGGCAGTGAAAAAGAGATCGAGATCGACGTCCGTGTCATGGCGGCCACAAACCGGGACCTGGAAGACGAGATCAAAACGCGACGATTCAGGCGAGACCTGTATTATCGACTAAGCGTCGTCACACTCGAAATTCCATCGTTGCGGGATCGCCGGGAAGACATCCCACCTTTGCTGCATCGATATCTCGCCGAATTCTCAGTCCGCATGGGCCGAGCAGTAACTGAATTTTCTCCGGAAGCTGTCGAAGCGCTAGTCAGTTACTCATGGCCAGGCAACGTTCGAGAGCTGATCAACGTCGTCGAACGAGCGTTGATTCTTGTCGACGGCGACACAATTACGCTTAACGAATTACCGCCCGGGATGGGTCGCTCATTCGCAGCGGCGGACTTGTCGGTGTCACTCGTGCCGCAGGTGGCAAGCCTGTCGGACGACTGGCATGAAAAAACCTGGGATCAGGTAAAGGGCGAGGTACTCAGCCTGATCGAGGGCGAGTATCTCGTTCGCCATCTCACGGCCTGTCGCGGAAAGCTCGCAGATACGTCCGAAACTACCGGCATCAAGCCACGAAGTCTGTATCAGTCCATGAAGCGGCACGGACTAAAGAAAGAGGACTTCCGAAAGCCTCGCGGATAATCAAAATCAATTCAGGAATCGAACGCCGCCATGAGTCATCTTCGGCCACGCTGAGCACCTTGTGAACAGCTCCTGAGCAGCAAAATCCGACCAGACCGACAGTAACCAGAGAGTTCTTAGACCTCAGCAACGTCCGTCTTTGCGTTCCCGCTGGCTCTGGTCATATCGAGAAGTGGGAGCAAGGCGAGCGACAGGAGTGAGACCGCGCACAGCGAAAGCAGCGCCAACGGGTAGTCGTACTCGGAAATGATCCGACCCGAAGCCCAGGTCGACCACGACTCGCAGCCATTCGTCAAACCCATGAACGCGCTGAACTGAGTCGCCGCTACGGCTGGGTGAGTGATGTCCATGAACATCGCATACGACGCTGCCGTGAACAGGCCGATTCCGAACGCAGCACCACCCAGACAAACCAGTAATGCCCGGCTACGGTGTTGTTCAAACGTCAAATCGCAGACCGCCAGCATCACGACAGAAACGCAGATCAGGACCAGAGAACAAGCAACAAATCTTCGTCGTCCAAACCGGTCGGACAGAAAGCCGCCAGCGAGCGAACCGGCCACCATCAGAACGATCATCGGCAAGGCCGCGAACGCGCCTACTTCCGATTCCGTGAAGCCTCGATCAATCAGAAACGGCCCGTAAACGACTTCCAGGGCTTTGAATGCGGCTCCACCGGTCAGAGCAAACGCGAGACCGATCCACGTATTCCGCTCGCCAAACGCCTGGCAAACCGACCTGCCCACAGTGCGCAATCGGCTCTCAGCAGGCCCTGGTTCGCCGGAAGTCGATCGACTCTTCGGATCTTTGGCCATGAACAGAACCAGCAACATCGAAAAAGTGGTCACACCAATCAGCAGCGCAACGACTCCCTGATTGCCCACATACGGCGCGATCACCAGCGCTCCGCCGCCCAGCATCGCTCGCCCGAGTAACATGCCTGTCTGCATCCAGCCGTTGATTTCTCCGCGTTCAGCGGGCGATGTCACCGAGATGCAAAGTGCGTCGATTGCTACATCCTGAGTCGCTGCGGAAAACGCGTGAACCAGCAGAAACATCGACAACAGTTGAAAGTCGGACACGGGGTCAAGCACGAGCAGCGACAACAGCGTCAGCCCCATGACTGACTGCGCGGTGACAATCCAGCTCCGCAGCGACCAGCGGGAATTCTGCAGGAGATCGATCAGCGGTGCCCACGCAAACTTGAACGTCCAGGGAAGAACCAGCACAGCGGTCAGCCAGGTAATCTGCTCGATCGGCACTCCCGATGCTCTTAACCGGGTCGGCATCGCCAGCCACAGAAATCCGATCGGCGCTCCTTCGCTCAGATACAGACAGGTAAAAAGCAGCTTGCGCTTGGTATTCACACGAAAAGTTTCCCGATTGTGACAATTCCCGATGTAGATCCACTGTCAGACGCACGTCGGACCGTTTATACCACTGTGACGTTGATGCATCGGCCTCTTCCCGGCAACCTTCTTCATAAAGATAAGGCGATCGAGACTTCCACTATGGGACAGCTAGACCTTCAGGAATTTCAGTGGAGCGTTAAGGTCAGACAGTTAAGAATTGAAGACTTCGACGAACTGCTGGCGATGCAGCAGCGATGCTTCCCCGGTCTGACATCCTGGACTCGCGAACAGATCGAAAGCCAGCTTGCCATTTTCCCTGAAGGGCAAATCGTTATCGAAATCGATGGCGAACTGGCCGCGTCGTCGAGCAGCCTTTTGCTTCAGTATGAGTCGGGGATCGCCTGGCATGACTGGACAAAAATCGCCGACGGCGGATACATCCGAAACCATAACAAGAATGGTGACACGCTCTACGGAATCGAGATCATGGTCGATTCCAAATACCGCGGTATGAAACTGGCCCGCCGACTCTACGACGCCCGCAAGGAACTTTGCCGCGAACGGAATATCGACCGCATCATCATTGGTGGTCGGATCCCCGGCTACGGCCAGCATGCGGACAAGATGTCCGCCAGCGAGTACGTCGAGCAGGTCATGATGAAGGCTCTGCACGATCCGGTCCTGACCGCTCAACTTTCAAACGGCTTCGCACTGCAGGGACTGATCCCCAACTATTTTCCAAGCGACGAAGCGTCACGAGGCTACGCCACATTCCTCGAATGGCGAAACCTCGATTACCACCCGAAGGCGAAACGTCGGCATCAGCGACCCGTTGAACTCACCCGCCTGGCCGTAGTGCAGTACCAGATGAGGCGAGTTTCCAGCTTCGACGAGTTCGCTCAGAACTGCGAAGCGTTTGTCGATGTCGCCTCTGACTATTCGTGCGACTTTGTGATGTTTCCCGAGTTATTCACGACTCAGTTGCTGTCGTGCGTTAAACCGACTCGGCCAGGTCTTGCTGCACGGCAACTTTCCGAATTCACACCGCAGTATCTTGAGTTCTTCGCTGAGTGCGCCATCAAATACAACGTGAACCTTGTGGCGGGTTCGCACTTCGTCGTCGAGGACGAGACGCTGTACAACATCGCCTATTGTTTTGGGCGGGATGGCACGATTCACAAGCAGTACAAGCTGCACATCACACCCAGCGAACGAAAATGGTGGGGTGTCAGTCCTGGCGACAAGGTCAACGTCTTTGACACCGATGCTGGTCGAGTGGCTATGCTGATCTGCTATGACATTGAATTTCCCGAGCTGGTCCGTATCGCCACGGCCAAAGGCGCGCAGATTATCTTCGTGCCGTTCAACACCGATACGGTGGGAGCCTATCTTCGCATCCGCCATTGCGCTCAGGCACGGTGTATTGAAAACCAGATTTATGTGGCTATTTCCGGATGTACTGGCAATCTGCCATCGGTTGAAAACGCCGACATCCACTATGCCCAGTCTGCTATCCTGACTCCGTCCGACGTTGGATTCGCGAAAGGAGGCGTCGGAGCCGAGTGCAACCCGAATATCGAAACAGTCGTCATGGACGATGTTGACCTCGAACTTCTAAGGCGACATCGCCAGTCCGGCAGTGTCCAGAACTGGAACGACCGCCGAACGGACCTCTACCAGGTGAACTGGAACGAGGATGGAGAGTCGCACAAAGTTTGATTTGACCGCAGCGTGAATTGACTGGGGCGTGATATGACCGAGGCGACAACGCATCGAAGTCGGCGGCTGATTCAAATCTTCGGAATACGCCGCCGTGTGCCGTCTGCTCGATTCATTCAGTTTGTCAGCCACGAGCGGACACTGCTCTCACTTCACGATCGAAAAAGAGCGATCAGCCGTGCGGACCGGTTGGTTAGCCTGCGCACTTGCCCCGCAAATGGTACGGCGTTTGCATTTTCGCTTAAGGCAGCAGCACTACTCAGTTGACGGCAGGTGACCATGGACCTCTGCAACGGTGGGTGTGCGCGCGACGGAACCGGCACGACGATTAACCATTCTCGAAAACACACATCCGAACATAAAGGTTCGAAATGACTGATAGTTTGTCTTTCCTCAACTATAAAACTGAATCTTTCTACGATGAGTTCTTTGACGAGGAGGGCCAGCCAAAGAGCGAAGTAAAGATTCTGGTCGACCGAATTAACGCCCTGCCCGACTACGACCTGCAGGCTCGGCAGGAGGCTATAGAGCGCGCACTGATGCGCATGGGTATTACATTCGCCGTCTACGGCGATCAGCAGGGCAACGAAAAAATATTTCCGTTCGACATCGTGCCCCGGATTATTTCCGCGATCGAGTGGTCTCACATCGAAGCCGGATTGAAACAGCGAATTAAGGCCCTCAACCTGTTCATCAATGACATTTACCACGAGCAGGAAATCCTCAACGACGGTATTGTCCCACGAGAGCTACTGGAAGGGGCAGACTCCTACCGACCGGAATGCAAGGGGCTGAAACCGCCTCGCGGAGTCTGGTGCCACATCACGGGTACAGACCTGATCCGCCACAGCGACGGAGCAATCTACGTTCTGGAAGACAACCTGCGATGCCCGTCGGGCGTGTCCTACGTGCTGCAGAATCGCCAGGTGATGAAGCGCAGCTTCCCCCAGATCTTCTCGGAAACAAAGGTGCGTCCGGTTATCGACTATCCGATCCATCTTTACTACACACTCCAGTCGCTGGCTCCGGAAACGTCCGACCCAACGATCGTGGTACTGACGCCAGGGATTTACAACTCGGCGTACTACGAGCATTCGTTCCTTGCTCAGCAGATGGGTGTCGAACTTGTCGAAGGATCCGACCTGGTAGTTCGCGATGGCTTCGTCTTTATGCGAACGACCCGCGGCTACAAAAGGGTTCACGTTATCTATCGCCGTATCGACGACGATTTTATTGACCCGCTGTGCTTCCGTGAGGATTCAGCACTGGGCGTTCCGGGGCTGATGGATGCGTATCGAAACGGACGAGTCGCTCTGGCCAATGCTCCAGGCACCGGCGTTGCCGACGACAAGGTGATCTACGCTTACGTTCCAGAGATGATCCGTTACTACCTTGATGAAGAACCGATCCTGCCGAATGTGCAGACGTATGTCTGTCAGCGTGATGACGATCGGAAATACGTTCTGGAAAACATCGGCGATCTGGTGGTCAAAGCGGCGAATGAATCCGGAGGGTACGGCATGATCGTCGGACCTCACTCGACGAAGACCGAACAGGCCGAATTCGCGGAACGGATCAGGAAGAATCCGCGTAACTACATCGCTCAGCCAACGCTTTCGCTCTCGCGAGTGCCGACCGTTGTTGACGACCACTTCGAAGGCCGACACGTCGACCTCAGACCATACATTCTTTACGGCGAGGATATGTGGGTTCTGCCTGGCGGATTAACTCGTGTTGCCCTGAAGAAGGGCTCTCTCGTGGTGAACTCATCGCAGGGTGGCGGCAGTAAAGACACCTGGGTGATTGCCAGCGACGATTCCCAGCTTCAATCACAGACACAGTCGGAATAGGCGATTCTGGGACTGTTCCGTTTTTCATCGAACAATTCGTTCATAGCGACGACCGCCTTTCCTTCTGAGTCGTCGAATCGGAGACAATCATGCTAAGCCGCGTTGCGGATTCAATTTTCTGGATGGCTCGCTACGTTGAACGCGCCGAAAACCTGGCTCGCTTTATCGACGTGACGCTCAACCTTCAGATTGACATTCCAGGTTCAAGACACACTCAATGGGAACCACTCGTTCACGCCACCGGCGATGAAGAGGATTTCAAAGACCGTTATGGCGAATTCACCGAAAAGAACGTCATCAATTTTTTGACGTTCGATCGTGAAAATCCGAATTCCATCGTCGCCATTCTTCGAGCAGCCCGGGAGAATGCCCGGTCGATCCGTGAGACCATTTCGTCAGAAACCTGGGAGCAGCTCAACTCGTTCTACCATTTCGTACGAGATGCCGCCGATTCTGAAGAAGTTCAGAATTCGCCCGGCGACTTTTTTCTGGAAGTGAAGCATTACAGCCATCTGCTCAACGGTGTCACCGACGCAACAATGTCGCATAACGAAGGCTGGCACTTTTCAAACATGGGCCGACTGCTTGAACGAGCCGACAAAACATCACGAATCCTTGACGTCAAATACTTCACCCTGCTGCCACGACTTGAAGACGTCGGCAGTCCGGTTGACGACCTGCAATGGTCAGCAGTGCTGCGTTCGGTCAGCGGCTTCGAGATGTACCGCAAGCGCTATCACGGAATCACGGTCGAACGGATCGTTGAATTCCTGATTCTTGATCGTGAATTTCCGCGAGCCATCCGGTTTTGCCTCGACGAAGCAGACAACTCACTGCACGCCATCTCGGGCTCCGCACCGGGAAATTTCGTCAACCTGGCAGAGCAGCGGCTGGGCCGGCTTCGCGCGGAACTGGCGTTCTGCGACGTTAAAAGCATCATTAACCAGGGGCTGCATGAATTCGTCGATTCACTGCAAACTCAACTGAACCTGATTGGCGAGGGCATCAGCGAAACCTTTATCGACCCGAAACCTGTTGCGTAGCCCTGATTTCCTGCCCCCAGACCTTTGAACTTTGTCCGCTTAAACTGATCGAACAATCGGTATGACTATTCGCGTCGCGCTCAACCACGTTACCCATTATCAGTATGACCGGGTCGTTGGCATCGGCCCTCAGCTCGTCCGTCTTCGACCCGCGCCACATTGCCGAACGCCGATCAAGAGTTACTCGCTGAAGGTCACACCGACCGACCATTACGTGAACTGGCAGCAGGATCCGCACGGAAACTTTCAGGCTCGGTTTGTATTTTCCGACAAGGCACAGGAGCTGAAAGTCGAAGTCGATCTCGTCGCCGAAATGACCGTCATCAACCCGTTCGACTTCTTCGTGGAAGAATACGCGGACAAATTCCCCTTCACTTATGAAGAGTCACTCGCTCACGAGTTGCGGCCGTTTCTCGAAACGGCTCCGATCAAGCCGAAGCTGTCGGCCCTGGTGAGTTCGATCGACCGCTCCAAGGTCAGCATTGTCGACTTTCTGGTGGCGATCAACGGAAAGATTCAGAACCTTGTCGATTACACCGTGCGAATGGAACCCGGCGTCCAGACTCCGGAAGAAACGCTCACGCTGAAACGCGGCTCGTGTCGCGATTCCGCATGGTTGCTCGTCCAGCTTCTGCGACACCTGGGACTCGCGGCGCGTTTCGTGTCGGGTTATCTGATTCAGCTGACGCCAGACGTGAAGTCACTGGATGGTCCTTCCGGAACTGAAGTGGACTTCACCGACCTGCATGCCTGGACCGAAGTCTTTCTGCCCGGAGCCGGCTGGGTCGGTCTTGATCCAACTTCAGGTCTGTTCGCGGGCGAAGGCCACATTCCACTGGCATGCACTCCCGAGCCGTCAACGGCAGCGCCGATCAGTGGAGCTGTTGACAAGTGCGAAGCCGAATTCGACTTCAGCATGACCGTCACTCGAATTCATGAGGACCCGCGAGTCACAAAGCCGTACACCGATTCGCAATGGGCAGCGATTGAGCAGCTCGGACACGAGGTGGATGATCGACTCACTGCAGGCGACGTTCGACTGACCATGGGTGGTGAACCAACGTTCGTTTCGATCGACGATATGGACGGTGACGAGTGGAATTCCGCCGCCGTCGGCCCCATGAAACGTAAACTCGCCGGCGAGCTGCTGCACCGACTGCGAAAACACTTTGCTCCAGGAGGGCTGCTCCACTTTGGCCAAGGCAAGTGGTACCCTGGTGAATCGCTCCCACGCTGGGCACTGACAGTCTTCTGGCGAAAGGACGGCAAACCACTCTGGCATAACGCCGACCTGATCGCCGACGAACAGCACGACTACGGATTCGGCGCGAAGGAAGCGAAGCAGTTCAGCGCACATCTGGCAACAGTCCTGGGCGTCAAGGCCGACTGGATCGTGCCAGCGTTCGAAGACATCTACTACTACCTCTGGAAAGAGCAGCGGCTGCCGGAAAACATCGAACCGGGAGATCCGCGAATCAAAGACCCGGAAGAACGCGCACGACTGATGCGGGTCTTCGAAAAGGGATTGGGCGCCCCCACCGGGTTCATCATGCCGCTTCAGCGACAGTGGTGGCAGGCAAAGAAACGCTGGGTCAGTGGTCCCTGGCCCGTCCGTCCCGAAGCGATGTTTCTCCTGCCTGGCGACTCGCCTTTGGGACTGCGGCTGCCGCTGGATTCGCTGCCATATCTGGCGCCGTCACAGAAGCCGTTTTTCGCAGAAGCAGATCCGACGGCTCCGCATGGTGAACTGCCGACATTCACTCAACGCTCGCTTGCCGGTCATCCGGAAGCCGTTCCAATGTACGGTGTGTCCGAACAGAGTCTGAAAGAAGACTCGGGCGACGAAGATGAAGAGAAAGAAAAAAGCAAGTCGTTAGAGGAAGACGACGCTGTCGCACACAACGTCCGCACGGCGTTGTGTATCGAACCTCGCAGTGGACGACTGCACGTTTTCATGCCACCGTGCGAATCGGCCGATGACTATGTCGAACTGATTGCGGCGATCGAGCAGACCTGCTGCGAACTGAAAATGCCGATCATCGTCGAAGGCTACCTGCCACCCCATGACGACCGGCTGAATCTCATCAAAGTGACTCCGGACCCTGGTGTCATCGAAGTCAATGTTCATCCGACCGAGACATGGCCGGAACTGGTCGATCTGACAAACACGATCTACGACGAAGCCAGGCTGACGCGACTTGGTACCGAGAAGTTCGATCTCGACGGACAGCACACCGGTACCGGCGGCGGCAATCACATTGTGCTGGGTTCGTCGACGCCGCTGGACAGTCCGTTCCTCAGACGTCCGGACCTGTTGCGCAGCATGGTCGGCTACTGGAACAATCATCCGTCGCTGTCGTACCTCTTCAGCGGCAAGTTCATTGGCCCGACCTGCCAGGCACCGCGCGTCGACGAAGGCCGCTTCGATGCGATGTACGAAATGCAGATCGCGTTCGATCAGGTTCCGGACCGCGACGTCGCCACAATTCCGCCGTGGCTGGTCGATCGAATTTTCCGCAACCTGCTGGTCGACCTGACCGGCAACACGCACCGGGCCGAGTTCTGCATCGACAAGCTTTATTCTCCCGACTCATCCACCGGGCGACTGGGACTTGTGGAACTTCGCGGCTTTGAAATGCCACCTCACGCCCGCATGAGTCTCACGCAGCAGCTACTGATTCGTGCCATCGTCGCCATGTTCTGGGAACGGCCCTGCACCGAGAAGCTGGTCGAGTGGGGCACCGTGCTGCACGACCGATTCCTGCTTCCACACTTTACATGGAACGATTTCGGCACGGTCATCAGCGACCTGAATCGGGCCGGTTTCAACTTTGCTCACGAGTGGTTCGCGTCGCATCTCGAATTTCGGTTTCCGTTCATCGGAGAAATGTCGCGCCAGGATATTCGACTGGAACTTCGAACGGCGATTGAACCGTGGAACGTGCTGGGTGAAGAACCCGGTGGCGGCGGGACCGTTCGCTTCGTCGATTCGTCGCTTGAGAAAATTCAGGTTCTGGTCCAGGGCCTGACCGGTCAGCGGCACATTGTGACCTGTAACGGTCGCCGGTTGCCGCTTAAGCCGACGGGAACGCAGGGTGAGTTCATCGCTGCCGTCCGGTTCCGAGCGTGGCAGCCACCCAACTGTCTGCACCCGACGATCCCGGTTCACTCACCTTTGGTCTTCGACATTCTGGATACCTGGAGCGAGCGCTCGATCGGCGGTTGCACATACAATGTCTCGAATCCAACCGGACGCAATTCCGCAAGCTTTCCAGTCAACTCTTACGAAGCTGAATCGCGTCGAGCCGCGCGATTCTTCGAAACCGGCCACACGCCAGGCTCAATGCCAATTCCACCTCACGAAACCAACCCGGCGTTTCCGATGACGCTGGACCTCCGGCGTGGGTAACGAACGCGTCGGGGTTGGGTTACCAGAACCGCTATGCTTAACACATAGCCGCTCTATTCTCCAACCGGCTCAACATCGACGGAGACGTTCAGCGTGTGCTGGCCTCCGCCGGTGAACACGCCACGGATCGGGGCTACGTCTGAGTAGTCGCGCCCCCAGGCAATGGGGATGTGGTCCGTGCCGCAGACTTTATCGTTGGTCGGGTCGAGGTCGATCCAGCCGGCCTCGCCGCACCACACCGCGAACCAGGCGTGGGACGCATCGGCTCCGACGAGCCTCGGCTTTCCTTCCGGCGGAATCGTTCTCAGATAACCGCTGACATAGCGAGCTGGCAGGCCCAGCGATCTCAGACAACTGATCGCCACATGAGCAAAGTCCTGGCAAACACCATGCTTCTGCGCCAGTGATTCGCTCGGACGAGTAACGACCGTGGTGGCCCGCGGGTCGTACTTGAACTCGCGGAAGATCTTCGACATCAGCGCGGTGGCCCCGACAAGAATCCGTTGCCCGGCAGGAAAACAGTCGGCGGCATACTCGCGAAAAACCTCGTCATGAGAGGCGAGTGACGAGTCAAACAGGAACTCTGTCACATCAAACCAGTCATTGATGGTCTGACTGCGAACTCCGGTGGCAACATCTTCCCATTTCAAGGTCTGCTCGGGCGGAGGAATTGTTTGAGGCAACACAGTAACTCGGCTGGTGGCGGCCAGCAGAAGCCTGCGGTGACTTTCGTCGAGCGTAAACGACTGCACGATATTTCCGAACCAGTCCTTGCGTTTCGCGACGTTGCCAGGCATCGGACGAATCAACAGGCGATGAGAAGTACAGCGAGTGTAAGGCGTCTCGCGAGGGGTCAGTCGCAGATGGTTATGGCACACCGGCACCGGATCGGAATACTGGTACTCTGTAGAATGAACGATGCGGTATTTCAAAATCATCTTCTCTGTCTAAATGGATTCACGGTCAAACTGTCGAGGCAGTCCGGCATGGATGAGGTATCGCTGGCTGATCGCGGTGGACAGTTTCGGAATCTGGTCGAGCAGTCGTTGCATAAGTCGGTCAAGCGATCGCCGCTGACCATCGTCCGCGTGTGCCAGATCGCGCGGTTCAGACAGTCTGACTGAATTGTGCAGCGACATGGCCAACCGCTCGTCCTGCCCGAGAACAGCCTGCCCGGCCGATGGCAATCTGCCAACGTGGTCCTGGATTCGGTTCAGCTGAAAGACGAGCGATCGTGGATTCGTATCGTCCGTAACCAGCAGATCGATCGCTGCTTCCGCCTGAAGCGTCGACAGGTACCGGCCCCGGTAGGTCATAATGCTGTCGCAGGATTCAAGGACTACTTCAAGCACCATCGGTTCCGGAACGGAAACGTCTACGAGTGTTGATTGCAGAATCGTCGCTGTGTGCCAGACACGTTCAATCTGACGACCAAGTTCCAGAAAACGCCAGACCTGAGTTCGAGTCATACTTTCACTTGAAAGTCCGCTGAACTGTGCCGTGGCGTCGATGACTCGCTGAACAAGTTGCAGAAGGATCGTTGAGTCAATCTTCGACTGCCTTGCCGCCGATGGGTTCCATTCATCGCGAAGCTGGTGGAGCGTTTGCCAGGCATCAGTAGACAACCGGTCGCGCACGGAATTAACCAGCCGGGAGACACCATCCATCGTCGATTTCAGACTCAGTGTTTCCTGAGGATTAAAGACCGAAACGGGAAGACTTTCTTCAAAATTCGGCAACCCGTTTTTCAACCCGTCGACAGCGAGTCCTGGTTCAAGCTGCCCGAGCGCGGCAAGTGCACGAACCATCACAATATGCACGCCGTCAGACTCGTCATCCTCATTTGTCATTTCATGCTTCAGAAGAACCCGCAGGCTGCGCGCTGCCCCATCTGCACGTTCGATCATTCGCCCCAGCCAGAAAAGGTTTTCTGCATCGCGACTCGGAAGATCGTTGCCACTTCTCTTCAACACGAGAGGCACATTGGACGAACGCAGAAGAGAAATCGATTCTTCCGGGCCGTCGCTTTCGATCCAGACATCCTGAGCCCGTTCACCGGTGGCCATCGAACGGTCCAGTGCCAGTCGATCCGGAGAGGAGCGAGCCAGCCCGCCAGGCAGTGTCTGGAACGAGTCGCCATCGGCGGTGACAAAGAAGCGGAACGCCGAATGCCAGGGTTCAATCTTCGAACCCAACCAGACTGGAACTGTCGAACGAACAATTCGCTCTTGTGCGACAAAGTCGAATGGTCGCGTCTTCAAGCGGTGAATCAGCTCTTCCCGAGCAGTCGGAGTCAGTAGCGCCGCCTCGATTGGAGGAGCACTGTTGACGATGTACGCCGAACGGACGACCAGTTTGTCAAGATTGCTCAGGACGTAGGTCAACGCGGAAGGCTGACCACACCACCACGTCGCCGCTGAAGGCAGGCGGATTTCTTCGCCCAGCAGCAGGCGACACGCTGCCGGCAGGAACGGGACAAGAGCCGGCGTCTCGGCCAGGCGGCTACCAAGCGCGTTGGCAACCACCACTTCGTCGTTACGGACAACGTCAACGAGTCCACTGACACCGGTCAGAGATCCGGCCTTCAGCTCGACCGGGTCGCAGTCGTCGTCACTGACGCGGCGAAGAATGACTTCAACAGGCAGCAGACCTCCGAGCGTTTTCAACATGACTCGACCGTTACGAGTCGCCAGATCGCCGCCCTCGGCCAGTGTGTAACCCAGATATTTCGCCAGATAGACGTCTTCGAAATAGGTTGGCGAATCGGCTCCGCGAGAAAGCACGACGGTGCGAGGATTCTCGCGATAACGCGGCGCCATGTCGCGAAGTGTTTCTCGCAGCCGCATGAAGAATGGAGCGAGTCGGCGAGGGCGAGCTGTGCGAAAAATACCAGGCAGCACTCGGGAAGTCACGATGCGGTTTTCGAGAATGAACCCTAATCCGGACGGAGCACGCACCCGGTCACCTGTCACCCACCAGCGTCCATCCGGTGATCTGGCCAGGTCGGCCGCGTAGATCGTTATGCGGCGACGATTAGACGGTTGAAGACTGTGGTAAGCACGATGGAACCCTGGATGTGCCAGCAGAATTTCCGCTGGGATCACCTTTTCACGAAGTAAACGTTGCGGTCCCAGCAGGTCGTCAAGGATCGCTTCCAGCAGCGTCGCTCGCTGGATCAGACCTCTGTCGAGTACCTGAAAGTCAGCTTGCGACATCATGGCAGGGAGGATATCCAGGTTCCACGGTCGCGATGATTCGCCCGTTTCGTCGAACGAGTTGAACGTGACGCCGTTGTCTCGGATGAGTTTTTCTGCCTGGCGATACCGTCGATCCAGTTCGCCGCTGTTGAGCAGGCTCAGTTCGTCAAGCATCGGTTGACAGTGGGCACGGCATTGTCCGGTCGCCACAAACATTTCGTCATACACACCAGGTACTGGTGCATACGACTGAAACGATCCCGTTGGAGTAGCTGGCACAGCAGTTTCGGTCATGCAACTTCCAGATGGCTCATTCATCCGCGAAACTGTTTTCGCGGCGTGGACACTTACTTTTGACAAACAACGCCTGACCATCCTACGGCCATGCAGGACTTTGGAACAGGTTCGAAATAACTTCGGTGTTTCGACGTGAATTCATAACCTTAAGCATCAGCGAGGAAGCAAATATCCAATGCCCCTCTCACGCTTCGGGGTTGTGATGTCGTGCCAAATCCGAAAGTTATTTGGCCCCATGCCTTAATGGCAACAAGCAATCGCGTCATTGAATCAGTCAGAATGTAAGCCGCAACCATTCGATTCTCAGACGGACGAGTTGGTCGATTCCACTGCTTCACGGTTGGCTCTCTCGGAAACACCAAAGACCGGGCGTTCGAACGATCCTGCTGACGGACGAACGGCCAGCAGTCGCAATGTCAACGGCACCGACGTTGCGACTCGCTGCGGCAGCCCCACCAGCTGTACCAGTGGCAGCAGCCGAGCGGCTGACGACGCCGCAAACAACAACAGGTACGTTTCTGCATTCTCGCCAAGATGTTGCAGCGCGACCGCTCCGATGGCCGTCCCCACGCACATCGAGGCAGCGTTCGCAAAGTTGTAGAGCGAGAGCACCCGCGTGCGGTCCTCGCGAGGGATCGAATCGAAAAACAGCAGGAGCATTGCCAGTTCGTGCGCGGCCCAGGCCGCTCCCCCCAGAAGCTGCACGAACAGCAGCCAGCCGAGGTGATTCGACACAAGCCACATTGCCGGCAGCGGTACGATACCGATCGCTCCAAGCCACAGCAGCCGACTCGCTCCCCAGGTCCGGGCGAGCGTTCCCAGCTGGGGAAGCACAACCGCTTTGGCAGCAAACGACGCGGCAATCAGAATGACGAACTCGACATACGTCATTTGAAGATAATTCAGCATCCAGGCATTGAAGAACGGACCGGCAATAAAAACGGCTCCCTGCATCCCCAGCAGGTACGTCATCAGTTGTCCTTGAGAAACCCGGCCCTCACCGGTTCCTCGTGACGAGGTGGCGACCGTCTGCACCGCCAGCGATGTGCTCTGTGCAGGTTCACTTTGCGAAGCCAGCAACCGCGACGACCACAGACGCGCCAGACCGGCGACAACAAAAATCACTCCGTAGGCCCACAACTCGGCTCCTGATATGCGGCCGTACTCCAGAATCAGTCCACCACCAATCAGGCCGGCAAGAACTCCGAACTGAGCCAGTCGTGTCCGCCAGGCGAAGAACTTCGGTCGAACCCGGCCCGGCACCAGTATTTCGACCCACGCATTCCATGCAGCACCGGTTCCCAGTCCAGCACCCCAGTAGATCGTCGCGACGGCGAACAGGCCAACCACCGGGATGCTCCCCACGGATGCGGCAATCACCAGTGGCACAAACGAAACCGCCTGCGCGACGGCGCATAACACGACCCAGCGACGCAACGAACCGCACCACCGAACCCCACTCGGCGAAATAAGTTGCAGTACGGAACCGGCGAGCATCGGAACGGTCGCCATCAGTCCGCTGACCATTTCGCCCATACCAAGTGCCAGCGCGAACGCCGGCAGCCACGTCTCACCCAGGCCGACCATCACACTTTGTGCGATGCCATCGGAAGTGATCGCCCGCAGGTCTCGCCGAGTCGTCGACTCCCGTTTGTGTCCTGGAATCTCATCATCAACAAGGTTCTTAGTTGAATGAGCATCGCCGAATTCCGTCGACATAACTGTTACCTGGGTGCTGTCTCAATCGAGGCCTGTCACTACCAGTCACAGATCGACATACAGGGGCAAAATTGCACCATCTGAAATGGGATTTCGTCAGTTGACGGTGTTCGCGATAGAAGAATTCTGTTCTTCCTGCTTAAAACGAGCTGTCGCTTCTTCAAGGACCTTCTCCCACAACGTACCAGTGATGATGTCCCGCTGAGTGTTGAAAGTTGAAAATCCGGTGGCGG
>TARA_R110002072_G_scaffold303043_2_pt1 | contig 237562 bp, 222 predicted proteins | sample TARA_R110002072 | Tara Oceans TARA_R110002072 (sample SAMEA4397118) | marine metagenome | biome: Polar Biome; feature: [SRF] surface water layer (ENVO:00010504); material: water (ENVO:00002006), including particulate matter (ENVO:01000060) such as... | depth 5 m | reverse complement strand
ATTTAAACCAAAAACACCAACTATTTTTGGCCACATTACCTTTTTTAATAGAAAGTCTACAAGTGAAATTGCCCTAAAAACTCAGTACTACTTCCGATATTGATTTCATTGAGTCCGCCTGAATTTTTTTCCGACACCCCAAAAAACAGATTAAATACACAAGTATCTTTAAATACAACTTCGGCAGTTCCACTCTGCTTTGGATTGCTAATCGTCACACATTTACCGTCAATCTTCGCATAAAGTGTGTTGTCCGCGTAAACCTCAAATTCCCCCACAGTACCATTAGGAAAAGGACTGTTGGCGGTAGCATATTGCATGGTTAAAGTGTACTTCCCTACCACAGAAGGAGCAACTGTCCCTGCTGTCTCACCGCTCGCTATGGTTCCGACACATACAGTTCCACAATCTCCTACTTTTGGATCATCGTCATCTTTTGAACAAGATGTATTGATGGCAATTAGTAGGCTTAAGATTAAAAATAGTCTAGAATTTTTCATATAAATAAGTTGATTTTGATTTCTCAAAAATCAACTAAAATTCCTCTTCTGGGAATACGGCAAAAGCACTAGATAGCAAAGCTGTTGGCTAGTTTGATAGCACTAGAAGGTACCTATTTTTTTGATCCTTTCTTCACCGCCTCTACCTGAAGTTTGATCAAATCAAGCTGCTCTTGTGTTTTTTGTTTGATTTGGGAGAGTTCTCCTACTTGATTACTTAAGCTTAGAGAACGTTTGATTTCGGTTTGTACTAAGCCTTCCATATCCTTCAGGCGTTTACTTTGGAGTTTATCCTGATGAATATATTCTCGAAATAGCAAGTAATGCAGCAGTGCAATACTGCCTAAAACTAATAGGACTAAAATGCCAAGTAGATGATTTTCAAAAATGGATAAGACCATTGAAAGTTAAAAAGGAGAAGCTTACCAAAACTAGGCATATGTAAACACCGAGATAATACGGCAAATGGACTATTTCAGTCTCTCCTTCGCTTGCAATATTCAGAGTTCATGTTACTTCTTTGGAAGCAAAAGTGTTATTGAGGTGCCTTTTCCCGCTTGAGATAGTACTTCTAGTTTGCCACCAAGTTCCTCAGCTCGTTTTCGCATATTGAACAATCCATTTCCAGCTTTGATTTCAGACTCTACAAACCCAGTTCCATCATCTTTAATGATGAGTTGAAGTAGGTTATCAACTTGTGAGACGCTTACAAGTATCTGGCTTGGATAGGCATATTTTAGCGAATTTTGAATCGCTTCCTGCACTATTCTATAGATCTGTATCCCTTCGGATGAGACCAGAGGGAAGTTTGGATCTAAGCTTTTTTCCACTTCAAATTCAAAATTGATCCCTAGCGTAGAAATCCCCGCTTGTTGCAGGTAATCCGAAATTCTAGCAGAAAGTTGCTCCCATGTGATTTGCCCAGAATTCATTGCCCAGATCGTGTCTCTAAGCTCTGTTATGGTTTGCTTCGTGAAATTCGCAATCGAATCATATCGATGTGTCAGTGTATCCTTGATTGGGTCAAAATACTTGAGGTTTTCTATCGCTGAAATTATAAAAGTAAGCTGAGCTCCTATATTGTCATGAAGGTCGCGTGATATAAGCATGCGTTGTTCTTGCAGTTTATTCTGAGTTTCTATTTGGCCCAAAGCAGCTTTCAACTTCCCTTCTTGCCTCAACTGCTGGTTTTTTAGCTTTTGCTGACTGTAAAGCAAATACCCCACGATGCCAAGAACCACTGCTAAAACCAAAGAGCCATAGAGCTGAAAATTCTTATTTCGAAGCTCAAGTTGCTGGCGGGCGATGGCTGCATCCTTTTGCTCGGATTGATACCTTGCTTCTAGATCGGAAGTTAGTTGCTGGATTTCCTGCTCAGTCAGTCTCTGGTTCAAATCGACATAGGACGTAGTATAATAAGCGGAGCTATCTGGCATGCCTAAAGCAGCGTAAACGGGAGACATCAGCAGATACATGGAGGCGATATCTTCTTCAGCATTTTGCGCTTTGAAGTGTGTCAATGCACGGAGATAAAACTCTCTAGACTTTGGGTAATCTTTTAAATCATGGTAAGATTGAGCCAAATTCGATTCGATCAGTGCATAGTCATAGTCAGCTCCGACTTGTTCTGCTAGCACAAGCCCCATTTCTGCATGGGAAATAGCAAGATCACTTTTTTGCTGAGCATTATAGAGGGTTGCAAGATTGTTATAGGTGGTGGAAGTGTAAAAATCGTCACCTTCTGCTTTGAAAATCCGAAGTGCTTCCAAATAAACCTCTTCGGATTTCTCAAATTCTTTCAAATTTTTATAAATACTTCCGATGTTGGTAAGAGTAGAAGCGTACAAATAGTCATCTTTTTGGGCTTTTCTATATGCCGCTGCTACTTGAAAAATCTCCAACGCCTTAGGATAATTCCTCATGTCTAGGTAGATCACACCTATGTTGTTCCGCACAAAATCAGCATTTCGATCATTCCCTGTTCGCTCAAAAAAGCTAAGAGCTTTCAAGTAATTTGCCATCGCTGAATCTGACTGAAAATCCCGTTGATATACAGAGCCCAGATTCGTGATTGTCGCGTAGATTTGGGTAGAGTCACCCGTTTGATATCGCAATTTCAGAGACTCATGATAGTTTTTTCTCGATTCTATCAACTCCCCTTTTTCCATATAGGCATAACCGAGGTCACTAAATGCTTGGCCCAGTATAGCATCATCGTTAAGTGATTTTGCTACTTCTATATTTTTCATCCCATAGCTTATCGCCGTATCGTGAGAAACAGGAACATAATACCACGTCAGTTCTGAAAGAATTAGAGAACGAGCTTTGGCTGTGGAGGCTATGGAAAGTTCGGTTTTAAGGCTGTCGAGCAGTTCTGAACTGGTCTGTGCAAAAAGCATCTGCGGACACAATAAGAAGAGACAAACACCTAAGAATCGGCAAAAAGAATACATAAACAATTGATTTAATGGGAAATAAATCAAAAAATATTTCTCTCGCAAGATGCTATTAAAAGTGGTTGAAAATATAAAGCGAGCTAGAATACAAAGATCTTTTCTCAAAAAGCTTATATATATGATTGAGAAAGAGTTAAAAATAAAATTTGCTATGGAATTATAGGATTTGTTGAATCCAAACTATTTCTGAATCTTAGGGTTCTTATAGAAGGAAATAAACCCAAATAATATAGAAATGCTAGACTTCAACCAAAATGAAAATCAACGGATGATCGCTCAGATGATCCGTGATTTCGGCGCTAAAGAGATTACACCTTTTAGAAAGGAATGGGATGACAAGCAGTTTTTCCCAATGGAGGTATTCAAGAAACTCGGCGAACTAGGCCTTATGGGAGTTCTTATCCCTACAGAATATGGTGGCTCCGGATTTGGTTATACAGAGTATGTTACCGCCATAGTAGAGCTATCCAAATTGGATCCTTCTGTGGGTTTATCCATGGCTGCCCACAATTCACTTTGTTCAGGTCATATAATGGCTTTTGGCTCTGAGGAGCAGAAGAAGAAATATTTGCCTAAACTCGCTTCCTGCGAATGGCTTGGTGCTTGGGGCTTGACAGAACCTAATACGGGTTCGGATGCTGGGAATATGCGTACAGTAGCCAAAAAAGAAGGTGATCATTGGATTATCAATGGAGCAAAAAATTTCATCACCCACGGTGTTTCTGGTGATGTGGCTGTTGTGATCGTACGAACTGGAGAGATAGGAGATTCGCATGGTATGACCGCATTCATTGTAGAACGCGGAACGCCAGGATTTGAAGGTGGCAGAAAGGAAGATAAGCTAGGAATGCGCGCGTCTGAAACTGCAGAAATGATCTTCACGGATTGTAAAATTCACGAAAGTCAGGTTTTAGGAGAAGTTGGCGATGGCTTTATCCAATCTATGAAAGTGCTGGATGGTGGTAGAATCTCTATTGCTGCGCTAGGCCAAGGAATCGCTGAGGGGGCTCTAGAAGCATCTATTCAATATTCTAAAGAAAGACATCAATTCAACAAGCCAATTAGCTCTTTTCAAGGTATTTCCTTTAAACTAGCTGATATGGCGACTCAAGTGGAGGCATCAAGCTTGTTAATTTTTAAAGCTGCAGATCTTAAAAACCGTGGAGAAAAAGTGACTTTGGCAGGAGCTCAAGCCAAGTATTTTTCCTCTGAAGTAGCAGTTTCAGTTTCTAATGATGCAGTTCAAATCTTTGGTGGTTATGGCTTTACGAAGGATTATCCAGTGGAGAAATTCTATCGTGATTCCAAGCTTTGTACCATTGGAGAAGGAACGTCGGAAATCCAGAAAATGGTAATTGCTCGCGAGATATTGAAATAAAATACAGTAGCTGAAAATTGAAAAAGCCTGAAATCTGTGAAGATTTCAGGCTTTTTCAATTAGAAACGTACATGCGGTGATCGCAATCAACAAATAGACGTATTTATGGTGATTACGATCACTGAAATTACTTTTTTAGCAATAAAATGAGGATTAAATATTTGGAGACAATTTCCAGAATTAATTAGGATCCGGCCACCAAAAACAATCCAGCTGCTAAAGCAGCCCCTACGCAAGGACCTAAAATCGGAACCCATGCATAACCCCAATCCGAACTTCCTTTTCCCTTAATTGGTAAAATTGCGTGCATCAATCTTGGTCCGAAATCACGGGCTGGGTTAATCGCATAACCTGTAGTTCCTCCTAATGACAAACCAATAACCCATACCAAGAATGCGACAGGAATTGCTCCAAGAGAGCCCATACCAATAGGAGTAGAGTCCATGTCTCCGATTTCAACACCATCGTTGTAAAGTATGACTAATAACAAGACGAACGTTCCGATTACTTCAGAAAAGAAGTTCAAGGGAAGGTTTCTAATTGCTGGTGAAGTACCAAATGGAGCGGCTTTCAAGCCGGCATCATCTGTAGCATCGTAGTGATCCTTATAAAACAACCAAGCTATTCCAACACCTATCATTGCTCCTAAAACCTGTGCAATAATATATCCTGGTGCTAAAGCCCAGTCAAACTGTCCTGTCAAAGCTAATCCCAACGTAACAGCCGGATTTAAATGTGCGCCGCTATATGGGCCAGCCACCACTACTCCGACAAAAACAGCCAAAGCCCAAGCGGTACTGATTTCCATGATTCCTCCGCCATAACCCTTGGTTTTTGACAAAAGCATATTGGCAACAACACCGGATCCCAATAGTATCAACAAGCCTGTTCCTATTAATTCTGCTAGATATATATTCATTATTCTACCCAGTTTTTAGAGCGCTCCACGGCTTTGTGCCAAAAATGAATCAATTTATCTCGTTCTCCTTTTTCCATTCTAGGAGTAAAGCTTTTATCAGCATTCCAAAGTGATTTGATCTCTTCTTGATCTTTCCAGAATCCTACGGCTAAACCAGCTAAAAACGCGGCTCCAATTGCAGTAGTCTCTATAATCTCAGGTCGTTTGATTTCGCAATCGAGCAAGTTTGCTTGAAACTGCATAAGGAAATTATTCGCAGTCGCTCCACCATCTACACGTAGTTCTTGGGTGGATTTTCCGGCATCTTTTTCCATCGCTTTCAGCACATCGTAAACCTGATAGGCAATTGCCTCTAGCGCTGCTCTGGCCATATGTGCTTTCTCTGTTCCTCTAGTGATCCCAAAAAAAGCTCCTCTTGCATTTTGATCCCAATGTGGCGCGCCTAACCCTGATAGGGCTGGGACAAAGTAAACTCCGTCATTTCCTTCGATACTTTCCGCTAATCGCTCACTTTCCTTTGCGTGATCTAATAGGCCGATTCCATCTCTTAGCCACTGAATTGCGGCTCCGCCAATAAAGACCGAACCTTCCAATGCGTAATTAATCTCATCGCCAATTTTCCATGCAACAGTAGTGAGCAATTGATTTTTTGATCTAACAGCCTCTTTTCCTGTATTCATTACCAAAAAGCAGCCTGTTCCGTAGGTTGTTTTTGCCATCCCTGGCTTAGTACAAAGCTGTCCAAAAAGTGCCGCTTGCTGATCTCCAGCAATACCAGCGATAGGAATTTTCACGCTTAATACATCTCCTGCCGTCTCACAGTAAACTTCACTACAGCTTTTTACCTCAGGTAAAAGCGATGCAGGAATACCAAATAGATCCAACAATTCCTGATCCCATTCCTGAGAATGGATATTGAACAGCATGGTTCGACTTGCGTTGGTAATGTCTGTAATATGAGTTTTGCCAGCCGTCAGTTTCCAAACTAACCAAGAATCAACCGTTCCAAAAGCAAGTTCGCCAGCTTCAGCTCGCTCTCTCGCACCTTCTACATTTTCAAGAATCCATCGGATTTTGGTAGCAGAGAAATAAGCATCGATAATCAATCCAGTCTTGGATACCACCAATTCAGCATGCCCTTGGTCCTTGAGTTGATTGCAATACTCCGCTGTTCTCCTATCCTGCCAAACTATGGCATTGTAAACTGCTTCACCTGTTTTTCTGTCCCAAACAATAGTCGTCTCGCGTTGATTCGTAATCCCAATCGCAGCTACTTGATTGGCTCGGATACTTTTGTTAATAAGAGATTCGATCATCACTGAAGACTGGGAAGTCCAGATTTCTTCGGGATCATGTTCTACCCATCCGGGCTTGGGGAAATGTTGCTTAAAATCCTTTTGGGCTACAGAGACGATTTTGCCCTTTTTATCAAAAATAATAGCTCTAGAACTGGTTGTGCCTTGGTCTAGAGCCATCAAATAAGGTTTGTTTTGGCTCATTTTGGGTTATTTTTTTATCAAGTATTTGGAAGCTGTTTTGGTGAATTCAGCCAATTCCGATTCAATCCATTTTTCATCTTTGCCCATTTCCTTGGCCATCAATGCTGCTACTTTGGGTGCTGTATCTATAGCGGCTTGGGCATCTAGGAAGAGCATTCTGATTCTTCTCGCCAAAGCATCTTCTACTTTCATCGCCATCTCTTCTCTGACAGCCCAGATTACTTCGGCTTCGATATTTGGGAAGTCAGGGTGCAGTTGTGCTCCCCATTCTTTGTTCTCCTTCGTTAAGTCCTGAATAGGTTGGGCATCAAAGCCATAAATACCCCAGTGTCCATCCGGCACACGGGATGTAGCTCCGTGGATTTTCATATCCAGAGACTTACTGTCCTTGAGCTTTTCTCCTGTGACTTTGGTAAAATACTCCACTGTGTCCTCACCCATTTTTCGGAAGGTCGTCCACTTACCACCAGTCAAAGTGACCAAGCCACTTTCTGATAAGATCACTTTATGAGAACGTGAAATTTCTTTGGTTTTGGTGCTACCTTCTTTTGGTCTGGCAAGAGGTCTAAGACCTGCGAAAACTGACTTTACATCTGCTCTAGTAGGATTTCTAGCCAAATAACCGGCAGCAGTTTCCAGTACAAAATCTATCTCTTTTTGCAGCGCTTCTGGTTCTAATTTTGGTTTTTCACGAAGTGTATCGGTAGTGCCAACTACAAGTTTCCCATGCCATGGCACTGCAAAAAGTACTCTTCCATCTCTTGTTTTCGGGATCATCAAAGCATCTTTTCCGCCCAAAAAGTCAAGATCCAAAACCAAATGTATTCCTTGGCTTGGCTGTATCATTTTAGGTGCTTCCGGATTATCCATTTGCAGGATCTTATCCGCGAATACACCCGTAGCATTGACCACCATTTTGGCGTTCACTTCATATTTTTTTCTGGATAGCTTATCCGAAACCTGCAAACCGGTGATTTTACCAGCTTCATTTTTCACCAAATTATTCACGCTGACGTAATTCAACACGCAGGTGCCTGCTTCGTCTGCTGACTGGGCGAGATTCAAAGCAAGTCTTGCATCGTCAAACTGACCGTCGTGATAGACTACTCCGCCATAAAGGCCTTCAGATTTTAGGCCTGGAAGTCGTTTTAGCGTTTCTTCTTTTGAGATGAATTCAGATTTGCCCAAACTTAGTCGACCAGACATCCAATCGTAGATCTTCAGGCCAACACTGTACATTATCCGATCCTTAGCTGTGAAAATCGGGATAATAAAGGGCTGATCATGAGCTAAATGAGGGGCGTTTTGCAACAGTTTTCCCCGCTCCTTGAGGGCTTCAAAGACTAGGGCTACATCTCCTTGGGCGAGATACCTCACTCCTCCATGGACGAGCTTAGTGCTACGGCTGGAAGTGCCTTTGGCAAAATCGGATTTTTCAAATAAAATCACGGATAAACCTCTTGAAATGGCATCTAGGGCCACTCCTAATCCAGAGGAGCCTCCACCGATCACGGCAATATCCCAAATTTTACTTGTGTTTTGAAGCTGACTTATGTTCTCTTCTCTATTCATAGACGATAAAAATACCGTTTTAAGGTAGGGAAAAAACGGGAAAGTGAAGGCTGAATGGCCTATAGAATCATTGAAAACTCCCGCAAATCAATAATCCTTATATGTTTTTGTGACTACAGATGTATTTCCTGCCTTATCCAGCGTGACCACATAGATTAAGTTGTATTCCGAATCTTCCAGATCTTGGTATTTATCACCATTACCCACAAAATAATTGGCGATTTGGCCCACCGTGTTGCTGTGCCCAACCACCAACGCATTTCCTTCCAAATTCCTAAGCTGATCTATAAGTGCATCGTGGTTTTTTGGCTCATACGTTTCGATCTCAAGGTTAGCTTCATTAGCTGTAGGTGTCGCCGTTAATTTGGTTCTTTTGTAATCAGTGCTATAGATATGCTTGATATCCTTATCTGCTAGGATTTGAGAAAGCTTCACAGCACGGGCATTTCCTGCGACAGAAAGCTCAGGATCATTTCCGATCAACTGCTTTTCTGCATGACGTACGATGTAGATAGTTTTTGGCTCTTGCTCGCTTGAGCATGCCGCAAAAAGTAAGACACTGAGGAGAATGAGTAAGATGTTTTTCATAGGCAAAAGTTAAACAATTCTATAATTGATTTTTAGCCAACCATAAAAAATTGAGCCAGCCATTATATGTCTTTATCCCTAAAAAATAAGAGCTAAGGGCTAATTAACTCTCAGCCTCTTTGCGAAACCTTTGATTGGTGAGCCTGCCAAACCATTGTGCTCTTTGCTGTAAATTCCCATAAAAAAACCTTCGAGATTAATGAAATCTCGAAGGTTAAGTATTTATCCACTGAACGAATTATCCAAGTGCTGATCTTTCGTCTTGATGCTTTCGTATTCTAAGAACTGCTCCCAGAATTCCTCCTCTGGCACAGCGGCTCGTAAGTAAAGTTTTTCTTTTTTGATTGGATGTACAAAAATCAAATTGAATGCATGCAGATTGATGCTCGCATCTGGATTTGGCTTTGCGAAGCCATACTTAATATCTCCACGAATCGGGCAACCCATAGATGCCAACTGCACGCGGATCTGATGCGGACGACCAGATATAGGGCGAACTTCTAATAACCAGTGGTCATTCATAAATCCAAGCGTCTTGTAATTCAACTCGGCTTTTTGAGATCCTGGCACTTCACGATCATGTGCCGTCACCACATTTTTCTGCTCGTCTTTGACTAGATAATGTGTCAATTTCCCGGTTTCTTCCCTTGGCTTTCTCTTGACGAGTGCCCAGTAAACTTTATGTATCTCTCGCTTTCGGAAAATCTCCATCATGCGCTCCAACCCCTTCGATGTACGGGCAAAAGCAACTAATCCACTTACTGGGCGATCCAGTCGGTGAATAGGATGTAAAAAAACAGCTCCTGGTTTATCGTACTTTTTGGCAATGTACTCTTTGAGGTAATCTGTCAAGGTTTTATCCCCGGTCTTATCTCCCTGCACCAATAGACCAGCAGCTTTATTTACTATCAAAAGGTGGTTGTCCTCATAGACAACTGTGAATGGCTTCTTTTTCATCTGTTTATAATTGTTTTTCAATCGTCAGATGGAATCTCGCAGCGCACTTAATCATTTCTCTTTGTCACTTTCAGAATATTGCTCGATTTCATAATCAGCTACAAAGGTAAGAATTTCGAAGGAGTTGAATAATTGATTTTTCAGTAGCTACAATAAAAGTGTTTAAAAATGAGAACGCAGCACCTTCAACTAACTTAAATTTCTTATAATAGTATTCTTAAAACTACCTCTATGAAGATTCAATGGCTTTTTACTTCAGTAGTATGTCTGATTTTTTCTTGTCAGACAAAGGATAATCAATCTGAAAACAGTTCAAATGAATTGCCCAGCTATGAACTGGAGGTTTTAGATTCAGTGACGGTGCATGATATACTTACACGGGTTTTTCTTTTTCAAACGGCTGATGAGGATATTATTATTTTCAGAGATGGAGCTTCTTCTGATGTTTACCTATTCGACAGGGATGGAAATCCAACAGGTAAATGGGACAAGACAGGTGATGTGCCGGGAGCTTTCTCTATGACTGGTGGAAACTTCGCACAAGATAAGGCAGGGAATCTGGTGATTTTGGATATTATGAATGGTCTGAAAGTTTTCAAGAAAGACGGTGAAATAGTCCAGAATTTTGGGATTTATCAGAACCAATGGAGTTTAGGAGGACCTTTTTCGCATTTCAAAACTTATCAAGTCATAGAAAAAGGCGGAAAGGAATACCTGCTTTATTCACTGGACATAATCGAAGAGGCACCTGGCGACTATGACCCTGAATTCCTCCAAACAAGGAGAAATTTGATTCTATCAGATCTGGAAACAGAGGAAACCAAAACCTTTTTACCATTCCCAGAGGGCTCTCAATTCTTAAATGGAAATGTGTTTTTCTTCGCTGATTTTAGACCTGTATTCTCCTACGATGAAAAATCTCAGTTGCTGTATCTTATGTTTCAAAATGAGCCAATTTTATATACGTATGATTGGTCTGGAGAATCTCCTGTCTTGAAGGAAAAGACAGCGCTTAACTTAGAGGGATTTGCAGCGGGCGAAGGATTCGAAAAGGGAGCGGTGAGCTTCGCACAAATTTTTGATTATAAGATCATTCCATACCCTTCTCAAATACTTAATCTTGAAAAATATGGAGATGACTTGTTGATCAGCTACAAACCTACTCCGGCTAATAAAGATGATATAGCGCGAGTAATTGCAAAAGAAGCATCAAAAGAGTTAAGAGCGGAGCTATCCAAAGAAGCAAAAATGCGAACAGTAGTACTCACACAGGACGGCGATATCATTCCCTTAGCATTGCCAGAAATGAACCCGTATAATTTCTCTGTAATCGGAGAGGATATTTGGTGGATGAAAAAATACGTGGGAGAGGAAGAGCAGGAAGATTTTACGCTTTATAGAAGTAGGCTTGTCAAAAAATAAGTAGATCTACAAACTAGCTGCTTTCAGAGCTTGAACCCAGCTTTTCACCAGTGCCAAGCCATATTCAGTCAAGTGCGCTTCCGGGTGATATTGAATCCCAAGAATCGGTAAACTTTTATGTGCCATCCCCATTACTTCTCCAGACGTAGTCTCTAAAAGCACTTCGAGTTCCTCTGGTAAATTGGCTAATTGTAAAGAATGATAACGGGTTACTTTGAAGGATTCAGGTAGTTCTTTGGTGCATGGATGAGCATTAGTCTTTCTGACTTGATGCACTTTCCCATGAGTAGGAACCGCATTCTTTTTCAGGCTTGCTCCAAAAAATTCGCCTATAGCCTGATGTCCCAGGCAGACTCCCAGCACCGGGACTTTATCGTAATACGCTGCGAAGATTTTATTGAGATTTCCAGCATTTTGAGGAATGCCTGGTCCAGGAGATAAGACCAGTCCATCAAATTCCAAACTTTTGATTTCCTCCAGCGAGACATCATTGCGAAGCACAAGTAATTGCTCCCCCGTCTGTCTCAGCAAATCCGCCAACATATGGCTGAAGGAATCAAAATTATCAATCAGTAGTAGCATCTTTGATTTTCTCCACTACCTCTTCCAACTTCTTTAAGCTCTCTTCAATACTTGGGAAAAACGGTTCAATGGCAGCGACAATTGCTGGTGCTATTGGCTCAATGAAGTATAGCATTTCTGAATCCTTAGTCCATTTCTTTGGCATCTCCAATTTGAAAAGACTGGCTTGCCAAAAGAACAAACTGATAAAAAAAGCTGCTTTCACCGCTCCAAAAAGTGCTCCGACAATCGCGTCTAACGGTCCAAGTAGAACCATATCCATGACCTGTTTCAATATCCAGCCAGCAATTTTGATGAACAACAGCGTAAGTACAAAGACGACTATAAAGCCAAAAATGGGAAACCCGAGATTGAATTCTGTGACATTTTCGGCGAGCCAGTCATTCATAGGCGCCATAAAATATAGTCCCAAGATCACCGCGATCACAAAACCAAAAAGGCCCAGAACACCAAGAAGGAAACCTTTACGGTATCCTTCATAGGTTCCTAGACCAAGAATGATCACTATGATAATATCTATTATGCTCAACTTAGCTGTTCAGTATAGCTTTCACTTTCTCAGAGATCACTTTACCATCAGCTTTTCCAGCTAATTGCTTGCTAGCGACACCCATTACTTTGCCCATGTCTTTTGGACTTGTAGCACCTGTCTGAGCTATAATTTCCTTGATAGCAGCAGAAATTTCCTCGTCTGTCATCGCCACTGGAAGGAATTCCTGAAGCACTTTCAACTCAGCCATTTCCACCTCATATAAATCAAAACGTGCTTGCTGCTCATAGATATCTGCCGAATCCTTGCGCTGCTTAGCTGCTTTGGTCAAAAGTTTCAACTCGTCCTCTTTAGTGATCTCAGCTTTTGCTCCACTTTTAGTTTCTTCCAAAAGTATCAGCGACTTGATAGATCGCAAAGCTCCCAATCGGATTTTGTCTCTAGCAATCATTGCTGATTTAATTTCACTTTCTATTTTCTGCTTTAAACTCATTAGTCCTAAGTTTGCGTTACACTTCTAATAATACTGACAAAAATACCTTTTTCGACTCGGATATGACCAAGCTAAGCGTAAATATTAACAAGATCGCCACCCTTCGCAATGCACGCGGAGCTGATAATCCAAATGTAGTGAAAGTTGCACTCGATGCAGAGCGCTTTGGATCACAGGGAATTACCGTACACCCAAGACCGGATGAGCGCCACATTCGCTATCAGGATGTAATCGATCTGGCGAAAGTAGTAACCACTGAATTCAATATAGAAGGTTATCCTGATAAGCGTTTTATGGAGATGGTTCGTATGATTAAGCCTGCTCAAGCTACGCTTGTTCCCGATCCACCGACGGCGATTACTTCAAATAATGGCTGGGATACGATTGCCAATCAGAGCATGTTAAAAGACATCGTCGCCGAACTTCATGAGTCTGGCGTACGTGTTTCGATTTTTATCAATCCGGAGACTAAATACTTCGAACCTGCTAAACTCACGGGCACAGATCGCGTAGAGCTTTACACCGAGCCTTACGCTGCCAATTATCACAAAGACCGTGATGCAGCCGTGAAACCTTACATAGAAGTAGCGGAATTGGCGCGGGAATTGGGAATGGGACTAAATGCCGGACACGATCTTGACTTGCAAAACTTAGCCTTTTTGAAACAAAGCATTCCTTACCTAGATGAAGTTTCTATTGGCCATGCATTGGTTTGTGATGCGCTATATTATGGCTTGGAAAACACAATTCAGATGTACAGAAGGAAACTAGAGTAAATATTGTCTGGTGTTTGTTGCCCGATGCCAGATGTTATGTCACATATAAAAGAGGCTTGAATAGAAAAATAGAGGTGTGAGGTTCAAAGGATCTCGTAAATCAAAAATCGTAAATCCAAAATGCAGTTAAATTTTAAAAAACTAGGCTCTGGAAAGCCATTAATTATACTTCACGGCCTTTTTGGTTCGGCGGATAATTGGTTTAGTATTTCCAAAGAGCTTAAGGATAACTTTACGCTTTACTTAGTAGATCAGCGAAATCACGGGGATTCTCCCCAATCTGATGAGTGGAACTACGATGTGATGGTGGAAGACTTGAAAGAGCTGATGGACCATGAAGGTCTGAAAAAAGCTTTCCTAATGGGACATTCTATGGGTGGGAAAACAGCAATGAATTTTGCCTTGAAATATCCCGAGAAAGTAGAAAAATTGATCGTAGCTGACATAGCACCGCGCTATTATGCAGTGCATCATCAAAGTATTTTGGAGGGATTGAATTCGCTGGATCTTACAGAAATCCAATCCAGAAAGGATGCCGATGACGAGCTAGCAAAGTACATCCCTGAAATCGGAGTGCGTCAGTTTTTGCTAAAAAGTCTGGGAAGAGATTCAGATGGATTTGTGTGGAAAATTAATCTTCCTGTCATTACTGAGAATATCAATGAAGTAGGAACTGCTCTGCCAGATGGCAAAAGTTTCACTGGACCCACTCTTTTCTTGGCGGGATCAAATTCCAGTTATGTGCAGCAATCTGACTTAGATGACATCGACAAGTTTTTCCCAAACAATGAAGTGGAATTCATCGCAGATGCAGGTCATTGGCTTCACGCTGAACAACCCGATGCGGTCGTGGAGGAAATCAGACGGTTTTTGAAGTAGACTTGCTCTCCACCACTTCCAGCATAATTAAGAAAAGTTTCCAATCCCAAAAACCCCATTTCACCTAACTTTCCGTTCTTTTTTAAACAACCAACCTCAAAATGCCCAAAGGAAAACTCTTCCTCATTCCGAATGTACTGGCGGACAACACGCAAGACGCAGTTATTTCACCCCAAGTGAAAGAGGTGATTGCAAATACAAAAGTCTACCTAGTGGAAAACATGCGTACAGCACGGCGTTACATCTCTAGCTTGAAACTCGGCGTAAACTTAGAGCAAGTTCACATGGAGATTTTGGACAAGGGGACTTCTCCAGAGTTTATCAATCGACTGATGCAGCCGCTTATGAATGGTGCAGATATAGGGATAATCTCCGAAGCTGGATGTCCTGGCATCGCCGATCCAGGTGCTTTGGCAGTAGAGCATGCCCATAAAAAAGGCATTCAAGTTGTGCCCCTTTCAGGGCCTAGCTCTATGTTTATGGCATTGATGGGGTCTGGATTTTCAGGCCAGTCATTCGCTTTTCATGGCTATTTGCCCATAGACAAAAAGGATAAAACGGCAGCAATCAAGAAGCTGGAAGCTGAGTCTCTTCGAGAAAAAAGAGCACAGATCTTTATGGAAACACCGTTTCGAAATAACCAATTGCTGGAAGACTTATTAAAGACTCTTTCTCCTCAGACCAAGCTTTGCATCGCAAAAAACATTACAGGTTCGGACGAAATGATCCTGACCAAAACAGCTCAAGAATGGAAGCAATTCCCTCTCGATCTACATAAAATCCCTACTGTTTTCGTACTTCAAAGCTTTTAAACCATGTTTACAATAGACGCCCACCTTGACCTAAGTATGAATGCATTGGAATGGAATCGTGATCTCACACTTCCAGTTTCAGAAATAAATGCACGGGAAAAGGGACTTACCGACAAGCCAGATCGTGGAAATGCAGTAGTTTCTCTACCTGCTTTGAGAGAAGGAAATATCGGTTTGGTCGTCGCTACGCAAATCGCCCGCTATGTAGCACCGGGAAATTCACTGCCAGGCTGGAATTCTCCAGAGCAAGCTTGGGCTCAGACTCAAGGTCAGTTGGCTTGGTATCAGGCGATGGTGGATAAAGGAGAAATGTCGCAAATCAGAAATCTTGCTGAGTTGGATTCCCATCTGGCTCTTTGGGAAAATGGAGAGGATAATTCCAGCAAACCTGTTGGTTTCATCCTTTCGCTCGAAGGTGCCGATTCTATGGTATCTGTAGACTATTTGGAAAATGCTTATGAAAACGGGCTCCGAGCACTTGGCCCAGCTCATTATGGTCCTGGACGTTATGCTCATGGCACAGATGCTTCTGCCCCTTTGAACGAACAAGGCAAAGCACTTATCCGAAAAATGGATGAATTGGGAATTATCCTAGATGCAACTCATTTGTGCGATTTGGCTTTTTGGGAAGCTCTGGATATTTACAACGGCCCAGTTTGGGCAAGTCATAATAATTGCCGAGCCTTAGTAGATCACAACCGCCAATTTTCTGATGAAATGATAAAAGCATTAATAGATCGCGGAGCTGTGATCGGCGGAGCGATGGATGCCTGGATGCTTAGCTCAGGATGGGAAAGAGGGAAATCAAGTCCCAAGGAAAGAAATGTGACCTTGAATACGGTTATAGATCACATGGAGCATATTTGCCAGATTGCTGGAAATTCTAATCACATTGGAATTGGATCTGATTTGGATGGAGCTTTTGGTACCGAGCAGTGTCCAGCTGATCTAAATACGATTAGCGATTTGAATACTATACCAGAATTACTGCGCAAAAGAGGTTTTACCGAAAAAGACATTACCAAAGTAATGCATGGTAACTGGCTGAAATTCCTCAGGAAAGCCTGGTCATAATTTTCACAACATCATTCTACAAGCCCTTTTCTTTTCCAGAATAGGGCTTTTTTTTATGACTTTACTTACCTAAAAGCCGCCAAGATCACAGAGAATTTCGCAAAGATTGATTCAATACGCATTAGTAGAGTGTCTCTGCGAAAAAGACTTTGAGTCCTTCGCGATTTTGCGGTAAACAATCTCATGAATGATTTTTTCACTGATTTACAGAATATTATCTTCCATTCATCCCAAAACAGGAAAGTATCTTTTTCAAATTTCCTTATCTTAAAAATCTGAGCATATCCTGATAGCTATCGGGACTCTTTTTTTCATTGCTTTACTTTTAACCCAACCCAAAATGAAACCTATAGTACAAATCTCATTAGATCTGACTGACATAGATGAAGCGCTGGAAACAGCTGCTTTGGCAATTCGTGCAGGAGTAGACTGGCTGGAAGCTGGCACTCCGCTGATTCTCGCCGAAGGTCTTCATGGCGTCAGAAAATTGCGGGAAGCTTTCCCGGGAATACCAATCGTAGCCGATCTTAAGACCATGGATGGTGGATATTTGGAAGCAGAAATGATGGCAAAAGCTGGTGCAACGCACGTAGTAGTGATGGCAAGAGCACATCCTGAAACAATCAAATGCGTGGTGCAGGCAGGAAAAGATTATGGAGTGAAAGTGATGGGAGACAATTTGGGTTGCCTAGATATGGTGGAGGGAGCGAGATTTTTAGAGGATCTGGGGTGTGACTATGTGATTCATCATATTGGTTACGATGAGCGCCGGGGAATTGCCGCTGCAGGTCATAGAATGCCAAGTCCGCTGGATCAATTACGAGAAGTGGTAAAAGCGGTAAAAGTCCCTGTTCAGGCCGTGGGTGGACTTACTTTGGAGCAAGCCATCCAATGTCCACAATTCGGTGCGCCACTTGTTGTACTCGGTGCGCCGCTGACTATAGACGCAGACGCTTTCAAAACTGCTGACGGCGACCTTGAAGCCTCTTTGAGGAAAATTTGCGCAGCCATACATTCTCAAACCATCAACAATTCTTAAAACCATTATTTCATGTCAATATCAGGTAAATCAGCCGCCGTAGTTAATTTTTCAGAGAAAAAAGGCTCAGTAGAAATCAGAGAAATTTCCGTCCCAGAAATCGGGGAGGACGATATTCTTTTGGAAGTAGAAAATGTGGGAGTTTGCGGTAGCGATCTTCATCAATGGACTTCAGATCATTCGTGGCCAGTGAATTATCCAGTGGTTTTGGGACACGAGTTCGGAGGGAAAATAGCCGTGGTCGGAGATCGAGTGACTGGCTGGAAAGTGGGAGACCGAGTAGTTAGCGAAACCGCGGCGGTCATAGACCCACAAAATCCCATGAGCAAGAATGGCTTGTATAACCTAGATCCTACACGAAAGGGTTTTGGATATGGAGTAAATGGAGCCATGACGAGATTCGTGAGAGTTCCTGCTAGATGTTTGCACCGTGTGCCTGATGGATTGTCATTTGAAGAGGCATGTCTCACCGAACCTTGCTCGGTAGCCTATAATGCAGTAGCAGTTAATTCTCATATCAAACCCGGAGATCGGGTGATCGTGATCGGCCCTGGAACTATCGGAATTCTTTGTGCAGCCGTAGCGAAAATCTGTGGTGGAGATGTCGCTATTTTAGGTTTGGAAAAAGACCGAGGACGACTGGAAATAGCAAGAAGTTATGGAGTTACTCCTATCATTAATGATGCTTCCGAATGGGCGAGAAAAACCGATGGACTTGGTGCAGATCTGATTATCGATGCAGCAGGAATCAGCGCTACGCTGAAAATTGCAATGGACCTCGTTCGTCCAAATGGGCAGATTACCAAAGTAGGCTGGGGTCCATCTCCCTGCAATTTTTCTATTGATCCATTGGTACAAAAAAATGTACGCCTACAAGGAAGTTTCAGCCACAACTGGCCGATTTGGGAAAAAGTGATCGGGCTACTTTCCAGTGGAATTTTAGATGTAAAGCCCATCATCGGAGGCGTCTGGCCGATTACAGAATGGCATGAGGCTTTTGAGAAAATGCATAGTGGAGAAGTCGTGAAAAGCGTGCTAAAACCAGTGTAAGATGCGGTTAAGAGATAAAGTCATTATAGTCACAGGTAGCACAATGGGCATCGGCAAAGCCATTGCCAGAAAGGCTGTTGCTGAAGGTGCAAAAGTCATCATTCATGGTTTGGAAGAAGACCTTGGGCTAGCAGTAGTCCAAGAACTAGGGGGAGAAAATGCAAAACTGCATATCGAAGAAATATCTGTAGATGGCGCCACTCAGCGATTAGTGGATTTGGCCATCAATTCATGGGGACATTTGGACGCAATTGTGAACAATGCCGCACTTGTTGTTCCTTCTAATATTTCCACCACAGACAAAGCATTTTTGAATAGAGTGTTGGAAGTAAATACCATTGCGCCATTTCAGCTGATTCAAGCCGCCCTTCCCTTTTTAACGAAAAGTCACGGAGCTGTTTTAAATATTGGTTCTGTGAATGCCTGGAGTGGTGAACCCAATTTATTGGCCTACAGCATCTCCAAGGGAGCTTTGATGACGATGACAAGAAATCTAGGCGATGCTTTGATTAGAGAAAATGGAGTCAGAGTAAATCAACTTAATCCAGGCTGGGTGCTTACTGAAAAGGAAATTGAACGCAAAAGAGAACATGGTCTGGCTGACACTTGGTACGAGGATTTACCGGCACTTTATGCACCTGCGGGAAGAATCCTTTGGCCAGAGGAAATTGCAGCGGCAGCGATTTACTGGCTTTCGGATGAAAGTGGGCCGATCAGCGGACAAGTAATAGATTTGGAACAATATCCCATGATTGGAAGAAACGCTCCTAAAGACACGAGTACAATTCCCAACAAATAATTTAACCCTGAAAAACTATACATAATGCCACAAATAGCCGCCTTCCCCAAAGCCTTTATGCATGCACTTTGCAAGGACGGAAGTATGAAAATTTCCGAATGGATAGAACTTGCCTCCGCTCTCGAAATCGACGGATTGGAATGGTATGCAGGTTTTCTGGAAATGGAAAAAGAAGAAAACTGGCGCCTATTCCGAAGAATGGTAGAAGACAAAGGAATGGTCATTCCTATGATGTGTTGTTCCCCTGATTTCACACATCCAGATAAGGCTTTTCGAGACAAAGAAATTCAAAAACAAAGACGTTGGATAGAAATGACCGACGAACTTGGAGGGAAATACTGCCGAGTGCTTTCCGGTCAATATCGCCCTGAACTCTCCGAAGATGAGGGAATAAAATACGCTTCAGAGTCTATTCAAGCCTGTTTGCCTTATGCAAAATCGTTGGGGATTACGCTGATTTTGGAAAATCACTACAAAGATGACTTTTGGGATTACCCGGAGTTCGCGCAGAAAAGAGAACTTTTCACTAAGCTTGTCAACAGCATAAAGCATCCCAATTTCGGAGTGAATTACGATCCCAGCAATGCTTTTTTGGCTGGAGAAGATCCACTGGATTTATTGTATGACGTTTCAGAGCGAGTAGTCACCATGCATGCCAGTGATCGTTTTTTGAAGTATGGTACTATCGAAGATTTGAAAAATGAGGAGAGTGGAGTGACTGGCTATGCAGCAAGATTGAGTCATGGTGAAGTTGGCAAAGGCTTAAATGATTACGATGCGATTTTCACCGAGTTGAAGCGCGTAGGATTTGACAATTGGATCAGCATAGAGGATGGCGTGGATGGCATGGATCAACTCCAGCGGAGTGTCGCATTTTTGAAAAAGAAAATTGCTCAATATTGGCAATCATGATTTACGATTGCAGCATTCCGATTTACGGGCCAGTTTAGAACCTTTGAAATCTTTGAGAATGAAATGATTTTGAAGAGAAATTATTTACAACTATTTCAATTAAAACAACCTTGGACAGATACAACTTTACCACTATCCCCGCGCAATGTTTTCTCGGAGAAAGCCCTTACTGGCATGCAACACGTAAAAGTTTCTTCTGGGTTGATATCGAAAACGGGAAATTGTTTGAGTATTATTTAGCTACTGAAAAGACTCTGGTCAAATCCTTCCCGTATCGGCTGACACTAGTTCTGGAAGGAAAGGGAAACGAAATGATTCTTGCTCTGGATCGTAAAATCGCCTCCTATGATCTGGATACTGAAAAGCTTTATTGGCTAGCAGAAGTGGAGTTAGATTTGCCGCTAAACCGGTTTAACGATGGGAAGTGCGATGCAAAAGGCAGACTTTGGATCGGCACGCTGAGCACAAAATTCACGCAAGGATCAGGTTCGCTCTATAGAGTAGATAAAGATTTGAAGCCAGAGAAGCAACTGGATGAACTGACCATTTCCAATGGAATGGCTTGGACTGAGGACAATCAGACTTTTTACTTTATCGATACACCGACCAGACAGATCAAGGCGTATAAATTTGACTTGGAATCAGGTAAAATAGAATTTGATAGAATTGCTATCGAGATTCCAGAAGAGTTGGGATTCCCTGATGGGATGTGCATAGACCAAGAAGGGATGCTCTGGGTGGCACATTATGGCGGGGCTGGAGTTTACCGCTGGAATCCGATCACAGGAAAATTGGTTGAAAAGATAGACTTGCCAGTACCGCACATTACTTCATGTACTTTCGGAGGTGAAAATCTTGATATGCTGTTGATCACTACGGCTCAGGAAAATATGAGCTCAGAACAATTGAAGGAATATCCTTTAAGTGGAGATGTGTTTATGGTGAAGACTGTTAGCAGAGGATACTTATCTTATCCATGTAAATTATAACTCGTTTATTTATAGATCATAAGAATATGAAACTAAATCAGAAAGAGAAACTTAGGACAATTGCCATCCTTCTTATTTTGTTTGCAAGTTTCCCTTTGGTAGGAGAGTCACAGCAAAGATTTCCAACGAAATTAAAGACCAGCTTGAATGCTTTTTCTTTTAATGGCCCGTTGATGAAAGGCGAAATGAATTTGGATGATCTGTTGGATTACTGTGCTACCAATCAGTTTGATGCGGTAGATATTACAGCTTACTATTTTCCAGGTTATCCTGAGCTTCCTTCCGATGAATATTTATATCACATCAAGCAAAAAGCTTTTTTGCTTGGGCTGGAAATTAGCGGAACAGGTGTGCGCAATGATTTTTCTGATCCAGATCCTGTCGTACGAAAAGCAAGTGTTGAGCTGGTAAAGAGTTGGATTTTAGCAGCCGAAAAGCTAGGAGCTCCTGTTATCCGGGTTTTCTCCGGAACAGCTGATGTTAGTACTATCCCTCGCGAAAAAGTAGTTGATTATATGGTCGCTGACCTTAAAGAATGTGCTGAGTTTGGGAAATCTCATGGAGTCATCGTAGCAATACAAAACCACCATGATTTTCTTAAAACAGCCGATGATACTATCGAAATCATCAATCGTGTCAACTCAGATTGGTTTGGACTGATATTGGATATTGGCAGTTTTCGTAATGATGCCTATCAGGAAATAGAGAAGGCCATTCCATACGCAGTCAGTTGGCAATTAAAAGAGAATCTATATGTGAATGGTATCGAACAAAAAACTGATGTAGACAAAGTCATGGCGCTAATTAAGAAGTCTGGCTATCGCGGATATATTCCTCTTGAAACATTAGGTGCGGGCGATCCTAAAGTCAAAGTGAAGTTGTTTTTGGAGGAGATTAGAGAGGCGATGAAATAAGAAATTAAATGACTATAGAGCCTATCAGATAGACTTTTTATCGAATCATTAGTCACCTACAAGACGAATATTTTTTAGAATTATCCTACGAAGTAGCCCCGCTAAGAATCGAACTTAGATCTAGCGTTTAGGAAACGCTTGTTCTATCCATTGAACTACGGGGCCATATTCATTAATATACAACCTTCCATTTGAAGGTCTATCTACCTCTAGCGATTAAGAAACGCTTGTTCTATCCCTGTCCGACTAGCGTCAGCCGGGCGGGCCCGTCCGAATAGCTTCGGCTGGGCGGGCATTGAACTACGGGGACAGATTGGAAAACCTTCACTTTTGATGGCTTAAATTAAATCCAGAGTTTTGGAAACTCTTATTCGTTATGTTGCAGAAGGCAAATATAAATTGAACCATGTCATTTGCTGCGCAATAGGCTATAATATAGATTTATCGGACAAGATAACCCAAAACACTCCTTTTAGGCAAATATTCTTTAGTCAACTTATGGCTTTACAAGGATTTACACTATCTTTGCACTCCAAAATTAGGATGGACGGGTTCCATCCACTCACTAAATACATACAAAATTTATGTCAGTAAAAATCAGATTAGCACGAAGAGGTAGAAGAAAAATGGCTATCTACGACGTGGTTGTAGCTGATGCAAGAGCTCCACGTGATGGACGCTTCATCGAAAAGATCGGATCTTACAATCCAAACACGAATCCTGCTTCTATCAACATCAACAATGAGCGCGCTCTTAAATGGTTGTTGAACGGGGCTCAGCCAACAGACACTGTGAAAGCTATGCTTTCTTACAGAGGTGTTATGCTGAAAAAACACCTTCAGATAGGTGTATTGAAAGGTGCAATCACACAAGAAGTAGCTGATGCTAAATTCGAAGCGTGGTCAACTGAAAAAGACACTAAGATCGCTGGTAAAGCTGAAGGTATTACTGCTGCTAAAGCGGATGTACGTAAGAAAGCATTTGATGCTGAAACTGCTAAGAACCAAGCTAGACTTGACGTTATCAAAGCAAGAGAAGATGAGCAAAAAGCTCTTCTAGCTGCTGCTGAAGCTGCTAACAATCCTGCTCCTGTAGTAGAGGAAGTTGTTGCTGAAGAAGAAGCTCCAGTTGCTGAAGCACCTGTAGAAGAAGTTGTTGCTGAAACTCCTGTAGTTGAAGAAACTCCTGCTGCTGAGGCTCCTGCAGTTGAAGAAGCTCCAGAAGCTAAAGCTCCTGCTGCTGAAGAGAAAGCTCCTGAAGCTGGCGAAGACGAAGCAAAAGCTTAATATAAATCCCCATGAATAAAGACCAAAGCTTTCAATTAGGCTACGTGTCTAAAGTTCATGGACTTCGTGGAGAAGTAATGATAATGCTTGATGTCGATTATCCTGAGGATTATGAGACGCTTGAGCATATATTCTTAGAGCAAAGATCCCGGCTGGTGCCGTTTTTCCTGGAGCACTTTGTACTCCAACCTGGAAATAAAGCATTGGCGAAGTTTGAGGATTTGAACTCGTTGGATCAGGTAGAAGATTTGGTTGGATTGGGAGTTTATCTTCCTTTGACAGCACTGCCTGAACTGAAAGATGATCAGTATTTCTTCCATGAGTTGATCGGATTCGAAGTCTTTGATGAGACTAAGGGCCTGATCGGACCTATTCAGATCGTTTATGATCTGGAGACACAGAATCTCCTCGGAGTAACACACAAGGAAAAAGAAGTACTGATACCAATTCAGGACGGAATTATCCAGAAGGTGGACAAGGCAGCTAAAAAAGTTTACTGCCAATTACCCGAAGGTTTACTTGAAATTTATCTGGAAGACTAACCCATGCACATTGATATTATCACTGTAGTACCGGGATTATTGGAAGGGCCATTTGCACACTCCATTCTGAAAAGAGCGGAGGACAAAGGGCTAGCCAGTATTCGCGTGATTAATCTACGGGATTATTCAACTAGCAAGCAGAAGCAGGTCGATGACTACGCTTTTGGAGGGGGAGCCGGGATGGTAATGTCCATAGAGCCTATCGCTCGATGTATAGAAGCACTTCAGAAGGAACGCACGTATGATGAGATCATCTACATGACACCTGATGGAGCTAGATTCGACCAACCCATGGCAAATGCGCTTTCGCTCAGTCAAAACCTGCTGATCCTTTGTGGTCATTACAAAGGTGTGGACGAGCGAGTAAGAGAGCGATTCATCACCAAAGAAATAAGCATTGGTGATTATGTGCTTTCCGGTGGAGAATTGGCAGCAGCTGTAGTGGCTGACGCATTGATTCGCCTGATACCGGGAGTATTGAATGATGAGACCTCAGCTTTGACAGACTCTTTCCAGGATGGACTACTAGCACCACCAGTGTACACTCGCCCCGCCGATTATGATGGGATGAAAGTGCCGGAAGTATTGCTATCAGGACATGAAGCCAAGATAAACGAATGGAGATTTGAAGCATCGGTTCGCCGAACCCAAGAGAGAAGACCTGACTTGCTCAGCGACAACGGAACTGGGATAAGCGATGCAGAATCGTATAAGAAATAATTAATAAGCCACGCGTTGGCAAACAGCGAAAGCAAAAAAACATAAAGCTATGAGCGATTTAATGAAAATAGTAGAGGCGGAATACAGCGAGGTTAGAGCTAAATTCCCTTCATTCAAAGCTGGCGATACCATCAACGTACACGTACGTATCAAAGAAGGTAGCAAGGAGCGTATCCAGCAGTTCCAAGGAACTGTGATCCAGCGTAGAAACCCTAACTCTAATGGTGAGACTTTCACTGTAAGAAAAATATCTAATGGTATCGGTGTAGAAAGAATCTTCCCTATCATCTCTCCTGCAATCGAGCAAATCGATCTATTGAGACAAGGTAAAGTAAGAAGAGCTCGTCTATTCTACCTAAGAGGACGTCAGGGTAAAGCTGCACGTATCAAGGAAAAAATCAGAGTGAGAAAGTAAGATTTCACACGATTGAAATCAAAAAGGAACTCAGCAATGAGTTCCTTTTTTTTGCATTAGGTCAAAGAGATAACAAATGAAAGGTAGAATTTTACCAACTCTGACAATGATGTCTCCTGTTGTCCTGCTTTTCCTGAAGCTGGACTTTCATTTGAAAAGACAATAGATTTTAATTCTCTACTTATTTCAATTTATAAGACACCAGCACAATTTTTTCCTCTTGAAGCTTTTTCCTATTTTTCTCAAAGAATTCATGAATATCTCCTGGTTGTGATTCCACAGACATCCCATTAAATGCTTCCTTGTAATCATTAAAGAAAGCCTTTGAGTCAAGGCTGTAGATGATCTCGTCTTCAGATTTTGTCCAAGAGAGCTGTCGCAGTTTCATTCCATCCAGATCATTTTCCCAATCCTGGATTATATCAATAGAAGTGAATTTTTTATCCGCAAAGATCCAGTAAGTCTTCCCATAAGTACCTGCTGACATAAAGAAAAGATCCTGAAAAGGGAAAAAGTCATACAACCCAGACACAACAGGATTTTCTTTTAGATAATCATTTCGCTCTCTCCCTTTACCTGCTAATTCCAATCTCATTTCCATAGGCCAGTTATACTTGCCAAAGTCAAAGCGAATTGTCCTCTTGAAATAACCATCCGAATCAAAATTCTGCACCACATAATCATTTGGCTCTGTATAGAAAATCTGCCCTGTCTGTGGGTCTTTCAGAAATCCAATTGGACCTGCAAAAGAATTGAATTCTTCAAATCCTTTCCCCAATGGCAAATAGCCTTTTTCTGTTTTTCCTGGCTTGTCACCACTTTTATCTTCTCTGATATAAGTCCATTGATCTGGACCTTCCCCATGCTGGAAATAATACAAACTAAAATCCGTCTCATAAATTGCCGAAGCTCTATAAGAGAGTTTATCTTCCTTGATAAATTTCCCGTCTTTCGAAAATAAAACATACTTATTACCATATTCAGAGTCGATTCGAACCGTGTCTCCATTCACAAAAAGACCATCTATTAAGCGGATTTCTCCAGGCCCATCACCAAGTTGTCCGATCACATTTTTCAATTGACCAGACTTATCAAAGACGAATACCTTGGCAGTTTCCCGGCTTTCCACAAAGATTTCATCCTTGGTAACCACCATTTTATACCCATTCACAATAGGTAACTCGTCCGTGTAGTCCAATAAAGAATAGCTCACAGTTTGAAAAAATTCGGAAAGCTTAGCTTCTCTCGCCTCTGATAGATCAATTTCAACAATCTCTTCGCTTAGACCAGTTCCAGGTTTTTTCTCTCCACAGCCGAAGAAACCAACCAAAATTAGAATGGAGCAATTTATCAGTGAAATACTTCTCATCTACTAAACTTATGTAAGATAACTAACTTGTCAAAAATTAATTATAATTGGATTATAACAAATGAAAAGGCAAGCCTGATGATACTTTTAGAAGTATTTAACGTTAAATAATTGGTTAACAGTAATTTGAACACCATTTTTGTTAAAACTTTTCACTTATGAGCAATTCTATTTCATTCGATCCAAGCTTTCAAATTGCCAAGGTATTCATACGTCTGGGAATGATTTTCTCAGTAGTCATGGTGGCAATATTTATCTATATAGCGTACCTCGCTTCACTTGGGATTTTTCAAGAATGGGATACGGAGATTCAATCTGCTTTCGGCGAATTTCAAAGCCCATTCTTTTGGCAAATGCTCATTTTATCCATTCCTGCAATCGGCTTCTTGTTAAGCTTTTTCGTGTTGGGTTGGTTAGGTAAAAGAATTCAAAAGGAGGGGCAAGAGTAACAATTGGTCTAATGTGATTTGTTGTTTCCTCTAATAGTTAATTTTAACGGCTGAGGATTATGCCTATCAATTGAAAAGCCCCTTAACCCCTTTTGAACAAACGGGGAACCACCCAATTTGGACTTCGATCTTTGATATATCTGCCTGTGATCTTAGCAGTTAATTCCCGATATTTTGCTTTCAAATCCATCTCAGCCTATTTTATGAAAGCCCTTATCAAAGTAGCACTCGGCTCCGTTTTACTTTTTTCAGCCTGCCAATCAAAAACTACAGAAATTGATTATACCGATTGGTCTCACTATGGAGGCCCAGAAGACGGTTCGCGGTATTCTTCTTTGATCCAAATCACCACAGAAAATGTTTCCCAACTCGAAGTAGCTTGGACTTATAATACTGGCGACGCTACATCCAGTTCGCAGATTCAATGTCAACCAATCGTTGTGAATGGCTTGCTTTACGCATCCACTCCAAAATTGAATGTGTTTGCGCTGAATGCTGAGACTGGGGAGGAAGTCTGGCGCTTTGATCCATTTCAGGTACTCGGAGGCGAAAATTCCTGGGCAGGGACAAATCGAGGAGTGAGTTACTGGGAAGATAGTGATGACAAACGGATTCTATTCGGAGCGGGTAATTGGCTAATGGCCGTAAATGCAGAGACAGGAGAACCCATCTTGAGTTTTGGTGACCAGGGAAAGGTCGATCTTCGCAAAGGCTTGGATTCGGAACGTGAGGATTTTTTGATTGTGGCCAATGCTCCTGGAGTGGTTTATGAAGATTTGCTGATTATTGGGATGCGCCTTTCCGAAGGTCTGGATGCGGCACCTGGGCATATACGTGCTTATAATATTAGAACAGGAAAGCGAGAATGGATTTTTCACACGATTCCTCAGGAAGGAGAACCTGGCTATGAAACCTGGGATGCCGAGAATATCAAACAGATCGGTGGCGCAAACAATTGGGCTGGGATGACTGTCGATCAGCAGCGAGGAATTGTCTTTGTGCCAACAGGATCAGCTACCTATGATTTTTGGGGTGGCTATCGCAAAGGAGATAATCTCTATGCGAATTCGTTGATCGCGTTGGACGCCAAAACAGGGAAGCGAATCTGGCATTTTCAAGCGGTGCATCATGATGTATGGGATCGGGATTTTCCTGCAAATCCAAATCTGATTCGAATCCAAAAAGATGGAAAATGGATCGATGCAGTCGCTCAGATTTCCAAGCAAGGAATGACTTATGTTTTTGATCGGGAGACTGGGGAGCCTGTTTGGCCGATTGTAGAAACCCCGGTAACTCAATCTCTGATGCCAGGAGAACACTCTTCAGCTACGCAGCCAATTCCAACTTTCCCAGAACCATTTATGAATATGGTTTTTGATGAAAATAGCATTCTGAATCTACGTCCAGAATGGGAGGCTGATATCCGAAATCAACTCAAAGGAGCGATCTATGGAGATACTTGGGCGCCCCCTCATCCCGAAAAACCTATCGTTCTTTTCCCTGGAATGGACGGCGGAGGAGAATGGGGCGGAGCTTCTTTTGACCCGGAAACCCAGACTTTCTATGTGAATGCCAATCAAATCCCTTGGATAATCGGGATGACTCCAAATGCTGATTTTGAAAATGTTGGCAAGTCAACTTACACGAATTACTGTGGCAATTGTCATGGCTTGGATCGAAAAGGTAATCCGCCTACAATTCCGAATTTATTGGATATAAAAGAGAAGTTCACCTATGATTCACTGGGTCTTTTGCTTCGCAAAGGAAGAGGTGCCATGCCTGCTTTTGATCATATTTCAAATGAAAACCGAAAAGTCATTTTGGATTATTTGCTAGACAAAGCACCTGCTGTAGGAGATAAGCAAGAGATGGAAGGAACTCCATCACAGCTTTTCCCACGCTACTATATGGATGGGTATAAGAAGTTGGTGACCAAAGACGGTTTGTATGGATCTAATCCCCCATGGGGACTGCTTACCGCCATTGATATGAACACGGGAAAGAAAAAGTGGCAAGTGACCTTGGGAGAGATCGATTCGCTCAGTACGCAGGGTTTTGCACCAACAGGAACAGAAAACTACGGTGGCCCAGTCGTAACAGCTGGTGGAGTTTTATTTATTGCAGCAACTAAGGATTCGAAGATCCGAGCTTTCGACAAGGAAACTGGCGTGATTCTCTGGGAAGCCAAGCTTCCAGCTTCAGGGCATGCTACTCCAGCCGTTTATGAAATGGGTGGTAAGCAATTTCTTGTGATTGCCTGTGGTGGTGGCAAAGGAACAAAAAGCGGAGATGCGTATGTGGCTTTTGCGCTTCCTGATTGATTTCTATAAGGAGATGTTGGCTAAAGTAGGCTCTTTTTCCCTAATGCATCCAAAGAGAATTTGCCTGCTCCGAAAATCATAATAAATAAGAAGACAATGAAATAAAGCAATGGAAGCTCTTTCCGCCCAAATGGATCTGCCCCATGAGCTACAAAAGCAGCTGTCAGCATAGTTATCATCAAGGGGATGGTTGCTAGTCTAGTTTTGAAGCCAAGGATAAGCAGGGTGCCACAGAAGAACTCTGCGAAAGTGGCAAGAGCTAATGAGGCTGTAGATCCTATTCCTAATAAATCCATGAACTTAATTGGCTCATCACCAATCAGTCTCATTAGTTTCGGGTAGCCGTGGGTTAATATCATCGCACCTGAGCCTGCTCTTAAAATCAGTAAAGCAAGATCTTCTAACAATGCCTTTTTCATGGTTTTTCGGTTTCTTCTAGGATACATATAATTCTAAAATATAATCCTCTTTCCATAAGATGCTTCATTTTTACATGACCTGCAAAATAGTTTTATAACAAAAAAAACGTCAGACTAAATGCCTGACGTTTCATATCAATGATATTTTCAAGTCAAGGGATGACTTATTTCCCTTTTTTGTAAATCATAGTTAATACAGTTTGAGCTATAATATTCAGATCAGTTAATAGATTAACCTGAGTTAAGTATTTCAAATCCAAAATTACTCTCTGACACATTTCCTCAACCGTCTCTGCATAGCCATAATCAACCTGTCCAATAGAAGTAATTCCTGGACGTAGTGCTAGCAACTGAACATACTGTGGTTGTCTAGCTACAATCTGTTGGATAAAATGAGCTCGTTCTGGTCTAGGACCTACTACTGACATGTCACCCATAAGCACATTGAAAAACTGTGGAATCTCGTCTAGGTGAGTTTTTCTCATGAAATTACCCCATTTAGTTACCCTAGGATCATTATCCTTCGTCAATTGTGGGCCGTTCACCTCAGAATCTACGATCATACTTCTATATTTCAGTATGTAGAACGGCTGTCCGTTTCTACCAATTCTTTCTTGCTTGTAAAATATTGGTCCTTTAGATGTGAGCTTTGTGATCAACATTAAAGTCAGAAACACTGGTAAACCAGAAAGGATCGCAAAGGATGAGAATAGTATATCAAATGATCTTTTAACGAATCTGGTTGTGATCTCTATACCTTCATTCACAGTCTGTGAAACAGAGCTTCGTGAAATATTGGTTAGTGAAAACAGGTCAGGAATAATACGACCCGACTGGTAGCCTTTAAAAACAATCTCTTGTTGATGGGATGAATTACGTATCATTGGTTTAGTATTTTAAGTCAAACATTGTGGTGCTAGGTTATATCCAATACGGATGCCAAGCAAAAACACGCCTGTTTGGTTAGATAGGGCGGTTCCTAATAAGTTGTTAACATTAATTATGTGGAAGCTATCCACACATTGAGAGGGTAATTACCTAATGGGTTAATTGATCAGAATCGACTCCAGTATGCTTTTGTCATAGAAAATGACTTACGAAGTCCAGCTGGGAGTGATTGATAATGAAGTCCCAATTTATAGCCAAGCCATTTACTCAAAGTTGCGATCATCGACTTTGGAAGTAAAAATGGGTTGTTCTTTAGTGTATAGGTGAGTTCAGATTTAAGATATTTGAATCCTTCACTTTCTGCTCTGCCAAATTTTTCGAAGATCCATTGATTATTGACGTGGAACACTCCGATGTCAAAATATCGCTTGAATTCTTCAGTGGCTGAATAATTATGTGAATGGTATATTTTAGAATGCGAAAGGTATGCCAACTTCCATCCATCCAATAACATTTTGCCAGCAATTAGTACATCTTCTCCTAATATAGAGCCAGTTGGAAAGCCGTTGACCCTGAAAAATGCTGTTTTTCTATAGCCTGCGAAAGAGTTGGAGCAGGAAATTGTTCTAATTCCGTATCGATCAGCGTCTTCCATGCCCTTTACCTTTGACTCTGCTGGATAATTAAACAGTCTTGCATGGGTTTCTAATAGCTTCGCATTTTTATGGGGAAGCTGACGACCATAAGCCATTCCAAGGCCAGGGTTTTCTTCCAAAGCTTTAACCATCACTGCTATCGCATCAGGCTCAGCAAGGATTGCATCTTGGGTAAGAAAAATAAATATATCAGCATCTGGAAATGTCTCCACAGCCATCTGCCTCGTTCCGCCGTGGTCAAAATCCTTCTTGTCGATCTGGATCAGATCGCATGTTTCTTCATTGAGCAAATCCAAAGTACCATCCGTCGAGCCCGAGTCAATTACGATCAATCGAGAGATAGGGTAATTTTGCATAGCAACACCATCCAAAACTTCCTTCCAGATTTTTCCTGCATTCAGCGTAGGGATAAAAAGGTTGACTTGCATAGCTTAAAAATTAATAGTCTGTGATTTCTACTTCCCCATAATTGGCTGTTCCGGAAATTAGTTTTTCCTTGCCAATGGTAGCTTTTCCTTTTCCTACTAGGAGTATTGTTTCAGTGTTTTGTATACCGTGATATTCATTTCCAGTCAACGTCAGGTTATTTGGAAAATGACTTCGGAATGCCTGATTTTCTTCTCCGCCGGCGATTGATTTGATCCTGTTATTCTTTACTACTAGGTCTCTTGAGCTGTCATCAAAAATGGCGGTATTGAATGATTCTATCTCATTTCCGATGATTTGGATATTTTTAGCCGTGTTTTTAATGATAATCGCAGATGAGTTTCGGCTCACAATCTCATTATTTTCCAATAATGCATTATCTGCTTTCACAATCAAAATTGCCGGGTTTTCGGAATTGTTCTCCATCTTATTTCCTGTCAGATGCATGGTTCCTTCCATGTTGAAGTTGAAGGTTGCATTCGAGAAACTGTTGTTTTCCACTTCAAATTCATCCACATGAATTCCATTTGGTAAGGAAAGTGAGCCTAGCGTATTATTTCGAAGATGGATTTTCTGAGCCTTAGTGTTTGAGATCAAGTTGATGCTGCTGAATCTGTTTTTATCCAGAAGTAATTCTTCCAAATCGAGTGTGATCTCCACCTGATTATCTGCCCAGTTTTCCTTTGCCAAAATCACTCCACAGCTTTCTACATAAATAGCTGGGCGATTATTTCTATAAGCTTCATTTTTATAGAGAATGACATTGGACACGTTGATCAGTGTTGCAATTCCCGAACCGTCAGGTGTGGATTCACCTTTCACAAAACCATTTCCGCAGGTAATATTCTCGGCAATCAGACAGTCTATATCTTTCGCTTTTTCCTTAGATCGATTATTTATGTCTATCGCATCGGAAGCATTTTCTTCCAGGATATTGTGGGAGAAATTGTAGTCACTTTCCTTTCCAGTATCTCCAAAGGCAACCTGAATCGCCGACATTCCATTGTGTCGAATCACATTATTGATGACTTCTACTTTCCTGCTTCCATGGATAAATACTCCATTTTCACCATTCTTATAAATCTCAGAATCATGAATAGAAATAGTGTTGCTGGACATGATCCGAATACCCGTTCCAGGTTGATACTTGTCAGTTTCAGTCCGTGGCATTCCGAAATGATGTATTCTCGTATTCGCAATTTCAACTCCGCTGCACTGAAAAGTCATGATGCCAGGATAGGCTCTCAGTTTCGTAGAATCACCAGATAATTCAGTGTTGTAAATACGGATTTGATGACTCTTTAAAAGATAAATCCCCTCATTGTTTGACTCTCCTTTCAGCGAAATGCTCACATTTAAGACCTCTTGGCCAAATATCAAGGGGTTGGGAGAGTTTTGCTTTTCGATGGAATATTCTCCGGTTTTTGCAGAGGTATGATGCTTGATTATACCCTCTGAAAGAAGGTTTACTCCAGACTTCAAAAGGATTGTGCGAACTAGGTATTTCCCTTCAGGGAAAAATACGGTATCACCTTCCTTAGCTTGTTCAATCACTTGTTGAATGGCTTCTGTTTGATCATTCTCAGACGTAGCCAATACCCCATGTTCAAGCACATTGATTCTCTTGCCAGATTGGCATATGCCAACTAGGGGAAGTGAAAAAAGCAGTGTAAAGAAAATGAATGAGTGAAAGTAATTTTTCATGGTTGTTTCAAGAAAGAATGGTTTCCCATGTTTCTGCAGCCGTCTTTTTCCAGCTAAACTCCCTTGCGCGCTCAAGACCTTTTATGGTACATTCCACATAGAAATCTTCGTCATCTACAAGTTTTTCTATGCCCGCTTGAATGGCAGAAATTTCAGTCGGATCTACACAAAGTGCTGCTCCTCCAGCGATTTCAGGAAGTGAACTTGTATTTGAAGTTAACACTGGCGTACCTGATGCCATAGATTCAATGACAGGTAATCCAAAACCTTCCATCAGTGAGGCGAATAAGGTAGCATGTGCGCCCTTGTATAGTTTGGGTAAATCCGCTTCCTCTATGAAACCCAAAAACCGAACCCTTTTCTGTATGCCAAGACTTCCAATCAGTGCCTCAAGCTCCGCATCAGCATTGCCAGAGAGGTAAAACATAAAGTCATTTGGGATTCTCGCTTTAGCAAAGGCAGTGAGCATAGCTGGTACATTCTTGTTTTTTCTTCTATTTCCTACATAGAGAAAATAGGGACGAATGCTCTCATATTCTTCTTCGTTTTCCAAGAAATGACCATCTACTCCATTATAAATCACCTTAATTAGCTCTTCTGGTATACCCAATAAATCCACCAGTTGTTTTTTGCTGAAATGAGAGACTGTGATGATCTTCTTCGCTTTTGGCGCCAGCCTCGCAATCACCTGCTCATAATAAATCTTATGGAGCTTCGAATAGTAAAATAAGTGCATGAGATCGTGCACGGTAAATATGAAAGGAGTTTTCGAAAATGCAGGTGGCATAAATGACGGGCTGTAGAATACATCCGCATTTGACTTCTTTATTTCCTCACCCAGCATCAAAGGCGTCAGCAAATTCCCCAAGCCCATTTTGCTTTCCACGTATTCACATGTAGCATCGAATGGAGCATAATTCATTACCTCCTGATACAATCTTCCTATTCCAGTATTTCCAGCCCAGCGACTATCGATCAATACATTTTTTCGAGATTTCATAGACTGAGTTTTATGTTTTGAAAGCTGATTTCTCGCAGTGAACCGATGAGATAAATCAGACATAAATAAATGACTACGTCGTTGTCATAGCCAGAATACAGGATCATCATGATGGAGAGGATCGGGATAAAAAGTGCTATCCAAAGTTTTGAATTGACTGTTTTTTGCCAACAATCTTGGATAAACCAAACCAGAAATGCCAAGAATGAGAAGAAGCCTACAATACCTAATTCAAGGTAAGTGGAGAGAAAGGTGTTATGAATATGAGGCTCTCCACGGTAGAAATCGGCATAACTTCCTAGAAATTCAGGAGCGCTGAGAAAGCCATTTCCCAAGGGAGAAATAGCGTTGAAATGCTGGAAAAATGCTTTCCAATAAACCAATCTAATTCCCATTCCATCATTGGACGAAGTCAGAGAATCTACCCGAATTACTTTTTGGAGGATAAAAGGGAGGGCTATGGCAACCAAGACTAGCAACCCGATTTTCCATTTTTTCTCCACAGAAATCCAGATTAAGAAAAAGACGCCAAGTAGTAATGCGACGATTGGAGTTCGGGATAAGCTGAGAAATCCGATCAAAAACACGAAGAGAATTCTGCAGATCGACAGCCTATTTTTCAAGACTACAGGAATACATATGAACGAAAATCCGATCAGAGCTATGCGTGCGCCAAACATATTTTTATCGTCCAAACCCCAGTAATAAAGTGAGTTTCGGTAAAGCGAACTTGCCTGGCCAGAGGAGTCACTTCCAGTGATCAGCTTGAAATCATATGCTTGATGATAAATCAGAAGCTGAACTAATGACAGTGCCAGAACGGCTAAAAGTACCGAATCAAGCATGCTAATCAGTGATTCATTATCCCTGCAACCAAGCCAATTGATTGCGAAAAATAGAAAGAGGAAATTGATGACTAGTTTAATGATATTGGTCAAAGCGAGCGGTTCTCCAGGATAATTGATCAAGTAACTCAGCACCGCGTACGTGCTGAAAACTGCTAGAGCTATTGACCATTTGGAGAAGTTCAGCTTCGGAGTTTCTCTGTAGAAAAAGTACGAACTGATCACAAAAATCACCGGATAAACCTTAACTGGTAGGAACATGGAAATCAGCGAAATCAAAAACAGTGATTCTGCAATTGATATGGCTTTCCATCCGTTTCCTTCGAGAGCCGCCGCTTGGTTGGTGAGTGTGATTGGAGGAGTGCTCATTTCGAAATTTCAGGTTTGGGCTTGGTTAGAGCCTCTTTCAAAACTGCTTCATATTCGCCGATCATTCGATCAGCATCCAAAATAGAAGCCACGGATTCTCTCGCTGCTTGGCTAAATTGATTGTACTGCTCAGGATTCTCGTAGAGTTGGCGCATTGCAGCACTCAAAGAATCCGGCTCACTATCGTAGCAATACAGACCGTTGATTTCATCTTTTACCGTTTCCTGAAGTCCGCCTCTTTTATTTGCGATGACAGGAACATGGTTTGCCAATGCTTCGATCGCCACCATTCCCAGTGGTTCTTCCCAAAGCGATGGGACGATCAACACATCCATTTCAGCTAGAAATTCTGTGGAATTCACATATCCTACAAATTCAATGTTGGAGCCTTCAGCCAGTTCCTTCAATTGATTTTCGTATACTTTATCGCCTTTTCCTGCTATACTTAAACTAGCCTCGAAATCCAGTTTTTTGAATTGCTCGATCAGCCATTCCATTCCTTTGACTTTTGAAAGTGTGCCCAAATAGCCAAAGCGCATTGATTGTCCAGCTCTTCTAGCGGATTTGGGTGCAGGGTTTGAAATAGTTCTAGTGTTGTAAATGATATTCTTAGAAGCGTTTGCAAAGTATCCAAACTCAATAAATCGCTGCAAAATGCTATTGCTGATGCCTACCACAGCGCTTACTTGAGATGACTTATCTGCATGATTGCTTCGCAAAAGCTTACAACTCAAACACTGAGTTTGGCAAGTTTGCTCATTCTTAAACATGTTGCTATTTGGGCAAAGCAAATACAAATCATGCAGCACCTGCACTATAGGAATTCCCGCCTGATGTATAGGATTCCACACAGCAGCTGACCAACCAGCAAGGTTGTGGCAAGAGACAATGTCTGGCTTCTCGGCGAGCAAGATTTCTTCCACGACTTGAGCCATGGCGTCATTTGACTGGTCTCTATAGTGCCAGGCCAATCTAGAAAGCTTATTTTTCTTGGCTTTTGAATAAGGCCAGTACCCATTTTGCAATCCTGCTCTATAGACAGTAACTCCATCCACCAACTCTTTTTTCATCCCTTTCTCAGGCATCAAACTCAACACCACGACTTCATGACCCAAAGATTTCATTCCTTCTACGATCAGTTTCAGGGAAATCTCTGCGCCACCTTCGATCAGTGGGCTATAAAGAGAGTTGATGTATAGGATTTTCATGTGTTGGATTTAGCTGAAAAAGGGATGTCTGTTTAACTAGCGTATGTTTTTCTATTTTAGTGTAGTTTGATCGATTGGGTCGACAGTAGAGGTTCAAGTTTGGCAATTCCCCCTTTAAAAAGGGGGCAAGGGGGATTTTCTAAATAAAAAACTACCCGAAATAGTACTGCCTGAGAATGAATTCTCATAGTAAGCTTTCATATAGCTCACTTAATCTATCGGTTACGTCTTGTTTGTTGTTTTTCTTTAATGTCAATTCCCGCATTCTGTAACCTTTTTCGATCAGAGCATGTGGGTTGTTTTGATGAAGTGTTATGGCTTTTTGAATCTGTTTTTCCAGTGCTGCTAGATGTTCAGAATCGCTTTCATAGGTATAGTCAAATACATCTTCGCCTCCATCTAAGTCATCAATAGTGCCAATTCGTGGGCAGATGACTGATCTCCCATAGGAAAATCCCAGAATAACTGTTCCTGAATTTAGACTGCTTTCCAGCGAATAAGGAAGAATGAGTAAATCTGATTGATGAATATAGCTTGGCAATTCCGCATCAGGGATGAATTTCAATTCCAGCGAAATATTGGGAATATTCTGCGCCAATTTCTGCAACTCATCTCGGTAAGCTTCAGAATTTGGATTGCCTGCTATAGTCAAGTGAACTGACTCAGGAAATTTCCTCGCTACTTCGATCAGCAATTCTATGTTTTTATAAGGCTTGATCGCACCTAGAAAAAGAAGCTTGAGTTGAGATTTCCTTTCCTCTGAACCTTCAGGAAGCATAGCCCCATACACATCTACAAAGTCAGGATGTGGAATGTGGACAATTTTAGCTCGTAGGTTCCGGTATTGGCTGCGCAAAATATCTCTGGAAGCTTCAGAATGAATCAGAATAGCATCTGCTTGTGAGACGATTTTCTGGGTTAAAGCACGACTCAGTTTCCCAGACTTTTTCTCATGGGAAAGTCTGTTGTGCATAGTCCAAACCAGCTTTTTATTCCCAAACTTAATAGCCGCAAGCACAACCAATTTTCTGAAATAGCTTTTCCACATACTTGAGGAGCTGCTATCGTCCAAATTTTCAAACCAGTTCAGATGAAGTAGCTTGATAGATTGGTAATGCTTTTTTGAGGAAAGAAAATCATCCAATCTGCTTACATCATACCCGTGCTTTTCCAGTCCATTGACCAGAATAGCGATGTATTGATTTTCCTTGTTTTCGCAGGGATTGAAGATGATTTTGGTAGGTGATTCCATCGACATCAAGAGCGGTTTGAATTCATGCTTTTTGCAAGAGCAACTCCGATATCCTTGATCGACAAACCGAATTTATCTCTTGTATTCATCCAGTTTTTGGCTTTCTCAAATGGACTACTTCGCATGGAAAGCATCATTGTATAAAGCTTCTTATCATGCATGTACTTATCCTTTTCTTTTAGAAGATGTTCGAAAATCACTTTTTCCGAAGGATGTGGAGGATTGTTTTTTAGGAAATCTCCCAACCAATCAGAATAACTTACATCTGCCATCATTTTGTGCAGATCATTTCCTGTGGAAGTGATAGAAAGGCGATTGCTTCTGTACTCGAAGACGGGTTTGTTCGAGTGAGCAATACCCTTTTTCGCAGAAGCTATAAAGGCCGTGATGTCATCCGAACCCCATGCGAGTGGGAGTTTGTAGAAACCACCTTGAGCTTTCAGCGCGGAAGTATTATAGACGTAATCGGAAATATAATTTGAGCGCAGTTGACGCAGGCGATGCCAGATCGAGTCATAGACGTATTCAAAAGCAGGTAATGAAGGTGTGAGCATTACGTCATTTCCATCGTCATCGATGATTTTGCTGCGGCAGTGGTAGACATTTAGGCTTGGGTAGTTTTGAATCAAATTTTCAAACTCAGCCAAATAACCTGGGGCTAATCGGTCATCATCACCCATTATGACGATATATTCCCCAGTGGAGAGTTCCAGACATTTATTCCAGTTGTCCACCAAATCATAAGCCCCTACATTCTTTTCGTTCTTGAAATATCGGATTCTAGGATCATGATTTGTCAAGACGATATCTTCAATTGGCTCTGGAGAGAAATCATTCAAAATGATCAATTCAAAGTCTTCAATCGTCTGTGAAAGGATGCTATCAATGCATTCTTGCAGGTATTTGCTCTTGTAGGCAGGAATACAAATCGAAAATTTATTCTTGCTCATTAGTTGGTTTTCTTTTCAAAAGTTTGGTGCGCAGAAAGTCAATATCCGCGGCTTTGATGATAAACAGAAAGTGGAATGCGGCAAAAACCGTAGTAAAAATCACCGAATTGATTACGATTCCAAGGAAACCTTCTGGTATTTCTATCAATTTCCCTAGACCAAAAGCAACTGCAAACGCAATCACAGCACCCAAAACGGAAGGTGAAAAAGCGCCGAAGAAAATCTTCTTGCTATCTAGTTTCAGCACTTTAGGGATATAATAAATATAAAAGAAACCAATCTGAATTAACATATAAGCTAAGTAACCAATTACCGCCGCGCCTACATTCAGTGTAGGTGCGAGGATCACCGTGATAGGAAGTGAAAGTATACAAGCCGTCGCCGAGGAATAAATCAGGAAGCGGGTTTTGCCCGAAGAAAGCACCAAACTAGCAACTGGAGTATTGTGCATATTGAGTAACACAGTGAGTAGCCAGATGTTCAGCCATACGGCCAAATGGAGGTAATCTTTCCCCATATAGAGTAGAAGGATAGGTTCCGAATTCAGCACCAAAAGAAAAACTATAAAACTTAAGAAAATAGATATGTACCGAGTTGCGGTGAAAACCATCTTCTCCATTTTGGAGTGATTCCCTTCCTGATAGACTTTGGAAGCTGAAGGCAAAAGCACCTGAAGAAATATTGTCCCGAACGATATAATCAGCATCGCAATCGTCTGAATCACACGATAATCTGTCAATACGTCAATACCCGAAGCAAATTTTGCCAGCAAAATTGGTCGCAATTCATTTGCAGTGAGTTGGAAAAGACCCATCAGAAATATCGCAGAACTGTAGCCGATGATTTCTCTGAAAATCTTTCCATCCCATTTTGGTGTAAGCAATTGTCCTAGAGGTACAGGGAAAACACGTAAACGTAGAATATTAAGTGGAATCGGAACAAGCGTAGAAATCGTGTAGAAAAGGAAGTATTGAGGCAGAGACCACTCGAAATGTATGGCGGTGATCGCCACTATAAAATTGAGCATACTACTCACGACCGTAACTCGGTTCACATAGCCTAGTTCGTCTTTGGCACTGAGTAACTGGATGATCACATTCGACAGCCAGTTCAACACTGTACTTGCCGAAAGTATGTACATCATGACCCTATAAGTCGGGATCTGGTCTGGATTGAGATTAAAGAAAAGCTGGCCATAATTAGCCATAAACATGAAAATAAGTGCATTCACCAGTCCGATGGTACCGTAGAAAATAATACTGGAGCGAGATGCTTTCCCTATATTTTCCCAATCAGCTTTGGCTTCCCACATGGAGAAAAAGCGTACAGAACCCACGTTCATCCCTAGATCCATGAGTCTCAAATAGGCATTTAGCGAGAAAGCCAAGGCGATCAATCCGTAGTCAGCTTTGCCATAATACCCAACCAATAATGGGATGGTGACGAACTTGGCAGCAGCATCGAGAATTTTGGCTAAAATCCCCCAGACTGAACCTGAAAAAATACGATGGACGGCAACGGGCTTGGTGCTCAAAATTGTCTTTTGATGATTTTGTACTGAATTTACGTCCTACTTACCAAAAATAGTTCCTCAGCTTAATTTCTCTGGATTTAAAATCAAGTATCTTTTTTGCAAGGATGAATGGTCACGGCCACTTCGGTCCTCGGTCAACGGTCTTCCAGCCTTATAACGTTTAAAGAATTTGTTATTCGGGTAAGTTCGATTGATCTTAATTATACTAGTTAAACACATGACAAAAGTCTTAATTATAGGTGCTTTCGACCGATACAATTACGGGGATTTACTTTTCCCATTGGTGATCGAGCGTCAGTTGAGTTCATATGGGAAGGATTTCGAATTTGAATATTTTGGTCTGGTGGAAAGTGATCTTTCGAGTGTAGGAGGATTACCGACTAAAGGGCTTAAAGAATTCTATAAGCAATGCGGCGATCCTACAAATCCTGTTCATGTGATTATAGCAGGTGGCGAGGCATTAGGCGTTACATGGAATTCGCTTTATGCAGCATTGAATCCACTTTTCCAGAGAATCAATAAAAGACATGTTAGAGTTAACAAAGTGTTGGATCTAAATGGATGGACTAAGAAAATCCTGAAGGGTAAAACGACGCTTCCTTTTGTATTTGATAAATCTGACTTTGCTGGAGTCCAGTCTGTGACTTTGAATTCCTTGGGTGGTTCTGGCCTAAGTCCGGCCACTTTTGCGAAGTATGATTTCTTGAAAGAGAAGCTTGGGAACGCAGATTACTTTGCTGTTCGTGATCAGCTGACCGTCGATAATTTGATGAAAAGCGGTCTGACTGCTGATCTTTGCCCAGACTCAGCCATCTTGATGTCAGAGTTCTATCCGCTGAATTATCTTCACAAAATGGTGACACATGAGGTTGCTGGATATGTTGCCGAGCACTCTGGGAAGTATGTTTTTGCCCAAATAAATAAGAAAACTACACGTGGTCACGAGCAAGTAATTGCCAGCGGACTGGATGAGATTTACCAGAAAGGTGAAACTGAAATCTGTCTTTGTCCTATCGGTAAGGCTTTGGACCATGACGATCATGAAGCTTTGCAGGAGATTGGATCACTCTTGAAGAGTCCATATACCTATTTTGATGCGGATAATATCTGGGATATCATGTATCTCATCGCAAATTCTAAATGCTACGTCGGGACGAGTTTGCACGGAGCGATTACAGCTTTGAGTTACGCTGTACCGCATGTAGGCTTGAAGGTAGAAAAGCTAGGCGCTTACTTGGCAACATGGGGATTGAAAGGCAATCAGCGCTCCATTGAGTTTTCGGAGATTTACGAGCAATTCTTAGTTGCTACTAATGCCACTAAAGAAGATCTGGCAGCGTCCAGAGATCGGCAATTCACTGAAATCAAAAAGGGATTTGATAAGATGGTGAAGGTGTTGGAGTCAAATTAAGAGCGTTTATACTGATTTTAGATTATTTCAAACTAAATATTATCCGTGATTTTTGTGATTTGAATCACAAAAATCCTATGAAAAAAGTGATTTGAGAATTCTATCAACTGGTAATACTCTTTCTTGATCTGCCAGCTTGTCACCCTTTAGTACCAAATAATTAATTAACGTTTGTCTTTTAAGAGTTTTATGTTTCACTATTCCAACAACATTGCGCCAATCTGCAAAAGATCCTCTTTCGGTACGATGGTTGTTTAAATAGTAGAAGGTTAAATAAGTTAAACCTGTATTTATCAAGTTATCAACATTTAAAAGCTGTAATTCAATTCTGATTTGTTTCCATTTCTTCCCCTCCATAAGGGAGAGCCAGGTTTGGAAAAAATCAATTTAATATAAAAAAAGTAGAAATGTCTAAGCCAAGAATTCTCATCAAATATGGTGGGAATGCGATGATCAATCCCCAGTTGCAGCAAGAAATTGCGGCACAGATTTTTAAACTTCAAGAAGCGGGATTTGAAGTCATCATGGTACACGGAGGTGGGCCATTTATCAATAAAGCACTAGAAAAAGCAGCCATCAAATCACAATTCGTGGATGGCCTCAGGGTGACGGAAGCCATTGCTTTCGCAGAAATCCAAAAAGCTCTGATCGGAGAAGTCAATGCTGACTTGATCTCCACGCTCAATCAAAACAAATTAAAAGCCATCGGCCTTTCTGGTAAAGACGCAGGAATGGTGCAAGCAATCAAGTATCAGCACAAATCAGCTGATGGTAGCATCATCGATTTGGGATTGGTCGGTGAGATCACGCATATCGACGATAGCCTGATCAATTTACTTTGCGAAGCAGGCTATGTGCCCGTGGTCGCATGTGTAGCAGATGGGGAGGATGGTACTTCCTATAATATCAACGCGGATACTTTTGCGGGGAAACTTGCAGCAGCGGTGAACGCTGATCAGCTTATTGTCCTAACGGACGTGGATGGACTTTTCCTCAACTATCCAGATCCTGCATCGATCATTCGCGAACTAAATGAAACTGCAGTAAATGAACATATGGGGACGACCATTCAAGGCGGAATGATCCCGAAAATTCAATCCTGCATGCTGGCTTTGAAAGAAGGCGTGAAGAAAGCAATTATTCTAAATGGCACCAAGCCGGAGCAGATCGCAAAGTATGTGATTGGCAATGAGAAGATTGGAACTACTTTGACACTACAATAGACTATGACAAATCAAGATTTATATACCAAAGACAAAGAGAATTACTTACCCACATTCAATCGCTTTCCTTTAGCTTTTATCAAAGGAAAAGGATCGAGGCTCTGGGATGCAGATGGGAAGGAATACATTGATTTATTGGCAGGTATAGCCGTGAATAACGTCGGGCATTGCCATCCGAAAGTCGTGAAAGAGATTCAGGAGCAAGCAGCTCAATTGATGCACATTTCTAACTTTTTCGTGAGTCCACAGCAAGTTGCGCTTAGTGAATTGCTAGTGAAGATCTCAGGCTTAGATCGGGTATTTCTTACCAATAGTGGTGCTGAATCTGTGGAGGGAGCGATTAAAATTGCCAGAAGATATGGACATAAAAATGGTAAAGGCGGGAAAGTCATCTCCATGCAGAATTCATTTCATGGAAGAACTTTAGCGACTATCGCTACAGGTCAGGAGAAATATCAGCAAGGATTTGGACCTATCCCAACAGGATTTGCTCAAGTTCCTTTTAATGATCTTGCGGCTGTGGCGGCCGCCATTGATTCCGAAACTGCAGCTGTAATAGTTGAACCAATTCAGGGAGAAGGAGGAGTTGTTCCTGCGGAAAAAGCGTATCTGGAAGGATTAAGAAAATTATGTGACGAGAAAGGTGTTTTATTGATTTTTGACGAAATCCAATGTGGAATCGGCCGAACAGGAAAATGGTTCGCAAAGGATCATTTCGGAGTGCAGCCAGACATCATGACTTTGGCCAAAGGCCTAGGTGGTGGAGCGCCAATCGGAGCAATTCTTTGTAACGAGAAAGTAGCAAGCGCTATCGAATTTGGCGATCACGGAACGACTTTCGGAGGAAATCCTCTAGTAGCAGCTTCGGCGATAGCGACCATCGGAGTGATCAATGATGAGGAGCTTTGCAAAAGAGCAACCGAAACCAGCGATTGGCTACGAGGTAAATTGGCTGAATTGATAGAAAAGCATGATGAACTGGAATCTGTCAGAGGATTAGGTTTGATGCTCGGCGTGAAGATGAAATCTCCAGGAGCGCCACTTGTGAAGCGATTACTTGAAGAAGGAATTGTAGCAAATGCAACTGCAGTGAATATTTTACGCTTAGTTCCTGCACTTAATATCAGTAGAGACGAGCTGAATATTTTCCTAGAAAAACTCGATAAAATCTTAACTGAAACCACCGTAACTGCCTAATATGAGCAATCAAAAATTAAAAGTAGCCATAGTCGGAGCGTCTGGATTTACAGGTTCTGAGTTGGCGAGATTACTTCTCAATCACGAAGGAGTATCTATAGAAATGATCACATCTGAGTCACATGTGGGTAAGCCTTTTTCTGACTTGCATCCACAGTTTTTTACGAGATTGGATATTCCTTTGGTCAGTGCTGAAGAAGTCAGTAAGCAAAAGCTAGATGTGATTTTCCTTGCTTTACCTCACGGTGTTTCCATGGATTTTGTGGCAAAATGGAAGGATTCAGGAGCGAAGATTATAGACCTTTCTGGAGATTTTAGACTTTCCACTAAGGAAGTTTACGAAGAATGGTACAACAAAAAGCATAGCTATCCTGAAGGATTTGCTACGGCTGTGTATGGTTTGCCAGAGCTTTTCGCAGATAAAATAAAGTCAGCAACTCTCGTAGCAAATCCAGGCTGCTTTCCTACCGCATCTATTTTGAGCATGGCTCCGCTTTTTGCGAAGCAGCTAGTAGAGGAGAAATCTCTGATCATCGACGCTAAGTCAGGTCTTACAGGAGCAGGAATTAAAGCGAGTGCGACTACTCATTTCTCTAATGTAAATGAGAATTTCAAAGCCTATGGTATCGCTGGACACAGACATACCATCGAGATCGAGGAGCAACTAGGAGCTTTGGCAGGCGATCAGACTACGGTTCAATTTACTCCGCATCTACTTCCTGTAGATAGAGGTATATTGGTGACGGCTTACGCCAAAATCAAAGGTGAAATGAATCAGGAGAAATTGACTGAGATCTATCGGGAGTTTTATCAAGATAAGCCATTTGTAAGATTGAGAAATCAATCTCCAGGAATCAAAGATGTGCGTGGAAGTCATTTTTGCGATGTGTTTCCAGTATGGGATGCTAGGACTGAGCGTGTGATTGTTATCTCAGCAATCGATAACTTGCTAAAAGGCGCCGCTAGTCAGGCAGTTCACAATATGAATTTAATGTTTGGTTTGTCAGAGGCAGAAGGTTTGAACCAAGTGCCATTAAAACCTTAAAGAGACGGAAGACCGATGACGGGTGACCGAAGTAGCTTAAATCCTATAATTGACTGATTCTATAATTAGTTAGTCTACAGACAAAAGAGGATTTATAAAATATTAATTTAGAAAGCGATGATTAAAAATATTACTAACGTACGCGGCATTAAATGCTGGGGTGCGCATACTGGGGTGAAGTCCATGAAAAGGGATCTCGCGATTATTTACTCAGAAGTTCCGGCTGCAGCTGCAGGGACTTTGACCCAAAATAAAGTACGTGCTGAGCCTATCAAAATCACAGAAAAAAACCTCGCAAATAATAGAGCGCAGGTAATCATCTGCAATGCAGGAAATGCAAATGCATGTACTGGCGATCAGGGCAAAGAAGGAGCTGAAGCGATGGTGAGAATGACTGCGCAGATGTTGGGAATCTCCGAAGAGGATGTGATCGTAGCTTCTACAGGCATTATCGGTGTTGAATTTCCTACTGAAGATGTGGTAGAAGGTCTTAAGGTCAATATCCCAAAGCTGAGTGATGAGTTGAAAGCTGGATCCTTTGTGGCCAATGCTATTTTGACTACGGATACTTTTGCAAAGGAAGGATTTGTCGACTTTGAATACGATGGAGTAATGATCAACATGGGTGGCGTGGCCAAAGGATCTGGAATGATCCATCCAAATATGGCGACAATGCTAGCGTTCGTAGTGACGGATTTCCATATCGATGAGAAATTGCTTCAAGAGGCGGTAAGCTATTGCGTGGATCGATCGTTCAACATGATTACTGTGGATGGAGATACCTCTACCAATGACATGGTAGCTGTAATGGCAAATGGATTGGCGGGTAATAGAAAAGTGACCAGCAAGGAAGATCCAGGTTATGAGGTGTTTTTGGAAAAACTCTTGGGAATCCTAACTCACTTAGCAAAACTGATTGTATCAGACGGAGAAGGAGCTTCTAAGTTTATAGAATACAAAGTAACTAAAGCGAGAACTGAAGCAATTGCCAGAACATTGGTCCGTGCGATTTCAGATTCTACTTTAGTGAAAACGGCCATGTTTGGACGTGATCCGAACTGGGGAAGGATTATCGCAGCTGCAGGAAATGCCGGTGTTCCTTTCAACTATAGAAAAGTAAACTTATTCATAGGCGATCAAAATCACTTGGTACAAGTGTTAGATAAAGGGAATCCGCTTGAATTTGAGAAGTCTTACATGAAAAAGTTGCTTCGAGAATCCCATATCAAAGTATTGCTAGAGCTGAACACGGGAGAGGAAGAAGGCGTAGGATGGGGATCAGATTTGACCACGGATTACGTGATGTTCAATTCGGTTTATACGACTTAATCGATTGATTTATAGCTATTAATTAGTAATCCTGCTTCCTCTGAGGCAGGATTTTTTTATGTTTTTCTAATCTATCTTCTCAAAAAACTCTTCCAGATCAACTTCAAACCCAGCGATACATTCAGATTTGACAATATCACCATGGGTAAAAAGTCGAGATGGTACGTATTTCCCATCAGTAAGTGTATAAATGAGTAAAGTCTCCTGGCCTGGCTGAATTACCCAGTATTCCTTAACACCTGACTCCTCATAAACTTCGTACTTGTTCCGTAATTCTTTCTTATTGTTTCCCGGAGAAAGCACTTCCACTATCAAATCTGGCGCGCCAATACATCCAGCATCATCCAATTTAGTCCGATCACAAACTACGCAGACATCTGGCTGAACAACCGTAAAAATGTCTTCATTCTTTCTGGATTTGTTTGGTAATCTGACCTCAAATGGAGCGATAAATACCTTGCAATTTTTCCCTTCCAGAAATACCAAAAATCGAGAATACAATAACCCAGCTATTTCTTGATGCTTTCTTCTAGGCGCTGCCGTAGCAGAACGAAATACTTTTCCCTTGATGAGTTCGACCATTTCATCGATCTCCCAAGTCAGATAGTCCGCATATGAATACACTCCGTATTCTGTAAACGGCTCTTTTACAAGGTCTTTATCATCAGATTACATAGAAGCAATTTAAGAAAATGGTAGGAAAATATCCTTAATAGAGAAAAGACCTTCGAGATCAAAAAAAGATCTCAAAGGTCAAGATCACTTTGAATATCTACCCACTTCAAACCCATTCAACCCCAAGGTTGTATCTTTTTGCTGATGCAGTTCGCTGATGATTTTTCCTGAGGCAGGAGCCAGGCTAACACCCATCATGGAATGTCCGCTGTTTACCATTACGTTGGAATAGCCAGGAGCAAAACCAATGTATGGAAGCCCGTCTGGTGAACAAGGTCTCAGGCCTTTCCAGATTTTACTTTCTTCAGGGAATTTCGCTTCGAATTCTGGGTAAAAGCGGTTGATGGATTCGAAGATTCCCTTTACGCGATTGAGATTTACTTTTTGATTAGTCCCTGCGATTTCCATCGTTCCGCCAAATCGGATCTGCTCACCATAAGGACTTACGGCAACTTTCATTTCGGTCAAAATCGAGGACTGCATGATCTCAGGTTTATTTTCCTGAAGGAAAGAATAACCTTTTCCTCCCATCATTGGAAGGTTAAAACCTAGTAAATCCGCCAACTCACCAGACCAAGAACCCCCACAGAGAATTACTTTTTCCGCATCTATTTTTCCTTTGTCCGTAATGACAGCTTTGACCGTGTTTCCACTTTTTTCAAAGCCAGTGACTTGCGTATTGGTCAGGAATTTCACTCCTTTTTCCTGCAAATAGCTCTTCAGAAATCTATACAATTTCCCCGGATCCAAATGTGCATCGCCAGGAAAACGAACGGCTCCACGGGCTTTCACTTCTAAGTTTGGCTCGAAAGCACGAATGTCCTCAGGAGTCAAAATATCCGCATGTAAACCATTAGCATTCGCAAGATTAGCAAACTCAATTTCTTCTTTCTCGACCGCTTCCGTTTGATAGATCATCATCAAGCCTTTTTCCTGCAAGGCTATCTGAGAGTCTGGATGCTCATCCTTGAATTCCTGATAAAGTGCTTTGCTGAGCAAACTCAGATTTTTCAAAACAGGAATAGATCGCTCTACATGTGCTGGACTGGAAGCTTTGTAGAATTGATAGCACCATTTCAAAAGTTTTGCGTCCAGCCGTGGGTGAATGTAGAAAGGACTTTTGGAGGAAAACATCCATGAAATCCCTTTGCTGATCATCCCTGGAGCAGCCAATGGAATAATGTGGCTTGGCACGATCATGCCTGCGTTGCCTGTGGAGCAATTCACTTGCATATCTCCTTGATCCATTACCTGAACTTCAATGCCTTCCTTTTGAAGAAAATATGCAGTAAACAGGCCGATTATTCCGCCGCCGATGATGAGGGTTGGTTTCATTTTTTATAGCACAACCTTTGAGGTTTTTCTAACCTCGAAGGTTTAATTAATAAATACTTTTCAGAAAAGACCTTCAAGGAGATTATTCGCTCCTTTGTCGCTCATAATGACACCTCAAAGGACTAAATTACTTGGAATCCATGCACATACGGGTCGTCGTCGTCCAGGATGATTGTATTGTAACCATACACTTTTGCCCAGCCTTCTATGCTTGGGATGATAGCAGGTTTTCCGGCGATTTCGGTTTCTTCCTCGATTCTACCGATGAATTTGGAACCAATAAAGCTTTCGTGTATGAAGTCTTCCCCTGGTTTCAAAAGCCCTTTGGCGTACCATTGAGCCAGTCTAGCTGAAGTTCCGGTGCCACAGGGTGAACGGTCAATAGCTTTGTCTCCGTAGAAAACTGCATTACGAGCAGTGCTGGTAGGATCAAGCGTTTTTCCTGTCCACAGCACATGAGAAAGTCCTTTGATAGCTGGTTGCTCTGGATGGACAAACTCGTATTTCTCATTCATTTTCTGGCGAAGTGAGCGAGCCATGGAGATCAATTGCTCGGCTTTGAAATGCTCTATGCCGGGGAAATTCTCCTGAGGATCTACGATGCAATAGAAATTGCCACCATAAGAAACATCCACAAGGAGTTTGCCCAATTCGTCAGATTCAATTTCCAAACCTTCCGCTGCCAGAAAGCTTTTGACATTCGTCAGCTTGACAGATTTGACTTTTCTGCCTTCCTGTTTGTACTCCACTAGAACAAGTCCAGCGGGAGTTTCTAGTCTCAGCTTACCGGGATTTTTTGGGTAGATCAGTCCTTCCTCGATAGCTATCGTAACTGTTCCAATCGTACCATGTCCACACATCGGGAGGCAGCCACTAGTCTCGATGAAGAGCACAGCGACATCATTCTCTGGATCATGTGGAGGGAAAAGCATGGAGCCAGACATCATGTCGTGACCCCGAGGTTCGAACATCAGACCTGTCCTGATCCAGTCCAGATTATCCAAGAAATACTGGCGCTTTTCCAGCATGTTTTCACCTTTCAAAAAAGGAACTCCGCCCGAAACTACTCGAACTGGATTACCACAAGTATGGGCATCAATACAGGAGAACGTGTGTCGTGTTGACATGAACTAATTCAAGATTGGAAAATTAAAATATTGGAAAATGAAGTTGTAAGGTAATTGTAACGCCTCCTTGATAAGTTAGGATTGAAGTGCATAAAAGCCTCGTAAATCGCCATTCGTACTTCCCACTTAGATTTTCTCTACTGTATATTTTCCGTTTACTTGTCTTACTATTTTCATTGGGTTTTCATTCTTCAAAGCGTCTGGCAATAAATCAGGATGCATGTCTTGGAAGGCAATTGGGCGGGCAAATCTCTTGATCGCACCGGCGCCGACAGAGGTGCTTCGGGAATCTGTAGTAGAAGGATATGGTCCACCATGCTGCATGGCATAACCTACTTCTACTCCAGTCGGAACTCCTTGGAATAGCAATCTTCCGCACTTTTCTTCTAAAATATTGATCAGTGCTGCATTTTGCTTAAGCTCAGGAACATCTCCCCACATCGTAATTGTCAGTTGACCGTGAAGTTTTTTGGCAGCTTCCATCAATTCATTTGGCGAGTCGTATACCACCATCAGGGCAAATGCTCCGAAAACTTCTTTTTGGAATACATCGTCTGCCAGCCAATCAGCCGCTTTTATTTCTGCCAAAGCAGGACTACCATTGATCAGGTGCTTAGGGTCAGCCACTTTGATCCACTTCAATTCTTCCCGTGTCTGGTAGTATTCTATGGACTCATAATATGCCTTGGCAATGCCTGGATGAAGCATAGGTGAGCCCGCGATGTCTTTGATTTCCTGAGCCATTGCAGTTTCAAATGCTGTAGCATGGGAACTTGGAACAAAGATCAAACCTGGGTTAGTACAAAATTGTCCAGATCCCATCGTAAGAGATCCTACATAGGCTTGAGCTAGAGGGACAAGTTCGTTTTGAAGTTTGCTAGGAAAAGTGAACACTGGGTTCACTGAGCCCATTTCTGCATAGACAGGGATTGGTTCCTCACGCTTATTTGCCAGATCGAAAAGTGCTTTTCCTCCGGTATGAGAACCAGTAAATGCTACAGCTTTGGCCAAAGGATGCTGCACCAATGCCTGTCCGATTTCGATTCCACCTTCTACATGGATAAATACTCCTTCAGGCAAATTAGAACTGATCACAGCTTTATGAATGCATTCAGCGACCAATCTTGAAGTTTCTGGATGGGCAGGATGACCTTTGTAAATAACTGGGCAACCAGCAGCCAAAGCGGAAATAGTATCTCCACCGGCTGTTGAGAATGCCAATGGGAAATTGCTTGCACCAAATACGACCACAGGGCCCATAGGAGTAAGCATTTTTCTGATATCTGCTTTAGGCATTGGAGAGCGGTGTGGATCTCCTGGATCTATGGTCGCTTCCAGCCAGCTTCCTTCTCTCACCATATTGGCGAAAAGTTTGATCTGGCCTGTAGTTCTGCCCATTTCACCGTTGATTCTACCTTCTGGAAGATTGGATTCTTTTACAGCCACAGGCACTATTATAGATCGATTTGCTTCCAAAATCTCTGCGATTTTATCTAAAAAGTCTGCTTTGAGATTTGCAGGAACATTTTTGTACTGGAGAAAAGCCTCGGTTGCTGCGTTGAAAATTTGATCGATCATAGGATTTGTGAGTTTAAAAGATTGATAATTTGAAGATAGGAAAAAGGTGCAAGACAAATGCCATTAACCCTAGAGCTTATAGCTTTGGTCTGTTAGCAATTCCGTCAGTAATGATTTTCTCAACACGAGTTCGCTCTTCCCCGATCAAAGTCAATCTTGGAGCTCTCACGTGCTCAGATCCTATACCGCAATGTTGCTCGGCAAGTTTGATGTATTGAACGAGTTTTGGATGAATATCCAGTTCTAAAAGAGGTAAGAACCAACGGTAGATTTCTCTTGCTTCTTCGTTTTTGCCTTCGTTGACTAAGTTGAAGATCGTGACTGTTTCCTTCGGAAAAGCACAAACCAAACCAGCCACCCAGCCATCTGCTCCCATTACCAATTCTTCCATCGCTAAGGTGTCTACGCCACAAAGCACTTTGAAACGATCACCAAATCTATTTCTCATACGAGTCACGTTAGAGATGTCGCGTGTCGATTCTTTGATCGCCTCGATATTTTCGCATTCTACCAACTCCGCAAACATGTCCAAGGTCACCAAAGTCTTGTAATCCACAGGATTGTTATAAATCATGATTGGAAGATCAGTGCTATTTGCGACAGCTTTGAAATAAGCCACGACTTCTCTCGCATCAGCTGCATATCTCATTGGAGGCAAAATCATCAAACCTGCAGCGCCGAGTTCTTTGGCTTTGGCAGCCCAAAAAAGTGCATCTTGAGTCGCACCTTCGGCGATATTCAGGATCACTGGAACTTTGCCGTCAAGGTACTTTACCGTCTCGCGGGTCAGTGTGATTTTTTCTTCCTGAGAAAGAACAGAGCTTTCTCCCAATGTACCACCAAGAATAATCCCATGAACTCCGGATTCCAGTTGGAAGTCAATATTTTTGAAAAATAACTCCATATCCAAACTTCCGTCAGCATGAAATTTAGTTGTCACAGCGGGGAATACACCTTTCCAGTTCATATCGTTTTTTTCTTTCAAAATTAGAGGATCAGAGAAGTCTTTGAAAGGGGTGATTTAGTAAGTTATGGTTCTATATTGATCAAAAAATGAGTATAATTGAATTTATATAACAACCCAAGCCTATTTTTACTTATGAGTAAGGTAATCTCCTTTCAGATCCCTAAGTCTGAAAAAACGTTTATTCAGTACCAAGAAGATCGCGGAAAGTATTTTTACAATAACCTTCATCAGCATCCTCAAGCCCAATTAACACTCATTGTGGAAGGTAGGGGGCAACTTCTAGTCGGAGACTATGTGGGGAGATACGGGCCGGGAGATTTGTTCTTGTTGCCCGAGAGTATCCCACATGTTTTTCGGAGTGATGCGGATTATTTTGAGGAGGAAAGCAATCTTAGGATTGCAGGAAACACTATTTTCTTTGATTTCAAAGTGATGAGTAGGGCTTTTTCAGAAGTGGAAGACTTTTTTGAGCTCACTCATCTCAATGAAAAAATCACAGGATGCTTTAAAATAAACGGTGATACAAGAGATGAAGTGGCAGAATTGGTTTCTAGATTTTCTGAGTTTTCAGGTCTTACTAGATTGCAACAATGCATCCATATCCTATCGCTTTTAGATTTTAATTCTGATGATTTGGTTTCACTAAATCAGATACCTGTGCTTAGAACTATGAATGAGCGAGACGGTAGACGAATGGACCAAGTGATGAGATTTATTCTCGATAATAGTACTAGACAGATTAGCTTAGAAGAAGTAGCCGAACAGGCATTTATGAGCAAGGAGGCCTTCTGTAGGTTCTTTAAATTACGAACGAGAAGGACTTTCACCCAATATGTTCAGCAGCTAAGAGTTACTGAAGCCAAAAAATTGCTTTTAGAAACAGACTTGAGTGTCTCTCAGGTCTCTTATCAAGTAGGTTTCCAAACTTTATCTCACTTCAACAAAACTTTCAAAAGCCTTACCGAAATGACTCCGAAAGACTGGCGGAAATTGGAGTAGCTAAATTTCTACTATGATTACCCGCAATGATGCCAGTAGACTTACTTTGATTTCTAGGCTGGAAGACCGATACTTCGACTTTGCTCAGTACAAGCAATGGGTGACCGATGTGGCCTCAATGCTTGAGTTTACCAAATCCTATGATGTATTTGTTACATTACTGACAGAAAAGCAGATACACATAATATCTAATTAGCTCATACATTACTATCTAGAAAACTCTTCCATATAATCGCTGTGCCCTTGCATCTTCTTAAGAGAAAGCGTTTACGAAAAAATAGCGCCCTTGCGCCTTCGCGGGAGACACCACTTACCCCTTCTGCAGTAACCCCAACTTCCTGTTGATCTCCGAAATCTCAATTCCGACTTGCTGTAGCGTCAGTGGCTCCTGCGGAAACTCATCACTCATATAGTATTCAAATTTCCAGATCTCACGAATCTCTTCCGCAGGTACTTGATAAGGCGTGTAGACAGGATTGAGCGAACGCAGCAAAAAGCTTCTTTCCTCTGTCTGAAAACTCAGCATCTTAAAACTGACTCCTTCACTTGCCGTCACTACTACGCAGGGAGTCTCTTTGGCAAGCCGCCACTCGGATAAATATGAGCCAATCACGTATGCCCCATCCGCGATAGGCAGCATGCTATCTCCTTCGGTTTGGAACATGCGATATTTCTTGTCCTTTGGCAGATTGGGCAAATTGAAAACTGGCAGCGTGCTCAAATACTCCGGATCGCCGAAGCCTCCTAAGTAACCCGCCTTCGCCTTGATCGGCACCAGTTCGATGTTATCCTCATTACTTGAGCTGACCGTGGTGGCGAGAATCCGAACTTTCGAACCGCTCAGAAATACATCATTCCCAGCTTCCAAATCACGGATTTTCAGTTCGCTGAGCTTGGACAGATCCACCCGAAGAAGCGTGTCCACACTCATCCTGAAATAATCCGCACATAGCAGCAAATCCTCAATTGCCGGCGACTTACTATGGCCATTTTCATGTGCATTGAGTTTTGCCCTAGTCATGCCAAGATTTTCGGCTAGCATGTCTTGACTCAATTTGCGTCGCTTTCTAAGAAATTTCAGATTGCTCGCCCAGAAAAAGCTTTGACTTCCCATTTTTATTCGATACAATTAATGACAATAAAATGATACTAATACTATCAAATATAGCAAGTAATCTGAGAAATGGAAAGGCATATCGTGCATTTGGATTTGGACACGTTTTTTGTGTCTGTGGAGCGGTTGAAAAACGAAGCGCTAAAGAACAAGCCCGTCATCATCGGCGGTAGCTCCGACCGGGGAGTGGTGGCTTCGTGCAGTTACGAGGCACGGAAATTTGGCGTGCATTCCGCCATGCCGATGAAGCTGGCGAGACGGCTTTGTCCTTCGGCATTCTATATCAAAGGCGACCACGATAGTTACAGCCAGAATTCACGCATAGTCACAGAGATAATTCAGGAGCAGGTTCCGTTGATGGAGAAAGCTTCGATTGATGAGTTTTACATCGATATGACGGGAATGGATAGGTTTTTTGGCTGTGAAAAATTCACCAAGGAACTGCGGGAAAGGATCGTTAGAGAATCAGGATTACCCATTTCCTGTGCTTTGGCAGTGAATAAACTGGTGTCCAAAGTGGCTACGCATGATGCAAAACCTAACGGGCAGACGACCATTGCTTTTGGAAAAGAAAAGCCTTACCTCGCTCCACTTCCTATCCGAAGAATGCCGGGAGTGGGCGAAAAGACCTCCACACTACTGGAACGAATGGGCGTAGAAAGTATCAAGCTGCTTAGCGAGATTCCTCCACGGATGATGCAAAATCTCTTGGGAAAATCAGGGATCGACCTTTCCAGAAAAGCCAATGGAATCGACGAATCTCCCGTGATTCCCTACACCGAGCAGAAAAGCATCGGCACGGAAAATACCTTTGAGTCGGACACCATCGACATGGCTTTTCTCAATAGCCAATTGGTGCGAATGACGGAGAAAGTGGGTTTTGAGCTTCGCCAAAAAAATAAACTCTGTGGCTGTATCACAGTAAAGCTTCGCTATGCCAATTTCGATACGGTCAGCCGTCAGTGCATTATATCTTACACCAGTTCGGACGAAGTGCTTTTGCAAAGAGCCAAGGAACTCTTTGCGAAGCTCTATGAAAAGAGAATGCTTGTGCGTCTGGTCGGCGTGAAAGTCAGCCATCTAGTGCAAGGTTGCCAGCAGATCGACCTTTTTCAAGACACCGAAGAAGGTGTGAGTCTATATCAAGCTATCGACTGGATCAAAAACCGCTACGGCGAAAAAAGCCTGACCCGAGCCATCACCTTAACCCGCGCTTAAGATGTTTATCACTTGTAAAACCTGGTTCAGCTACCGCTACGGCACCTTCAGTACCGAGAAGCTTGTGGATACTGCAGCGGAGCGGGGCCTTTCCTCTCTTGGTCTCACGAATATCAATAGTACGGCCGATCTTTGGGATTTTGTGGATTTCTGTAGGGTTAAAAATATCAAACCTATCGTAGGGACTGAGATCCGAAACGAGGATGTTTTCTGCTATACTTTATTGGCAAAAAATGACGCGGGACTACTTGAGATCAATCGTTTTCTTTCTCATCATTTGCAGCTAGACTTGGCTTTTCCTGAGCGTCCAGATTGCTTTTCAGAGGTATTGATTATCTATCCGGCTGGGAGCTTTGCTGCGCAAAATCTGCATGAAAATGAATTCATCGGCATATTAGCAAGTGAACTGAATCGCCTGAAAAGACAGGAAGTGGAAGCTTCCCCCAAGAAATATATAATCCGCCATCCCGTCACCTTCAAGGATAAAACAGCCTTTAATATTCATCGTCTGCTTCGAGCCATCGGCAAGAATACCCTGATTAGTAAACTGGGAGAAAAGGATTTTGCTTCGCCGGATGAAATGTTCGTGTCGGAAGCAGCATTGATGAGTGCGTTTCGGAATTTCCCCAGTATGATCAGCAACACATTGCAACTCATCGATTCCTGTGAAATAAAGACTGAACTACACACCGATAAGAATAAAAAGAATTACAGTGCGAGTAAGGAAGACGACCGGATTTTGCTGGAAAAACTTGCCATAGAGGGACTTCAGTATCGCTACGGCAACAATCCCGCGGCTAAAGCCCGTGTGATCAAAGAACTGAAAATCATCGACCAACTGAATTTCAACGCCTACTTTCTTATCGTTTGGGATGTGATCCGCTATGCCCAAAACCGCGGTTTTTACTACGTAGGTCGTGGTAGTGGTGCCAATTCGATCGTAGCTTATTGTCTGAAAATAACGGATGTGGACCCAATTAAACTCGATTTGTATTTCGAGCGATTTCTGAATCCTCACCGAACTTCCCCTCCGGATTTTGATATGGACTTCTCTTGGAAAGATCGGGATGAGGTGATCGATTACATTTTCAAGCGCTACGGTAAAGATCATGTTTCGCTGCTTGGAATGTACAGCACCTTTCAGCGAAGAGCGGTGATCCGTGAATTGGGAAAAATTTTTGGCCTACCAAAAGAAGAAATCGACCAGCTCGTTCGAGGCAAGGATCAGCCAATGAATGAGGACAAGATCCAGCGCACCATTCTCAAGTATGGGCAGCTACTGGAGAATTTCCCTAATCACCATTCTATCCACCCTGGCGGGATGCTGATTTCGGAGAAACCCATTTATCAATACACAGTGAATGAAATGCCACCGAAGGGTTTTTGCACGGCGCAAATAGACATGTTTTTAGCTGAGAAAATTGGCTTATTCAAACTCGACATTCTCAGTCAGCGTGGATTGGGACATATTAAGGAAGCAATTGGACTGGTGAAGAAAAATAGGGGAATAGACATCGACATTCATCGAGTAGAGGAATTTATGAGCGACCCAAAAGTCGCCAGCCAGATCCGAAAGGCGGATACGATTGGTTGCTTTTACATAGAAAGTCCAGCTATGCGGCAGCTTCTCACCAAACTGAAATGTGACGATTACCTCACGCTGGTGGCCGCCAGCTCGATCATTCGTCCAGGGGTGGCACAGTCTGGCATGATGAAGCAATACATCGAACGATTTCATGACCCGGAAAAAGTCGTCTATCTCCATCCCAAAATGAAGGAACTGCTGGAGGAAACCTATGGCGTGATGGTGTATCAAGAAGACGTGATCAAGGTCGCGCATCACTTTGCCGGACTGGATATGGGCGAAGCGGATATTCTTCGTCGTGCCATGTCTGGCAAGTACAGATCACACAATCGTTTCAATGAAATCAGGGAAAATTACTTTGCAAACTGCAAGAAACTTGGGCGTGAGGATAGCGTCGCAGCGGAAGTTTGGAGACAGATGGAATCATTCGGCGGCTATTCTTTTTCCAAGGCTCACTCGGCTTCTTTTGCTGTGGAAAGTTATCAGAGTCTTTACCTGAAGACCTATTTCCCCATGGAATTTATGGTGGCGGTGATCAATAATTTTGGGGGTTTTTACAGCACCGAATTCTATTTTCACGAACTCAAACGCACTGGAGCGAAGGTAAATCCACCTTGCGTAAACCGTAGTGAATACCTCACCAATATCATCCAAGAGGAGGTTTTTGTAGGCTTGATCCATGTGCAGCAGTTGGAAAAAAAGCTCTGTGATTTAATTCTCGAGGAAAGGCAAGCCAATGGAGCATATATGAGTTTGGAGGACTTTATCGAGCGTACGCTAGCTGGCCCAGAGCAATTGAATATTCTAATCAGCGTAGGAGCTTTTGGCTTTATGGGTTTGGGAAAGAAGAAATTGCTTTGGAAAGCCAATTTCGCTCAAAAGCACATGACAGCTATTCCTGATTCTCCCGCGCTTTTCAAGGAGCCGGCGATAGACTTTACGCTACCGGATTTTCCTGACTACCCACTCGAAGACGCGATTGATGAGATCAATGTGCTCGGTTTTGCACTGACAGACATGTTTCGACTTTGCGCCCATGATGGCAAAGGAATGACGCTGGCAGATCAATTTCCAAGCTTACTTGGAAAGCAGATTGAAGTGCTCGGTCAGCTCGTCACTACCAAAGATGTACGTACGATCAAGCGGGAACATATGGCTTTTGGGACTTTTCTAGATGCCAAGGGAGACTGGCTGGACACCGTTCACTTCCCCAATTCTCTCAAACGCTACCCATTTCAAGGCAAGGGTTTTTATAAAATGCGTGGCAAAGTCGTAGAGGAATTTGGTGCCTTTGCGCTAGATGTACATGCCATGTGGAAAGTGGGACTGAAAGATAAAAAGGAGGTGCCACCGATATCGGTACTTTCTATTGTATCTGCATAATAGACTTCATTCTAGCTTATGATAAGGATGAAAGTCGATTCGTTTAACCAATTGTTCTAAGATTCCGAAGAAAGAGGCAGTTTGAACCTATTGTCACACATTTTCCCCAATAATTGAGGAGATAATTACCCGAAATAGGGCGCTGGGATATGTCGTAATATTAGTATTGTTCAGTTTTTGGAGGTTTGTGAAAAACTGTTAAATAGCTCTATAGAAGCCATTCAGCTACTTTTTGAAGTGATAAGGATCAGTGTTTTTAGCTCATGGCACTCGGTTTGGCTATAAGAGAAGAAAAACAAACCAAACATGAAAAAACTAATTTTATCACTTACGCTAATGGTTGTTGGATTTGCTACTTACGCACAGACAACACGAGACATTGAAGATATTAATGAAGATAATTCCTGGCTTAAACTGGGGATTAATTTAGGAGCTCCAGTGGGAGATATTGGGAATTATTCATCTTTTGCTTTCGGTCTGGATGTAGCTGGACAATTTATGCGTACCGACAATTTTGGGCTTGGTGTAGTATCTGGTTATACGCAGTATTTTGCTAAAAATGATGTAGTTGGAGCAGAGAATTTCGGAGCGATACCTTTAGGTTTAATGCTTAGGTATTATCCTGAGCCTTCAGGATTCTTTGTGGGAACAGACGTGGGTTACACATTTTTAACGGGTGATGTAATCAGTGACGGTGGTTTTTATATCCGTCCGCAAGTAGGTTATCATAATTATGATTGGAATATTTTCGCTTTTTATAATCAAGTATTTACTTCAGATCCTGCTGCTGATATTCAGACTATTGGTGTAGCGGCGACTTATAATATTAGATTCAAATAAACACTAAATAACCATGAAAAATCAACTGAAAAAGTATTCGCAGAGTCTATTTTTATTTCTAATGACTATGTTCTTTTCGGTCGCGGCATTTGCACAAGACGGCGGATTAGACATCGATGTCAATATCGGTAAGAGTGAATGGTACCAACAGCCATGGGCTTGGGTAGTAGGTGGAGCTATATTTGTTTTGATACTTGTAGCACTACTTCGAAAGAGGAAATAGTAAAAAAGGTCGTTTCAAGTTGAAACGACCTTTTTTGTTTTACTTGACCTCTACGCTCGTAGTGTTATCGTCTGGAATTCGATCAATGAGTTTATTGTAAGGATCGATGCCTGCTTTGGACGGCTCGCCTTTCACCCGTATGGTCAGAGTCGTTTCGCCAGGCGAAATTTTGTATTTCTGAACATATAATGGGTTCACCCGATCTTTTCCATTTTCATCTTGATCATCTGCTGCGAAGACTCCAATATCTATGTAATCTCCTTCGTATTTGGCATCAGATTCTTGTCCAGCCGAATCTGCATAAAGCTTCTGTGACTTTAATTTGAGAGTCACATCATATTCGCCTTCAGAGATTTTGGTGGCGGTAGCTTCCTCTACTTTATTGTCATAAAGTGTGATTTTGTTCCACGTATCATCCAAGTAGTATTTTAAACTATCAGGTGTATGAGCATCCAAATGCCGATATAAGTCAGCACTTCCAGGAAATGGTGGCGTAAGCTTCAAGCCAAACTCAGCATTGAAATTATACAGGGCGCTATCTATCGCTTCTGCTCCAATCAAATCCCTCAACCCGTATAAAATCAAGCTTCCCTTTTGGTACCATTGGTAGGAGCGATTGGTGTTGATGAAGAGATTTTCTTTTTTACTCTCACTGGATCTTCCTCGTAGATATCCGTCAAGTTCATCTTTCAGGAAGCGCTTCATATTCTCTTTACCGTATTTTCTTTCCGTAAGAACCAAGGCTGAATATTCCGCCAAAGCTTCTGAGATCAAATTGGATCCACGCGTATAATTTGGTGTAATCTGATGGCCCCACCACTGATGCGCAAGCTCGTGAGCCGTTACATAATACACATAGTCAAAGCTATTTGGATCGGAGAAATCAGCTACCCAACCAAAGTCCTCGCTAAAGGGAACGGTATTCGGAAATGACTGAGCAAAACCTGCATAGCGCGGAAATTCCAAGATTCTCATTTGTTTGTACTGAAAAGGACCAAAGGTCTCTGAATAGTATATGAGTCCATCTTTATAGGATTGTGCAAAGCGATCTAGGTTGTATTCATGGCCTTTTTGATAATAGATCTCTATATCAATTTCCTGCCCATTAGGCAAAGAGGCTTTGTCCTTTAGGATTTCATATTCGGCAGAAAGCACAGAGAAAAATGCCTGAATCGGAGTATCCTGTACATAGTGGAAATACCGTCGATCGTCTTCAATCCACTCTTTTTGAAGATATCCTGGTGCCACCGCAATTTGACTTGGGATGGTACTTACAGTGGCTTCAAATTGGATAAAATCAGCTTCATCTGAGAATAAGAGGGTTCTTCGTCCATAAGGATCATCATGTGGAGGCAGGTCTTCCGGCTTTTCTGGGAGCTCATATTCTCTTCGTTTTTCATCACTATCCATTTCATTTCCTGATGAATAACCTATTTCAGGCATGCCTCCAGCTAGGAATGTGCCGTTGTAAACCAACTCCCTACCGAAACCTGAATTTGGGAAATCATCGTTGATCATTTTGCTTTTGATGACTAACTCCAGCGTATCACCAGGCATCATTGTTCTAGGAAGTGCAGTGATCTTGTACCATTCCCTATTTTCTTTTTTGCCAAAAATCTGAAACTTGGCGGGCTCATATACTAGTGGGAATCGATAAGGTAATTCTGAATCCCTATACAAAACTTCAAAGGATGTCAAACCCGTGCTATTAAAGTGAATGGAGTCTATTGGTACATCAGTCTTATTTACCAACTCTACTTGGGCTTCGAAGTAGGCATCTCTTTCCAGTGGGTAAAGATCAGCTTTGAGATTGACTTTGGTGACTTTTGGCTGAGGCAAAAATTCATACTGTTTCAGTTGCTTCTCATAGGCTACCTGTCTCAGTTCTCCTTCCTTGGAAGTCTGATAGGAATTGACATATACGGTAGAATTGTAGATATATGCTCCCGTTACAATTGCTACCAGCAGAAATGCATAAGAAACTAGTGCGGTCTTTTTGCCTAGTTTTTTACCTGCTGTTCTGAATCTGCTTTTCACTGAATTCTCCGTGCCACGGCTGAAGAAAATACTGAAGAATAAGATCAGGAAGATTCCAAACGCGGTCCAATACAGATTGAACCAGAATAGTGGCTCTCCGAAATGGCCCAATCCATTCATGTCGCTCCATCGATATCCCGGCTTATAGGAGAAAAAGAAAAGATTGAAATCATAATTGGCAAAATCCCGCAGAATGATAATTAACATCCAAACTCCAATCGCTGCGGCATGTCCTGCGAATTTGTTGTTTACGACAAGATGCACGGCAAATACCAGCATGACCATTTGTAGGTAATCAGGAAGAGAAATGAGGTAGCTATCTACCAAATAAATCCCAAGATTATAGTCAAAATAGCCTTTCAGTGTCTGTATGATGATGCCAACAATAATTGGAAGGGTAGTCAAGAGTAGACAAACAAACGCCATCCCTGAAAACTTGGAGGCGATCACAGTTCCGTCTTTCACGGGGAAAGTATCATTGATGACTGAATACCCCGAAGCCTTATCTCTGTGGAGTGTTTCTCCTGTGAAAAACACGATGATGATGAAGACAAAGAGATTGTAATCAAAGGTCTTGTACTCCATCAGAAAGGCGGTGGAAGGAAAGTTCGGGACACTGTACAGTGTGTTTCCGATCCAAAAATCCAGGATCAAAAAGACCATTCCGCCTAATAGAATAGACCTGAAGTACACGTCTTTGATAATATTTTGCACTTCAATCTTCGTGAGCGTGAGGAAGCTATTCCACTGGTAATTTCCTGCAAAACTTGCTTTGGAAATTACCTGAGAAAGGTTTGGTACAAAGGTCTTCTCTACCTCTTTTTTAGATTTTTTCTGGACAGTTTTGAAGAAATAGCTAAAGCTGAATCTAAAATAAGCTGCAAGAAATAAGGCCAGACCTATACCTGACCATAATAGTCTGTTGAGAAGCAGATTTCCAGCCAATGGCAGAATGAAATTATTCTGCTCAAATGGCGTCAAATAACGAGTTTGGTAATCGAAAGTATTCAGCCCAAAAGGGTCTAGGAGCTGTACGAGATCTTTGTTTTCTATATCTCTTGCCAGGAAATTAGCCAGTAAATAGGCAATGAATACAACAATTCCGCCCGAGTAAATCGATTTGATATTTCTCGTGAAAACGATTAGCGCAAAGAATAGTGTTGCTGCAAACCATAAGTTCGGGAGCGTCAATGTCAGCCAAGGCTGAAGATAGTTCATCAGTTCATTGGGTCCGTAGCGTAAAGCATCAGTGCCGAAAGTAGGGCCGAGTAAACTTCCCAGGAAGATCCCAAACAAACTCCCCAAAGAGATAAATAGTAGAGTGACAAAGGAGCCCCAAAATCTACCCATGAAATAGGCGAATTTGGAAATGGGATAACTGAATAAAAATGTCCCTGTTTTGTGCTCTAGGTCTCGGTAAAGGGGAACTCCCATGACCGCAGAGGCTATCAAGATCCCAAACAGAGAAATCAAAAGCTGTAGGTTAGCGATGACTATGGGGGCATTGTGAAAAACTTTTTCGGAAGCAGGAGTATTTCCGAACCCGATCAGTAGCATAGCTACGACCAGCAATAGTCCAAAGTAGATATAAGTAGCCGGTCGACTAAACCGGTATCTCAGTTCAAAAATGAAGATGTCTAAAAACATATCAGAAACCTTAGATCGTAATAGGGTCTACTTTCTTCGAAATATTACTGAAGTACACATCTTCCAGATCTGCGGGAACTGCCTCAAAACCATTCCCAGGATCAGTATCAGCTTGAATTCGCAAGCTCAGCCGTCCTTCTATAAGTTTGGTAGAGATCACTTGGTAGTCATTTCTATAACTTTCGAGTTCGTCTTTGTTGATGGCTTTTTTGTAGATTTTTCCCTGTACCGTAGCGATTCCCTCCTTTGGTTTGCATTGCATCAGTACTTCGCCTTGGCAGATGATGGCCATGTTGGAGCAGAGCGTATTGACATCTTCTACGATATGTGTAGATAGAATCACAATGGTATTTTCTCCTATTTCCGAGAGCAAATTGTAGAATCTGTTTCTCTCAGAAGGGTCAAGTCCAGCAGTAGGTTCGTCCACAATGATAAGTGAAGGACTGCCTACTAGAGCCTGAGCAATTCCAAAACGCTGGCGCATTCCTCCTGAAAAAGTACCAAGCCCTTTTTTACGGTCTTTGAAGAGATTTACTTTGTGTAGCAAGCTCTCTACTAAGACCTTTCTCTCAGATTTCTTGCCTATTCCTTTCATCTGCGCAATGTGATCCAGCATCACTTCTGCGTTGATTCGAGGATATAAACCAAAATCCTGAGGCAAATAACCAAGCCGTTCTCTTACAGTTTGCTTGTCTTCTAGGACATTAATGTCATCAAGCATAATACTTCCGCTGTCGACATCTTGTAGTGTTGCGATGGTACGCATAAGGGTGGATTTGCCGGCTCCGTTTGGTCCGAGCAAGCCGAACATTCCTTGAGGAACACTGAGTGACACATCATTCAAAGCTCTAACTCCGTTCGGATAGGTCTTTGATAGATTACTAATCTTTAATTCCATAGTGATGATGTTTTGGTGGAATCGCACCTTCTCAGGCCAAAAAATCGCCGTGCACAGAAGGAGCAACGAGTAAAAATTAAATCTTAGATCATAAGCCTAAGATTTTCAGAAATTGCTGTTTGGTTCAATTCTGAAAAAGCACAGGTTTTGATCAGGTTCAATATAAGTAATTGATTACAAAATGGTTGGGTAATTTCTCAAAAATCAATTTTACCGCTGATCAAAGAATTACTTTGACTCAGAATTATGAGATGGCTATTTCGAGGATTTAGCCACAAAAGATTTAATTTAACGCTCCACTTTTCCTTAGTCTTATGAAATCGAACATGCCGAAAACGTCACACACTAGGATGATTATTAACCATGTGAGATTCCATGTGGACTTTAAAAGAAAATATAAACACATGAAAAAAGTTTATTTAATTCTGATTTTGTGCTTATTCTCCACTTTGGGATTTTCAACCGAATTGGTACAAACTATCCAAACCTATCAGGCCGATTATGGCACCTTAAGAAGGCTGTATTCCAACGCATTTTCTAAGGAGTATTTTTCCAGAATACAAAACTTCAATCAGGAATATCTGACCAATCTCGGAAAGTTGAATTACGGCTCTTTGTCTGAAGATGGGAAAATCGATTATGTGCTTTTCCGAAATTATTTGGAGAAAGAATTGGCTGAGCTGGCGATAGAAAAAACTTCTTTCGATGAGGTCGCAGGAGTTTTGGTTTTTGCGAAGCCACTTGAAGAGTTTTATCAGGGAAGGCGCAGAGCTGTGAAACCAGAGCCTCAACAACTCGCTGCCACTTGGAATGAGGTAGCAAAGCAAGTTGACTTACAATTGAAAAATCTTGCTTCAACCCCAAAATATACGAGCTGGCAGAAAGCGGATCTAGCGGCGAGTGCAGTAGAAGCTATGAGTAGAACGACGGGTGAAGCCTATAGTTATTATTTTGACTATGACCCGATGTTTACTTGGTGGATGCCAGAGCCCTGGAAGAAACTCGATGCGAGTATGAAATCCTATGCAAAAGGACTTCGTGAGCATTATACCAATTCTGTGAAAGACGATGGAAGTGGAATTATAGGTAGGCCGATTGGAAGAGCTGCTTTAGAAAAGCAACTGGCATTTGAGATGATTGCTTATAGTCCTGAGGAATTGATTGCTGAAGCTGAAAAGCAATTTGCTTGGTGTGAGAGAGAAATGCTTAAAGCATCGAATGAATTAGGTTTTGGTGATGATTGGAAAGCTGCGCTGGAAATGGTGAAGGAAACTTATTTGCCAGCTGGAGAATGGCCTGCAGAAGTAATCCGTTTGGCTGAGGAGGCTACTGCCTACGTGGAGGACAATGACTTGATTACGGTACCGCCTTTGGCAAAGGAATCCTGGAGAACGATCATGATCTCAGCCGAGCGCCAACGAGTTAGCCCTTTCTTTCTGGGAGGAGAAGTAATTCAGATTGCTTACCCTACTTCTGAGATGAGCCATGAGGATAAAATGATGAGTATGCGTGGGAATAATCCGCATTTCTCCAGAGCTACTGTGCAGCATGAGTTGATTCCAGGGCATCATTTGCAGCAGTTTATGAACCAGCGGAATATGACTCATCGCCGTATGTTTGGAACACCGTTTTGGACTGAAGGCTGGGCGTTATATTGGGAATTTGTTCTTTGGGACAAAGGCTTTCCAAGAGATGCTAAGGATAAGGTAGGAATGCTTTTCTGGAGAATGCATCGCTGTGCTCGGATCATTTTTTCACTGAGCTATCATTTGGAAAATATGACTCCACAGGAATCCATAGACTTGTTAGTAGACAAGGTTGGTCATGAGCGTGCAAATGCTGAAGCGGAAGTTCGCCGGTCTTTTGAAGGAAGCTACGGGCCATTGTATCAGATTGCTTATATGATTGGCGCATTGGAAATCTATGCGATGCGTGAGGAAATGGTAGATTCAGGTAAGATGACAGAGAAAGAATACCATGATCTGATTATGAGCCAAAACGCAATGCCGATAGAAATCCTTCGCGCTAAAGTCACGGGTCAACCATTGAAGAAAGATCACAAAACGAGTTGGAGGTTTTTGGACTAGATACAATCCAGCTCAACTAAATTAATTTCTTTTTGCTTTTGTCGGTAAAAAACGAAAAAAAGGAGTCCGAAAACCGGACTCCTTTTTTATATAAACCAATAATCAAAATTACTTTTTAGTACCATCCTTAAGCTTGATAACGATCACTCCATTTTTGGCATTTTCACCGAAAGCATTCACAGCGGCTTTATCTTTTAGGACATTGATACTTTCGATATTATCAGAGTCTATCGCATTAAGATCCGTTATTTGTTTCATGCCATCTTTGGTGTCCAGGTAATATAGAGGCTGTGCTGATGCACTCGTGCCAGCCACTTGCACTGATACTTTTGGGCTTGAAGAAGATATGTATTGAGTAGCTACCCTATTTGGTATTCCCACTCTAACTTTTGTTGATGGATAGCCTAATACTGGTTTTGTGGTGTTTAGTGAATTCATGCCATAACCAGTCACGCTAACGCCATTTACTGTGAGTACGCTTGGGGTCTGCAAAATTTCTTGTTGCTCTGGACTAAGTTCATTCTTGATAGATACGATAGTGCTAAGCTGTTGCTTTTTCAATGAGTTTTCCAGCGCCAGTACCTCATCCATCTGCTTTTGAATAATCGTCTCATTTATTTTAGATTCATCCAAAAGAAATTTTAACTTTTCTGTAGCATCATCCAGAGCCCACTTCATGATGCTGAATTTTCCTGCGTTTTCGCTGTGTATAGTAACTATTTTTTTTACTTGAGCTTCGGTAAGTTTAAGCTCCTTTCGTCTATCCATCACTTTGTCTGCAGAGTATAGATTTTTCTGAAAGATATCTTGCCCATTAGCGAAGCCCGCTGACAGCACAAGGTATAAGAAGAGTATTTTTTTCATTTTCAATGAGTTTAATATTCAGTCAATAAAGAAGCGGTGGGCGATTCCCAGGTGTCCAGAAATGTGCTCTCTTCTATTGTGAAATGTTGGTCTTGATTCTCATCTTCCTGTAGGGTGATGATCACCACTTCAGGAGATACAGGTTCGATTGGCTCAGGTTTTTGGATGAATAGAAAGGCAAATGCCATGGATGCGGCAATCCCAGTTGGAATCCAAAAACTGAATTTCCTTGACTTGACTTCTGGAAAAGCTGGGATTTCTAACTGTTCATCCTGCTTTTTCATCTGGTCAAAAAACCGTTCTAGTTGTTCGTTATTTTCCATATTCTTCCTGGATTTGAACTTTCGTAATTAATTCTTTGAGTTTCTTCTTCCCGCGATCGTAATGCGTTCTCGCAGTTCCTAGGCCGATTTGGAGGATCTCGGCACTTTGAGCGATGGTCATCTGATGATAAAAAACCATCAAAATCACTTCGCGTTGCATCTCAGGAAGTAGCTTGATAATTTCCTCGTAGTTAGTCCCATCCACTTCCTCTATGATTTCAATAGGATCGTACGAATCCATGAGTGAAACCACTTTTCCAGCCTTTCTTAGCTCATCTATCGCGGTATATCTGATGATAGAAAAAAGCCAAGTTTTTGCTTTTGATGCATCCTTAAGCTTCGCTTGTCCTTCTAATATCTTCAAGTATGACTGCTGAAGTACATCCTTGGCCATTTCATCCTCAAATGAGCAACATTGCCTAGCCCAAAGGTATGCATCCCTGTGGTGGGCTTTTAAGATATGATCAAGCTGGCTGCGATTCATTTACATAGGTTAGTCGGGGAACTACTCCAATATATGACATAGGGAATTGAAAAATTTTAAAAATATAAGATTGAAAAATTTCGTGCAGTAATCTTTCAATCTTTCACTTTTCCAATTTTGGAATCTTTAATTCTAAACAAGTACGCTAGCGTGAACTCCAAATTGGTAGAGCTCATATCGAAAACACGCTCTTGTCCCTCAGGATTGGTGAAGTCGTAAGCGAATCTAACTTCTCCAGTCAAGGTGCTTTTGCCAAAAAGTTTGGAAATCCCTGCTCCTGCGGTGAGGCCATACATGATTTTCCTAGGTTTGTCATTAGAGCCCCCATAGGTAGGGATTTCTAAAGGTGTGGCGTCTGAAAATTCTCGTCTGATGTCTTTCGCTTGGAGCATATAGCCCAGATGTGGCCCTGCCTTAATTTGAAATCTTCCTGATCTTCCTAAGAAAAAACTAGAGAGGATTGGGACTTTTAAGTAATCAAATTGAGTCTCATTTGTAAGGATAGGATCTACATCCACATCTTCAATTTGACTGAATCCTATTCTTAAAAATTGAAGATTTATCTCTATTCCGGCATTTTTTGAATTAAAATGCTCAAATACCAAGGCAAATGTCGGCGCCCCGATTCCAGCTACAGATGCTACTCTGTTGGAAGGTGTGGCTCGATAAGAATAGGTAGAGGTTGCATATCCCCCACGGATTCCGACGCTTGTCTGAGCCAATGCTACAAAGGAGGCTAACATGAAAATACCCGTAAGGAAAATTCTATTCATACTCAAAAGTAAAGAATTATAGATTTGGTCGGAGTTTATTTTGAATTGAATGTTAGTTTCCATATTCAACAAGTAATGATTTATAAGCTAGTATACTTTGGTCAGAGATGTATACTACTAAAAGGCAATCAAAGAAAAAGAGCTCCACTTTGGGAGCTCTTCTAGTAATTATTCAGAACTAATGAATTTAGGATTTCTTCTCTTTTTCATCAGATTTCAAATCATCCCGATCTTTTAACTTCTTATCCTCTACATTCTTATTGAGAAACTCGTTGATTTTATCAATAGAAAAGGAAGAAGAAATCTCACCAAAGGAATTAATGTCCATTTTGAAGCCGTTCAAGTCTTCATGAACCTTCGGGTCTTCGTTTTTCTTTTTCTTCTTAGTCATAGCTTACGTTTTTAGCCGATTACTTCTAGAGAAGCTAACGCAAATCTGATACGCTTGGCCACTTCTTCAGTCCCTAAAATAGCAAAAATCTCCATCAAATCAGGGCCAACACCTACTCCAGTAATGGCAAGTCGCACAGCCTGCATCACTTTTCCTAATTTTATTTCTTTTGCTTCAGCGGTTTCACCCAGCATAGCTTTTGCCTTTTCAGCATCATATGCTCCAGTATATCCTTCTAATAACTCTGCATAAGCTGTTAAAACAGTAACAGCATCGGCATTCCATCTTTTACTTGCGATAGCTTCATCGAATTCAGCAGGGGATGTCACTACGAATTTACATTCTTGCCATAGATCTGCTGGGAAAGTCACACGCTCTTTTGTAAGAGAAACAATGGCTTCGGCGGTTTCTGGTAGGATAGTGATTCCATCTGCGGAAGCACCAGAGATTACATACTCAGCTAATTCTGAATTAGCCTTGGCTCGTAGGTATTGCTCGTTATACCATTTAGCTTTCGCAATGTCGAACTTGGTACCTGACTTGCCGATTCTTTCCACGGAGAAAGCTTTGATCAATTCTTCCAAAGAAAAAATCTCACGCTCATCACCCGGATTCCAGCCAAGGAATGACAAGAAATTCAAGAATGCATCAGGCAAATATCCTTGCTCACGGAACCCAGCAGCAGTTTCGCCATTCTCTTTATTTTCCCAGTTGATAGGGAAAACAGGGAACCCTAGCTTATCACCATCACGCTTGGAAAGTTTTCCATTTCCGTCAGGCTTCAGAAGCAACGGTAAGTGAGCAAATTCAGGCATGGTATCTTCCCAGCCAAAATACTTGTATAGCAATACGTGCAAAGGAGCAGATGGAAGCCATTCTTCTCCACGAATAACATGTGTGATATTCATAAGGTGATCATCCACGATATTCGCCAAGTGGTAAGTAGGCATCCCGTCAGATTTCATCAACACTTTATCATCCAGTGTGGAGGTATGTACCATCACCCAGCCGCGGATCATATCATTTAGGCGAACTTCCTCATTGCGAGGGATTTTCACACGAATCACATAAGGTTCTCCAGCAGCTAGTTTTGCCTTTACTTCATCCTCCGAAAGCGTCAATGAATTCTTCATCTGCGTTCGGGTGATGTTATTGTATTGAGGTTGAACCACTCGCGCAGCTTCCAATCGCTCACGCATGGCTTCTAACTCCTCTGAGGTATCAAAAGCATAGTAAGCATGTCCAGCTTCAACCAAGTCAAGTGCATATTGCATGTAACTAGGCTTTCGCTCAGACTGGCGATAAGGACCACAGTCACCAGGATTCCATGGACTTTCGTCAGGAGATATTCCCAGCCAAGCCAAAGACTCCTGAATGTACTCTTCAGCACCTGGTACAAAACGAGTTTGATCAGTATCCTCTATTCTGAGGAGGAACTTGCCACCCATTTTTTTGGCAAAAAGGTAATTATATAGTGCGGTTCTTACGCCGCCGATATGCAATGGCCCCGTAGGTGATGGAGCGAATCTTACGCGAACTTCTTTACTCATGGATTTCTATGTCTATGCCTTTGAATCATCGATTTTTGGGCATGGGTTGATTTTTTTATCAGGGGGCAAAGATAGGGAATTGTTCCCGTATGGTGGGATTTCTAATAGAAAGTAAGGAAGTAGAACACTTCTTTAAAAAACTGAAATGATAAGGAAGACATAAAAGCGTAAGAATAAACGAGCGTGTTTCTGATTTACTACTGTTCTAATTTTCTGGAGAAAATTTTATGCGCACCATAGATCACAAAACCCAGGGCAGTCCAAAGTGCCATGTCGGTGATTTCTTCTAGTTGTGTGCTACTGAGTAGCCAGATGGTTGCGGCAATTCCTGCGATGGCGAGTGGTATTCCGAACTTTACTTTATAATAATCGGCGTTTGGCTGGCTTTTTCGCAAGCGAATCAGCGATCCACAAACCAATAGGTAAATCAGTAACCGGGCGATGACTGAGATTGCCAAGGAACCCATAAAGTCCCATACCGTGGCAACGATAATAATTAATACTGCGAAGAATAAAACCGCCACCGTAGGCGTGCGGAATCGAGGATGAATGAAGGAAAATATCTTTGGGAATTGCTGTGATTCACTGAGTGCAAAAGGCAACCTTGACCCGCTTAGAATCTGTACATTCAGCGTTCCTAGGATGGATACAATTGCACCTATTGTAATGAATAATCCACCTCCATAACCCATCACTCGAGTTGCAGCGTCAGCAAGTGGCTTGTCAGATGTAGCCAAATCAGGGAGAGTTCCGATGGCTACCACTTGAATCAGCACATAGAAAACCGTAATTATAAGCGCTCCTGTCATCAGGGCAAAAGGAAGGTTTTTGCGAGGATTTTCCACCTCGCCAGAAATCACCAAACCTGCTTCAAATCCACCAAAAGCAAAAATTAACAGTAGAGCCGTATTTGCAAACTCAGGCATGGGTGGCGGAGCACTGAAGTCAAATGCTTCCTGATTTAGAAAGAAAAGGCCTATCACTATAAATAGTGTCAAAGGCACTAATTTCGATATAGTTAGAATGTTTGTGGTTTTGGTTGAGTCTTTGATTCCAAGCAAGTTGATGCCTGTCAAAACTCCTGTGATCCCTACAATCATCAAAATCCTCATCCATTCCTCCTGGAAGATTGGAGAGAAAAATGCCATGTAAATCACCAGCAGGTTGATCAGCGTAGCATAGCTAAAAAGTCTTGTGAGCATCAAAATCCATCCTACAGCAAAGGCTGGAATGGCACCAAAAGCTTCCTTTATATAGAGGTAGGGCCCACCAGTTTTATCAAAGCGTGAACTTACTTCCATAAAAACCAAGATAAGAACCAGCATTACTACTGCACAAACTCCAAAAGCAAGTAAGGAATAGGGACCTGACAGGGCGAAAGCTTTAGCAGGAAGCCCAAAAATCCCTGCTCCAATCACAGAGTTAATAATCAGAAAAACCAGATCCCATTTGCGGATCCCTCGCTTTAACATTTGATGGATTTGGATGAATTAAGTCTTAAAGTATGGAGAAAAATCAATTGTAGATGTGGAAATTTAATTTTCAAGTCTAAAAGTTGATCATCGGTAGGATGGAATTATTTAGCAGAAATGTAGATTTTTAGTCCATTTTCGGTTAGCTCAGTGCGATAAATTTCCAAATTCCCACATGAACCTATTTTCACTTCACCTGTCTTCATATCAAACCTGTATTCATGCAGTGGACAAATGATTTCTCCTTCCTTAGTAAGTGATCCCTCAAACAAGGATGTGCCGCGATGTGGACAGTTGGCTTGGAAGGCATGGAATAGTTCACCGGAGCGTACCAAAGCTATTGTTTTGTCATCTAAGTTGATTTTATGGATTGCCTTCTCATAAATCATTTCCAAAACTTGGCTGTTCGAATTACCTAGTGTAAATGTTTTCATCTTAGAAAATCTTATCTATTTAAAAGGATATCAAGCCTTAACATAAAGTAACCATTGGTTTTCTGCCGAATCTTGCTCAATTTAATAGGTGAATTAACTCCTCAACACCATGAAAGCAACACTTCTTTTTTTTGTAGCCCTATTCTTCTTCAGTTTGGTCGATGCTCAAAGCTTAGACGGAGCGTGGAAACTGACACACCAAGATGGACAAGAAGTGAAAGACATCGAATACATCAAAATATATCAAGATGATTATTTCGCTTTTGGAGCTAAGCAAGTAGCTGACAACCACTTTATAAGTGCAGGTGGTGGCCCATTTTCTTATGATGATGGGAAATATATGGAAACCTTAGATTTCTTTACGTTGGATCCTTTCCAAGTAGGCACTTCCAACAAGTACAACTTAGACTGGGTAAACGACAAAATGGTAATTTCCTCAGAAATCAATGGGAAAATGCTCGTGGAAATTTGGGAAAAAGTATCTGACGAGAAAGATGACCTAACTAGAAACTGGGTTATTACTGGTAGAAAAAGAGATGGTGAAATTTCCAGATCGACACCCGGAGCTCGGAGAACGGTAAAAATCCTCAGTGGTGGTAGATTTCAATGGATTGCTTTTAACTCAGAGACAAAAGAATTCTCTGGAACAGGAGGAGGAACTTACACTGCTAAAGATGGGAAATACATCGAAAACATCACCTTCTTCTCTCGTGATGATAGCCGAGTAGGAGCTAGCCTAGATTTCAAGTATGAGGTGATCGATGGAGAATGGCATCACACTGGACTAAGCTCCAAAGGCGATCCGATCTATGAGATTTGGACTCCTTATGCGATTGGGTATAAAGGAAAGTAAGAAGGGTAAAGTGAAAAACTTGAAAACAAAAAAAAAGGAGCCTTTTGAGCTCCTTTCCTATTTCTTATGCTTCTACAGCGTATAAATCTTTCAATTTCCCGACTGTATAATCAACTTCTTCTATTGTATTAAATCGGCTAAATGAGAATCTTACTGCGTCTCGCTCTGGCGTATGATTGATTGCTCTTAGCACGTGGGAACCAACTGTAGCTCCAGAACTGCAAGCTGATCCTCCAGAGGCTGATACGCCTTCTAAGTCAAGATTGAAAAGCAACATACCACTATTTGCTTCAGAAGGAGGTAAGCTCACACTCAAAACAGTGTAAAGACTTTTATCCATATCAGCAGAAAGTCCATTAAATCCTACACCTGGGATCTCCTGAGTAAGACTTTGGATGAAATGTTTTTTGATTGCTTCTACATGAGTTTGATGCTCAGCCATGTCTTCATAGGCGATTTCCAAAGCTTTCGCAATGCCGATAATCCCTATAACATTCTCTGTTCCACCACGCATATTTCTTTCCTGCGCTCCGCCGTGAATCAATGGGTGGATTTTCTTATCCTTTTTCACATATAGAAACCCAGAACCTTTCGGGCCGTGAAATTTATGTCCACCAGCGACTATGGCATCCACAGGAAGGGATTTCATGTCATGAATATAATGCCCCATGGTTTGGACAGTATCAGAATGGAAAAATGCTCCGTATTCTTTTGCAAGAGCTCCGATGTGATTTAGATCATTCAAGTTTCCGATCTCATTGTTTGCATGCATCAGAGACACTAGGCTTTTTGGATTAGCTTTCAGTAATTCCTCCAACTGATTCATATCCAATTCACCTTTTTCATTCACATCGAGAATGCTAAGTTTGATATGCCCTTTTTTTGCACACATTTCTAGCGTGTGTAGCACAGCATGATGTTCTAGTGGGGAAGTGATCGCATGAGTGATTCCATGACTTTCGATTCCACAAACTATCGCAGTGTTATCTGCTTCGGTTCCACCTGAGGTGAAGAAAATTTCTGCTGGTGTAGCATTTATCAACTCAGCCACCTTCTTCCGTGATCTCTCAATTGCCGTTCGTACTTCCCTGCCGAAACTGTGGACAGACGAAGGGTTGCCGTAATGATTTCTCATAAATGGAATCATGGCATCGATCACACGATCGTCCATGGCGGTAGTGGCGGCGTTATCTAAATAAACTTTCATGGCACTCTTTATTGGGTTGTATATTCTTTCAGCCTAAGGCTTATATCATCGAAGCGTTTACCACTTCTTTGATGTCTTGCATCAGTTTTTTGGCTAGATGCTCAGCTGTAGCTTCTGACTCAGATTCGGAGTAAATCCGTATAATCGGCTCCGTATTTGACTTGCGTAAATGTACCCATTCCTTTTCAAATTCGATTTTTACACCGTCTATATCGTTGATTGGATGACTTTTATACTTGTTTTTGATTTCAAGCAAAATATTATCCACGTCAATCTCAGGAGTGAGTTCTATTTTATTTTTTGAAATATGGTAGCTAGGATAAGTCGCTCTTAATCTGGAGATGCTTTTACCGTAGTTGGCTAGATGTGTCAAAAACAACCCTATTCCCACCAAAGCATCACGGCCGTAATGAGAAGCTGGGTAAATAATTCCGCCGTTACCCTCACCACCGATTACTGCATCCACAGCTTTCATCTGATTGACTACATTGACCTCTCCCACAGCTGAAGCGGTATATACTCCCGCTCTTTTTTCCGTCACATCGCGAAGTGCACGAGTAGAGCTTAGGTTTGAAACAGTATTTCCTGGAGTCTTCGAAAGCACATAATCTGCTACAGCAACCAAGGTATATTCTTCGCCGAAAGTGGATCCATCTTCATTGATGAAAGCCAAACGATCCACATCAGGATCTACCACGATTCCTAAATCGTAATTTCCTTTCTCTAATTTCTGAGAAATATCTCTTAGATTTTCTGGAAGGGGCTCAGGATTGTGAGGGAAATGACCATCAGGAGTACAGTACATTTCTTCAATTTCAGTTACTCCTAAAGCTCTTAAAAGCATAGGTACTGCAATTCCGCCTGTGGAATTTACTCCATCCACAACAACTTTGAAGTTTCTGGCTTTAATCGCTTCAACATCTACCAATTCCAAATTCAACACATGCTGAATATGGCGTTCGATGTAGTCATTTATTTGAGTGTAACTGCCCAGCTTTTTGACTTCTGCGAAAGAAAAGTCCTCATTCTCAGCCTTCTCTAATATGTCCTTTCCCTCAGCATCAGATATAAATTCACCTTTTGCATTTAAGAGTTTTAGAGCATTCCATTGAATTGGATTGTGACTAGCCGTAAGGATAATTCCACCTCCAGCTTTTTCCAAAGGAACAGCAAATTCTACAGTAGGAGTAGTACTCAAGCCTAGGTCGATCACATGGATTCCCATGCCTTGCAGCGTAGCGGATACCAATCCAGAGACCATTTCACCCGAGATACGAGCATCTCTACCAATGATTACTTTAGGATTGTTTGTTTGCTCTAGTACCCAAGCTCCGTAAGCCGAAGCAAACTTGACAATATCAATGGGAGTTAATCCATCGCCGGCCTTACCGCCGATGGTACCTCTGATTCCAGAGATTGATTTTATTAGCGACACTTAAAATTAATAATTAGGTGAAAAACAGATAATTCCAGTCGAATGATAGGAATACTATTACTTGAATTTAGCGAGGACTTTGTCAACTTCGTTGTCAGGGTTTCCACATTCGGCTTCGCCGTCCATGGTCTTTCCACAAAACCCACAGGTAGCGCCTTCTTTATTTAAGAAGGGACTTTGTGAAGCACAAGTGCCCTTGAATTCGCCGTTTTTGAGGAATAGAAGCCTTACCGACATCAAAATGAAGAATAGAGCAACAAAACCAAGTGTAAGAAATACGGTTGTCATAACGGATAAATTTGCGCAAATTTAAGGCTTTACTTTGAAAACGTTCACAATCCTAGCATAGTTTCCTCCCCCATGACAAATTTGAGTACCCGAACCGAGAAATTGGCAGCTTTTGATAGATTGTTGACAATAATGGATGAACTCAGGGAGCAATGTCCTTGGGACAAAAAACAAACGACAGAAAGTCTCAGACATTTGACTATTGAGGAAACTTTTGAGCTTTCGGACGCAATTCTCGAAGGTGATGCAGAAGAAATCAAAAAGGAATTAGGCGATATACTTCTCCATATTGTGTTTTACGCACGAATCGGATCAGAAGAAGGCAACTTTGATATGAAAACGATGATCGATTCGCTCTGCGAAAAATTAATCCGTCGTCATCCACATATCTATAGTGATACGGTCGCTGAGGACGAAGAAGCGGTGAAGCAAAATTGGGAAAAAATAAAACTCACCGAGAAAGGAAATAAATCTGTGCTCGGCGGTGTTCCAAAGTCACTACCTGCCTTGATCAAAGCAATGCGGATTCAGGAAAAAGCTCGTGGAGTTGGTTTTGATTGGGAAGAAAAAACCCAAGTCTGGGAGAAAGTAGAAGAGGAAATGCAGGAATTCAAAGAAGAATTCAACGTAGCGGATGAAAAGGAAATCGATCCCGAAAAAGCCAGTGGGGAATTTGGGGATTTAATGTTTTCCCTAATTAATTATGCGCGCTTTATAGATATTAATCCTGAGGAAGCTTTGGAACGAACTAATAAGAAATTTATAAAGCGATTTCAGTATTTGGAGGAAGCAGCGAAGACATCTGGAAAAAACCTGAGTGATATGACCTTAGCTGAAATGGATGTTTATTGGAATGAAGCTAAGAAGCAGTGATTCAGTTTTCAATGGTCAGTTGGTAGAAAAAGTTAGGATGGTTTCAGTTTTGGTATAGTGTTAAAATGATATCTTTTGACAATCCCTTTGTTTAGATTACTGGCATTTATTTTTTTGATTGTAAGCTATATGTTGGCGGGAATAATTGTTGGCTATTCATATTTCCATGAATCTGAAGAAATAGCATTTTTCTATTATTTGATTTTATGGGGAATTGGAGTTGTGAATTATGGCTTAAACATATATGTAGCAGATCAATTAAAATTGAGAGAGCCGTTCTTCACTACCATGATAATCAGTGGGAGTTTTTGGGTTTTTCCCCCACTAATGTTTACCTATTTCGGAATACCTTGCATGATTGTTTATTTGGCAATCGGGATATATTTATTTTCTTCAAAACATAATCGGTAATCCCGTAGAATTCATTTTAGATTTTAGGAAAGATGATTTCATATACCTTTGAAAAAATTAATTTTAATAAAGAAAACAGAGAATAAAATGTCAAAGCAAATCATATTCACATCAGAGGCTCCAGCACCAATTGGACCCTATTCTCAGGCAGTTTTAGCAGGCAATACGCTTTATGTTTCCGGACAGATCGCTTTGGATGCAGAGACTGGCGAATTGATCAATGAGAATATCACTGAGGAAACTCATGCGGTGATGAAAAACCTGGAAGCTGTTCTTAGAGCCGCGGATTTCACATTCAGCGATATCGTCAAATGCAGTATTTTCATCAAAAGCATGGATGAATTTGCTACGATCAATGAGGCGTATGGTCAGTACTTCAAATCGAACCCTCCCGCTAGAGAAACAGTAGAAGTAAGTAAGCTTCCTAAAAATGTAAATGTAGAAATCTCCTGCATCGCCGTTAAATAATCAATTTTGAACCTTTTGCCCTACGATAGCGAAACCTTAGTTAGCGCTCTTTCCAAAGAAGAAGTGCTAAGTCACTTGAATCGTGTGACAAGAGAGGTTAATTTCTTAGATCAAAGGACACAAGTCAGAGGAGATATAGTCTTCAATGGTTTAGTTGGGCAGAAAGGATTCAGGATTTCGAAAGTGGTAGACAAAGCGGATACATTCCTCCCTTTGATATTGGGGGAAATTGAAGCAACTCATCGAGGATGTATCTTATTCATCAATTACCGCTTATTCCCCGGAGCACTTTTTTTCATAGCATTTTGGTCTATCATTTTGCTCGCTTTTACAGCTTTCTATTCATTTCTGATCCCTAATTACGGCTATGCCACTATTTGTTTTGTATTAGGCCTAGCCAATTATGTAGTAGCCATGTATTTCTTCAATAGGCAGGTGAAAGCTTCACGTAAAGTTTTTCACCAGTTGATCAATTTCCAAATGAAGGATTAAGGCTTCGTTTTTTAGGGAAAAATGGCTTTTGGGCTTAATTTAGCGCCGTAAAAAAGATTCAATAAAACATATCATATGAGCATCCGCATAGAAAAAGACACCATGGGACCTGTAGAGGTGCCTGCTGACAAATACTGGGGCGCACAGACCCAAAGATCTATTAACAATTTCAAAATAGGTGGCGAGAAAAACCGCATGCCGGTTGAAATCACGCACGCATTCGCGATTTTGAAAAAAGCCGCAGCACAGACCAATGCTGAACTGGGTGTTTTGGATCAGGATAAAGCTGATATCATTGGTAAAGTATGTGATGAGATCTTGGCAGGTCAGCATGACGATCAGTTTCCTCTGGTTATCTGGCAAACTGGTTCTGGTACTCAATCTAATATGAATTCTAATGAGGTAATTGCTTACCGTGCGCATGTACTTCTTGGTGGTTCTTTGGAAGATGCCAAAAAGAAAATCCACCCAAATGACGATGTGAATAAGTCTCAGTCATCAAATGACACGTATCCTACGGCTATGCACATCGCTGCATACAAAATGGTGATGGAAACTACTATTCCAGGTGTGGAAAAACTTAGAGATACTTTAGCTGAGAAAGTAGTAGCATTCAAGGATGTGGTAAAAATCGGCCGAACTCACTTTATGGATGCGACTCCGCTTACGCTAGGTCAAGAGTTTAGTGGATATGTGGCTCAGCTTAATCATGGCTTAAAAGCCTTGAAAAACACCTTAGCACACCTATCAGAATTAGCGCTAGGTGGTACAGCTGTAGGAACTGGTCTGAATACTCCAAAAGGATATTCTGAGCTTGTTGCAAAGAAAATCGCTGAGCTTTCAGGACAGCCATTCATCACTGCTGAAAATAAATTTGAAGCACTGGCTGCTCACGATGCGATGGTAGAAACTCACGGCGCGTTGAAGCAATTGGCTGTTTCCTTGATGAAGATCGCAAATGATGTGAGAATGCTTTCCTCTGGCCCAAGATCTGGAATAGGTGAGATTTTGATCCCTGAAAATGAGCCAGGATCTTCTATTATGCCAGGTAAAGTCAATCCTACACAAGTGGAAGCACTGACTATGGTCGCTGCTCAGGTGATGGGAAATGACGTAGCTATCTCAATTGGTGGATCAAATGGTCATTTTGAATTGAACGTTTTCAAGCCTTTGATAGCTGCTAACTTTCTTACTTCTGCTCGATTGATAGGAGATGCATGTGTGTCTTTCAATGACCACTGCGCAGTAGGTATTGAGCCAAACACGGCGATGATCCAAAGACATTTGGAGAATTCATTGATGCTGGTGACAGCTTTGAATCCTCATATCGGGTATGAAAATGCTGCTGCAATTGCCAAGAAAGCACATAAAGAAGGTACTAGCCTAAGAGAAGCGGCAATCGCACTTGGCTTGCTTACTTCTGAGCAATTCACTGAGTGGGTAAAACCTGAAGAAATGACTGGAGGCTTGAAGTAATAGTTAACTTCGATTTAAAGTAAAAAATGGTTCCGTCAGAGATGACGGAACCATTTTTTATGAAGCACCAAAATTCGATTCTTAGTCATTTGGCGTCAGAGGATTTGACTTTCGTATCAATCCATCGGGCAATTCCCCTTCTGTACTCGCTACAATCGTACAGACCGTAGCGTCACCAGTGACGTTCACCACTGTCCGGAACATATCCAAGATTCTATCTGGAGCAATAATCAATGCGATACCTGCAGCAGGAACACCGATAGACTCCAATACAATAATCAACATAATCAGCCCAGCGCCTGGAACTCCGGCTGAACCGATGGAAGCTAATGTTGCCGTTAGCACAATCATCAACTGCTGGGTTAAACTCAATTCCATTCCCAATGCTTGCGCGATGAATACTGCTGCAACACCTTGGTAGAGGCTAGTCCCATCCATATTGACAGTTGCTCCTAATGGTAGCACGAAGCTAGATATCTCTTCAGAAACACCCAATTCTTCTTCTACCTGCTTCATCGTCACTGGAAGAGTTGCAGAGCTTGAGCTCGTAGAGAAAGCCAGTAATTGAGCTGGTCTGATTGCTTTGAAAAAGTCTTTGTATTTCACCTTGGTGAAAGCCATCAAAATCAATGGATAAACGACCAATATCATAGTGAATAGACCGCCTAAAACGACCAAACTATATTTCAATAAGGCCATCAATAGCTGAACAGCGGAATCGGGATTGTCTCCAGCAATCTCCACAATCAAGGAAGCCATCAATGCGAATACTCCATAAGGAGCGATCATCATGATGTAATTCACTATTTGAATAATGACTTCATTCATCCCATCGAAAAACGCAATCACTGGGTCAGCCTTACTTTTTTGTACTTGTAGTAGAGCAATTCCTACTAAAATAGCGAAGAATACTACCTGCAGCATCGCCGCATTATTAGTAGTCGCTTGGAAAACGTTATCTGGAACAATATCGACCAAAGGCTGCAAAGGGCTTTGCTTCTGCAATTCAGCTGCCTGTCCTACTCGCGATCCTGCGTCACCTTCGTATAAACTCATTAAACTCTCCCTTGTTTCTGGAGGCAAGCTTTTGCCTGGTTGGAAGACATTGACAAGGATCAATCCTATTGTCACAGCTATTACAGTTGTAATCAAATAGGTTCCTATTGTTTTTCCTCCTATGCGACTCAATTTGGAGACATCTCCAAGATTAGATACCCCAACAATCAACGATGCCAAGACTAAAGGCACAGCGATCATTTTCAGAGAATTTATAAATATCGTCCCAATCGGCTTGATGTAATCAATCGTAAAGGAATTCGGTATGGCCGTTTTGATGACCACTAAGCCAAAAATCAACCCCAGAACAAGTCCGATGATAATTTGGGTATGTAAGGGTATCTTTTTAAACATCATATTTGGGTTAGAAGTCTTGCAGTTTATTGCTTTTTGACAACAAAATATAATCAGCTATGACCAAAGCGGCCATTGCTTCCACAATCGGTACAGCTCTTGGTACTACGCAAGGATCATGACGTCCTTTTCCTGAAACTACCACAGCTTCACCAGCTTCATTCACTGACTCTTGATCTGTCATGATGGTCGCGACAGGTTTAAAAGCTACATTGAAATAAATATCTTCTCCGTTGGATATACCGCCTTGGATCCCGCCAGAATGATTGGTCAACGTACGCACTTTATCTCCGTCCTGAACAAAGGTGTCATTATGGGAAGATCCACGCATTTTTACTCCTTCGAAGCCACTTCCATATTCAAATCCTTTGACAGCGTTGATGCTAAGCATGGCTTTACCAAGCTCCGCATGCAATCTATCGAATACTGGTTCACCGATACCTACTGGTGTGTTTTTGATCACGCAACTAACTACGCCGCCGATTGTATCCCGATCTTTACGAACCGAATCGATTAATTCGATCATCTCCTCAGCCATTGCTGGGTCAGGACATCTCACAATGTTCTCTTCAGCCTGGCTCAGATCTAAGTCAGCATGATATTTCTCCAATTTCAAATCACCAACCTGGGAAACGTATGCCTGGATGCTAATTCCTTTTGTTTCCAAAAGCTGTTTGGCAATAGCTCCAGCTACAACACGAGCGGCTGTTTCTCTTGCAGAGCTTCTTCCACCTCCACGATAATCTCTTAACCCATACTTTTCGAAGTAGGTGAAATCTGCATGGGAAGGGCGAAATTTGTCTGAAATGTGAGAGTAATCTTTACTCTTTTGATCAGAATTATTGATCACAATTCCGATAGGAGTACCTGTGGTCACTCCTTCAAAAACTCCGGATTTGATCTCAAATTCATCTTCCTCCTTACGCTGCGTGGTAATTTTGGACTGACCTGGCTTCCTTCGCTGCATCTCTGCGATTAGTTTAGCCTCGTCTATTTTCAGTCCTGCTGGGCATCCTTCGATGATTACCCCTAAAGCTAGCCCATGTGATTCACCAAAAGTGGTGATCTTGAATAGCTTCCCAAATGAATTGCCCATTATCTCTTTCTTATTATCAATACAGCCAGTAATGCCACTGCTAGGAGCAACAACACGTTGATTGAGACTGTAAAATAGTATTTATATTTCTCGTTTAAAAACCTGTTGTCTTCGGTGGAAATTCGATCATAAAGCCCGCCTAATCGCTGGCTGGAAATCGCCTGATTGACTTTACTTTCTCCTACCACAGTAATTTTGGCCTGAGGTCGCAGCGTATCATAGACTGCGCGCTCTGGGTCAAAATAAACCCATTCAAAATTCTTCCCAAGATCTACTTCTCCTGCCTCGTTGATCGTAATGTAATAATTGAATTCCTTAATTCCGGAGACTCTACCATAGCCTCTGTTAATCTGCTGACGCACATTTGGATCATAGGTGTTCAAATTGGCGATAGGAAGTCTTTTGGGAGCCGATACCGCGTTGATATTTCCCACTCCACTGATGCCGAAGTTATAATCAAAACCTTGACCTGTTTCTACTTCAATGTTTTTAATATTTTCTCTTATTTGAAACTGTCCTACACTGACTTCATTTTTCAATGGATGTGGAGGTAGTGGTTTAACTTTTATCGTTTTTGAATTAGAGTAGAAGGTTTTAAAATCCTCTTGTCTATTTGCCCCGAAGAAAGTTGGGTTTTTAGCAATCTTATATTTAATCATTTCCCAAGGAATCCTAGGGATTACTAATTCCCCCTCAGAAAAAGGGAAAAATGTAGCTTCATATACTTTGAATTTTGTCCACCTTTTGCCGTTTATCGTGACTTGTTCAGGATCAATATTGCTAATGTTGAAATTTTCTTCCCAAGCATTTGTAGGCTTTATTTTCTTCAGAATATCATCTAACTGTCTGCCAGGCTCGTAAAAGTTGAACTGAGCTTGATTGGACTCAGACATGTAAAATGCCAAGCTGATATTAATCCCCTCTCCCTGATAAACCTCTTCTTTATCCACTGAAATAGAGAAAAAAGCATCATCATCCATTTCTACATATTCTGGATCTTCGACAGCGGAACGTCCAAAGAAATCTGCAAAGGGATCTGATAGATTATTGTTTCCACTGTTTGCACTTGCAGCATCTCCTACAGTGATTTTTTTTCCAACGGAGGAATAAGCTTGTCCATTAATATTAAGCTCAAAAGAAGGCAAAGTAAATTCCCCTTTTCGGCTAGGCTTGTAGTATTGAATAATACTATTGGAACTACTCATCTGCCCATTAATGAGGTTCATCGACGAGGATTGAGATATTCCTTGTTTTTGAAAACTGGGGATCTCTGGAAACTGATCGTAGGATTTGATTTTCTCGTTGCTGAGCGTTACTTTGATAGTGAAAGTTTCATTCAGGCCGATCTCAGCAGGTCCAAGCTCAATTTGGACATCCTGAGCTATAGCCCATCCTGAAATTAGGAAGAGGCCACATACGAAAATGAATTGGGCAAGCGTTTTAATCATGGTTGCGAAAATAGGAAATATTCTACTCTTTGATTTCTAAAATAACGCAACATCTATAGAAATGCCTCCGTATTGAAACTTAAAATCAGTTAAAACCTTAAACTCTTTAGACTATGATCGATTATGTGAAGACTATCTTACAAAAGGTCAGCTTTTCCAAGTATTTGTTTGAACGTGAGCTGAGAAAAGGACTAAGGTTAATTTCACCCACAGAGATTCAAGACTTTAAAGACTGGTGCTATCAAATGTTTGGTAAGGTCCATCATGTAATTCTCAATAGATATTTTGAACCAGCTTTTTAGCAAAAAAGAAGCCCCGACCAGTTTTTTGGAGCGGGGCTTTTTCAAATATGGTAGTTGGTTTTCTGTAATTAATCTTTTGTCGCAAAATCAGGATATGCACGCATTCTATGCTCATTGATATCCAGACCTTCCGTTTCTTCCGCTTCATCGACTCGTATTCCAACCGTCTTTTTCATGACAAAGAAGAGCATTCCTGCAAAAATAACACAGAATACACCTACTGCTGCCACTCCAATCAACTGAGAGAAAAACTGACTAACACTAGCCAGATCCCCAAAGATTCCAACAGCCAAGGTGCCCCAGATACCACCAACAAGGTGAACTGAAATCGCTCCTACGGGATCATCCACTTTGATTTTGTCAAAGAATACGACAGCAAGGACGATTAAGCCACCGCCTATCAGGCCAATAATGATCGAAGAATTGACCCCCATCTGATCGGCTCCGGCAGTGATACCGACTAAACCTGCCAAAATACCATTTAATACCATGGTGATATCATAAGTCTTAAACATCGCATAAGACACGATCAAAGCACCGATAGCCCCAGCTGCAGCTGCCATAGATGTCGTTACGAATACTTTTGAAACCAATCCGGGATCTGCGCTCAGTACTGATCCGCCATTGAAACCAAACCAACCGAACCACAATAAGAACACACCAAGGGTAGCCAAGGGGATGCTGTGACCAGGAATTGCGGTCATACCTCGAGAGGTGTATTTCCCAATTCTAGGGCCTAAAAGTGCAGCGCCAATCAAAGCGCCCCAACCGCCAACAGAGTGTACAATCGTGGATCCTGCGAAGTCGTAAAACGGTGTTTCAAGTGTATGTAAGAATCCTCCGCCCCATTTCCACATTCCTACGATAGGATAGCATATGCCTACATATAGAATAGAGAAAAAGATAAATGGTCCAAGTTTCACTCGTTCAGCTACTGCTCCAGAAACAATTGTCGCTGCTGTAGCCGCAAACATTGCTTGGAAGATGAAATCTGTAAAAAAGGTATACCCTTCATTGTAATTGCTGGTATCCCAACCTTCTGGTAGCGTAAGTCCAAAGCCAGCAAATCCGAAGAATGAACCTGCATATTCCGCTCCTGGATACATTAGGTTGAAGCCAACAAAGGCATAAGTCAAAAGCCCAATCGCAGGGATGATTGTGTTTTTGAACAAAATGTTAATCGTGTTTTTTGAGCGAGTAAGTCCAGCTTCCAAGCTGGCAAAGCCCAAGTGCATGAGGAAAACCATGGAGGTGGCGATCATCATCCATAAATTATTGACAGTAAATAAGTCTTGCATTTGGTAAAATAGGTTCGGTGAATAAGTGTTTAAGATTAAAGTGCCTGCTCTCCGGTATCGCTATTTCTGATACGGTAGGCGTCCAGCACTTCATAGATGAAAATTTTTCCGTCACCTACTTGGCCAGTATTCCCTTCAGTTAGAATGCAGTTAACCACCGATTCTACCAATTCATCAACTGTAACGATCTCAATCTTAGTTCTTGGAATGTAAGCTGGTTCGTAAGGGACACCGCGGTACATTTCAAGCCTGGCATGCTCCAAACCCATTCCTTTCACTTCGTAGAATGTGAGAAACTTTACCCCAAGTCCAGATACACATTTGTGAATCTGGTCAAAGCGAGAAGTCCTGATTATTGCTTCTATTTTTTTCATTTTTTCAATGGGTCTAATGGTTTTTTGAGATTATGGCATAAAACTAAACAGAAAATTAAATTAATTCCTATTCTGGTTAAAAATTTATCCTTTATGATAAAATAATACATTTGAAATCGTAAAATAGATATTTATAAAACCATTAGTAGATATTTTTTGTGTTTGTAATTTGAAAAATGGTTTAAAAATAAACTAATGACTTTTTTAGAAACATAGGTATTGTCTTGTCCTGCTGACATAAAAACTTAATTTTGCCATCGTTTTATAAACCTACTATGAACCAGAAACCTACCTTACTAGTACTTGCAGCAGGAATGGGAAGCCGATATGGCGGAAATAAGCAGATCGATGGATTTGGCCCAAGCGGAGAAACTATTCTTGAGTATTCTATTTTTGACGCCATCAGAGCAGGATTTGGCAAAGTTGTTCTTATCGTACGCCAAGAAATTCTCGAAGAAGCAAAAGACTTATTCCTTCCAAAGCTTGAAGGCAAGATTGAAGTTGACTGGGTGATCCAGTCACTTGATAGCTTTGTACCTGCTGAATTGAAGCAGGCAGAGCGTAAGAAGCCTTTCGGTACCGCTCATGCTGTTCTTTGCGCAAAGGATGCTATCAACGAACCATTCGCTGTGATCAATGCAGATGATTTTTATGGTAAAGAGGCTTTTGATGCAATCGGAAAATTCTTGACTACAGAAGTGAAGTCTGACCTTCATGCGATGGTTGGCTATGCGATCCAGAATGTACTTTCTGAGAATGGTACCGTTAGCCGTGGAGTCTGCGAAACCAATGAGAAAGGTCATCTAATTGGAATGGTAGAAAGAACTTCTATTGCACGAGAAGGTGAAAAAATTGTAAGTAAAGGAGAAGATGAAGTGTTGGTAATCACTGAAAACACACCAGTAAGCATGAACTTCTGGGGTTTTCATCAGGATGTATTTGCTGATATTGAGAAGATGTGGAATGAGTTTCTTCCTGCTAATCTTGAAAATCTAAAATCAGAATTCTACATCCCAACGGTAGCCAACAATCTCATCAAAGCTGATGAAGCTGCATTTGATATCTTGGAAGGTGGTAAAACATGGTTTGGTGTCACCTATACAGAAGACAAGCCTGTGGTGATCGATTCACTAAAAAAACTACATGACGCTGGAGAATATCCAGCTGATCTATGGAAATAAGATAAAGGAGCTTCGGCTCCTTTTTTTATGTGTCAGCACTAGTAAATCCTTCTTTTATAGAAAAGAAAGACACTTCAGAATCTAATTCCGAAAGTATCTTCTTGGACCTTTCCGGTCTTGCATCGGTCAAAAATATTTGCCCAAACGTATGCTGAGAGATTAACTTCATTAGTTGGGCAATCCGCAGATCATCAAGTTTATCAAAGATATCGTCCAGCAATAGAATTGGCTTTTCGCCTTTTTCTATCTCGAAAATCTGAAATTGAGCCAATTTAAGCGCTATGATATAGGACTTCTGCTGTCCTTGACTACCAATTTTCCGTATAGGATGCTCTCCTATCATAAAACCGAAATCGTCTTTGTGAATTCCTGCATTACTGTTTTTGGTAATGAGATCTTTTTTCCGAAGGCTTTTGAAATACCCTTCAAAGTCCTCCCGCAATGCTTCCGTTTCATAGATCACGCTGACTAGTTCTTGCCCCTGAGAGATCTCAGAGTAATGACTTTGTAATAAAGGTGCCATTTCTGCCAAAAGCTCATTTCTCCTAGCTGAAAGGATAATGCTAAGGTCAATCAACTCCGAATCGTACTTATCCAAAAGTGTCAAATCACGTCTGCCTATCTCGGCAAACTTTTTAAGCAAAGCATTTCGCTGCTTTAAAAAGTGATGATATCGAATCAATTGATCTAAGTAAGCATGATCAAGCTGTGAGATCAATCCATCAAAAAACTTCCTTCGGCCTTCTGACCCACCTTTGATCAGTTCGGTGTCATCAGGAGCTATCAATACTAAAGGAATTAGCCCTACATGCTCAGAAATTTTGGAGAGCGCCTTGCCATTTTGGTAGATCTGCTTCTTTTTTCCAAATTCTACAGTGCATCTTACTTCCAACGGCTTTGCTTCGGCTAGTTCAAACTGACCTTTAATCGCAAAGAAATCCTTCTCGTGCTGCACGTTCAGACTGTCGCTGGACTGCACTGCACTTTTGGTCAAGGATAAATAATGAATTCCATCCAGGACGTTTGTTTTTCCACTTCCATTCAATCCCACAAAGCAGTTAATCTCGCTGGAAAATTGAAGTCGAGTCTTCTCATGATTTTTGAATTGTAAGAGTTCGAGAGACTTCAAGTGCATGAGTTTGGGTAATTATTTCGGCGGTAGCCTGTTATTTAGGGTGGGTTGATTATATTTGAGACCTAAAATTAGCATATTTTCATCATTACGATATGGCAAAGAGAACTGTAGCAACTAAGTCTAAAGTAAAATATTCGAAGGAAACTTACACTTTCTGGTACGAGAGCATGCTCTTAATGAGGAGGTTCGAGGAGAAAGCGGGGCAACTTTATGGTCAGCAAAAAATCAGAGGATTCTGTCATTTATACATCGGCCAGGAGGCTTGTGCTTCTGGGGCTATTTCTGCTTTGACCAAAGACGACAAGTGGATTACCGCTTATCGTTGTCATGCTCACCCACTTGGGTTGGGTACTGATCCAGGAGCGATCATGGCTGAACTTTTCGGTAAAGCGACTGGAACTACCAAAGGCAAGGGTGGTTCTATGCATATTTTCGATAAAGAGAAAAATTTCATGGGAGGTCACGGAATCGTAGGAGCACAAATTCCTATGGGTCTTGGAATGGGCTTCGCAGAAAAATATAAAGGCACCAAAAACCTAGCAATTTGCTACATGGGTGATGGCGCGGTACGTCAGGGAGCTTTTCACGAAGCATTAAACTTGGCTATGCTTTACAAAACTCCAGTGATTTTCGTTATCGAAAACAATGGCTACGCAATGGGTACTGCTGTAAAGAGATCATCTAACGTGGAAGACCTTTCTACTTTGGGTGAATCTTACGACATGCCATCATTTGCAGTGGACGGAATGAATGTAGAAGCTGTGCACGAGGCAGTAGCAGAAGCGGCGGATAGAGCAAGAAGAGGCGATGGGCCAACTTTGCTTGAAATGAGAACTTACCGTTACAAAGGACACTCCATGTCTGATCCTCAGAAATACAGAACCAAAGAGGAAGTAGAGGAATACAAGCAACGTGATCCTATGGAGCAAGTACTTGCTACCATCAAAGAAAATAATATCCTTAGCGAAGAAGAGATTGAGGAAATTGTGAAAGGCGTGAAACAAAAGGTAACAGACGCAGTGAAATTCGCTGAAGAATCACCTTGGCCTGACGGACAGGATGCTTTCAAGGATGTTTACATCCAAGAAGACTATCCTTTTGTAATGGAATAAATCTTAAAAAACATAACGTCTTAAAAGCCATGAAGACAGAAAGCTTTCATGGCTTTTTTATTGGGCTTTGTAGAAAGTATAAAAACCGTATATTTGCGGCTGAAAATTGAGTAGCATGGCAACGAAACAAAGTAAAAGAGTACACCCTGATCATCACAATGATATTTTGGAAGATCCTTCTGAAATAGCAACAAGACTTGGTAGAGGTGAAGCTTTTTTGAAGCAGAATAGTAAGGTACTAGCTGGCGTAATTATCGCAGTAGTGGTTTTGATCGGAGGAATCTTGTTTTTCCAAATCAATACCCAGAACCAAAATGAGAAAGCACAGAAGGAAATGTTCCAGGCTGTATATTTCTTCGAGCAAGATAGCGTTCAACTAGCTTTGGAAGGTGACGGCATTAATGCTGGGTTCCTGGATATTGCAGATGACTATCCACGTACAGATGCTGCTAACTTGGCGCATTTCTATATTGGTTCTATCTATCTCTCTGAGAGAAAATACGAAGAAGCATTGACAGAATTGGAGCAATTCTCAGCGGACGATTTCTTGGTACAAGCAAAAGCTTACTCTCTTATTGGAGATGCTAATATGGAGCTTGGCAATACTGATAAAGCTATCTCTAGCTACAAAAAAGCAGCTGAATACGATGAAAATAAGTATTTCACTCCTAAGTACTTGACCAAACTTGCTATTGCATACGAATCAGCGGGTAAAATCTCTGAAGCTATCGCAGCCTATGGTGAGATCGAGGACAAGTATTTTGAGTCTTTCGAATTTTCTGCAGCACGAAAACATAAAGCTCGCTTAGAAGGTCTTGCCTCTAAGTAATGCTTTTTTGAATAGCATACTAAGAAGAGTAAGGCCCTGTGGTCTTACTCTTTTTTTTTTTATAACACTTTCATAAAGAACCTATCAATGGCAACTTCCCTTAAAAGCCTCAGTGCTCATTCATCCAAAAATATCCAGGATATCAGTAATAAAACTTTTGGAATCATCGTGTCCGAATGGAATGAAGATGTGACAGAAGCACTCTATTCTGGTGCATATCAGACACTTTTAGAAAATGGAGCGAAAAAAGAAAACATCATCCGAAGAAATGTTCCAGGCTCATTTGAACTTACACTCGCTGCTCAATGGCTAGCACAAGAAGAAAGCATTGACGCTGTAATCTGTCTTGGATGTGTGATTCAAGGTGAGACCAAGCATTTTGATTTCATCTGTGATGCAGTTGCACATGGAATTACTAATGTAAGCTTGAAATACAATAAGCCAGTGATTTTTGGAGTATTGACGCCCAATACTCAGCAACAAGCCATGGATCGTGCTGGAGGAAAGCATGGTAACAAAGGCGACGAAGCAGCTATCACTGCGGTGAAAATGCTCGGATTCTAAGAAAAAACCTATTAACCGATAAACCTATTCCTTATGAAAATCATGAAATTTGGAGGCACCTCTGTGGGCCGCCCAGAACGCATGCACCAGGTAAAAGATTTAATCACGCGTGGTGATGAGTCAAAAATCGTAGTTCTTTCTGCTCTTTCAGGTACAACCAATTCATTGGTGAGCATCGGTGAGGCATTAGCTTCTGCTGACAAAGCACTGGCAAAAGCTAGAATTGATGAGCTTCATGCACATTATAATCAGTTTTATCCTCTGCTGTTGAAGTCTGAATTGGCGAGAGAAAAAGCACAGGAAATCATCAAGGAGCATTTTGAATTTTTGAATATTCTCTTGAGAATCTCCTTCAACGAGGCTATCAATCGTGATATTCTAGCTCAAGGAGAATTGCTTTCTACTAAGTTGTTTCATACGCTGTTGGAAGAACTGGAGATTCCAGCTGTATTTTTATCGGCATTTGATTTCATGAGTATTGATGAAAATTCAGAGCCGGAATTACAGAAAATCTCTGATAAGCTTAAGGTAATTCTTGCTCAGCATCCAGACGACACGATTTTCATTACACAGGGATTTATTTGCAAAAATCATCTGAATGAAGTGGATAATCTGAAGCGTGGAGGCAGTGATTATACTGCGTCTTTGGTAGCTGCAGCAATCCAAGCTACCGCTTGCGAGATCTGGACTGATATCGACGGCATGCATAATAATGATCCTAGAATCGTAGACAAAACTCGTCCAATCGCAGAGATGTCTTTCGATGAAGCAGCCGAGCTTGCTTACTTTGGAGCGAAAATCCTTCACCCAGCATCTATCTGGCCAGCTCAGCAATTCAACGTACCGGTGAAATTGCTCAACACTATGCAGCCTGAAGCCCACGGCACCTTGATCAAGGCTGATGTAGAGACTATTGGTGTAAAAGCAATTGCTGCTAAAGACGGAATCACTGCTATTAAAATCAAATCCAGCCGTATGCTCCTGGCCTATGGTTTCTTGAGAAAGGTGTTTGAGATTTTTGAAAAATATAAAACCCCAATCGATATGATCACTACTTCTGAAGTAGCGGTATCGGTGACAATCGATGATTTGAGTCACCTAGAGCATATTTTGGAAGAGTTAAGTACATTCTGTAGTGTGGAGATAGATAGAGAGCAGACAATCATCTGTATCGTAGGAAATATGGTATCGGAAAGCAAAGGTGCGATTCAATCCGTTATCGATTCTCTGATTGAGTATCCTGTAAGGATGGTTTCATTCGGGGGTAGTCGTCACAACGTCTCTGTTTTGGTCGATTCCAAATTCAAAAAAGAGGCTCTTCAAAGTCTCAATCAGGACTTATTTACTTGGTAAAAATAATGGCCGGCCTAGTGCCGGCTATTTTATTTAGACTGATTCTTATTACTTTTGAAGGATGTCAGTGGAAAATGATAAGCCAGGCTTTCTTCAGCGCCTACAAACAAAGTGGAAATTAGATAGCCTGCTTCAGGTCGTATTAGTTTTGATCGTTTTCGCCTGTACTGGATTTACTATTCTTTTTATAAAAAATCCGATTTTAGATTTTTTCGGAGTTGAGAAAGGTGGATTGCTAAATACTGTTCTCTATTTACTCCTAGTTCTTCCTCTATATCAAATCATTTTACTGATCTACGGCTTTATTTTCGGTCAGTTTACCTTTTTCTGGGAAAAAGAGAAGCAGATATTCAGGAGGATTGGAGGGATGTTTTCTAAGCGGAAATAAATATTTAACCGCAGAGCCCGCGGAGATTTTCCCAGAGGCTGGAGTTTAAAATTTGTGGTAAAGCCAATTTTTCAATTTTCAAATTTTACAATATTTCAATCCAATCAAGAAATCCTACTCCAATTCACTGCAGTTTTCTTTTGTTGCTTGATTTGTCTTAGCATCGGCAAATTCTCTGGCTGAGTCAGTTCAGCGTCATTTGCTAAAAGTTGCTGTGCTGCATCTCTCGCCAAAGTCAAAATCGCAGCATCCTTGCTCAGATCAGCGATCAACAAGTCGGTTATTCCACTCTGCTGTGTGCCCATCAAATCTCCTGGCCCACGTAATCTCAAATCCACATCGGCAATCTCGAAACCGTCATTGGTTCGCACCATTGTTTCCAACCGTACTCGGGAATCCTTCGAAAGCTCATACTTACTCATCAGGATGCAATAACTCTGCTCAGCACCTCTTCCCACCCTTCCTCGCAGCTGATGCAGCTGTGAAAGCCCAAAGCGCTCTGCGTTCTCAATGATCATCACCGAAGCATTGGGCACATTCACGCCCACCTCGATCACCGTAGTCGCCACCATGATCTTTGTCTCCCCTTTCACGAAGCGTTGCATCTCATATTCCTTTGCGTCTGCTTTCATACTTCCGTTCACGATAGAGATAGGATAGTTGGGAAAAGCACGGGAAATGCTTTCATAGCCATCCATGACATTCTTCAGATCCATCTTTTCAGATTCTTCGATCAGCGGGTAAACGATGTAAACTTGTCTTCCCTTTTTGACCTCTTCGTTGATAAAACCGAATACTTTGAGACGGTCTTTATCATATCGATGCACGGTTTGGATCGGCTTTCTTCCTGCAGGCATCTCATCGATCACCGAAACATCCAGATCTCCATATAGTGTCATCGCCAACGTTCGTGGAATAGGTGTGGCCGTCATGACTAATACGTGAGGGATAAATTGCTCATTCTTGGCCCAGAGTTTCGCTCGCTGGGCTACCCCAAAGCGATGCTGTTCATCAACGATCGCCAAAGCAAGATTTTTAAACTGCACGATATCTTCCAAAAGTGCATGTGTTCCGATAAGGATTTTTAGTTCTCCGGAAAGTAGTTCTTCGTGAATGATTCTTCTCGCTGCTTTCTTTGTAGAGCCTGTCAACAAAGCGATTTTCAGCCCCATCATGTCAGCGAATTCTTTCAAGCCTGAATAATGCTGTGTAGCTAAAATCTCCGTCGGAGCCATCAGGCAAGCTTGTGCTCCAGAGCTAATCGCTATTAAAGCGCATATAAATGCCACCATCGTTTTTCCGCTTCCCACGTCTCCCTGAATCAGACGATTCATCTGCTTCCCAGACTTTAAGTCACCATAGGACTCACGGATTACCCGCTTCTGAGCATTTGTGAGCTCGAAGGGAATGTGATTGGTATAAAACTCGGTGAGTAATTCTGTGTTGTTCAGGATTTGACCGCGATACTTCTCCACCCGAGCTACTTTCAGCATGAGCAGCCGAAGTTGCAAATAGAAAAACTCTTCGAATTTCAAGCGCTTTCTCCCTCGCTGAAGCAAGTCTGGCTTGGTAGGAAAGTGGATTTGGCGAATAGCTTCCTTTTTCCCTATGAGTTGGTATTGCTCTAAAATCTCATTAGACATCGTCTCCTGAATGTGCGGGAAGCAAACCTGAACCAATTGCTCCATGATTTTGGAAATCCCTCTGGAATCCAAAAATCTGGCTTTGAGCTTTTCTGTGGTGGAATAAATCGGTTGGAAATTATTTCTAGTTTCGTTGGCAGTAGTCAGTGGCTCCATCTCAGGATGTGCGATGCTCCATTTTCTGCCAAACTGGGCAGGTTTTCCTAAGAAAACATAAGCAGCACTGGGAGTAATATTCTTTTGAACCCAAGCGATTCCTTTGAACCAGGTCATTTCCATCTCTCCAGTTTCATCGGCCACCTGAGCCACGAGCCGCTTTTTATTGCCCATGCCTACGAGCTCTACTTTTCGGATTTTGGCAATGACCTGGACTGATTCCATGTCGGAATGCAGCTCTCGGATTTTAAAAAACTTCGTCCTGTCCTCGTACCGAAATGGATAATGCTGTAGCAATTCCCCGAAGGTGAAAATATTCAACTCCTTGTTGATCAGGGCGGCGCGCTGTGGGCCTACTCCTTTGAGAAATTCTATTTTGGTGTCAAAAAAACCGGACAAGGAAAATTAATTTTTGGGTTGACCAAATTACGCCCAGTAAGGCCAAATGCCAATTAAATGACTGGAATTGTCTGAAATCAATTTTAGGATTGAGTGATTGACTTCCAGAGTTCTTCTAATTCAGGCTTATTTGCTTGAATACTTTGTAGCAAAATCATCTGGTTCTTTGCACGATGAAAGTTCTGTTCAGGATACTGCACTTTATAATAGACATTCCCTTGGAGGTGATCGGTAAAAAAGCGAAGGCCCATAATGCAGGTCATTACTTCTCCCGCAAGCAGAAGTGAATTAGTTTCTTCTTCCGTAGCTAGCGATTTGATTCCTTCCCAATAGCCTTTGAGTAATTGCTCGAAAACAGGGATTTCCAGTTTAATAGCCTTCCAATTTTGACTAGTTTCTGACTCAGAGCAAGCAACTGTGCGTACTAAATCCCCAAAGTCATACATTAAGTATCCACTCATCAGGGTGTCTAGATCGACCAAAGCTTCCACTTTTTGAAGATCATGGGAAAAAATCAGATTGTTGATTTTGGTGTCGTTGTGCGTGAGACGAGATGGAAGAATTGCCTGGGATTTCTGATAAGCCGCAATTAATTCTTTTTGACCAAGGTAAAAATCTAGTACTTCCTGATCTTCATTTGAAAGTGCACCTTTTCCTGCAGCAACTTCCTCAAGCTTTGCGAAGCGCAAATCTAATCTGTGAAAATCTGGAATACACTCCTGCAATTCTGAGGTTGCAACTGCTTTTCCCCAATCTGCAAAAAAACCATATGCTTTTGCCGCCAAATAAGCTTGATCCAATTCCGAAATCTCTTGGATCGTCTGTCCTGAAACGAATTCGAACAAACGGAATAATTTCCCATTCCAATCTGTAATGAGCTTTTTATGCGAATTTAGGATAGGCAAGGGGAGTTGAAAGGGAAGCAAATTTCCATCGCCTTGAGATTTGACCAAGCGCTGATTGTGTGAAATTCGCTCAGGATATTGAAACACTCCATTATTGAATTCCTGCAAAATGAATTTCAAATTTCCAGCTTCTATTAAATACGTGCCGTGGATCAAACCTGCTCCGAAGGCTTGGAATTCAAAATTCTCGAATGAATCAAACGTATAATTGGCCAGAATGCCGGCGATGTGTTCCTTAATCATGTCCCAAAGCTATAGTATCCCGACCAAATCGGAATTATTAGGCGTAAAAAAACTGACCATTTAGATCGGTTTTATACTTTTTGATTTAGTCGTATTAATTCTCTTATCATGGTTCCATCAGCTTTACTACTTAGATGAGCAAAGGCTTGACACTTGGACTTTCAACCATAAGCTGAATTAAAGAATAGGCTTTAGTTAAGATATTCTCATAAATGAATCTGATAGCAGATTAGAAATCATGTTGAATTCACATTGAAATCAGTCCGTCCAACCAAAAGAATAATCTTTTCCATACCTTTTATTTTGAAATTGACGAGATATGGCAAAAAACTGAGTAAACTTCTGAGTCAGTCTTTTCCCATTTCGCAGAAAATAAATACATTAGCGAAATTTATTATTTAAGTCGAAGGTATTTTATAAAAAAAATTAAAGAATACATTAATCCCATATACTATGAATGTAACCTCCATTGACTGGGCGATCATAGCCGCTTTCTTTGTTATCTCCCTCTTGATAGGACTTTATACATCGAAAAAAGCAGGATCATCTGCCAAAGAATTTTTCCTTTCCGGTAGAAACATGCCTTGGTGGTTGCTCGGTGTATCCATGGTAGCAACTACTTTCTCTGCAGATACACCGAACTTGGTGACGGATATCGTGAGAAAAAATGGTGTTGCTGGTAACTGGGCCTGGTGGGCTTTCTTGCTGACCGGTATGCTTACTGTTTTCGTCTATGCCAAACTGTGGAGAAGATCAGAGGTTACAACTGACTTAGAATTCTACGAATTGAGATATTCCGGTAAAGGAGCAGCTTTCTTGAGAGCTTTCCGTGCCATTTATCTAGGTGTATTTTTCAACGTGGTGATTATGGCTACAGTATCGCTTGCCGCTATCAAAATCGGTGGCATAATGCTAGGTTTAGAGCCTTACGAAACTTTGCTTATTGCTTCGGTAGTTACAGTGATTTATAGTTCTCTTGGTGGGTTAAAAGGGGTTCTTTTAACAGACTTCTTTCAATTCTTTATAGCTATGATCGGCGCTTTCGGAGCGGCATACTATATCCTTGATCTTCCACAGATTGGTTCTCTGGATAATCTTCTAACCCATGAAAATGTAGTAGGAAAGCTTGATTTTCTTCCAGATTTCTCTGATCCGAACGCATACATTCCATTGTTTTTGATGCCAATTGCTATACAATGGTGGGCAACTTGGTATCCTGGTGCTGAGCCAGGTGGTGGCGGATACATTGCACAGCGTATGCTTTCGGCTAAGGATGAAAAAAATGCGATTGGAGCGACTCTATTCTTTAATATAGCACATTATGCTATTCGCCCTTGGCCGTGGATTTTGATTGCTTTGGCGTCATTAATTGTTTTCCCGAATGTATCTGATATCTCTGCTGCCTTTCCAAATATTCCCGCAGATAAACTAGGAGATGATTTGGCTTATTCAGCCATGTTAACATTCTTGCCAACTGGCTTGATTGGTATCGTTTTGGCATCCTTGATTGCAGCGGTGATGTCTACACTGTCTACTCACTTGAATTGGGGATCTTCATACATAGTGAATGATTTCTACTTAAGATTTTTAAAGCCTGAAGCTTCAGACAAAGAATTAGTAGCAGTAGGAAGAATCTCCACGGTAGCCTTAATGGCAATGTCAGCTGTCCTTGCTTTGGCACTTTCCAGTGCTTTGGATGCATTCAATATTCTACTTCAAATTGGTGCAGGTACTGGCTTGATCTTTATCCTAAGATGGTTTTGGTGGAGAATCAACGCATATACAGAGATCTCTGCGATGGCAATATCTTTCGTCGTTGCTATATTCTTCGAGGTGATCAATCCAAAAGTAAACTGGATCATGATCCCAGAAAATCAAGCTTATTTGAAATTAGTTTATAGTGTAACTATCACTACAATTGGCTGGTTAATAGTGACGTTCATCACTGCTCCAGAAAAAGACGAAGTATTACTTTCCTTCTATAGAAAAGTAACTCCTGCAGCTTTTGGATGGAAAAAGGTATTGGACAGATATCCTGAGGAAAAACAAACAATCGGTCAACTGCCTAAAGAAATCGGGTTGATGATGATAGGTTCAGCGATGGTATATGCCGCTTTATTCTCCACAGGATTCTTCATTTATGGCAATATGCTTGGAGGTTTTATTGCTGCAGCAATAGCACTGGGTGGAGGAGTTATTATTATCAGATCCTGGAAAAACCTTAGTTAATCTTCAAATTTGACGGAATTCATCAGGTGGACCATGTCCGCCTTGATGTATTCTATCACTGGCGCAAGTGAATCATTTTTCATTGCAGTATTGAAATATAATGCTCCTCTAAGGAAGTTGTTGGTAGAGTCTGTAACAAAGAATTGGAATTGTGTTGGCACTTCCCCAGTCAATTCCGCAACAACTCCAGTATATCCTTCAGGAGTAATCATAACAGCTTCCTCAATTCCATAGGCTTTCACTTGATGCTGTGAGGTTAGTCTAAAGGCATCATTTGATAATTTTTTAAAATCGAAATTGTTGCCAATTCGCTTATACGTCAAGTGTACTTTGGCTCCAAAATCTGCATAATTCAAATTGACCCAAGTATCTTCATCGAGGTTGAAAGAGTCAGCTTCAATTCTGGAATAAGTAGAAAAATCGATTTGATAAGGGTATCCAGAAGATAGCTTCTGAAAAGCATGTGCAGGCAAATCTATTCGATTATAACCAGGTGGCTTTGGCAGATATGTCTTATCACAACCTACTAATCCAACTAACAATATGCCAAACCAAAGATGTTTCCTCATGGTTTAAAATTAGACAAAGTGTTTGATTTGGCTTCGGAATAATTGAAATTTAACCAAATAACCAATCTCTATTCAAATGAAAAAAGCAATACAGTTTCTTTCTGGCGCTCTAATGGTTGCCATCTTTATGATGTCTTCGATAGCAGCTACAGCGCAAACCACAAAAGACGAATTTTTGAGTAAATGGCAAAATAGTAAGCAGTTCACCATAGATGTTCTCAATAAAATGCCAGACTCAGGTATGGATTACAAAACTGATCCAGCAGCAATGTCCTTCAAAGAGCAGATTCATCACATCGGAACAGCAATTACTGGGATTTCACAAGGATTTCTAAAAGGATCTGACCCAGGGTTTACGATTGATCTTGCGACAGCATCAAAAGCTGATTTGGCTGATTACATAGCAAAATGCTATGACTATGGTACTTCTACTATAAAGGCGCTTTCTGATGCTGATGCAGGCGAAACTATCGAAGTATTTGGAAACAACGTGAGCAGACGACAAGTGATGGCTTTGTTAATGGATCACTCTACGCATCATAGAGGAGCAGCGATTGCATACCTAAGAGTTGAAGGAGCAGAGCCTCCTGCGTATGTAGGTTTCTAATAGAAATTGACCTAAACATCAAAAAGGCTCTCAAATTATTGGGAGCCTTTTTGCATTATCTAGGTCGATGGTTTGATTGGATTCAATAGTTAAAAAGTGGTGTCAAGTCAATCTCGAGATAATATCATATGCCTCAGGATATTTTGACACTAATGCTTCCTTCTCAAAAAGCTGAAAATCATTAAAATCAAACCCCGGAGATACCACGCAGGAAACTAGTGCATAACTGTCCTGACTATCAACAGTACTTCCAAAAATTGTATTGGCCTTAACCACCTGATAAGGGAGCTGTTTTTCATTTTCATATGGTAATCCTAGTCTTAGTTCCTGGTGACCAGTGTCATTTAACAGGTGAATCGTTAGTGCAGATCCTTCATGAAAAAACCAAAGTTCGTCGCTTTTGATTCGATGAAATTTGGAGACATTAGCAGAAGTCAAAAGGAAAAAAATTGACGTGGAGAGATTCCTGTTTCCGGATTCTGTGGGTATAGTTTCAGTTGATCGATAGGTTTCCTTGTAAAAGCCTCCTTCAGGATGTGGAAGAAGGTTTAGGCTTTCAACTAGGAAATCTATACGGCTTTGAGTTTTCATCTTATGAATTTGGGTAAGATCTAATCAATATGTCCACAATTCGTTCAGCAGTTTTCCCATCCCATAGTGGAATTCCCTGATATTGCTTCCATTCACCTTTCATGATTTTCTCCAAAAAAGGCTTTAGCTTGGCGGGATTTGTGCCCACTAGTTCGTTGGTTCCGAGGTGAATAGTTTCCGCGCGTTCAGTATTGTCGCGCAGTGTAATACAAGGGATATTCATGACTGAAGCTTCTTCAGTGATTCCGCCTGAGTCTGTTATTACTCCCTTAGCATTTTTCACTAGGTAGTTAAATTCTAGATATCCCAGAGGATCACTCATGTGCAGATTAGGGGCATCTATCCCAAGAGATTGCAGGTTTTTGGCTGTTCTTGGATGAACAGGGAAAATGATAGGAAGTCCTTTTGTACCGTCCAAAATTGCCTCGATCATGGCTTTGAGCTTATGCTCCTGATCCACATTCGCAGGGCGGTGCATGGTCATGACAAAGTATTGTCCAGACTTCAGTTTATCAAAAATCTCACCTTCTGGTTTCTGAAATCGAGGCATCTGAGCCATGAGGGTATCGATCATCGTATTGCCTACGTAATGGATCTTTTCCTCTGCAAAACCACTTTTACGAAGGTTAGAGTTGGCTATTTCCGAAGTAGTGAAAAAATGATCCGTGATGCTGTCGGTCACCATACGGTTGATTTCCTCTGGCATACTGAGATCACCAGAGCGGATTCCCCCCTCCACGTGAGCCACATCGATCTGAAGCTTTTTGGCAGCGATGGAGCAAGAAAGTGTACTAGTGACGTCTCCTACCACCAATACTAAATCAGGTCTGTTCTCTAGCAATTCTTTTTCAAAAGCCACCATAATGGCTGCAGTCTGCTCGGCTTGAGTGCCTCCACCTCCGCCCAGATTTGCATTTGGCTCGGGGATATTTAGTTGGTCAAAAAAGTCACCTGACATCTTCTTATCATAATGTTGACCAGTGTGGACTAACCTAAATTTGACTGGAATTCCCTCCTGTTGCTTTTTGATAAATTGATGAATAATAGGTGCAATTTTCATGAAATTGGGTCGTGCACCTGCAACTATGGTAAAAGTAGCCATCGTTTGTTGTTAGTTTCAGTCCAAAAATAACAAATCCTTTTGGACGCTAGGAATGAAATTAGCTTTCTTTTGGTAAGTCTATTTTGGCTCCTTTTTTGTTTCTTTGCAACGCTATATTTTCTTAACTAACTGAATTTGATGGATTGCAATAACTGGCCAAAAGCAGTGAAAGCCCTTTTACTTCTCGCGACCGTAGTTTCATTTTTCGCCTGTACCGAAACACTGGAATCAGAAAAAGTGGTCTATACCAATAACTTTTCAGACTTAAACCTAGCAGGTTTTGAAAATGGAAGACTTTTTGTTTTTCAAAATGATACAGTAGTGGGCTATTATCACAACGAAGAAATAGCAGTTAACCTTACTGAACTACCACCTCACAATCTATTGAAGGTCACATTAGAAATTCTTGTGCACGACAGTTGGGATGGTAATCCTTCAGACGGACTGGGAGGTCCAGATCAATGGTTCTTTGGTGTAGATAATGAAGAGGTTTTTAGGACCTCCTTTTCCAATTCGCCATGTGAGTCCACCTATTGTCTATATCAATCCTATCCAGATACCAATTTCAAGCAGAATAGACCTAAGTCTGGAGCAATTCAAACAGATATGCCTGGGCTTTGCCTCTTTGGAGCATTCCCAAATTATACTACGAGGTATAGAATTGTTAAAATAATTGAACATAGTAATACTAGTGCAAGAATTTATATGAATTCAGACTTAGTATCCACAAACTCACCAGATCCTTTGTGCGACGAATCTTGGTCCCTTGCAGATGTAACTGTTGAAGCCCTTACTTTGAAATGAGAATGATGAAGAAAAGGAAAATTCTAAATAGCTTTTTTGGGGTTTGGTTACTTATGCTTGTAGTAAGTAATTATTCGGTGGGACAGACTGTACCGGTGGGAACTCCAGTACTGGATGATTACCTAAGAAGAGCTCAATTGTTGGGTGACATAGATTCTGCTTCCTCATTTATGATTCGGCCTCTTTATCCAGTTTCTGCATTCGGGATCAAATATGGTTTTGATCTTGATAGTTCAGTAGTAGATATGGATGCTACTACAGTTCATAAGTTTTTCGGAAAGGATAACAAAGGCAAATTTTTAATGTTGCCAGCTGTGGCGAAGTTTCAATACAATTCGACCTATGCTTTTGGGGTGAATGATGGTGCTTTTATTCCAAATAGAGGAATACAGGCTATACTTAGCCCAGGAGCATATTTGGAGTATGGTCCTTTCAGTTTGCAGTTTCAGCCGGAACTCTTGATGGCTCAAAACCAGGACTATGATGGCTTCCCTATTGAGCATCAGGCTACGATTCTTTTCTATTATGATTACATGAATCGAATAGATATGCCGGAGCGATTTGGAGAAGATTCGTATACGAGTGCGTATTTAGGCCAGTCTAGTATTCGTTATAATTTTAAAGAGTATTCACTTGGTATTTCTTCCGAAAATCTATGGTGGGGCCCCGGAAGAAGGAGTTCGCTACTACTTGGGAATAATGCTCCAGGTTTTATTCATTTTACAGCTAATACTCGCAAACCTGTACATACAGGAATTGGATCTTTTGAGGGGCAGATGATTGGTGGATTCTTGAAATCTTCTGGATTTTTGCCTCCATGGCCTGACTATAGGATCCAAGAAAATAATGTCTATATACCAAAACCTACTAATAGTAAGCGATTTATGTCTGGATTGGTCTTGACATACCAGCCTAAGTGGGTTCCAGGTCTTTTTCTTGGTTATGGCTCTACTAGCCAGATGTACCGCAGAGATGTATCTTCTTTAGCAGATATTCTTCCCGTATTCAATGGAAGGAAGAAAGCCCAAAATATTGTGGATCCAATCCAAGAAAAGAGACAACAGTTTAGCTCGGGCTTCTTTAGATGGATGAGTCCAGAAGGACATTTTGAATTCTATGGAGAATATGGCACGCGTGACAATGATCGCAAGTTGAGTGACTTTATGATTACTCCAGAATCCGGTCGAGCTTTTACCTTTGGATTTTCACATTTAATGAGCTTGAGAAAGCCTGGGCATTATTTCCAGATTAGTTCAGAAATGACGCAAACTGGGCAGACCATCAGAGATGATATCAGAGCCTTAAATACTTGGTACATTCATGATTATGTGAGAGACGGCTATACTCACAATGGACAGGTACTAGGTGTTGGAAATGGTCCGGCAAGTAATATGATTTTCATGGAATTTGCTTGGGTGAACAAGATGAATAGAATTGGATTCCAGATGGAAAGGATTGTTTACAACAATGACTTCTATTATTACAGATACGAGGCTTCTAAAGATTGGAGAAACAAATATGTGGATCTAGTCCCTTCCTTGATTGGAGATTGGAAGGTTGGTAGTATGTTGGTTAATGCAAGACTACAATATGTAAATACCCTAAATTATAAGTGGTATTTGGAGAATAGCCCAGATCAGTATTTTATCCCAGGATATGATCGGAAGAATTTCGTAGCTCAAGTAGGTTTAGCTTATATTTTCCCTTAGAAGAAAGATTAAATAACGATATGAAAGTAGAGAAGAATAAAGTGGTAGCGGTATGCTACGACCTGAAGGTAGATGATGGTGAAACAGGGATGGTTCCGTATGAAACTGTACCAGAGGATAAGCCTTTTTACTTTTTGTTTAACGCTGGAGAGGTTTTTCCAAAGTTCGAAGAAGCATTGCTAGGCAAATCTGCTGGGGATGTATTTTCTGCTGACCTGGGTTTTGATGATGCTTATGGAGATTACATAGAGGAGAAAAAGACCATTATCCCAAAAGCTAATTTCAAAGAAAAAGGAAAGGTGAATAAGGATCTCTTACGTGTCGGGAATGTGATTCCTATGCAAGACAATAAAGGCGGTCAGATTCGTGGAGAGATTACCAAGATAGATTACACTGGAGTTCATATGGATTTCAATCCTCCATTGGCAGGATATGACTTATCCTTTTCGGGTAAAATCATTTCCGTTCGAGATGCGCTGCCAGTCGAAATAGAACATGGACATGCACACGGTCCTGATGGACATCATCATCACTAATTTTATACAATGCCCTGTTCTTAGAATAGGGCATTTGTCGTATAGTGTGTATTGATAAGTTAGGATACTTTTGAGTGAACAAGTATTTCTAGCTATGACAAAGGATGTTATAATTGACTTGATTAGAAAAGCGTTGCTTATAGGGTTCTTTGCCGCATTAATGGCCTGAGTTACCTAAGAAACTTTGATAAAGTTATTTTTCGAGAGACTGTTTGGACAATAGGGGTGATTGTTCCAACGGATCTTGGCCTCCTACTTAATGGAGGCCTTTTTTAATTTGAGCTAGCTAGTAAGTTTGCCTGCTTTTCCGCCAATGTCTTAAGTCCATCGATTCGCTCAGAGTTATAAAGTTTCAATGCTTTATGCAATTGCAAAGTAGCTCTCTGGAAGCTCTGCTCATTAAAAAGTGATATAGCATCATTGTAGTATTGCAAACCTGCCAGTTGGGTCAGGTTGACTTTTCTGAAAATTGCATTATCCGATAAATCAATTTTTGGTGCGCCTAATCGTTGATTGAGAGATTTAAGCTTAACCGAACCATCTGCTTTGTAACCTTCAAGGTATGAAGCTACTTCTGATGGAGCTGTGATCATTCCACCTATTTGAAGCGTGCTTTCCAAGATGATGTCTTTTCCATCATAGTTCACCACAATGAATACGTGATAATCAGTCTCTACTACTTTGTAGTCAAATTCGTAGCGATCCAAAAGCAAAGCTAAAGCAGCAGATCCGCTAACACAGTCGAATTTGCCCTGCCCAAGCATGTCGTTGAAAGTAGAATGTTGCTCGTATGTTTTAAATAATTGCTGATGTGATTTTTCAAAAATCTGACGAAGTACATTCAGATGTGTTCCTTTCTTACTGAATTTCTTGTCCAATTCTGCTAGGAGTTCATTCCATTTTTCATCTGAGGGGGTTTGCTCAGCTTGTACTGCTCTAAAAAGTAAGTATGGGTTCTGCTGACCTGCCTCCCAAAGAGCCTTTTCGGAATTACTATCAAAGCTTAACTCTTTTAACATTCCAGCAGCCTCTTGCGCCACGGCTATGAAGCCAAATGCAAAGGATAGAATGTATGTGAGTAATGCTTTTTTCATCTCGGATGAAGCTAATGTTACTAATGTTACGGTCAGTGTTACGTAAAGTTAACAATTTGGTAACATTAAAACATATAGCAATCCAAAACTTAACATTGGAGGAATGTTAATGATCAGTGCTCAGTCTCAGCGTTCAGTGTGCAGCAAATCTTCAGACTTGAAGCTTGGACATAGTATAATGAAGTCTCAAGACTTCTTTTACTTAGATATTTGGCAGTCTGAAGACTGCATGTCAAAAGGCACAAGTCATGAGGCTTGCGCCAAGCTGGAACTGACTACTGAGACTGATCATTACTTAAATCCTCAATTGCTTCCTTAATAAGATCCATCTCAAAGCCCTTATTCATTAAATACTGGGTGACTTTGAACTTCTTTTTGTAGGCGTCAGACTCGGTGGTAGTCTCCCATTTTTTCTCAGTTTGAGTTAAAAGAGTATCGTAATAATCCTCAGGATCTATTTCTGAAAGGCCTTTCCGGATGAGTTCTTCAGAAACTTCGCGCATTTTCAGCTCCATCCGAATACGGTTTCTTCCCCATTTTTTCAGCCTAAACTTTCCCCTTGCGAAGGATCTCGCATAGCGCTCTTCATTGACGAATTCCTCCTCGATCAATTCTGCTATCAATTGCTCTGCAGGTTCATCGGTAATGCCTTTATCGTAGAGCTTGCGCCGAATTTCCCAAGGACAACGTTCCTGATAGGCACAGAAAGTGGTAAGCTTTTCAAAAGCTTCTTCCTGTGACCAGGAGTTTTTTCCTGACTCATTTGGCTTATATTTTCCCCAACTGGACATTTTCCGTAATTTTAGACCAAATTATCCCTAGTTTCTTTTTTATCAAACCTTATTAAATTTTCAAAACTCATTATGCGTAAGAAAATCGTAGCCGGCAACTGGAAAATGAACATGACTTTCGAAGAAGGTCAGACTCTAACTTCCGAAATATTGAATATGATGAAGGATGAGCATTCTGGCGATGCTATCGCTGTGCTTAACCCTCCTTTTCCACATATTTTCCCAGTGAAAAAACTGATCGGAGAAGCAAAAGGTGTATTTATTGGAGCTCAAAACTGCTCTGACAAAGAAGCTGGAGCATTTACAGGAGAAGTTTCTACAAAGATTCTTGCTTCCTTTGGTGTGCAATATGTGATCATCGGCCACTCTGAGCGTCGTGAGTATTTCAAAGAAAGCAATGAACTACTTGCTGCTAAAGTGAAACTTGCTCTTGCAAATGGCTTGACTCCAATCTTCTGCTGTGGAGAATCTCTAGAGATCAGAACTGCAGGAACTCATGAGCCAAATGTAAAATTTCAGTTGACTGAAGGTCTTTTTGACTTAAGCCCTGAAGATTTTTCTAAGATCGTGATCGCTTATGAGCCGATCTGGGCGATTGGAACTGGCAAGACGGCTAGCTCTGAGGAAGCTCAGGACATGCACGCTGCTTTGAGAAGACACGTAGCTTCTAAATATGGAAAAGACATCGCAGAGAATACTTCTATCCTTTACGGTGGTAGCTGTAATCCTAAAAATGCACAGGAGCTTTTCGCTAAGCCCGATGTAGATGGTGGATTGATCGGTGGAGCATCGTTGAAGTCTCGTGATTTCGTAGACATTATCAAATCATTCTAATATAAAATGGATTACCTGGAGTTTAAAATCAAGTGCCTGGAACAATTCCGGGAAATCCTTATAGCTGAACTATCCATGATAGGCTTTGATTCCTTCCTCGAAAATGAGGAGGGAATCGATGCTTATACGCTGGAATCAGATTTCGATCGAGTGGCTTTCGATGAAGTGATTGCTCAATATAAAGTTGATGCACAAATCACTCTGGAAGAAGGCGTTATGCCAAAAGTCAATTGGAACGAAGAGTGGGAAAAAAATTACGATCCCATCGAAGTAGACGATCTAGTCTATGTTCGAGCTTCATTTCACCCCAGCGTTCCTGGTTTCAAACACGAGATCGTGATCAATCCCAAGATGTCATTTGGCACGGGACATCATGCGACTACTTTCCAGATGCTTCGCCATCAGGGCGAAATCGATCACCAAGGCAAAAGAGTGCTTGACGTGGGTTCTGGAACAGGAATTCTCGCCATCATGGCGCATTTGCTGGGAGCAAGTCAAGTCGAAGCATTCGATATCGACGATTGGTGTGTGGACAATGGCAACGAGAACTTTGATCTGAATGGGCTAACTACGCGAATGAATTTAGGTACAATCCGCGAGGTAAGGCCACAAGGTGAGTTCGATATTGTTTTGGCAAATATCAATAAGAATATTTTGCTTGACGAGATGGCTATTTATACTGGATTGCTGAAGGAGAAGGGGTTTTTATTGCTTAGTGGATTCTACACCGAGGATATCGAAGATCTGAATAACTGCGCTAAACCACTTGGATTAGAATTGATTTCTCAGCAAAGCAAAGACAACTGGGCAGCGCTGATTTTGCAGAAAAAAATATAAAGACAGTAGACCGAAGTAAAAAAGTAAGTGGTAGGATTTGTAAGTAGAATGGTTCTCATTCCTCACAGGGTTCAACTCTGCTTTGTCGCCGTATATCGTAATTCGAAAATCGTAAATAAGAGTAGGAAGTGCCAAGTAACACCAGGACCTGACAAACTTTAAGACTGTAACATATAACCTTCATGACTGAACTGATTATTTACGCCGTCGTTTTTGTGTTGCTGATTGGACACTGCCTTTTTGCAGGAAAGATGTATCGTGCTGTACATGAAAATTCCAGACTGACGTTGTCAGAGAAAAACGACTGGAAACTCAAAGCACTTATTTTTCCGATCTATTTTTGGGGAAAATATAAGAATGCAAAAGGCTAGCTTTTTTGCTTTTAAGTAAACTTTTTGGCTGATACAGCCGATTATAGAACCAGTACTTTTAATTATTCAAAATACAAGAAACTTAGTTTACTAAATTAGCTTCATGGAGTACCTCTGGAAACAAAAGCCCAAAACCTCACAACCAGCCATAGATCAGCTGAGCAAAGAGATCAATGTCAATCTGACATTGGCCAACATGCTGATTAATCGAGGGGTGGAGAGTTTTGAGCAGGCGAAGAGTTACTTCCGTCCGTCCCTTACCTCCCTTCACGATCCTTTTCTGATGAAGGATATGACTGAGGCTGTAGAAAGGATTCAAGTTGCAATTGCCTCTGAGCAAAAGATCATGGTCTATGGAGATTATGATGTTGATGGAACGACGGCGGTTGCATTGATGTACGGTTTTCTAAAAACCTTTTATCCAGATGTAGTTTTTTATATCCCAGATCGCTACAAAGAAGGCTACGGTATTTCTGAAAAAGGAGTAAGGTTTGCTGCTGAAAATGAGATCAAATTGATTATCGCATTGGATTGCGGGATTAAGGCGATTGAGAAAGTAGCTTTAGCCACAGAACTTGGCGTTGATTTTATTATTTGTGATCACCATACACCTGGTGATGAACTACCCGCTGCAGTGGCTGTTTTGGATTCTAAGCGTAGTGACTGCAATTACCCATACAAAGAACTCAGTGGGGCAGGAGTAGGCTTTAAACTGATTCAGGCTATTGCAATAAGACGCGGAATGGACAGTGCTCTTTTGGATGCTTATTTGGATTTGGTTGCCGTGAGTATTGCTGCGGATATTGTCCCTATCACAGGGGAAAATAGGATTCTAGCCTATTACGGACTTGACCGATTGAATAATACTCCACGTCCAGGGTTAAAAGCTCTGATGCTGAGCAGCAATTTGGAAAAGGACATCGGGATTTCGGATGTGGTTTTCAAAATTGGGCCGAGGATCAACGCCTCTGGCAGACTAGAGCATGCGAAAGCCTCTGTGGAATTACTGATTTCTTCAGACTTGGAGGGCGCGATGGAGCGAGCCAAAGTTGTAGACGAAGTGAATGCTACCCGGAGGAATTTTGACGAGAATATCACGAAAGAAGCATTTGAAATGATCGCTTCTCGTGAGGAATTAGCAGAGTGGAATTCTACTGTGCTTTTCAAAGAAGACTGGCACAAAGGTGTAATTGGGATTGTGGCAAGTCGTTGTATTGAGAAATATTACAGACCTACTATCATTTTGACAGAGTCCAATGGGAAGGCAACCGGTAGCGCCAGATCTGTCGTGGACTTCAATATTTATGAAGCCATAGAAGAATGTACGGATCTGCTTGATCAATTTGGAGGGCATATGTACGCCGCTGGATTGACACTTCCTGTGGAGAATGTACCTGCTTTTCAGGAGAAATTTGAAGCCGTGGTAAAGAGCAGAATTCAAGAAGTTCATCGTAAGCCAGTCATAGAAGTTGACGATGAATTGCTTTTAGATCAGATAAATTACAAGTTTTATAATATCTTGAAGCAAATGGCACCTTTCGGTCCAGGAAATACAGAGCCGATCTTCCAAATAGCAAATGTATATGCGGAAGATGTGACTGTGCTGAAGGATAAACATCTGCGATTCAAAATCGTCCAAGATGGTCAGGTGACTACACCTGTTTGTCTAGGATTTGGGATGGCGGATCGTGCTAAAGACCCGGATTTGACCACAGTAAATATGCTTCGTGGGAAGATGCGATTTGATATAGTTGCAGAAATGAGAGAAAATGTATTTCGCGATAAGAGCAGTTTACAGCTCTATGTGAAAGACATAAAATTTGACTGATATGATTCTTCGTGCCGAAAATTTAGTAAAAATATACAAAGGTCGCCGGGTGGTGAATGATATCTCCGTGGAGGTAAGTCAAGGCGAGATCGTCGGGCTATTAGGACCAAACGGAGCCGGAAAAACGACGTCTTTCTACATGATTGTAGGCTTGATTCAACCAAATGAAGGCAATATTTTTTTGGAACAGGATAAAATCACTAGCCTGCCTATGTACAAGCGCGCACAGTTGGGAATTGGATACTTAGCTCAGGAAGCTTCGGTGTTCAGGAAGCTTTCTGTAGAGGAAAATATCATGGCTGTACTGGAGATGACCAAAATGCCAAAGCAGGAGCGTAAAGAAAAAGTAGAAAGTCTGCTAGAAGAGTTCAGCCTAACACACGTGCGCAAAAACCTCGGTATGGTTCTTTCCGGTGGAGAAAGAAGAAGAACTGAAATAGCTAGAGCTTTAGCGGTAGACCCTAAATTCGTCTTGCTAGATGAGCCTTTCGCAGGTGTGGATCCGATAGCTGTGGAGGAAATTCAAACCATTGTAGCAAAGCTAAAAACTAAAAATATTGGCATTCTGATCACTGATCACAATGTAAACGAAACACTTTCTATCACAGATAGAGCCTACTTAATGTTCGAAGGTAAACTGCTGAAAGCTGGAACCGCAGAAGAGCTTGCAGCTGATGAACAGGTCAGGAAAGTGTATTTGGGATCTAATTTTGAGTTGAAACGAAAAGTTTTTAATTGATGGAGGTTCTGAATTCTTTTATGACCTGGATATTCAAGAGTCGGCTAGGTCAAATCGATAATTTCAAGCATAATCCCATTACTGTACAAGAAACTATTTTCGAGGAGCTCTTAGAAGCTGGAAGAAAAACTGATTTTGGTATAGAGCATGGATTCTCAGAGATTAAAAACTATGCTGATTTTGCTAGTCGAGTTCCCATCAGGAATTATGATAAGTTTAAGCCCTACATCGATAAGACGATGGCAGGTAGTGAAAATGTAATCTGGAATACCGAAATAGAATGGTTTGCTAAGTCATCAGGAACGACAGCAAGCCGTAGTAAATATATCCCCGTAACGCATGAGAGCCTAGAGGAATGCCATTATAAAGGAGGAAAGGATATGGTCGCACTTTACATGGCCAACTATCCAGATTCTAGAATGTTTGCAGGTAAGACGCTCACTATTGGCGGAACATTAGAGAATAATCCACTTAATCCTCAGGGTACTGCAAGAGCCGGAGATATCTCTGCGGTGATCATGGAGAATCTGCCTTTTTGGGCGTATTTCGTCAGAACTCCTTCCAAAGAAACTGCACTGATGGGAGAATGGGAGGCGAAGATCGAGAAAATGGCTCTTGAGACCATGGACGAAGATGTGACCTGCATGGCTGGCGTTCCTACTTGGACTATCGTGCTTTTACAAAAAGTACTTGAATTAAAGAAAGCCAAGAATATCACGGAAGTTTGGCCTAATCTTGAGATCTTTTTTCACGGAGCAGTTGCGTTTGGTCCTTATAAAAGTCTTTTCAAAGAACTCATTCCTTCGGAAAAAATGCGATACATGGAGACATATAATGCCTCTGAAGGTTTTTTTGGGATTCAGGATCAGAAGGATTCTGATGAGTTGCTTTTGCTTTTGGATTATGGAATTTTCTATGAATTCATTTCCATGGAAGAGTGGGATAATGAAGATCCTGAAGTGATTCCATTGTCTCAGGTGGAGGTAGATAGAAATTACGCGTTAGTGATTACCACCAATGGAGGACTTTGGCGATATAAAATTGGAGATACTGTGAAGTTCACCTCTACATCTCCTTATCGATTCAGAATTTCAGGTCGTACAAGGCATTTTCTGAATGCATTTGGTGAGGAAGTGATCGTAGAAAACGCGGAGAAAGCAGTTCAGTTTGCCGCTGAACAGACTGATGCCAGAATTGCCAACTTCACTGCTGCACCAGTATATTTTGACGGTTCAGGATCAAAAGGAGCACATGAGTGGATTATAGAGTTTCAGAAGGAACCTTCAGATCCAACAGAATTTGACAGGCTTCTAGACGTACACTTACGGGAAATTAATTCAGATTACGATGCCAAACGTCATAAGGGATTAGCCCTTGTCGCACCAATAATTCATCATGCCCCATCTGGTCTTTTTGAAAAGTGGATGCGTAAAAGAGGTAAACTAGGAGGACAGCACAAAGTGCCCAGATTGTCTAATTCCAGAGAGTATTTGGAGGAGATATTGGGATTAGGAGAGATTTCCTAACTAGGGAAATTGAGCTTGGTTAGATCTTAATATTTCAGACTACAGTACCTAGTTTCACCGTCTTTTAAATCAACCTTCCACTAGAAATTTTTCTAAATCTTGGAGACTTATCATCCCTTCATAGTAGGCTCTTCCAAAAACAGAAGCAGACACACCCATGTCTCTAAGTCGTCTGAAGTCATCAATCCCTCTAACTCCACCACTTGCGGCTAAATGTATTTCGGGGAATTTGTCTCTTATACTCTGAAAAAGTGCGAAGTTGGGACCTTCCATAACTCCATCTCTTGACACATCGGAGCATTTCAGGTATTTCAAACCCCTTTCATAGAAAAAGTCAATATGATCAAACAGATCAATTTCCGTTTTCTTTAGCCAGCCTCTTATTTTGATTTTGTTATCAGCAGGGTTGGTGTCGGCAGCTAGATTGATTTTTTCCCTTCCATAGGAAAGTATGAACTGAGCAAAGCGCTCTGGATGATTTGCCGCAGCTGAACTCACGGTGATAGTACTAGCCCCAAATTCAAAACATTTGATTACATCTCCATCTGTAGAAATCCCGCCTGTGAAATCTACTTTCAAGTCAGTATATCCTGCAATTGCTTCAAGTATGTGGTAATTCTTTGGCTCGCCTCTACGTGCTCCGTCCAAATCTACTAAGTGGACTCTTTTCAGCCCTATAGATTCAAAAGCTTGAGCAATCTCCAGCGGATTGTTGGATATTACTTCTTCAGTGGAAAAATCCCCTCTCTTGAGACGGACACATTTACCATTGATTAGCCATATAGAAGGAACAATTTCAAACATCTTTAATAAAATTCAGGTTTATCGGTCTTATGATTCAGGTTAAAGATAGTACACGCAGGCACTATAAATCTTAACCAAGATGCAAATCTTTTAGTACAAAGACTATAGGTTTTAGTCTAGGATAAAGCAAATTTGCTATTTCAATACTTTAATTTAGCTATTTTCCCCTTAGCTCCAGATGCCCAAACGGAGCCATCCGCATGTCCCATTTTTACGGCATGAAAACCATCTTCTGAAATCGGTTGCCAATTTATACCGCCATCCACGGAATAATCTGAGCCCGCAGGACCTACTGCAATCAACCATTTTTGCTGGGAAAAATACACAACTCCAGATCTATATCCACCCGGTCCCTGCTGAGGCTTTACCCATTCCTTCTTGCTAGAAACAAAAATACCGGCAATACCTTCTTGCATTTCTTCATTCAAATAATCTCCACCTACTGCAATGATTTCTCCTTTGCCCATACTTGCTATGGAAAAAATTCCCTGAGATGATTCACCTTGAATAAAAGGGGTTTTATGCTTTTCCCAAGTAGCCCCCATATCTTTTGAAAAATGTAGATTGGATTCCGTGCCACCTGTTCCAAGCCAAAGCTCATTCCCTTCGGCATGAAGTGAAGTAGCACTCGCTGCGAAAGCAGCTTCTCCATCGGCAGCGCCTGGCAGGGAGTCTACCGGGTACCAAGTATTGCCTTGGTTAGCCGTTTGTAGGATAGTCCATTTTCCCTCACTAGGATCACCGATTACAAAGCCTCTAGTAGGGGAAGAAAAGCTTATACCATCCAGAAAGGCAAGTTCATTCTCCTGATGCTTCAGCTCCCAATTTTGTCCTCCATCAAGTGTCTTATAGATAACTGCCGGTTGACCTGCGGAGACCACTATGGCAGTCAATGCATCGAAGGCATGAATTGATCTGAAATCTACGGTATCGAGCCCTGCTACCACACCATGATCCCATGTCTTACCGCCATCAATGGTTCTAAGCCATGTGCCCTTGCTTCCACTTGCCCATGCTATTTCACTTGTCAAGGGGGCAAGCCCTCTTAGCGATGATTCTACTGGCGTCTCAAGAATATCCCAGCCTGTTGGGCTGTCTGCTAGATTTTCCTCAGAATTTTTGCAGGAAAAAAGCGCTACCAATAATGATAGCGCTAGTAAGTTTCTCTTAATCATATAAATTTTAAAATCAGACTATGTCAACTTTTCTGTAGGCTTGGATTAAGGCTTTCTCTCCTTCTACTCCAGGAGAGGCATTTCCATGTTCCATACCCATTACACCCGTGAAACCTTTTTCGTGGATGAATTTGAATACATTGCTATAATTGATTTCTCCTGTTCCTGGTTCCTTTCTGCCTGGATTATCTCCGATTTGAATGTAAGCGATCTCATCCCAGGTTTTCTGCATGGTTGCAATTAGGTTTCCTTCATTGCGTTGCATGTGGTAGATATCATAAAGAATCTTACAAGCAGGGCTATCTACAGCCTTACATATCATGTAGGACTGATCTGCATGACGTAGGAAAAGATCAGGGTTATCACTCAATGGCTCCATCACCATCACTAAACCCTCTTTTTCTAACACTTCAGCTCCACGCTTGTAAGCTTCGATCACATTCCCTGTCTGCACGCCCATTGGGAGATTTCTTTCGAAATATCCTGGCACTACAGTCATCCATTTTGCGCCAACGCGCTTTGCCACTTCAACAGATTTCTTACAGGTATCTACAAATAGATCCGAATGCTCTTTTTTACCTGTGGTCAGCGCAGTTTTCCAGTTTTCGCCTCCTTCAATAACAAATACACCCATTCTCATCCCTAGGGATTCAAGTGTTTTTCCAATAAGCGCCTGCTCTTCTACAGACCTTTTTAGCATATTATTGTCCTCCAGAGACCTAAAGCCCTGATCCGCCATGAATTTCAATTCATCGACGATACCTCCTGGAGCAGAATTTTTGAACATTCCGAAGTGAGGAGCAAAATCCATATGGAACGTAGGCTCAGCTTTGCCAGCGGCAAATGAGGGCATACTCATAGCTCCAGAAACACCCAAAAGGGTGCTTCCTAAGCCAACTTTCTTTATAAAGCCTCTTCTTTCCATGATTAAACTACTTTAGTTTTACCAGGAATGGCATGAGGATAATACATATCTGGACCTGGCAATACCTTAGGCATAGCATCCCATGCTAATTTCTCTGGCATCAAATCAACCTGTCCATTCAATGCTTCTTCGAACGTCAATGGCTTGCCAGAATAAGTAGCATATCTACCCATAATAGCTGTCATGGTGCTATTTGCTGCGTTTTCTGCATCTGCAAATTTATAATCTCCTTTGAACAAGGTTGCCCAAAGTTGATCATGTTCTACTTGATACGGATTTGGCTGATTCTTACGATCGTGATCATAAAGCACATTGCCTTTCCAATCTTTCAGTGTTCCGTGATTACCAGCACTTAGGTAAGCAGTTCCTTTGGTTCCTTGGAAGCTTTCATCCACACGGTTTTGAGCTCCTGGGAAGTGACGACACTCACTGTGAATCACAGATCCATCAGCATAGGTATAAGTCAGTACATGGTGATCAAAGATTTCACCATGTTCTTTACCTGTACGAATAAGTCTACCGCCAGTACCTTCAGCTTTCACTGGAGGACCTTTCTTCACCCAGTTCGCCACGTCAATATTGTGCACGTGTTGCTCATTGATATGATCACCACAAAGCCAGTTGAAATAGTACCAGTTTCTCATTTGGTATTCCATCTCTGTTTGGCCTGGCTGACGTTCTCTTACCCATACTCCACCGTCGTTCCAATAAACTTGACCATTGATGATGTCACCAATTTCGCCATCGTGAATACGCTTGATTGTCTCGATATAGTTTGCTTGGTAGTGTCTTTGAAGACCTACCACTACGTTCAATTTCTTAGCTTTTGCCTCTTCAGCTGCTTTCAATACTTTTCTGATTCCTGCAGCATCTACTGCTACTGGCTTCTCCATAAAAATCTGTTTTCCTTGCTTCACAGCTTCTTCGAAGTGCATAGGACGGAAGCCTGGAGGTGTAGCAAGAATAACTACATCCGCTTGAGCGATGGCATCTTTATAGCCATCAAATCCAACAAATTTCATATCCTCAGAAACAGCGAGTTTGTCTCCGTATTTCTCATTCAATGCATTGTATGCTGTGTCTAGCCTGTCTCTGAAGGCATCTGCCATTGCGACAATCTTGATGTTATGTCCCGTTGCTAAGGCTTGAAAAGCAGCGCCGGTTCCTCGGCCACCACAGCCGATTAATGCTAGTTTTAACTCATTGACTGGAGCCGCATAGGCGCCTGGCAACACAAAATTAGAGGCCACCAATCCGCCTGTAACCAGAGCGGAGGTTTTGATGAAATCTCTGCGAGAGTTTTCGTTTTTCATAAGTATAGGTATTAAGGGTTAGTAATCAGTAATTGGCTTGGCTTGATAATAAGCCATAATTTCTTCTGGACTTGGTGGGATTTGAGGCCTTACAAGTCTCAATCCTAGGAAAGGGGCTTCTGGAAACCACCATTGACTTTTAGGTATCTGTGGATCAATTCTCTTCCAGTCCGCGGTGCTTACAAAACGCTTGGTGGAGCTTAATTCAGAAGCTTCTGTATCGTAGCTACCTCCTCTTACTACTCTTGGATAGAGTTCTGTTGAAGGATTAGTAGGATTTACGGACGGAGATTTAGCGTAGAACTCATCATCGTATTGATCTGAAGTCCATTCTAACACGTTTCCATAAATGTCGTAAAGTCCCCATGGGTTTGGCTTCTTTTTGCCAATAGGATGGGTAGTTTCTGCAGAATTCTCTCTGGTCCAAGCGTAGTCTCCAAGTGCAGATGCATCATTTCCAAAGAAGTACTTCGTGTCAGTTCCAGCTTTTGCCGCATATTCCCATTCTGCTTCAGTAGGAAGTCTATAGAAAATGCCAGTTTTCAAATAAAGCCAATGGCAAAATTGGATGGCTCCGTACTGAGTCATGCCAATAGCTGGCTTACCTTCTTTGCCCATACCGAAAGTCATGTCCAAATAAGGCATACTCGGTCTGGTTAAACCATCTACGATTTCCCCGATCGGGCCTTCAGAAATGGCTAATTCGTAATTTTTATCTAGGAAAAGCTCAAAAGCATCCCAAGTTACTTCATGCGTTCCCATCCAAAAAGGGGCAATTTTCACTTCATGCACTGGCTTTTCGTCCGCAGAATTTTCTGAGCCCATCATGAAGGTTCCTTCAGGAATTGGAGTCATCTGAAATGCTACTTCAGTTCCTGGGATTTTCTGGGTATAGGATTCGAAATTGGAGTCATTGACATCAAAGCTCATCAGCATCAATGCGCCAATCACTGTGTATTTTGTGTTTGTCTTAAACATGTTCAAGGAAAAAATCTTTAGCATTAAATATAATAGTATAGGGTTTGAAATTTAGTCCGTTTTTGATGGAAGGAGTGAATAAATGTTCACTGTAGATTCATCCAAATAGATAAGTAGGAGGCTTTTGCCTACTATGATTTTTCGAGTAGTTCCAGTTAGGTTTAGTCCAGTTTGGGATTTATTGGCATTGGTAAATTGACCTTTGCCATTCCCTAGTAAAACTACGCCTTGACTAGCGTCATATTTACCAAAGTAGAGCTTTCCGTATCTGGTGTTTCCACCAAGCACCATGTCCAGATTTCCGTCCCCATTTACATCTACTGCTTCAGAAGCAAATACTGGAGAGAATTGAGTTTGAATTGGAAGTTCTTTAGCCTCATATTTTCGATTCTCAGATCTGACAAAATAGCTTGTTTCTAATCGATTGATGTAGATAGAGCCAGAACCCTGCCGTTCTTCAGCGGTGAAAAGCTCACTCATTTTTACATTAGAAAAAGACTTGAAGTCAAGGTATCTCTTTTTCAAGAAAAGTACTTGACCTAGTATCTCATCTCTGCTGGCAGCTGGATATCTTTCTCCTTGCACATAGTATCCAAGAAATGCGTCCGTAGAGCCATTTTTATCAAAATCCTTATATAAAATCTCTGCTGGTTCTGTACTGCTTGCTTTGATTTGAGAGTTTGTTCCGAGGTTTCCTGCCAAAATCTCGACATTTCCGTCGCCATCCCAATCAGCTAAAGTCAAGTTATTCCAAAAGCCAAATTCATGCTTTTCGAAGTAATTAAGAGTAGTTTCTTGCCATGTGCCATTTTGAAATGAGAAAATCTGGATTGGCATTGCTTCACCAAGTACGATCAATTCTGGCTTTCCGTCCTGATCCAAATCTGCAAAACCAGAATCAGTCAACATACCCAAATTGACAATTGTAGGAGCCAGTTGCTTAGTATGATCAGTGAACTTCCCTTTTCCATCATTGATCCAGATCCTAGCTCCTAGAGAAATAGGGAATTGCCCTGGGTCGATTCTAGCACCCACAAATAAATCAGGGTTTCCATCGAAATTTAAATCTGCGACCTGAACTGTACCAGTAGGAAAAGCTTCGCTTGGAAGTGCTTCTAAGTCTAGCGTGAAATTACCTTTTCCGTCATTCAGATAGAGTCGATCTCGAAGTGCTTCCTCACCAACATTGAAGTCATACATCCCTCCGCTTGCCACATATAAGTCTAGACTTCCATCCCCATTGGCATCAAAAGCTATGGCATCTGAATCTTCCGATTTGGCTGCGGCTGCAAATACACTACTATTCTGCTTGACAAATGAACCATTAGAATTTTGTGAGTAAATGGAAGCAGATGCATTAGAGCCTGCGCCTACGAATAAGTCCTCCCGTCCATCTCCTGTAAAATCTGCGAAAACCATCGCCTTTCCATTTCCAGAAACAGGATTTATCAATAATGGTTGTCTTTTATAATCGTTAAACTCCCGACCCATATCAGTTGTCAATTTTGTTTTTTCAGTGAGAAAAACAACGGGAGATTTAGACTTTGGAGCAGATGATTTAACAGCTTCATCTTCGATCAATTCTAATGTTTGATTTGTAGAGATGCTATATTTCTTGGTAATCTTTCCACCAGGCCAAGTGACTTGGAGAGAATCTATTTCTTTGGCATTTCCCAGGCCAAAATGGAGTGTAGTGGACACAGAAGACTGGTATCCCCGATACGGATTCTGTTCCAATACTTGTGTAGCACCTTCAGCGTATACGGTTACTTTAGCTCCAAATGCTGAAGCGTTGATTCCTGATCCAGATAGCTTCAGATTCAAGTAATTCCCACCTTTTTGCTGAGTGGTTTGATTCTCGTAGATAGAAGCGGGAGAATTGATATTATTGACGATGAGGTCAAGGTCTCCGTCGTTGTCCAGATCGCTATAAGCAGCGCCACTGCTGTTTGCCACATGACTAATACCCCATGCGATGGTTTGATTTTGAAAGGTTAAGTTTCCGCTATTTTGAAAAATATAATTAGTCAAATTAGAGGAAGGCATATTCTTCACCATATTCAGCAAGTCCTCCCGCTTTAGCTTACCGCCCGAAGTACGAACGTAATTGTCCATGTACTTTAGAAAGTCTTGATTGTTATAATCTCTCAAATAGCCGTTGGTGATGAAGAGGTCTTTCCAACCGTCATTATCAAAATCAGCGAACAAGGAAGACCAACTCCAATCGGTATTTGACACACCAGCCAATTGTCCAATCTCCTGAAAAGTACCATCTCCAGAATTCACATGCAGCATATTTCGCATGTATTGGTGGTGAAATCCCTTACTTACATTCAGCTCAAATAGCTCAAAATTATCAGGGGCAAGCAGAAGTTTTTGTCTTTCATTTCCTTCAGGAAGCATGTCCAACGTAAAAATATCTGGCAAGCCATCATTGTTGAAATCGGCAATGTCATTTCCCATAGAAAAATGAGAAGTATGTCCTAGTCGGGCTAAAATCTCATCCTTAAATGTTCCGTCTTTCTGATTGATGTAGAGATAATCAGGCATAGAGTAGTCATTGCCAATGTATATATCCGGCCATCCATCTTGATTGATATCAGATATGGCTACTCCTAATCCATAGGAAAGGCTAGAACTTGAAATGCCTGCTTTCTGTGTAATCTCGACAAACTTTCCATCTCTGTTTTCGAAAAGCTGTGATCCGGCTTCATGCTTTTCCTTAAGCAGTACTTTGGTCAAATTCACATCCTGATTTTGGATGGACTTAGTGTTATGATTTAGAATAAAAAGATCCAGATCACCATCTAGATCATAGTCAAAAAAGCTCGCTGATGTACTTGGGGCATTTGAAGCTATGCCATAATCCTCTGCCATTTCCTTGAAAAGGGGAATGCCATTTTCATCATTACCCTGATTAACAAAAAGTTGATTGGTTCTTTTTTCAGTGGGTAAATTGCCTGAGTAGCACTGATAAATGTCTAATTTTTTGTCGCCGTTTATATCGACGAATACAACTCCGGTCTTCCAAGGACCTGATCTTCCCATTGCTCCGGAAGCTTGAGCTGTTTCTTTGAATTTGAGGTCACCTTGATTAAGGTAAAGTTGATTGCCACTTACATTGGCAGAAAAATAGATATCCTCCAGTCCATCACCGTTAAGATCCCCAACAGCAACTCCGCCGCCATTGTAGAGGTACTCATACATGAGGACGTTTAGATTGAGGGTTTCTTCGATTTTATTGGAAAAAGTGATCCCCGTCTGTTCTGGAGCCAACAAATTGAATAAAGGAGGAGTATTTGATTCGCTGAGGGCTTCAGTATTTGCTTTTTTGTCCGACTCAGAGCAGGATATTGCAACCATACTGATTAACAAAGCTGAAAGTAGCTTTCGGTTGATCATAATATAAAATAATCTAAGCCACCCCAAATGAGATGGCTTAGATCAAATTTAATAGAATTCTTACTTTTTTATTCTATACCAGGATTCTGGATCAGATTTCCGTTTCTGTTAATCTCATCTCTATGAATAGGGACGAAATACATTTTATCTAACCAAGTTCTGTTTTCTTTTCCTGGATCAATTGGAAGAACCTTATATACATAGTTGTATACTGTTGGATCATAACGATAAGTAGAAAGCGTTTTTCCTGGTTTAAGAGTACCAGTGATATTAATGATATTCGCTTTTCTTCCTAAAGTCTCTTTAGCAATCATCCATCTACGAGCATCATGGTATCTCTGCTCCTCATAAGCCATCTCAATACGTCTTTCATTTCGGTAAGCTTCTTTCAAAGCATTACCAGTAGCCGTAATAGCTGGTTGACCTACTCTAAATCTGATTTGATTCAGATAAGTACGAGCGATGTCTTCCTGACCTAGTTCGATAGATGCTTCAACGTAATTCAATACCGCTTCAGTGTATCTTAATAGAGGCCATGGAACTTCTTGCCAAGTGTTTTGATCAACAATAGCAGGATTTGGATCGGTAAACTTTCTGATATAATAACCAGTATAGCTACCATTCCAATCTTCAATAGAACTATTTCTAGTATCCAATCCGAAGTGAGTCACTTTAGCACCAGAACCGTCAGTTACTTCATAAGTACCAGACTGAATTTGTCCAAGTGGATCCTTTGGCATGTTAGCTGAGGATCTTGGCTTCCACTTAGCTCCATCATATAGGATAGAAGCGTAGAAGCGAGCATCTCTGTTTTCGTAAGGTGCAGCAGCATGAGCTGAATTTGACCAGTCAAACTCAGTACCATCCATCATTTCATAATCATCTACTAGCAATTGAACAGGGCTATTACCTGCCCAGTTGTTATAGCCGTTAGGACCATTGAAAAGACCTTGACGTCCACCATTCTCTAGTTTTGCATTGATAAAGTATCTAGCCATAATAAGCTCTTTTTCACCACCATTTCTGGCTAAAGAGTTATTCATATAGTTAGTAACACCTTCTTCATGCGTCACTGGCGCAGATAAACCGAATAAGTTACCAGATCCTTTTTGAACTACTTCCATAGCAGCTGCTTGAGCTTTTTGCCATCTTTCGGCTCTATTGCCTCCGCTATATGCTACTAAATCCAAGTTAGTATAACCTGAAAGAGTTGCAGAGTTAGCTTTAGCAGTAGGTCCATCATGAAGATCACTTGCTGCATAAAGTAGGATTCTTGACTTCAAAGCCAAAGCAGCTAATTGATTTGCTCTGCCTTTAGCCATGTTTTTTCCTTCCAACAAAGTTGCAGCTTCATTCAAATCAGCAACGATGAAGTTTACAGTTTCCTCCCAAGTATTTCTTGCTATTTCATAACTATCTTCTCCTAGTCCATATGGACGATCAATTAATGGAACTCCTCCAAAATATCTCGCCAATTGGTGATAGTAATAAGCCCTCATGAATTTAGCTTCACCAAGCAATCTATCCACGATTCCACCATCATTTGGGAACTGAGGATTAGAAAGGTTCTCGATTGCTATGTTCGTTCTACGAATGTAGCTGTACATATTACTCCAGCTGTAGGTGTTGTTTACCCAGCCTAAATCAGCCGAGTTAACTCTTGCCTCAGTTACTGTAGTGATACCACGACCTGGGTGAGTGAACATTGCCTCATCGGACAAAGAAGCAAGCATCTGCTCATCAAATCCACCATTACCAAATCCTTGATAAGTACCTGTCACAAAGGCTTCGGCCAATGCAGGGTCAGACCATACGGCAGATTGGGAAACTTCACCAAGTGGCTCTGTATTAAGAAAATCACTATCACAGCTGGCGATTGTAAAGCCTGCTACAATTAGTATAATTAAGTGTTTTATATTTCTTTTCATTTTTTCGGGTTTTTAGAATGAAACAGAAAGACCTGTGTTGAGTACCCTAGCTTGAGGATAATACTGTCCGAGTGAACTATCTGATTCTGGATCATACACTTTGTTCTTGCTCCATGTGATCAAGTTCAGTCCATTTACATAGAAACGTGCGTTCTTTACGCCAATTTTCTCTGTAAGATGTGATGGAATATTGTAGCCGATCTCCACGTTTTTCAATCTTAAGTAATCAGAACTTCTAAACCAGTATGTGTTTCCTCCAGACCAATACTGATCGGATCTGTTTGCAAGTCTTGGATCTGTGCTACTAGGATTATCGATAGTCCATCTATTATCATAGATATCAGAAAGGTAGTTACCAATATTTCCAGACTCACCAGCACTGATGTATTGTCTCGCGCCGGCTGCACCTTGTAGTAAGATAGACATATCAAATCCTTTCCAATTTGCTGTTAGGTTAACTCCACCTTGAAAAGTAGGGATATTGTTTTGATCCATACGAACTCTATCGTCTGGAGTGATTTTGCCATCTCCATTATAATCTTGGTACTTCATGTCTCCTGGACGTAGATTATTTGTAATTGCGGAGTAATCCAGCGTTTCTGCATCAATTGATTGCTGATCTTTGAATACACCATCGTACTGATAAACCAATCCAGTATTCATTGGTCTGCCAGTTGACATTTGCCACTCAGGTGCTCCTGGTGATTCATCCCAGAATAGAATGCTATTCTTAGCATAGCCACCATTGATACTTGCAGTGTATTTGAATTCACCTTTACCGCCTCTAATACCAAGGTTTAAGTCAAATCCTTTGTTTTCTACCTCACCAATGTTCTCTGCAGGAAGGTTAAGTCCAGTAGATTGTGGGACAGAAGCATTTCTTTGCCAAAGGATATTTGTACGCTTGTTGTAGAACAAATCAAATTCGAAGAACATCTTGCCTTGAAGGAATTGACCTTCAAAACCTAAGTTAGAGTTATTCGCAACTTCCCAAGTAATGGCTGTATTTGGAACTCTTGTTTCAAATAGAGTTTTTGTCTCTGCACCACCAACGATATAGGAGCTAAATCCGTAAGTAGATAGAAATTGGTATTCACCAATTTCGTCATTTCCTAGCTGACCCCAAGAGCCTCTGATTTTGAAGAAATCAAAAGTCTTACCAACTGAGTTTTTCCAAAAATTCTCTTCAGATACAACCCATCCAAGCATAACTCCAGGGAAGAATCCAAATCGGGTATCTTCAGGGAAAATGTAAGAACCATCATTTCTCCAAAGAAATTCTGCAAGGTATTTCTCTTTGTAGTTATAAGCTACTTTACCGAAGTAACTCAAACGAGCTCTGTTGAAAGCTCCTCCACCGTTATTTTTTTGAAGGTCACCTCCAGCAAACATTTGGTCGATTGCAGTAGAAATGAAAAATCTTCTGTACGCATTGAAATTACTTCCTTTAATAGTTTCTCGGTTTATACCGGCCACTATATTCAGTGAATGAACATCATTAAAGACCTTCTCATAAGTTGCCACACCGCCCAAAAGGATATTTAATTGATCATTATATGACTCAGATAAGTTAGGTTCAGCTGGACCTCTTTTGCTTGGAACAAGAACAGGAGTAACTCCATCTGCTTCGAAACCATTTCCTTTCTCATATAGAGTCCATGGAATTTGCCAAGTTTTATTTTTTTGCAACAATTTATCAACAGCTGCAGTACCTGTGAATTTCAAGCCTTCCACACCAGGGATTTTTATCTCTAAAGTACCCGTAGTCTGAATATAATCTCTTGTATCGGTTGTGTAGCCAGACTTATCTGTTGTGATTACAACAGGATTCTCTCCGTTTTCAATATCTGGACCAGGAAGACCATTTGGCCAATAAGCTGGCTGATTTGGCTTACCTCTCATTTGCATACGGAAGATACTAGATGCGCCTCTAGTAGGGAAAGATCGAGCTTCCTCTCTCGCCAAAATCCCTAAGCCTACTTTGATATACTTATTTACATTTGCATCCACATTAATTCGCAAATCATATTGCTTATAACCCGTTGCAGAATTCTTGTAATAACCATCCTGATTTTGATAGCCCAAAGAAGTCAAGTACTTCACAGTCTCACTACCACCTACTAGCTGTAGATTGTACATGCTCTGAGGAGACCAGTTCTTAAGTGTTTCACCATACCAGTCTGTATCTGGATAGTTCCAAGGATCAGAACCGTTTTTATACAATTCTATTTCCGCAGGGGTATAAGGAGCTGTTCTTACCTGACCATTTGGTCTAGTGAACTCTCCATTCTGCTTATATGCTTCATTTGCAGCTGCCCATTCCGATGTAGGAAGTTCATATATGTTCAACTCATTTAGAGCATTTGCATATTGAGCAGAGTTTGACAGTGCAGGAAGCAATGCTGGCTGAGCAAATCCTTGGTTCACTTGGAAGGTTAATTCCGGTGCGCCGGTAGAACCTCTTTTAGTAGTTACTAATATTACACCGTTTGCTGCTCTTGATCCGTAGATCGCAGCAGATGCATCCTTCAATACAGAGATACTTTCGATGTCGTTTGGATTCAAACGCTCCAAACCACCCGCTCTTGCAGGAATACCATCGATTACTACCAATGCACTGTTGTTTCCAAGTGTATTAGAACCACGAATTCGGATACTTGATCCATCGTAACCTGGTTCTCCACTTCTGTTTACCGCTACCACACCTGCCATACGGCCGGCAATGGAGTTGGATAAGTTCATTGCTGGAGACTTGGTTAGTTCCTTACCTTTTACTGAAGCAACAGCTCCTGTAATCGTTTCCTTTTTCTGCTCACCATAACCTACTACAATCACTTCTTCTAGTGATTTAGTATCTGGTAGTAAGGTGAGATCAAAAGTAGTTTTAGACCCAACTGCAACTTCCATCTGAGTGAAACCGATAAATGATATCACCAAGACATCTGAAGGACCAGATACATTAAGTGCAAACTTACCGTCAATGTCAGTGACGGTACCATTTGTGGTGCCTTTCACAAGTACGGAGGCACCAGGTAGAGGTAAATTATCCTCTCCTGAAATTATCACACCAGACACCTCCTGGGTCTGTGCGAATCCTGTGCTAATCAGTCCTAGACAAAATATTATTGTCAAGCTGAATAGCTTAAAATGAGTAAAGTTTCTCATTGGCATAGGGGTTTATTGAATTTAATAGATTTTAACAATTCAATTTCCACCAATGCTTTGGCAAAACCAAACTGTTTATTGCTGATAATTGACTGAATTTTGACAATTGGGTGAAGTAACTATACACTTAACCGCACATAATTGAATTATTTCCTTAAAAAATGGATAATTGAAGGAATTTCGAAATAATATTTCGCGTTTGAAAACCTAAAAAATGCTTAAAAATCGGGTTGCAATCGTTTGCTAGAAGCGCAATACCACTGCTTTTTTTGGAATTTTTAAAGACCACATTCCTCGCAAATCTCCTACTTTAAAATTACGTGCTAAATCCTCTGGATAAAGAGAATCTATCTTACTTAAGACGCCTATTTCTATATCATTTGTCGGTTCTCCATGGCATGCCAAACAAAATTCCGTGGAAATAACAATTGCCTTTGTGTAGAGTAAAATATCTCCGCCTTCTATGCTCTGAATATTTGGCTCGTTTTCGATTCCGTTCTCAGCATTATACAGGTAGGCGTCTAGGATTGGGAATTCCTCCTTAGTAGGCAAATTGTCTTGATTCCTAGCACGGAAAGAAGTCCGTCGAATTGATACTCCATATTTATCACTCAACTCCTTAATAATAGGTGCAGCATTGACACTGCAAAAATCCAAAGCTCCCGCAGCTCCTTGTTCGTTTACAGCTTTATGAAGATTGGCCATCAATTGCTGTTGCGCTTCGGTGGTGATGGAGTCTCCCCAACTCATTGCCTCCTGAGTAATTTGCGAATCAGAGAGCTTCTTAGCTTCCATCGCTTTATTTACTTCATCAAAAACCGACTTAGAAATGCGCTCTTGTTGACCACATGCTGCCAATAATACCAATGGAATTAGAAAATATAGGAAGTGCTTCATGAGTTTATGCAGTTAAGAGAAGATAAAACTACAAATCACAGCTTAGATTTCCCCAAAATCCTTGTATTCTAAGCTGGGTAATAAGCTTAAGTACTTCACATCTCTTTGAGAAGACCTGAAATAACTTATTTTTGTTTAACGATATAAGCACATGCAAAAAACCTTAGGTCTATTTTTAATCGGGATGCTGATTATCACTCAGCTTTTTTCCCAAACCTGGGCCAGAATGCAAAGTTGGGGCCTAGACCTTGAAGCAATTTCCTGGGTGGATAGTAATGTGGGTTTTAGCGTTGGGGAAAATCTGATAATCCGTACATCTGATGGTGGAACTACTTGGGAAGAACTTCCTGTAAGTTTTGATGGGAAGTTGCTGGGCGTAGCCTTTTGGGATGCAAATACAGGAGTAGCTGTGGGTGATAATGGATTAATTCTTAAAACTCAAGATGGTGGGGATACCTGGTCTCAAAAAACTTCTACTACCAACCAATCTTTGAAAAGCATAGCAATCGCTACTGAGAATAGGTTGCTGGCAAGCTCAGTAGGAGGACAAATCTTGTTGTCCACCAATAAAGGAGAGACTTGGACAAAGATCACTTCTGGTACCAATCAAAGTCTGAATGATATTAGCTTTATCAATTCTGATACGGTCTATATAGCCGGAGATCAGGGAGTTATTTTAAGAAGCTACGATGGCGGGAATAAATGGAGCCCTTTGAACTCTGGACAATCGACAAATCTTAATGGAATTGCTTTTTCTACTCCTCTTATTGGCTATGCAGTAGGAGATGCAGGCAAAATCCTTAAAACCTTGGATGGAGGGAATTCTTGGCTTCCGCAGATTTCTGCGGTGACAACGGATTTAAAGAAAGTAGCTATCAGTAAGCTAGACATACGCATAGTCACAGTAGTTGGTGATTTAGCGACTGCGCTTCGATCTACTAACTCAGCAGCAACCTTTGGTAAAGCAAATCTAGGGGCTACAAATACCAGAAATATCAAAGCATTGGCTTATATACCAGCAAGTAATCTTGTGTTTGCAGTTGGTCAAGAAGGCTATCTCATTTCATCTACCAATGCAGGTAGTAGTTACACACAGCGACTGGCGGGGATTCGGAATGATTTCTCTGGCACAGACTTCAAAACAGATCGAGTTGGTCATATTATAGGTCAGCGCGGGGCAGTTTACATTACTTCAAATGGAGCTACCACCCTTACTTCCAGGCCTGTTTCGGATGCTGTTGATCTCATCGGGTTAGATTACTGGAATACAGCTTTTGGGTATGTGGGATCCAATTCAGGGAAAATGTTTCGAACATCAAATAGCGGTTCTGCTTGGGTTCCTGTGCATGCTCAAACCCCAGAAACAATCACTGGATTTTATCTTTTTGCTCCATCAGTACTTTATATCACCGGAACAAATGGCTACATCGCGAGGTCTTTTGACTCAGGAGGTACCTGGGATCGTGCGGGTATTAAAACAAATACCACCGAAAATCTCAGAGACATCACCTTCTTTGACTACCAAGTGGGTTTTGCAATGGGGGATAATGGCCAGATAAGCTGGACCAGTGGCGGTAATACCTGGGAGAATCTGCCCAAATTGACTTCTGAAGATTTGAATGCGCTTTCTAAGCTAGACTCTAATACAGCGATAATAGTTGGTGATGCAGGTGTAATTCTGAAGTCCGTGGACACGGCAAGGACTTGGCGAAAAATTGATGTTCCCTATACTGAAAATTTCACTTCGGTAGACTTTTGGGACGAGTACCTAGGATTTATTTCAGGGGACAATGGTCTTGTCCTTCAGACAAAAGATGGGGGAGAATCTTGGGTGCAAATCCCAAGTGGAACAAGCCGGAATCTAACCGGAATTAGTGTAGGAACTCCTACTGTCGCTTTCGCCGTAGGCGAAGATGGTACGATTCTGAGGTATGAATGTATTCCCCCCACGGCTCTGAGTGAGATTACCGGAGAGAATCAGCTTTGTTTGACTGTGGGTAACTATTCCATTGCAAGTTCTTCTGTCCCGGGCTCCCAATTGGTCTGGCGGGCCGATGGTGGCGAGATCATTTCAGGCCAAGGAACCAATCAAGTGGAAGTATTATGGAATAAACCTGGAAGAAATGGTGTCTACGTAAGCATGGAGAATTTCTGCGGGAACGGCAAAACTTCCTCTATGGAAGTAATTGTATCGGCTATACCGTCTTCTACTGTTCAAATTGAAGGAAATGGTTCTGTTTGTTTAAACGAAATTCAAACTTACACCCTACCAAACCTAGCTGGGGTAGTGTATGCCTGGAATGCAAGCGGTGGAGAAGTCGTAGGTGGTCAGGGTACTTCACAGATTCAGATAAAGTGGACTTCCTCAGGTAGTCACAAGATCTCTGTGATTCAGGAAAATGAATGTGGTAAAGCTGCAACTGTCCTAAAACCAGTTTCGGTAAATTTAGCTCCAGATCAACCTGGAGAAATCTCAGGTGAGTCCCAAACAGGGCTTTGGGAGACAATCTATGAGGTCCCTGCGCAAGAAGGAGTCAATTTCAAATGGAAAATCTCTAACGAGGGCGGTAAAATCCTTCAAGGTCAAGGATCAGAAAAGGTAACAGTCCTTTGGGAAAAAGAAGGCGATTTTCAACTTAGTATTACTCCTGAAAATGAATGCAATGAAGGGGAAGCCAGAATCCTCCATGTGAATGTCAATGTGATTACCGGTTTGCCTGAAAAAGAAGATCTAACTGTTCGGGTATTTCCAAATCCTTCTTCAGGTACTTTATCTCTGGAATTAGGGGATGCAAATTATCAAAGCCTACAAGTCATCAATTCATTTGGTCAAGTTATTCAGTCGCTAGACCTGATCAATGGATCAAAAGAGATCAGATTAGAACATCTACCAAAAGGAATGATAATGATTCAATTATCCACCGGATCCAATGTGTTAGTCAGAAAGGTGATCGTTAGATAACTCCTTATTTCCAGTCTACACGCACTTTTCCACTTGCCTTCATCTGAATCATTAAGCCATAGGCAGTTGGATAAAAACCATCAGGAGCAATTTCCAAATCAGTAATATTCATATTTGAAATCGGAGTGCTTAGTCCTAGGCGACCTTTAATGCTGCCAATACTTTCATCTAACAAATCTCCAATCGGAAAAACGGCTTTCTTTTCTATCTGACGAATGATTTTAGCCTTTTTTAGACCTACGCTCGTTTGAGCTCCCAAGCTTCCACTTTCCATTTTGAAATTTACATTCGTGAAAATCAAACTTTGTGACGTGGCATCATAAGTTGGTTTGCCTACGGCAAACAAGGTTCCGTTCAGGGATTTTCCATTGGATTGCTCAGCAATAAAATCCATGCTGATTGCTAGCAAATCTCCGAAGGCTTTTGTTTTAAAATTTGATGGAATCAGCGTAGTCTTTCTATCTGCAAGAAATTGCTTCCCCTCCACATTCTCTTTGAGTATCGCATCCAATCGATCGTAACCGATCGTCAAGGGTAGTAGCAATTCAAGACTATTGGATGAGTTTGGGTTGGGACTGAGCTTAGGTAATGGAAAAGGTCGGGAAGGTGCAGCGTCTACTGGGTGAGAATTAATCTTGCCATTCATTCCTAGCCACAGATTGAAATTTTCATCTTTATCAAAAAACTCACTTAATCTTACCTGCTCAGGCTGTATGGAAAAGGCTGTTTTTCCAGCAGTCCAATCCACTTCAAATGGTTTTCCTACTTGTGACCAAGCCAGATCCACCAACGTTTTGAGGCTTGCTATTTCTTTTCCTCCCGTTAAGTTTTCATTTCCCCACCTCCGTATTTCTTTGCTCAACAGTCCACTCAGATCCACTTGCATTCCCAGTACTTCCACAGCTAGGTTTCCTCCCAAATCTACAAGCTCGAAACTCTCAGCTCCAATTCCCCAATTGGAATTGATCACCGGGTCTATCACAAATACAGGTGAAAAATCCTCATTCAGAGGCAATTTTGATTGAAATAAGCTCCCCAGGCCTTTAGGTTTTAGGCCCACTTCCCCCGTAATATTTATTGGAACAGTCAGCTGTATCCGCTGGCTATCTAGCGCAGCCCAGCTGATTTTTCCATTTCTCTTTAGTAGCAAATCACCTTTGATTCCACTTCCCATATCCATTCCCTTCTCCTGAAGTAGGATGGAAGGGATTTGACTGTTTAGTAATTTATCCAAAGTTGCTTTGGGAATTTTGAGGGGCACATTCATTTCCGCGGTAGTTGGCGGAGGGATGGAAGGTTTTCCAGGGTCAATGGCAGGATTTATGCTTTTACATGAATATAAAACGAGGCATAGCCCTACAACTAATAATTGTATGTTTATAAATCGCCTAAGGAACTGTATTTTCATAAATGAAGTTTGTTTTGCTGAGAACCTAAGTAGTCTCAGCAACTATTGCCCCAAAAATAAGAATTCGATAAAATGAATTGGAAAAAACTGACTAATGCCGGACAAATTCAGGAAATCAAATTACTGAGCGAAGAAAAACCTGTAATGATTTTCAAGCATAGCACCAGATGCTCAATTAGCAGCATGTCCTTGGACCGTCTACAGCGAAAGTGGAAAGACTCAGATGCTGAGAAAGTGGAGCCTTATTACTTAGATTTGATTGCAGGCCGTGATATCTCTGATTTGGTAGCAAAAGAATTTCGTGTTCCGCACGAATCACCTCAAGTATTATTGATTAAAAATGGAGATGTCATTTACGATAACAGCCATTTTGGAATCTCTTATGCTGACCTGATGGGCAAAATTTAGTTGTAAAAATTTTTAAATGGTTTTTATACCATTTATCCGTCTCAAGCTCCATTCTTATTTTTCCTTAGATGCAGAATAAACCTTTGATATCGTTATAGGTCAAAGTGGTAGAAATTTGCATCGACATGAAGAAAAACTACCATTTTATTTTACTGATTTTTAGCCTACTAATTGGCTCATCAGCATTCGGACAGCGACCTACAGGTGAAGCCCGTCCAGAAAGAAAATTAACAGGGACCGTCATGGACGGAGCTACAAAGACTCCAATGGCCGGTGCCAACGTACTCATTAAAACAGTTACAGATTCTCTTTTGGTCGGTACTGTGACGGATGGGAAAGGCTATTTTGAAATCGTTAGACCTTCAATTCCATCAGTCAAAATCGAAATCAAATTTATTGGTTACGAAACAATCACTAAAACTCATTCAGGAAGAGATCCAGTTGATCTTGGAGTGTTTACTCTTGTAGAAGATGCTCAAGTATTGGGTGAAGTAATCATACAAGGCCAAAATCCACTTGGTGAAATGAGAGGAGATACTACTTCTTTCAATGCAAGTGCATTTAAGACCATGGAAAACGGCATGGCAGAAGATCTAGTGAGAAAGCTACCAGGCGTGACCATTACCAACGGCGAAGTACAAGCTCAAGGAGAAACTGTTCAGAAAATATTGGTAGATGGTAGAGAGTTCTTTGGATCAGATCCAAATATTGCTTTGAAAAACCTCCCTGCTGATGCCATTGATCGAGTGGAAATATTGGATCAAAAATCAGATCAAAGCCGTTTGACTGGCTTTGATGACGGAACATACACGAAGACTATTAACATCATCTTGAGAGAAGATAGAAAAAACGGTCAATTCGGTAGAGTATATGGAGGTTACGGTACAGATGATAAGTACAATGCTGGAGGAAGTGTCAACCTATTTAGCGGTGATAGAAGAGTTTCCATCTTAGGGCTTTTCAACAACATCAACCAACAAAATTTCTCCAGTGATGATCTTGCCGGAGTTAATGCAAACGCTTCTGGCGGTGGAAGAGGCCGTGGAGGCTTTGGTGGTGGTGGTACCAGTAATTTCTACGGTGGAAATGATGTTGGTACTATTACTTCTAATGCTATGGGCCTAAACTATAGTGACAAGTTGGGAACTAAAGTGAACTTTACAGGAAGTTACTTTTTCAATAATACACAAAATACCCTTAGACAAATTACCAATCGTCAAACGGTAATCAATGAGACAACTACTCAGAATTATCAAGAAAACCTGATCAATTCGGTTGAGAATTTCAATCACAGAGCAAATGCTCGTATCGAGGCAGATTTGAATGATAAAAATTCTTTAATCATTACACCAAATATCTCCTTCCGAACTAGTAATACCTTCAGTGATAGAGATGCCTTGACATTGTCTAATGATACAGACTCACTTTCTTCCCTACGTTCTATCACGAATGCTGAGACGAGCTCTTATAGTATTGGAAACAATTTGACATACCGCTATAAGTTTGACAAGAAGGGAAGAACACTTTCTACGGATATAAACACTTCTTGGAGTAATAATGATCAAGATTCTGAGCTTTCTGGAGCGAGTAGGGATTTCCGAAAAAGTCAGCTGGACACAACTTTGCAGGATACAGAATTACTATCAAAGGGTTTTAACTATAGAGTAAATGCGACTTTTACAGAGCCTCTGAGCGAAAAATCAATTGCTACTATTGGTTATCAGGTTGGTAACAACAAAACGGATTCAGATCAAAAAACAAGAGTATTGAACGATGAGAATCTCGCCGTTTTGGATACTGCCTTAAGTAATGAATTTAATAACAAGTTTATCACACAGAGATTGAGAACAGGCTACGCCTATAATAGTGCTGGTTGGAATTTGAGTGCTAATTTGGATTACCAGTATGCTAAACTGGACAATGAGGCTTTCTTCCCAACGGAAGGTGTTTTCGTACGTGATTTCAATAATATCTTACCTAGTGCGAGTGTAAGCTATAGAAATAGAGAAACTGGAATGAACTTCCGCTTAAGATATAGAACAAGCACAGATGAGCCTTCAGTAAGTCAACTTCAAAATGTGGTGAATAACCAAAACCCACTTAGCCTAAGTGTAGGTAATCCTAATCTGGCTCAGAGTTTCCAAAACAGCATAAATGCGAATATTGGCAGATTCAACGTGGAGACAAATCGCACCTTCTTCATCTTTGCCAACGTATCTGCAACCAAGAATTACATTGGTAGCTCCACGTACATTGCAGCACAGGATACCTTGATCAATGGAGAAATATTGTTACGTCCAGGAGGACAGATTTCCCAGCCTGTTAACTTGGACGGAAGCTTTAACAGCACGATGTTTATGACATACGGAGCTCCAATTAAAGGGATCAAGACTAATATAAACTTAAATACAAGAGTTGGATTCAACAGATCTCCTGGAATGATAAACGGTGCGAAAAACATCAATGACAATATTAATCTGGGTCAGGGTGTCACCTTTACCTCTAACATCAGCAAGGATTTTGACTTCACTATCAGTACTACAGGAACGTACACGATTGTAAATTCAAGCTTGCAAGAAACTTTGGATAATAACTACTACATCCAAGAATCAAATCTACGCTTATACTTCTCTCCAAATGGTGGAAAGCTATTTGTTGGAAATACAGTTAGTAATAGCCTATATCGTGGTCTTTCTGAAGGATTTGATCAGTCAATATGGCTTTGGAATATAGAAGCTGGTTACAGATTCGCGAAAAATAATAAGGCAGAGATGAAAGTTGTCATCTTTGATTTGCTGAATCAGAATAATAGCATCTCACGTACCATCTCAGATGTATCTGTATCCGATGTGTACACGAATGTATTGACTCGCTACGGATTGCTGACATTCACCTATATCTTAGGGAACTTCAAGCAGCCAGAGCAAACTGAACAAAATTTCCAAAGAGGTGGCCCTCCAAGAGGAGGAAGAACTTGGTAAGTTGCCATCAGTACTAGGAAAATTACACCATAAAAAGAGGGGAGATTATCATAGATAGTCTTCCCTCTTTTTTGCTTTTCTGTTAGGGTGTGCTTCAAGCACAAATCTCCTAAGTCAAGGTTAAAATCTCTTTATCGCTTAATTATTGATTTACCAACCATTAAAAGGAAGGCCGAAATCATTAAAAATACCAACAATAAAACGGCTGAATTAATAAGAGTTTTTGCTATTCCTATAGTAGTAACATCGATAAATGGGTAGGGATAGAAATTGGAAAAGCTCCCTAATGTTAAGACATATAGTAAGTATGTTAAAGGATATATAGCCCATTTCATTATCTGAGAGTACTTAACGGCTTTCGTTCTTTCATACATAGCCCAAAAAATTATTACTAAAATGGGGATGATGGTATGAAGTAGCTCATCTACAATCATTTGTAATCCCTGTGGATGCCATACTTGCCTTAAAACAAGTTGATACACTAAACCAACAATGATGATATAGACTGTTATAGCGGTGAGAATTCCAGGGTTATTAATTGGTTTAGATTCTTGATTCTTCGCAATGGAAACCAAGGGAAAATAAATTGCTACCAGCGTGTTTGTTAAAATGGTAAAAAAACTAAAAAACCTTACCACAGTTTCTGGAAGCGAAGTGACTCGGTTTTCAAGCATTAATACGAATTGGGTGATTACTGCAAACCATCCGATTAAAGCAAAAAATACAGCTAGGTTTTTTTTCATGAGTTGCGGTGATTTAGGCGATTGTTCGTTTACGTCAGAATTTTGTAATAAAAATCAACCTTCATCTTACAGAGATGAAGGTTGTCTTTACCGATGCTATTTTGTGACTGCTAATTATTTTGTAGAATTAATCAAACGGATAAATACGAATGAAAAAAAGACGAAAAATATCCAATCATTTACGCCATAAATGGAGTAAAATATGCCAGCCATAGTGTCTTTTTCGAAAACATCGGAAAGGTTATTATTAAGCATCCATTTTGTCCATATAAAACCATAAATCAATTTTTCAACGGCAAAAACTCCCACTAGCCATTTCACATTAGGATAGTTTTTTGCAACTGATATATAAGCTAAGCCCCAAACAACAATCATTAATAGTCCAAAATTGGACATTACAACCGGATCATATTCAGGGATAACAGGGTTAGTGAAAAATCTTGAGAAGACTAGTACTCCCATGTTCATTAATCCAGCAATCACAAAGCCCTTACTAATTGTTTTTGTAGTTAGCGTCATTTCTATTTGTGTTATTTTACTTTCCCCATGATTACCTCAATTGCTTTATCCAGTTGCTTTTGGTTTCCCTCAAGCCGGTCTACAAATCCTTCTTCCACTCGGATATCTGGCTCTACTCCATCTTTTTCTAGATTCTTGCCATCTAGTGTGTAGCATCCCCAAGCTGGAAGTCTGTAGAAAGATCCGTCTACCAGACCTTGTCCGGAAGTGAAAATAATCCAACGATAAGTTTCCGTGCCGATGATAGTTCCTAGCCCCAGCTCTTTAAAGCCAGCGGCAGTCATCTCTGCATCTGAGAGAGATTGTTCATTGATCAGAAGTACAATCGGCTTATCGGAAGGAGAGAAGTTAGGTTGATTAGTCAGCGCTCCGTCTCGGTATTTCCATTGTAGATAGCTTTTCTGGCTTAGGAATTTCAATACTTCGTCATGGACATTTCCACCGGTATTGTATCGAAGATCAAGTATCAAGCCGTCACGATTTGCCTTGTTAGAAACCATGTATTGTAGGAAATGCTCAAGCTCGCCACCACTCATGTTCTTCATGTGCACATAGGAAATACGGTTCTCAGTTTGCTCATTGACATAGGCTTCATTCTCGTCCATCCATTCATCATATAGCCAGGTTTTCATCTCTCCATAGGAAGTAGGATGTAACTTCACTTTGATAGTTTGCCCCTTTCTAGTGAAAGTAAGTTCTAGCTCTTCAGCGATAGTCGGTGCGATAAAATATGTCTCCCGATTCTTGGACTTATCCACAGGTACACCATTCACTGCGATCAATTCATCGCCAGGCAAAATTGGTTGAGGTTCCAAGTCAACCGGGCTATCCTTGAGGACTTTATCCACAACAAATGGCGCGTCTTCTTTGAAGACCACTCCAGTGACCATTGTCTTACTTCCCAAGTAGATTTCCTCCTCAGTACCATTAGAAGAAAAACCAAAGTGTGAGGTATTCAGCTCACCAAGCATGTCATTCAGAATCTCACGAAGATTCTCACGACTACGTACATATGGCAAAAATTTAGCATAACGATCCCTGAGTTCTGGCCAGTTTTGTCCGTGGAAATCACCATCATAGAAGTTCTGCTCCATACCTGCCCAGGCTTCATAGTACATCTGCTCAAATTCATTTCGTAGATTTTTAGCAAAGGATTCTGATACCTTGATCTCGTCAGTTTTGTTCGAGTTTGGATCCAGCGTACTTACTTTTCCACCGGCTAGGAGGTAGAGCTTATCTTTTGCTTCTACGATGTCGTAGCCGCCCATTCGCTGATCGCTTACGTTTTCGGTTTTAGACTTCTCGAAATCTTCTAGGGTAGTTTTCCACAATTTTGGAGTTCCTTCATCGTGATTGGAAATATAGAAAACATGAGTTTTCCCATCCTTTTGAAAAATGTAAGGAGATGACTGCTGACCGAAGGATGGTCCGATTTGCTCCAGTCTATCCATGAAATCCCCTGCAGTCACTTTTACTTTTACTTCTGGTTTTTTCTCCTTCTCATCTTTTGATTTTTCTGCGAAAAGCTCTTCCACTTTATCTGATTTAAAGAGCTCAGCAAATTTGTCCAACTTCATTCGGTAGAGATGCGCATCGGTAGTCCCGAATGGATAGCTAGCATGGATGCGGTCCGTGATGAAATAAATGTATTTGCCATCTGGCGACCAAACTGGGCTTGTCTCTGTCACCAAAGTCTCAGTAAGGTTCAGCGTTTTCTTAGATGATCTGTCGTAGATCATTATTTCACGCTCGAAATTGCGGATTGGAGAAAATACAATGTATTGGTCATCTGGTGAGAAAAAAGCTTTTGGTGTATATAGTCCCCAAAGCTCATCTTCCACAAGCGTCTTACTTTCCAATGTTTTCAGGTCTATCTCACGGATTTCATTTCTTCCGCTCACATAGACTCCTAGACTACGATCTTTGTTCAGCGTCAATTCTCTGTTCTTGTCTTTATCATCTGTCAACTGCTTTTCCTTACCAGAATTCTGAGCCGAAATCGTAAACCAATTATGGTAACCTTTCACTGTGCGTGAATACAACAAGGTTTTATTATCTGCCAACCACTTCACCTCTTCCACAGCTTCCTTTGGGTCGGTGGAGATTTGCTTGACAAATTTTCCTTTTACATCTGAGATGAAAAGTACACCTCGAGACACAAAAGCCATTTTTTCTCCATCTGGCGAAACATCAAAATAGCTCATATTTCCATCTACCTTTCTGGATATTTGCTTGTCTAAGGTCTGATTTTGAAAAACACTGATCTCAGGCTTGGTAGTTTGTCCAGATGCTACATCGTAGACAAAAACCTGATAGTCTTTTCTAAAGACTACTTTCTTACCGTTAGCACTCACTTTTGGCCACATGATGGAGGTAGGAAAATCAGTTAGTTGCGTTTTTGTCTTTCCCTTGAACGTATAGAGATTATACTCTCCATTGGCTTCATCAGACATGAAAAAAACGGAACCATTCGCGTCTATCGTCGCTCCGAAGTCCTTGCCTTCATAATCTGTGTATTGTGAATATGCTTTGGTGGTGGGATTGTAAGATTTGATATCGGGATTGTATTCGCCTTTGTAGCGCTTGCGATGCGCAAAGTTTTTGCTTTCCCAAGTTTCATTAAAGTAGATCTCACCTGTTTTAGGATGGACTACGGTATTGTGAATAGTATTGAAGTAGTGGGGAAAAAGTCGCTTAGGAGTGGAGCCTGCCAAATCAATTTCGTAAGCTGAGAATCTATTGTATCGATCTGACGTGAAATAAATTTTGTCGCTTTCCCAGCTCCAGGATTCTACCTCATCTGCTGCCTCATGGAAGGTTAACTGACGAATTTCTCCACCATTTATCGGCATCAAAAACACATCGGTATTGCCAAATTGCTCGGCCGAAAAAGCTATCCATTTGCCATCTGGTGATACGGAAGGCTTGCTTTCCATTCCTTCCATGGCAGTAAGTCTAGTCGATTGCCCACCAGCAGTAGGAACTTTCCATAGATCACCTTCATAGCTGAAGATTATTGTTTCACCGTCTGGAGTAAGTGTCGGATCGGAAAGAAAGTATGGTGAATTCTCTTGAGAAAAAGCAAAAGAGCAACTTAAAATAAGCGCAAAAAGAAGAGTGATATGCTTCATGAGTTGAGGAAATTTACATTTACAAATAGGAAAATAAGCCTAATCGGTCACATTAGAAAGCTTAAAGATTCTAATTGGTAATTCTTAAATTTGGGTATGACTATCAAATTGATCGCAATCGGCAAAACCGACAATAAGGCAATTGTGGAACTTATAGAGGAGTATGCGAAAAGATTAAACTTTTATATCAAGTTTGAATTGGAGATTATACCCGATCTGAAAAACACCAAATCGCTTTCGGAAACCATCCAAAAGCAAAAAGAAGGAGAATTGATTTTGAAGAAAGTGATTGCTTCAGATGAGCTGATTTTGTTGGATGAGCGTGGGAAAAGTTACAGTTCTGTCGATTTTTCTAGTTATATACAAAAGAAGATGAATTCAGGATTGAAGCAATTGATTTTCGTGATCGGGGGACCTTATGGGTTTTCGGAAGAAGTTTATGCCCGAGCAAATGGCAAAATATCTATTTCAAAAATGACTTTTTCTCATCAGATGATCCGACCGTTTTTTATAGAGCAGTTGTATAGAGCTTTCACTATTTTAAGAAACGAGCCTTATCATCATGAGTAGGGGGAGGTGAGTGGTCAGTCACAGTAATTAATCACATTTGGTGTCTTTATTATGAGGTTGCGTTAGTTCAAGTTTCACGACTTGGGCCATACTGCGAATAACATCTGAAAACTGAGACTGACTACTGATCACTACTGTTTATCCTTCAATCATTTCGCTCATAATTTTCGCTGAAAGTAAGCAAAGAGGAATCCCTCCTCCAGGGTGCACAGATCCGCCACAGAAGTAGAGATTTTTTATCGAGGAGGAATAATTTGCATGACGAAGAAAAGCTGCAAACTTATTGTTTGAGCTATTGCCATAAAGAGCACCTTGCGCACTGGATGTTTTAGATTCAATAGTCCTTGGATCTAGGATTTCCTCTGCTTCAATCAAGGGTTCTACATCAGTTTTGAGAATTCTATTCAGCTTATGTATGATATTCCTTTTTGCTTCTGTAATCATCTGATCCCAATCTTGCCCTTGGTTATTGGGCACATTGATCATCGTAAACCAATTCATGCATCCCGCTGGAGCATCGTCAGACTTATGAGTAGAGGTTATATTTACATAGATAGTAGGATCATCATAAATGGTTCCTTTCTTGAAAATATGCTCAAATTCCATTGGGTAATTGTCCGAGAAGAAAATAGTATGAAGATCTAATTCAGGAAAATTTCGCTTGATTCCCCAATAGAAAATCAGCGCAGAACTCGATTTGGGTTGGTTGAGTAAAAGTTTGGGCTGCTTCTGTTCTTTGAGGATGGTCTTATAGGCATTGACCATATCCATATTGTTCACCACGAGGTCAGCATAGTGATCTTGACCTTTAACTCGTAAGCCTTTCGCTTTTCCATTTTCTACTAAGACCTTATCGACTTTCTGCCCAAAATGATAAGTCACCCCAAGTTCTTCTGACAGTTTGAACAAGCTCTGCGTGATGTCATGCATGCCTTTTTTTGGGAAAAATGCGCCAATATTAAATTCCAGATGAGGAATAATATTCAGAGTAGCTGGAGTCTCAAAGGGGTTTGAACCATTGTAAGTCGCGTAGCGATTGAAGAGTTGTACCAACTTTGGATGAGTGAATTGCTTCTGATTTGCTTCGTCCATGGTGGAAAAAATCCCAAGCTTTCCCATCCTCAGGTAGGATTTTAGTGCATGAGGATTTGTCCAGGTGTCTAGCTTATGAAGTGAGCGGTTCATAAAGAGTGGTGCTAGACTATCATATATAAAAGCGGATTGCCGCAGAGCTTTTCGGATAGTTGTTGCAGGTTCTCCAAGCTTACTTTGAACTTCTTCAGCAAAAAGATTAAGATCAGCATATGCATTTAATCTGGTTCCGTCTTCCCAAAAATATTTGCAGGCGACATTCAGCTTGTCATACTCGAAGTAATCCTTCGGATCTTTTCCCGCTAAGCGAAAAAGCTCATCTACTTGTTCGGGAAGCGTGAAAAGAGATGGTCCAGCATCAAAGCGATAATCTCCAATTTGGATTTCTGAGAGCTTTCCTCCAGGATAGGAATTAGCTTCAAAAACCTCGACTTGGTACCCTTTTACTGCCAATCGAATAGCCGAAGCAATGCCTGCAATACCTGAACCTATGATGAGTGCTTTCTTTGTCATGAATTTCTATTCATACGCTAAACTAGCATTTTTTGAAAATGTTAGCCTCGTTGTAGCAATCGTTAGCTCACATTCGTATATGTGTTATATCTAACTTCTTTTTTATGAAAAACTTATTCCTACTTGCGCTTGTCGCTCTTGTTTTTGCTTCCTGTGACAAATTAGACGAACCGGAAATCTTGGGAACTTACACGAATACGCTAGATGGATGCGATACAGTTGCTGACCCAATGTATGGCTGCGGAAGATTTATCACACTTTCTGCCGGAGGAGTAGCCGACGTTTTACTTGGTGGTGACATTATTTCTAGAACCTCCTATAAGATTAAAGGACAGAAAATCAAGATTGAAGAGAGTGATCAATTTGGAATGGAATTGACTTTCAAATATAAAGATGACGGCACTCTTCGCTATGAAAAGGATGATTCTATTTGGGAAAAACAATAAGTGCGTATGCATAAAAAAACTCCTGAGATCTTTCTCAGGAGTTTTTTTATGCCTTTTGAAAGTTCTTTTAAAGATAAGTATCAGCGATACTTTATTCTTGAAGGACAATAAAATGAGAAATTGGATTGTGACTGTTTTTCAACTCTCGCTAAGTGCTCACCCAAATCGCTAATTACATAAAGGTGTTAGTAGGTATTGTAACTTTTGAAAACATCAAATAATTATATTTTATTTTTTTAAGCTTTAAGCTTGATTGCGGTTTTGTTGATACGAAAAAAGATCCTAGTCTAGTTTCCCTGTAGTTTTTATAGAAATAGCTCTTTATTAGAGTTCAATGGAGAAGATGAATGGTCTCAAAACATCGTTGTTACAGTTGTTAATGCCTTAAATGCTAGCTGTATCAATAGTAGGTTAACTACTGATTCTTATGATTTTTAAATAATTGGTCGGTCATAAATTAGGTTTTAAGAAGATTTAGCTCTTAAAGGTTGTATTAAATGAGTATCTGATTTCAATATTTTTATAAAAATGTTTTTAACAACGTTAATATGTGTTTGAAAAACATTTATATTCCATCATAAATCTAAAATTTTATACATCTATGAAAATTTTTACAACCAAAATGTTGGCGTTAGTGACGTCGGCATTGCTCTTAGGAGCCTGTAGCCAATTAGCTACCTACGAAAATGAAGACCTTCTTACTGACCTTGCAAAGTCAGAACAAGCCGGCTTTAAGCTCAACGCTTTTGGATCTGCTTCAAACGAGAATGCCAGACTCTCCACAAGTGGTAATTTCAATTTAAATTATACTGAAACAGTTTGTGTTGGTGATAACATTACTTTCAGTTTCGGTGGTACTGGTTTCACAGGAACGCGTACAGTTCAATTACAACAGTTAGTTGATGGCGAGTGGATACAGGTATTTCAGCAGGCACAAGCTCCTAAAGGAGTTAGCGGGTCACTTTCAGGTTATGCGGTAGGAACATACACTTTCAGATGGAAAGTAAGTGGACAAGGTGGACAACAAAATGTTGAATTCACTGTAGAAGTTGAGAATTGTGGCACTTGTCAGGAAAGGTTCTCTTACGTTGACAAGGGTGATTTAGAGCCATACACATTCACTTACATCCCTTCTGAGAGCATGCTAGCAGCGGAATTGGTATTTACTTTTGCCCAAGGATCAGCTGCTTCTGCTACAGGTCTTGAAGGTTGGTCTACCAATGGAGCTACACGTCAAATAACCATGAATTTGGTAGCTTGTCAGGTCTATACTTGGACCGTGGATTTAACACCTAATTGCTCAGGTAATTCTCCAAATAGCAATGTTTGGACTGATTTCAAAGTAAATGAAGTGTCTAAAAAAGGTGACCTTGCAACTATTACAGAAGCTTGTAGGTAATAAAAAATAAAGTGAAAATAAATGCCCCCAAAAGATTGAATCTTTTGGGGGCTATTTTTTTAGTGAGATATTAAAGCTTCTCAAAGATCCTTCTAAAGCTTGTCGCTTCAGCGATTCTACCGTGAAGCTCAGAGATAGGTACTCTTTCCTGCTCAGTAGTATCACGATGACGAATAGTCACAGTATTGTCTTCTAGTGTCTGATGATCAACAGCGATACAGAATGGCGTCCCGATCAGATCCTGACGTGCGTATCGCTTACCGATAGAAGATGCATCTTCATAGATAATGTTGAAATCATATTTCAGCAACTCAACAATCTCTTTTCCTTTTTCTGGCAAGCCATCTTTCTTCGTGATTGGAAGAATAGCTGCTTTCACAGGAGCGATCGCTGGATGAAGTTTTAAGTAGGTTCTGCTTTTCTCCTCGGTTTTCTCTTCCGTGTAGGCATTGCAAAGTGTCAATAAGAACAAACGATCTGCTCCGATAGAAGTCTCCACTACATAAGGGATGTAGTTCTGATTCACTTCTGGATCGAAATACTGTTGCTTCTTTCTGGAGAATTCCTGATGTGATTTCAAATCAAAATCAGTTCTGGAATGGATTCCTTCCACTTCTTTGAAGCCAAAAGGGAAATCAAACTCAATATCCATGGCCGCATTTGCATAGTGAGCAAGCTTCTCATGGTTATGTTTTCTGAGCTTTTCGGCAGGAATACCCAAAGCCAAATGCCATTTCATTCTAGTGTCTGCCCAGTTCTGATACCATTCCAGCTCAGTGCCAGGACGTACGAAAAATTGCATCTCCATCTGCTCAAACTCTCGCATTCTGAAGATAAACTGACGTGCTACAATTTCATTTCTGAAAGCTTTACCGATCTGAGCAATTCCAAAAGGAACCTTCATCCTTGCAGTTTTCTGAACATTCAGGAAGTTGACAAAAATACCCTGAGCTGTCTCTGGTCTAAGGTAAATCGTAGTAGAATCCTCGGCCACAGAACCCACCTGCGTAGAGAACATCAGGTTGAACTGACGAACGTCTGTCCAGTTGGAAGTGCCAGAAATAGGACATTTGATACCTTCATTGGTGATCAAATCTCTTACTCCATCAAGATCTTCTGCTTCCAGCAATCTCGCCAAAGTACCTGTCAATGCATTTGCTCTTTCTATATCTCCGGCTCTTTCGAACACGGCTGCATATTCTTCTACCAGCACATCTGCACGGTAACGCTTCTTAGAGTCCTTGTTGTCGATCATCGGATCATTAAAGCTATCTATGTGTCCAGAAGCTTTCCAAGTAGTAGGATGCATAAAAATCGATGCGTCTATACCTACAATATTGTCTTGTACGCGAGTCATGGTTTCCCACCACAGACGCTTCAAGTTGTTTTTCAACTCAACACCATATGCACCATAATCATAAACAGCCTGAAGGCCGTCATAGATCTCAGAACTAGGGTATACAAATCCATACTCTTTGGCATGGGAAATAATATCTTTCAGTTGCGCGTTTTCCGCAGGAGTTTCAGTTTTTGCCATAGCGGCAAAATTAAGGAAAATGCATGAATACCCGCAGAAAAATGAAAGTCTTCAGGTTTCTATAAAATTTATTACAACTAAATAGTTCACAGGACCGTGTAAGATTTAAACTAACTAAAAGGTCTACCCATGAAAAGATTATTACTTGTATTACTCGTGTTTCAGTGCTTCACTTTTGCAGCAAGTGCTCAGATTCAAAAAGGCAGTGTTTTGCTCGGTGGAAGCATCAACTTCGCTAATAGCAATAATGATCAGCAAAGGACTTCGGATTTAGGCAGTGATAGAAATACGACATCCAATGAGTTTTCCTTTGACCCTAAGGTTGGTATTGCCTTGGAAAATAATTGGGTTATAGGTGCAATGGTTAGATTTAAAACTGGTAAAAGTATAATGGATGCTACCACTTACAGCAGCACAAACTCTAGTAAGGAAAGACTTACCAATGAGCAAAATGCATTTGGTGCAGGCTTGTTTGCTAGAAAGTATTTTCCATTTGGTGATAAATTTTCAGCATTTGGGGAGTTAAATAGTGGGGCGCTGAAAAATAAAAATACGTCCATGTATGAATATAATAATGGCAGTCCTTCAGAAAATGAGGTCAACTACACTGAGTATGAGACCAGACTTTTAGCAGGAATCGCTTACTTCCCTAAAAATTGGATGGCAATAGAGCTGTCTACTAATCTTGCGACTTTTACAAGCTCCAACCAAGAAACGACCATTGCAGACTACAGTAATAATTCTTTTGAGTTTGGTTTAAATACCTCAGCAATCTATCTGGGAGTTTCTTTTTTCCTGAACAATAAGTAAAAAAAGCTTAAACCCAAAAAAGGTCAACTCAATAACTGAGTTGACCTTTTTTGGGTTAATGGTAAATTTGATCTATCTAAAGGTATATTTCACGCCGACACCGCCTCTGAGGTAACTGTCATTGTGATTTGCAAATACCGGTGCGGCTTCTACTAAAAAGCCCAAGTTTTTAGTATTAAATGGAGTAATCAATACGCCTATTGGAATTGCCACGTAAATATCGTTGTGGTCATCATGGTGCTTGTGATGATGATCTCCTAATAAGCCCAGACCTGCGCCTACGTAGGCATTCACTTCACTTTTTCTAACGAAATTATAGGCTCCCATCAATTCTAGCCCGATGTCGTGGCCGATGCCCAGTCTAGCTTCTCCGAAGAATTCATTGTTCGGGTCAGTTCCTACGGTGATAAAAGTATCAGAACTCTGGAAGTTGATACCTACAGCTACTTGAGCTTGAGAAATCGATATAAAAGCAAAAAGAGCAAATGCTAATAAGAATACTTTTTTCATGGTGGATTTAATTATTTCTAATCCCTTACCCCAAAAAAGAGCCAAACTTAAATTATTACCAATTTCCTTCTGCTTTTGAAATGGTGCGTTTCTCTTCTGCACTTTTAAAAGATGCCTCTATAATCTTCAAAACGCTGATGGTCTGTGGAATGGTGATGTCTAGTGAAGTGCCTTTTGAAATAGCATCTGCGATATTTTGGTATAGAATTCTGTAATTCCCTGGGATGGTCTCATAAGCTTTCGTTTCCTCACTGAGGAAAATTTTCCCCCACTTCTCCTCAGTTTCCACACCCCAACTTTCGCCTTCTGGCTTATGTCCCAGCTTGAACTCTGCTTCTTGTACATCCAAACCGAACTTTTGGTAAGATCCATTTTTACCCAAAAGCAAAAACTTTGGAGTAGGTACATTCACTAAAGCTCCTGCGGTCACCTTAGCTTTAAGAGTGCCGTAGTCCATGGTAATGTCAAAGTAATCGTCAGCCACAGCACCAGTTCTTTGCTTGCGGATGTCCGCCTGAATCCAGTTTGGTAGACCAAAAAGCAATACTACTTGATCCATCAAATGAGCCCCAAGATCATAGGTGATACCATTGCCAGGGACTTCCTTTTCTCTCCAATTCTCCGAAACATCTGGACGGAAGCGGTCAAAGTGAGATTCCAAATAAACCAAATCTCCAAGATCTCCTTCTCGAACCAACTTTTGCAAGGTCATGAAATCCCCATCGTATCGACGGTTGTGAAAGACAGAACAAACCAAGCCTTTCTCACTAGCTAGCTTATTTAGCTCTTCGGCTTCATGAGAGAAAATCGTGACCGGCTTATCTACCACCACATGCTTTCCCGCACTCAAGCACTGCATTGCCATAGGGAAGTGAAACTCATTTGGGGTGGTGATCACGATGAGGTCAGCTACCTCTGCAGCAAGCAATTCATCTAAGCTTCTGTATGTAGTTACTCCAGAATATATCTCTTCGCAACGATTAGTGCGACGTTCCACTGATGCTACCAGATCAAGGTCTGGACATACGGCAATTAATGGTGCATGCATTTTTTCAGCTACAGAACCGAAGCCTACGATGGCTGTCTTAATGGGATTGCTCATAATTATAAGTTCATTTCATGTGCCTTGTTCACTAGCTCAATTCGCGAACTAACTTGAAGTTTCTGGTGGATATTTTTACGATGCGTTTCGACGGTCTGTTTGCTTAGATTAAGCATTTCAGCTATACTTTTGTTTTGAATTCCTTCCCGGATTAGTTGGATGATTTCTGTTTCACGGCGGGAAAGTTTATACTTCATTCGAAATGCGTCAAAATAGGCGCCTTGCAAAGCTTGTTTTTTGACTCGATCAAAATTCAAAACGTGTCTACCTTCATAAACTTCATGAATGGTAAATATCAATTCATCTGGATCAGCGTCTTTGAGTATAAAAGCATCGGCTTTTTGATTGATGCATTTTTTGTAAATTTTTTCCTCATCATACATGGAGAGAACAACAACCTTCAAATGTGGGTGTGCTTCTTTGCAATGATCTAACACGCCAAAACCATCCATAATAGGCATGTTAAGGTCTGTGAGGACTATATCAATCTCATTATCTGCTAAGTAATCACAAAGCTCTCTTCCATTTGGAAAGACACCAACGACGAGTAGGTCATCCTCATCTTCTAGAATTCCTTCTATTCCTTTTGCAAATAGCTTGTGGTCGTCAGCCAGGGCAATCCTGATCATGCGCATTTGAGGTTAATAATTTGGGGAGATTAAACTTCAAATTATACCCTAAAATCTAATTTGGCAAGGTTAAAGTTATTTCTGTTCCTTTTCCGACTGCTGAAGTCAGGTAAAATTCGCCGCCGATAGTTTCCATTCTCTTCTTGAGATTGAACATTCCACTGCCATTTAATTTTTGAGATGAGTCAAATCCCTTACCGTTGTCTTTGATTAAGATTTGTTTTCTCATCCCATTTTCATGCAACCTGATCTGGATCTTATCTGGAAATGCATGCTTAATCGCATTATTGAGTGATTCTTGAATGACACGGATCAACACCAGTTTTTGATCCTTAGGCAATTCTATAAGCTCAAAATCTGCTTCCAGAGAAGTCTGACAAAAACCTGTATTCTGTATTCTTTCCAACTGTTGCTCGATGAATTCATTGATGCTGATGGACTCCACCCAATCGAGATTTAATTGTTTGGACAAGCCACGTACTTCTTGTATTGCCTGACCTAGTATGTCTCTTCCTTCGGCTATTTTTTCAGGTTTTATTGATCCAAAATTGAGCTTGGCGAGCGAAAGTAACTGACCAATATTGTCGTGAAGCTCCCTACCTATATGAGTCAGGGTTTCTTGCTGTATCTCATTTTCAATATTCAGCAAAGTCTTCTCATGCTCAGACTTAACCTGATCCATTTTCAGGCGATTTTGAGCTTGGCGCTGACGGTGGATAAAAACCATTGCTACCACAAAGGTGGACATTAAGCCTCCTAAAAAAAGAGTACTAAAAATAATGACGTAAATCTGATCTTCAGTTGGATTCATAGAAAGGTTCTTTTTCAAAGGTATTAGGTAGCAGCGGGGAGGCGATAATCAACGTTAAAACTCCCAAAGTGATAATTGTCATCACAGTATTAATATTCGAAAGTGCTCTTCCTAAAACTGGATTCACTTCATAGAGATAAATTAAGGACACCGAACTGATGTATGTTAAGGTGTAGGTGAACAACATACTCGTCACCTGCCAAAATGAAAGCAGTTTTAGAGGATTTCTATCTAAGTAGGCTTTATGTGTCATCAGCCCTGTGAAATAAATGCCACTCGCAATTAGTATCATATTTGCTCCAATGCTAAAAATAATAGGCTGTTGCAAATAGAGGAGTTCCATTCCAGTAATTTGAAGAACTAATGCCAAGACTATGAATATATAAATCATCCAGGTAATGTATTTCTTTTTGGAAGGGTGCAACCAGGACTTAATCAGAATTAAGTATAGTATGGTACCTATCTGCCTGTTTGCTATATTAAAGAGGAAAAGATTGAACTTTGGATATACTGTGTTCCCCAAGTAGGCATTTATTGCATACTTGAGTTCATGATTATAGTTCAAGTACGCTCCCAAGGTTTCATAAAAAAAAGTAAAACTCAAGATAAAAAAAGGAAGCAAATAATGAATATTTGCTTTTTTTTCTCTTGGCAGCTTAATAAAACAAATGACACCTATGATCTGAAGCAGATATAGTGGAAATGTATTCAGAGGATAGGCTGTAAATAAAGCCCTTATTAATCGTTCATCCATGTTTACCTAACTATCAATCCCTCTAGGTTTTTATTATCAATAGAGGAGGGCTCTCTCTCAAATAGTTTCGGGAAGTTAGGTGACACTAGTGTAAGCACAAGAATAATCTTAGTTAAAACCCCCATTACAATATCAATTTGTAAAAGAGACCTGCCTAAATTTTCATTAAATGTTAGAAAAAATTCCAATGCAATGGAATTAATGTAGGATAGAGAATAGGTAAATAACAGAAATGTCATTTGCCAAAAGGAGATCAACTTTACCGGATTAGAATTTAGAAATGCTTCATCAGTGATCAGCCCAATGAAATAAAGTCCGATGCCTATAACCATCATATTCGCGCCTATTGCAAATATGATAGGCTGAAATGAATAAATAGGCTCTATACCAGCGATTTGAAAATAAAAAGCGACACATATAAAAACCACAAGCATCCAGTTGATGTATTTCTTTTTAGAGGGTTTAAGCCAGGATTTTATTAAAAACAGGTACAATATTGTACTGATTTGCTTGTTGGCAATGTTGTACAACCACAGATTGTATCTAGGATTCTCAGTGTTCCCAAAGAAAGCATTTACTTCCTTATTGAATGCTGTGTTGTAATTGCAATAGGCCCCCATGTTTTCAAAAAAACATGTAAATAATAATATTACCAAAGGAAGCCAATAACTAGTATTGGCTTTTTGTTCCTTTGGCAACATGTAGAAATAGATGATTCCAGTTAATGAAAGTGTATCTAATACAACCAAATACGGCATTAGAAACGCTTCGAAAAATCTAGCCTCCATTTTTAAGTATCAGTAGGTTCTGGTTCACAGTGATACGGACATTGAACTCCATTATTTTGGTATTCATCCTCTCCTCCTAATTCAATTTTCACAAATTTATTATCCTTCAGATTTGCAGCCCGCATCACTAAGGTCATCTGACCTGTATAGGCAGCCGCTTCATTAGGATATGCTTTTGTTGCAGTTTCTTCGGTGTACTGCGTGAAATAAAATTGAATTCCACCAACACTGGGATCGTTGTCAGATTTGGCCAATAAATTTTCCAAGGTAGCCCTGTCAAAAAATATCCAGCCGGTCTGGTTATCCTTGTCTTTGCCATTCTTTCCTTTGCCTGGCTTGCCTTTTTTAACTTCATTGTCATACTTCGCTTTCATCTCTTCGAAGTCTTCTTTAGATATTTTCATAGAAAAGTATATTTATAAAATTTAGTGTAATGGAATAAACTTGTAGAAATTATTCCCCAAAAGATAAGGATTTTATCTGCGATAAGGCAAAAAAAAGGAGCGAGTATGACACTCGCTCCTTTAAATAATTAATGAGAATAGCTATTTAAGCAAGCTTTTTGGCTTCTTTAGCTGCATTCTCTTGATCTAATTCTCTTTTCATCAAATCCACTACAATTGGAGTAGCTATGTAGATAGAAGAATAAGTACCTACTAACACACCAATGAATAGTGCGAATGAGAAGCCTCTCAATACTTCACCACCAAATATTAATAGTACAATCACCACAATTAACGTAGTAAATGAAGTAATCAAGGTACGACCTAAGGTCTGGTTGATAGCGTCATTAAATACTTTTACCAATTTGTTAGTACCCCTATTTTCGATATTCTCACGAATACGGTCAAACACAATCACGGTATCGTTAATAGAGTAACCGATGACAGTAAGTACCGCAGCGATAAATACTTGGTCAATCTCAAACGTTGCTCCAAAAGCACTTGCAATAGCAAAGGCTGCAATAACAAATAAGGTATCGTGAATCAAGGCAATGATAGATGCCAAAGAGAACTGCCACTTTCGGAATCTCAATAAGATGTACAAGAAGATTGCAACCAATGCCGCAATCATCGCTTCAGCTGAAGATGCTTTGATATCATCTGCTACAGTAGCACCTACTTTGGAAGATCCGGTAATTGCGAATTGACCAGCGGCTAAGGATACAGCATCATCTGTAAATGTTAATCCTGTCACTGAAGCTATACCTTCTTTTACTTTGCTTTCTACTTCAAGATTCGAAGCAGCATCATCTTCATTTACCAAGTAAGAAGTAGTTACTTTCAGTACGTTATTAGAACCGTAAGTTTTCACTTCTACAGATCCATCAAACTCACTGTCCAAGCCTGATTTCAAATCTGAAGCAGCCATTGGCTCATCGAATGCTACGATGTAGGAACGACCACCTGTAAAGTCAACGCCGAATTTCAATCCATTGACAGCAGCGATACCTAGACCAATTACAATAATTGAAGTAGAGATAATGTAAGCAATTTTACGCTTGCCTAAGAAGTCAAGGTTCATTGCGCCTAATGCATTTTTAGCAAAAGGAGTAGCAAAGCTAATAGAGCTGTTGTCTCCTTTTTTGCTCATCCATGTTACAATCACTCTGGTGATAAATACTGAGGAGAAGAAAGATGAAGCGATACCAATCATCAATACGATTGCGAAGCCTTTAACTGGTCCTTGACCCAATGCAAATAAGATAGCACCTGTAAGGAAAGTAGTTACGTTTGAATCGAGAATCGCAGAGAATGCTTTGTCATAACCTGCACTGATTGCAGACATTAGACCAACTCCGTTTCGAAGTTCTTCTTTAATACGCTCAAAAATCAGAACGTTCGCATCAATGGACATACCAATCGTCAATACGATACCTGCAATACCTGGCAACGTCAATGCGGTTCCTAACTGTGCAAGAATACCAAGGATGAAGAAGATGTTGAACACCAATGCTGCGATAGCGATGAAACCACCTTTAGCATAATAAGCGATCATGAACAATACCACGATGCTAAGACCTGCTACCATTGAAATCAAACCTTGATTCAATGCTTCTTTACCCAATGTTGGGCCGATGATGCTTTCTTCTACGATTTGAGTAGGAGCAGGAAGTGAACCTGATTTCAGGATGTTAGCCAAATCTTGAGCCTCCTGAAGAGAGAAGTTACCAGAGATTTCAGATTGTCCAGTTGGGATCTCACCATTTACTACTGGAGCAGTGTATACATAGTCATCCAAAACAACAGCGATTCTTCTACCGATATTCTCAGAAGTCAATTTTCTCCATTTTCTAGCGCCATCAGCATTCATTTGCATGGAAACAGCTGGTCTAGAAGTTTGATCGAGCACCTGACGGGCGTCAGTTACTACGTCACCTTCCAAAGGTGCTTCGTCTGTACCTCTTTCAGTTTTGATCGCGAAAAGTTCTAAAGTTTCAGAGCCATCTTCTGCAGCAAAAGGCTTCACACCCCATAGCAATTTGATGTCTCTAGGTAATAAGGCTTTGTAGTCCGTATTTTTCAAGATACGATTGATAGCCATCGTGTCACGAAGTTCGTATGCCAAGCCATAGTTAGGCTTAAGCAAGCTGAACAAAGGAGAAACGCTATTGTCACCAGCTTTAGTAGGATCGATTTGCGCTAGTTGCTTCTCAAGTGCATTTCTCAAAGAGTCTTCACCAGTAAGATTCTCTGTAGATACAGTGTCGGCAGCAGCAGTCTCTGAGGAAGCGTTTGCAGCTACCCAAGCATTGTTTACTAATTCTAAAGCCGATCCAATTTCATTGGTTTCAACAACTTCCCAGAACTGTAGTTTCGCTACACCCTGAAGTAAGTTTCTTACTCTTTCCTGATTGTCAACACCCGGTAATTCGATCTGAATACGACCAGAACCTTGAATTCTTTGAATGTTTGGCTGAGAAGTACCGAATCTATCGATACGAGTTCTTAAAATGTTGAAAGAACGCTCAATCGCGTTTTCAATTTCATTATCGATGATTTCAATGATTTCTGAATCAGAAGATTCCAAAGAAATACGGCCTCTGTTTGCAGCTGTAGCGAAAATTCCGCTCAATTTTTTATCAGGGCTGTTTTTCTGGAATGCAGCATAAAATAAATCAACATACTTAGTAGTAGAAGTTTTAGCTTCTTCACGAGCTTCTTCCACAGATTTGTTGAATGCCACATCTTTTGGATTACCAGCAAGTCCTTTTACAATTTCCACTGGGGAAACAGCCAAAGTAACATGCATACCGCCTTGAAGGTCAAGACCAAGTCCAAGTTCCGTTTCTTTTACCTCTTGAAAAGTAAAATCAGCACCTAAGAAGTTGTAAACCGGAGCTCTCCAGATAGAATCCAGATAGTTTTGTCTTTTTGAAAAATCCACGTTGCCGGACGCGTCAGTCGCGTATTCCTGAGCTTCTTTCTGGATATTGTTTGATACAAATGTGAATGACAGATAGTACAAGCATAATGCTGTAACGATCACTGTCAAAAACACAATGACACCTTTGTTTTGCATGAGAAATTGAAATTATAAATTGATTGTAAATACAGATTTGTGGCTTACCTGAATATCAGGAAGCGGGATTTCACCGGAAAATAGAAGGAAACTTAGGGCCCTTTGGTGGATATGATTCGCTCAAAAAGTATTTGTATGAGCTGATTTGGCTGAACTACTGAAGTAGATTCTGTAATGAAAGTAGATCCTTCAAAGGTTACTATATCATGGATAAGATAAAGAATGTTGTGCGAAACATTGACCACAAAGGGTACTACTGCATCTACAGCAACATTCAGAAAAGTCTGATCTTGATCCGATGAATTTGGTTTTTCTTGTTGCTCTACTTTAGCAGAGTCTCCATTTTCAGGGATATATTCTACACTTGAAATAAACAAACATAATAGCAAGGCAAGCATCACCGTTAGGCGCTGCTGGAATAAATTGCTATTTCTATTAGTTGCTTTCATGAGGCGCAAATATAGCCAATTATTTAAAATGAGTGTTTCTCATTCCGGAATTTCTGTTGAATGCCTGTGTATTCAGAACAATAATTTGAAAATCAATCAGTTGTCGGAATTAATGTGCTGCTATTCAGGTTGTTTTAGCCCTTAAATAAGTGCGAATGACTTCTAGAGCTTTGTCGAAATTGTGATTATTTGGCACGATCAGGTCTGCATCATTCATAAAAGGCTTGATGTATTTCTCGTAAGTAGGCATCACATGCTGTTCGTAGCGATACAATACATCATCCAGATCATACCCTCGTTCTACTTTGTCGCGGATTATCCTTCGCTTCAACTTAATATGATCTTTCGCATCAATAAAAATCTTTAAGTCTAGCAGACTAGCTAGCTCAGGATAATAGAGAACAAAAATACCCTCAACCACCACAACTGGTGCAGAGTTGAATGTCAACATTTTCGGTGTTTTTGCAGCGTTATTGAACGTGTATTCCTCTCGGTGAACGGTCTCTCCAGCTTGGATTTTGCGGATATCAGAAGCATATCCTTCAAAGTCTATACTCTCAGGCCTGTCAAAATTATACACTCCATGATCGTCGATCGGCTGCAATTCTCTAGGCTTATAATAGTTGTCCTGAGAAATCAAGCAAACCTCACCGTCTTCAAAAGAACTCAGCAATCGTTCTAAAAAAAGTGTTTTACCTGAAGCAGATCCCCCTGTAATGCCGACGATGAATGGTTTTTGCATGGGGCAAAGTTAAGCTGATTTTCTTTTTTATACAGAATTATATATTGCTTAAAAAGGTAATAAGCTCACTCACGGCTTTTCCGCGATGCGAGATTGCATTCTTTTCTGCCATTGTCAGCTCCGCAAAAGATTGGGTGTATCCTTTCGGAGAAAAGACTGGATCATAGCCAAAACCTCCATTTCCTGTGCGCTCTTTCAGGATTTCACCTTCTGCCACGCCTTCAAATTTAAACTCATCATCTCCCAACAACAGTGCGATGACCGTTTTGAAGCGAGCCGTTCGGATAGAAGAGTTTTCTAAATTTTTCAGCAATAGATCAATGTTTCGCTCATCACTTCGGGGCTCTCCGGCATATCTTCCTGAGTAAACTCCAGGCTCTCCTTCCAATGCATCGACTTCAAGCCCAGTATCATCAGCGAAGCAATCAACTCCAAAATGTTCTTTTACATACTTAGCCTTCTGAAAAGCATTATGCTCTAGCGTGTCTCCTGTTTCAGGAAGTTCAGCCGAACAACCAATGTCTTTCAGGGAAACAATTTCGAAGCTATCGCCAAGCGCAGCTTTGACTTCTTCGATTTTCTTGGGGTTGTTGGTAGCAAAGCAAATTTTCATAACTCAAAAATAGGGGTTAAAGATTCTTGGCAACATTTCATTTGATAAAAACTCAAGCCAACTCAAGTGTTTGTCATTAAGCTTTAGTAAAACCTTCCTCTTCTCTGTGCATTAAAAAGAGAATCCCGTAATTTCGAATTCTACTTTTGTTTCAAGGTCATGAAGAAAATCACTATTTATTGCGGTTCCCGAAAAGGAGATAGTACAGTTTACGAAGCTGCTGCGAGAGCTCTGGCTCAGGAAATGATCAAGCGAGATCAGTCGCTGGTTTATGGAGCTGGAAGAGTAGGCTTGATGGGAGTGATAGCGGATGAAATGCTGGGAGCTGGCAAAGAGGTGCTGGGTATTATTCCTCAGAAACTCGTAGATCGAGAAGTGGCCCATCGTGGTTGCACCGAACTGATCATCGTAGAGACCATGCGTGATCGTAAGTGGCTAATGGCAGAGCGTGGAGATGCATTTATCGCTATGCCAGGAGGAATCGGGACGTTGGAAGAACTTTTTGAAATCATGACGCTCAATCAACTGCACTATATTCAGAAGCCGCTCGCACTCTATAATGTGAATGGGTATTATGACAAATTGATTGACTTTTTGGACCATGCTATGAAGGAAGGATTCATGTATCCTGAGCAGGAAGAACTATTGATTGTCTCAGATGATCCTGTAGATCTGCTAGATCAAATTGATGCCTACGAGGCCAAAAGACCTTCGGATTGGTAATTCATGACTAATGTTAAATTTTTTGAAAACCAGATTGCTTTCTCGCTTATTATTGGGTGAAAGTGTCATGAGAGATTGATTTTTCGCTTGCCGAATGATCAGGACAGGCAGTACCTCACTCATCGCAGTATCGAACCTCAAGAGGGTTTAGAGTAAACAATTGCACCTTCTCGCCTTGGTGGGAGGTCATTCAACGTTGCGCCGCCGCGCCGCTGCGAGAAACAGAAAACCACTTACTATAAAAATTATAACCTTCACAAAGACCCTTCAAACCTACTAGTTGAGATACTCTGGGTAACTCTTCAAAGGTTAAAGAACTGCGCCTTTGCGCCTTTGCGCGAGATATTTCTAAGACGGAAGTAAATAAAAACGTTGCGCCGCTGCGCCGTTGCGAGAGAAAGAAGATTTCCATCAGAATATTTCTCCCCCTCCGCTAAGGGTAATTCCCCTTCCCCTTGTCATAGAACCAAATTAATCCAATTAAGATGAATTCGATTACTAAGGTTCTTGGGGTACTATTTTTCATGGCAATAAATCCCCTGCAAGCACAGCAACTCACGCAAACAATCCGCGGGACGGTGATCGACCAAATCACAAAAGCTCCCATGCCAGGCGCGACAGTAATGATAATGGGTTCGGACCCCATAATCGGAACCACTACAGATGTAGCAGGAGATTTCAAAATCGCTGATTTGCCGGTCGGCATGTACACGCTAAAGGTGAGCTTTATCGGTTTCAAAGAAATCATACTGCCAAATGTCAAACTCAACTCGGGCAAGGAAGTCGTGCTTACTATTCCCGTGGAGGAGGATATCACTCAAATCCAGGAATTTGTCGTGATAGCTTCAGATAAGGATCGAACCAATAACGATATGGTGCAGGTCAGCGGACGTACGTTTTCAGTGGAGGATACCCGGAAATTTGCCGCGGCAGTCAATGATCCTGGTCGTATGGTGGCATCCTTCTCTGGAGTTACCAGCACGGATGATGGTAATAATAATATTTCCATTCGTGGCAACAGTCCCAACGGTTTGCTGTGGAGGATGGAAGGAATAGATATTCCAAATCCCAATCACTTCGTCAATCCTGGTACTTCCGGCGGTGGTGTGTCGATCTTGAGTTCTCAGTTACTGGCGAATTCCGATTTCCTCACAGGAGCTTTTCCAGCGGAATATGGCAATGCGCTTTCTGGAGTTTTTGATTTGAGCCTGAGAAAAGGGAACAATGAAAATCAGGAGTTCACCGTTCAAGCAGGATTTATGGGTTTGGATCTGGCTGCGGAAGGACCGATTGCCAAAAACTACAGAGGTTCGTATCTAGTTAACTATCGCTATTCCACGCTTTCGCTCCTTTCCAAAATCGGTCTTCCACTAGGTGACTTTGTGACCAATTTTCAAGATCTGTCTTTCAATGTCTATTTGCCAACTGGCCCGAATAGCACGATAACACTTTTCGGTTTTGGTGGACTGAGTGACCAAGATGGAGAAGCTTTGATGGATTCGCTCGAATGGAAATCGGATGGAGATCGCTACGGTGGAACGTTTTTCTCGAACACGGGAGCAGTGGGAGTGAAGCATTCATACATCTTGAATGAAGCAAATTTCCTCCAAACTACTCTGCTGGCTTCTGGAAATGCCTTGGGTACGACCGAGTCTAGATTGGATGATGATTTGCAGTTTCAGAAACGTTATTACGAGAATTACAGCAATTCGAAAATTACGCTAAGCTCTGTGCTGAATACCAAGCTTTCTGCGAAAGCAGCTTTGCGAAGCGGATTTTATGTCAATCAACTCTACTACAATCTGCGTGAGGATGACTTCGTGGAAGAAACTCAAAGCCTACAGACCTACATCAATTCCAAGGGAAACACGCAGAGTATTCAGGCTTTTTCCCAACTGAACTACCGAGCCAGCGAGCGTTTGACTTTCAATGTTGGACTGCATTACCTGCAGCTGTTGCTGAATAATTCCAATTCGATAGAGCCGAGGCTAAGCGCTTCCTATGCCTTGGACGAAAAGCAACGACTGAGCTTCGGCTATGGACTGCATAGCCAGGTGCAGCCGCTGGGAACTTACTTTGCTGAGCAAGAAATGAACGGGCTGATTACTCTTCCAAATGAGGATCTGGATCTAAGCAAATCACATCATTTAGTGCTGGGCTATGATCGTTCGTTGAATTCCTATTTGCGTATGAAAGTGGAGACGTATTACCAGTATTTATTCCAGATTCCTATCCTTAGCGGCACGGATGAGACTTATTCCATCATCAATCAACAATGGACTTTCACCACCGACCCGTTGGTGAATGAGGGTTTTGGGAAAAATTACGGCGTTGAATTCACGCTGGAGCAGTTTACGCACAAGGGCTTGTACTTCCTGCTATCCACTTCGCTGTACAATTCCCATTACAAAACCAATGAGGACGTCTGGAGAAATACACGCTACAATGGCAATTTCAACGCCACGCTGACGGCTGGCAAGGAATACACCTTGAAAAAAGACCGCGTGCTTGGGATAAATCTCCGTACGATTTACAGCGGAGGACTGCGAAATACTCCGATTGATTTGGCAGCTTCTATCGCAAAAGGCGAAGGAGTTCGTCTGAAGGATCAGGCTTTTGAAGAGCAAAATCCGAACTACTTCCGTACAGATCTGCGCTTCAGTCTTACGAAAAATAAACCTAAGTCCACCCGAACTTGGTCATTGGATATCCAAAACGCCACCAACCGCCAAAACATCTACGGCAGCTACTTCGAAGTTATGAGTGGGGAAATCAAAACTTCCTATCAAACCCCATTGATCCCAATTCTGAGCTATCGAGTGGAGTTTTAGAGGATAAACTGATATGATCCTGATCTAATGAGGGGAAATATAAATCTTAGATAAGGAGGATTGATTATCAGCTTGCGTTACGGGAATTGAATGCATGAAAATTATAAACTAAGAAGCCTACTGTCTTACAAAATGTGATAATTTCGAATCTGGAAGGCTAGGAAAGGATAGCATGTACTCATACTTTTTCTAGGTATACATAGACATTCTCAATTATGAAAACTCTTAAAAATGTAATTGTAATAAGTGCTTTATTCTTCAGTTTTTTTTCTTGCAACTTGGAAGATGAGTCTTTTTTCCAAGTGAAATATACTATAGAGGACCTCGTCAAAATAGATGCAGGCGACTCTAAGTCTTGGAGTATTCAGGGGTATTATAGTAATTATAATCAAGGAGTTATGAAAGAAGATAGCCCTTGTTACGTTGATGATATTTTTACTTTCCAAAAAGGGAGCACTGAAATAACAGTAATCCCAGGAGAAGTCAGCTGTTATATGGGAGATTCTAAAGAAGAAATTACTACTGCTTCTTACGAATTTTATGAAGAAGAGGGACTCGTTTTTTTATCGATTAGCAAGGCTGTCCAAGTTAATGGAGTTACGAAAAACACCTTTTTTTCTTTACAACTTGTAGAATTATCCAATGATCACATGATTTTCTCGAGTGGGGAAAAAGGGAACTATGAAGTGGCTATTGTCTTAATAGCTTCAAATAACTAATCTTAATAAAATAATCAGTTCCTGAACTTTGAATCTCTATCTTACTTCAACTATTAATCAGCTCAATATCAGTAAGATTCGTATTAAAGCTGCTTCATTTTACTAAAATATTGCCCTCAAATTACTTTCCCTTCTCAGCGAGCATTTCTTCTCCTTTGGTGAGATTCTTTTTGAAAAGTTCCAAATCACTATGCTGAGGTTGAGCGCCTAGCTCCACTGCTTTTTTGTAGAGTGGAATAGCTTCTTCGACTCTTCCCAGAGCCATCAAGCCATCGCCCATAGAATCGTTAGCATTTGCGGAGTTTGGATGATTTTCTAGGTTGTTTTTGAAGAGAACCAACGCATGTTCAAACTTATCAAATCGCATGAGATTGTATGCTTGCATGTTGATCTCATACTCATTCAGAAGCGATGCAGGAATGTAAGTTTGCATGTCAGACACATACCTACCAAACTCTTCTGGACTGAGGGTTTGTGTAGCCTTAATGATTTTTGTCATCGGATCAGTATAGAGTACTTGACGGATAGACTGGGCGATTTGTGTAGGCTCTTGCGTCGGCAGGAAATTCATGGATCCAGAAGACAAAAGAAGGGAATATTCAGGATTCTCAAGGCTGTATTGATCGAAGAAGTCTACCTTACTCGAAATTAGAAAGTCTTTTATTTCCTTGTAATGGGCAGTTTGCTGGCCAAATATGGTTTGGATGTTATTTTTTCTTCCAATGATTACCTGAGATGCTACTTCTGGCACATCTTGAGATGACCAGTTCAATTGATTTTCAACTAGCATCTTCAAAAATAGGTCACTCTCCGGCTTAGCTCCAAGGGATCTTCTGGACATACTTAAACGCTGAAAATCTAGGTATTCAGAGGCTAAGAGCTCGCCGTCTACGTTTTGACTGTTGAGTGCATCACGTAGTTTGTCTGGGTTGTCAGTGTCCATTACGGGATCCACATACACCATTCCCTGAACTTCATTTGGATGGGCTGCCGCAAATTCCCTAATCAATAGATTTCCCCAGTTGTTGCCTACCAAAATATAAGGCGGCTCAATATTCATTTCATTCAATAGAGCCTCAAGTTCCTTTACTCTTATATCTAAAGAAGGCGTTTCTTCCGAAATCGAAGACTTTCCTAAGCCAGGTCGTTCGTACGCTAACACAGGAGAAAATTCAGCTACCTGATCAAACAGGTTGTCCCAAACTGCTAGACTTTCACTGTTTCCAGCTTCCAAAATAACGATTGGCTGATGGGCTTTTCGCTTAGTTAAATCAGAAGTTTTGGTGTTCACTTGCTTTCCCGCTACTGAAATGAGCTGAGTAGTGGATTGAGCATTTACTTCTGGAGAAAGGGAAAAAGCAGCAAGTGCCCCAAGAATGATCAACTTTTTCATGTGTTTATAATTTGATTTTCAATGGTCACATGAAATCTCGCAAGCAGGATAATCATCCCTGTGTTTGTTGCTTCCATACTCGATTTCATATGAGGAGAGTTTTCGTGAACTAAAATTTAATGACTTTTAATTTCTAATGAAACACTGAAGGACAGGTATTTATAAAAATTAACAATGTTTTAATTGAAGGCATAACAGTCATTGTGAAATATTCCAGACTACATCCCAACAGATTTCAGAACTTCCAGCATTGTATTCAGTATCGCATAAAAGCATAAGTTATATTGAGATAATTCTTTGTTCTGATTGCGGTAGCTACATATTTACTTAAAGCAATAACTAGCTGTAACAAACTAAATCTGAGCGGAAATTAACCAAGGATAATTCTAAATTGATACTTTCTATTCCGAGTCTAAATTCTGGAACTTAAATCTTCAACTTTTAATTATTCTAGCTCTCCCAGCATAAGCCATAGATGTTATTTCATTAATTTTTGCAACTCAGTCTTGACTAAATCTCTTCCTTCTCAATCCATTCTTATCACGGGAATTCTTTTGATTTCGATCAATCTTCGAACTTCGATTGCCTCGGTTGGGCCATTGATTCCCTTTATCAGAGAGGATTTAGGATTGTCCAATGGACTTGCGGGATTTCTTACCACACTTCCATTGCTCACTTTTGCTACCTTTTCTCTTTTTGCGCCAGCGATAGGAAAGCGTCTGGGAATGGGCAGAGCCATATTTCTAGGAATTTCCATACTTACGTTTGGTGTGATCCTTCGGGTTTTGGGAGGAATAGAACTGTTGTTCCTGGGGACGGCGCTGACGGGAATTGGGATTGTAATTGCTAATGTGCTGTTGATTCCTTTGATCAAATTCAGATTGCCCGAAAAGCTAGGTTTGATGACGGCTTTACTGGCGACGATGATGTCTCTTTTTGCTGCAATTGCAGTGGGAGTGAGTGTGCCATTGGCGGTAGATTGGGACTGGGGATGGAGAGGCTCGCTGGCATCTTGGGCGCTGTTTATGGTTATAGCTTTGCTTGTGTGGATTCCACAGATTCGCAGACCAAAAGCCAGCTTGCAGCAGGTGACTAATCCTGCTAAAAATGTATGGAAATCAAAACTAGCCTGGCAGATCACCATTTTTATGGGTTCTCAGTCGGTGATGTATTTCACGTTGATAACCTGGCTACCTGATATGCTGATCTTTAGGGGTTGGACTCCTGCTCAGGCAGGTTTGGTGTCGTCTCTGATGCAGGTTGTTTCTCTTTTTGGGTCATATTTCGCGCCTAATTTTCTGATCAAACTCAAGGAGCAAACCTGGGTCGTTCTAGCTGTGGGAATAGCCTATGTATTTGGCTATGTGGCTCTGTTTATAGATAATGAATTGATCACTTATGTAGCACTAGCCGTGGTTGGTTTTTGTATGGGATCTAGCTTGAGTATTGCCTACACGCTGATCGCTTTACGGACAGCTGAGGATCAGACTACGGCTAAACTATCGGCCATGGTGCAGTCTTCGGGGTATTATTTGGCAGCTTTGGGTCCCTTACTGTTTGGGGTATCATTGGATCTTTTTGACAATTGGAATATCCTGATTTTCTTCCTTTTATTCTTTGCTTTGGTATTTACATTCTTTGGAATGTCGGCAGGTAGAGATCGTAAAATCTAATTCCAAATATTATTTCGCTCTCTTGGGAATAGGGTGTAATTTTGCGGGTTCAATCTGAATACCAAATCTCATGCAAGAATTCTTTCAAACCTTCGGAATTTCTGAACAACTATTCGATTACCTGATCATGCCCTTGCTTATATTCTGCGCAAGAGTCGGAGATGTGTCTATCAACACGCTTCGGATTATGTTTATGATGAATGGGAAAAAGAACATTGCTCCTGTTCTTGGCTTTTTTGAAGCCTTGATTTGGTTGCTTGCTATTGGGCAAATTTTTCAAAACATAGACAATCCACTTTCTTATGTTGCCTATGCCGGTGGATTTGGAATGGGAACTTATGTGGGGATGTATTTTGAGGAGAAATTAGCTTTTGGTAGAGTGTTGGTTCGTGTAATCACGCCACAGCCACTTCCTGAGCTGATTGAGTATATGAAAGACCGTGACTTCCGCTTTACAAATGTGGGTGGCGAAGGACGTTTTGGTAAGGTGAATTTGCTTTTTACAGTGATGAAAAGAGACAGTCTCACCGAATTTGTCGCCAAAGTGAAAAGCATAGATGAGAAGGCCTTCTATACAATCGAAAGTGTGAAGCGAGTTTCGGAAGATGATGTAAACGTGATGGACGACAAGCCTCGGTTTAACATGAGCTTCTTCAGCAAAGCCCGTACTTAATGGCCAATTCCTGGTTTCAGTTTCAACAGTTTCGAATCAATCAGGATCGCTGTGCGATGAAAATCAGTACAGATGCGGTGATGTTGGGAGCTTTGGCTGATGCTATCTCTCCGAGAGAAATTTTGGATGTAGGAACTGGTACCGGAGTGATTGCCCTGATGCTGGCTCAGCGTTTTCCTAAAGCTAATGTTCAGGCGGTTGAGATAGATTCGGAAACGGCTTCTCAGGCTTTGGAGAATTTTCGCTCAAATACTTTTTCGGATCGTATACAGCTATGGGAGGGGAGATTTCAAGATTTCGAACCTCAGCTGAACTATGATCTGATTGTAAGCAATCCTCCTTATTTTCCCGATCATCTGAAATCATCTGATGTGCAACGTAACATGGCTTTGCATACGGATGAACTTTCCTTTGATGATTTATTGGGAAAAGTGATTCAGCTTTTAAAAGATGATGGGCAGTTCTGGGTTATTCTTCCGCCCAGACAAATGCAGGATTTTCAAACAAAAGCAGTGAAGAAAGAATTGTTTCTTAAAACAAAATTCACGTTGCAAGACAAGCCTGGAAAACGAATTCAAAGAGAAATTTGTGCCTTTTCCAGAAGCCAGAATGAGGTAGAAACATCAGGCATTTTCATCAAAAACGAAGATGGAACACCGCACGAAAGCTATGCTAAGGTAGTGTCTGGCTTTTTGCTTGGTTTTGGAGTTTGAATCGACTTTGCTGACAAATCCAATATGTCTATCCGCGATTTCATCAGTATAGACGTTAATGCAATATAAAGTTTGGCGAAATTTGGTCTTACTTTGAAAACCTGGAATCTCATCGTTAAGTAGCACCGAAGGTGCTTATCCATTCATGACCCTGTACGAAGTGCAGGGAAGATGACAAAAGATTAAATACAGCCCTGAAAAGGGTGGAACTTTATTGTTTCGCCCTTTCAGGGCTCCTAATCTAGTATTATTCCATATCCCCAGGCTTTGCCGAGGGTTATGAATAGTTTCAATCTTTCAGATCTTTTTTTCGATTGAATTAAATCTATGAATCTAGACACACAGCAAATTTAGCTACTGGCATAAAAGCGGATAATCATAAAACTAATTATTGGTAAAATTTAGATAATCCCTCTTATCCCCTTTAAAGGGTCAATTGCTGAATTTGAACTTCAACCATCTTTTTTAGTCTAGACGATTAGAATCTTTATCAAATCATCCTTTCCTCTTCTTTAAATCGAATTCCTCTTCTGCCCAACTCCTCCAAAATAGGATTGTAAATCTCAGGGAGCACTGGGATGTGGAGGCCTATGAGGTTGATTTTTCCATCTAAAAATGAGTCAACTGCAATTGCCATCGGAAGTCCAACTGTCTTTGCCATGGCCGTATAGGTAGCGTCTTCACCGAAGCAAACTAGGCTTGATCTGATTTCCTTGATGCCTTCTGGAGTTTTGATTTCAAAAAGATGCTGCATCACGATCATGTCCTTGTCTTCTGGGTAAAGCTTCCAGTTTTTCTCTAGAATAGCTTGAAGAATAGATGCCGGAGAACCTGTTGTTTTTGGTAGTAAATCATTCCCGAAAAAGCCCAGCCACTGGATTTTCTCCCAAGTAGGGAAATCAAAATCAGGGATCAAGTTACCCAGTTTTTCTTCTACAGAAAGGGCTGGGTCGTAAGGCAAAAATGAATTCAAAAACTGTCTCAGCGTCGTGCCTTCAGACAGCCTCATCTGGAAAGAATCATCACACATTCCTAGCTGGACGAATACATTCCATCCTTTGCAGTAACCGTCTCTTCTTAGCGTTCCACGGAGCATGGTGCTGATATTTTCCAATCCATACACTTTTCTATAGCTCAGCGAATCCCGATTGGGATAGCCATCAAAATCTCCCAATCCGGGAAATTGGATAGTTTCGAGTCGGTTAAAAAGCTGATGGTAAGGGACAAACTTCAAATCGCCATTTTCTATGTAGCGGGAAGTTCCCTGTCCAGCCAAAACAACATTCCTTGGGTTCCAGGTGAATTTGTATTTCCATGGGTTATCCTCAGATTGTGGTGCGAGAAGTCCACCGCAATAAGATTTGAAGGAGATAATTTCTTCGTCTTTTGACTTCGCCGAGTTGATGATCTGCATGGCTGACATGTGATCGATACCAGGATCTAGACCGCATTCATTCAGAAAAAACAATCCTTTTGCTTCGATTTCTGGCCTCATTTCACGCATTTCCTCCGACTCGTAGGAGGCCGAGAAAAAGTGCTTTCCAAATTCCAGACAATCCTTTGCCACCGTAGGATGCATAAAAGCAGGAAGCATGGAGATCACTACATCCGCTTCTTTGATAAGCGACTGCCGAGCAGCTACATCTTCTATGTCTAACTGACGTGCTTCAGTATTTAACTGGTTTTTAAGTTTTTCCTGAGCGGAAGCCAGATTGATGTCCGCCAAAATCAATTTGCGGGATTTGGTTTGACAGCTTTTCGCCAAGTAGTCGATCAGAAATATGGCAGATTTTCCGCCGCCTAAAATCAGAATTGTAGACATGCTTAATCAATCTATACTATTTTTAGTAACCCTGCGGGTAAAACTCATAAAGTGATGTCAAGTACCCAAATCCCCCTACCCCCTTTAAAAAAGGGGGAGTTGGCTCAATTAAGCACCAAATTTTACTGTAAGTAGTTTAACGTGCAAGCATTATGATGCTCCTAATTATGGCTAAAATGGAGATTATATTTTAGGGTAAAAAATTGTAGGGAGAATATTAAAAGGAACAATTCCCTACCTTAATCGTTAGGAAAACTCCAATTAGAGAGCCATGAGCAAGAAAATAAAAATTGAAGCTGAGTTTGAGGAACTGGCTTGGGAGGAACTGACGATAGAAGAGCAGCAGCTGATGATGCGGGCGAGAAAAGTGTCTGAAAGCGCCTATGCGCCTTATTCTAACTTTCATGTGGGTGCAGCTGTGCGACTTGATTCAGGAGAAATCCTACAATCCAGCAATCAGGAAAATGTGAGTTTTCCAGTAGGAGTTTGTGCAGAACGGTTGGTGCTTGGCTATGCCGGAGCCAATTTCCCAGATCTCGCCGTGAAGGAAATCGCAATTGTAGCGCGCAGAAAAGGCGATGAAGTTTGGGCGGGAGTGTCTCCTTGTGGTCTTTGTCGGCAGACGATCAACGAAATGGAAATGCGATTTAATCGACCAATTTCTATTCTGATTCAAAATCCGGATGGAAGCGTACTTCGCTTTCCTGGAATTCAGACGCTTTTGCCTTTTAAGTTTGACGATCTGAACGCCTAGAATTTTGAAGAAAAGTATCAGTTTTCAGTATCAAGCGCAGTATTCCGTCTCACATGAGCCTACTTTTGAAGAGAAGGAAATCTGGCTGCTGTTGCATGGGTACGGGCAATTAGCCGAGTTTTTTTTAAGGAAGTTTCAGGGCTTCGATTCCTCCGATCGGCTTTTTGTAGTACCTGAAGCAACGAATTACGGATACCTCACTGGGTTTTCGGGAAGAGTAGGAGCAAACTGGATGACCAAGCATGAACGGGAAACAGCCATCCAAAACAACCATAATTACTTAGATCTGTTGATGGAGGATTTACTTTCGCAGTATAAGAATATCCCAAAAATCAAACTGCTGGGATTCTCTCAGGGAGCGGCGACAGCAACACGCTGGGCAAGTAGATGGACAGGCGAAGTGGATCAATTGGTGCTATGGGCGGGAGGATTTGCACAGGATATGGCTTTAGAAGATGCTCGAGAGAAATTTTCTCAAACAAAACTTTCCTTGGTTTTGGGGGATCAGGATGAATTTGTAACTCCGGAAAGTATTGAGATACAGCAGGATTTGATCAAAAACCTTGGGAAAGATGTGAAAAAGCTGACTTTTCGGGGTGGACATGAAATTGATAGTGAAATGCTTTCAATAATTCTTGATTCAAGTGATTAAATCCAACTATATTGGCGCTTCAATTGCTTTATTAAACTAGAATTTGATCAGAATTCGACTTTCACTATTTTCTGAAAATTTTGTAAACCATCAATGCTTTCGCTTACTGAAAAGGAGATAGACCTTATCTCAACCCAATTACTCAAAGGAATGATCTGTTTCTATCAGATCGACAAGAAAAGAATTCATCAGATGCCGGATGATGAGGATTATTATAATTATGATCTGACTGAGGCAGAAGAAGATGCACTGGAGGAGATAGAAGAAAACCCGGACAATTACGCCGAGTTTACCCAGATGGAGCCTGCTCAAGAGCATCAGATGATGCAGGATTTTATTGACCGTAGGGTCAAAGAAAAAAATTTAGCAGATGATTTGGTTAGTTCGCTGACTAAGCCAAAAGCAAATACTGCCTTCAAGTTTTTGATCGAAGATTCCAAATACAAAAAGGACTGGGTCGAATTCCGCAAGGAAAAATACTACGACTGGATCAAGGAGCAAGTTGATAGTTTCAACTATACCGAAGGTTAATCGAATAGCCGTTTAATTTTGGACGGCTATTTTTTCTGTTTTACCACAAAGCTCGCGGTTGTGATGTCAGGCTGAGCGAAGTCGAAGCCTATGTAATACCCGCTAATTAGTTCTTGAAAAGAAGATATTTCTGCAATTATTCTTAATGTGCCGGTATTTAGGTGATAGATTAATTGGTTAATATCAACTATTTACCTTCTTCAAAAAAAAAAACTCCACTCCCGTAATTAATAATCTTAGTTGGTTGGCTATTTTTTAGTTTAAACTATTCTTTTAACCAAAACAATTTTATTATGAAAAACAAAATGAAAGCATTCGGTCTCAGTTTAGGGGTCTTTGCCATGTCCTTTACTTTCTTTGTGGGAAACCCTTCTAGTGCGCAGGCAGAAGTGGAAGAGGAATTGGATTGGATTTGCTGCCAATCATTATGGGGCTTAGGTTGTGTTGATAAAGGAGGCGGAGAGTGGCCAGATGATATAAAAATTTGGGGTAGTCAGCCTACTTGTACAGTTTATTGATTTGCAATAACCTTAGAAAAAATGCCAATAGATATTCTATTGGCATTTTTCTAAGGTTATGACTTAAAGCACTACTAGTAATTATTTTAAAGCCTTTAGAAGTTTAAAAATTACATTACCGACTTAATGAAAAAATCAGCTATAGTTATTCTTGTTTTATCCCTCTTCTCGTTAGCCTGTACCAATTCGGATAATAAAAATCCATTTATTCTTGAAAATGAAAATGTTTACCATCTGATTGGACACAAGACCTATTTTTCTGAACTTTTAATGCCACGACACTTGAATGTGGTAGGGGATTATTTAATCATTTCCGAAGGAAGCAGGTTATCACCGGATTTACCATTACTTCATGTAATAAAGAAAAACCCATTAACCTATAAATTCCCGAAAGGTGTGACAGGTTTTGGCCCATTTGAAATCCCTGATGCTACTCTTGTTGAACCAGGGTTTTCTGACAGCACATTTACTGTTTACAGTAGTATGAGTAAAAAATTTACAGATTTTTCACTGCGTGATACCTTAAGACTTGGAATCAAAGAATATAAACAGCCCCAAGAATTGTTTGGAATGTATAGAATGTTCCATGCAACCGATTCCACAGTGATTGGGATTATGGCCAATGATTCGAACCGTTTGGTTGAATTCTCTATGTTGAATGGAAAAAGAATTGCAGGCTATGGAAATTGGGAAAAAATACCTAATGCTGATCACCTTATCGATTATACTGATCCTGATATTAACTACCATATGGGTGAAATTAATAAAGGGAGGCTCAAAGTAAATCAAAAGCTGGGCTTGTTTGTGAAGGCAAACGGCTATCGGGATAGGATAGAAATATTTCATTATGATTCAAAGACTTTTGATATAGTAGAGGGTCCAAGACTTGAAGTGCCAGACTTTAAAATTCGATACTCAAGTAGTAAATCTGCAGTTATTTTCAATCCTGAATATCCATATGGTTACGGAGACGTTTCCATTGGAGAGAAATATATTTATGCTTTATATGGAGGTGTAACAGAAAAACAAATCAGAGAAACCAATGAAATAGCAAAGATCATCTATGTCCTCACGCATACTGGAGAAGTGGTAGGTAGGTTTAATTTAGATATTTCTGTGGCAGATATGGTTGTAGATGAAGAATTGGGGAAAATCTACGGAATCACGACCGATGAGGATCCTGGAATAGCGGTTTTTGATATTCCAGAGAAGTTTTTGTGAGAATTTGTAGTCAACTCTAATTAGGAAGGAACTCTGTGATTAATTCTTTTTTTTAGTGCTCCTAAGATTAAGTTTCCACCATTATTTCCTATTTTAATTGGATGCAAAAGTCTCCTGATTTTTTAATCCGAAACACACTTGCTCCAGGTGATCTTGGTCAGGTGGCTGCATTGCACGGTAAAGTCTATTCAGAAGAGCATGATTTTGGGATTGGATTTGAAGCTTATGTAATGGAAAGCTTGCTGGAATTCTATCGAGCTTACAATTTGAAGAAAGACAAAGTTTGGGTAGTAGAGAGCGAAGGGAAAATGGTGGGCTTTGTCTTACTTATGCATAGACCCGCAAACCGTGCGCAGTTGAGGTATTTTATCTTGGCGAAAGAATTTCGTGGGTTTGGAATCGGAAGCAGATTGATGAAGGAGTGGATGGATTTTTATTATGATCGTAACTATGATGCAGCTTATTTATATACTACTTCAGGATTAGAAGCTGCGGTTAGTTTGTATGAAAAGATGGGCTTCCGTAAGATCAGTGAGATGAAATCAAAAAATTATGGAGTGGCTATGTTGGAACAATATTATGAGTTGATCACTTCTGCAAAAAAGTAAAAATTGTAAGTGGTAAGTAATTATAGAATACCACTTACCACTTACTACTTTTCACCACTTACAATACTTACAATTTACAACCCTGTATAATCTTTAAAGTCTCCGCAATCTTGTCCTCCAAGAGATCGTATTGCTGATTCTTGATCCAGTCTTTTTTGAAAAGCTGAGATCCCATTCCCACGCAGTACACACCAGCATCAAACCATTCTTTCAGGTTTTCTTCCGTTGGCTCTACCCCGCCGGTTGGCATGATGTGAAGTTCAGGATATACAGACTTAGCAGCAGCTACAAATGCTGATCCTACCACATTTCCTGGAAAAGCTTTTACCAGTGTAGCTCCGAGTTTTTTCGCTTGAAATATCTCAGACATCGTTGCGCAACCTGGAACGTAAAAGATTTCTTTTGAATTGCAGAACACGGCTAGCTCTGGGATCAAAGCAGGAGAAACAATAAAATCCGCACCAGCGTCGATGAAGTCTGAAGCAACATCCTTGGTGAAAATAGTACCAATGCCCATCACCAGATCCGAGTATTTGCCAGCGTAATCATATAGTTCTTTGAAAACCTCCAGAGAATTTGTCGCTCGGTTAGTGAATTCAAAAACTCGAATTCCCGCTTTGTATGAGGCGTCAAGTACGCCTTTTGCCACTTCTATATCTACATGGTTGAAAACAGGGATCATCCCGGTGTCACTCATGGCTTGTAGCATTTCATTGTTTGAAAATTTCATACTTATTTTTATCGTAAAAGTTTACCTACATTTTTTCCTTCCACCAGCTGATTCACTTCGTCAATGGAGACGAAGTTGGCATCTCCTGGTATCGAATGTTTCAGTACTGATGCCGCAATGGCAAAGTCTAACGCATTTTGATCATCCAAGTGAAGTAAGCCATAAATCAGCCCAGCCATATAAGCATCTCCACCGCCGATTCTATCTACGATATGAGTCATTTCATAGGTTTTGGATTCTAGCAGAGATTCTACATTCCAAAGTACTCCGTTTAGCTCATTTTCAGACGCGCTGATAGAATCACGATGTGTGGTCGAAACATATTTTAAAGATGGACACATGGATTTTGCCTTTTCACAAGCTTGCAAATAGTCGGTTTCAGTGATTCCCATACAGTTTTCGAAGTCTGTAAGGCCAGCTATGATCATATGAGATGGTTTTATCAGTTCAGGCATAATGTCCATCGGACCTTTGCCGTATTGCCATAGATTTCTTCGATAATTGATATCAGCACTGATTTTCACACCTAGCCTTGAAGCAGCTTGCACTGCAGCTTTGCATAGGTCTGCAGCGGATTGAGAAATGGCAGGTGTAATTCCTGTCCAGTGAAACCAATCTGCACCTTCGAATATCTTTTCCCAATCAAAATCTTTGACATTGACCTGAGCAAAAGCAGAATCAAAGCGGTCGTATATGATTTTTGAAGAGCGTTGCATAGCTCCATTTTCTACAAAGTAAACGCCCATTCTTCCTTCATTATATCGAATAAAAGAAGTGTCCACTCCCGAGAATCTCAATGTGTTTACAGCTGCTTTTCCGATTTCATGGTCAGGGAATGAGGTGACATGCGCCGCCGAAAGTCCCCAAAAAGCAAGAGAAACAGCCACATTTGCCTCTGCACCGCCATAATTGACTTCGTAAGATTGTGTATTTACAAAGCGCTCATGCCCAGGTGTGGATAGGCGGAGCATGATTTCGCCAAGTGTGATTATTCTTTTGTTCATCAATAGGATGGTTTACTGAGTTGATTTTTTGGGAAAATAGGAAGGCTAATAATATTTTATGCGTTCTTGATGATTCGACAATAATAAAGGTGAATTATTGGTTTGCCAATTATTGGTGTTCAATTTTTTGCATTTTTCGAAACAAAGTCAGGGTATTATTACACCGTCTTTTGAAAGCTTTTTGGATTTCTTTCCAGTTTTACCATGCCCCTTCGGATTATTTTTTTAATTTTGCCCCAATTTGGACTTAAGCAAAACTTTCTCTTCAATCTCCCTCTCTAATGCCTAAAGATAGCAGTATCAAGCACGTTCTCATCATTGGTTCAGGTCCCATCGTTATTGGTCAAGCATGCGAATTTGATTACGCAGGCTCCCAAGCATCCAGGTCTCTTCGTGAAGAAGGCATCATTGTGACGCTGATCAATTCCAATCCTGCAACGATCATGACCGATCCGGTCACGGCAGATAATGTGTATTTGCTCCCTTTGGAAAAGAAATCCATCGTACAAATTCTTAAAGATCACCCCGATATTGATGCAGTTCTCCCAACTATGGGTGGACAGACTGCATTGAATCTCGCCATTGACTGCGATAAAGGTGGTGTCTGGGACAAGTACGGAGTAAAAATGATCGGTGTAGATATCGAGGCCATCGATACCGCCGAGAATCGTGAAAAATTCAAAGCGCTGATGGAAAAAATCGGCGTGGGTGTATGTAAAGGCGCTACTGCCACTTCTTTTCTTCAAGGAAATGAAATAGCGCAAGAAATTGGTTTCCCACTCATCATCAGAGCATCCTATACCCTAGGTGGTGCTGGCGGTGCATTCGTGGAAACAGCAGCAGAATTTGAAAAAGCACTTTCCGATGGACTTCAAGCTTCTCCAGTTCACGAGGTATTGATCGAGCAGAGTATCATTGGCTGGAAAGAATACGAGCTGGAAGTGATGCGTGATAATATCGGCAATATGATCGTGATCTGTTCTATCGAGAACTTTGATCCAATGGGCGTGCACACAGGTGATTCTATCACGGTAGCGCCTGCGATGACTTTGCCGGATACTACGTATCAGCGCATGAGAAACTTTGCGATCACGATGATGAATAGCATCGGGAATTTTGCCGGAGGCTGTAACGTACAGTTCTCAGTAAGCCCTGATAACTCTGAAATCATCGGTATCGAGATCAACCCACGAGTATCCCGCTCTTCAGCATTGGCATCCAAAGCAACGGGTTACCCAATTGCAAAAGTAGCAGCCAAACTAGCGATAGGATATAACTTGGATGAGTTGAAAAACTCCATTACCGGAACAACTTCCGCATTTTTTGAGCCTACGATTGATTATGTGATTGTAAAAGTGCCTCGTTGGAACTTTGATAAATTCAAAGGAGCTGACAGAAGACTTGGTCTATCCATGAAGTCGGTGGGTGAGGTAATGGGAATCGGAAGAAACTTCCAAGAAGCACTTCAGAAAGCATGTCAGTCGTTAGAGATCAAGAGAAATGGTCTTGGAGCGGATGGCAAGGAATTACGTAACCAGGATGAGATTCTATACTCACTGGCTAATCCTAGTTGGAACAGACTTTTCCATATCTATGATGCCTTCAAACTAGGAATCTCCTTCAGAACTATTCAGGATTTAACCAAGATCGATAAGTGGTTCTTGAAGCAAATCGAGGAGTTAATTCACCTGGAAAGAGAAATAGAGAAATTTAAATTAAGTACAATTCCAGTGGAGTTAATGGATCTAGCTAAGCGTAAAGGCTATGCTGATCGTCAAATAGCACACTTGTTAGATTGCTTAGAAAGCGAAGTTTTCGATAAGAGATATACGGAAATGGGCATCAAGCGAGTGTATAAATTGGTTGATACTTGCGCCGCAGAATTTGAGGCGAAAACGCCATATTATTACTCTTCTTTCGGGTCTGAAAATGAATCTGTAAGTTCAGATCGTAAGAAAGTAGTGGTACTGGGTTCTGGTCCAAACCGAGTAGGACAAGGAATCGAGTTTGATTATTCCTGCGTTCATGGAGTGTTGGCTGCCAAAGAATGCGGCTACGAGACTATCATGATCAACTGTAATCCAGAAACAGTTTCCACTGACTTTGATATCGCAGACAAGTTATATTTCGAGCCAGTATTCTGGGAGCATATCTATGAGATTATCCTTCACGAGCAACCTGAGGGCGTGATCGTTCAGTTGGGTGGTCAGACAGCCTTGAAGCTTGCTGAGAAGTTGGAGAAGTACGGAATCAAGATAATAGGTACAAGCTTCGAAGCGCTAGACCTTGCGGAAGACAGAGGAAGATTCTCTTCTCTTTTGAAAGATCTGGATGTTCCTTATCCTGAGTTTGGTACTATTCACAATACTGATGAAGCACTAGAGCTTTGTAAGACTATTGGTTTCCCACTTTTGGTTCGTCCTAGCTACGTGCTAGGTGGTCAAGGGATGAAGATCGTAATCAACGAGAAGGAGCTTGAGGAGCATGTAGTGGAAGTCTTGAGAGATATTCCTAACAATGAGATTTTGCTTGATCACTTCCTAGAAGGAGCAATCGAAGCTGAAGCTGATGCGATCTGTGATGGAGAGAACGTATATATCATCGGTATCATGCAGCACATCGAGCCTGCGGGAATTCACTCAGGTGATTCTTACGCGGTGCTTCCTCCATATAATTTGGGAGACTTGGTGATTCGCCAGATCGAAATTTTCACTGAGAAAATTGCCTTAGCGTTGAAAACTGTAGGTTTGATTAACATACAGTTTGCTATCAAAAACGACAAGGTTTATATCATCGAAGCAAACCCAAGAGCTTCTCGTACGGTACCATTTATTTGCAAAGCTTACAGAGAACCTTATGTAAACTATGCCGTAAAGGTGATGTTAGGAGAGAAAAAAGTGACTGATTTTGAATTCAAGCCTTACAAAAAAGGTTATGCGATCAAGGAACCAGTTTTCTCTTTCCATAAATTCCCGAAAGTAAATAAGGAATTGGGTCCTGAAATGAAGTCTACCGGTGAGTCGATCTACTTTATCGATGATCTGATGGATGATTATTTCTTGAAAATCTACGCAGAGAGAAATCTGTATTTGAGTAGATAGGAAACTAAAAAAACGACAAAGTATTGTGTGGAAATTTCTCGTAATAGTTCTCGGAGTTGGTTGGCTGCTTGGCCAACTGATCCGATATTTTCTAAGAAGCAAATTGGCAAAATTTGCTAGGCATGTAAGCGAAGTGGCTAAAGAGGCTGAACGAGAGCAAAAGAAGAGTACTCAGACTTCAAAGGATGGGATTCATGTGGATGTTATTCCAGAAAAATATGCCGAAAAAAGGCAAAAAGATATAAAGGGCGGAGAATACGTCGATTATGAAGAAGTGAAGGATTAATCCTTCACTTTTTTTTATATTAGGATAATGTCTAGAACAAAAGATGGAAAAGCTAATAGATAGAATCACAATTAATCCCGAAGTATGCCATGGAAAGCCTACTGTGCGTGGATTAAGGTATCCTGTAGAAAGTTTACTTGAGCTTCTTGCTTCAGGAATGACTAATGAAGAAATTCTGAGCGATTACCCAGATCTTGAAAATAATGATTTGTTAGCTGTCCTTGAATATGCTTCTAAACTCATTCAGGTAAAGGGCATTTATAAAGTAGCCTAATGAATTTTCTGGTGGATGCTCAATTACCTAAAAGTCTTTCATCACTTTTGGTGGCAATTGGTCATAACAGTATACATACCCTAGATCTTCCAGAAAAAAATCTTACTCAAGATAATTTCCTTCTTCAAGTTGCTAAAAATGAAGATCGAGTCATCATTACAAAAGACCTCGATTTTTTAGAATCGAAATTAGTAAAAGGTGAACCCAGAAAACTGATTTTAGTCAAAACTGGGAATGTTAAAAACCAAGTGCTTTTAACTATTATAGAAAGGAACATAGAATTAATAATTCATCTGCTAGAAAATTGCGATTTGCTAGAGATTTGGAGAGATGAGATTATCCAGCATAATTAATCTGTAGTCGGAGCTATTCGGTACTCGTCTCATTTCTATTCCTTTTCCAGAATGTTTTAAATATCTTCATGTATGCGTGAAAAGAAACTTTTTCAAATAGGACTGATACTTCCGGTTATCACTTTTGTGGTCATGACAAAGTTATTTGTTATGTCCCACCCAGGTAAAATGGCTTTGCTGTCAGGTTTATTTCTGGTTCAATTTATTGTTTTGTACAAAGGACACAAGTTCGTTGATAGAGCTAGAATAGTTATTCTATCTATTTTTTTATTCGCCTCCGTTGGTATTATGTTTTGGCAGAAATACAGCGGTTGAAAATTCAAAAAAAATAGCACTATTCAGGATTTTTAATTCCGAATCCAATCACAAGATTTTTACTGCAGTTTAGCCAGCTTACACCAATAGATCTTAAAACCGATTTGGGTTTTAGTCCCAATCAAAAAATCTTCACCACCGTCTTTTACGCCTAGTTTTTTCTTCAGTGTTTCTGAGCCAGTTGCATAATTCCGTGTGATCACATTCACCTTTCCGGCAGGGAATAGCTTTTTGATATCCCCTTTTTTGGGCTGAACTTCTTGAATCACTTTGAATACTCTAGCAGGGATTTCCATTGGAACTTCAGCCGAAGTGTATAAATGACTATTAGGATCCAGTTTTCTCAATCCAAATCGCTCGCCAAAAGTCTTAAATGCTCCAGCTTTCAATATTCCTGAAAAAGGCTCAACCAAGTAGTTGTCCACTTCTCCAATTATAGAATTGATGCTCTCTTCCTCACGTGGCACAAATGAAAAACTAGTTTCTTTCGCTCCTAGATCAATAGCTTCGATGCTCAACGGAGATTCGATTCCTCCTTTGCTCCAATATAAAAGCAATTCTTTCACTTCATTCTTTACAGAGATCACCAGCACTTTCTGTATGTCAGGAAGCTCAGAATGTGCCTGAGAAATGTCAAGCATTGGCGATAATTTCAGCAAGATTGAATCAGCCTTACTTTTCATCATTTCCCAAGAACTGACGACATCAGGTTCACAATCCTGAAGTTTATACATCTTCTGATTGCCTTTTCCCCTGCGTGCTGGATCAGCATAGATCAAGTCAAAATGTTTATCCGTTTGGTCTAAGAATGCTAAACCATCACCTTTTACGATGTCAAATTTCTCAGTTGCCAGCACTTTTAAATTATGTTCCGCAATCTCTGCTAATTCCTCCTGCTGTTCGCAGTAAATGGCTTTCTCAAAATGGTTGCTTAGAAAATAGCTGTCTACTCCGAAGCCTCCAGTGAGGTCTATCATGAGTTTGCCTTTTCTGTCTCTAGCCTTGAATTCAGCAGTTAGCTCAGATGAGCTTTGCTCCAAAGAAATGGATGCTGGAAAAATTAATTGCGGATTGGATACCCAAGAAGGGAGTTTCTTGGCTGCTTTTTGTCGTGCAGAGATCTGTTGCACCGCAGCTTTTAGATCGAAATCAGTTTTGCCCTGATATCTAAAAAGCAAAAGTGCAGGATCTTCCGTAAGATGATCCTGCACAAATTGTTGGAAGTCGGCCCGATGATAGTGGGTCAAATCCATTAAAACAAACCGTTTGCCAACGCGTATTCAGCGATTTGCACGGCGTTGGTTGCAGCACCTTTTCTAAGGTTGTCCGCTACAATCCACATATTTAGCGTATTTGCCTGAGACTCATCTCTTCTCAAGCGACCTACGAATACCTCGTCTTTTTTATGCGCAGTGATTGGCATAGGATAGATGTTGTTTGCTGGGTCGTCCTGCACGATCACGCCAGGAGCAGCAGCAAGTAGCTCACGCACTTCTGCCAAATCAAAGTCTTCTTTGAATTCCACGTTTACTGATTCAGAGTGTCCGCCCATAGTTGGGATTCTCACTGTAGTAGCAGTTACTTGGATTGTATCGTCACTGAAGATTTTCTTGGTCTCCTTGATCATTTTCATCTCTTCCTTTGTGTAGCCATTTTCTTGGAACACGTCGATGTGAGGAAGTACGTTCATGTCAATTTTATGAGGATAGACCATGTTGGCCTTTTCACCAGCACGCTCAGCCATCATCTGTTCTACCGCTGCGACGCCTGTACCCGTCACAGACTGGTAAGTAGACACCACTACTCTTTTGATGCCGTAGCGCTCACGCAAAGGAGCTAGAGCAAGTACCATTTGAATGGTAGAACAATTAGGATTGGCGATGATCTTATCTTCTTTCGTAAGTTCTTTGGCGTTGATTTCTGGAACGATCAGTTTTTTGGTCGGATCCATTCTCCACGCTGAAGAATTATCGATGACGATAGTTCCTACTTCTGCGAATTTTGGAGCCCATTCTGTAGAAGTGCCTCCGCCTGCAGAAAATATAGCTACTTCTGGTTTTAATGAAACAGCTTCTGCAAGTCCGATGACAGTGTAAGGTTTACCCTTATAGTCAATCTGTTTACCTACAGACCGCTCGCTGGCGACTAATAGAAGTTCGTCAAAAGGGAAGTTGTGCTCTGCTAGCACCTCTAGGATTTCTGAGCCTACCAAGCCGGTAGCTCCTACCACTGCTAATTTCATCAGATATAAAGTAGTTGTTGAAAATTTTTGAAGCACAAAAGTAAGGGCTATAGAATCATTATCAGGCTTGTGATTCAAATATTTTAGCCAAAACTGTAGAAAACTCAATAAAAGTGATGGTTTGAGATCATTTTGATAATTATATTTAGTGTAGACTTTTTAATTGACATGCTTGTGGTTCGCTTATTTTTAATTTGGCAATTCATCTTTTTAGCTGTTTTCACAGTGAGTGAACCTTCGCGAGAATATGCGAGTAATGATATTCAGGATTTTGAAGGTGCTTTTGTCATTGAAAACTATCCTTCTGAGTTTTCGCCTGGCTGGTATGCAAATGAGATAAGAAGTACGTCATCCCGTATTTATCAGGCGAATGGACTTGGCAGAAGTGGAAGCAAAGCCTTAGCAGTTCAGCCAATTTCTACTTTTGATGGGGAAGTTATAGTAAGATTGTCTCCTCAAGAATTTATGGATCCCAAAGTCCATTTTTGGGCGAGGTCTATGAAAAATGGCACCGGTGATAGAGCCGCACAAGTTTATTATAGTTGGGGGAATCAATTGAATAGTAATTATTCAGGACGAAAAATCTTGGGTGAATCAAATGAATTTGGGAATGAAGATCAGGAGTTCAGATTATTTGAGCTGATCTTGCCAAATGAATTTGCTGAGGATGCTGAGATTTTTCTTCGTTTGGAAATCCGCTACGGTGCTGGTTCTGGCAGCTGCGCAAAATGGTTGATGGATGATTTCGTGTTTGGAGAATTTTTGGTGAATAAAATTGCCCCAAATGTCACTAGAATTAGAGGGTTTGATGAGCGGGAAGTAGAGATTCAGTTTAATGAAGCAGTTGATCCTGTCTTTTCTGGCTTTCTGATTAACTATAAGTTGGATGGGCAAGAACCAGTTGCAGTTAAGTTGAAAGCGGACAGTTTGGTTTACTTGACTTTTCAGGAAAAACTAGAATTAGGAAAACAGTATACTTTGCAGATAACCCAAATACCGGATTTGGAAGGAAATTTTCTGCAGGACACATTGATTGCCTTTCAGTTTTTTGATCCTACTTTCATACTGCCCAAAACACTTGTGATTAATGAAATCATGCCGGCTCCTAAAGCTGATTTGGATTTGCCAAATGTGGAATATGTGGAGGTCTTTCATGCTGGTGAATATCCTGTCAGGCTTAGCGGAATTTCTTTGGCAAACTCCAGATCTTCTGTAAATCTCCAAGATGAATGGGTTTTGCCGGGAGATTTTTTGCTTTTAGCACCTGAGAATCAAGCTGTGCTTTTGAAAGGTTTTGGAAAAGTAATTCCTATAAAAAGCTGGCCAACCTTGTTGAACGCTGCTGATCGACTAAGTCTAAAAGATGATCAAGGAAATCTGATTGATATGGTATCTTATTCAACAAGTAGCTGGAGAGGAAGTGAGTTTGCAAATGGAGGATATAGCCTAGAAGTTGCAAATCCATTCTATGCTTGCGAACAAACTGATTTATTAAGGCCATCTATTGATCCGCTTCGAGGTACGCCGGGGAAACAAAATTCTATATTCGATTTGTCACCTGACACTAATCTGCCAATACTCAACTCCGCAGAATTCACTTCTCCCAAAAATCTTTTGTTGACTTTTTCCAAACCAATTTTAGCAGTCTTTGATGAAGCAAATTTTGTGTTTGAGCCAAGTCTGCAAATAGATTCTATCTCACAGCCTAGTTCCAAACAGATTGAACTTCTCTTTTCTGATGAAGTTGCTGCCAATAAAATTTATAGTCTACAAATAAATGGGTTGCTGGATTGCTCAGGAAGTGAATACACTCAAACTGACCCGTTGAAGCTTGTTTTGCCTGTTCAGGCTAAAAAGGGAGATGTGTTGATTAACGAGCTTTTATTCAATCCGAAAACAGGTTCACCCAAATTTGTAGAGTTGATTAATGTGACGGATAATTTCCTTGAAATCAACGATTGGAAGCTAGCTCATCTAGATAACTCTGGTGAAATCGATCAAGTAAAGCTGCTCAATGTGAATTCGTTGGTCGTACCTCCACGAGGTTTTTTGGCCATCACGACTAATCCAGATATGCTCAAGCTTGATTACCCAAAATCTGCATTTGGGAATTTTGCTAAAATAGCCACACTGCCCAGTTACCCGATTGCTGGAGGCACAGTGGTTTTATTAGATTCTGCAGGCACTATTTCCGATTCATTCACTTATTCGGAAGATCTACACCATCCGCTATTGAGAGACCCGAAGGGTGTTTCACTTGAACGGCTCTCAACGGCTTCAGCGGCTTCTTTGTCTGCCAATTGGCATTCGGCTTCAGCTGTGGAGGAATATGCAACGCCAGGAAGAAAAAACTCTCAAGTGATTTCTGATGAATTTGAAGGGAGTATGGTTCAAATTGATCCAGCCATTTTTGATCCAGAAGGAAGTAATGGGAATACTTTTACAACTATCCGATATGAACTTGACCAGTCTGGTTGGATAGGAAGCTTTAGGCTTTATTCTACAGCAGGTCAGTTGGTCCAGATTTTGGCACAAAATGAAATATTAGGCACCTCTGGCTTATTTACATGGACAGGAACAGATAGTCGGGGAGGAGTCGTAAGGCCTGGTTATTATGTTTTATTGATTGAGCTATATGATTTGTCTGGTCATGTGAAAACAATCCGAAAAACTGTTGTCATTGCGACAAAGCTTTAATTTTTTCTCCTTATATATGGGTTTCAAAAGCAGAAAATGGTATCTTAAGAAGCTTAACACCCCAAAATCATGGAAAAAGACCTAATCACCCAAGCCCTTCAGGCAATTCACCTGCAGAATGGCAAAGACCTTCAAGAGGTTACACAGTATTTAAATATGAAGTATCGAATAGATATTGATCCTTTGGTCCTCCAAGAGAGATTGAAGAAAATGATATTGGAAGAAAAAGCCGTCGCATGACGGTTTTTTTTTGCTCTAAAATTATTTAAAGTAGATTCAATTGCTAGAAAAATTATGCTGTGAGTGATATATTTTTGTGGATTCTATATATCCTTGAAATGTGAGATAGAAGTGCTATTTATATGCGAGGGAGTTATGGGGTAGTGTTTTGATTATCAGCTTTTTGATTGAGTAATAATTGCTTTCTTGGTGAAGTACTAGCTTAGAATTAAAATCAATTCTAAAATTCTTAGTGTATGGATTCACTGAAGAAAGCCTGATTATTAAAAAATAGAGCATGATTTTCATTTAAAAGCCGTCAATGGAATTCTTGGAAATCCAACGCGTAACTGTATTTTAGAGAACTAATTCTAAAAAGAACCGTCCCAATACTATTACCTAATTTTAGCTGGCTATGAGCAAGGAAGAAAAGACCGCATATTCTCAGGATGAATTGAAAGAATTCGAAGTAATAATTTTGAAGAAACTTGAAAGCGCTAAGGAAGAATTACTTTCCTTGAAAGAATCATTGAGCAAAAAGAATGATAGTGGTACTGATTTCACTGCTTCTACTTCGAAATTGTTAGAAGATGGTGCAGATACTTTGGAGCGTGAGAGCCAAAATCAATTGGCTGCTAGGCAGCAGAAGTTTATCTACAACTTGGAGAATGCCATAATCAGGATTAAGAATGGCACCTATGGAGTATGTGTAGACACGGGTAAGCTGATCTCTAAAGAGCGTTTAATGGCTGTGCCTCATACGATGCATTCGATAGAAGCAAAACTTGCCAAAAAGTAAATTTTGGATTTTCTCCACAGGCATATTGAAGCATTGATTTTTTGTGCTCCTTCACCATTACCGAAGGCAGAGATAATTAAGTGCCTTAGTGAAATGTTTGAAGCCGAAATTCCTGATGAGCATGTGATCCAGGCAATTAATGAACTTGGCCAAAAATATCAATCTGAAGAGTTTTCTTTTCAGTTAGAGCATTTAGGAGGAGGGTATCAATTCTTGACTAAACCCGCTTATCAAACTTCCATAGGGATTCTTTTGCGCCAGCAATCACAGAAAAGATTGTCTACAGCTCAGTTGGAGACCTTGTCGATTATTGCTTACAAACAACCGGTTACGAAGGGAGATATTGAGCAAATCAGGGGTGTGAATAGTGATTACTCTGTTCAGAAGCTTCTGGAAAAGGAGCTGGTTGACATCAAAGGAAAATCAGAGGGACTTGGTAGGCCTATATTGTATGGTACATCACATAAGTTTATGGAGTACTTCGGTATCAATTCTCTTAAAGATCTTCCCCAGCCTAAAGATTTTTCACAACCAGATAATCAGATTGGTGAAGAGCGTGAGTAGTTAAGCGATTAGTTTTACTTTGGCTAGTTGAGCAATCAAAAATTTTTTCCCGGATTTTACCTCTTCACATAGAACTCTTGTTCTTCTTGTTTCTCCCTTTTCAAATTCTCTACCAGAGAGTAAAAATCTATTTCCAGGCTTCAGGTCAGACAAGAAAATTACGTCTTGATTGATACCTCTTTCATCGTATTTGCTCATTTCCTTCATGAGAAAAAGGTCGGCTGCAGAACTAGCTTTTGGATTTTTCATATGCTTACGCAAAGGAATTAGCAAGTCAATGGGGAAAAACGAACTCGAAAGCATGGGTGCCATTAATTGTTGGAAAGTTGATTTCCATTGATTTCCGTGAGGAGCAATGTCGATTCCGAACTTGACAAAGGCATGAAGATGCGCGACTTCATGAATATAGGTTAGTAGGAATTGGTAAGGGTTGAGATCTGCGTTAATCGTAATAGTTTGGATTGGTCTATCTCTTCGATATCTGAAGTCTCCAAGCTTAGATTTTCGTGTCGCGGTAGTTTTAAAAGTAAATGGTTCTTTTTCCCAAAGTTCTACCGCATAATTGACAGCAGAGGTAGGAAGTTTTTGTTCTAATATTTGCTTCAGTTGTTCTGAGCTACTCATAAAGAAAAGTACAAAAAAAAAGAGTCCCGCTTAAGCGGGACTCAATACATTTAGAAAAGGAAGATTTATTGAGCAGGCTCAACAACCTCAGCCGCCTCAACTACTACAGTAGTATCAGCTTCGATGATGATTTCTTCCTCTACAGCTGGAGTTTCAACTACCTCGATAGTCTCAACACCTTCTTCTTTAACTTCTTTGTTACCGCAAGATGCTACTGCGAACATGCTAGCGATTGCGAAAATTGCAAATACTTTTTTCATTTTTTGTGGTTTTCTTAATTACAACGCAAATGTATTACAGTTTTGATCAATAAAACAATAGCCGTTCAAATATATTTTATTTGTTTTTGTAAATAATTTTTACAGGAACCCCCTCGAAATCAAAGTTTTCACGAAGACGGTTCTCTAGGTATCTCGTGTAGGGCGATTTGATGTACTGAGGCAGGTTACAGAAAAATGCAAACACTGGGTTTCTAGTAGGCAGCTGGGTAGTATATTTAATTTTTATGTACTTCCCTTTCCATGCTGGCGGAGGATATCTTTCGATTTCGGCAAGCATGACATCATTTAGTTTTGAAGTAGAAATACGTCGAGTTTTATTTTCATAAACTTTCACTGCCAATTCAATTGCCTGAAAGATTCTTTGTTTTTCTACCACAGAGGTGAATATGATTGGGATCCATTTGTTTTCGCCCAATTTTTCCATCATATCATCTTTGATTTTTCCCATGGTTTTATGATCTTTTTCGATCAAATCCCATTTGTTCACCATGATCATCACTCCCTTGTTATTCTTGATAGCTAAGGAAATCAAGTTCATATCCTGCGATTCTAGACCTCTAGTTGCATCCACCATGACCATGACTACATCAGACTCCTCCAATGTTCTCAGTGATCTCATAACGGAGTAGAATTCTACATCCTCAGTCACCTTGGATTTCTTTCTAATTCCAGCGGTATCCGTAATGATGAAATCCTGCCCAAAAAGTTGGTATCGCGTGTGAATAGAATCTCTCGTAGTACCCGCTTCATCAGTTACAATAGAGCGATCCTTGCCTATTAAGGCATTCAAGAAAGACGATTTCCCAACGTTAGGTCTACCAAGAATAGAAATTTTCGGTGTGTCTGCGTCTGGATCTTCTATTCCTTCATCTTCGAAATGTTTGATCATTTCGTCCAAAAGTTCTCCAGTGCCACTGCCACTTGCAGAAGCAATTGGGTAAACTTCAAAATCGCTCACACCCAAAGCATAAAACTCATGTGCGGCAAAGCTTTTTTCCATGTTGTCAGCCTTATTAGCGACTACATAGATGGGTTTTTTACTGCTTCTTAGTTCTTTGGCGAATTCACTATCCAGATCTGTAAGTCCAGTGTGACAATCTACAATGAAAAGTATAACGTCCGCTTCTTCGATAGCAAGTTTTACTTGCTTACGAATCTCGGCCTCGTACATGTCGTCTGAACCAGTTACATATCCACCAGTATCAATTACTGAAAAGAACTTCCCGGCCCACTGCGCATGTCCGTAATGACGGTCACGGGTTACTCCACTCATATTGTCTTCAATCGCTTTTCTTTCTTCTACCAGTCGGTTGAAAAGAGTGGATTTGCCCACGTTAGGGCGTCCTACTATCGCTACTATATTTGCCATGATTAGGTTGGGTCGTACCCAAATTTTTTCAGTTTCAATTTATTTTTTCTCCAGTCTTGCTCCACCTTCACGAAGGTTTCGAGGAAGACTTTCTTGCCGAAGAACTTTTCAAGTTCTTCACGGGCTTGTATTCCCACTTTTTTCAGTGCTGCACCTTTGTCTCCAATGATGATGCCTTTTTGGCTATCTCTTTCGACGTAAATGATTGCCCGAACACTGATTATGTTTTTCTTCACTTTGAAATCTTCGATAGAGACTTCAGAGCTGTAGGGGATCTCTTTTTTATAATTCTCAAAGATTTTCTCACGAATAATCTCAGAGGCAAAGAACCGTTCTGATCGATCAGAAAGTTCCGCTTTGTCATAAAACGCAGGATGCTCAGGAAGTCTATCCAGAATTTCCTGCATAATCTTCTCGGTGTTGAACTTCTCGCCTGCAGAAATAGGAATAACTAACTCAGACTTGATTCTAGAAGTCCAGTAGGTAGTTATTTCTTCCAATTGTCCTGGTTTGGCAAGGTCAATCTTGTTGATCACCAATAATACAGGTACACCAGATGCGTTGATTTTTTCGATTACATGCTCGATATCGGCATCTGTCTCATATAGATCTGTGACAAAAAGAATGATGTCGGCATCTTCCAAAGAGATGTTCACGAAGCTCATCATGTTCTTTTGAAGTTCGTACTGAGGCTTAAGCATTCCAGGCGTGTCCGAAAAGACAATTTGATAATTTTCGGAATTCGTCAAACCGATAATTCGGTGTCTAGTCGTCTGAGCTTTGGATGTAATGATCGAAAGTCGCTCACCCACAAGGATATTCATCAATGTAGACTTGCCCACATTTGGTTTTCCTATGATGTTGACAAAGCCCGCTTGATGTTTTGGTGTATCCATTGTAGAAATTTTTTACAAAGGTACTTGATTTTTAGACACTCCTGACGTTTAAAGTGATTTGGCGAAATAAAATTTGGCTTTCTTGTGGGCTGAAGTTCCATGGTCTGTCCTAGTGATGTAATCCATTGGTATACAAATAGCTGTCTTTGTTTTAAATGCAATTCTTCATGAGTGAGATGTCCTAGATGACGAAATTTCACATGAAGAATTAAATATTTTTTTGTGTACAGGTTTGCATTACAAAATAAAACGCCTACTTTTGTATCACAATTAGCCGCAAGGGCAGATTTAGATAAGAAAAAAGAAGCTTTAAGCTTTAAAAATATATCGCGGGATGGAGCAGTTGGTAGCTCGTCGGGCTCATAACCCGAAGGTCACAGGTTCGAGTCCTGTTCCCGCTACATTGAAGGACACTAGGAATGGTGTCCTTTTTCTTTTTCAAAAAATCCGTAAATTTTTAGAGTAATTTCTTGAAGAATGGTCGCTGGATCTACTCTGGATAGGTCTAAAGGATTTCTTTACTACACGACGCCGATCAGAAATGATGGGCTTTTTTATTGCCCCAACGTGTTATCAACTAAACTTAGAAGCCCTAGTCTCAATTCATCCTAACCCACTTATTGTACTTATTTCTGTACTCAATTGGTGTGAGGCCAGTGATTTTTTTAAAAGTTGTTCGAAAGGCTTTGGTGTCTGAGTAGCCTACATCGAACATCACTTCGGTGATGTTTTTCATGGTGGTTTCAAAACTGCGCTTCGCGGCCTCTACTTTCACTCGTTGGATATATTCGAGCACGGAGTTATTGGTTACCCGTTTAAATCTACGCTCGAAGCTTCTACGACCAACTGCGACTTCATCCGCTAGCACATCTACGGTAATGCGTTCTTCCAGCCTTCTTTCTATGTATTCTTGTGCTTTTTTCACAGCTTCATCCTGATGGGATTTTTGGCCGTTGAATATGGAGAAAGCAGTCTGACTATCTCTGTCTATGTCTATTGCGAAATATTTTGCTGTCAAAATCGCTATTTCCCTATCTGCAAATTTTTCCACCAAATGCAGTAGTAGATTCCAGTATGAATTTGCTCCACCACTGGAATATATTCCGTTTTCTTCTGTGACAATAGCCCCATCCTGAACGTCCACTTCAGGATAAAGCTCTCGAAATTGATTTGTAAATCCCCAATGTGTAGAACATTTTTTACCATCAAGCAGGCCAGTTGCTCCAAGCAGAAATGCGCCTACACAAAGCGAAGCAATTTCGGTCCCAGATTCATATTGAGCTTTGATCCAGGGAATATACCCTTCATTCGCTTTTATAGCCTGTTTCATGTCTCCAAAAAGTGCTGGAATCACAACTAAATCTGGTGATGTAGCCGTAAGCAAAAGCTGGTCGGGGAATACGGAATAACGTTTGTCGTTTAATTTGACCTCTGGGTTCAGGCCTACAAGTTCAACGTGAAAAAGTGGATCTCCTCCAGACTTGACCATAAAATCATTAACAGCTGAAAAGCAGTATTGAGGATCCGCAATTGCTTGCAAAACAGATTGTTCTGGAACGAGAATGGCAATATTTTTCATGTGAGAATAATTGATTTTATTTGACCACATGGAATCTTACCTAGTTAATAATCAGCTCAGTGCATTACGCTAAGTTAGGCTCGATTTCATAACTTGAATTTAATGTTTCCTGTCGTATTTCGCCCATCATTTGTCTGAATTGAACAGGCTGGTTCAGTCAATCACTAGATACTTTTGTAAAGTAAATTTTTATAAAAAATCAGAAGACCATGACAACTACTCAAAAAATCAAAATTACCGTAAAGACAATAGTTGATTCTCCATTAGAAAAAGTCTGGGATTACTTTACGCAGCCCAAGCATATCATACATTGGAATAATGCCTCCCCTGACTGGCATTCACCTAGTGCAGAAAATGACCTGCAGCCCGGCGGGAGTTTTACAACTAGAATGGAAGCTAAGGATGGTAGTATGGGCTTCGATTTCGGAGGTGTATATCAGGAGGTGCAAAAGCATTCGTTTTTCTCGTACATCATGGATGACGGGCGTCAGGCGGCAGTTTCATTCAAAAAGGTACCTGATGGAGTAGAAGTCACTGAGACTTTTGATGCTGAGATGGAAAATTCGATGGAAGTGCAAAAAAGTGGCTGGCAGTCTATTTTAGATAATTTCAAAACTTACACAGAATCAGATGCAAAATTGGTTCGATTGAATTTTCAGATTTTGATTAAGAATACTCCTGCAGAGGTTTATAGAATAATGCTGGAAAAGCCGACTTATGAAGAATGGACCGATGTCTTTTCTCCAGGTTCTACCTACATCGGCTCTTGGGAAAAGGGAAGCAAAATCCTTTTCGTCTCTCTAGGTGAGGAGGGAAATCAAAATGGTTTGGTAAGTAAAGTTGTGAAAAATGAGCCAAATAAGCACATCGATATCGAACATCTCGGCGAACTAAAAGAGGGAGTGGAAATAATGGAGGGAAAAGAAGTAGAAATGTGGAAAGGCGCTCACGAGAAGTATACTTTTGAAGGACAAGGAGATAATACCTTACTCTTGATTGACTTGGATTCCTCTATGGAATTTGATGATTATTTCACGGGGATATGGCCAAAAGCTTTAGACAAACTCAAAGAAATCTGCGAAAAAAGAAATGGGTAATCAACATGTTAATGCGCTGAATAAGCCCATCTACCCATGTTTGTGGTTTGATGGGAATGCAAAAGAAGCTGCGAAATTTTATTGCTCTGTGTTTTCGGATTCTGCGATTGTTGACGAAAACCCAATGGTGGTGACTTTTATCGCCGCTGGCCAAAAATTTATGTGCCTCAATGGCGGTCCACAATTTAAGTTTACGCCAGCGATTTCATTTTATACGATTGTTCAAAATGAAGTGGAGATTCAGGTAGTGTGGGATAAACTGATTGTAAACGGACGTGCGCTGATACCTCTAGATACTTATCCTTGGAGCAAAAAGTATGGTTGGCTGCAGGATGAGTTTGGAGTCACTTGGCAACTCACAATCGACAAGCCTGAGTTTTCTGACCAGAAATTCATCCCGGCTTTATTGTTCTCTGGGACTAATTTTGGAAAAGCCGAAGAGGCAATTAATTTCTACACGAGCATCTTTGACGATTCTGATATCAAGATGATTTCTAGGTATGGAGCAGATGATCCTAATGGCCAAGATGGGTCTATTAATCATGCGCATTTTGAGCTGAATGGAAAGTTATTTGCAGCGATGGACAGTGCGCTCGTGCATGATTTTGATTTCAACGAGGCACTTTCATTTGTAATAGAATGCAGGGATCAGGATCAGATCGATTATTTCTGGGAGAAATTGGTAGAAGGAGGGAAGGAAAGTCAGTGTGGCTGGTTGAAAGACAAATTTGGTGTTTCTTGGCAGATAGTCCCTGAAATTCTTTCTGAATTAATGTCAGATCCCGAACGATCCGGTCGAGTGGTTCAGGCTTTTATGAAAATGAACAAGTTTGATATCGAGGAGCTTAAAAATGCTTAAATGAAAAAACCACCTCTGTCAAGGTGGTTTTTTTTAATGAAGTTCGAGATTACAAATCTCGAGTAGTTCAAGTATATAAGTTGAAGCTTATGCCAAAATCTTAGCAGCTAACCAGTCGCCAACTTCCGAAGTTTTGTAAGCTGTACCGCCATCTGCGATATCTTCAGTGACATATCCTTCCTCTAGGGAAAGATTAACCACATTGGAAATTAGTTCAGATTCTTCTTTCAAATCAAAAGCATAATCAAACATCATTGCAGCAGAAAGTATCGTTGCTAACGGGTTAGCAATATTCTTCCCTTTCGCTTGTGGATAAGATCCGTGAATTGGCTCGAATAATTTCACACCTAAACCTAAAGAAGCAGATGGCATCAAGCCCATAGATCCTGAGATCACAGAAGCCTCGTCAGTCAAGATATCACCGAATAAGTTTTCTGTAATTAACACATCGTAAGCTTTTGGCCACTGAATCAAGCGCATCGCTACCGCATCTACGAATTCATATTCTACCTTCACATCTGGATATTCTGGAGCAAGCTCCTGTACGGTCTCTCTCCAAAGTCTGGAAGTCGCCATCACGTTTGCTTTATCCACGCAAGTCAGGAGTTTTCTTCTTTTTTGCGCAGCTTCAAAGCCCATTCTCGCCAAGCGTACAATCTCAAATTTGCTGTACACATTAGTGTCAAATGCCTTGTCGCCTTGCTCGTTTCTTCCTCTTGGCTCGCCGAAGTAAATCCCGCCAGTTAATTCTCTGAAGAACACCAAATCCACACCATCCACACGATCCAACTTCAAAGGAGATTTGTGTACCAAAGAAGGAAAAGTGAACGTAGGTCTAACGTTGGCAAACAAGCCAAGTTTCTGACGCATCAACAACAATCCTTGCTCAGGACGAACCTTTGCCTTAGGATCATTATCATATTTAGGATCTCCGATTGCTCCGAAAAGAACCGCATCCGAAGCTGCAGCGATTTCGTGAGTAGCATCTGGATAAGGCTGGCCAGTCGCGTCAATTGCGGCAGCACCTACTATTGCCTCTTTAAAAGTGATTTTGTGTCCGAATTTCTGGCCGATAGCTTTCACTACTTTCACAGCCTGGTCGATTACTTCAGGTCCGATGCCGTCACCCGGCAACAGCGCGATATTCATTTCCATAAAACTTGGATTCTTCTTTCGTTGGTGTTTGATTGAATGATTCGACGATGTTCAGCATTTTCTCTGTGGCCATCATCGCAGCCACTGTTTGATCAGGGTCTAACCCCTTTGTCTTAAATATTTTTCCATAATCCCAAGTGATGACAGTCTCTACGAAAGCATCGGTTTTTCCTCCAGGAGGAATGGAAACATGGTAATCGATCAACTTTGGTAGTTGTCTTTTTCGTGATTTGTAGATCTTTTTGATAGCTCGCATGAATGAATCATACTGTCCATCTCCAGTGGCTGTGGCATCGTATGATTTTCCATAAATATTTAATCTAAGTTGCACAGATGGCTTCAATCCCTTGGAATGAGTCATGTGATAGCCTTCGATGTGGATATTTTTGGAAATGGAATTGTTCTGTAGCACATCAGAAATGATGTATGGCAAATCTTCCGTAGTCACTCGCTCTTTCTTGTCTCCCAGCTCAATTATGCGCTGAGTTACTTTGGTTAATTCATCCTGCTCCAAAGAAATCCCAAGTTCTTCGAGATTCTTTAGGATATTGGCTTTACCGGAAGTTTTGCCAAGGGCATATTTCCTCTGCCTACCAAATCGCTCTGGAAGGAGATCATTGAAATATAGATTCTTCTTATTATCCCCATCGGCATGAATTCCTGCTGTTTGAGTGAACACATTTTCGCCTACCACAGGCTTATTTGCCGGGATATGTTGACCAGAAAATTGCTCTACTAGTTTACTCACACGGTAGATTTTTTGCTCTTTCACACCGATTTCTAAATCAGTGAAATCTTTGATCACTGCCACTACTGATTCTAGAGGAGCATTTCCTGCTCTTTCTCCTAAACCATTCACTGTCGTATGAATCCCGGAGGCACCGTGCATAATAGCTTCCATGACATTTGCGATCGAGAGATCATAGTCATTGTGCGCATGGAAATCAAAATGCGTATTAGGAAACTCCGTGGTGATTTGTATGAAATATGTTTTGGTTTCTTCAGGAGAAAGTAGCCCTAAAGTATCCGGAAGCATGATTCTTTTCACCGGTTGCGTAGTCAAAAACGCGATCAAATCGATTGTGTATTCCGGAGAATTACGCATACCATTTGACCAGTCTTCTAGGTAGACATTTATGTCGATTCCATTCTCCTGAGCATATTCTATGCTCTTTTGTATGTCTTCAAAATGCTGCTCTGGTGTTTTTTTGAGTTGATGAGTTAGGTGATTTAGCGAGCCTTTGGTGAGTAGGTTCATCACTTTGGCACCGGCTTTAAGTAACCAGTCCACCGAAGCGGGAGTATCTACAAAGCCCAATACTTCCACCCGGTCTAGGTAGCCTTTTTCGGCCGCCCAATGGGTGATTTTCTGTACACCTGCCAACTCTCCATCTGAAACTCTTGCTGAAGCCACCTCTATACGGTCCACCTTCAATTCATCCAGCAAAAGTTTAGCGATTTGCAGCTTTTCAGAAGGCAAAAAGGAAACGCTTGAGGTCTGTTCTCCATCCCTCAGCGTTGTATCCATTATTTCTATGCGCTTCCCTGCGGTCATTTCCACTTATTTATCTGCTGCGAAAGCATCGATTTCATCAGACATACTCAACAAGTAGTCGATGTCGTCGAAGCCATTTTGCATGTTGTCTTTTTTGTATTCATTGATGTCAAAAGATTCAGATTCGCCTGTGGAATCCAATGTGATCTTCTGAGAAGGAATATCAACGGTGATAGTTTCAGCAGGATTCGCTGTAACTGCATCCATCAGTTTGTCAGAAAACTCTGGCGAAACTGTCACTGGCAATACTCCAATATTCAAGCAGTTATTTTTGAAGATATCTGCGAAAAAGCTGGAGACTACACATCTGAATCCGTAATCATACAATGCCCAAACTGCGTGCTCTCGGCTAGATCCAGAACCGAAATTTCTGCCAGAAACCAAGATTTTACCACTGTAAGTTGGATCGTTCAAGACAAAATCCTTTTTAGGATTGCCTTCCACATCATATCTCCAGTCACGGAATAGATTGTCTCCGAAACCTTCACGCTCAGTAGCCTTCAGGAATCGTGCTGGGATGATCTGATCTGTATCCACATTGTCTGTCGGTAAAGGAACCGCAGTGCTCGTGAGAACAGTAAATTTATCGTAAGCCATTTTTTATTGATTGAAAGATTGAAACATTGGAAAATTGAAAGATTTGATCGGTACTTAAGCCTTGCTTACCGATTCAAACTCGTACTTCCCATTTCTGACTTCGTATTTTTAATTTTGAAATACTTCTCTTGGGTCGCAGATTACGCCAGCAATGGCGACTGCTGCTACAGTCAAAGGAGATGCGAGCATTGTTCTAGCTCCAGGTCCTTGACGACCTTCGAAGTTTCTGTTAGACGTAGAAACTGCATATTTTCCAGAAGGAATTTTGTCATCGTTCATCGCTAGACAAGCTGAACAGCCTGGTTGACGAAGTTCGAATCCTGCTTCTTCCAAGATTTTCACCAATCCTTCTTCATGGGCCATTTTCTCAACTTCGCGAGAACCTGGTACAATCCAAGCAGTGATGTTGTCAGCTTTCTTATGGCCTTTTACATATTCAGCTACAGATCTGATATCTTCAATTCTTCCGTTGGTACAAGACCCTACGAATACGAAATCAACCTTTTTACCTTTGATGGCTTCACCTGGCTCAAAGCCCATGTAGGCTAGAGACTTTAGGTAAGAAGTTTTGTTACTTCCTTCCATTCCTTCAGTAGTCGGGATATTTCCTTTCACTTTGATACCCATACCTGGATTAGTACCGTAGGTGATCATCGGCTCAATATCCGCAGCATCGAAGTGATATTCTTTGTCGAAAACAGCACCTTCGTCTGTTTTCAAAGTTTTCCAGTAAGCAACAGCTTTATCCCAGTCTTCACCTTTTGGAGCGTAGTCTTTACCTTTTAGATACTCGAAAGTAGTCTCATCAGGAGCGATCAAACCACCACGTGCACCCATCTCAATAGACATGTTACACACAGTCATTCTTGCTTCCATAGAAAGGCTTCGAATTGCTGATCCAGCATATTCCACAAAGTATCCCGTAGCACCTGCTGCTGAAATCTGAGCGATCACATAGAGAATCAAATCTTTAGATGTCACTCCTTTACCAGCCACTCCATCAATGGAGATTTTCATTTTCTTGGCTTTGGACTGCATGATACACTGTGTAGCAAGTACCATCTCTACTTCAGAAGTACCGATGCCGAAAGCAATAGCTCCGAAGGCACCGTGAGTAGATGTATGGCTATCGCCACATACGATCGTCATACCAGGCTGGGTGATGCCTAGTTCTGGACCGATCACGTGTACAATCCCGTGATGTGCAGATCCTAAATCGTGAAGTTCGATGCCGTGTTTGGCACAGTTCTCACGAAGTCTTTCTACCTGCATGCGGGAAAGCTTGTCCTTTATAGTTTTGTCCTGATCTACCGTAGGAACGTTGTGATCAGGTGTAGCTACTGTTCTGCTTGGATTTTTAACTCCTATTCCACGCTTTTCCAGATTAAGGAAAGCTACTGGAGAAGTCACTTCATGGATAAAATGCTTATCGATGAAGAATACATCTGGCCCAGCAGGAACGGATTTCACTACGTGAGCATCCCAGATTTTATCAAATAATGTTGTCTTTTCCATAATTATGCGGTCGCGTATTCTTTGACCGGTATTTTATTGAGTGCATCGACAAAAGCCTGAGCTGATGCCAAAACGATGTCAGTATGAGAAGCAAAACCATAGTAAGGCTTGTCTCCTTTGATTAATCTCATGTGAACTTTAGCCACGTCATCACTTCCATGTGTAATGGCTTGGATTAGGAATTCTTCCAGTTCAACTGCTGGCTTGGCGCTTTTTTCAATTGCCTTGAGCACAGCATCCACAGGTCCGTTGCCATGAGCGGTAGAGGTATGTTCCTCATCACCTATCTTCAAAGATACCTGAGCTTGGATAGTCCCGTTGGAAGAATAAGTAACTTTACCTAGTTCAATGAAATTTGAGTCTTCTACGTATTTGCCTACCAATCCTAAAAGATCTTTTCGGCCAATATCTCTCTTGCTATCAGCAAGAATCAAGAATTCCTCATATACTTCACGAAGTGCTTCACCTTCTAATTCTACTCCTAATGCATCCAAGTGATGCTTCAAGGCAGCTCTTCCAGATCTGGCTGTCAATACGATAGTTGACTCACCTACACCCACATCTTTAGGGTCGATGATTTCGTAATTTTCTCTATGCTTCAATACACCATCTTGGTGAATTCCTGATGAGTGGGCAAAAGCGTTTCTGCCTACAATAGCCTTGTTTGGCTGCACAGGCATATTCATCAATTTGGAAACCAATCGGCTGGTATTGTAGATTCTAGGAGTGACGATTTCAGTATGGACATCAATTGATTTATGACATTTGATTGCCATTACCACTTCTTCCATAGAAGTATTGCCAGCTCTCTCGCCTATACCATTGATAGTCACTTCTACCTGACGTGCTCCATGTTGTACACCAGATACGGTATTGGCAGTAGCCATCCCGAGGTCATTATGACAATGGGTAGCAATGATAGCTTTATCGATATTTGGCACATTATTTCTCAAACTAGCGATAATAGCACCGTATTGCTCTGGAAGGCAATATCCAGTCGTATCAGGAATATTGACAACTGTAGCTCCAGCTTTGATCACTTCCTCAATGATCTTGTTCAAGAAGTCTTCATCTGCACGTCCCGCATCTTCAGCATAAAACTCCACGTCGTCTACAAATCGTCTGGCAAACTTCACTGCTGCCACACCCCGAGCAATGATATCCTCGGGAGTGGAGCGCAGTTTGAATTGAATATGATAAGGAGAAACACCAATACCCGTGTGAATCCTGCCTTTTTTAGCGAATTTGAGGGACTGAGCCGCTACTTCGATATCTTTTTCAACAGCTCTGGAGAGGGCACAGATAATCGGGTTTGATACTGCCTTTGAAATCTCGAGGACAGAATTGAAATCTCCTGGACTCGAAATAGGAAAGCCGGCTTCGATAATATCTACACCTAGTTCTTCCAGCGCTTTTGCTACCACAATCTTCTCCTGGGTATTCAGCTGACACCCGGGTACTTGCTCCCCATCTCTCAGGGTAGTGTCAAATATCCATAGCTTCTCACTCATAATTCTTGGGGGTTTTTATATTAATTATTTTCTGGTCTCAATTGACGGACGACAGCACCTGCCTGCCACATTTCAGAATCTCTCAATTCTTTCAATTCAGCTTCCAATTTCACTCTGTAATCTTCTTTAGAGTTAGAGTCGATAGACTTCTGAGCCTCTTGTCCAGATTTTACACTAGCATATAATTCTTCGAATACTGGCTTAGTAGCATCTCTGAAAGGTTTCCACCAATCCAAAGCACCTCTTTGTGCAGTAGTGGAGCAGTTGGCGTACATCCAATCCATACCATTTTCAGCTACCAATGGCATCAATGACTGAGTCAATTCTTCCACTGTTTCGTTGAACGCTTCTGAAGGAGTGTGACCATTTGATCTAAGTACCTCATACTGAGCTGCGAAAATACCCTGGATAGCACCCATCAAGGTACCTCTTTCTCCAGTCAAATCGGAAGTTACTTCACGGTAGAAATCTGTCTCGAACAAATACCCTGAACCAACACCGATACCTAGAGCTACAACACGGTCATAAGCTTTGCCAGTTCCATCCTGATAGATTGCATAAGAAGAGTTCAAGCCTCTACCTTCTACAAACATTCTTCTCAATGAAGTACCAGAACCTTTTGGAGCGACCAAGATTACATCTACGTCAGCTGGAGGGATGATACCAGTTTTGTCTTTGTAAGTCACACCGAAACCGTGAGAGAAGTACAAAGCTTTACCTGGAGTAAGGTGCTTCTTTACTGTTGGCCAAAGAGCAATCTGCCCTGCATCAGAAAGAAGGAATTGAAGGATAGTGCCTTTTTCACAAGCTTCTTCCAATTCGAAAAGTGTTTCGCCAGGAACCCAGCCATCAGCTACAGCTTTGTCCCAAGTTTTGGAGCCTTTACGCTGACCTACAATCACGTTGAATCCGTTGTCTTTCAAGTTAAGCGCCTGACCTGGACCTTGTACACCGTAACCTAATACTGCGATCACTTCGTCCTTGAGTACTTCTCTTGCTTTTTCTAGTGGAAATTCTTCCCTAGTTACTACGTTTTCTTCTGTTGAGCCGAATTTTAATTTCATGAGCTTTTTTATTTATTACTAGTGTTTAATAGGTTCCCTCGGAATCCTTTTTTGGTTTATTATTATTTGACAAAACTGTCAATTGTCAACATTCTTTTTGCGACAGCTACTCTGCCAGATCTCGCAAACTCTAAGAGGCCGTAACCTTTCAAGATTTCCAGCAATTCCTGGGTTTGCTCCTTGTGACCTGTCAGTTCCAAGACAACAAAGTCTGGTTCTGCGGCGATGATCTTGGCGTTATGCTGGCGAATTATTTTCTCCAACCCTCCGTCTAATCTCGAAACAGGGATTTTGTACAATGCGATCTCCTGATAGACTACGCTTTCATCTTCATGGTAAAAAGCCTTGATCACATCGATGATTTTTTCGATCTGATTGACTAGCTGAATGACCGTGTCTTCCGAAGCGGTCACCTCTATCGTGATCCGATGGATCCCTTCCAGGCGACTTTCTGAGGCTGTAAGTGCATCGATATTGATACCTCTACGGGTAAAAATAATGGTGATGCGATTTAGAATACCGATGAAATTCTCGGTAATAACGAATATGGTATATCGTTTCATTTAGGGTTGGTTTAGCTAAGTCTAACCTCTTCCACTGAACAGCCAGTGGCAATCATTGGGAATACATTATCTTCTTTTTCCACTACTACTTCGAGGAAATAAGGTCCATCGTGAATCAGCATATCTTCAATTGCTTCCTGTAGATCACCACGTTCGGTGACTTTCTGAGCTTGAATATTATATGCCTCAGCTATTTTGACAAAATCAGGGTTATCAAGTTCGGTAAATGAGTAGCGCTTGTCAAAGAACATTTGCTGCCACTGTCTTACCATTCCAAGGAAGTTGTTATTAAGCAAAACAATCTTCACTGGAGCTTTGGTCTGCATAATCGTACCTAGTTCCTGGATAGTCATCTGAATACCTCCATCACCTACCACACAAACCACCTGTCTGGAGAAATCATACATCTGAGCTCCCAGTGCTGCTGGAAGTGCAAATCCCATGGTTCCCAAACCGCCAGAAGTAACTTGAGTTCTTGGTTTTTTGTAATTGAAATATCGCCAAGCAATCATTTGGTGCTGACCAACGTCAGTTACTAATATCGCATCGTCTGCTTTGTATTGGTTGATTTGGTGAATTACTTCTCCCATAGTCAAGCCAGCCTTGGTAGGCTTCAAATCAGGCTGTATGACAGTCGCATTCTCTTGATCAGCCAACTCTTGGAATTTAGCCATCCAGTCTGGATAAGCATTTACATTAACAGCGTCAGCAAGTAAACTTAGACTATCTTTACAGCTACCAAGCACGGCTACTTCGCATTTTACGATCTTATTGATTTCTGCAGGGTCAAGCTCCAGGTGAATCACTTTTGCCTGTTTAGCGTAGCGCTTCAAGTCACCAGTTACTCGATCATCAAACCTCATCCCAACTGCGATTAAAACGTCGCATTGATTAGTCAGTAAATTTGGAGCATAGTTTCCATGCATACCAAGTTTACCAACATAATTTGGGTGATCTTCAGAAAGGGCTCCTGATCCAAGCAGCGTAGATGCTGCAGGTATGCCTGACTTATCCAAGAAAGCTTTCAGTTCTTCCTCTGCTTCTCCCAGAACTACTCCTTGACCAAAAAGCAAATAAGGTCTCTTAGCCATATTGATCAAAAAGGCAGCTTCTTGGATAGCTGACTTCTCCACAGGAATATGCGTCCTATAAGATCTGAAACCTAAGCATTTGCTATAATTGAACTCGCCAAAATTAGTCTGAGCATCTTTAGTAATGTCAATCAATACTGGCCCTGGTCTTCCTGACTTAGCTATATAAAAGCCTTTGGCTATAGCTGCAGCGATGTCCTCTACTCTTCTGACCTGGATATTCCATTTGGTCGCAGGCATAGAGATGCCTACTACGTCAGTTTCCTGAAAAGCATCTGTGCCAAGTAGATGGGAAGCAACTTGTCCCGTGATACAAACCAAAGGTGTACTATCGATTTGAGCATCTGCCAATCCTGTAATCAAATTAGTAGCACCAGGTCCTGATGTGGCAATACAGACTCCTACTTTACCTGATACTCTAGCATATCCTTGTGCAGCATGGATAGCTCCTTGCTCATGGCGTGTCAGGACATGTCTTAGTTGATCATGATAATCATGTAATGCATCATAAACTGGCATTATTGCCCCTCCGGGATATCCGAAGATTATTTCCGCATTCTCGGCAATGAGTGATCTAACAACGATGTCAGCTCCTCTTATCATTGAATCCTTCATGGGTTTAGAATTTGTCTGTTACGCAACCTTCGGATGCGGTCGATACTAATTTGTTGTATTTCTTTAATGTTCCCTGCAAATAGGAGACGTCTTTTTGTTTCCAGGATTTCTTTCTTTCGGCTAACTCTTCATCGGAGACGGCTACAGAAAGCTTCAATCCTACAGCATCAATAGTTATAATATCTCCATTCTGTACTAATCCTATCGGCCCACCACTCCAAGCTTCAGGAGTCACGTGTCCTACTACAAATCCGTGCGTGCCACCTGAGAATCTTCCATCTGTGATCAAGGCCACGTCTGCTCCTAATCCAGCTCCAATAATCATTGAAGTAGGTTTTAGCATTTCTGGCATTCCAGGACCTCCTTTTGGACCAATATTTCTAATGACAAGTACTTCGCCTTTTTGCACTTTATGATCTCGAATTGCATCATTTGCCTCTTGCTCTGAATCAAATACATGAGCTGGGCCAGTAAAGGCATTACCTTCCTTACCTGTGATTTTAGCTACTGCTCCTTCTGGTGCCAAATTGCCATCTAGGATACACAAGTGTCCAGTAGCTTTGATAGGAGTTTCTAATGGATGAATTACGTTCACCATGGAAACAGTCACTGGTTCTATATCTTTTAGATTTTCTTCTACTGTTTTTCCCGTCACAGTCATACAGTCTCCATGTAAGAAACCGTTTTGCAACATGTACTTCATGAAAGCAGGTACACCACCTTGCTCGTGAAGGTCTTCCATCATGAATTTTCCTGATGGTTTGAAATCACCAAGCATCGGCGTTTTCGCATTGATCGCTTTGAAATCCTCAATGTTAAAATCCACTTTGGCAGTTCTTGCTATCGCGATGATGTGCATTACTGCATTGGTACTTCCGCCTAAAGCGATCGCAACAGTGACTGCATTCTCAATACTTTTTCTAGTAATGATGTCGCTAGGCTTGATGTCCTTTTCCAATAGGACTCTCATGTATTTGTTTACTTCACGACATTCTCTAAGTTTCTCTGGAGAATTTGCCGGATAAGAAGAAGAGTAAGGCAACGACATGCCCATTGCTTCAATAGCAGATGACATGGTATTTGCCGTGTACATTCCGCCGCAAGCACCTTGTCCAGGACATGAATTACGCATCACTCCATCGTAGTCCTCATCTGAGATGTTGCCATTGACTCTTTTTCCAAAAGCTTCGAATGCTGAGACGATGTTCAGCTTTTCTCCCTTGTAATTACCGGAGGCGATAGTGCCACCATAGACCAAAATACCCGGTCTGTCAGTACGTATCATTCCCATAACCGCGCCTGGCATATTCTTATCACAGCCAGCCACAGATACACAACCATCGAACGAGTGGCCAATGATAAACGACTCAATAGAATCAGCGATGATTTCTCTCGAAACCAAGGAATAGCGCATTCCCAGCGTACCCATAGTGGTTCCGTCAGAGATCCCAATGGTATTAAAAACCAAACCGGTCAGATCATGCTCCTGAGAGGAGGCTTTGATCAGACCGGCAAAGTCGTTCAAGTGCATGTTGCAGGGGTTACTTTCATAACCACAACTGGCTATCCCTACAAATGGCTGTTTCATTTTCTTATCGCTCATACCAGTAGCATAAAGCATGGCTTTACCTGCTGGATGCTCGTCATTGTCGCTTATTTCCCAACTGTGTTTTTTCAGGGTCATATTCATGGGGTATAAAAAAAGTGCCTCAGGTTAGTGAGGCACTTCAGATTTTTTTTTATTTCATTATAAAGAATAGTCTAGTGCCTCACATTTAAAATCCAATGAGAATAATTACGCTTAGCAAAATGACTACTTTATACATACTATTTTTCGAGGTTACCTCCGACTTGATGCCGAAGTACATGCTCCGACTTGATGCCGAAGTACATGACAAACTTAAAACCGAATTTTCAGACTTACAATATTTAATTTTACATTTTTCAAGTTACTCAGATAAAAAATGCAGGTAAAATTTATTTTTTCAAAATAAAAATCTTCAATACCTGCTATTTACCCCTGTTTTACAGCAAATGATTTGTCTAAATTTTCGATTTTCAAAATTTTGTACTGATTTCAAGTTTCTTCAACTTAATGCAAAAGTTATTCTCTTTTTTTTAATAAGAAAAATGATATACCACATTTACTTCAATAAATGCTAGATTTTTTACCGAATTCTCAATTGGAGAAAAATTCAAATCCCCTGATTTTTATTCTATTTTTGAGCAAACATTCAATTCAATGATTTCATTTCCAAACGCTAAGATCAACTTAGGTCTCCATATTACTGCTAAAAGAAAAGATGGATACCACGATATAGAGAGCTGTATGTATCCTATTCCTCTTTTGGATGCTCTGGAAATGGTCATCGATACCAAGAAAACCACTTTTACCACTACTGGGCTGGAAGTCCCTGGCGATTCCAAAGACAATCTTATCCTCAAGGCTTATCAGCTTCTCAAGAAAGACTTTCCAAACTTGCCTCATCTAGCGATTCACCTTCATAAAAACATTCCGATGGGTGCTGGACTTGGAGGTGGGTCAGCGGACGCAGCATTTGCGTTGAATCTCATGAATAATCTTTTTGATCTGATCTTGGATGATTTCTTTCTAGAAGAGTATGCTGCCCAACTCGGATCTGACTGTGCTTTCTTTATAGAGAATACGCCGAAAATCGCTAGAGGGAGAGGAGAACTTTTGGAAACAGTGGAACTAGACTTGAAAGGGACTCACTTGGTTTTGATTAATCCAGGAATTCACATTGGGACCAAAGAAGCATATGCAGGGGTGACACCAGCTGCGCCAAAAGTAAAGCTTGAAGAGGTTTTGGCAGACAAAAGTAGATGGAGAAACGAGCTAGTAAATGACTTTGAGGCAAGCATATTTCCTAATCATCCCGAGATCGTATCTATAAAAGAGAAGCTATATGAAAATGGAGCTTATTACGCGGCTATGTCGGGTTCTGGCTCTTCGGTATTCGGATTGTTTGATGAGAAGCCACGTCAGATTGGTTGGGATAAGAGCTATTTTCAAGTTGAGGAATTGTTATAAAACACTAAAAATAAAAGAGTTAGTCAGACTGTTGGTTCAGAGTTTTGTTGTTTATATTTTTAAATCATAAATATAAAACGCAATGGCAACTTACACTAGTACACTTCCCGACGACCTCCTTCAAAGGCTCGCCGATTATGCTAAAAAGCTTTCGCTGCCAAAGAATAAATTGATGGAAAATGCGCTGAATCTCTATTTGGATCATCTAAAAAGAGCTGAATATGTCAAATCTTACAACAAAGCAGCTCAGTATGATGATATCCTAATGGTGGCAGAAGAAGGAATGGGAAATTATCTAAAGCAAATCGAAGATGAAGCAGGGTGATATCTGGAGGACTGATCTAAATCCTGTAATAGGCTCGGAGCAATCGGGCCATTAGTGATCCTAAGTGGTAATCACGGCTCCTCTAACTTCCAAAATCAAAAGCTATCAGGGAAATCCAATTCTAAAACCATCCCGGAATAATGGTTTGAAGATCGAGTCTGAACTCATGGTATTTCATGTCCGATCAATTTCAAAGGATAGACTTATCGAAAAAATAGGGGAAATATCAACTGATGAATTGAAAACGGCGCTAGCAACTCTGAAGGATATTACAACGCTTTAGAACCTTTCAACCTAGCGGCCTCACTGGTTTCCTTCTTTTATTTATATAATTCAGTACAGGGTAAGTCAGCACTGATACCAGGATAATCCCAGTCCCTAAGTAAAATTGTGGAGTCATTTTTTCGCTTTCTCCAAAAATGAGAACGGCCAAAATTATTCCGTAAACTGGCTCAAGGTTTATGGTTAGGTTGATCGAAAAGACTGAAAGTCTCTTCATCAATTCCACTGAAACCGAAAATGCGTAGACCGTACAAATCCCTCCAAGTATAAAAAGCCAAAACCAGTCGTAACCAACCCAAGTTAACTTTAGGCCTTCATCTGTCATGAAATTAGAATAGATGGGCATAAACAGAAGTGTAAACAAACAGGCTCCAGCCATCTCGTAGAAAGTGATCTGATAAGGATGGTGTTTGTGTGCTAGCTTACTATTCAGAACTGAAAAAACTGCCGCCAAGAAAGAAGATGCCAATGCCATACTTAGTCCAAGCCAATAGCCGGACTCAAAACTGAAAATCACCAAAAGACCCGAAATCACCATCAGGCCAAGCCCAACTTCATACCATTTGATCTTGGTACGATTGAAGAGAGGCTCCACGAAAGCAGTCCAAAGTGAGGTTGTCGCCATTCCTGCTAAGCAAACAGACGCGGTAGAAACCTGAGCGGACCAGAAAAACAAAATCCAGTGCATGGCAATGACAAATCCAACCCCAGTGACTTTGATCATGTCTGGAAAAGGCATGAGTAAGTTTTTCTTTTTCAAGAGGAAAAGGCCAGCAACTCCAATGGCTGCGATCAGAGTTCTATAAAATACCAGTTCTATAGCAGGGAGGCTGATCAGCAGACCCAGAATAGCGGTGAATCCCCAAATGAGTACAATCAAATGGAGCATCAAGTAATCCTTGATCGTAGCGTTCATCTAGCGCGGGACTGTTTTGTAAAGTAGAAGACCTGTCAAACCAAAAATAATATTTGGTAGCCAAACTGCAAAAATGGGATAGGTTGCTCCATTTTCCGCGAAAGTTCTGGATAGGATAAATAAGATAATGTATACGAATGCCAACAAAAAGCCCATCGCGATCTGGAAACCAGACCCACCACGAGTTTTTCTTGCGGACATAATCACGCCTATAAAAGTTAAAATGATGGCGGCAAAAGGAGACATAAAGCGCACATAGCGCTCAATTTTATAAAAGCCAACATTGTCCGCTCCCCTTGCTTCCAAGATTTTAATCTGTTTGCTTAGTTCAGGAAGTGTTAATGTCTCATGATGATTTGGAGGTAAGTCAAAGTCCTCAGGCCGAATAGAAAGTGTAGTATCTAGTTCTTCCCCATAAGAATAAATCTCCTTTCGTTCCCTTAATTCCCTAAGTTTCCAGTTCCGAAGAGTCCAGACTCGCTTGGCAGTATCCCATTCTATTCTGTCTGCAGAGAGCTTATCCACTAATTCTCCATCCTTGATGGTCTCAAGCGTGAAACTATGTCCGGTATTTGTAATCTTGTAAAACCGACTGATAAATGCATAAGAGTATTCTCCAACTTTGATATGAGAATTGGATTCAGAAGAGGTTTTTTCCTTATCTAAATAGGTGATTCGGAACTTTGTTACGCCTTCTGTTGCTCCAGGCAACACCCAGCCATTCAATAAAAAACTCACGCTACCGATCATAATTGCAGCAAAGAGAAAGGGTCTTAGCATTCTCATGAAGCTTACTCCGCTGCTCAGTATGGCAATGATCTCAGTTCTTCCAGCCATTTTGGAAGTGATAAAAATAACAGAGATAAAGACCGTGATAGGAGTCAATAGGTTATTCAAATACAAACCGTAATTAATCATGTACTTGAATATCTCACTAGAAGGCACCTCATTTCGGATGTAGGAGTCATTCTTCTCGGTGAAATCCAAAACCAAAACCACCAGAATCAACATGACCACTACGAAGAAGTAGGTCTTGAGAAAATCCTTGATGATCAGTTTGTCGAGTATCTTCATATTAGAGTCTGGTGCTCACTTTCTTTACCATTTGATCCTTCCAAACGGCAAAATCGCCTGCTAGGATATGTTCTCTAGCTTGGCCAACAAGCCACAGGTAAAAACTCAGATTATGTATACTGGCAATTTGCGCAGCCAATATTTCCTTACTGATGGTCAAATGCCTCAAATATGCTTTAGTGTAAAAGGTGCTCACGTAACCTCCGATGGCTGGATCTATGCCGGTAAAGTCATCCTTCCACTTTTCGTTTCGGATATTGATAAATCCTTCAGAAGTGAAAAGCATGCCGTTTCTGGCATTACGGGTAGGCATTACGCAGTCAAACATATCCACTCCCAGAGCGATGCATTCCAGAATATTTGCTGGAGTTCCTACTCCCATCAAGTAGCGCGGCTTGTCCTTAGGTAGAATATCAGTGACTAATTCCGTCATCTCGTACATCATCTCAGCCGGCTCTCCTACCGAAAGCCCACCGATTGCATTTCCTTGTTGATTGGTCGATGCGATGAATTCTGCACTTTGGGTACGCAAATCCTTGTAGACAGATCCTTGAACGATAGGAAAAAGTGTTTGATTGTAACCGTATTTCCCTTCTGTCTCATCAAATCTGCCAATACAACGTGTCAACCAGCGATGCGTCATTTCCATAGAATTCCTTGCATAGCCGTACTCGCATGGATAAGGAGTGCATTCATCAAAAGCCATAATGATATCAGCACCGATTGTACGCTGAATATCCATGACATTCTCTGGAGTGAAATGATGTTTGGAGCCATCTATATGTGACTTGAACATCACACCATCTTCCTTGATTTTGCGTGTTCCGGAAAGAGAAAAAACCTGGTATCCTCCGCTGTCTGTCAAGATTGGTTTTTCCCAACCATTGAACTTATGGAGGCCTCCAGCTTTCTCCAGCACGTCCAGTCCTGGTCTCAAATATAAATGGTAGGTGTTTCCAAGGATGATTTGAGCCTTGATATCCTGATCTAATTCCCGCTGATGAACGGCCTTCACAGAACCAGCAGTGCCCACGGGCATAAAAATGGGAGTTTGAATATCACCATGATCGGTTTTTACTACACCTGCTCTGGCTTTGCTTTTGGAATCACTGTATTCTAAGGTAAACTTCATATCTATAAAGGGTTGCTGGAGAGACATTCTACAGACTGTCCCGTTCAGCCCACAAAAATATACGCTTATTCTTAAATGGTTTGCTGATTTTGATTTTATATTTGCGCAGCAAAATCGACCTATGGGCCTATTTTTACTTTGGTTATTCTTCGGTATCGGAATACTTGTTCAGGTAGTTTACCTGTTATTTATTTTTGGTAAGACTGCCTTTTACTCGGGCAATAAATCTCAATCTACTTCGCCAAATGAAGAAGGGGTGACCGTGGTCATTTGTGCTCACAATGAGTTTTCAAATCTTAAAGCGCTCATTCCCAAGATATTCGAACAGGATTACCCCGCTTTCGATGTAATGGTAGTCAATGATCGTTCCTCCGATAGTACCAAAAGATTGCTGGAGAAAATGATGGAGAATTATCCAAAACTTCGATCTGTCACAGTCAAATACACACCAGCACACGTGACTGCAAAGAAGTACGCGCTCACCCTTGGTATCAAAGTAGCCAAAAACGATATTATTTTGTTGACTGATGCAGATTGTCTGCCGCAATCTGATCAATGGATTCGGAAAATGACTGCGCCGGTAAGAAATCACAATAAAACTTTTGCTGTTGGTTTCTCTGGATATGAACAAAAACCAGGATTTTTAAATAACTGGATTCAATTCGAAACCTTGCTGACAGCACTTTACTACATGTCCTTCGGTCTATGGAGAAGACCTTTCATGGCAATTGGAAGGAATTTATGCTATCGCAAAGAGTTCTTTATGGAAGTAAAAGCATTCAAAGGACTTTGGCATATAGAAGGTGGGGATGATGATCTTTTTATAAATCAGTATGCCAGTGGGAGAAACACTACAATTGTTATAGATCCTGAAGCGAATACGATTTCCAAGCCAAAAGAGACCAGTAAGGAATACTTGATTCAAAAGAAAAGGCATATGAATGCTGGAAAGTATTACCGGAGTGAAGACAAGAGAAAGATTGGATTATATACCTTTTCTCATGCATTATTCTGGATTGGAGGGGTAGGATTGCTTATTTATTTCGGTTTAGCGGAAAGCTGGGAACATTTTTCCGTTGTTTTCGGTATTATCCTATTGAGATCTATTCTTGTTGTCCGAATCTTCAAAGCGGCAGAAAGGAAGATCCAAGGAACTAAACCACCGAAAAACATCTGGATGCTTGATTTCTTGTATTTAGGTTACTTTTGGATTTTAGGGACTATATCCCACCAGGCAAAAGACATCCAATGGAAATAAACGAACGCGGTTTTTCTAAGAAAGCACTCGAAGATTTTGAGTTAATCGATCAGGCCGTACAGCACCAAGATCAGCAAGCGTACGCTTCTTTGATGAAGCGCTACAAAAAGGCCGTTTATTACATGATCTTGAAAATGATCCGAGATGCAGATGATGCAGAGGATTTGACGATGGAGGCTTTCGCAAAAGCGTTCAAAAATCTGCATCGCTTCAAAAAAGATTACACCTTTTCTACTTGGCTTTTTAGAATTGCCACGAATAATACCATTGATTTTATCCGTAAGAAGAAGCTCAAAACCATGAGCTTGAATACAACCATGTCGGATGATGGAGGGAATTCCGTAACGATCGATGTGGAAGATGATGATAACAACCCGCAAGATGAATTCATCCGTACACAGCGGATCGAGATGGTGCGGATCTTTGTGGATAAGCTTCCTGCGAAATACAGAAAACTCGTACAGCTCCGCTACTTTGATGAGCTGTCCTACGAAGAGATAGCCCAAGAATTGGAAAAACCGCTAGGGACAGTGAAAGCACAACTTCACCGCTCTAGAGAATTACTATACGAAATTGCCGCAGGCAAAGAAAAACACATTTAATGAACTCCGGTACTCAACTTATCCAGTCTTATTTCCCAGACCTTACTGAGGTTCAGTTAGCGCAATTCGACAACCTTCAGGAGCTATACGAAGATTGGAACTCCAAGATCAACGTGATATCTCGCAAGGACATGGAGCATTTCTATGTGCATCATGTGTTGCATTCCCTAGGGATAGTGAAAGTGATGCCCTTCGAACCAGACACCAAAATCCTTGATATTGGCACTGGAGGTGGTTTCCCAGGAATTCCTCTAGCGATCATGTTTCCTGAGACACATTTTCATTTGGTCGATTCTATTGGGAAAAAGATCACGGTAGTAAAGGACGTGGTGAAGCAGCTTGGACTTACCAATGTAGAAGCACAGCAAGCCAGAGCTGAGGAGTTGGTTAGAAAATATGACTTTGTGATCAGTCGGGCAGTGACTCGAATGGCTAATTTTTATCCTTGGGTGAAAAACAAAATCCGTAAGGAAGATGTAAGCGAATTTGCCAATGGCATTCTCTATCTGAAAGGCGGAGAGGTAGACGAGGAAATGGAGGAATTGGACAAATCTTACGTGGTTTATCACATGCAGGACTACTTCAAAGAGGCATATTTTGAGACCAAAAAAGTGATCTATATTCCTTGGGAGGAGAAGAGATAAATAATCGGCTTGATCAATTAAGAGGGCTAACCAAAAGTGGCCTACATAAGATTTTCACTATTTCTTATGTAGGCCACTTTTATTTTTTTCAAGAAAGCTGATTTTCTTTGGACAGTGCTCTTGGTCTTGAAATATCAAATTTTTTCTAACAGCCTGAAACGTAATTAATGCTATGATTTATTTTTGCGAAGCAAATACAAGCCAACAAACATGATCAGTCCGTTCAAGATCAGCGCTTCAAAGCCAAACTTGTAGCCCCAGAATAGTTCTTCTGAATTGGATGCTATCGCAAAAGTCAGTAATGGAGCAAATATAGCTAGGTAAGGCACGAACTTGTCTTTGACCTGATACTTCGTGAATAAGCCAAAAGCATAAAGCCCAAGCAGCGGGCCATAAGTGTATCCCGCAATCACAAAGACGGAATTGATCACACTCTGATTATTGATCCAGTGAAAAGCCATAATCACTAAGAACATTACAAAGGTGAATACGATGTGAACTTTCTTGCGAACGGAAACACGCTTTTCCGCAGGATATCTTTTTTCAATCTCTAGGAAATCTATGCAAAATGAGGTTGTCAAGGCTGTCAGTGTAGAGTCAGCGCTGGAATAAGCTGCCGCTGTGATACCTAACACGAACACAATTCCTGCAAAAGGTGAGAAATATTCTGTAGCCAGAAGAGGGAAAAGCTCATCCGTTTTAGTTGGTATCTGCACGCCCTGAGTTTCAGCATAAAGAAAAAGCAACACGCCCAAAGCCAAGAAAAGTAAGTTTACGAAGACCAGAATTGTCGTAAACCAGAACATATTTTTCTGAGCATCGCCGATATTTTTGCAAGTCAAATTCTTTTGCATCATGTCCTGATCTAAGCCAGTCATCACGATAGTAATAAATGCACCAGAGATAAATTGCTTGAAGAAATTCGTGCCTGATTTCCAGTCCCAATTGAATATCTGGGAGCGCGGGTCATTCGAGACTGTTTTCACATAATCACTCACTCCGTCGAAGTTCAAAGCATTTCCCACGGTAATCACGCAAACCACGACTGCAGCAAGCATAAAGAATGTCTGCAGCGTATCTGTCCAAACGACAGTTTTGATGCCTCCACGGTGCGTATATAGCCAGATCAAGCCGACTGTGATCAACACTGAGACCCAAAATGGAATGCCTAATGAATCGAACAGAATAAGTTGCAAGACACTCGCGACTAAAAACACGCGAATCGATGAGCCTAAAGTTCTTGAAAGAATAAAGAAAAAAGCACCGGTCTTATAAGACCAAAAGCCAAATCTATCCTCTAGGTAGGAATAGATCGACACTAAATTTAGCCGATAATAGAGAGGCAACAGCACTTTGGCAATCACGAAATATCCAAGCGTATAGCCCAAAACAACTTGGAAGTAAAAGAAGTTAGAATTACCGACTTCTCCGGGAACCGAGATGAACGTAACTCCTGATAGTGAGGCACCTATCATTCCAAATGCTACCAGAAACCAAGGAGATTGGCGATCTCCCGTGAAGAAAGTATCGGCAGAAACTTTACGTGAAGTGAACCAGGAAATAAGGAATAGAAGTAAAAAATAACAACAGATTACCAGGAGGACTAATTGGGAATTCATAAATCGTATTGAAGTGGGTTCGCTAAGTTGTCCAATATTCTTAATTTTGCAAAATGAATCATTCAAACGACCCATTTCCATATATCGAAGAATCAGAAGTTCTGGTGGAGGATTTGATAGATGTTGAATCCAACGACCTGATTGTGTACAATGACGAATTCAACACATTCGATCATGTGATCAAGATATTGATGAAAGTCTGCAAGCACAACATAGAGCAAGCAGAGCAATGCACGATCACGATCCACTACAGGGGAAAATGTGCAGTAAAAAAAGGCAGTATTACAGAGCTAAAACCTATGTGTGAGGCTATATTAGATGCTGGAATCCAAGCCGAAATCGTTTAAAACCACTCACAATTGAATTTCCCTTCCAAACTGATAGAAGATGCTGTCACCGAAATCTCCCGACTTCCGGGTATTGGTAAGAAGACCGCACTTCGCCTAGCACTTCATCTTCTCAAGCAGCACGAGGCAAACACTGAAGCTTTGGCTTTGGCAATCACCCGTATGCGTACTGAGATCCAATATTGCAAAACCTGCCATAATATTTCGGATGCAGAAGAATGCAGTATTTGCATCAGTCATCGCCGAGACGCTTCCATTCTTTGCGTGGTAGAGGATATTCGTGATGTGCTGGCTATAGAAAATACGAATCAGTTTCAGGGGAAATACCATGTGCTAGGAGGAGTAATTTCTCCCATTCAAGGTATTGGGCCGGAGGAATTGAAGATAGAATCTTTGCTTTCTAGAGTGGAAGTGGCTTCGCAAAGCGAACCTATTCAAGAAGTGATTTTGGCGCTTAGCGCCACGATGGAAGGCGATACCACCTCATTCTATCTGGCAAAAAAGCTAAAGGAAAAAGGAATTAGGGTAAGTTCAATCGCTAGAGGAATACCTGTAGGCGGAGAATTGGAATTTACAGATGAAGTCACACTTGGTCGCAGCATCATGACTCGAATTAATTATTCTACCGAGTAAAATTTCCTTTGCACAGCAAAAACCTACGTCTATATTTGCAAACCAAAAGGGGGATTAGCTCAGTTGGCTAGAGCACTTCGCTGGCAGTGAAGGGGTCAACGGTTCGAATCCGTTATTCTCCACTTTTGAAAAGCTTCACAGAAATGTGGAGCTTTTTGTATTTATTCTCTATTTAGCTCAGTTAGCTAGAGCATCCCGAAAGCATTCGGGAGGGTCAACGGTTCTCCCAATAGTATTCGGAATTCACTTTTGAAAAGCTTTACAGAAATGTGAAGCTTTTTTGTTTTTTAGGATGCCGCTAATCTCTAGCTCGCGCAGAGCACTTTGTAGCACTTCCTTCCTCACCTCAAATCCGTATAGATAATACTTCTGAGCAATCTATAAATCGAATCGCCATGCGCAACCTATTGATTCTATTCTTGTTTGTTTCGCTTTTGTTTTCTTGCGAGGATAAGAATGAGTGTGAAGGGTTTGATCTGGCGAAGGAGTTTGAAATGGCCATTGGTGAGACTCTTGAAAACTGCCCTAAAAATACATCCATTACACTTATAGATATTCAAGATTCTAGATGTCCAACTGGAGGGGAATGCATTTGGCAAGGAATGATTATGATCGAAGGAATGCTTACAATTGACGGAAAAGATTATCAGCTTAAACTCAGCACAGAAGAGTTATTCAGTGGATATCCTGTCCAATTTTCCACCGAAGAATATGCAGTAAGGTTGATCGATGCCATCCCTGATCCAGACCTTAACAACCCTCACAACCCTGAAGACAAAAAAGCCATTTTAATCGTCACCAAGAGATCTACATAAGATTGTTTAAATTCGCATGACTTTATTTCTAACTGGAAATCAACATGCGAAATCGAATTTTTATCCTTCTATTTTTACTAGCAGCAATCAGTTCGTGCTCATGCAATCCTGAGAACATCGCAAAATTCGCTTTCAAAGGAATGGAAGCAATGATGGGTAAAGGATTTATGCCTTCTGAGGAAATCAGGATGCTGGGGAATTTCCAAGGAATGAATGTAAATCTGAGTAAATCAACTACAGATGATTCAACTACTTCTACCATTTATCTGAAATTACAAAATGGCGATCCGCTTATTCTAGGAAATCAGCCTGAAATTCTTGCCCGAAAGTGTGCAGAACTTTATCTCCGAGATTTTGAAAAAGCGACAGAATATCAGCAAATTACTGTGCAGTTTATTCAAACAGACCCTACAAATCCTGAGAATGTTGCCATGCAGGAGTACATGTTTGACACAAAAGATTTTAACTAAACCTATTTAATCTATGGAATTACCAAACGAATACAAAAAACCGCCTACCTCATTGGGGGATTGGATAATAGCCGTTCTGATAAAACGCATTCCTTTGATCGGTCTCATCATGCTGATCATATGGGCGACGGACAAAGAGACTGATCCAGAGAAGGCCAAATGGGCCAAGGCTGAATTGATAGTCAAACTTATAATCTTCGCTGCAGTAATAATTTTTATAGCTGTTATTGGCTTTGGTGTATTTGCCAATTTTGCTGATGATGTCAACTGGTCCGACTTCGATTAATGGAAATAAAAGCTTTTTGCTCTGATATTGACGGCACACTCCTCAATTCAGTGCGCGATCTATCACCTCGCCTCAAAGCCGTAGTGGCAGATTTACCCGTAAATTTTCCTGTGATTCTTGCCAGTTCTCGCATGCCGGATGCCATGCGCCATTTACTTCATGACTTAAAGCGAACTCCACAGCCTTTGATTTCCTACAACGGTGGCTATGTGCTCAGTGCAGATGGAGAAGTGCTTGAAGACGTTAGCATTCCTGTGGGTTTGGTTTCCAAAATCCTTCAACTCACACAAAAAACGGATATCCATGTGAGTTTGTATCAGGGTGAAAATTGGTATGAGGAAAAAGATGATTACTGGTCCCAGCGTGAGGTAAAAAACACAAAAGTTCAATGTAGTTGGCTTCCTGGCCCGGACGTGTTGGATCTTTGGTCAAAGGACAATTCCGGTGCTCACAAAGTTATGTGCATGGGAGAATCTAATGAGATGGCCTGGCTTTTTGGAGAATTGCACTCAGAACATTCGCTTGACTTGCATTTGTATAGATCCAGTGAAACCTATCTGGAAATTGCCCCAAAAGCTATTTCTAAAGCCACAGGTTTGAAGAAGATTCTATCACATGCCTATGATTTTGGGATGGACTCAGTTGTCGCTTTTGGAGACAATTATAACGACATAGACTTGCTGCAATCGGTAGGTTGGGGAGTCGCAGTAGATAATGCACGAATGGAAGTCAAAGCTGTAGCCAACGAAATTACTCACCACAACAAAGAAGATGGAGTAGCTGCTACGCTGGAGAAAATTCGAGATTTGAAATTTGTAGTTGGCTCGGGATTCTAGGTTCTTGATTCTAAAATCTTGGATCTATAATATTCCCGATCCACCTTCTACATCCTCAATTGCCTGAGTCAAAAACTCCTGAAGAGGTCTCATTTTCTGAAAGCCATCTAAAGCGATGTTGAGGAAGTTTCCTGATTCTATGTCACGATCTGAGATTTTGGAAGAAACTGTAAAGCTCTTCAACCTCAAGTATTCTATAAACTCGTGATCAGCCTCGTAATCTCGGGGACTGGTCTTGAGTTTTTCTCCTTTGATTTGACCAAAAAGTGATTTGAATGCTGGATTGCTTTCAATTTTGGCGAGTTCTGCTCCTGAGTAATCAATTTCCTTTCGGATTTTTTTCAAGGTCTCAGCTTGAGGCATCCAAATTCCTCCCGCCAAAAATGAATTGTTTGGTTGGATCTGGAGGTAATATCCTGGCCCCTCCGACTTCTTTCCTTTTGGAGAAAAGTATGCCCCAAAATTGGATTTATAGGGGGCTTTATTCGCTGAGAAGCGAATGTCTCTATTTTGCCTGAACACACATTCTTTGGGCTGAAAAACCAGCATAGCCGGTTCCCACTCACCAATCCCTTTGAGCAGAACTCCCACGTCTTCCAGAAACTCAGCTCTTGTTTCCAAGTACCACTTCTTGTTGGCATCCATCCATTCTTTGGAGTTATGTTCGGCTAGGGCGGCTAGAAAAGGCAAGTATGGACGCATTATTTTTGTTTTTTGTGATTAATGAAACCTTAAAATCGTCAATGCTCTGACATGGGAGTAAACTTTATTGAAGCAAAATTGATTTCAATTAGGAAAGAAATCTTCTTAAATTATATCCAATAATCCAGAAGTCATGACAACGAAGGTAACATTAGACATCAACGAAAAACTTGCCGAAAAAGCAAAAAAGTATGCCGAAGAGCAAGGGCAAAGTTTATCTGCTTTGGTAGAAACGCTTTTATCGGATGTAACTGAACCTAAGGAAAAAGTTTTAGAGAAAATAAAGCCCAAGAACCCTGAACTTGTGAAGAGGATATTAGATGGGACTGAGCCGATCCCAAAAGATCTAAAAGATTTTTTCGGTATTTTAAAAGGAATGTCTGAGGACGATGTTGAGAACGCAAAATGGGAGCACCTAAAAGAAAAACATGGCCTCTAGTTTTTTCATCGACTCCGACGTCATTTTAGATGCGTTGTTAGACAGAGAGCCTTTCGCGGCAAATGCTAGAAATATTTTTAAACTGGTTGCAAGTAGAGAAATTGAAGTCCTTTGCAGTTCTATTATTGTTACAAATGTTTTTTATCTAGTAAAAAAACAATTCAATTCAAACCGAGCATACAGTTCCATCGACAAATTACTTGGATATTTTAAAGTACTTCCAGTCGGTGAACTTGAAATCAAAAATTCAATCAAGAGTGGCTTTTCAGACTTTGAAGATGGTATTCAGCATCAGGTTGCACTTCAAAATCCCGCTATCAAAGCCATTGTGACTCGGAATACCAAGGATTATCGATTATCAACTATTGTAGTAATTACTCCGGCCGAACTATTAGCCCTCTTTAAATAAAATCCACCAAACCTTCCAGCTTCATTCCTCGGCTACCTTTGATCAGAATCAGGTAATCTTCAAGCATACTATCCTGAAGCCAAACGCGGAAGGAAAAAGGATCTGGGAAATACAATGCCTTCGGGTATTTGGCTAAAGCAGATACTATTAACTGTCCTGTGAAGCAGACCTTTTCAATCTCATATTCACTGATGATTTCTCCAAGTCGCGCATGTTCCGCTTCCGCATGCTCTCCCAACTCAAACATATCACCGATGATCAGCATTTTATGTTTTTTGCCAGTCATTTCGCCAAACGTGCGAATTGCTACTTCCATGCTTGACGGATTAGCATTATAGGCGTCGAGGATGATCAGATTACTTCGCTTTTCGACTAGCTGAGAGCGCATATTCGAAGGCTGATATTCAACTAGTGCTTTCACAGCCTTTTCTATCTCCACACCAAAAAACTTCCCTATCGTCAAAGCTGTAGCGATATTTCCAAAATTATAAGCTCCGATCAAGTGGCTCAAAAACACTTCGTCTTTACCATCCACAGAGAATTTTACAAAGGGATTTGCCTCTTCAAAAGTCACTTCACAGTAATCACCTTTTGCTGGATAAAGAATAGGGTCTTCGAATCTCTTACTTAGGTTTGAAAGTATTGGGTCTTGAGAATTGATAAAGGCCTTTCCACCATTGGATCTCAGAAACTGAAATAATTCTGTCTTGGTTTTCAACACGCCTTCTGGCCCGCCCATTCCTTCCAGATGTGCTCTACCTATATTCGTAATCACACCATGAGTTGGCTCAGCGATGAGACATAGTTCTTCAATATCGCCTGGCTTGTTTGCACCCATTTCCACAATAGCGATCTGTGCATCTGTGCCAATTCCCAATAAAGTAAGCGGTACACCGATGTGGTTGTTAAGATTTCCGACTGTCGCGGATACGTTTAATTTCTGACTCAAAACAGCCTTCATTAGCTCCTTAGTAGTCGTTTTTCCATTCGATCCTGTCAAGCCTATGATTGGGATATTCAAAGTTTTACGATGATAATTCGCCAAATCCTGAAGCATCTTCAGTCCATCTTCTGCTAAAAAATAACGCTCGTCTTCCTCCACAAAATACTTGATATCGTCGATCACAACTACCGATGCGCCCATTTCCAAAGCGGTTGGTGCAAAGGAATTGGCATCGAAATTTGGACCTTTAAGTGCAAAGAAGATATTGCCCTTTTCGATTTTCCGGGTGTCTGTGCTGACACCAGTACTATTTTTGAAGAGCGTATATAAAATGGAGACATTCATCGTTTCTGAAGAAATTAATCCCAAAATAAAGGAATCATTCACATCTTTGAACTGCGACTCACGTATTAATTTTTGACTTGCCCTTTTCTAATTCATGAGAAAAATCTGGATTTTCACTTTTCTACTCTTCAGTTTTAAGCTGAGCGCACAAGAAATTTTTCAAATAAATCAGTCTCCTCATGTAGAAATTGACGGCGTAAACCTAAGTGCTGCTTTCGCAGGTGGAATCAATTCTGCCCAGATTCAAACTATAGATCTCAATGGAGATCAGGTGGAGGAATGGGTGACCTGGGATATTAACTCGCGTCAGCTTCTAGTTTTCAAAAAAGAAGGAGAAACCTTTACTCACCTTCCAGAAATGAGCTATTCTTTTCCTACCGACATCTCTGGATTTCTGGTGTTCAAGGATTTTGACGGAGATGGTAAAAAGGATTTGTTCACTTCCACGGCACTAGGTATTAAAGCATATAAAAATACGACTACTGGCAATCAGGTATCGTGGGGGTTAGCTCAAAACTTCTTGAAAATTGATGGCTCAGGAAATATACAAACGAATAATTTGGACACTCCTCTGATTCAGGACTTGGATGGAGATGGAGATTTGGACTTAGTTATTTTCAATTTTGCCGGTGGCGATTACATGGAGTTCTACAAAAACACCAGCGTAGAGCGTAAGGGGACTGCGGATATTGATGGTTTTGCCTTTGGAGAAAATCACTGGGGAAACTTTGAGTTTTGTGGCTGTGGAGATATTTCTTTTGGCAAAACTTGCTCGGGACAAGACTTAAATGCTCGCAAATTTGCTGACGAAAATGACAAAATCCTTCATTCAGGAGGGCATTCCATATTATATCAAGACCTAGATGATGATGGTATAAGCGACTTGCTCCTTGGTCGAGATGAGTGTAATGTTCTTTATTTCTTACCCAATTCAGGCACAAATGAAACTCCTTTTTTCACGAGTTTTAGCAATGAGCTTCCTGGTTTCGGTCCACTGCCAGATTTCCCTGTTTTTCATATTGGTACGCTTCAAAACAATGAGCTGATCATCTCTTTGAATAGCAACGAACCATCAGTTAATTATGGGATTGATTTCTCAAACTCTATCCTAAGGATAAAAGACGGAGGAAATACATCCGTATTTCTTCAAAATCAAATGATAGATCTGGGCGAAAATTCCCGCCCAATATTTTTAGGAAATAAAGCTTCTGGAGAATTACTCGTCACTTCTAATGTAACTGAAGGAGGTAAAGTCAAATCTGTTCGAAATAGATTTCAGGTTTTCAATGGGCTGTTTTCTAAAGTTGAAGGAGAATATGTAAATCTCACTCAGTTAGATTTGGTGGATGCCCAGTATATACATTTCAGGGATAAAAGTGGAGCGCTTCAGGTGTTAGCTTCAGGGATAGATTACAATGCTAGCATACCTACTCAGGTGATTTTTGATCTGAATGACATGCAATCCGATCCACTTACTTTTTCAGGTTATAATCCACAGCGTGGTGATTTTCTTCAGTTTTTCACCTACCAACAAAAAGACCACCTCTTAGTGGCTTCGCAAAATGGAAGCTTAGATCTGTATGAAGTGGATTTCACTACTTATCAGACGACCTTGCTACAGGAAAATTTTCTGGGCTTTGTGGACAATCCTGCCAATCGAAATCTCTCCATCGCAGTAGAACTACTACCCAAGCCTAATCTTTACGCAGTGGATCAAAATGGCTTCTTGATGAAAATTGATGACTTCATGAATTCAGATACGCGTCAGGAAGTTTTGGTTCAAGTAGGTGAACAGAATCTGCCGACGAAACTGGGGAGAAATACCTGGATTGCCTTAGTAAGTCCGCCTTTATCTGGCTCTCCAGACTTGGTGCTTGGTACTCGTGCTGGTGGTTTGATTTATCTGAGCTCTACGGATTCTTCGCAACTTCCAGATGGAGAATATCAATTCAAAATATATCCAAATCCTACGGATGGCCCCATCAAAGTGATTTCGAATGCGCCTGCCAAAGCGCGATTGATCAACTCACTTGGACAAATTCTACTCACGGATATTGATATTCCAGCAAATATAGAAGTGGAGATTCAAGCAGGATTTTTGGCTCCGGGACTTTATATATTAAATCTGGAGATAGATGGGAAAGTCACCAAATCTGGCAAGATCTGGATACGCTAATTACAGGATTGGCTTTTGGGATTGTTTGAAATAGGGTAGTTTTGGATATAATATAAATCCATGAAGAACATATACTTACTTGCAATCTTGGGGATATTCCTCATTTCTTGCTCCTCGGATAAGGCCGAGCCCGCTGATCTAATTTTTACCAATGGGATAATCTACACCGTCAATGAATCTCAGCCCACAGCTGAAGCAGTCGCTGTGAAAGACGGGATGATTTTGGCCGTAGGCACAACCGAAGAAATCGAAAAACATAAATCAGAAAACACGGAGGTTATCGATCTCCAAGGGGAAACAATGACTCCTGGTATCATCGAATCCCACGCCCACTTGATGGGAATAGGTTACAACAAGCTAGAACTTGACCTCATGTATGTCAAAACATACGATGAACTAGTCGAGAAAGTGGCTGAGGCTGTTGCCAAAGCAAAACCTGGCGATTGGATCACTGGTCGGGGATGGCATCAGGACAAATGGATAGAGAAGCCTGAAAAAATGGTGAAAGGATTTCAGACTAATGAGCAGCTGAACGAAGTTTCTCCTGACAACCCTGTTTACCTTTCTCACGCAAGTGGACACGCAGCTTTTGCCAATGGCAAAGCCCTAGAACTTGCGGGCATCAGTAATCTAAAAGGTGAAAGACCAGGACAAGTCGAAGGAGGTGAAATTATTCTAGACGAATTGGGAAATCCTACAGGAATACTTTCTGAAAGAGCAGCAGGGTTAGTAGGTCGATTGATTCCAGCAGAGACTCCAGAGAGAGCTGAGCAAGCGTTGACTTTAGCTCTGAAGGAATTGAATGAAAAGGGAATCACAAGTTTCCATGATGCTGGAAGCGGGCAAGCTACGATCGACCTTATTCAGAAATTTAAAAACGAAGGAAAGCTTACCGTTCGCCAATATGTGATGCTTACAGGTACTCAACCTGCACTTTTGGAGAAATGGTATGAAAGAGGACCTATGATCGATTCGGTTGATCACCTATTGACAGTTCGATCTATTAAATTGAATTGTGATGGAGCGCTAGGATCGCGGGGAGCATGGCTTTTGGAAGATTATACAGATAGGGCAGGACATCGTGGTCATGAAACTCTACCTATGGAGGTAGTGACGGAGGTGTCCGAGAAAGCTATTCCAGCAGGTTTTCAAGTTTGTGCGCATGCCATCGGTGACCGTGCAAATCAGGAGATTCTTGATCGCTACGAGGCTGCTTTTGCTAATTATCCAGATTCCAAAAAACTGAGATTTCGTATCGAGCACGCGCAGCATATTCATCCAGATGATATTCCTAGGTTCGGTGAGTTAGGAGTGATTGCAGCTATGCAAGCCATTCACCTGAGCTCAGATCGTCCGTGGGCTATCGATAGATTGGGTGAAAAGCGTATTATAGATGGAGCTTACGTATGGCAGAAATTGATGCAATCCGGAGCGGTAGTGACCAACGGAACGGATGCTCCAGTAGAGCCAGTTGATCCTATTCCTTCCTTTTATGCTTCTGTGACACGCAAGACTTTGCAGGGATTGCCTGATGGAGGCTACGAAGGAGATCAGAAAATGACGCGTGCAGAGGCGCTAAAATCTTATACTTTAGATGGCGCATTTGCAGAATTTGAAGAAAATTTCAAAGGTTCCATTGAAGTAGGTAAAGCTGCAGATTTCACGGTTTTCGATAAGAATATCATGAAAGTTCCGGAGGATGAAATATTGGAAACCAAAGTGGCAATGACAGTGGTAGCTGGAAAAGTGGTGTATAAGAAATAAATGTGGTCAGATTTCAGGAAGTGGATTACTTGTGAGAATAAATGAATTTAAGAGAAGTCTCAAATCGAAAGATTTGGGACTTTTTGCTTTTTACAGAGACCTGAATCCAGAATTTCATCCCATTTATTAATTCATCCATCAATTTGACAACCGACTTCTTCTAAAAAAACTTATTTTACACTCCTAAACATAATTCACTATGAAATCGAGCAAGTTGAAATCCACATAATCTGGGGAAATTATTAACAATGCGAGATTCCATCTGACCTTTGAAAATCAAAATATAAACAGATGAAAAAACTCTTTACATTTTTATGGCTTTTTTGCCTGATATGCAACTTTGCAATTGCTCAGGATGATGCGCCCAAGCCAATGACTTGGAAGGATATTCCAACTTGGAAATATATGAACAATGGTTCTTTCAAAATCTCTCCTGACGGGAAATGGATTGCCTACGGAATGACTGCCTTAGAGGCTGATGGAGAAGTTATTCTTCAATATGTAAGTGATCCCGATTCCACGCAGAGATTTAAAATTGGGTTCACAACTTATCCATCCATTGAATTCAGTGAGGACAGCAAGTGGATTGCTTTCAAAGAATATCCAACTTTTAAGGAGAAGGAAGCAAACAAAAAATCTAAGGGCAAACCGCTTCACGACAAGCTCACCTTAATGAAATTGGGATCAAAGGAGAAAGAAGACAAGTTGACTTTTGAGAACGTAAGCAATTTCTCCTTCAACGAAGATGCTTCCACTCATCTTGCTGTCAACCTGACCAAAGACGGTGGCGGAGATGCCAAAGGATCTGATCTTTTGATCTATCATCTTAACACAAAAAAAACGCAGAATCTCGGAAACGTTGCTGAATTCTCTTTCAATAAGAGCGGCAACTACTTGGCATATACAGTAGATGCTGCCAACGAATCTGGAAATGGTATCTACTTATTCAACTTGAACAACAACAGCATTTCTGTGCTAGACTCGGACAAGGCTGCTTATAAGTCTATCAACTGGACCGAAAAGGGAGAGGCTTTCGCTGCGCTGAAAATGGTCAAGGACAAAAAATACAAGCAAGATCAAGGGAAATTAGTTGGGGTGAAAAACCTATCAAGTCCTCAAGTGACAGTGTATGATCCAGCTAAAGATTCTACAGGCTTTTCGAAAGAATATACGATCAGTCCTAACCGTCGCCCAATGTGGTCCGAGGATTTGACTAGACTTTTTTATGGTATTCATCCGCTCGTTTTAGCCAAAAAAGAAGAGGCGAAGAAAGAGGTAGATAAGGATTCAGTGAAACTAGCAGAAGCGGAAGCAATGAAGAGGATCATGGCAGACACTTCTATGAATTCCATCGCAGATCTTAAGAAAGCACTTTCCAAATTGGACTCTGGAAAAGTAAGTCCAAAAGACAACGATGCAGATAAACCAGATATGACTATCTGGCACTGGAACGATAGCCGTCTTCAGTCACGCCAGCAGGTGCTGGAAAATCAAGACAAGAATTACAGTTTCTACGCAATGTATAATGTAGCTACAGGCAAGCATATTCAGCTTCAGGATAGCACGATGCGTGATTTGAGCATTCAAGACAAAGAGAAATATGCGATTGGTTCAGACAATCAGGCTTATGAGTTAGAGTCTAATTTGGATGGTCAAAATTACCGTGACTTCTATATCGTAGATCTAATGACAGGTGAGAAAAAGACCTTGTTTACCAATTTCTATCTTCCGGGTTATTCTTCTTACCCTCGCAGTTCGCCAGACGGTACGAAGTTGATGTATGGATACGATGGTAACTATTATAGTTATGATATCGCGTCTGGTGAGGAAATGAATTTGACAGCTAGTTTGCCAGTGACATTTGTGAATGTAGATGATGATCACAATGTGATAAAGCCACTTGAAGGCTCACTTGGCTGGAGTAGTGATAGTCAGTATGTATTACTCAATGATGGCTGGGATATCTGGCAAGTACCAGTTACGGGGAAAGCTAAGGCAATGAATTTGACCCAAAACGGGAGAACAAATAAAATTAGATATCAGTATCGCTTTTCTCTTGATCCAGATGAAAAAGGTGTAAATCTAAGTAAGCCACTTTACATCCAAACTTACGGTGAGTGGACTAAGAAAAGCGGTATATCTGTAATCAGTAGTTCAAAAAAAGGATTGTTACCAGGCGCGAAAGCTTTGGTTTGGGAAGATGCAAGCGTAGGGTCTTTGAGAAAAGCTGAGGATGCTGAAGTGTATTTCTTCAACAAGGAAACATTCAACCAACCAGATCAGATTTACACGGCAGATGCTTCGCTTTCTTCACCTAAGAAAGTGACAGAAAATGCTCCTGATGCTGGCAATTATGCTTGGTCATCAGGAACCAGATTAGTGGATTATGTTTCGGATAAAGGTGATACGCTTCAGGGAGCACTTTTCCTTCCAGCCAATTATGTAGAAGGAGAGAAATACCCAACGGTAGTTTATTACTACGAAAAGCTTTCTCAGACCCGTCACAACTGGGTGAATCCTGGATACAGCGGCACGGGCTGGAATCCAAATATATACACCAGTAATGGCTTTGCTGTATTTATTCCAGATATCGTCTATACGATGGATGATCCAGGAATGTCAGCAGTGTGGTGTGTGATCCCTGGCGTGAAAGCAGCTATAGCTACAGGCGTAATCGATGAGGAAAATATCGGGATCCATGGTCACTCTTGGGGTGGGTATCAGACGGCATTCTTGATTACTCAGACGGATATGTTCAAAGCAGCGGCAGCAGGTGCTCCGCTAACCAATATGATTTCTATGTACGATTTGATCTACTGGAATTCAGGTGGAGGAAATATGTCGATTTTCGAAGCTTCTCAGGGTAGATTTACTGGTGCGCCTTGGGAAAACTGGGAGTCTTACGAACGTAATAGCCCAGTTTATCATGTGAAGAATGTAACTACGCCACTGTTGATGCTTCATAATGATAAAGATGGAGCGGTAGATTTCACTCAGGGAATTGAGTATTACTCAGCGTTAAGAAGATTGAAAAAGCCAGTGATTTTGGTTCAGTACAAAGGTGAGAATCACGGTTTGGGCAAACTCGAAAACAGAAAGGATTACTCCGTAAGAATGATGGAATTCTTCGATCATCATCTGAAAGGAGCTAATGCACCAGTTTGGATGTCTAAAGGCATTGACAAGGTTGATCTGGATGAGCATCTAGAAAAGAGAGCATTTTAATTATGGAGGAGCTGTAAAAGGCTCCTTTTTTTTTGCGTTGGGACTTATGATGGATAAAATTTATCAGATTTTCATCAAATCACCCCTATTATGGCCAAACGGTTGGGTAATCGTTTCACTTTCGCTTTATTTAAAAACCAATCGCAAAAGAGAATCAATACAACCCATGCAAGAAATCACCACAGAAAAGATAGTTGACTCAGATCTTGATATTGCCAACCTCAAGTCAATATGCCATCAGGAAATGGATTCAAATTATCACGAACACCTAGAAACCTATATATATGATGAGGATTTTGATAGTGTTTGGGATAGTTATGTCAATATCTCACCTGAAAAAGCCTGGGGAGGTAAAATGGTCCGATTCAAGCAATTGTATTCAAGAATAAACGGTGAAGAAGTTTTTCCTGGGCAAGTATACACTGGAGGTATAGGTGTAGGACAAGTGATTTTGCTAACTCTTCATGTCTTCAGCGGGGCTGTGAAATTAGTAGTAGGACATGAAGTAAAGGAAGTGAACAAGAAAAACCACCTGATTAAAATATGCTATTTGGAAAATTCAAAGTCAGAAGGCTCCCAGTTGATCAGATTTAAAACATTGCCAAATGGAAAAACTGAAGTTTCTCATAAGACCTTCTATCGAAGTGGTTCCATGTTCAGAGATAAATTCATCTATCCCTATTTTCATACAAAAGCCATTAATGAATTTCATGGAAATGTAAGGAGCTTGATTCTATCAAAAATCTAAGCATATATTTTTAGTGAATTAAAGAGAAGGAGTCTGGATATCGGGCTCCTTTTTTTTGTCTTTGGCTTTCTGTTTGTAACTTTTAGTGAAACGAAAATTACTCACCAAAAATTTTTTGAGCATGACAGAGGACAGAGTAGAAACTTTTGATGCCATCATAATTGGTTCTGGCCAAGCTGGAAATCCGCTTGCATTGGCTCTAGCCAAAGAAAAGTGGAAAGTTGCTATAGTGGAAAAAGCAGTCCTTGGAGGCACCTGTGTCAACACAGGTTGTACGCCCACGAAAGCCTACGTCGCCAGTGCAAGAGCTGCTTGGGCAATAGCTAACGCGCATAATCTGGGAATTGAAGTGCCCAAGTCGCCCAAAGTCAACTTGAAAGCTATCAAGAAGAGAAAAGATAAAATTGTTTCTAGCTCTAGGTTAGGATTAAGAAAGGCGCTTGCTGATTCGCCTCAAATTTCCATGATCAGAGGGACAGCTACTTTTCTGGATAAAACTCGGGTAAAAGTAGGTTCTCGAGTACTGAAATCATCCAAAATATTCCTCAACGTAGGAGCTAGAGCTAGAATTCCAGAGGGGTTTGCTGATGTGGGTTACCTCACTAATACCTCAATACTTCAGTTGGAAAAGATTCCTGAGCACCTAATCGTTGTGGGTGGAAGTTATATCGGACTAGAGTTCGCACAGATTTTCAGAAGATTCGGATCTAAAGTTACAGTTTTGGAAATGGGTAATTATCTGATTTCAAAAGAGGACCATGACACGTCAGACCTTGTGAGGGGAATCTTAGAAAATGAAGGGATAAAAGTGATTTGCGGAGCCAAATGTCTGCGAGGCAAAAACAAGAAATCTGGTGGCGCCACAGTTACTTTTCACAAGGAAGGAAAAGATAAGCAAGTCAGTGGATCACATCTGCTCATTGCGACAGGAAGAATACCCAACTCCGATCTTCTTAATCCCGAAAATGCGGATCTCACGGTCAACGATAGAGGCTATGTAGAAGTGAACTCGAAGCTTGAAACAACTATTAAAAGCATTTACGCTTTGGGAGATTGCAATGGCAGAGGGGCTTTTACGCACACCTCATACAACGACTATGAGATCATGGTAGATCAGCTTTTTGGTGATAAGAAAAAAACTGTCAACGATAGAATTATCAACTATGCTTTATACATAGATCCCCCACTTGGAAGGGCGGGTATGACACTTTCTCAAGCAAAGGAATCTGGTAAAAATTTACTCTTTGCCCGTATGGCGATGAGTGATATTTCGCGGGCTAAGGAGAAAGGAGAAACTCAGGGGAAAATGGAGGTCATTGTAGATGCAGATTCTGAACAAATCCTCGGAGCAGCAGTTTTGGGAACAGGAGGAGATGAAATCATCGGGACTTTTTTAACCGCTATGTATGGCAAAATGAGTTACAAAACCCTGATGAATTCTGTGCAAACTCATCCTACGGTCACGGAGCTAATTCCTACACTACTTCAGCAACTAACCCCAGTTAAGAAATAACTATGAAAAAATCACATAAAGCATATGCCATCCTGAATATGATCGTGCTGATCGTAGTAATATTTTGGAATTACTGGGTGAATGCAAAAGGCCTGGATGGCAAAACCGTTAGTTCGCTTAGTGCGGACTATGAAAATCTATTCACGCCAGCAGGTTATGCATTTTCTATTTGGGGATTGATATTTTTAGCGCTTTTCGCACAGGCGATCTTCTTTATTTCTCGTGCTTTTAGCTCCACTAAAGATTCTGATTTTCTGACTCAAATCGGTCCCTATTTGATCATGGCAAATATCGGGAATGGCCTGTGGGTTTACATGTGGCTGATGGAATATACGGGTATCAGCGTAATCGTTATGTTGGGGATTTTAGCTAATCTTATTATAACTATTCTGAATACAAACATGGAGCGGTGGGATGCGCCTCGACCAATTATCTTTTGGCTATGGTGGCCTATTGCACTTTACAGTGGGTGGATTGCTGTGGCTACTATTGCTAACATTTCAGCTTATCTTGGAAAAGCCGGTTGGGGAGCTGGGGACTCAGAGATCACTTGGGCTATAGTTATGATAATCGTAGCCGTAATCCTCAACCTCTTTATGATCTTCACAAGAAACCTAAGGGAATTTGCTTGTGTTGGAGTTTGGGCATTGATTGCAATTTCAGTTAGACATTGGGGAAGTATACCCGAGCTACAGTGGACAGCGCTCTTGGGAGCAATCCTGCTTTTTATAGCGATCAGTTATCATGGGTATAAAAACAGAGCAACGGCGCCGTTTAATTTTAACTAAACTAACTAACATGAGAATTTTAAATAGATCTGAAAAATTAGCCTTAGCATTACCAATTTTGGCTGCTGCCGGCATTATGTTCTTTTCACAGAAAGCTCAAGCTCAACATTTGGAAACAGTTCCTTATGTGGATTTAGAAAAGTATGCTGGAGAATGGTTTGAAATAGCTTCTTTTCCTCAATCCTTCCAAAGAGGATGTACCTGTACCAAAGCCACCTATTCTGCTAATGAGGATGGAACAATAAACGTAGAAAATACATGTAACCTTCCTGATAAAGGAACCACGAAAACTGCAACAGCAAAGGCATTTGTGGAAGAGGGGTCTGGAAATGCCAAGCTCAAAGTTCAGTTCTTCTGGCCATTTAAAGGGAAATACTGGATCATCGATTTGGCGGATGATTATTCCTATGCAGTAGTAGGTCATCCAAATCGTAAGTATCTCTGGATTTTGTCGAGGACGCCAGTGATGAATGAAGAGGTCTACCAACAGCTAGTAGCTTCAGTAACAGAAAAAGGTTTTGACCCCTCTAAACTAGAGAAGACCATTCAGTGTGATTGATTATAATACTTGAATTAGCCCAGATATATTGAATATTTGGGCTTTTGTTTTCCAGAATGAGGTGCTTTTGTCCAACCAAAACAGGTGCCTAGCCTGAGTAATATTTTTTCACGAGATCTTCCTTTAAAATAAACCTTCCCCAAACGGCGGAATTAGGAGATTTTTCGATATAATTAGAGTTAATTCAACCATTGAAAGAAACAAAGTGGTGTTGAATCAAATCTAAACTTCAAGTGTCATGGAATTCTTAAATGGATTAGACCCTCAACTCAAGATATTCTGGTATATCGCGATACCTGTTTCCTTGATTTTCGTGTTACAGACGATTTTGACGTTTGTGGGTGGAGGCGGCTCGGATGGTTTAGAAGCTGATTTCGATGGTGACCTAGATGGGGCTGAAGCTCCATTTCAGATGTTTTCTCTAAGAAATTTGATCAATTTCTTACTTGGTTTTAGCTGGACGGGAATCTCATTTTATAAGCTTATTCCAAATTCCACATTACTCATATTCATTAGTCTAGCAGTAGGTTTTGCTTTTGTTTACTTCTTTTTTCTCATCATCAAACAGATTCAAAAGCTGGGAGAAGACAATACTTTTCGTTTAGAAAAAACATTAGACAAAATCGCGGACGTTTACCTAGCTATTCCTGGCAGAATGCAGGGAAAAGGTAAAATCATGGTGAGCCTGAATGGTTCTGTCCGTGAAATCGATGCAATGACCGAACAAGACAAAATAGAAACAAACGCCACCGTTAAAATCAAACGTGTAGAAAGTGGTAATATCCTCATCGTAGAAAAGCTTTAACTTAATTCTTTTATGGATCCTTTAATTCTCATCGTCGTCGCGACGATCGTCACCTTTGTGACTATTCTGGCACTTGTCTCCCGATACAAACGCTGCCCTTCAGATAAAATCCTTGTCGTTTATGGTAAAACCGGTGGTACTTCGGCAAGATGTATTCATGGTGGTGGAGCTTTTATCTGGCCAGTGATTCAGGATTATGCTTATCTGGACTTAAAGCCTATTTCTATTGAAGCCAATTTGACTAATGCACTAAGCCGTCAAAATATTCGGGTAGACGTTCCTTGTAGATTTACCATTGCTATTTCTACCGATACGGATACGATGAATACCGCTGCCGAGCGTTTGCTTGGCTTGGCTCATGAGCAAATCCAAGAGCTTTCAAAAGACATTCTTTTTGGTCAGTTGCGTTTGGTGATTGCTACGATGACTATTGAGGAAATCAACTCTGATCGTGATAAATTTCTGGAGAGTATTTCTAAAAATGTAGACAGCGAATTGAAGAAAATCGGCTTGAAACTGATAAACGTAAACGTAACGGATATCAAGGATGAGTCAGGTTATATAGAGGCGCTTGGAAAAGAAGCTGCTGCAAAAGCAATCAACGAGGCAAAAATCTCTGTGGCTGAGCAGGAGAAAATAGGTGAAACAGGTAAAGCGCTTGCAGATCGTGAAAAAGATGTTCAGATCGCAGATACCCAGCGTGACCGTGATGTGAAAATAGCTATAACCCATAAAAACCGGGAAGTCAGCATAGCGGAAGCAGCAAAAGACGAGAGCATAGGTAAAGCTGAAGCGCAAAGAGATACTCGGGTGAAAACCTCGGAAGCGAATGCTATTGCTATCAAAGGAGAGAATGAGGCAAAAATCTCAATTGCACAATCTGATGCACTGAGAAGAGAAAAAGAAGCGGAAGCCTTAAGAACTGCCTTAGCATCAGAGAAAGTCCAAAGTGCAAGAGCACTCGAAGAGTCTTATGTGGCTGAGCAAAAAGCTGAAGATGCTAGAGCTGAGCGTGAGCGATCTACTCAGCATGCCAATGTGGTGATACCTGCCCAAATCGCTAAGCAACGGGCAATCATAGATGCTCAAGCAGAGGCTGAGCGAATCAGAGAACAAGCAAAAGGGGAGGCTGACGCTATCTTTGCAAAAATGGAAGCTGAGGCGAAGGGCCTTTATGAAATATTGACAAAGCAAGCAGAAGGTTATCGTGAGGTAGTAAGTGCGGCTGGTGGAGATCCTACCAAAGCATTCCAATTACTTTTAATTGAGAAACTTCCTGAGTTAGTCAGAACTCAGGTGGAAGCAGTGAAAAACATCAAAATCGATAAGATTACTGTTTGGGATTCGGGAAATAATGAAAACGGGAATGGCTCCACAGCCAATTTTGTTTCTGGTATGATGAAGACTGTCCCACCTCTCAATGATCTTTTTAATATGGCGGGGTTAAATCTCCCTACTTACTTGAAAGGAGAAGATCTAAATGAGCCTCCAAAAGCGAAAGAAGAACCAAAACCTGAAAAGGAATAACCTACAATAAATGAAAGCCCGAATTTTCGGGCTTTTTTGTGCTTAAGCTTAGCTCTCATCGAGCATGGATTTTGTGTAGTTTTGCTCAGTCATTCTAATCACCTTCATCCTATAATGAAAAAACAATTCCTCACCCTTGTTCTTTTGGTACTTACGAATCTTGTTCTGGCCCAAAATGAGTTTAATCACTGGTCTCTAGAAACAAATGCCGGTTTCAACAAAGCCATGGCTCCCCTCACTCCGGGTTTCCTTACGCCTACTTTAAATGTAGGACACCTAGATTTCGGCGTGCGCTATATGCTTAATGAGAAATTTGGTTTCAAAGGAGACATAGGGTTCGGTTCATTTTCGGAGGCTAAAGGTCACAGTCCATCCTTTACCACTAACTATTTTAGAGCGGATCTGCAGGGTGTTGCCAACATTGGTAGGATCATGAATTTTGAATCTTTTTCTAGAAATATTGGACTTCTTAGCCATTTTGGAGCAGGAGCCGGAAGAGTTAGCTACGAGTATACGGTCCTCAACACTGAGCCTGATTACGTTTATAACTTCATTACAGGTGTGACTGGTCAATTAAAGTTAGGCCGTCGAGTGGCGCTTACAGGTGATATTTCCATGATTCTAAATGGCAGACAGACTTATACTTTGGATGGGAATCAGTACAACGCCGACGTGCAGCCCGCACAGCCTAATACCAATCCATTAGTTCATGCACCTGCCACTTGGTGGACAGGAACTCTTGGTCTTAACTTCTATTTAGGTAAAAATGAAGAGCATGCTGATTGGTATATAGCTGCAGATAAATATGCTACTAAGGAAGAGCTGGCCACGCAGATCAATGGCATCAAAGACATGTTGAAAGATTCTGATGGTGATGGCATTCCTGATTACTTGGACAAAGAACCTAATACTCCTGCGGGAGCTAGAGTAGATTCGCATGGCTCAACGATGGATTCTGACGGAGATGGTACTCCAGATCACGTTGACAAATGCCCATTCCTTCCTGGTCCATCATCGACAAACGGATGTCCGGTAGAAGAAGTGACAGAGCAAATTGACTTCTTCAGGAAAGCTATTAATGATGGATATGTAAATGTGTATTATGCTTTCGATAGTGCCAAGCCACTTGGATACTCTATTAGCGCTGCTAACTATGTGTCAAACTTCTTGAAAAAGAACCCAGGAGTACGTGTCGAGATCAAAGGATATGCAGACGAATTGGGGCCTGAAGATTATAATAGGAAGCTTTCAGAAAAAAGAGCTAAGTCAGTATATGATGTTCTCGTAGCTTCCGGTGTTGATGCTTTAAGGCTTTCTTACAAAGGCTATGGTGAAGATACTAGCGTGGATAAAACCTCTGCTGACGCAAGACAATTGGCTAGAAGAGCTAGCTTCGAAGTGAAATAAGGTTTTTATAACCTTAAATGAAAAACCCGGTTCCTTATGGAGCCGGGTTTTTGTATTTTATCTAAGGTATGCAGAAAGCATCCAAACTACCTTTTCCTTTGCAGTGATGTAATCACTCATCAACGAGGCAGTTCCTTCGTCATTCGAAGATTCTGCGGCTTCCAGCGTTTCTCTTTCTAATTGTAATAAGGTGTTCAAATTACTTTTCACCGTCTCCACCATTTTGGTAGGCTCTTGGATCTCTTTTGCTTCCTTTATAGTAGCTGTTTCTATATATTCTTGATAGGAAGAAAGAGGTCTGGCTCCCAAGGTCAAGATGCGTTCCGCAGTTTCATCCACAGCTAAATTAGCAGCATTGTAAAGTTCTTCGAATTTAGCGTGAAGTTCAAAGAAATTCGGGCCTGATACATTCCAATGAAAATTTCTCAAATTCTGATAGTAAACCTGATAATTAGCAAGCAAGTCATTAAGCTTTTCTACTAAAACCTTACTTTCTTTGATTTCTAATCCGATGTCGTTCGTTTTCATATGTTTATTGTTTGTTTTTCAATTGTCATATGGAATCTCGCATGCAATTTAATTATCCCGGTGTGTGACGCCCGAGGGATGCTCGATTTCATAATTAAGTTGTTTAATTTTCTCTACTTGAATTAAAGTATAAATTTACTCAATAGGCCTACGCCATCCCAACTGATAAAATCTATCTCCAAGTCATACTATCTATGTGATTAGGAAGTTAGTAACGGTAGTAATTCAAGTTCGATTAATGAAAAAAAGATTTCAAGACCTTACCTCCTTAGACTTTTACACCAACAAGAAGCAGGTCAAATGGATTGTTGTTGCTGCATCCTTATTCATAGGAGCAGGTTCAATCTGGTATACAAATAGCTTGGTGGAGGAATTGCGGGAGCGCGAAAGGCGTCAAATAGAACTGCTTTCCAGCGCCTTGGAATATGCGGCTACCACGATGGAAAATCTGACTTTTATCAATCAGGAAATTATCCAACAGAATTATTCCATACCTATCATCATGGTGGATGATACTGAAAATCCCATCGAATTCAGAAATATCCCTTTTAAGAATAATGCAAGTGCTGAGGATTCTGTAGAAACGTTGAAAAAGGAGCTGGCTGAGATGCGTGCTGAATACGAGCCTATCTTACTTCCTGAAGCGGATATTCAGATTTTTTATAGGAACTCAGAATTACTGATTAATTTAAAATACTACCCCTACGTACAGTTGGGAGTTATTTTGATTTTTGGAGTACTGGCCTATGCGCTTTTCAACCAAAGCAAAATTGCAGAGCAAAATCGAGTGTGGGCTGGACTGACCAAGGAAACAGCTCATCAGCTTGGAACCCCGATTGCCTCATTGATGGCTTGGATAGATTACCTGCGCAATTCACCCGTCTGGGATGAAAACAAAGAAATCATCACCGAAATGGACAAGGATGTGGTGAAGTTGAGGATGGTGACGGAGCGATTTAGTAGCATAGGATCCAAACCAGTGATCCAATCAGGAAATGTATTTGAGACGATAGAAGACACTATTAATTACCTCCGTCCGAGGATTTCTACTAAAGTGGAAATGAATATTTATGCAGATGCCAAGGATCTGGATGCGATGATGAATAAGCCACTTTTTGAATGGGTGATCGAGAACATTTGCAAAAATGCCGTGGATGCGATGAAGGGTAAAGGGAAAATTGACATTGAAATACTTCAGGACAGCGACAAATTTGTGATCATTGACATCACAGATACGGGCAAAGGAATGGAAAAGCGGATGTACCGCCGTGTTTTCAATCCTGGATTTTCCACTCGGCAAAGAGGCTGGGGACTTGGGCTGACTCTCGCCAAAAGAATTGTGGAAGGTTATCACGGAGGTAAAATCTTCGTCAAACATTCCGAAGTAGGCAAAGGAACTACCTTCCGGATTCTGCTCCATGGAAGTCACGAGGGAGCATCACAGTTTATTACAGAAGGAATCTTGGAATATTAACTCGTAGTATTTACGAATTTTGAATTACGATTTACGAGGGCAATTTGGACTTCAGTCATTACTTCCTACAGTAAACCCTTTCGCTTATTCAATGATGAATGTCGAATGAAGAATATACAATGATGAAGGGGGCAGCACAGAAATCTCAATTTTCAATTCTTCAATTTTAAATTCCCTTCAGGCTTTTTTCCCTACCTTTGCACCCTTAATTTGATGTCTCCCATGAGTTTGAAAGAAGAAATCCAGAAGCGTAGAACCTTTGCCATTATTGCTCACCCTGATGCGGGTAAGACCACGCTAACTGAGAAGTTGTTGCTTTTTGGTGGTGCGATACAGACTGCCGGTGCCGTGAAGTCGAATAAAATCGATACGGGAACCAAGTCAGATTGGATGGCGATAGAGAAGCAAAGAGGTATCTCTGTGGCGACTTCTGTTATGGGATTTGAATACAAGGACATCAAAATCAACTTGCTCGATACTCCCGGTCACCAGGACTTTGCAGAAGATACCTACCGTACATTGACTGCGGTCGATTCAGTAATTATGGTGATTGACTGCGTAAAAGGTGTGGAGATTCAGACGGAGAAACTCATGGAAGTTTGCCGGATGAGAAATACTCCAGTGATCTGCTTTATCAACAAACTCGATAGAGAAGGTCGTGATCCGTACGAGCTGATTGAAGAAGTGGAGCAAAAGCTAAATATTCAATGCCGTCCGCTTTCTTGGCCTATAGGTATGGGCAAAAGCTTCAAGGGTGTTTACAATTTATACGATCAAAAGCTGAATCTATTTACTCCCTCTCAGCGAAAGCTAAGTGATGTGCGTCAGTCATTTGAAGATGTGAATGATCCAGAATTGGATGGGCTAATTGGGAATAACTTTGCCAAGCAACTTCGAGAAGATGTGGAATTGATTAATGGAGTATATCCAGAGTTCGATCCTACAGAGTATTTGGAGGGAAAAGTAGCGCCGGTATTCTTTGGTTCAGCAGTAAATAACTTCGGTATCAACGAGATGCTGGATACTTTTATCAAAATAGCTCCGGCACCTAAAAGCCGTAGAACGGAAGATCGTGAAGTGACACCAGATGAGAAGAAATTCTCGGGTTTTATATTTAAGATCCACGCCAATATGGATCCGAATCACCGAAATAGAATTGCTTTCTTGAGAATATGCTCAGGTACATTTGAGCGAAATAAGCCTTACAATCACGTGCGTGGGCCAAAGCCATTGCGCTTTTCCAATGTGACGCAGTTTATGGCTCAGGATAAGGAAATGGTAGATGAGGCATTTCCGGGAGATATAGTAGGTCTTTATGATACAGGGAATCTAAAAATCGGCGATACGCTGACGGATGGAGAAGACATGCAGTTTGTAGGTATTCCAAGTTTCTCTCCGGAGATTTTCCGTGAAGTGGTGAACAAGGATGCGATGAAAACCAAACAACTCGAAAAAGGCTTGAAGCAACTCATGGAAGAAGGAGTCGCTCAGATGTTTACCTTTGATATGGGTTCTAGGAAGGTAGTCGGAACTGTCGGTCAACTTCAATTTGAAGTAATCCAGTTCCGTCTGAAAAACGAATACAATGCCACGGTAGAGTTTCATCCTATGAACCTGTATAAAGCCTGCTGGATCACCAGTAAGGATAAAAATCAGCTGGAAGAATTTGTCCGCTCCAAAAACCGTCACATTGCCCATGATAAAGACGGTAAGCTGGTCTTTATGGCCGAGTCAAAAGCCTGGCTTCAGATGGTAATGGATAATTACCCTGATATAGAATTCCATTTTACTTCGGATATTTAATCAAAAACCCTCCAGATGTAGAAGATCTGGAGGGTTTACGCTTATATACCTATTTTTCAATAGTGTAGCTAAATCTTAAAATCCCAGGCTTACCGCCGCTGCTAATACCCTCAATCTCTCCATAAATCACATTCTCGGCATCAGAATTATAGAAGGATACAGAGGCCTTTCCCGACGAATCTGTCTGAATATTCGGAGTCCAGAAAAGTGTGACTCGCCGATCTGGTTTTGCCTGATTAAGTTCTTGTAGAGGGTACTTTGGGGAATAAAACTCTTTTGCAATCTGATAGCCTATTACTTGGAGTCTTTCATCTTTTTCACTTGCTGCGATTGCGTCTCCAATTTCCTTTTTGGTGTAAAATCCTATTACTCCATTGGCTCCTCTTGCGCCGAAGATCGCAGTATCTGGGCCTTTCCATACGGTATAATTTTGAATTTCGTGAACGGGTAAAGTTTGTAAACTCTCCAGTTTGATGGGGAAATCATTCAGCATAATCAAAGGCTCCATACTGCTGTTGATGGAACCTACACCCTGAATTAGAATCTTGGAACTTGGCCCATATCCTGTTATTTGAACACCGGCTACCCTGCCTTTGACCAGATCGAGCGGATGCTGTTGGTTTTCAAGTCCAATGTTGCCTGCCACTTGCATCTGAACAGTTCCAGCGCCATAATTACTTGAAATTGGGGAAGGAGCATCAATTCTTTTTCCCTTCACCTCAACTCCCTCAAGAGCCAGTTCTGAGTTATCAAAGTCAAATGCTTTTTCAATCGCTGTACGCTCGGTAGCTTTTGTTATGAAACTCTGCTCTAAATCGCCAGGTCGAATAGGTGTAGAAGGGATGTGATAGGCTAGACTAGGGGAATGGTAGGATCTATCTATAGAAATGGTAGCGGATTTTCTGTTGCGCGAATTCCCTTGTAAGATTACTTTAGTTGAGTCAAAAAAGATAAGATCGTGTATTTCAAATTCGCCAGTTGAGTTGCTTGTGGCTGTTTTTGATTCAGCAATCGGAAATAAAGACAGGTAAGAAACCGTTCCTTCTTCTAAAGGCTGATTATTCTTAGAGTCAGTAAGAACTCCTCTGATCGACAAACCTCTTTCAACTCTATAAATAGGATCTAGCGCATTTCCGCTCAATGCCTGTTTGATCGTGAATTTTCTCCAGCCTTGTGTGAGCATGAGGATATCCAGGTCTTTTTCCCGATTCTGATTTGTGAGATTGAAATAGTATCCGGGTGATTCGATATGCCCTTTCAGTTCTGAGGAAAGCAAAAGGTTCGATTGTATTGTTTCCTTGTTTTCATTCAGAGCTACCTGACTTCCGTCAAATACGCTCAATGACATATTGGCCGCGACTGGATTTCCCTCTTTATCCTTTGCTTCAATGTCAATTTGAACTCGTTCTCTAGGCTTATAAACCGATTTGTCCATGGAAGCTGTGATGGTCATCTGATCCTGATGATCGATGAAAACTAGCCGCTCTGCCAAGGGATTTCCAGTTTCATCCAAGGCCGTGATTTGAGCAATGCCAGATGGAAACTCTGCCTTGGGGATTCGGACAAAAATGATCTTTTTAGATAGGTCTGCCTGGCTGGAAGCGCAGACAATACCTCGGGTTTGTACCAGAAGATAGACAGCTTGTAAAGTGGAGTTTTCAGTCGCTTGAATCTTAATTAAGATGTCTGATGATTTGGGAGAATTGGTTACTGACATCACGATGCCGGATTCAAGCGGACTGGGTAAAATCACTTCCTGACCATTTGTCTCTATTAGTGCTTTGTATTGTTTCCCTTTTTCGGGAAGTAATGCAAATACTCCCATTCCGAGCTGATTGCTTTCAAACTCAGCGATCACTTTTTCACCGTCAAGAATTATTCCTTTCACGAATTTTCCTAGACCATCTGTTCCGATAGCCTTAAATACCACTTTGCTCATAATCCCCTCGACCAAGCTACCGCCTTCAGGAAAGAACTGGATGTCTAGATTTCCCTGAGTTAATTGCTCTTGACTTTGTGTTTTTTCATTCCAGATTTTTACCTGTTTATGAAAAAAATAAGCTTCATCAGCATTCCTCATCCAGTTAGTATAGGAGCGAATCAGGTAGTTTCCAGTAGGAAGCGATTCATCCAATTCTAACTGACCTGCGGCAAAACCTTCTGGAGAAAAAAGCTGATGCTGCTGTATAACTTCACCGGAACTATTGATCAACTCTACATAAATAGTGTTGCTGAGTAAAGAAGCTTCGTGGTATGGACCAGCGGTCAGGTAAGCTTTAAGCCAAATAGTTTCCCCAGCGGCATAGTCATCTCTGTCTATATGGATATAAACTTTCTCTCGGGGAAGCTCAGTGATATATCTTTTGAACCCTGCAATGATTTGCTCCAGAGGATTAATGATGGGAAAAAAGGAGAGGAAGATAAAGGCTGAAAGGACAACCAGTATTCCAATGGAGTTTTTTGTAGAAGCTGCCTTAGCCAATAGTTATTTAGTTAGAATCGGGATTAAATTAAACTAACTTTTTGATTTAATCCTATGAGAAAATTCTTCTTTCAGAAATCTAAAAATCTCGCTTTTCAAAATAATATAAACATAAGCAGCACAACGTTAATGACAATTCGGATCACAAAAGCAGTTATGTTTTTACGTGAGTTCTCAATTTCTTCCTTGTGGTTCAAAGTTTGAAAAAGGTAATAAGCAGAACCAATAATCGTCAAGGAAATGAGGATGATCAACGGAATAAGTAGGAATTCCAGCCCATTTATTCTTCTCATAGCGGCATTTGTGATATAAGAAATCACCGTCACCACAGATCCGATGGAATGTGCTTTTTGGATTTGAGATAAAATATTTACGTCCGAATTTGTCATAATTGCTTTACTATAACTTTTTTTATGATTATCCGCAATCTTGCCAGTATTGTAACGTAATCAGTATAAAATTTAGCAGAAAGAAATTTTTTTTATACTTCTGAAATTGCAGGTACAAGTGGCGCCGAAGGTGCCAAACCATTCATAACCCTGTACGCAAGTGCAGGGAAATTGATGAAATTATAAACTGTAGCCCTGAAAGGGCGGGACTTCATAGTTCCGCCCTTTCAGGGCTACAAACGATATTAGTTCTATACCCCCGGCT